>FLOH01000118.1_pt1 | contig 224094 bp, 189 predicted proteins | sample 756751 | NCBI WGS metagenome assembly FLOH01 (sample SAMEA4026879, study PRJEB14308) | marine metagenome | biome: coastal water; material: water | depth 74 m
TACGCTTGCATTCGAGCAGTTCTGGTTGTTGCGCATTGGGAGCACAAAAGAAAGTGGTGTAGCGGACACTAGCTTGGATACCGAGAATCCCACTGTTGCCTTGGAAGGCTAGCCGACGGCTTTCTTCGAGCCCGGTAGCATCGCCATCTTGAACGGCCAAACTATCGAGCAAAAGTTGCAGGGTGGGGCGATCGCCGGCGTGCCTTTTCACCATGGCTTGAAATGTGTCGAAAGCAACTTCTGCCTTCGCCAGGGATTCCGCAGCAAGGCCGTGGTCCGTTAGCGCCTGCAAGAAAATGCGAAAACCAGAGTGGCCCGGGATAAACGACAGAGTTTCGGGCCCAGGGCTCTCATGGACGAGTTTGGAGATCTTCCAGGCCAGGTTTTTATTGAGATGAAACTCGCGGGCAACTTCCTGGGGGCGGGCGTGGAGTACACCAGCGGCAACGAGCAGCTCGGTGAGGGTGCTACGGAGGCTGTTTAGGCAACCGTAGTAATCTTCCTGGAAGGGCAGTGTGGTGTGGACGGGCATTGCGCAAGCGGGTTCCTGAAAGGATACGCGCTGCAGGCCCGGATTTCTGGAGAAGGCTGGAATTTCCCCAAAAACTTCCCCAGGGAATACCTGGCTCCTCGAAACCGGCAGCTTGTTACAGATGAGCCGGCCCAGCGCTCGGAACTTGAATTGCCCGACGATTTCAACGGTGGCCAATGGAAGCCAAGATGGACTGTGTTATTCCCGCTGCTGTTGGAAGGAGCCGCATTTTTTGTCCTTCTGATGGCCCCCGTTTTCGAGTAGTCAAGCAACTTCGCACTTAGGGTTGAATGAGCACTTTGAAGGTCAAGGCGCCAATCCCCCGCGCGTTGGTAATCCAGCCACCTCCTATACGATGGCCAGAATGGCCGTTGTAGGCCAAGGTACGTGAGGTCGTTGGGCCACTCAAAGTGAGCAAGATGGTATTGGCCGAAACGGTAGCGTTGGTCACCGTGACTCCATCGGTGAGTTCGAAATCTTGGAGGGCGCCAAGATCCAAATGGAGGGTGTCGTCGGCGTCCCTGAAAACGAGCCGCAATTCCTGGTGCAGCGGCGTCGTGAAGGAAACCGAATCAAGATCGGGCGCGTCAATATCTTGCGTCACCCCAGATCCATAGAGGTCACGCGCGATGAGCCGGGTGATGCGGCTGGCAAACTCTTGATAGCCAGCATAGTGGTAGTGGCAGCCATCGTGGCCCGGCACAGCAGTGGTGGACATGACCTGGAGTAACGGCAAGTGATCTTTTAAGCTGCGCTGCACCTCCCGCAATTCCACGCTAGGTTGGCCGCAGCCTTCACGGACTTGAAACATATAGACCATTTCAAGCGAAGGATAGTCTTCTAGCCAAGCATTGTGCAGTTGCGAAAACTTTTTTGCATAGTTCCGCGCATCAGAGCCATCGGACTCACCTTGGTGCCAAATCATAGCCCGTACCGAATTCGCAACACCGGCGTTGCGCGCGCGAGTCAGTAAACGCCCATACATTTTATGCGTGTCGCCATGATCACCCTCTTTGGGCAGGTGGTAGCGGATGGCTGTGGCTCCCACAGCACCATTCAGGATGGCAACAGGAATATTGGTGGAATCCACGAGAAGGCGGCCCATTCGTAAACCCCACGCGCCCACGCTGCCTTTGTCGAGCGCCGTTTGGCCATCGGCCTGATACCAATTCTTATCCCTTGCAGAGATCCAACTGGTAGCTGTGGCGGTGCCGAAGGAACGCACCCACGGACTCTGCTCACGATTCGCTAATCCTTCGCCTAAGGCATCCCAAGCCACCGCGTTGGATTGACCTTGAATAAGAAAAACATCCCCTGCTACGACGTTGTCTGCTGCACCCACTTGCTGCGTGTGCGCACCATTCATCAACATCACGCGAAAAGAGTAAGCATGACGTTCCGCGCGAATTTTCAGGCCAAGGTCAAAGGCAGCTTTCCCGCCGTGATAGTGCAGTTGTTGAGCCTGCACAGAAAAGGGTATTCCATCGCGATTGGCAATCACAAAAATGCGTTGCCAACCAGCTTGGTGCACCTGGCCAGAAATGCGCACATCCGCCAAACTTTGTGCATCACGCGGGTACAGCTGCCCATCCACAGGATGAGTTAGAAATTCAACAGTGGGAGTTTGGGCACAAAGCAGCAGTATGGTGGCGAGGAACATGGCATACTCCTTTGTACACGCAAGATGAAGTATCGGAAAGCCAACATTGCTGACCTCGAGTGAAGATTGTGCCGAGCAGTTCGCGATTCTTGAGGAGCACAATCAGATCGTGGCTGTGGGAGCTCTCGAAGTTTGTGGTGCCTTTAGTTCGGTTTTGAAGTGATGCATCGTGGCCTTACTTCGCCCTCGATTCAAGCCACGCGACAGTTCGGGGAGCAGAGTCCTGCGTATGCAGTTCTGATGTGCGGTGGCCTAGTGGGGGGGCTTAGACCAAAGCCCTGAATTTGGCGCCGATTCGAGTTGTTTTCGACCAGAATTCTAGAAAGTTGCTTTCCGTAAAACTGTGGCTAAGCTCTAGGCAGCAGCTTGCTTAAAGAATATACTGTTTGTTCATCAGTCTACTCCGGTCAACCTTTCAGTGTCGGCAAGAGTTCTTCGGATGGCAGCAACATCATGAGTTCCGCGTCACTCGCTTCCACGCATACTTTTCACATTCCAGTCATGGGGACTGGATTCACGATTGACACGCCATTGAAAGTGGCGCGTTATGGCATTGCGTCGGTGGTGTCCATCACCGACGACAATCTGATAGAACAGGCGCGCGAGCGTTTATGTTCCGAGCATGGTGAACCGTTTGTGGCGATTGCGCTTCACGAAAACGATTCGCGCGCGCGACGGATTACCGCTTATCTCGATTTGCTGCATAATTTAATTCAACTTCAGATTGAGCGCGTGCGCGCTGCTGCGTTTGAAGTGGGTAGTGAAATCGTGCGTTATTTTGAGTTGCTGCCATCCTCGCCGCTGCGGGAACTTTATGAGAGCATGAAAGCAACGGTCGATCAAGAAGGTCGCCGCAAGCTGCAAGAGAAGCTTCGCGAGTTTGTGAAGGCTGGTCCTATCGATGTCAACATCATGACCAAGCTAGACCGTGAACATGACCGCCGCGGTCAATTGCTGCCTGAGTATGGCTCGGATGCACTCAGTGCATTGCGCGGATTTATGAATAGTCGTGTTAATGGTTCCGTGGTTTTGTCCGCAGGCATGAACCGCCGCCTGTTTGCTTACATGGGGCAGTTCAAAGACTTGCTGCCTGATAAGTGCGGCGACTTGCAAAAACGCATCATCTTGAAGGTTGCCGATTATCGTTCGGCCTTCTTGCAAGGCAAGATGCTCGCTCAGTTGGGCTTACACGTTTCTGAGTTTCGGGTGGAATCAGGATTGAACTGCGGTGGCCACGCTTTCGGCGCCAAGGGCATGTTGATGGGACCGATTTTGGATGAGTTCAAACGGCAGAAAGAAAGCTTAGTGAATAGTTTGCGTAGTATCCGCGAGAAGGCCATGGAGAGCCTCGGTTATGGTGAGACCGCGGAGCCAGCCATGGCACGCATCACGGTTCAAGGTGGAATCGGTACGGTGCATGAAGATCGTTTGCTGCGCGAACACTATGGCGTAGATGGCACCGGGTGGGCCACACCATTTCTTTTTGTGCCCGATGTCACCAATGTTGATCGTGAAAGCTTGCGGCGCCTCAAAGCCGCTCAAGAGCAAGATATCCATCTCAGTAATGGCTCACCGCTCGGTGTCCCATTTTGGGCGATGAAAACTTCTACCAGCGAAGATCTCCGTCGCCAACGTATTCAGGAAGGTAAGCCGGGCAGCAAATGTCCAAAGGGCTATTTGGCGTCGAACATGGAGTTCACCGAAAAACCTTTGTGCACGGCAACCAGCGCGTACCAACGCCGCAAACTTCAGCAGATTTCTGCTTCTGGAATGTCTGCCGCTGACCAAAAAGCCGCAGTCACTTCGGCTCTTGATAAGGCATGCTTATGCCGCGATCTTGCTGTTTCCTACACGCACGATACCGGCATTGAGCCAGATTTCCCCACCGCTGTTTGCTGTGGCCCGAATGCTGCCTACTACCACCAAGAAACCACGCTCGACGGCATGGTGGATCACATCTACGGACGCGCGAGTTTGCCGATGAGTCTGGAGCGGCCGCACATGTTGCTGAAGGAACTTGGGCTGAACCTAGAAGGCCTGCGGAGTGATATCGCTCTGCATAAGCGGCAAATGACTGCCAGCCTGACGCGTTCCATTGGTCAGTGCCGTGAAAACTTGCAGGAAGGCATTCAACACTACTTCGCGCTTGCGGAGAAAATAGTTGCGCCGCATCGGGAAACCTTTGTCAAGGCTCTGGAAGGTTTCCAGCTCGACTTGAACAAGCTGAACCAGCTCGCGCCGATTGCGGTTGCGGTTTAACAGCCGTTGCTACTTTGCCCAGCCTACCTAACGGAGCTTATCTGTTAGGATGCAAGTATGTTTCTTGGGCTTCTTGTTACTTCCCTCCTGGCTGGCGCTCAGACTCCCTATAACCCAGATCCGGAATCAGCAGCCGCGCGCTGGGTGGTGGTCTACAACACCAACTGGCCCGATGCAGATGCTAACGGCATCAATGATTCGGAAGAAGTTGCGCGTCACTGGATGAAGCGCCGCGGCGCACCTCCAAGTCGTTTGCTCGGAGTTGCGTGCTCCACGGGAATGTCGGATCTTTACTCTGGTCAAGCAGTGTGGATATCTACTTTGATGCAGCCCCCACGTTTTTGACCGACCCAGGTCGCTTTAACCCAACTACGCATCGCTTGGTTGGGCACCGAACTTACCTCGCCGCACGTCTAGATGGGCTGACGAAACAACATGCTATGGAAATGGTGGATAGCGCCCTCTATGGCGATGTCTATCTCTCCAACCAGATTGGCCACTACACTGGTTTGGCTTATTGTGATACCCGTTATGGAGCTTACACTGCTGCGGAATTGGCGACCTACCCGTTCAACCACAACACTTATGCCAACGCCGATAAAGACATGGCTTTCGGGCGCAGTTGGTTAGAACAAGCTGGCTTCACACTTCAGTGGGAACCTTTCGGTACGGAAATCGGGGAGCCAAATGCTCAGTATGAAAATACGACTTCAGCGCTGACGGCACCCACTGCGATGATTTACGAGGGTTGGTACAACTTCAACACCTATCATGACGTGTGGGAGTGGATGGTCGGTTCGATGGCTTGCGATTTGAACTCCAATTCGGTGGCTCGTTTGCGGATCGAAAATCCTGGCACGTTTTTGGCGTCGGCCTTGCATCGCGGCCTCACTTGTGGCCCTGGGGTGATTGCCGAGCCTTATCTGAATGGGCATCCTTTCCCCGAAATATTTACTTATTACATGGTGCAGGGCTATCCGTTTGCGGAAGCGGCGCGGATTAGCGATCCCAAAGTGCGCTGGACGAACCTTTATCTTGGCGATCCCTTGTATCAGCCATTCCGGGTGGGCAAAGTTGCGCAGCTAGACCTCGACGCGCCGCCTCCTAGTGAGGTGCTCCATGCCCGAGCAACTGCAGTAGCGGGGGAATGGCAGGTGGAAACCTTCCTCAACACTTCAGGATGGATGCCCGATCTTGGCACGCTCGCGGTGGAGTACGGTGAGACTCCAGCTCTCGGTAGCAGATGCTATGGCTTCGATAATCGGCCACGGCTTTTTCACCAAGCTCTCTTAACCGGACTTACGGCCAATCAAGTCATTTACTATCGCCCTGATTACACCGATCCCGTCGGCAATCTTGGTGCCGGCAACACCAAGGTTTTGCACACAGGTTTTGAAACACGGGATGTGCTCGCCACCATTACTGCGGACCAGCTTTCTGTGCCTATGGGCACGCCCTTTCACCTCGAACTTGCCCTCGGCGCGGCTGACGGCTTGGCTGCGTTAACGAGCTACAGCGTGACATTGACGGCCACTCACCTCGGCCTCAACCAGGTGGATTTATTGCCGCGTTTTATGGGGCCACAAGCGCAAAGTTTTCCAAGTGCCGACGGCACCCTGCGCGTGGTGCGTTTGGCCGTATCGGGTACTTTGCCGGTGGGCACCTACGTGGTGGACGTCAACGCGGCCACTGCTCTTGGCACCGATTTCGATAGTGTGAGTGTGGTGGTCTACTAGACCAAAGTGGGGTAGTGTGCGATACCGCCCCGAGGGTATAAAAAAAGAACGCCAAAGCCCCCCAGCCTTAGCGTTCCACTCCCTTCCCCTTGTCTCTCTCAACAAGAATTCAGGTTCTCTCAGGGCTATTTAGTAGGCTGTTTGAAAGTGGCAACCAAGTTTTTGAATAAATCTTTCCTGGCACCACTAATGAGTGGCTGCACCAGGCAATTTACTGTGCGTTGCGCGTGCTGCCACTGGGTCAAAAGGCTCACAACCAGGGGGTAAAGCCAGTTTTTCGGCACCATAGAATGCCACTGGATTGTCCCATACTAATTTTTGCAAAGTTGCCCGATTGGCACCCCGGCGCTCCAAATAAGCACAAGTTTTGGGTAGGAGTAGCGGATCCGATTTGCCCCAATCGGCGCTGGTATTGAGGGTAATCCGTTCGATGCCGAACTCGTGAAAAATATTTGCGAAGCGCTCCGGAGTTAGCTTGGTTTGCGGGTAAACCGTGTGCCCGGCCCAGTAGCCGCGATCCAAAATCAGTTTGGTAGTTTCCTCAGTGCTGTGGTCAATCACGCAGCGGTTACGGTCCACACTCATCTCATCAAGAATATCCATCAACAACGTGGTGCCGCGGTATTTATCACGGTGGGGGGTATGCACCAGGATGGCCAAATCAAAGTCCATGGCCATTTGCACCTGAATACGCAGCGCGCGCTCTTCCGCAGCAGTAATGGAATCAAAGCCTAATTCGCCAACGGCCACGACCCCCTCACGGCCTAAAAATTCCGGCAGACCCTCCAGTACTTCCGCAGCCAACTTTTCATCATTGGCTTCTTTGGGATTGAGGCCAATGGTACAACGATGACTGATGCCAAAATCGGCGGCGCGGGTGCGCTCAAACTCGATAATCGACAGGAAGTAGTCGAAAAAAGTGCCGGCGTAGGTGCGCGGCTGGCCCAACCAAAAGGCTGGCTCCACCACCGCGCGGACCCCCGCCAGAAACATGTTTTCGTAGTCGTCGGTTGTGCGTGAAACGCAGTGGATGTGTGGGTCGAAGTACTTCATGGTAAGCGTGGAATCCCTAATTCTAGGGCAACTATGCTCCTCCGGAAGCGTCCTTTTCGGACTTCCCCTCGGACTCGTGAGACTTGCCTTCTAGCTCCATCTTCTCCAGGCGCTTGGCAACTGCGGCAAAGACCTCATCCGCCGACTTCCCAGTGAGTAGCGCGATTCCCTGGCTGGCATCTTCGACGCTGTAAACATGGAACAAGCCATCCTTGACCGCACGCACGATGTTTTCTGGCAGCATCAAATCATCTGCATTGATCGCAGGGATGACGACGCCATGCTCCCCACTGAGGCCGCGCTCTTGGCACAACTCAAAGAAGCCTTGGATTTTCTGGTTGACTCCACCGATGGCCTGCACATCGCCACGCATACTGAGGGAGCCCGTGACAGCCAAGCATTGGCGCAGCGGGATTTCGGAGAGTGCTGAAAGCAAAGCGTAGAGTTCGGCACACGAGGCGGAATCGCCGTCGAGAGGGCCGTAGTTTTGATCGAAGACCAAGCTCATGCGGGCAGCTAGTCCGCGCTTGCTGCCAAACCGCCAACGCATGTAGTTTTCGAGCATCAACATTCCCTTGTTATGGATGTTGCCGGTCAAATCCACTTCGCGATCAATGTTGGTATAGCTCTCCTCGCCGGCCGCGACCATCGCGGAAATCCGTGCTGGCCGTCCGAAGCTAACAGGGCCAAGCGAAACCACCGTCAAGCCATTGACGACACCAACCAATGCTCCAGAAGTATCCAAGCGGAAAATATTTTCGAGCACATTGCGCTGGTGCCATTCGGCATCCAAGGCATGCTGGGCGCGGAATTTATCGCGCGCGGTTTCCACCGCCTCGCGGTCGATTTGGCTACGTCCGCCAAGCTGGGCAAAATAGGAGGATTCGCGCAGAAAATCCCCCAAGGTTGGCATGCGCAAAGAGATCCGATTGCGTCGGCCGGCGTCGTGAACGGCGCGTTCCACGATGGCTTGCAAGCCATCCCGCGAAGGCGTCAACAAATTCTCGTGCACGGCCAAATCGCGCAGGCAGCGCACCATTTCACCGACGATTTCTTTATTCAATGGTTTGCTGTCATCGAATTCTGCACGCACTTTAAAAATGTGAGGGAAATCGAAGTCCTCCTCGTTAAGTGCTTCATACAGGCTTGAATCACCTACTAAGATGACTTTTAGATCAATCGGGATTGCTTGTGGGCGGGCGCCGGTGACTCCGAGTGGAGAAAGGTTTTCTAGTGCGTGCACCGAAAGCGCACCGTTTTGAAGAGTGCGTTTGAGTGCGCGCCAAACTTCGGCTTCTTTGAAAATATCGCGGGCGTCGAGCACCAAAAATCCACCGTCGGCGAGCAACATCGAACCCGGGCGCACTGCCATATGCACATGGCCCGGACCGTTTGACATCCGCGAATGCTCGACTGTGCCAAACAGGTTGGAGTAGTTCGGGTGCGGCTCAAAAACAATCGGGCACTCCGGCTCGCGCATCGTACGCACTCGGTTCACTTCATAGACCTCCAAACCGCGTTTGTTGCCGCGGTCTTCGTCGCTATCTGCTTTGCCGCCGCCAAAGAGATTGGTGTTATTCAGCGCAAAATGGGCGCAATCGCCAAGCCAAGCTCCCAGTTCCAAATCGGCATTGAGCTCTCCAGCAAGAGCAATCGTGGTGCTTTCAATCACCTCTTGTACTACGGATTCATCCATCCGCGAGGACTCACGCAACAGGCGCAAACCCAATGCGCGTGATTTTAAGCGCGCTTCATCCACCAATGGTAGATGAGTTTCGCGCGCCTTCATCAATTTGGCAATCGCCGTAGCGGAAGGGCGTCTTTTGGCGTTGAGTTGCAGGACTTCTTCGGGCGCGAGTATTTCGTCGTTGATCATAAAGTGGACATCACGGCGCACGCCATCGTCGTTTTCAACGGTAACCAAGGAAAGGTTTTGGTTGCGCAGCTTCGACTCCAAGCGTCGGAAAAGTTGATTCTCAGATTTTTGGTAACGCTCAAACAAACGTTGGCGGCGCGCCAAGTGCTCTTCGGATTTCAATAGCCGTGGAATCTCCGTGCCTAAAGAATAAACCCATCGCTCCAGGCCATCTGTTAGGCGCTCGCCACCACCTGGCGTAAACAGCAGGTGCTTGGGTGCCATCGGGTCTTCGAAATTGTGCACAAAGACGTGATCGTGCGGCAACTGGCAGGAGATGTTAATGCGGGTCAGAAGTTCTTGAACAACCTCGGCGCGATCGGTGCCGCCAATGCCACAGACAAACACGTTGTAGCCAGGGGAATCCACGGCCAAACCCATTTGAATCACTTCAATGGCACGTTGCTGACCGAACAGCCGGTCACTGATATCGATTTCCGGCGCGGTTTTGTGCTTGCGCGGAATCCAACTGCGCGGGCAAGTCCAGCGCAGGTGCTTGGGGTGGAGTTCTCGGGCGGGGCGTGGAGCGGGAGCCATCGCCGAAACCATACCAGCCCCCGCTGGTTTACTTCGCTAAGCGCGCGCGCTGCTGTTGCAAGCGGAGTGTCATTGCCGCTTGATTCTGGGATTTTGCTTCGCGCAGTGCCGACTCAGAAGCCGCCAGTGCCTGTTGCGGGTGCTGCATGTAATCTAAGACATTAATCAGGCTGAACCAGGTATCCAAATGGCTCGGGTTCATCTCCACAGCGCGCTGGTAATGCGCAATCGCATCTTCATAGAGAGCGTTGGCCTGTGAGTATTCTTGCTGCAGATCCAAAGCCGTGGCGACTTTAACTTGTGCTTCCGCCAAGGCGTGATGAACCTCTGCGTTTTCCAGTTTTAGCTGCAGTGCATTCTCCAGGCGCGGAATCGCCGCGAGGAAATTCCCTTGCTGAATGTAGTTGAGCCCGGTGTGAAGTTCATATTGCGGGCGCGAAGTTTCTGCGGAGTCGAAGCCGCTGAGGCGCGTCCAGCTTTCCAGGAAAACGGCGGGTGCAAGGCCAAGGAGTGCAAGTACCACCAGCGAGCGGCTGCGGCCCAGGGCGGCGGCGAACGCGAAAACCCCATAAGGCGCAAGTACGGCAGCCAATGGAGCTGCCGGCAAGCGGTAGCGCGGGGAATACCAGAACACCATCACCACAAACCATGTGACCAGCAATAGGGTTGCGTAGGGAATGGCTTGGCGTCGGTCGCGGCGAATCAGAAACCACAGCCCCATAAAGGCGCCGGGTAGCAGCCAGCCTAGTTGCAATAACCCACCAGGCAGTGGCACTTGACGCGGCCAATCGGGATCTTTGTTTTCCAGGGCGATGTTATAAAGATCACCGTAGTTCCTGCCGCAAAAAAACCAGCGCAGTTTCTGCAGCTCCAACCCTACAGCGGCACCCAAATTTTCCCTTAAGTAAGATGTGCCCTGTTTGCGAAAGTAGCTTGATGTGTAGTTCCAGCCCTCAATTCGGTCATTGCCACTTGCCGCCAAAGCCACCTGATAAGCATCGTCGTTTTGTTTGCCACGGTTTTGGCTGACGCCATCCACAGGTTTATATATTCCTCCGGCGCCGGCGGAGTTGCCATGTGCAAAAGTCACTCCTGCTTGCGCGCTAATCGGAATGAACTCGCCGCCCGCCGGCCATTTCGCCGCAGCTAGATAGTTGTGCCATGTGGCAGGAGCGATCACCAGCAAGCAAGCAGTGAAGGCGATTGCGGTACCCCGAATCGTTGTTCGCCCAAGGCCTAACCACCAAGCAAAAAACGGCAGCGCAATCAGTAGCGACGGGTTCGCCAGAGTGGCCAATCCCAAAGCAGCACCCACGCCAACCAGCAAACTCCTCTTTGCAGATGCACCACCACCCAGCAGGTGCAGGCGTTGTCGCGTAACCAGCTCTAGCAAGAAGGCCATGGTGAAAAGTTGCAGGCTCGAATTGACAATGCGCACGGCGTAATAGGCCGGTTCTTCGAGCCACAAAAACAATACGCAAGTTGCCAGCCCAAAGCCCCAATGGCCAAATAGAGTGTTGGCTGTGCGTGCTAATAGCCATGCAGTGAGGCTACGCAACAACAGTTGCAGCACATAGAGGCTCAGCATGCCGCCTCCAAGGGCACGTAAAATCCCGACAAAATAGGGATAGAGGGGTGCCGACATAAACGGCTTGTCGCCCACCAAGATGCCGTCGGCGATAGTTCCAGCCCAATCCCAGTATTCCAAGGAATCGCCGGCGGGGGCGAGCAGCGCCGGGTTGGTATCGATGGCGCGCCACAACCCAAAGAACTGGAGTAGGAGGTCCAGAACTAGGAGAGCTAGGAGCAAGCGTGAGGCGGCCAGACGGGGCATCGCGTGATTTTAGCAACCTTGAGTTGAGGGATATTGTGTACCAAAAGTCTTTGCTAACCTGTGCCATCCATGGTCACGCGGTGGCCCCTCGAAACATGACATACCAACTTCCAGCACTTCCTTTTGGAATTAACGATCTTGCGCCTCACATCAGCGCAGAAACCCTCGAATTTCACCACGGCAAGCACCATAACGCTTACGTCGGCAAACTCAATGAACTCCTCGGTGGCGATTCTTCAAAAAGCCTTGAAGAACTGATTCGCACCGCCCAAGGAGGGGTGTTTAACCAGGCCGCTCAGGTTTGGAACCACAGTTTTTACTGGAACTGCATGAAGCCTTCCGGCGGTGGTGCACCTAAAGGTCCTTTGGCTGGGGCGATCACGCGCGATTTTGGTTCCTTCGATGCCTTTGTGACCGCATTCAAAGCTGCAGCCATGGGCCAGTTTGGCTCCGGTTGGGCGTGGTTAGTGGATAACGGCGGCACGCTGGAAATCTGCACTACTGGCAACGCGGGTAACCCCATGACCGATGGCAAGAAGCCGCTGCTCACTTGCGATGTCTGGGAGCATGCTTATTACATCGATTTCCGTAACGCGCGGCCGAAGTACCTGGACGTGTACTTCGCTAGCTTGGTGAACTGGGATTTCGTCAGCGAAAACTACCAGTAAAGCGAAACCCCGAAGTAGGGTCCGTCGATGAGCATCTCCACATCAACTGTGGCGTCATCGATGGATCCATTGACATCGATATCAATGCGGTGATACCCAACTACGAGTTCGAGATTATCCATGGGCTCGTAGTTGACATTGATGTCCAAATCCAAGTAAGTCACATCGGCGGCATCGATATTGGCCGAGAGACCGCTGATTTCGCCGCCCAGGCGGAGGCCGAAAGGTAGTTGCAGATCACCGCGCACTCCCAGCATGGGCATCGGTACGCTTTGGTTGATGAGGACGTTTTGGGCATCGCCAGCAGAGATTAAAGGTACTCCGAGTACGCTGACGGTTTCCGTTGCAGTGATGACAAAGCGGTCGAACTCAATGAAGTCTACGCCAGCCATCACCGCCACGCGCCCCACAGGGGTATTGAGCACATCCACGCTGAGCATCAACTTAGTAATCGCTAAATCCATGTCGGTGCGTGCGGCGAGGTCTTCCGCGATGGGCAGTGGCTGACCAGCAAAAGTTGCGCCGCCAATGACATTCGAGTTCAGTGCGCCGTTATAGCCAAAAGCACTTGCAGAGACCTCAAAAGGTGCAATGCCAGCACGCGCACCGTAAAGGAATCCGACTTCACGGTTTTTCTCCATGGTCAAATCGCCATCAAAAGTGATGCCATTGCCGGAGGAATCAGCGACGCTTAAATCATTAGCCGTGGCGTCGAGGCCGACTGGGAAGACGGCGCCGAAACCGTTCACATGCAAATCACTCCAGGCGGAATCACCTGGGATTGAGCAGGCAGGAAGTAGGCACAAAAGCACTAACGGGCGGAGGTGTTTAGAAACCATGGTTGCAAACTAGCTGGGTTAGGAGTGGACTACAAGTCTGACAGCGGTGGCGATTCACCGGATAAGAGGCGGCGCGCAATCCAGCGATGATTGCGCAACGAGGCTTCTTCGAGCAAGCCGGGTAAATTGCGACGCCACATCTTAGGCTGGGTGAGATGCGCATCGTACTGGGCTAAGGCGCGCAATCGTTCCGCGGCACGCACCGCCGGGGGCAGCCCGGCATGCAGAGCCGCCAAGTCGCGCATGGCCTGTTTTAGTGGGACTTCGCCACGCAGAAAACGATTGCGATCGTGATCAAGCAGGCGCAAATCAGCGAGTTCCGTACCCGGTAAGCGCACCAGCATATTGCTGGGTTTTAAATCGCGATAAGCAACGCCGGCACGATGCATGCGCCGCACCCCATCCGCAACATTTGCCAATAACGCGGCACGTGCCTGCCCCGAAACGGCAAGCACAGCTTCATGCAAAGGTGACAGCTCGCTGAAATCTTCCAGGAGTAAAAAGGAGCCGCGTGCTGGGTAGGACCATGCAGCCCACACGGTGGCTACGGGAAAACCGCGGCGTTGCAGCGCCTCCGCGGCCCGTAAGCTGCGGATTGCTTTGCTGTGACCGAGGCGATCGCGCGGGTCGAAACGTTTGGTAGGCAAGTAGTGCTTTAATACGGCGCGGCGGCCGTCGGCAAGAACAACTCTTTTTACGGTAGAGGAGTTGCCGAACTTCAAGGTGTTGCCGCTGGCGGCAAGTTCGCCAGCCTCAGCGGCGGAGCGCTCTAGTAAGTTTTCCAGCTCGGCGGGGTTGAATGGAGCGATCCGCCAAACCGTTGGATGTTGGCCTTGAATGGCGGCACGCGCCGCTCGATCGCCAGCGCGCGCGGCCATGCGCAGGGCATGAAAAGCGGCGGCTGGTGCATCAGCTGGCGGAAGATGGACGGGAGTTGTAGGCATCGTTACGATAAAGTGTGCCAGCATGACTGCCCCAAGTAAAATTCCCCTGAGTGTGGTGATTATCGCGCAGGATGAGGAAGACCACATTGTGGCCTGTTTGCAGAGTGTGGTCTGCGTAAATCGCGCTTGACAGCAATGATGGCAGCCTGCGTCGGAGCTGGATTGGCCGGGGCCCATCGCACCACTAGTGAAGATTTAAATGCGGCGCCGAAAATGGGCTGTAGCGAGTAGTCAGAGGATGCAAATGCCGCGGGCACTGCTGCAGCTGCTACTCATCAATTTCTGCCAAGACGGATAAAATCGCCTCGCCGGTAAATGTCGGAGTGTAGCGGGTCACATTGCGTAGGCCGGCTTCCCGTGCTGTTGCTGCAGCAGAAGAATCGCTGAGTAATAACCGGGTGGCCCTCACCCAAGCTTCTGCATCATGGGGGTTCAATAGGGTGGCTGAGTCTGCGAGCACTTCTGGCAAGGAACTGGTTGCTGCAGCAATCACCGGAGTGCCACAAGCTTGCGCCTCCAAAGGCGGCAAACCAAAGCCCTCCAACAAGGATGGAAAGAGGAACACTCCGGCTTGTTGATATAGCGCTGGTAAGTCGGCGTCGGCTAGGCCCTCGAGCCAATGGACATTCGACGCTATGCCTAACTGCGCGGCCATCACTCGCGCTTGTTTTCCAGAACGATGGCCACTGCCAACCATCACCAAAGCATGTTGAGCGCGTAAAGCTGCTGGCAAAGCGGCGTAAACTTGAAGCACCAGAGGCCAGTTTTTATGTTGACGTAGAGCGCCAACATAGAGCACGTATCCGCGCTTCGGCAGCGATTTATTGGGGCACAAGGATTCGTCCAGCTGAAATTCAGGAGCAGGAAACCGTGGAATCTGCACCAGCGGTGTTTGTAGTTTCGGAAAGTGCTGTTGCAAAGATTTCGCCGTAGCCAAAGAGGGCACTGCAAGACGCCATGCCGCTCGATCAATGGTGTCGATTAACTTGCGGTAACGGCGCGCGCGGCGATAACGGGACCAAGCGGGGCGCCCATCCGGCAGCATGGGGTTCAAATCTTGAACGGTAATCCACAAGCGCGGTTGGTCGGTTACTGGCGGTAGAGTGGGGTCTGGGGTCCACAATACATCCGTACCAGAGGCACCTTCACGCCATTCTTTCAACTCCAGGTCCACAGCGTTTGCGGCGGAGCGAATCAACCGAATCACGCGCGCGTAGGAGGAGAATGGTTGCTCTAGACAGCGCACGTCTAGTGCCACCGTCATGCGATCGCCCATGCGACTATATTATCAACCCATGAGCTTGCTCGCCCTCGCCGTTGATATTGCCGCTGCCGCGCGCCAGGCCGGCGGTCGCGCTTTGATGGTGGGTGGGTGCGTGCGAGATCGCCAACTTGGATTACCGGCCAAGGACCTCGATATGGAGGTCTATGGTTTGTCAGCAGAGGTTGTGCAAAACCTTGGTCAGAAGTTTGGCCACACCAACCTTGTGGGGCAGCAGTTTGCGGTTTTGCATGTCAGTACGGAGCGCGGCGTTGCCGAACTCTCTTTGCCTCGCAGCGAATCTAAAACAGGCCCAGGTCATCGTGGCTTTGAAGTCACGGCAGACCCTTGTATGGAGTTCAAAGACGCCTGCCGACGTCGTGATTTCACCGTCAATGCCATGTTGGAGGATCCTCTCACTGGCGAGTTGATGGACCCATTTGATGGTTTGGCCGATTTGCGGCGTGGTTTATTGCGCCATGTTTCTTCTGCTTTTGCCGAAGACCCGCTACGCGTGTTGCGCGCGGCGCGTTTTGCCGCACGCTTTGATTGGCGCATTCATCCCCAGACTTCCGCATTGTGCCGCACCCTAGATTTATCTGAGTTGCCACGCGAACGCGTCGCAGGGGAGTGGCAGTACATCCTTGCCGCGCCCTATCCGGGCACCGGTTTGCTTGCTCTCGAATTATGCGGAGCCTTACGTTTCTTTCCCGAGTTGTTGGCTTTGCGGGGGGTGCCACAAGATCCGGTGTGGCACCCAGAGGGCGATGTTTTGCAACATACGGCTTACTGTTTGAATGCGGCAGTGGCGCGCCGCACGGAAATGGTCCATCCATGGATTGAGATGCTGGCAGTTTTATGCCACGACTTAGGCAAAGCGAATCACACGAACTTCGAACGTGGTCGTTGGCGCTGCCCCAACCACGATTGCGAGGGGGAGTGGCCTACGCGCAGTTTGTTGGAACGTCTGAATGGCCAGAAAGATGTGGTTGCTCCCGTGGTGGCGCTGGTGAAAGAGCATTTGCGGCCGTCACAATTATTTTTTGCGCGTGATCAAGTTTCTGATGCCGCCATCCGACGCCTTGCCCAGCGGGTGGATCTTGCCGCATTATGCCGCGTGGCGTGGGCCGATGCTGCCGGCCGTCGGGAAGAGATTCCGTTGCCGTGGCAACCAGAAGTTTGGCTACTCGACCGCGCCGAAAATATTGGCGTGCGCGAGCAAGGGCCAGTCAATTATTTGCGCGGCGCCGATTTGTTGGAGCGTGGCTGGAGTCGCGGTCGCGCCGTCGGCGAAGTTCTGGCGCGTGCTTTTGATTTGCAACTCGATGGTGTACTGGCGGATCGCGAAGCCGCTCTGCAGTGGTTGGATCAACAGCACCCCTGAGGCGGCGCGCAGATTTAGAGAGCGTATTCGGCAGAGTATTGCGCCAACAACTGCGCTTCCAACTTGTGCTCTAAAGCCTGCGTTTCACCGGCAAGTGCAGCAGCCTCTGCTTGCTCTAACGCGCTATCGAAGGCTGGATGGAAAGCGGCACGTTCGCGGACATCGTGGTGGTCCAAAACTTCCTTAAGCAAACGGGTATCTTCAATCCACAATAAACGCATCGCGGGAGTGAGTTTCACTCCGTCTGCAAAAACACGCTGACGTGCTTCGGCAAGCAAGCGCCGCAACTTACGATGCTCTTTTTGTAAAATATCCAAACTGCAACCGTTCGTTTCTAAGCCTAAATCTGTGAAGGCTGGCAACAGAATTTGATCTTCGGCAAGGCTATGCGCTTCGAGTAAGGCGGCAAAGGAAATCAATCCTTGGCGCGCTAGAGGCAAATCGCCAACCACGACCGCCAATAAAAAAGCGCGCAACCGCGCTGTTAACTCGTTATGGCTTTCCAGCAAATCGGTGCATTGCAGCATGCCATAGTCTAAGCTCTCGGCGTATGGTTGCCTTACCATCCATGGCGCGCACCACCGCGTGGTACCGCAAAATCGCACCCATTTACGATTGGCTGTGCGGGCCGCTGTATGTACGGCCGCGGCGCTACGCGGTGCAAATGCTGGAACTCACAGCCGGCGCCACCGTGCTCGATCTGGGCTGCGGCACCGGCCTCAGCTTGCCCGGATTATCCAAGGCCGTCGGCCCAAGCGGCCAAGTACTCGCCCTCGATGCCACCGATGCCATGCTGCAGCGCGCGCGCCGTCGTTGTGAACGCCAGGGCCTTCACAACGTGCACTTCCTTGCTGCAGATTTGCTCGCCAGCACAGTGGCCACACAACTACCCGCTGCCGACGCCATCCTGTGCAGTTATGTGCTTGCCATCACTCCACAATGGCGCGCATTTTTTGCCCAGGCGCAATCTTTGCAACGCCCCGGTTGCCGTTTTGTGGTGGTGGATACGCGGCCCTTGCAAGGTGCTTGGCGCTGGCTGAATCCGCTGCTGGTTCCATTTGCGAATTGGTCCGGGGCGGGCGATATCACGCGCCCCACTTGGCAGCTCGGCACGCCAGCCAGCTTGCGCAGTTATTGGGGTGGCTTCGTATTTGTGGCTAGCGTTGCAGAATTTTCTGCATCACCTGCGCGCTCACTTTCGCCACCAACCGACGCGGTGCGAAACGATTGCCCGCCACCATCATCTTGTTGCGCAGCCCATGCACAAAAGTCATGCGCTTGCCCAACAAGGCGAGACTCTGTTGCACCACATCCACTGGATCGGCCATATGGGGGAAAGTAGATTCCGTACCGGCAATGGCGTGGAACTCGGTGGCAGTAGAACCTGGGCACACTGTCAGTACATCCACGCCGCTACCGCGAAACTCTTCAAATAAGGCTTCGCCGAGCAGCAAGTCATAACCTTTGGTGGCGCCATAAACCGAAAAATACGGTGTGGGTTGGAAGGCTGCGGTACTGGCGAGCATTACCAAACCGCCGCGGCCACGCTCCACCATCGCAGGCAGCAAGGCATAACTGAGTAACGTGGGTACTTCGCAATTGAGCCGCACCATATCGCGCAAGCGCGCGGCGCCGCCTTCTAAAAACGGACCTTTCCAGCCGAACCCAGCGTTGTTCACCAACAGCCCAATTTCGAGGCCGCGCACACCTTTCATAATCTGCGCAATCGCATCCTCGGCGAGTAAATCAATGGCTAAAACGCGGCAATCTACCCCATGTTGGGCTTGCAGCTGTTTGGCGAGGGCCTCCATTTGCTCCGCACGACGCGCCACCAGCACCAAATTCATTTTGAGTGCAGCAAGCTGACGGCAATAGTCTGCGCCAAGGCCAGCGGAAGCGCCGGTAACCACAGCCCAAGGGCCGTATTGGTGGGTGAAATCCATGGCTCCTATTAGAGCGGAATCTAGCCAAGTCCCAAGCAGTAGTACAAAAAAATGAAGCGCCGAGATCCCCCCGGATCTCTGCGCTTCTCCTCACCAATAATTAGTGAGGTCTATCGGCGCCATCCCCCCGAACGGTCATCCGACAATGCCTATTACGACGTCTCCGCGACGGGGTTACACTTTTTAGCAGAAATAATTTAAATTTCCTGATGCCTGACCTCAAACCCCGCCGCAGTTTGGATGCGCCGCTGACCGAACTTGCCGGGATTGGCCCCAAGCGCGCCGCAGATTTCCTACGTGCTTTTGGTATCGACAAAATCGGTCAATTGCTATGTTTGGTGCCACATCGCTACGAAAGTCCAGGAATTCCTTGCAATGGGCTAGATTGGACGGCCTTGCTGGGCCAAAAAGTGCGCGTAACCGCCACCGTGACAGGGCTTTCGATTTGGAGTCGTGGACGGCGTCGCTCGCTGCTGACAGTGCGGCTGGTGACCGCCCAGGGGCAGAAAATAGCGGCACTGTTTTTCAATCAGAGTTATCGCAAAAACCAGTTTCCTATCGATCGCGTAGTGCAGTTGGAAGGGCAAGTGGCACTGAAAAATGGGGCGACGTTGGTGGCGCCGCGGGTGGTGCCAGAAGAGGAAAGTGCGCCACAGTTTTTATCGCCTATTTATGCACAGCGCGAGCCACTCTCCAGCAGCGCGATTCAACGCGCGGTGGCGGCGGCAACCGCGTGGTTTGAGGCCGTGGAGGAGCCGTTACCAGAGTTTCTTTTGTCACTTGCTCAGGTGCCTGATTTGCCCAATGCGCTGCGCCAACTGCATCAACCGGCCAATTTGGACCAGGCTGAGGCGGCTCGTCGGCGCTTGGCTTTCGGGGAAGTGTTGCATTTGGAACGGCGTCGGCGGGTTGCGCAGGCGAACACCACCGCCGTGCCATTGCCCCACGATGACGCCCTTTGGGAGCGGATTTTTATGCGCCTGCCTTTTGCTCTCAATGATGGGCAGCTGCAGGTGCTGCAAACTTTGCGCCTGGAGTTGCAGGGGAACACACCTATGCGGCGTTTGTTGCATGGCGAAGTGGGCAGCGGCAAGACTGCAGTGGCGTTTGCGCTTGCCCTGGCGGTTGCTGCGGATGGCGGTCAGGTTGCTTTGCTGGCGCCCACTGAAATTCTTGCGCGCCAACATCTAGCGACTTTCCGCAGTTGGTTGCAGGGAGCGCGCTTGCAGATGGTGGGTTTGTTCGGCGATGACCGCGCCACCACTCGGCGCGAAAACTTGGCGGCTTTACGCACCGGGCGCGCGCAAATCGCAATTGGTACGCATGCTTTGTTCAGCGCGGATGTCCACTTTAAAAATCTGCGCCTGGTGCTGCTGGATGAGCAACATCGTTTTGGTGTGCGGCAAAAAGCGGCGCTGGTCGACAAAGGCACGCATCCACATGTACTCACGATGACCGCCACGCCGATTCCGCGCACCTTGGCTTGGGCGCAATACGGTTCCTTGGATCCGTGCATTCTGCGCCAACGCGCCGGCAGCAATGCCACCACCACCACCACGGTGCATCCACTTGAACAGTGGCAGGCTGAAGCCACGGCCTTGCGTCCGCGATTGCAAGCAGGCAGCCAAAGCTTTGTGGTGGTGCCGCACATCGATGGCGACGAAGGTTTAACCGCCTGGCAGCAGCGTTATATGGCGGGTCCGTGGTGTGGATTACGCGCCGGCGTGGTGCACGGACGTTTACCCGGTGAACGCACCGCTGCCGTCGTGCAGCAGTTCCGTGCCGGTGAAATCGACATTCTGTTCGGCACTACCGTGGTGGAGGTTGGCTTGGATATTCCGGGTATTGAATTCATGTCCATTCTGCACGCGGAACGCTTCGGCTTGGCCTCATTGCATCAACTTCGCGGGCGCTTGGCACGTGGAGCAGGGGCGCAAGCAGGATTTTGTCAGATTTTTTGCGCCAATTTGGAATCTTTTGAGCGCCTCAAAACGCTCGAAACGGCTGTCGACGGATTCCAAGTTGCTGCCTTAGACCTACAGCAGAGGGGGCCAGGAGCCATGTTGGGTACCCGTCAGCATGGCAAAAGTGGTTTCCAGGCCTTCGATCCGCAGCGTGATGACGACTTGGTTTGCTTACTTAAGCGGCAAGAGTTGAGAAACTGGTTGGCCAACCAAGAGTAGAATGGGCTTCCGTTTGGGAGTCAGTTTCCCTTGGTCTCGATGATTTCACGCCTCCTACCTACTAGTCTTACATTTTTGGTGCTTGCTGCGGCCGTTTCGGCGCAAGGTAAGCGCCTTGATTTACCGCCAGCTCCGCCAAAATCGGAAACACCTCAAGCAACTAGCCAGGCTGGCAAGCAGAATCCCAATGAGGCCGATTCTGCAGTTTTGCAAACAGGGGAACGGCCGGCCATGTGGGCCGAGCCGCAGAATCCATTCGAAGAATTGTTTCTGCGTTTCGAAATGCTGCACGACACGCGCAAAGTTACGCGCCGCACCTATCTAGAGGAACTACGCGGGTTGGGCCTCGGCTCCCTGGATACTGCGGTCAAGGCGCTGGATTCTCCTTTCGCGCCTTCAGTGATGTTGGCGGCTGAAATCCTAGAGTGGGTTGGCTCCAGTGCCAATGCCGACGCCCTGATCAGCGCAGCTTCTGCGGTGAACGATGTGGAAGCCGTCGGCGTGTGCTTGGATAGTGCCATGCGTCTTGCCAATGGTGTTTTGCCGGAAGCGGCCGTGCGTTTGCTTGGGCATCCGAAACGTCAAATGCGCACGGTGGCTGAAGCACGTTTATCGGAGCGGCCAAACCCTGCGCACTTGCCGAAACTGCTGCAGTTTTTGAACTTCGGGCGGGATAATGATGTGCGTTTACGTGCTGCTCGTTTGTTATCGGCCTTTCCCAATGATCCGGATGCGCGCCTTGGCTTGCGCCATGCAATCGGTGACGAATCCATGGACGTCGCCATGTTGGCGGTGCGCTCTTTGGCCGGCGATGGCAATGAAGAAGCGATTAATTGGCTGCACGATGAATTTCTTGCCGCCACCACGGAAATGGAAGCCGCCTACTTGCTCATGGGTATTTTGCTGCATCAAGATCAACGCACGGAGTTACTGTTGCGTGCTGATATGGAAGAGCGGATGCGCAAGATGCTGCGCGCCAAAGATCCATTTGTGAGTGGTACGGCTGCTTCAGGATTAGCCGAGTTTGTTTTTCGCGCCGAGTTGCAAGGCGATATCGTGGAGTTGGAACGAGGCATTCCGCTAGTGCTGGTGCGGGCGGTTGGTGGCGTGGAGTTTTACCCGCAGTACGCGCGTTTTGCACCGTTGGCGGAGCGCAGTTTGCGCCGCATTTCCGGCGTGCATTTTGAGGAGCAGGCGGGATCAGCATGGGTTGGTTGGCTGGCCGAGAACCATGAGGGTTTTCACATCGTGCGCGGGCGCATCGATGTTGCGGAAGGCGATCTCGCGCGCTTGCGGGTGACTTGGCAAACAGCGGGTGGTACCAAACGCACTTTGGTGGGTGCGGATGCCGTGCGCCTTAACGGGGATCGCGTCGTGGGTAGCCGGGGGGCAGCGAGCTTGCTGCAGATGGTGCAGAAACCGGGATTGTTGAGTCCATCGATGATGCCTGGCGCGATGGGGTTGGCAGATGCTCCGCTGACTTTGGCGATTGATATTTCGATCGATAGTCGGCGCAAAAATATGAGTTTCCATGGCTCGGCTGGGGCACCCTGGGTGGCTACTTTGGCGACAGGCCTCGACACCCTCTATGAAAGCACTGGCTGGCAGGCTCTGGCCGGTAGCGATGCCATCGGGCGCGTCTTCCTGGATGAAAATTTAGAGCGTTTCGATCGCAATGATTTTGCGAACGAAGCACAGCGCACCGCCGCTTTGATTGGTTTATCCACGGGGCGCATTGCCAGTTTGGAAGAAAAGGTGCTGCGTTCTTGGGTAGCGGAGCTGGCAACCATTGCGAACCGCGAGGCGTACTGGACCCCAGCTCTTTCACAGGAGTTCCTAGGCTTGATTCCATTGTTTGCACAGGATGAGGCCTTCGTGACCAGTCTGCTGTTGATGGTGATGTCCGACGGCACCCACAGCATCGACGCTGAGGCAATCGATGTGCTGGCGGCCTTGGAAGAACCGAGCCGTTCTGATTTGTTGCTTCGTGCGTTGTTAGTTTCCAGTGCCGATCACTGTGGTGCGCTGTTACAAGACGAACGCCTTGCCGTGCGTCTCGCTGCCGTGCGCGCGTTACCAAGTTTCGATGGTGCAGGCACCAGCTTTTTAATTGCCGCCTTGGATGACGTTCATCCGCTGATCCAGCGCACAGCAATCCATGGACTCGGCGTGCAACGTGCTGTGATGGCCCGCGATTTGGTTGCGGTGTTCACCAAAGAAGGTATGCCGATTGAGCTCCGTCGCGAAGCCATCATCACCCTCGGTCAAATGCGCAGTCTTGATTCACTGCCCACTTTAATCGGCATTACTCAAGGCGAAGACATTGGTTTACAACTGGCCGCTGTGGCAGCGATTGCTGAAATCCCTGGTCTCGAAGTGGATGCGGCTTTAGGCAACCTTTTCCCAGCCTATGCAGGCACCCCGGTCGAAGGCAGTTTCATGCGCTCTTTGATGGTGCGCGGATCAGCTGCTGCGCGCTTGGTTTTGCGTCCTTACCTCATGGGTGCAGATAGCCATTTGTCGCAACGCGCTGCGGTGCTGGGTGGCGCACTGGGGGATCCGATTGCCGCGCCAGTACTGATGGATTGGTTGCCGCAAGATACGCGCAATCCCGAGCTCTTGGGTGCTTTGGCGAACTCTTTGTGTGTTGATTTTCGCAGCACTCCCGATCCAGCAGGCACTTACCAAGCTTGGTGGCTGGATAACCAAAGTCGCACTTCGGCCGAGTGGTTGCGGAATGCTGCGGCCGATAGCGGCTTCAACATCCCGAGTGGCTTCGATGATCCCACCAAGGTCGACCCCAAGCAAACCGTCGCCGCTTTGCTTGGCGTTTTGGAAGGGGGCCCTGCGCACATGCGTGCCGTCACTTGTTACTTCCTGAATACTCTGACAGGTGTGGATACCGCAGTCATTGCCATTGGCACTCCAAGCGCAGAGTTAAAACGCCGTGCGCAGCCTTGGCATGACTGGCTGAATTCTTAAATGAAGCTTTCTTTACGCCGCAATTGGGGCGGTGCTGTGCTGCTACTTGTCGTCTTGGCGCTGGCCGCTTGGTTGCTGTTGCGCAGTCGCGACAGCGGCTTCGAGTGCGTTTCCGGGTGGCTACCCGAAATCCATCTTGCGGCGCAGGAGGCGGGCATTGATCCGCACCTCTTGGCGGGTTTGGTGTATGCAGAATCACGTGGCAAGGCCGGTGCGATTTCGAGCATCGGAGCCCTTGGTTTATGTCAGTTGCTGCCGTCGACTGCCGCGGAAGTTGCAGCACGTATCCACGTGGATGGCCCACCGTTTACGCCGCAGGATAATTTGCGCTTAGGCGCTGATTATTTGCGTCATATGATTGCTTATTGGGATGGCGACGTGGATCTCGGGCTTTTGTCCTATCGCTTAGGCCCCTCGCGCGTGAAGCGATTGGTCGCTGCCGCCGGCGGGCAGGCGGAGTGGTTTGCCGCAATTCGTGAGCAACACCCATCGCCGTGGGGTTATCGTCAACAAGTGCTGGCCATCCGCGACCGTTTTGCCGCTTTGGCACTTGCGGCACCTGCCGCGGTGATTCTCGTAAAGCCATGATGCATGGAAATTCCCGATAAAATCCTGTTCGTTTGCACCAATCAACGCGATCCCCAATGGGGTAAGGAGTCGTGCGGTGATCACGGCTCAAGTGCAATTGCAGAAGCTTTCCGACGGGCTCTCAAAATGCGTCGCGTGGAGGGAGTCAGTCTACGCAGCACAGCCAGCGGTTGCCTAGGGCCGTGTACTCAAGGCCCACACGCCGTGGTGATGCCGGACAACATTTGGTATTCCGGTTTTAGTTTGGAAGACGTCGATGAAATCGTCGTGAGTCATATGCTCGGCGGCAAGCCGGTGGTGCGTTTACAATCTGCGCCACCACTCGATTCCAATGTGGTGGAGGAGGTCTAATCATGGTTAAAGTTGCAGTTTGTCTTTCTGGTTGTGGGGTTTTTGATGGCAGTGAAATCCATGAAGCCGTCCTCACTTTGCTCGCTCTCAGTCGCGCCCAGGCGGAAGTGCTTTTTTGTGCCCCGAATATGGCCCAAATGCATGTCATCGATCATCAGCATGGTGTCGTGATGCCTGACGAAAGTCGCCAAGTGATGGTGGAATCCGCACGCATCGCGCGCGGCCCAGTTCACGATATCAAGGAACTTTCCACTCAAGATTTTGATGCACTCATTCTGCCTGGAGGCTCTGGCGCGGCTAAGAATTTGTGTGATTTCGCCATTCATGGTGCTGCAGCCACGGGGCATCCGGCGGTCATGAAACTACTGCGCGCCTGTCTTGAAGATGGCAAGCCCATCGGCTTAATTTGTATTGCCCCCATGGTTATGGCCACTGCCATGCGCGGCACGCCGAATAGTCTGGAACTGACCATCGGCACCGATGAGGCAACCAATGCGGCCCTCGAAGCCATGGGAGCCCAACCGCGCCTCCATGCGGCCAATGAGATCCATGTGGATTTTGAACGAAAAGTCGTTTCGACGCCCGCTTACATGCTGGCGAATTCCATTGCTGAAGTAGCTGTAGGTATCGATAAACTGGTAGCCAAAGTTCTGGAGTTCAGCTCATGAGTTTTTTGTTCAGTGCTTGTCTTGCGTTGGTGCTTGCCGGCCAAGATCCAGGCCCAGGTTTTCTATCCCAGGGCCCGCCCGTACCACCGCAATTGGCGCAGCCCAACTACCGCGGTTACGCCGCTCAAGATGCCGAGAGTTACGTCATTGAAATGACCGTCCTTAATAGTGGCGGCTATCAGGGCAATGTTGCCTATCGCTTTCGTGCACTCGCGCCGCTGGATCACATTTATTTAGATCGTGCGCTCAGCCCAAAGTGGCAGACCAGTTTTCAATCCAGTAGTGGCACGCCATTGCAGGTGGTGGCGAGTGATTACGGCGTGATGGTGCCCGTCGGTAGAACTCTGCAAGTGGGGGAAACATTTGAGTTTCGCGCCACTTTTGCTGGCGAAGAAGCCTCCGGTCTGCACCGTCAGCGTAACCAGCATGGTGAGACTTTTTTCTTTAGTGATCACTTCTCTTCGCAGGCCCGCAGTTGGTTGCCTTGCGAAGATTCCAATTCTGACCGCGCATCATTTGAAATCACCTTGTCGGTTCCTGCAGGTTGGGATGCCATTGGCAGTGGTGCTTGGCAAGAGCTCGCGAAATCTGCGGATGATGCTTCGCACGGGCGAATTTTTCACGGCAAAACGGCCAGCGACATTCCGCCAAGTTTATTTGCGTTCACTGCCGGCCCGTATTTGCGTATGCCCGAAGATGGCGATGCGCGCTTTGTGCCGCATTTCATTTTTCCACAGGACAAAACGAAGGCCAGCCAATCTCTGCAGTACCACGCCGAGTGGATGGAAATCATGGAACGTACTTTTGGTCCTTACCAATATGCCAAGTTCACTACCATCCAAATTCCAACCCAGTGGGGCGGTGTGGAGTATCCCGGCAATGTGTGGCTGTCGCAAAGAATATTCGACTACGAAGGCGGCGGCGTGAGCACCATGGCGCACGAGTTTGCGCACATGTGGTTTGGCGATGCGATTGGTTATGCGCAATGGGAAGATGCTTGGTTGTCCGAAGGTTTTGCCAGTTATTTTGGCCCGTGGTTACATGAGCAAGCCGGGGGTGGACCAAGTTTAAACTCTGAAATGATTGGGAATCGTTTGCGTTGGCGGAATGCCACTCGCGCACGCAAGCTGCCGGTGATTTGGAAAGATTACAAGAAACCGAATGATTTATTTGGCAGCGCGTCGGCCAACACTTATCAAAAGGGTTCGTGGGTGCTGCACATGCTGCGCCAGGAAATCGGCGACGCCGCGTTTTTCAAAGGCATAGCCGCGTTTTATCAGGCCAACCTCGGCCAAGCGGTTGCCACCCAGCAACTGCTCGATGCCATGCAAGTGGCCTCCGGTGAAGATCTAGGCTGGTTCTTTGAGCAGTGGCTGGAGCGCCCAGGTGCACCGCGCCTCCTAGTGGAAGAGCAACCAGGCTCGCTACTCATCCGTCAAACCCAAGACGGAGCACTGTATCGCTTCAAACTACGCGTGGCCTGGGTCAATGCCGATGGCAAAGCGGAGGAGCAGGTTGTTGCAATTACATCCGCGGCAACCGTTTTGGCTATGGGTGCGGGCAGTCATGATTGGAAACTCGATCCGCAGGCTGAATTGCTGTTTGTGGAGTAGGGTGGACTACTGCGCAGCCAGCAAGATCCGCACATGGGTTTCATGCGCTTGGTGCGCGCCTTCCACGCGCAGGATAATCACCGTGCCAGATCCCGCGACGTAACCAACACCGAGTTTGGCGACGTGGGTAGCAGCACTCCAAGCTTCGGAGTTGCCTTGCACCAATACAACCTCGTGGCCATCTTCGATTGCTAACACGGTGAGCCGTACCGGGTAGGGGGCCATGACTTTTGCCACTAGCTCCACCTGGCCATCCGTATCCACCAGCGGAGTGACATCGAGCTGACGCAACCATAGTGCCGGATCGCGGCCAATCAGCGGCGACTTTGGTGCGGCACCTGCCGCCCAGGCAGCAGCAAGTTGGGGGTAGCGCACCTTGTCAATCACGCTGGTTGCAAAACTGGCGCCTTCCAGGCCTACAGGCAAATCGTAGGCATCGATATCCGTGGCGTAGAAAACTTCGTGTTCGAATTGAGCCAGTCCAGCTGGTTCGGTCAATGCGGCGCAGGCCGGCAATAGGGTGACCAAGATCACTACGCAGGGTAATTTCCTCAACATGGTAGCGACAGGGTAACATCCCCCCCGGTTTTCTCCGAGTCCCCCGCAGACCGCGGCTCTGAAAGCATCTTCCCACATGGCAAATCGCGAACAAGTTGAAGAAATTTGGCCGGAGTTGGCTTGGATCCAAAGCCCCACTCTGCGTGAACAAACGCTGCAAACTTGGCTGTTAGCTTTTGCGCGCAGCCCACTGGAACCACAGGATCTGCGCGAAATCCCCTTCACCTTGCATGTAGAAAATTGCAAAGTCTCCTTTCTGGACCACAAACGCCTCGTGGTGCACTTGGCCAAGGAAAGCGCGCTTAAGATTGCTGAGTTCATGGGCGAAGATATGCCTGTGGATCAAGATATTTTGATTGCTGGCGCCATTTTGGCGGATGTCGGCAAATTGCTCGAATACGAGCTAGTGGATGGGGCCTGCGTACAATCTGTGCGCGGCGCTTATTTACGACACCCGTTTACCGGCGTTAGCCTGGCGATGGAATGCGCGGTGCCCGATGCCGTTTGTCATATCATTGCCACACATGCTGGCGAAGGGAATTTGGTGAAACGCAGTACCGAAGCGTATATTGTGCACCACAATGATTTTATGACTTATGAGCCGTTGGTGAAAGGGCTGAAGCTTTAGTCTTTCGCGGTTACGCATACCAATTTACAACAGATGATTTCTACCACACCGCAACACGGCAATGTGCCGTCCTTTCCCTGGGCCGGCCTCGATGGGCTTGCCGATCCTATTTTGATTGCCGAGCCCGACGGCCGCTTGGTGTACTGGAATCGCGCCGCAGCGATTTGGTTCGAGCTGCCCGCTAGCCCCGCCACAGAATGTAATCTACGGGTACTGGTTTATGAGCATTCGTTGGATCATGCAGAAACGCAAGATTTATGGATTGCCATGCGTCGCGGCGGCAGCAATACGCGCTTGACCAAACTGCGGACACGTCATCAACAGGATCGCCAAGTGCGTCTGGTGTTATCTGCCCAGCGCGGGGCCTCGCCCGCAGAGGAGTTGGTGATGTTGCAGGTGCATGACCTGACTGATCTGTACGTGGATTTTGAAAAACGTGAGCATCAAAACCGCGCCAACTTGGTGTTGGATTTGCTCGGTACCACTCTTAGTGATTTGGAGTATCCGCTCGGTGCATTGCGCTGGAACGCAGAGTTGGCCGCGGAAGAGTTGGATCGCTTGCCGGAGGATTTGCGCTTGCCATTTCGTTCGGTCCAGAAAGCGTCGCGGCACATCGTGGATATGTTTGGCAACCTCAACTTGAGCCTGCCGGAGTCCACCGCTCATGCCACTCAGGATGGTGTCAGTTTGGTGCGGGTTTTAGTGGCCGGTAGCACGCCGACGCGCGCGGCCCATTTGCTGGATGCGTTGCGTTCCGAAGGCATTCGCTGTGTATTCCGTACTGCCAAGGGGCGTGAAGATTTGATCCGCACCGCCGCTTCGGGTGAGATCGATGCAGTTTTACTGGACCGCCACATCAGCGCAGAAAAGGCCGTTGATTTGGCGGTGTCGGTGGCTGCGGTGGAGCCGCATATGCCGGTGATTGCCTGCGCGGATCTACAGCTGGGAGAACTTGCCATCAAGCTTCGCGAAGCAATGGATCGCAATCGCGTGGTGGGGGCCTCCGATGCTGTTTGGCACCGCATTGAAGAGATCGCTTTGCGTGATTCGCTTACCGGGGTGTTAAACCGACGTGCATTTGAGCGTTTCGGTCGCCAAGAATTTGAACGAGCCAGGCGTTATGGTTTCCCAATGAGTTTGGTGCTGTTTGATCTTGATCATTTCAAGATGGTCAACGATGAATTAGGTCACCCAGCCGGGGATCGCCTATTGCAGGTTTTTGCCGCCTATTTGCAGACTGCCACGCGTCAGTCTGATCTCGTTGCGCGCTTGGGCGGCGACGAATTTGCTTTGCTGATGTCGCATACGGATGGTGCCGGTGCCTTGGTTCTCACTCAGCGACTCCGGGATGCCGTGGAATTGCATATTCGCGAGGTCTTACCGCCGATGAACCCGGCCACCGGAGTTTCGGCCGGTTTGGTGATTTACCCGGACAAAAGTGTGGATAATTTCGAGGCGCTGATTGCTGCTGCTGATGAAGCTCTTTATCGCGCAAAAAAAGCTGGGAAAGGCTGCCTGGACGCCGCGCGATAAGCCAACATTTCCATACGGAGTGCGTATCATATGGCCCTATGGAAGCTTCGACCTCCGCTTGTTCCCGCGCACTGCTGTCCTTGTTGGTGGCGCCCTTTGTCCTGTTTGCTGCTGCCTCGCGCAGTAGCGCTCAAGAGTCGCAGCCTGCGGGCACCGTGACCCCTTGGGCGCATGACTCTTCCGATCTCCAAGTCGATCCACGCATTCATTACGGCAATTTGCCCAACGGCATGCGCTTCGCGTGGGTGGATAACCCGGAGCCGCAAAAGCGTGTTTACCTACGCTTGCACGTCGATGCTGGTTCCTTTGGTGAAACCGCTACCGAACTTGGCATGGCGCATTTTCTCGAGCACATGGCTTTCAATGGCTCGGAGCATTTTGCCGCTGGCACTTTGATTGAGTGGTTTCAGCAGCACGGCATGAGTTTTGGCGCCGACACCAATGCGCACACGGCTTTTTCGGAAACCGTTTATAAGCTGGACATGCCTAATCGTGATGAAGTCACGCTGCGCGGCGGCATGCAGGTCATGCGCGATTTTGCCGGCGGCTTGAATTTACTCGAAGCGGAAGTGCAAGCTGAAAAAGGTGTGATTGATGGCGAACAGCGCGAACGAGATTCCGCTGGATTTCGAGCTTTCGTGCAGGTGTTTAACCGCCAGTACGCTGGCGCCCGTTATGCAACGCGGTTACCCATCGGCACCAAAGAAGTGCGCGATACATTTACCGCCGCAACCGTGCGTGCTTTCTATGAGCGTTTCTATCGGCCGGAAAACATGACGATGATTGTGGTGGGCGATTTACAGGGCTACAACCCCGAGGCGCTGATTCGCGAATACTTTGAAAATTTTGCCGTGCCTGCATCCGCCATCGCACCAGAGCCACAGTGGGGCTCACCTTCGATGCAAGACTTGGTGTTTTCAATTTACGATAGTGAGATTCCACAAGTGCAGATTTCGATTGCGCACTTGCGTGAGTTCACCAAGCCGCAAGACACCATTGCGCAGCGCCAATCAGATTTAGCCCGCAGTGTGGCGCACGCGATGTTGCGCTTACGATTTGCCGAATTGGTGAAAAAGCCGGAGACCCACTTTTTGAATGCCAGCGTTTCCGATGCTGGTCAACTGGAAGTGTTTGAAGGTGGCAGTCTTGATATCACTGCCGCTCCTGCAGACTGGGAAGCTGCCGTCACTGAAGCTTATGTGGAGTTACGCAAAGCGCTGAACTTTGGTTTTCAGCAAGCCGAACTCGAGGAAGTCAAAGCCAACATCATTCGTTCCCTCGAAGAATCGGTGGCGCGCGAAGCCACTGCGCATAGTTCTGGCTTACGCGAAGCGCTGCTGCTGGAGGTTGAGAGTGACGTCGTGCCCACTTCTGCGGCCGCCGATTTAGAGATTCTGCTTCCCGCTGTGGAAGCCTTGACTTTGGAAGATTGCCTCAAAGCTTTGCGTGGCAACTGGCGCGGTGGCCAGTTGAGCATCATTGCAAATGGCGGTTTATTGCTTGAAGACGACAAAGCGGAGCTTATGCGCGTTTTCGATGCCGCGAAAGCGATCGAAATCAAACGCGCTGACGCCATTGAGATGAAGCCCTTCGCTTACAGCTCGGATGTCGCCAATGCCGGTGAAATCGTGCGCCAAGAGAAGGTTGAAGATCTAGATTTGTGGTTGGTGGAGTTTGCCAATGGCGTGCGCCTCAATATCAAGAAAACCGATTTCAAAAAACAGACCATACTTGTTAGTGGTCGTGTCGGCGAAGGTTTGCTTGCCGTACCCGATGGGGAACTGCTCGCAGCAGCTTTAGCAGATACCGCGCTTTCTGGCGGTGGCTTGGTGGAGCACACGGTGGAAGAATTGCGCCGGCTTTCCGCCGGAAAACAAGCTTCGGTGTCGCTTGGTGTAGCCGATGACCACTTCAGCTTGGGAGGCGGCACAACCAGCGAGGATTTGCTCTATCAGTTTGAGTTGGCTTGCGCTCATCTCGAACATTTAGCTTACCGTAGCGATAATTTCGACATGCTGAAGCAACAGCTTCCGTTGGTGTTCGGGCAGTTCGCTCATTCGCCGCAAGGCCCGCTCCTGTTTGACTTTACACCGGCTCTGTTGCAAGGGAACCCGCGCGCGAGTTTGATGTCTTTCCGGCCTTTCCCACAATTGCAAGAATTGTTGGATGTCAAGATTGAGCAAGTGCGGAATGCTGTCGAAGGCCGCTTACTGAATGCTCCGGTGGAACTCACCGTGATTGGTGATTTGGAAGTCAACGATGTCATCGCCAAGGCTGCGCAAACTTTCGGCGCGCTACCGCAGCGACGGGCACGGCTGGATACCACCGCAGCAAGTGCTGGCGTCAAAATGGTGGAAGGTTTGTACATGGAGCGCACGGTGGATACGGCGGATAAAAAGGCCACCGTCATCATGGTCTTCCCAACGTCGGATGGTTTTGATGACACGCGCCGTCGCAACCTATCTTTCCTTGGCAAGATTGTGGACGATCGTTTGCGTCTGGAAGTGCGTGAGCGTTTGGGTGCGGCTTACTCGCCTGGTGCAGGCGGTGAAGCGTCGCGGATTTTCCCAGGCTTAGGTGGCATCATGATTCAAGCCGCTGGGGATCCTGCCAAAGTGCAGGAACTAGTCGACGCTTGCCGGGCGGTGGCTGCCGAATTGGCTTCCAACGGAGTCACGGCAGAAGAAGTGGCGCGTTTAAGTGAGCCGATTTTGAATCAGCTGCGTGATGCGCAACGCTCCAATTCTTATTGGTTGTCGTTGCTGGGTGAAGCGCAGAGTCGTCCCGCGTCGTTGGATAGTGCGCGTACTGTGATGTATTCCTATGAGAACTTATCCGCTGTGGATTTGTCGGCCTTGGCCGCAGAGTACTTGAAACCGGAACGTGCTTCCGTTTTGGTGGTGCTGCCTGAGGTGGAAGAAATCGTGGAAGAGACCGTGGAAGAAGAGACAGCGGTTGAGGAAGTTCTCGAAGATGCCGTGGAAGAAACGGTTGAAGAAGTCGTTGAAGAATCCGTAGAGGAAGTGAAGGAGTAAGCCTTCACTTCCTCGTGGTGCTGGAGGCAATTTGACTGGCCACCAGCGCCTCTAAGCCGCCAGCGATGATGAGTTCCTGTGCAGTTGGTCCAAGCGGCGCGAAATCAAAGCACAACTCGCCCACTCGTGCAACGCTGGTGGAGAAATCTAGACTTACTCTGAGTTCCAGGCGTTCGCTCCGCGCCAACCCAAAGCCCTGGGTGCGTAAGTACTCCACTAAGCTAGGGCAGTCCACTAATAAGTAGCCGTTGTTGAAGGCATTTCGTTTGTAGGTGGCTGAAAAAGAGCCACCCATAACCAAACGAATGCCCCGATGCTGTAACGCTGTGGCAGCTTGCTCGCGCGAAGAGCCGGTGCCAAAGTTGTAGCCCGAGACCAAGATGTCTCCAGTTTCCGCCACCTGCTGAAAGAGAGCATCGTAGTTTTCCATGGCCACAGCCGCCATTTGGGCGGGTGTCATGTCTTCCCGGTAGGTGTATTTGCCCGGGTAAATGCCGTCGGTATTGAGGTTGTCTGCGTTACAAAACACCATGCGGCCTGCCATGGATTTTGGAAAGCCATCCAGGATTGGCACGCAAACGGAATCTCTCACAGTGCGCGCGGGCACCTTCAGCTTTGCTGTGGGCATGGAGGTGCCGGTTTCGTGCGGGGCACAGATATAGCCGGCCAGGGCAGAAGCAGCCACCACCGCAGGCGAGGCTAAATAAGCCTGCGCTTCCCGACTTCCCATGCGTCCTTTGAAGTTGCGGTTGGTTGCGGAAATACCGACTTCTCCATCCTCAAGCAAGCCTGCCCCCATACCAATGCAAGGGCCACACCCGGCTGGCAAAGCTGTGGCGCCTGCAGCAAGCAACTTCTGCCAATCACCGCGCGCTTCACTCTCTGCCTGCACCTGATCCGAAGCCGCAGCAATATAGAAACCAACGTGGGGAGCGATTTGTTGACCCTCGACCACAGCAGCGGCTGCCGCCAAATCAGCAACTCTGCCATTGGTACAAGAGAGTAAATAAGCTTTCTGAATCTGCACTTTGTGGGGGGCAAGCGCTGCGACGGCGTGCATTTTCTTCACACCATCCGGACCACACACAACCGGGCTCACCAGACCCAAGTCGACGTGGATGACTTGTGCGTAAGTGGCGTCGGCATCGGCCACCAACGGTTCTTGTTCCAGCATTTGCACTGCTTTGGCGGTGATGTGCTTGCCTTTCCCAATGCGTTCGCGGTACCAAGCAATGGTGACGGCATCGCACGGAAAAACTCCGGTTAATGCACCCCATTCGGTGGTCATATTGGCAATCGTTAAACGTTCTTCGATGGTTAAGCTCGCTACCCCGGGACCGCTAAATTCTAAGGCATGATTCAATACTTGATCTTCGTTGTAGAGGCCGCACAGAGTGATGATGAAGTCTTTTGCGCTAACACCTGGGCGTAGAGCGCCGTGAAGCTCCACGCACGTAACGGGTGGAATCTGCCACCAGGTGCGCCCAGTGGCCCACAACGCGGCAGCGTCGGTGCGCACCACCGGAGTACCTAAAGCGCCTACTCCACCATAAGTATTCGCATGAGAGTCGGAAGCTACGACCAAAGTATGAGGCCATGCATAACCTTCTTCGATCATGATTTGGTGCCCAATTCCACGGCCAGCCGGGTAAAAATCTATTTTATGTTGCTGTGCGAATTGGCGAATGGATACGTATTTGTTTAGATTCTCGGGAGATTGATCCTGCACGTTGTGATCCAGCGTAAACACGGCCTGGAGAGGGTTATGAAAGGATTGTGCTCCAAGCGTTTTATACTTCATCATGACCGCGGCAGTGTTGTCATGGGTCATGACATGCCGAGGCCGTACCGTCATAAAATCACCACTGTGGACTTTTTGATGGACTTCAAGGTTTTCAGAAAAAGCTTGAACGATTTTTTCGATTCTATTTTGCGTCATGACTATGTATTAGTTGCGTTATTCAGAATGGGCGGTTAGGATGCCATCGCGCATATATTCTTGCGCATACCTCAATAACATTCATGGCAAACATCGCAACTCTTTTAAAGAAAGAGATTCAGCGGCAGACCGATTTAGCGGTTCGCAAGAATCTTCATCCACTGGCCCTGCAACTCCGCGAGGAGAAGAAGCGGGTTCAAGACCTCCAGCGCCAAATCAATCAGCTCCAGAAGAACATTCAGAAGAGCGAATCGAGCATGAGCGCGGCTTCCGGAGCCGCTCCATCTGCATCTACCTCCTCAAAGAGCAACTGGAGTGGTTCTACAGTTACCGGATTGCGTAAGAAGCACCAACTGTCGCAGAGCGCACTGGCTAAACTGCTTGGCGTGGGCATCAATACGGTATGGCTGTGGGAGCAAAACCGCACCAACCCTCGCGCCAAACAACAAGACGGCATCATGGATTTGGTGGAGTTGAGCACCCTGCAAATGCGTCGCCGTTTAACCAAGGTGGGGCTCGCGGAAGGCCGTTCCAAGCCCGGGCGTAAGCCAGGATCGAAAAACCAGCCTAAGGTGGCCGCTGCCAAAGTTACGTCTAAGGCAGCGAAGAAAGCTGCCCCGAAAGTAGCGAAGAAAGCCACTAAGAAAACGGCACGTAAGGTTTCGAAGAAGAAATAAAGGCTTCGCTCTAGTTGCGAAATCAAGTCCGAGCATGGGGTAGAATACCGTATGCTCGGACTTTCTCTTTTGTTGTTCGCTCTGCTCGTTCCTCCGCAGGCAGATGTGCCCCAGGAGCCCACATTGGTTGGCTCAAATGGCGTAGACAACGGTTTGAGCTTCAAAGATCTGGTGGAACGCACCTACGATCCACGCTGGATGTTGCAAGCTGTGGTTGCGGGTGAACGGGTGGAAACGCTTCCTTGGGCGGTGGATAAGGAGGGTCATGCCGCGGTTGCCACGACTGGTCAGGGCGCTGTGGCGCGTATTTGGCTATCACAAAGCAGCGGCCGAGTGCGTATTTATGCCGACGGCGCGACTGCGCCTACTTTGGATTGGGATTTAGAGACCTTATTTGCCCAGCCGCTACCGGAGTTTCTGGATAGCCCTCTGTTTATGCGTGTTGGCGAGGGTTTTGTCTGTCGTATTCCGCTTCCTTTTGCGCAATCCATGCGCCTAGAGTTTGACGCTGCAGCGGCATCTAGCTTGCACGGAGATGTCGCGATTCGCTATTTTGGCGCCGATGTGGCGGTCGAAGCCCTCACTCCAGATTTGCTCGAGACCAATCAGCGCTCGCTGATGTTCGCAGCGCAGTATTTACGCAATAATGTCAATCCAGAAACCGTTGGCGAAAGACCCTTGTCTTGGGCTGGCGATTTCCGTGATTACGAGCGGAATACCGAGGAAGGGGCTGATCACTTCTATGGCGATCTCCGCGTGGTTCTGAAGGGAAATGGAGTTTTACGTTGGTTTGAAATCGAGTTCACCGAAAAACTTCCCCCACAGCAAATGCGCGAGGTTTTGCGTAATCTCACTTTGCGTATGGAGTTGAACACCGAGAAGTCGGTGATTGTGGGGGATATTTTGTTTGAAGTACCGCTGGGAGATTTCCTCGGAACCGCCCCTGGTCACAACCCTTTCCTCTCTCACCTCATAGGCTTTAACGAAAACACTGGTGTTTTCTATTTTCGTATGCCGGTGCCCTTTACGGGTGGATTAAAGATAAGCCTAAGCAGTGATTTACCCAACCCCACGGTCGTGAAAACTCGTTGGGGCATGAATAAGTACGCAAAGGCAGAAGACGTGCCGCCGCTGCGCTTACATTCCGGTTGGGCATACGGCAGGCACGATTCTGTGCCCGCCACACCTTCGAAGCCATCTCCCTTAGGCATTCCCAGCGCCGCTTTTTTAAGTGTTCCGGGGCCGGCGCGCTTGTTGGGTTACACTTTTTCTGCCACGGCATCGTCTGCTGCTCCACAGACTTTTGAAGGTCCATTTAGCTTCGTAAATGCCTCCCATAGCGCCGTGCCGTTCGCTTTCGAGCAAGTCACTTTACGCGAAGGCCCTGGCAGCTTTGGTAGCACTAGCGTGTTGCGCTTATTTGGTCTTGATGCGCCCACGGCAATCGATGGTTTGGAATTTCAGCCCGGCATTTCGTTGGCGGCTTCTGGAACGACTCAATACTCGGCTTTGGCTTGGTGGTATGCGCCCGCCGCTGCAACAAGTTCTTTCCCGACGGATGCACCAAGTGCTGCGCGCTGGCCGTTGGCGACGCCGTCCCCAGACTTCTATCTGGTGGCAGGGGCTTTTGAATGCGAATCTCTAGCCGGAGCCCTGATGGCTCCCGGCACCGCCACTACGGTCGTTGCGTCTCAGGATGTGGCTGTGGAATGGTCACGCTTGCAGTACCTGGATTGGCAACCTTTGGCCGCGAAGCAAGTTTTGAACTTCCCATTCCCAGTGGCTGAGGCGGGCCGTTTTGTCGTTTGCGTGCAGTTTGCCAAAGGAGAAAAATACGGCAAGGTACAAGTTTTGATCGATGGTCAACGCGTGGGTAGTGAGCTAGATTTTTCAGGTACCAGCCTGGAGCCAAGTGGGGAAATTGCTGTGGGCGAGGTCCGTTTAATGAAACGTCTCGATCATAAAATTGCCTTCATGAGCAACGATGGCAAAGCCATTGGCCTGGATTACTTCCGCCTGCAGCCCGTCGTGAAAACCGCCACCGAGAACCCCAACGAGTAACCACCATGAGCACCTTCAATGCCTACACTGAATTTCTCCGTTTGTGGGGGACTGTTGATGATCTGGAGCATGGTTCTGCGGTGCTGCAATGGGATCAAGAAACTTATATGCCGAGTCAGGGTGCGGCAGCGCGCGGCAAAATCCTGGCAACTCTTGCCGGTATTCATCACGACAAGATGGTCGCTGCAGAATTAAGTGATGCGATTGCAGCAGCGCAAGAAGAAGTTGCTCCAGACAGTGTCGAAGCTGCACAGGTGCGCACGGCGAAAATCGAAGTGGAGCGTGAGCTAAAAATCCCGGCAAAGTTGGCGATGGATTTAGCCGAGGCAGAAAGTGCAGGTTTGGTCGCTTGGCAACAGGCGCGGGCAGAAGCAGATTTTTCAAGCTTCCAAACAGAGTTGGAGCTTTTAGTCCAGCTCAATCGCGACAAAGCCGCTGCGCTTGCTGATGGCGGCAGCGCTTACGACGCCATGCTGAATCTTTACGAAGCCGGCACGACAGAAGCAGAATTGGTACCTATGTTTGCTGAGTTACGGAATGTCCTCGCGCCATTGATGCGTGAGGTTGCCGAGCAAGCCCCGGTCGATGAATCGCCAGCCCAGGGATACTTTGATCCAGCTGCGCAGCAACAGTTTTGCAAAATGATTGCTGCGAAGATGGGCTACGATTTTGACGGCGGTCGTCTGGATAAAACCACGCACCCTTTCTGCACGACCTTCGGCCACGGCGATATTCGCATCACTTGGCGTTGGCAGGAGAGCGATATCCGTCCGGCTATGTATGGCGTCATGCATGAGGCCGGCCACGGTCTTTACGAACAAGGATTGCCTGCGGGATGGGCGCGTAGCCCCCTGTGGAAGGCGAGTGGCCTGGGTATGCATGAGTCACAATCACGGATGTGGGAGAATATGGTTGGGCGCAGTGAGCCATTCTGGCAATGGGCTATGCCCCATTTCCAAAAGGCCTTCCCGGAAAAAGCGGGGCTTCGCGTCGCTCAAATGTTCCCCGCCCTGAACACTTGCAAACCTTCGTTGATTCGCGTGGAAGCCGATGAAGCTACCTACAACCTGCATGTTGCCGTGCGCTTTGAAATTGAGCGTCAGCTATTTGCCGGTTCGGTGACGGTGCGTGATTTGCCGGAGCTGTGGGATCAAACTTACCAAGATCTGCTCGGTGTGCGCGCCCAATCTGTCAGTGATGGTGTTCTTCAGGACATTCACTGGGCAATGGGAGCCTTCGGTTATTTCCCCACGTACTCCATTGGCAACCTGGTTTGTGCGCAGTTATTTGAGCAGGCATCTGCCGATCTTGGCGATTTGGATGGCAGTTTGGCGCGCGGAGATTTTCAACCGCTACTACAGTGGCTACGTACCCATGTGCACCAGCACGGGCGCCGTTTTAGCACCAAGGAATTAGTCGAAAAGGCTACTGGCAAACCACTTTCGGCGTTACCGCTACTGCGTCATCTGACCAGTCTTGCAGAACGTGTTTATGGGGTTTCTGCTAGCCTTCAGGGCAGCTAGAATTCGCTTCCCAAGCAGCAGCAATGTGTTGTTGCAGAAAAAGAAAGATGGCAAAACACAAAATCGGTTGGATGCCTGGCGACGGAGTCGGTCAGGAAACTATGGCTGCTTGTAAACCCGTGCTCGATGCCGTCGGCCTTGATGCGGAATACATTTCCCTCGCGATCGGATGGGACTATTGGTGTCAGGAAGGGGATGCCTTGCCCACGCGCACCATTCAGGGCTTGCGTGAAGTCGATGCCGCTTTATTCGGCGCGATCACTTCCAAACCGAAGGCCGAGGCAGAAGCTGAGTTGGCGCCGGCGTTGCAAGGCAAAGGTTTGATTTACCGTAGCCCGATTGTGCGGATGCGGCAAATCTTTGATTTGTATACCAACATGCGCCCGTGCCGCGCATTTCCCGGGAATCCGCTGAACTACCAAGACGATATTGATTTGGTGGTCTTTCGTGAAAATACCGAAGGTTTGTACGGCGGGGTGGAGTGGAGTCCGGTAAATGGCAAAATCCGTGAGGCACTCGAGGAGCATCCCAATTTCGCGCGCTTTCATGATGTGCCGCCGGAGAAGATGGCCTTTTCTTCACGGATCATCACTTGGGATGGTGCGAGTCGTATCGTGCGTGCCGCTTTTGAGTTCGCCAAGAAATTCAACTACCCAACGGTTACCGTGGTCGAAAAGCCCAACGTCTTGCGTGAGACTTCGGGTATGTTTATGGATGCGGCGAAAGAAGTCGCCAAGGATTTCCCCGGCATTGAGCTATGGGATACCAACATCGACGCCATGGCGATGTGGTTGATTAAAAACCCACAGAACTACGGCGTGATTGCCACTTCGAACTTGTTTGGCGATGTGATTTCCGACCTCTGCGCGCAGCTGGTTGGTGGTTTGGGCTTCGCCGCAGCCGGCAATATCGGTGGGGAGGTTGCGGTGTTCGAGCCTACTCACGGCTCTGCACCCAAGTACTTCGGGCAAGACAAAGTCAATCCTTTGGCGAACATTCTTGCGGCCAAAATGATGCTCGATTACATCGGAGAAACCGGCAAAGCCGATCAGATCATGGCCGCCGTTTCGCAAGTCATCGCTGAGGGCAAAGTGCGCACTTACGATATGGGTGGCCAAGCCAAGTGCTCCGAAATGGGCCTGGCGGTTGCAGCATTAATCCATTTGCCCACACACCGGTCTATTACAAGCCATCCTTGAGCTTAGTGGATGGCCTTATTTCCAGGCGACCAAGTAAGCAATCCAGGTAGCTTCATTTTCAGCACTGGAGGCCTTCTTGAAGATGCCGTCGCCCGCGCCGTGTTTATCGGCACCTTCCCAAAAAGTATCCACCGCTTGGAATCCAGCTTCCAACATGATGTCGCGTAGCTCTGGAAGCCCCCATACGCGCCAGTTGTAAGTGAAAGCCTTCATCATCTTGGTGCCATCTTCAAACTCGAAATGGATGTGGCAATCAATGTGATTGGTGATGGCATCCATGGTTTCTTGCTCCCATGTGTAGGTGAAGCCGCTCTCCTCTTCGCGCGATTCCTCGCACGCCTGTTGCACATCGGGGCCGCCCATCAAATCCACCACAAACATGCCGTCGTTTTCTAGCGCCGCGCACACTTGGCGGAAGTAAGTGAGCATCAGCGCGCGCTGTTCAAAAATCCAATAGGAGAAATTAAAGGCCGTGACAATCTCAACTTTGGGAGTTTGCACCTCCAGCACATTTTCTTGGAGCTGGACGACGCGCTTGCCAACCTCCCCAAGTGGCTCCAAATGGCGCTCATATCCCCAACGTAAGGGCTCTGAATCTAAGTCCACCGCCCACGCTTTGGTCTTGCCGTGATTTTGGATCCACAGTGCGGAAAGCTTCGAAGTGCCGGCGAAGTCTTCGCGCAGCGTGAGCGGCCGACGCTTACGGCGTGCCTGAAATGTCTTGACCAGAAAATCGTGGTCTGCATCGGGATCATAAACCGAGCCTTCATACAACTCGTAACGATCAGCGCTTGCGGCAGTGATGAGAGATACTGTCTTCTTGGTGCGTTTCCGAGCCATGGCGAAGCAGGGTACGAGTGTCGCCAGCACCATGCAATAGCGGATTTACTGCAATCCCAAACTGCGGAGGGTGAGCCAATCCAACATGCGGTCACTCAACAGCCAGCGGCGCAGGAATAGTATTTGGCGCGCGTCTTTGCCGACGACATAACGGGTGCGCGGGCGCTTGGCCGTTAACGCATGACGCACCGCATCGGCGCACAGTTGCGGAGCGGCGGCATCGGCTCCATTCGCTTGCGTAGTCTCCAGAGCCTGGCTAATCATTTTGCGGTATTCCTGTTTGCCTTGTGCTGGGATGGCTTTCATCAACTCCGCTGCGCGCGCCCGTGACCGTTCCCAAATCGGGGTTGCGATACTTCCCGGTTGAATCACACACACATCCATGCCATGCACCTTCAGTTCCAGGCGCAAGGCATCGCTGAAGCCTTCAAGGGCAAACTTGCTGGTGCTATAGGCCCCGATTGTTGGAAAAGCCACCCGTCCGGACATCGAGGAAATATTCACGATGCGCCCGCGACTCGGCTTCAGCAGCGGCAAAAAAGCCTGGACGCAGCGCAGTACCCCGGTCAGATTGACATCGAGTTGGGTTTCAAAAGCATCCAAGGGGATGTATTCCAAAGGTGCAGCCACCGAAATGCCGGCGTTATTCACCAACCCCCACAAAGCTCCATCTGGCAAGAGCGCATTCACTTGCGCTGCTGCGGCGCGCACCGAATCAACATCGCGCACATCCATCATCACTGGAATGAGCGCTAGCGCCCCGATGGGGGTGGCTTGAACCAGTGCTTGGCCATCGGCCGTGGAGCGCACGCTGCCAAAAACTTGCAAGCCCGCCGCCGCCAAATCAACGGCAATGCTGCGGCCAATACCTGTAGAAGTGCCAGTCACAAACACGGAGCGAGTATTTACCATGGGGGAATTCTATAGTCATGGTCATGTTGGTACCTAGTCTCCTTTCGGTGCAGGTTGCGCTTCCTCGTGAAGTGCAGACCGCCAACGGCCCGTTGCGCACGGCACTATTGAAGCTAGCTGTGGCTGGGCCCATTCCTGTTGGCCTTCGCGCGCTCGCTGGCGACGGCTGCGCGGATTTGCAGTATCACGGTCTGGAAGACCAAAGCGTGTGTGTGTATCCCGCCGAACATTATGTTTGGTGGCGCGAGTATCTGCAGCTCGATGCTGTTGGCCTTCCCTACGGCAGTTTCGGCGAAAACTTCACCGTGGCCGGGCAGGTGGAACAAAGTGCGTATGTGGGTGATCGTTATCGCATCGGCTCGGCCATCGTAGAAATCACCAAGCCGCGTCGGCCTTGCTCGACTCTCAACAAAGTGTGGGGAGAATCCCAGATGGTGGCACAAATGGGCCGCCGTTCTCTTACCGGTTGGTACTTGCGCGTGCTGCAAGTCGGCACGGTGCAAGCCGGCGATTTATGCGAGTTACTAGAGCGTCAACTCGATGCTCCAAACATTTGCGACGCCTGGCGGGAGATGGACCGCGGCACCACCTCATGAGTGGTTATGCCTGGACCACTCTCGTCATCATGGCGATTGCGGCGGTGCTGTTTATCAGCCGCAAGGTACGCCTTGAAATCGTCGCCATGTGCATTCCCGCCAGTCTTTATCTGACTGGTGTTTTACCCGATGCCGCCGACGTCTTGTCAGGGTTTGGCAACCATGCAGTGATTGCCATCGCCGCCGTTTTTGTGCTCAGCGCCGGCATTGAAGAAAGTGGCGTGGCGGCCTGGCTGGCGCGCGTGGTACAGCGCGCCAGTGGTGCTTCGGAGGGGCGTATCCTGGTGATGGTTTGTGCCGTAGTAGCCCTTTTGAGTGCATTTATGAGCAATGCCGCCACGGTGGCGGTGCTGCTGCCGGTGGTCATTGCTCTCGCCCGCCGCGCCAAGATTCCAGCCTCCCGTTTGCTGATGCCACTAGGCTTCGCCGCCATCCTGGGAGGCAATCTGACTCTGATTGGCACTTCCTCGAACTTACTGGTTTCCGATTATTTAGAGCGCACCACTGGTGCAGGTTTGAATATGTTCGAGTTCGCTATGGTGGGAGTGCCGATTTGTGTAGTGGGGGTACTCTATTTACTCACCATTGGGCGCAAACTCATGCCCACTTACAGCGCGCACCGCATTGGGCCCGGCGCTGTCTTGCCGGAACAATTGGTCACGGATTACGGCTTAGTCAGCAATATTGTGCGCTTGCGCATCGGCCGCGTTTCGGATCTCGTCGGCAAGACTTTGTTCGAATCTGGCCTCGGCCGCGATTACAAACTGGCGGTGCTCGCTGTCACTCGGCGTGGCAACTTTGGCGATAAATGGTCGATGCCGCTACCGAGTTATCGTTTTCAACGTGGCGACGAAATTTATATGGAAGGCCCAGAGTTGGAAGCTTGGCGACTTGCTGAAGAAAGTCATTCGCGGATAGGCTTGGCCGGCGAAAGTTCCGTGGAGAAATTTCTCGACCACGGTTTCGCGCTCGCGGAAGTTGCCGTTTCCGGTCGCTCGCACATGGTAGGCAAAAGCCTGCGCGAACTTGATTTCCGCGGCAACTTTGGTGTTTCCGTCATTTCCTTGTGGCGCGATGGCCAGCCCGTCCATAAAGAACTCGCCGATTTGCCGCTCCAAGCTGGCGACGCCATGTTGCTTGCCGGGCCACTGCCCAAAGTACAAGCGGTGGAACGCGATAGCGATTTGCTGATGCTCTCGCGGCCGTCGGAAACGCGCGACTTCCGCAAAGCTCCGTTCGCCATTTTTTGCCTCGGGGTAGCTCTTTTGCCGCCTATTCTGTTCGGCATTCCGCTTGCTATGAGCGCTCTGTGCGGCGCAATTTTAATGGTGCTCACGGGTGCGGTGCCAGCCGCCAACGCCGGCCGCTTCCTCGAGTGGCGCGTGCTCGCGATGATTGTGGGCACCATCCCTCTTGGCCTCGCGCTCGAACAACATGGGGTTGTCAGCTTGGTCGCCGAGGGTTTTAGCGGCGTTCACCATCAACTCGGTGTGCCCGGCGTGCTCGGCGGCCTCTATTTGATTGCTGCCATCATTAGCATTACCTCTTCCAATGCCGCCGCCGCCGTCATTCTCTCGCCGGTGGCGGTGATGACTGCTGAATCTCTCGATTTGGGTATCAGCAATGCCTTGCTCGCGGTCGCTTTTGGTTGTAGCTGTGCTTTTGTGGTGCCCTTTGCACACCAGTGTAATTTGATGGTCGCGACGCCCGGTGGTTATTCCACCAAGGATTTTGCGAAGGTTGGGGTTGGGCTGAGTGTGGTGGTTGCGGTGGTTGCGGTGGGGTTGTTGACGGTGTTGTGAGTGGTTTCGGTGGTAGTTGTGTAGTTGTGTAGTTGTGTAGTTGTGTAGTTGTGTGTCCGGTGGGGGCGGACTTGCCGGCTGCGCTCCACAAGGACGGCTACGCCGTTCCTAAGTCGCACTGCTAGCAACCCGCCCCCGCAGAGGAACGCGAACCAAAACATCGCATTTCTACTCACGCACGAACCCAATCACCCAATCAAACTACCCGTCGTCCGCGACTCGCCGCCCTTTCTTGGTCTCCGAGCGTTGTCGCTTGGTATCCAATCTGCGTGTCACCGAACCTTTGGTGGGCTTGGTGGCTTTGCGTTTGCGCGGCCGATAGTTCAACTTTTTTAACCTCGCAATCAGTCGTTCCCAGGCGAGCTCGCGGTTTTGCAACTGGCTGCGCCGCTCCGTTGCCGTGACCGTCACGCCACTGCGTCGATGCACCAGCCTTACTGCAGTTTCGGTTTTATTACGATGCTGCCCACCCGGACCACCAGCGCGGTAGAAGGTCATCTCGACTTCTTTCTCTAATGAGTCTCGGTCGGTGGGGTAGGGGCGAAATTCAGGCATGAAGTGCTGCGCTTGCTGCCCTACAATACCCGTTCATCATGGTCCATAACGTCGTAATCATTGGTTCCGGTCCTGCGGGTTATACCGCGGCAATTTACAACTCTCGTGCTGGCCTCGCCCCGCTGTTGTTTGAAGGCATGCAGCCAGGTGGTCAGCTTACCACCACCAATGATGTGGAAAACTACCCAGGTTTTCCGGATGGCATCACTGGCCCAGAAATGATGGAGGCCTTCCGCAAGCAGGCCGCCAAGTTCGGCACGGAGTTCGTGGAATTCCGCGACATCAAATCGATTGATACTACCCAGCGGCCATTTGTGCTGGAAGATTTTATGGGTGGCCGCACCGAAGCGCATAGCGTCATCATTGCCACCGGTGCGCGCGCCAAGCTGCTCGGTTTGGATAAGGAAAAAGAGCTGATGGGGTATGGCGTTTCCGCTTGTGCCACTTGTGATGGAGCGTTTTTCAAAGACAAGGCGGTGGTCATTGTGGGTGCGGGCGATACCGCCATGGAAGAGGCACTTTTTCTCACCCGTTTTTGCACCAAAGTTACGGTGATTCACCGCCGCGATGTTTTCCGCGCTTCGAAAGTCATGATGGATCGTGCTCAGGCGCACCCCAAGATTGAATGGAAGTTGTGGCAAGAAGTGGTTGATATTTATCACGACGACAAAAAGAAAGTCACTGGCGTCAAGCTGAAGAACGCCCAAGACGGCAGCTTGGAAGACTTCGCTTGCGAGGGCATGTTCGTGGCCATTGGCCATCAGCCAAACACGGATTTCCTCGGCGCGGAATTCGAGCGCGACGCGGTGGGTTACTTAACCCTGAAAGGGGGCACGCGCACTAGCGTCGAAGGCGTGTTCGCCGCCGGTGACGTGCATGACCCGCTCTATCGTCAAGCCATTACTGCTGCGGGAATGGGCTGTGCCGCTGCTTTGGAAGCGCAGCATTATTTGTCGGATAAAGGGCTCGCTTAAGCTGGCGGTTTACGCCGCGGGCAAGTCATTCAGCATCAATCAGAGCTTCCCGTATCGCGGCGGCGGCCCCACGGACTTTCCGTCTTGCCATCAGGGTTATGGGCAGGCTTTGGCGTATAGGTGGGCTCGTTGGCAGCGGAGCGCGGAAGTTTTTTCGGCAACTCCGATTTGCGCGGCTTCATCGGTTTGGCTGGCTGGCGCGGCTTATCCGGATCCAGAACCACGCTGAGTAAACGATCCCAAGCCAGTTGTTCGGCCTGGAGTCCGTGTTTGTGGCGCACGACTTCTTGAAGCTTGCGTACTTCTCGCGCCGCAAGATCAGAATCATCAAAAATGGCCTCGACTTTGCGGCGCAGCAGGCGGTCGTCGCGGAAACAAAAAGCGCCGCCGGGAAATTCTTTGTGGGCAGGGATATCGCTCGCCAACACCGGCGTGCCAGCCAGGGTGGCTTCGAGCAAACTGTTGGGTGCGGCACCTTCGGAGCGGGAAGTACTCAGCACTAGCGCAGCGCGCCGCATCAACGGCAGCAATTCGGCACGTGGGACTTCGCCAATCCAAAAGGCCCAATCCAAGTCCGCAATGGCCGCGCGCAGGGCTTCCCCACAGACGGTTTCCAATTCCGGTCCGACAAACCAAAGGCGTAGCTGCGGACGTAGTGCGGCGAGGGGTGTTAAGGCAGAGACGGCGTGTAGCGGATCTTTGATCTCGCGCACGCCGGCAGGCACTAACACCAACTTCTGGGTTGCTAGTAAGGCTGGCGCTGCTGGCGGCAACTTGGCGCCTGCGCGGTAAGGCAGCGGGGCGACGGCTTGAAAGATGACTTCCACACCGCCACGAAGATTGGGGAAAAGGTCGCGGGCGCGACTTGCGGCGGATTTACACAGAGCCACGCGCGCGGCAGCATTTTCGACCGCAGCCATGGTGGCGGCGTGGGGCTTGCCGTTTAAATCGGTGCCGGTGAAGGCAATCACATACGGTTTCTTGCGCGTGGTGGCAATCTTTTGCGTTTGCGGACCACAGTGGGCAGCGTGGAAACCCACTGCCAAATCAAACTCTGGCCAGCTGTCGCTAGAGCTACCCGCAACCACGATTTCCACTGAATAACCGCGTCGCTTGAGGCTTTCGGCGATGCGCTGGGCACTAGTTGCATTGCCACGATTATCATCCGCAGCGCACGGCAGCACAAACAACAAGCGGCGTTGGGATGGGGTCATGTGAGGTTTAGCTTACCGCAAGATTGAGGAGGAACTCGAGGTTGGTTTTGGACTGCTGCATACGCTGGATCAGTAGTTCCATACCTTCGACGGGGTTCATCTCGTTCAGAACTTTGCGCAACAAGTAAACGCGCTGCAGTTCCTCCTTGGTGAACAGCAAATCCTCTTTGCGCGTACCAGAACGGTTGATTTCAATCGCCGGCCACACGCGACGATCGGCGAGCTGACGATCTAAAACCAGCTCCATGTTGCCGGTGCCCTTGAACTCTTCAAAAATGACTTCATCCATTTTCGAATTGGTATCAATCAAGGCCGTGGCAAGAATCGTGAGAGATCCACCATTCTCAATGTTGCGTGCTGCACCAAAGAAACGTTTCGGTTTTAACAAGGCGTCGGAAACCAAACCACCAGACATGATCTTCGAGTTGGATGGCGCAACGTTGTTGTACGCACGTGCCAACCGCGTGATGGAGTCGAGCAGAATTACCACATCTTGGCCCTGCTCCACGCGCGCTTTGGCTTGTTCAATCACACGCTCGGCAACGATGACGTGGCGCTCTGGTGGCTCATCAAAAGTACTTGCGGCAATCTCACGGTTTGCGCCAATTACGGTACGCTGAAAATCGGTCACCTCTTCGGGGCGTTCATCCACCAGCAGAATCATCAGATGACAATCTGGGTGACTTTTGCAAATGGCATTCGCAATCATTTGCAGCAACACCGTTTTGCCGGTACGCGGCGGCGCCACAATCAACCCGCGTTGGCCTTTGCCAATCGGTGCAATCAAATCGATGATGCGGGTTTCCACCAAGTCTTGCTCGGTTTCCAAAACCAAGCGATCTTGGGGGTAAAGCGGCACCAAATCATGAAATGGAGCAATGGCGAACTGTTTTTCGGGGTCATCGCCAAACACGGTGAGCACATCGTGCAGCACCAAAATGCTTTGCTCTCCTTCTTCGAGTGGGGCCAACACACCAGAAACAATTTGCCCGGGCTCCAAGTGATACTTGTCGATTAACTCTTTATGCAGCAGCGCATCGGTATCCAAGTTCGGGGTGTAATCATTGACCGTGTGGCGCAAGAAACCGTGGCCATCGGGCATGATTTCCAAGGCACCCTTGGTGAAAAAGACGCCGGCTTGTTCCTGCGAAGCATGAATCAAGCGGCGCAAAATCGCTCCGCGCTGCAAGCCGAGTGCATCTTCAATGCCAGCTTTCTCGGCGAGGTCTTGTAAATCCGGCAACGTGAGCGTTAAGTAAGTGGAGAGGTGCAACTCCAACTTCTTGCGCTTGGTGGCAAAAGTTTTAACGAGTTTTTTATCCCACTCTTCGCTGGGCAAAGGGGGCAGCTGTGCGCCGGTAAGAGTGGCACTACGTTGCTGCTGTTGTGGGGATTCGTTGCTACGCCGACGGCGGCGGCGACTGCGACGGCGGGGATTATTTTCAGCCATGATCTCGGTTTTCCGGAGCGAAGCGGGAGGACATAACTCCGGCTTGTGGTGCGCTGCTAGGAGGTGGGGAGCTTGTCCCAGGATGGCCAGCGCTCCGAGAGGGGGCGCGGCGCCAAGCAGCGAAATGACTCAGCCAGCGTTTGCACCTGCGCTTGCAGGGCAGCGGGACCATTGTCATTACTCACGATAGCATCGGCGAGCGCCTCTTTCCTGTCCACGGACATCTGCGCATCTTCGCGAGATTGCCATTGTGCCTCGGTCCAAGCATGCCGCGCGCAGGCCCGTCGGCAACGTTCCGCCGCCAAAACATGCACGTGGAGCGTTTGATCGCAGATTTTGTCGAGGCCGACTTCGCGTAGCAGGGGAATATCCAGAACGACGAAGCCGCCAGGCCGCTCGAGCTCAAATTTTGCCAAGCCCTGCCAAATTTTTTGACGCACGCGGGGGTGGAGGACTTTTTCCACTTTGGCGCGCGCGATGGCGTCGTGAAAAATCAGCGCAGAAAGTAGGTTTCGGTCGATGCAGCCGGCCCCAGTTCTGACTGAGGAACCGAGCGTAAGTTCAATAGAATCAATGACTTGAGAGACTTGGAGCAGCTGGCCAACGAGTGCATCTGCGTCCAAAAGCAGGGCCTCAAGGGCCGTGACCAGGGTCTTTGCGACACTGCTTTTCCCGGCGCCAATACCGCCGGTGAGGCCTAAGATGATGCTCCCAATGGGTGCAGGTTTGGGTGCCGCCATGCAGGCATCTTCCGTGAGCCTTGACCACGGGGCAAGGCGCAGGTAAAAAAATGCCAGTAAAGGAGTCTGCAACCTACGTCCTAAGCTTTGCTAGATTCTTGTCCTACGGCCGCTGTGCCGAAAATCCCTTGCCCGTCCTAAGGCTCATCATGTCCCAAAACAATCGCGGTGCTGCTCAAGTCAGCCTGATGTGGGTGATCGCTCTAGCGGTCATCATGCTCATGTCCCTTGGTTTCGCATTTTTGCAAAATCAAGCAGGCACTAAAACCAATCAAGACCTGGTTGAAGCCCGAGCTGCAACGGCCAGTGCCAAAGCAGACCTCACAGCTTTGCGCTTGCAGCGCTCTGAGGAGATTCGCCAAATTGGTTTTGCGGATTCCGATGGCTCCACAATCTCCATTGCAGCCATGCAAGCTGGAATCAATGAGTTCACCACGCGCTTTGGGCTCGATGGTGGCCAGATCACTACTTTGGAAGCGTTGGCCAGTCCAGTGTTCGCAAAGCACAGCGAGGTCCTTGGCCAGCGTGATGCCTTGCAAACCGAGGTCAACCAGCTGCGCAATGACCTAGAAGCCCGTAACACTGCTTCGCAAACTGCGATGCGCGAGAAAGATTCCACCATCGCGGACTTACGTCGCCAAATGGAAGATCAGGCCAATACCAAAGATGGTCAGATTGTGGATATTGAACGCACCCGTGATGCACTGCGCGAACAGCTGCGGGATCGCGAAAGCGAAGTCACCAACATCACGGCATTGCTGGATCAGCAAGCTCGCGATGCTGCTGGTGCCTATGCCACGATGTCGCAACGCAATGCCATTCTGTCGAACCGCCTCAATGATGTTGCGCGCCGCGCAGACACGCCCGATGGCACCATCTTGGCTGCCGATAGCGATTTGCGTCGCGCTTGGATTGACCACGGCAGCAATGATCGCATCACCGTTGGCATGACCTTCGAGGTGCGTAATGCCAACACCAATGCCTTGAAGGGCAAACTGCGGGTCACCACTGTAGAAGCTGGCCGCGCACAAACCGCGGTGATTTCACAAGTGGATCAATACGATCCCGTGCGTGCCGATGACATCATCTTGAACCCGGTCTACGATCCTTCGCGTAAGCCAGTCGCGGCTTTGCTCGGCAATGGTTTTGGTAAGTACAACGCGAACGACATGCGTTCCATGCTCGAGCGTGTTGGAGTCGAGGTGCGTGAAGGTGTCTCTGCAGAAACGGATTACCTGCTGCTCGGCACCCCTTTCTTCGATGAAGAAACCGGCGACGTCGTCAACTGGGACAGCAACGATAGCCACAAGGCTGCTACTTCGTTGTCGGTTGCCGTGATTCCTATGCGCGACTGGAGCCAGTGGCTCGGTCTATAGAGTCTTAGCGGATTCTCAACATCCGGGCTGCTAGAGAAATTCTCTGGCAGCCCGGTCTTTTTTTGGTGGAGAGTAAGGATAATCGTCAGCCTTGAGCAAAAAAGACCCGGTTACGGAAATTGGCAGCATGCCTTTCTCCGCGCACTTAAATGAGCTGCGCCGCCGCTTAGGTCGTAGCCTGCTGGTGTTGACGGTCATCTTTATGGTTGGTTGGATGGGCTTTGGCGAGGAGCTCCAAGAGTTTTTTATGCGCCCTCACCTGCGCGCTGTGGCCGCACTTGCTGGTTACGATCCGCCGATTCTGATTCCTGCGCGCTTGCAGCTGCTATCGCCGTTGGAGAATGTTTTTTACACGCTCAAAGTGAGCGCTTTAGTTGCCGTGCTGATTGGTTTCCCATTTCTGCTCTATCAGATGTGGGCTTTCATTGCCACCGGACTGCTGAAGCCTGAAAAAATCGCGCTGATGCGTTTTCTGCCGTGGTCGGTCCTCTTTGCGTTTATTGGTATTTGCTTCGGTTACTTTTTCCTGGTGCCGTTGATGTTGGAATTTCTTTACGCCATTCCAAATCAGGAATTTGTTCAGCCGGCGTATCGCTTGCAAGATTACTTTTCATTGTTCTTGATGTTCACCGCGGCCTTGGCCTTGGTGTTTCAGCTGCCCATTGTGATGATGGGCCTTGGCAGCCTCGGTTTGGCCACACCGCAGTTTTTTCGCAAATACCGCCGACATTTCATCCTGGCGGCCTTTGTGGTGGGCGCTGTACTGACTCCGCCAGAACCGGTTAGTCAAATCTTGATGGCCACCCCCACGGTTTTACTTTACGAACTTGGCATCCTGTTGGTGGTTTTTACCGGTAAACCCAAGGCGAAGAAAAAGGAGGGGGAAGAATGACATCTTCAAGTGCGCCCACTTCAGAGGTGCCCACTGCGGTGGTGATTTCGATCGGCGAAGAATTGCTGGAAGGGCGAGTCGCGGATACCAACGCGGGCACTTTTGCTCGGGAATTGTTGCTGCACGGCTTACATGTAAGCGCGCTGTACACCATCGGCGATGGCGTCGGCGAGTTGCAACAGTTGCTCGCAACGCTCACCGATAAAGTGGACGTCATCCTTACCACCGGTGGTCTTGGGCCGACACTCGATGATCGAACGCGTGGCGATGTCGCCGCAGCACTTGGTGTGGACATTGTGCCGGTTCCGGTGCCTGGGGCGATGGCGCACCTAGCGGAGGTTTACGCGCGTTACCACCCCGATCAAGCTACGGAAGAGTTTTTGGCACAGGCGAGTATGCCGGCGGGGGCGGAACCTCTGGCGAATGCAGTAGGATCGGCTTGGGGATTTATGCGGAACTTGGGTAGCCGCAGCCGCTTGTATTGTTTGCCCGGCCCACCGGTGGAATGTTGGAGCACTTTCCGCGCGGGCGGCGCTGCGGCAGATTTGCAGCAACGTTTTGGCGCTGGGGCAGGCTTGGCGCATGGCGTGCTGCATACTGCGGGCGCCCCGGAATCCGTCGTCGAAGAGCAGGTGCGTGAATTTTTTAGCCCCGGCAGCAACCCCAGACTTGGCATCACTGCCAGCGCTGATCAGGTTTCCATTTCGGTATTGGCGCGTTCGGAGCCGGCCAAGGCGTCGTCTGCTTCGGTACTGCTGGAAAGCACTCTGGTGGAACTCCAGCGGCGACTTGGCCATCTCTGGTGGGGCCGTGATTCTCAGACTTTGGCAAGTCTGGTGGTGGAAACCTTAAGCGCTCGTCGGCAAACCGTAACGGTTGCCGAATCTTGTACCGGCGGTCGTCTCGCTGCAGCGCTGACAGGCGTCGCGGGCGCTTCTGACGTGTTCTCTTTTGGTTGGGTGACTTACTCGAATGAAGCGAAGCAACAGCAGCTTGGGGTGCCGCAGCAGTTGTTGGTGGAGCATGGCGCGGTTTCTGTAGAAGTCGCCGCAGCTATGGCGGAGGGCGCGCGGCGGGTTTCCGGCGCGGACTGGAGTTTGGCCATCACTGGGGTTGCGGGACCGGATGGTGGCACCGCGGAAAAACCGGTGGGTGCGGTTTGTTTGGCCATTTGCGGGCCGAATACAGCCTACACTCTGGTGCGTCAGCAATTTGCCCGCGCTGGCCGTGATGCAATCCAGCGCCAATCCGTGCGCGATGCCTTGGATATGCTGCGCCGGGCCTTAGCTGGTCTGCCAGCTCTTGGTTAGCGGTATTCTCTCCGTTTCGGGCTTGCCGAGTCGCTTGCGGCTGCGTAGAATTCGCGGCTCAAATAACCTGGTGGTGTAATTGGTAACACATCTGGTTTTGGTCCAGACATTTCAGGTTCAAGTCCTGGCCGGGTTGCCAAAAAAGGAACCGCTGCAAGTTTTTTCTTGCAGCGGTTTTCTTTTTGGCCAGCCGCATCAGGGTGATGGTTATAGAATCGGTTGCGCTACGGCATTGGAAATATCGCTGGAGTGATCCAGGTTCAACGCCACCGCCTGTCCATATAAAGTGCTGCCAGAAAGCGCATTGGGGATCAGGGTCGTAAAGCCAAAGCGGTTGTTGATGCTGTAAAATAAGGGTGAAATGATATCCAAATCCACGTCTAAAATTCCGTAGGGAGTATTGCTTGGGCCAGCACCGTTGAGCGAGAATACGAAAACCACTCGAGCGCCGGTTTTGAGGCCAGCTATGGAAATGGTGGTGAGTGTTCCGCCAGCCAGGATTGGGTACGCGAGCACGGGGGCAGAGATTTCCACCAGTGCAAAGGCGGTGCGGCCACTGCCGAAGTCGTACCACTGGCCACTGTTGCCATCGAGAAGTCCAAAGTCTTCACTGGCATTGGTGCCTCCTTGGCCCAGAGCCCAGTTGGTGTACAGCACCGGTTCTCCACTGACCCACTCGAAAGTACCTTCCGACTCTTTGTCATTGATTCCAATCCACAAATCGCGGTTATTGGTTTGGTTGCGAATCCAAGTGTTTTCGGCCAAGTCTGAGATGGAAACGAGCGCTCCCCCGAGAGACTGTGCAACGGCTTGTGCGCCGGCCCAGTCTGATTCACCCAACAGGTAATAAGGGTGTTGGTTGGCGGGGTTGGTGAAGGTATCCACAATTGCCACCGAACTGTCGTCGACGTGCACGTTATCCACCCACCACTCCTGGGCGTATGTTCCGTAGAAGTAGATTCCCACTTGCACATTGGTTTGTCCAAGGTAAGCAGACAAGTTGATGCTTGGCCCATAACTACCATTGGCCAGGGAAGTGTCGGTCCAGACCGTATTCCAGGTGAGGCCACCATTGGTACTGAGTTGGAAACTGGAAATTCCGTCCCCATAACCGGCTGGGTTGTTAGCGAGGTACGTGGCGTAGTTTGTTTGCCCATCAAAGTGCAAAAACGCCATTGGCATTCCGGCAAGGCTAAAACTAGGTGACTCTAAGCGGTCCTCTGTGGTTGGCCCGGATTCATCCTCATGCCAGGCTCGGCCAAAAAAATCGGCAATCCACCCCTGAGACGGATAGCCATTGACGCGATGATGAACCCATCCAGTCGGGGGAACCCCGCTAGAAAAGTTTTCTTCCAAGACTGAGGTTTGGCAATAAAGTTGAGCGCCGCAAAGTGTGGCGACGAGCAGGAACGGTAGGCAGAGCGAGGATTTCATGTGCGAAGGGCTAAAAGGGAGTGGCGCAGACGCCAATTCCAATTAACTCAAGAAGCGCAAAGCCCCAAAGAAAGCCCCCAAATCGGCTTCGCAAAATTCTCCTAAAGTGGCAATTTGGGCAAGGCGTCGGCCCGAGAGATAGCGACTTTGGCCAGCTAATTCGAAGCCCCAGGCGCGGGCACGAGTGAGGAACTCCAAGGTGGTCAGCCCAGCCGGTACTTCAAAAGTTGTGATGGTGGGCGACGCAAACGCTTCGGGAGCAATCACCGCGAGCCCGCACAGGCGTAATTGTTGGCGGATATAATTTCCGAGAGCACGGTGATTACGCAGGCGTTGCGGCGCACATGTGGGGTTGCACGCATGGCGCAAGCTCACTGCCAACGGTAATAACAGCTGGGAGCCAAGAGTGTGTGGTGGCTCCACAGCTTGCCAGGCTTCGAGCAAATCAAGCGAAGGCGGCCAAATGGGTGTGCCCGGGTTCGCGTGGGTGTGGGCGCGGATTTGCTCCACCCAAAATGGTGCGGCAGCCACAATCGCAATGCCGGGAAGTGCTTCCAGAGACTTGCCCGAGCTACTACTCACCAGAGCGGCACCCAGTGGAATTTCCGCAGCACCTAAACTACTCGTGCAATCCAAACACACCGCAGTGGCCTCAGTATCCACCAGTTCGAGCAAAGCCGCAGCTGGATTGAGCACACCCGTACTAGACTCTAAGTGCACCCCCCAAATCCAAGCCGGCTGACGTTGCGCGAGTAAGGCTTCTAGTTTTTCCAGTGGCCAACACGTTCCCCAGGGTGCGCGCAAAACTTCATAGTGGAGGCCAGCGGCGGCGGCGTGTTGGACAAGACGATCACCGAATTCTCCAGCGCTTAAAATAACGCCAGGAGCTGTTTTTGCATTCGGCAAGCGTAGCAATGCTTGCGCGATGGCGTCGTTGGCAAGGGTGCCACCACCAGCAAGGAGCGCAACGTGGGCCGGCAGCTGCCAGGCGTGCAAATTGCTGCGGACTTCTTGATACAGGCGAAGGAACTCAGCACTGCGGTGGTAGATGGGCGCAAGACCAGCAGCAGCTTGCACGCGTGCGTGTAGACGTGCAGGCCCCGGCAAAAGATTCAACAACTGCGGCGCGACGGGCTGCAACTTTTCGGTCATGGCTTCGCGGCGCAGACCAGCGGGTAGGCCTTCGGTTTTGACGCGCATGGGTGAGAAGAAGGAATTACCACAGGCCACCGGTGGGCCGAGTTCTTCAAAGCCGAGTTTGTGGTACATCGGTAGCTGCTCGCGCACTCCAGAAATCCACAACTCGTGATAACCATGTGCTACCGCATGGCGATAGGCCGAGGCCATCAGGCGGAAGGCTATGCGCGAAAAACGTAATCCCGGAGCAACGCAGAGCAGCCGAACCTCCAGTGGGTGGTCGGCGATATCTTTCATCAGCGTGCCCGCGGGCAAACGGGATTCCACCGAAAAGGGTGGGCTGCCGTGCACCGCAATCACGCCCACCAACTTGCCATCACTTTCGGCGAGGAAATATTCGTTTTTGCTGTCGAACTTATCGACGTGATGACCGCTACCGTCGTCTTGATATTGGCCGAGCTCTGCCACAAAAGTGCGGTGTAATAAATCAGCAATGGCTTGCTGGTCTGTGTTCTGTGATTCCCGAATCAGCACCGAGTTTGGTTCTGCAGCAAGGCGCGGGTTGGGGGAGACCATGGCCTATGCTACCTCCGAATCTAGCGGCGTTGCCAGCGGCAGAAGCGGAAAGTCAAGCCTTGCTCGTGGTGGGGCTCACTGCTGGTCACGCGCACGAAGGTGTCCAGCGGCGGGAAAAACACCTCACAATCAAACTCGGCATCGATTTCGGTGATCAGCAGCTGGGTGCACCCGGGGTGTTGCAGAGCAAGTGTGTAAATCATCGCACCGCCAATCACAAAACAATCGCTGCCCTCCTGGACCTTAGTCAAAGCCTGTTCCAAGGAAGATGCCAAGGTGCAGCCTGCGGCCTGAAAATCCGTTTGCCGACTGATCACGATATTGGTGCGCGCGGCCAGCGGGCGGAAGCGTTGTGGAATGGAATCCCAGGTTTTGCGCCCCATGATGACGGTATTAGGGATAGCCTCCGCGGTGGTTGCCAAAGCGCCTTTGGTGATTCGTGCGAAATATTTCAAATCAGCGGATAAATGCCACGGCAGCGTGCCTGCGCGCCCGATGCCACGCGCACGGTCCATCGCGACAATCGCCGTGAAGTTCACACTGCGACCTCAAAGCGGATAAAGGGATCGTGTTGGTAGTGCAGCAATTCGATATCTTCGAAGCGCACTTCATCCACTGGCTTCACCGCGATTTTGACTTGCGGCAAAGCCTTGGGGGTACGCTCCAGTTGTTTGCGAATACCCTCTAAATGGTTCAAGTAAAGATGGGCATCGCCAATCGTGTGGGTGAATACCCCGGCTTGCAAACCGCATTCTTGCGCCACCATGATCATCAGCAGCGCATAACTGGCAATGTTGTAGGGTACGCCCAGTGCCACATCGGCCGAGCGTTGGTAAAGCTGGCAGTCGAGTCGCCCGTGGACCACATAAAACTGAAACAACAAGTGGCAGGGCGGCAGTTTCATGGCCGGGATATCGCCTACATTCCAAGCACTGACCACGATGCGACGACAGGATGGATCGTTGCGAATTTGAGCGATGGCCTGTTGAATTTGATCAATGCCGAGTCCACCCCAGTTGCGCCACTGATGGCCATAGATTGGCCCAAGCTCCCCATCTTCATCGGCCCAGGCATTCCAAATGGGGGTATGCTCGGCGAGGTCATCGTGGATATTGGTGGAGCCGCGCAAAAACCATAAAAGTTCGCGCACCACGCCCGCGAACAAAACTTTTTTGGTGGTCAGTAGCGGAAAACCATCGCGTAAATCATATTTTGTCTGGGTGCCAAACACCGACAAAGTACCCGTTCCGGTGCGGTCGCCACGCTCCTCGCCATGTTCAAGGATGTAACGGACGAGGTCAAGGTAGGGTTTCATCGGATGGATTCGTTCTGCAGTTAGAGGCTTACTCGCGGCATTCTAGCGCATCTGAGTAAAGCTCTCGCAAGCGTATTTCTTGGTGCGGATCAGAGCCGCAGCTTGCAGTTCTTGTGGGCTCCAGTTGCCATCATGAAACACATAGCCCAGGGCTCTGCCGAGGGCAGCGGCCAGCGCATCGAGATTGGGTTCCAAGCCGAGTGCGGCAACGCCGGGATTGGTTTCCGGCCGCTGTATGACCAAGGAGCCATGAAAGAGGATCCAGCCACGCTGACGTCGCGCAGCGCTGCCGAGTAGTTTGCGTTGTGCCAAGATGAGGTCCAGCGGCGAGCTGTCCTCAAAACACCAAGCACTGCCTGATCGATCCGAGCGCAAGGGCGTGTGTGCGCCAGATTTTTCCGCGAGGCTTCTGGGATTGCCGTCGCGTAGAGAAATCGCAAGTCCGGTTTGGCATTCCAGCTCGGCACGGATGGCCAAATGGATCATGGTCATGGCCGCGGCAGGGCCGCCGCGCAGGCTGCCGGATTCCGGCAAACACAGGGAGTAAGTTAACTCATGCTGATGCAAAATCGCTTTACCGCCGGTGGAGCGTCGCACGACTTCATATCCACGCAAACGGAAATCTTCGATAGGTAGGGCACTGGCCGCTTGAAAATAACCGAGCGATAACGTCGGCCGAAGCCAACGATAAAAACGCAAGGTGGGGGCCTCGCGCAACTCCAACAAGGCGGCGTCGCGCGCCATATTCTCCGCACCGGAGAGGGCGCCATCTTGTAGACGGCGCCCTAGCGTTGGTGTTTGCGGAGTGGCGAGGCTCACTCGCGAATGCGGAAGGCCAGTTGTGGATTCTTGACCGCAGCGGCTTCATCCACCCGCGAAACCGGCATATTGCGTGGGGCTTCATGCAGGAAGGCAGCACCAGCCAAGGCTTCGGCGGCAACCTGAATCATCACGGCGGCGAATCCATCGAGCGTTTCCTTGGATTCGGTTTCGGTAGGCTCCACCATGATGGCCTCATTGACCACTAGCGGGAAGTAAACCGTCGGTGGGTGATAGCCCAACTCGATCAAGCGCTTGGCGACATCCAGTGTGTGGATGCCCGCATCGCGCATTTCCTTCGTGGGGCGCGCCACAAATTCGTGCATGCAGTGGCGGTCGTACGGCACGCGCCAGTGATCGCGCACCAACACGCGCAGGTAGTTGGCATTGATGACTGCGTTTTCAGCAACGCGGCGGATGCCCTCGGCACCGAGGCGTTTGACGTAGCTGTAAGCGCGCAGCAGTACCATGAAATTGCCATGGAAACTCCGCACCCGGCCAATGCTCGCTGCTGGCGTCATCAAACTGTAGATGCCATCTGTTTCAACCACTTGCGGGGTGGGTAAAAACTCGCGCAACTCTTCGGTGACGCAAATCGGTCCGGAACCCGGTCCGCCACCACCGTGTGGGGTGGACATGGTTTTGTGCAGGTTCAAGTGCATCATGTCGACGCCGAAATCACCTGGCCGTGCTACGCCCATGATGGCGTTGAAATTGGCGCCATCCATATAAACTTTGCCGCCGGTTGCATGAATCAGCGCACAAATTTCGGCGATATCTTCTTCGAACAAGCCGATGGTATTTGGATTGGTAATCATCAACCCAGCCACATGTGGGCCGAGGTGTTTTTTCAAGTCTTCCACTTGGCATAAGCCGCGTGCGGAAGATTGAACCGTAATGACTTTGAATCCGGCCAGAGTACAAGACGCTGGGTTGGTGCCATGGGCACTATCTGGAATCAAAATCGTGCGGCGCTGATCATCGCCTTGGGCATCCAGCCAACCGCGCAACACCATCAAGGCCGTGAGTTCCCCATGGGCGCCAGCTGCAGGGTGCAGAGTGACTCCAGGTAAGCCCGTGGCGGTGCCGAGGTCCTGTGCCAAATCGTACATCAATTGCAAGGCACCTTGGACCGAAGCATCGTCTTGCAACGGGTGCAAACCGGTCCATTCGGGGCGTGCGGCAATCGCTTCGTGAATTACCGGGTTGTACTTCATCGTGCACGAACCAAGTGGATAGAAGTTGGTACTGATGGCGTAGTTCTTCTGACTCAAACGCGTGAAATGACGAATCAAATCCAATTCGCCCGTTTCCGGCCAAGCTGGCGGCGCATCTCGGCGCTCTTCCATGGGCAATCCTTTCACGGCCGTCTTCAAATCCGCGCCTGGGGTGCGCATACAACGACGGCCTGGGCGGGAATCTTCAAACAGCAAGTTCACAGGAGTTAAGTTCATCGGGAGACCTCCATGGCGCAGGCGGCCTTTGCAACTGCAACAAGTTCGGCGATGTCTTCCAAACGGGTGCGTTCGGTGCAGGCCAAAGTAAACACGCCTTCCATGTCGTCGTACCAACGATCCAGCGGCAACACGCCGAACAGACCGCGTTCGCGCAGCATGTCTTTCAAGCGCAGAGCTTCTGCCGTGCTCTCCACTCGGAAGGCGACCTCGTTGAAAAAAGCTTGGTTCGGGAAAGCTTGATAAATGCCGATTTGCTCCAGGCCTTCCACTAACTCCAACATCCGTTGGCGCGCGACACAAGCCACTTCTTCCAGGCCCTTCGGGCCGAGTGCAGCCATATGGACGCAGCCGCGTAAGGCAATCAGGGCATTGTTGGTGCAAATATTGGAGGTGGCCTTCTCGCGGCGAATGTGCTGCTCACGTGTTTGGAAAGTCAGCGTGTAAGCCCGACGCCCCTGAGTATCCGTGGTCATGCCCACCAAACGCCCTGGCATCTTGCGCACAGCTTGTTGGCTGGTTGCAAAAAAACCAAAGCTTGGTCCGCCATAACCCATCGGTACGCCGAGTGATTGACCGTCGCCCACGACGACGTCAAACCCCTGTTTTCCAGGTGACTGCAACAAGCCCATCGCAACTGGGTAGATCGAAGCAACCGCCAGGGCTTTGACCTCTTTGGCGGCGGCAGCAACCGGCGCCATGGCTTCAATATTGCCGAGGAAGTTCGGCTGCTGGACCATCACAGCTGCGGTTTTGGCATCGATCAAAGCACCCCAATCGGTCACGCCATCGACTAACGGCGCTTCCACAACTTGCGCATCCAAATGCTTCAAGTACGTTTGAATGGTGGCGCGCGTGTCGGGGTGCACACCTGCGGAAATCACCACTTTCTTGCGCCCCGTTTGCGCTAATGCCATCAGCGCAGCTTCCGCAGCGGCGCTAGCACCGTCGTACATCGAAGCATTGGCCACTTCACAGCCACATAATTCCGCAATCATCGACTGGAATTCGAAAATGGTCTGCAAGGTTCCCTGCGAACACTCCGGTTGATAGGGGGTGTAGGCAGTGAGAAATTCCGAACGTCCCATGATGTGGTCGACAATCGCCGGCCATCCGTGGTCGTAAAAGCCACCGCCCAAAAAGCATGCGCCAGCAGCCGGCAAATTGCTGGAGCCTAACTCCTGCAAGTGCCGCGAGAGTTGTTCTTCGGCGAGGCCAGGCTCGATATCCAGATCCCCCGCGACGCGCATGGCGGCAGGAATCGCATCGAACAAGTCATTCACCGAACTCACGCCGATTCGTGCAAGCATTTGCTCACGATCGGCATCGGAGTTTTGGATGTAAGGCATGATGGGGTGGCCTAGCTTTGGCTCGCGACGATTTGTTCGTAGGCTGCGGCATCTAGCAAGCCGTGGAGTGCGTCGGCACTCGCGACTTTGACTTTGATCAACCAGCCGGCGTTAAGAGGATGGTTTTGTAGGGTATCGAGGTTGTCGGTCAAATCGCTGTTGACTGCGATGACTTCGCCATCCACCGGCGAATTCATGTCAGAAACTGCTTTCACCGATTCGACTTCGCCGAATCCTTGACCGGTGCTGACATCCGTGCCGACTGCGGGCAAATCCAGGTAAACCAACTCACCGAGTTGTTCTACAGCGAAATCGGTGATGCCGACGGTGACAATATCGCCATCGAGTTGAGCCCATTCATGGCTTTCAAGGTAGGAACGATCAGTAGGACGCATGGTTTTCGTTGGGATGAAACGAGGTTCTAGGGGCAGAAGAGCTCCGCGTTAAGCGCGTGAGCGGTGGGGAACAAATGGAGTCGCGGTGCGTTCCACGGGCAATTGTTTGCCGCGGAAATCCACCGTGAAGGAACCCTCACAGCCTTTTTTAACCAACGCCGTGGCGATGGGATGCTCGAGAGTTGCGGAAAAAACGCCACTACAAATGACGCCAACTTCTGCGCCGTCGCAAAAAACTGGATAGCCTTCGCGTGGCACTCGTTGGGTTGCAGTGAAGCCAATCAGTTCGCGCTCAACATCTTTGATGGCGCGCAGGGCGTCGCCACCGATGAAAGTGCGTGTTTTCCAACCTTTGATGGCGAAACGTAAATTGACATCAAAAGGGGTAATGGTTTCATGAATTTCATGGCCATAAAGAGGAAGAGCGGCTTCTAAGCGCAGTACATCGCGCGCGCCTAAGCCTACCGGTGCCGCACCAAGAGCAAGTAGTTTGCTCCACACTGGAACGATTTGTTCCGCGGAGACAAAAATCTCATAGCCGTGTTCGCCGGTGTAACCGGTGCGCGCGATGAATAAGTCGCCCCATTCCGAAGGCAGTTCGCCGAGGTCAAGAAATTCTGGACAGAAATCGCTAACACCACTGAGTTCGGCGAGGATCCGTTTCGAATCGGGGCCCTGCAGCGCCAGAATGCCGCCACCATCTTCGGTGAGATCGGCGCACTCCACCGCAGGCAAGCGCTCCATGAGTAGATCCCAATCGCGGTGGCGGTTGGATGCGTTTACGACCATAAAGATTTCATCTGCGGCAGTGCGGTAAGTGATGAGGTCATCCAAAATGCCGCCATCCTCCTGCAAAATCATGGTGTAGCGCGCTTTGCCGACGGGTTGATCGAGAATGGAGCCGCCGAGAGCATGATCCAGTTGCGCGGCGACGTCGGGCCCGCGAAATAGGAAGCGCGCCATGTGGGAAACATCGAAAACCCCGGCGCCAGAGCGGACCGCGCGGGATTCACCCAGAATGGAGCCGTAATCCAGCGGCATCCGCCAGCCAGCGAAGGGGACAAGCTTGGCACCTAGCTGCTCGTGGGAGGCCAGCAGAGGTGTATTGAGGATGGGTTGGGTTTCAGTAGCCATGAAATGCAAAAAAAGACGCCTTAAGGGCGTCCTGTCTGGGTCGGGGAACGACAATTCAGGGTCCGTCGGGCTGCAGTTCGGGTACCTGAGAGATTGGTTGCCACTGCAACTTTGCCCCTTCGGTGTCAGTTGGTATTCTGAGCTCTCCCGCAGCCGTCTCGCGGGAGCCTATTCTCGTTGCATTCAGGTATCCGGTCAACTCTGCTCAGATATTGACCTGCGGAGCGGGGGGGCGTAGACTGTCCGGCCCATTAGCCAAAGGCACTGGGAAAATCATCATGGCACGACGTTGCGAAGTAACTGGGAAGGGCACTGCAAGCGGCAAGAGCATTGCTCGCCGTGGTTTGCCTAAAAAGAAGGGTGGTGTTGGTCTCAAAACTACCGGTCACACCAAACGGAAGTTCAAGGCGAACATTCAAAAACTGCGTGTATTGCTGCCTAACGGCACGGTGCGCCGCATGAAACTGGCTACTTCTGTTATTAAGAAGGGAGAAATTGTAGTGCTCTTGAATGGCAGCATGCAAACGGTTCCCTTGGTAAAAGCCTTGCGCGGTCGTAACCGCGAGTTCAGCAAGTTGAACTCCTAAAGATTTTAAAGCGCACACTCTGTTCTCCTGGCGACCAAAAATAAACGGTTTCCGGGAGAATTTTCAATTATCCCGCCGATGAAAACTTAACAAGCACCACATGTCGTATGACGTTTGTCACATCGCATTGGTTCTTGCACTAATCGGCGTCCCATGTTTTGCCACTGGGTGCGTTGTTTCTCAGGATCCCAACGGGAGTCGACATGGCTGCAAAAAAAACTGTAAAGAAAAAGGCCGTAACTAAACCTGCCGCTACGAAAGTAGCGAAGAAAGTTACGAAGAAGAAGGTTGCCAAGAAGGTAGCGAAAAAGAAAGTTGCCAAGAAGGTAGCAAAGAAGAAAGTTGCTAAGAAGGTAGCGAAGAAGAAGGTAGCCAAGAAGAAGGTAGCGAAGAAGAAAGTTGCCAAGAAGAAGGTAGCGAAGAAGAAGGTTGCCAAGAAAGGCAAGTAGCAAGTAGCAAATCGCTGTCTTGCTCAATTGAGAAAGGAAATCTCTTTTCTTGACGAATACAGTGGCCCCTGACAGGATGAACTGTCCGGGGCCACTCCCACATAACCCCCAGTCCCCCTGATCTCCCTCTGATTAAATGAACAAACGCGAACTCGTAGAAGCTGTCTGTGCTCAGCTTGAAACCACCAAGACCGCTGCTGAAGAGACCGTAAACGTGGTCCTCAAGGCGGTTCAAGAAGGCGTCCAGGCTGATGGCCAAGTTTCGATTGCCGGTTTCGGCACCTGGAACTTGCGGCAGCGGGCTGCCCGCACCGGCCGCAACCCTCAAACCGGTGAGCCCATGGAAATTAGCGCAAGCACTAGTGTTGGCTTCAAGCCCGCCAAAGCTTGGAAAGATTCCTTGAACTAGCTGCGCTCGGGGCTGCTGCTTCTTAGCTGCTCATGCACGGTTTGTTGCTTTTCAGCAGCAGACCGTTTTTTTTTGAAACCGGGTCTACCAAGAGGGCCAATTTTGGCTTTATTCTGCTGCTGCACTAGCCGAAGCTTCGAGCTTGGCAATTTCGGCGCTAATCTGCTCATCCTCGATTTTCAGGAACAACATTTCCACGTTGCCGATGCGCAAACCGGCAGGCAGAGTGGCGGGGGCCTGGGCGACGTTTTCTTCTCCCCACGCACTGGCCACATGAGTTTCCGCAACTGCGCCAAGCATGTTGCGCAGTTTGCCGGCGGTAGTTGGACAAAACGGAGCGATACGCCGACTCAAAAGCTCAAGGTAGGCCACACAACGCTCGAGTGTTTCGACACAGCATTCCCAATCACCAGCTTGGGATCCCTTGATTTTGATCCACGGCTCCATAGCATCAAAAAACTGATTCAACGCAGTGCAACCGGCAATTAAATGTTGGGTTGCCTTGCGGAATTCGAAGTTCTCCAAAAAACCTGCGATGGCAGCAAAAGCAGCATCGGCATCTTGGAGTGCCTGATGTCCGCGCACGGCAAGGATGGCAGCGGTGGGCTCCTTTGCCACTTCGGGGACACAACTTCCAAAACGCTTGTCGAGAAACTTCAGTACCCGACTTGCCAAATTGCCAACCTTATCAGCGAGCAAATTGTTGTTGGTGACCTGAAACTCTGGCCATGAAAATTCCGAGTCAGCCGTTTCGGGCGCGGACATCAGCACATGGAAACGCGCGGCATCTGGGTTGTACTGGGCGAAGAAGGAATCGTTATCCAAATACCAACCACTGCTGGTGTTGAATTTGCGTCCTTGCAAGTTGTAGAACTCGTTCGCTGGCACGGCCCACGGCATTACAAAGGGTTTGCCCTGCCAGGCATCCTCCTGGCCAAGCAGCATAGATGGAAACACCACGACGTGAAACGCGATGTTGTCTTTGCCAATGAAATGGACCAAGCGGGTGTCTTCCTTTTGCCACCAATCCATCCAGGCATCCGGCGTGCCCTGTGCTGCGGCCCACTCCATTGTGGCGCTGATGTAACCGATGGGTGCATCAAACCAAACATAGAGCACTTTGCCCTCGGCACCCTCAAGGCCTTCCGGTAGCTTCACACCCCACGGCAAATCACGCGTAATTGGCCGTGCGTGCAAATCGCGCAGCATGGCCTGAACGTGGCCCTGCACATTTGGCTTCCATGGATGCACGGGGTGATTTTCATCGTTGCCGCGATACCAGGAATCGAGCCCTGCTTGTTGCAGCTTGGGCAAATCTAAAAACCAATGCTTGGTGGCTTTGAGGACGGGCGACGACCCATCAATCAAGCTCACCGGATTCTGAAGCTCGCGCGCATCAATCCAACTGCCACAATCTGGGCATTCATCACCACGCGCTTTGGCAAAGCCACATTGCGGGCAACCACCCTGCAGGTAACGGTCGGGAAGGAAGCGCGCGGATTGCTCGGAGAACCACTGCTTTTCAGTTTTGGCAAACACAAAACCGCGCTCGAGCAACACGGAGAAAAATTTACGGCTAGCGTCGGCGTGAAAAGCGCAACGCGAGGTTCCCGAAAATGTATCAAATTCAATCCCGAAACGGTCGAACAGGCTGCGAATTTCGCTGTGCCAGCGATCCACGTAGGCGCGATAACCAACTCCCTCCTGTTCCGCTTTAAGCGTGATGGCGACGCCATGTTCATCCGTGCCGCAAACATACAGCACATTTTCCGGGCCCTTCGCCATTTTCAAATAGCGCACGTAAACATCCGCAGGAAGGTAGGCCCCAGCTACATGGCCGAAGTGAATCGGGCCGTTGGCATAGGGCAGCGCGGAAGTAACGAGATAGCGCGGCATGGATTACTTGGAGCGCTCAATAACTTGAAACTGCAAGTCAGAGATGTACTTGTCCAAAGTCAAACGCTCACCTTCTTCGATATTGCCAGCACATTTTTCACGCAACATCATGAGATCATCAATCACGGCGCGAGCCATGGGTAGATTGGTTTCGGGAGCCGGTGCGCCAGGGATTTCGATCAAACCTAGGGCGTAGAAACCCTGCATGGCAATTTTCTGCAGGAATAGGCGGAAATCCCCACCCGGGATATTTGCGGAATCGCTCATCGTGCCTCAACTTCAGAAGGGACTGCGGCAGTGGTGCCGCGGGAAAAATTCAGCGCTGCGCCAATGAAGGCAGAAAACAGCGGATGCGGTGACAAGGGCTTAGATTTGAACTCGGGGTGGTATTGCACGCCAATGAAGAACGGGGAATCGCTGATTTCAAGGACCTCGACCAGATTTCCTTTTTCGTGAATGCCGGCACACTTGAGGCCGGCATCTTCTAATTGCGGGAGAAAATCATTATTGAATTCCCAACGATGCCGATGACGCTCGAAAACTAAATCGCGCCCGTAAATTTCCGCCGTGCGGGTGTTTTCGAGAATGCGACAGGCATAAGCACCCAGCCGCATGGTGCCACCTTTGTCGTCGATGCTTTCTTGTGTATCCATTAAGTGAATCAACGGCGCCGCACAATCAGGATCCACTTCGGTGGTATTGGCGCCGTGAATATGAGCGACATGGCGACCAAATTCGAGCGCCATGGCTTGCATGCCGAAGCAGATGCCGAAAGTGGGCACTTGGTTTTCACGCGCCCATTGAATGGCGCGAATTTTCCCTTCTAAGCCGCGTTCCCCGAAGCCTCCCGGGACTAGTAATCCGTGAGAACCTGCCAACAAGCTTGCCACATCGCCATCCGCACAGTCTTCGGCGGAGATTTTGCGGAAATTTACCTTGGTTCGGTGCCGCGCGCCGCCGTGGGCGAGGGCTTCATAAATGGATTTGTAGGCATCGTGCAGTTGGATGTATTTGCCAACCACGGCAATTTCAATCTGGTGCTCCGGATTGGCCCAGCGGAAGCGCAAGTCTTCCCAATCGGTCATATCAATCGGAGCACTATTGTCGAGTTGCAAGTGCTCCATCACCGCGCGATCCAAGCCTTCCCGTACCAAGTCGAGTGGCACCTCGTAAATGGTCGTTTCCACATCCTGCTCTTGAATCACATCTTCTGGGCGCACGTTGCAGAACAGCGAAATTTTATTGCGCATAGCTTCGGTCATCGGCTGCTCACAACGGCACACCAAGACATCTGGTTGAATGCCAATTTCGCGTAGCTTGCCCACGGATTGTTGCGTGGGTTTGGTTTTCATCTCACCCGATGCGGCCAAAAAAGGCAACAGCGTTAAATGCACATACATCACCTGACCTTTCGGCCGACGCAGTCCAAATTGCCGAATAGCCTCCAGGAACGGCAACGATTCAATGTCTCCTGCCGTGCCGCCGATTTCCACGATGGCCACATCGGTGCCTGCCGCGGCACCGCGTTCAATTGCTGTTTGGATGGCATCGGTGATGTGCGGTATCACTTGCACGGTTTGGCCGAGATAATCGCCAGCGCGCTCCTTACGAATCACTTCTAAATAAATAGAACCGGTAGTGGCGTTCGAGTGGCGCCCGATGGACGCCTGCGAGAAACGCTCATAATGACCTAAATCGAGATCGGCTTCATAGCCATCTTCTGTGACATAAACCTCACCATGTTCGAAGGGGGACATGGTGCCAGGGTCGACGTTGATGTAAGGATCCAATTTTTGGATGGATACTTTCAGGCCACGCTTTTCAAGCATGACGGCGATGGCGGCAGTGGTGATGCCCTTGCCAAGGGACGAAACTACACCACCGGTAACAAAGATGAAGCGGGTCATTGCTGGGGGGAGTCGAGGGTTCTTCGACGTTCCAGGAAGGCATCGTAATCGCTCCGCGTATCGATTCCTGCGAAAGCATGTGACCATTCCAGAACGCGCAGTGCTACACCATGCTCAAGCAGCCGCAACTGCTCCAAACTTTCGCTTTGCTCAAGCGGCGTAGGTGCCCACGAGGCGAAGCTCTGCAGAGTTTGGCGGCGATATCCATAAACCCCAATATGCAGTTTGGGCATGCTCCCGTGAGGATTGCGTGGGAATGGGATCAGGGCGCGCGAAAAGTACAAAGCGCGGCCTTGCAAGTCGGTGACCACCTTGACTGCGGCTGGATCGGTATACGCATCGCCACAGAGGGGCGCGCTAAGAGTGACGGCTTCTTCACCATCGAGTAGCGCTTGACAAACGGCATCAATTGCCGCGGGATCAATTTCCGCTTCATCGCCTTGCACGTTGATGAGAAACTCAGCAGCGGGGAAAGCCAAGGCCGCAGCCCACATACGATCCGTGCCGGAAGGGAGATCAGCAGCGGTGAGCACAGCCTCCGCGCCCGCAGCACGTGCGGCGCTGGCCAAGGCTTCACAATCCACCGCAGCAATCACACGTCCTGGCAAAGTAGCTGCTAAGCACTGCTGCAGGGTGTGCGCCAGCAACGGCTGGCCGGTTTCCTGGAGCAGCAACTTATTCGGGAGCCGTGTTGACGCCAGCCGCGCCGGCACCACCACAATGACTCGTTCCTCCGCCAACTTAGTGTTCCCGGTTGGACAGCTGTTCCGCGTTATCGGTGTTGATGCGGTTACGCTCGCCCTCAAAAAAATTGGAGCCGTTTGGATTGTTGACCACTTGGATGGACAGTTGTGTATCAAAAACGACGCGCACGCTATCCATAGACCTGTAAGTGACCTCTTTGTTTTTGTCACCCAGGGCTTCTCCCCAGCTCAAAGTCCAACTATCTGCTCCGCGCCGTACCACAATCGATACAAAGGCACCGCGCACCTTTTTGATGCCAGGTAATGCCGCCTCAAAGTAACCCTGGTCCTCCAGCGCTTTCAGCAGCGCGCCCATTTTGAGGTTGGGCACCACTTTGTAGCTTGCCGACGCGCGCGACTCGGTGTAGTAGGTGCTTTGATCTATGTAGCCTTCGTTATAGAGGCCAATGGTGACCCCGGAACGGTGATCCTTGACGGTTACTTGACAAGGTTGGTTCTCCGGATAGATGCCTTTTTTCGCCAAATCGGCGAGCATTTCTTGCTCTGCAATCGCTTCCGACCGTTCCACTTTGGACATTTCTTCCCACACGGCGGCGGAGAACCCATGGATATCACTGGCGGCACCCGCTTCGCGAGGATTGGCGCTGACAGCGCTGGGATTGGTTCCTGCGGTGGGGGCACCCGCGCAGGAGGAGAGCAGGCCCAGAAGGGCTAAAAGGAGGATTCTCATGAGGAAAGGTTGATTGATGGGCTGACTCAGCGACAATCATCCTATCTGGGGGCGTTCCCCGCAAGACCGATGAGTGCAAACAACCGAGCTTCCAAGCGCCTGACCTGGCGCAAGTCCGCAGTCTATGTCTGCAGCTTGCTGCTGGTTTCTCTTGCCGATCCGCGCCCCTTGACCTTCACGGCGGGTTGTGTCTTGGTCGCCTTGGCGTGGTTTTTACGCCTGTGGGCCTTTGGATATCTCGATAAAAACCAATTGCTTGTCACCACCGGGCCTTACGCCTATTTGCGCAACCCTGCCTATTTTGGCACTTTCCTGGCGATGCTAGGCGTGGCGCTGGCTTGTGGCAACATCGAAACAGCCCGTGGGCAAATGGTTTACAGTCTGTCCTTAGCTTTGGTGGTGGTCTTTTTGGGATTTTACATGCCACGCAAAATGAAGCGGGAATATCCGCGCTTGCAGGCCCTTTTTGGTGCAGAGGTAGATCGCCACGCGGCCAACGTGCCTGATTTTTGGCCGCGCTTCACGCCGTGGCGTAGTGGCCAACAACGTTCTTTTTCGTGGGGGATGGTGCGTGAAAATCACGAACTCTCCTGGGGGTTGGTCCTGTCGTTGGTGATGGTGCTGATTTGGTTTGCGCCCTATTGGTCGCCGTTTGTGTTGGCCGGAGCCATTTCCTAGGGATGCAGCCTGCGCCGCTTCCGGAGTGGCCACGCGCACTGCTTGATGCCAGTCAACAGCAACTACTGAGCCGCGGTTCGCGCTGGAAGCCCGCGGTGCTGCGTTCTGTGGATGCGCAGGGTCAAGTACGGATTGTCAAAGATTGCCGTAAGGTTTCTATTTTGACGCGTTGGATTGCGCGTATTTTGATGGCGCGAGAACGCCGTATCTTACTTCTGTTAAAAGGGATGCAGGGTTTCCCTACAGTCATGGAAAGGCTTGACCGTGACGCCTTTAGTATGTGCGAAATGCCCGGCACGGTGTTGGAGCCGGAAACCTTTCAACTTGCTCCACGGCAAATTGCGGATGCTCTGCTGGAACGTACTGCCGCCATGAACCAACTTGGAGTCTTTCATTTAGATCTACGCCAGCGCCAAAATATTTTGCTAGGGCCGGGGATGGAGCTTGCCATTATTGACTTTGGTGCAGCATGGGCGCCGGGTGTGGTCGCACGCTGGTTTTTCGGAGCTCTTTTGACTTCAGTAGATCGTTCTGCTGCGCTCAAATATTTGGCGCGTTTTGCCCCGCAATTTTTAACCCGTAGCGAGGCTGAAGAAGTGTTGCGCGGATTACGCCGACGCAAGCTTTGGATCCTGTCGCCGTACCGCGCCCGCGGCATCGAACAGGCCGTACGCAAGCACCTCCAAGATATATAGTGGCAATTGCATGGCTGACCACAAGATGTTGTGGCACAAGATTTTGCTTGGATTTTGCATTTTAAACTATATATTGAGCCCATCGGAAGGAATCATGGGTCGACTTGAAAAACAAATCATCATTGGTGCTCTCGTCCTTGTGGGCGTACTACTCTCAGTCGTGGTCATCAAAGGTCTCAAACCTCGCAGTGGCAACCCTTCTGTGAAACCGCCGCTGCTGGTGGTTGATATTCCGCTAGTGGGGCCAAAATCTGCTGCGCAACAGCCACCGAACATTCCAGAGACAAAGTCTTGGCCGGTCGAGCCACGGAAAACACCTGCGACGGTGGTGGATATTCCGCTGCAGCCGGTTGCTGCGCCCCCGCAAAAACAGCCCGTTTTGGCCGGCACGCTGCCCAAGCCCGGTCCTCGCAGTTACACCATTCGCTATGGCGATACGCTTTCTGAAATTGCGCAGCAGCAGCTCGGCTCCAGCAAGCCTGTTTTTGTACAACGTTTATTGGATGCGAATCCTGGCGTGACAGCCCAAAACATCAAGGAAGGCGATGTGCTGATTTTGCCCGCTGTTGCCACCCAATTGGCAAATAGCGCTGCTTCCACTCGCGAAGAGGCGAGCGGCAAAACGGCAGCAGGTGGACGCAATCACGTCGTGGTCAGTGATGATTCCTTGTGGAAGATTGCGCGTAAGTACTACGGCGTTGCCAACACCGAGAAGAACATTGATCGCATTGTTGCTGCCAACCCCCAACTCACCGCTGGCAAAAACTCTGTGCTGAGGATTGGCAGAGTTTTGGTGATTCCCGAATAGGGCCATATGTTTCCTTCCGATCCCGAGCGGCCACGCCACATCCTCGGGATCAATTCTGGCACTTCCGCCGATGGCGTCGACTTGGCGTTGATTCGCGTGACCGGTCGCGGCCGGCGCCGGGAAGTAGAAGCGCTGCATGCTGGCAGCGCTGCCTTTCCCAAGGATTTACAGCAAGCCATTCACGCCGCTTGCGACTGGAGCTTGGCCGATGTCGCCCGGTACCACCACCGACTGGGTTCTTTTTTTGGTGTTTGCGCGCGCGATTTTCTGCACTCGGTTGCAGTGCCGCGCGAGTTTCTCACTTGCATCGGTTGTCATGGCCAAACTGTTTTTCATCATGGCGGCAACCCACTCGATGGCAGCTTGCAATTGGGTTGTTTGTCCACTTTGGCGGCCACCGCCGGCGTTTCCGTCGTGGGAGATTTTCGCAGCGCTGATTTAGCGCGGGGCGGTCAAGGTGCGCCGATCAGTCCCTTCGCAGATTGGGTGTTGCATAGTGGCAGCGGCAAAGAGCGCGCCATTCTCAATTTGGGTGGCATTGCCAACCTCACTTTATTACCGGTCGACGGCCCCCCCGTGGCGTGGGATTCGGGCCCGGCGAACGGCCCATTGGATGCTTTGATGCGCGCGGAATGTGGTTTGAATTTTGACGCTGATGGGGCCCTGGCGCGCTCCGGTCAGGTGATTGAATCACTGTTAATCAGCCTGCAGCAGGATGCTTACTTCACCCAAGCCCCGCCCAAGAGCACTGGACTGGAACATTTTGGCGCGAATTTTATAAAAAAATTACGCGTAAATTTGCCCTCCGCCAAGTTGGAAGATTTGCTTGCCACTTTGGTGGAGTTGGTGGCTTGGTCCGTTTCCAGCAGCTTGAAAGTTGCCGGATGGCAAGGCGGGGCGGTGTATCTGTGCGGCGGCGGCGCGCATAATTTGGCGATTCGAGAGTCTTTAGACCGACATTTGGGGCTCATGCGCATATTTTCTTATCAAAAACTTGGCTGGAATCCAGATTTCCGCGAAGCCGTTGCTTTCGCCCTATTAGCCGATGCTTTCCTGCTAAATGAGCCTTCGACGTGGTCCTCAACCACCGGCGCCAGCAGTTCTGCGGTGCTCGGAGTGTGGAGTCCGGCAGGCATCTCTTGACCGAAGTTCTGTCGTTCTTATGATGTTGCCTGCCTTGGTGCGCACACTAACGTGCGCAGCCCCGTGCATTCCTTCCATTACCCGAGCCCAAACGTACCAGGGTAGAACATGAGCCAAATCCGGACTTCGGCCCTTCGCCTACTAGTAGGCGCCTCCCTCTTCACCTTTTCCGCCAACCTTGTCACTGCTCAAGATGCGCAGCAACTGCTCGACCAGGGCATGTCTGCTTACCATCAAGGCGATTACGAGGCTGCACGGAGTAAGTTCCGAGAGATTGTCGCTTCTAATCCCGCCAACGCTGACGCGTTGCAAATGCTTCACAACAGCGAAGATGCTCTGCTTGAGCTCCTCGTAGCTGGTGGAGAATTCGAAACCTTCGCGCGTGAAGTTCTCGCAGCTGCCCGTGTGGAAGGCCGCGACAAGATTCGCGACGAAAGTGCTGCCGCTGCCGCTGCCGAGGATTGTTTCTCGGATAGTTATGCAAAGCGTGCACAAGCGATTTTCGCATTAAGCCAAAACTACGGTCCCTTTGGTGCTGTGCCATTGGTTGCTGCTCTAGGCGACGCCAGTGAGAGCAAGCGTCTCGCAGCCATTTACGCTTTATCGCGTATGGGCTCGAATGTGCTGTTGCCGGTGCTTGCTGCTAGCCACTCCACCAATACGGAAGTGCGTCTGGGCACCTTGCATGTCCTGCATGCTCTGTCGCTTGCAGATGCTCGCTGCGCCGCTCGTATTGCCGACATGGCTGCGAACGATGCCGATGGCTCGGTGCAAGCGATGGCAAGCTCGATTTCCACGGCCAATGGCGGTGTCGCTGGCGCGCTGGCAAACCAGGGTTTGGCTTACTTCTACCATGATCTCAAGCTTGGCCTTTCGCCGGTTGAAAACTACGGTGTGTTGTGGACCATCGATGGCCGCCGCTTACAGGCCTACGAACTTCCCCAAGAAGTTGTCGAACTGGAAATGGCCAAGCATTACCTGCTGCGTGCCATGGAGCTCGGTTCTGATTCCGGTGCAGACTTGGCTTTGGTTTACGCCAGCCAAATTGCAGTGCTGCATGGCTTGGTGCAAGGTGGCGCAGATTTGAATGCGCAACTCACCGCACAAAGTAATGCGCTGTTAACCATCAACCATGAAGACGTCAACCGAGCCCTTCACATGGGTGTCGACGGCGGCCACATCGCGGCTTCTGAAGTCCTGATTCATACTCTTGATGGCGCGGGTGGAAAAGAGTGGTCTGGCTTTCAGGCAGCTCTCGCAAGCCCGGTACCGAGCGTCAGCCACAGTGCTGCGATTGCTCTGGCCCATCAAGGCGATTACTCGGATGTTGTCATCAGCAACCTTGCAGCTGCTTTGTCCTTGGATGCACAGCGCGTAGTGCACATCATTGATCAAGACGACCGTCGGGCTACCCAGCTTGCAGCCGACTTGTCTGCGATGGGTATTGATGTCGTGCGTGCCAAAGATGGTGCCAACGGTTTGGTCAACATGAACCTCGGCATCAATGTGGATGCCTTCGTGCTGGCGAATCCGCTCTCTGATCTTTACGCCAGTCGCGTGATTTCAACCTTGCGTTTGGATCCACGTTTTGGTGCCACTCCAGTGTTTGTTTACGCCAATGAGAATAACGGCGATCTAGATGCCAACGTGGTAGAGAGTCTCGATGCCGGTGGGGTGCAGGATAGTTTCATGGATCTTGATGCTGAGCGTGAGCGTTACATTACGATTGCTACCGATGCGGCAAAAACCTTGGCACACGCCGCCCATAAGGGGCAAGCTGGTGCTGCTGTGGCGGCCATGAGCGCTGCGCTTTCGCGTGCAGATAGCATTGCAACTTACGCAGCCTATGGTCTTGGTTTCGCTGGCGATGGTAGTGCTGCTCCAGCGCTTGCAAACCTAGTTGCCGACACCAGTCGCGACTCCGGGGTGCGTGCTGCTGCTGCGAATGCTTTGGCCAACCTTTACGCACGCTCTGGTGCGGCAGTCGATGCCTCGATCTTCCAATCAGCCATGATGGAGGGCGATGCAGCACTCGCGGAAGCGTGTGCACGGGCCATCGGCGTCATGGCTGGCGGTCATCTTTCCGCTGGCGTTTCGGTGCAGTAGACTACTGCCCGCGGGGTCACGCCCGGCCTTTCAGAGCCGGTCCGCTGCGGTGGACCGGCTCTTCTTTTGCCAGAGTAGCTCAGGGGTAGAGCACCGCTTTCGTAAAGCGGCGGTCACGAGTTCAAATCTCGTCTCTGGCTCCAAATCTTGCCGCCTGTTGGTTCGTCCAGTGGGCGGTTTTTTGTGTGTGTATGTGTGTATGTGTGGCGGGGGCGGCTTTGCCTAACGCGCTCCGGCAGCGGCGGCTGCGCCGCCTCGCAAGTCGCGCGGAAGGCAAACCGCCCCGCGGACCGGGAGCCATGAGGTGGAAATCAGCGCACGCGCAAAACCGCTGCTGGATGTTGGGGAGGCGGAGGTTGGCAGCGCAGATGTCGCCGGCGGGGGGCACATGCGAATATGGGGGAATGCGAAGAGGGGGAATGCGAAGAGGGGGAATGGGGCCATATAGTTGGGCCTTCCTCAATGTATTTTGCCTCGCTATTCCGGTTCTCAAGCGGGGGGCGCCTTTGGTGGGGGCGCGCTCAAGGGGATATTTCGCTCCTGTAATGGGCGGGCCGCGATGCCGCCCGCGGCGATAGTTGGTCGGGGAGACAGGATTCGAACCTGCGACCCTCTGCTCCCAAAGCAGATGCGCTACCAGGCTGCGCTACTCCCCGAACCGAGCGGAGCATCATACAGGAATCTGCTTAGGAATCTAGTCTTGCATCGTTGGATTAGGACGAGCCTGCAATCCGCCGCCACGTTAACCTGACGCCGGAACAATGTCTGAAACCGCCGAAACTAGCAAGCACCCCCGGACTTTGACTGGCCAGAGCGTCAGCCCTGGCGTGGCCTTTGGTAAGGTTCACCTAAGCCTAGAGAGTTTTGAAGAGGTCAGTACCCGCCGTTTGACGGATGGTGAGGTGGCCGGGGAACTCGCGCGGATGGATTCGGTTGCGCGTGCTGCTCGGGTGTCGTTGGTTCACCAACGCAAGCAGCTCGGCGACCACTTCACCGAAGCCCAGCGGCGTATTTTTGATACGCATTTGCGCATGCTTGAAGATCCGACTATCGAAGCGGATTTGCGCAGCCGCATCACCGAGGAGCGCCTTGGTTTTGAGAGTGCATTGAAGGATATGCTCGAAGTTTACGAGCGTTTATTCGAGGTAGTGGCTTCGGAAGGCCTGCGCAATAAATTATCGGATATGCGCGACATTGCCTTGCGTTTACTGCGTTTCGCCAAACCGCTTGCTTTGCGCCAAGACGACGTCGACCGCAAAGGTGGTATTTTGATTGTCCGCGAGTTGTCGTTGAGTGATCTCACCGAGGCGCTGGATCAAGGAATTGTTGGCATTGTTGCCGAACACGGTAGCTTGAATAGTCATGGCTCCATCCTCACTCGGGCAGCAGGCATTCCAGCTGTCATTGGCGTAGGTGAATTGGATGGCTTGCTCGCCACGGGTGATCAAGTGTTGATCGATGGCGACAATGGCCAGCTGCATATTGCTCCAAGTGCTGAAATCGTTCGTTTGACGCAAAACCGTGCGCCCGAAGAAAGCGTCTTGGCACTTCAGCCTTCGCAGCTTGAAGATGGCACCGCCGTTTTTCTCGAGGCAGCGATTGCTGCGCCGAGTGAAGCCCAGCAAGTCCATCGTATGGGCATCCAAACGATTGGTTTGTATCGCACCGAGTTGCCGGTCATCCAACGCCGAGGAAATCCACGCGAAGATTCTTTAGTGAAGCTTTATCAACGTGTTTGGAAGGGCGCGAAAGAAGTCACCTTCCGGCTCCCCGATATGATTTCCTCTTCCGAGCTGGAGTATTTATTTGCGGCGGATGAGCCAAACCCAGCATTGGGTTTGCGTGGGGTGCGTTTGTTATTAGAACGTCCGGAGTTACTGAATGTGCAGTTGCGGGCCATTTTGCGGGCCACGCATCAGCGCCCGGCACGCATTTTGGTGCCTTATGTGGTGGATCGAGATGAAATCAACGCGGTGCGTAATGCTGCAACCAGCGTGCGTGAAGAACTACGCCTGGAAGGCCTAGAAGTGGGCTTTGCGCCGAAGATTGGCGTGGTGTTTGAAACTCCTGCCGCAGCACTCCTGGGCCGCGATTTATTGCAAAGTTCGGATTTCGCCATGATTGGCCTCGATACCTTGGCGGAGAGTTTGCTGATGAGTGATCGTCGCAGTTTTGAAGAACGTGTGGTTACGCGCGTGCGTCATCTGCATCCGGTGGTGCTGCGCGCTGTGCGCAAATTGGTTCAGCTTGCCGAAGGCATGGAGTGTGAGATTGGTGTTTACGGCGAGAGCCTGGTGCAAAACGGCCTTGCGCAATTATTGGTGGGCGTGCAGGTGCGCCGCTTTGCAGTACGCGCTTCGATTTTGCGTCAAGCGCATGGCATGTTGGCCAAGATGAATGTCGATACTTGCGAGCGTGTGGCGGAGATGGCCTGCCGCACCAACACCGCCAAGGAGTTGGCTGCCTGTCTGCCACCGAGTTGGTTACAGAGTTAGGGAAGCTCGTCCGAAGGAACCCGAGCTTGCTTAGCTTGCTGTTTCCGACTGGCCCAACTAGGAGCGTAGAAACTCGGCACCACGGCTACTTAATTTTGCCGTCAGCACCATGCCGTCGTTGCCCCACAGCCGCTGCACCCGACTGCGCAAGCGCGCATCCAGATTGGTGACGAGACCGCTGCGTGAAATCACCAGCAGCGCCGATCCAGCACCCGATAGAGTGGCGCCTAATGCGCCGGCTTCGTAAGCGAAATCAATCATTGCGCGTGCGCCGGCCATCAGCCTTAAGCGCGGCGCTACGTGTAAATCATCCTCGATCCCCAAGCGGATGTACTCCGGCTTGAGGCTGCGGAGCCCCTCCAGCAGGATTGGCGGACGCTGGGCTTGACGAATGGCACGGGTAATCGCTACCGAAGTGGGTAGCGCCTCGCGCGAGCGTTTGGTGTGCATGGGATAAGGCGGAATCACCAGTAGGAAACGGAGGTTGCGGTGCAGGGCAACCGGCAGATGGAGCCAGCCCTTGTTGCCGTCGGCGAGGCTCCAATGGGCGCCAGCAAGCTTCGCGCCGACGGCGTTCTCTGGATTCCCCTCTAATTGAATCGCTTCGTCGAGCAGAATTTTGTCGCTGAGTTTGCCGCCCGTAAGGCGATTACCCAGCATTAAGCCGGCCACAATCCCAGCGCCACTGGCGCCTAGGCCACGTGCTGGCGGGAAGGGGGCGGAGATCTCCAGTTTGCCGCTGGGGAGCTTGGCATTGGCCAAAGTGGCCGCACGCCGCATTCCGCGCACGATGGGGTCCTCACCCATGCGCAGGGTGGATTCGGCAAGCGCACCAGAACGTTCCAAGGAAGACTGTGGCGCGGGTGACCAACGGACTTCGAGGTCGATGTCCAGAGCGATACTAAAAGCATCAAATCCCGGCCCAATATTGGAGGTTGAGGCGGGGACGCGGAGACGTTGAGGGCGAGGGCTGGTCATCTGGAGATTTCACGCTAAAATTAGAGGCTTCCCCCGACGCAAGCGAACACTAATTTTGCTTTCAGAAGGGAACTGAACAACCCAACTGGGTTACCCGTACATACTCGCAGCACCATGTCCACAGAGACCACCCTAGTGCCTGAGATCAGCAAGTCTGAATCTGAGCGCCTACTGAACATCCGCAACATCGGCATCATGGCCCACATCGATGCGGGCAAGACTACCGTAACCGAGCGGATTCTTTTTGTTACCGGCATTACCCACAAGATTGGCGAAGTGCACGATGGTGCGGCCACCATGGATTACATGGAGGATGAGAAAAATCGCGGCATCACCATTACCTCGGCTGCGACGCAGTGCCAATGGAAAGGCAATCGGATTAACATCATTGATACGCCTGGCCACGTAGACTTCACCATCGAGGTGGAGCGCTCGTTGCGCGTTTTGGATGGCGCTGTTGCGGTGTTTGATGGTGTTGCTGGCGTCGAGGCCCAGTCGGAGACTGTGTGGCGTCAAGCCGATCGTTACGGTGTACCGCGGATCTGCTTCATCAACAAGCTTGACCGCGTTGGTGCAGATTTTGACCGCGCATTCGATTCGATTCTTGCTCGTTTGGGTTGCAATGCGGTGCGTTTGCAGGTGCCGATCGGTGTGGAAAAAGAATTCATCGGCTTAGTGGACTTAATCGAAATGCAAGCTTGGCGCTTCACCGAGGGCGATGGCCCCGGGATAGAGGCGATGGAGATTCCCGCAGATATGCTCGAGCTTTGCCTGAAGCGCCGTGGGCAAATGATCGAAAACATTGTCGAAGTGGATGATGACATGGTCGAACGCTTTCTGGAAGGTGATGAATTCACCGTAGCGGAACTGAAAGACGTCACGCGGCGCGCCACTTTGTCGGGCCACGCCGTACCGGTGTTGTGCGGCTCTGCTTTGCACGATAAGGGTGTGCACCCTTTGATGGATGCGGTGGTGGATTATCTACCTAGCCCAATCGATAAAGGTGCGATTGTTGGTGTGGATCCAAGAGATGAAGTCACCAAACTTGTGCGCTACGCCAACGCGGCATTGCCGTTCTCCGGTTTGGCATTCAAGACTATCGCCGATCCTAATGGCGATCTTACTTTCGTACGGGTTTACTCAGGCATTTTGAGGCGTGGCGACGCAGTCTTAAACCCACGTACGCGCAAGAAGGAGCGTGTCGGCCGTTTGATGTTTATGCATGCGGATGAGAGAAAGGCTGTGGATGAAGTCCACGCCGGCGATATTTGTGCGGTGGTTGGTCTGAAGAACACCATTACCGGGGATACGGTTTGTGACGATAAGAATCCAATCGTTTTGGAATCCATGACTTTCCCCGAGCCTGTGATTTCGATGTCGATTGAGCCGAAATCAACCGGAGACCGCGACAAACTCGGTGATCTCCTGGGCAAGTTGCACCGCGAAGATCCATCTTTCCGTATCGTTACGGATGCAGAAACCGATGAAACGGTGATTTCCGGCATGGGTGAGTTGCACTTGGAAATCATCACCACGCGTATCGCACGCGATTACAAGATTCCGGTCAACGTTGGCGCGCCACGCGTTGCCTACCGTCAGACCATCAAGCGCGATGTCGATATCGAAGGCAAGCAGATCAAGCAGTCAGGTGGCTCTGGTCAGTACGCAGTGGTCAACATCAAGTTCCGCAAGTGGGTTTTGGAAGAAGGCGAAGAAGCTGGCAAGAAGAACACCAACTTCATCGATACCACCAAAGGCGGCGTGGTGCCTTCTGCTTACATCCCTGCTGTTGGCAAGGGTGTGGAAATGGCATCGAAGTCTGGTGGCCAACTTGGCTGGCCGTTCGTGGGCATCGAAGCCGAACTGCACTTTGGTAAATACCATGATGTAGACTCCAGTGAACTGGCGTTTAACTTGGCCGCACAACGCGCTTTCCGCGAGGCCATGGAGGGCAACGCGGTGGTGCTGGAGCCGATTATGAAACTGACGGTTCAGGTGCCAGAAGATTATCTTGGTGATGTCATCGGTGACCTCAACACGCGCCGTGTGCACATTGAGAAAATGACCATGGATGGCATGATTCGTGAGGTGAACGGCCGCGTGCCCATTGCGGAAATGTTCTCCTACGCTGGAACCATTCGTGGTTTGACGCAGGGGCGTGGCTCCTTCTCCATGGAGCCGGCCGGCTACGAAGAAGTCCCAGCTTACGTCCAGGAGCAGCTGATTAAAGAGCGCCTGAAGTAGGTTTAAGGCACTTTTTGGGTGGGCAACAAACTGTGGTTCACCCAAAAAAACTTCCCCAGGAACTTCCCTGGGGAAGTTTTTTGTTATGCTATGGTCACTCAGGGGCCCTGCGAATTCCCGCAGGGTACGAGCTGAGCCTGCACCTCTCATGAAAAAATTCTTCGCGTTTCTTGTTCCAGCCCTCGCCCTTTGTGCAGCTGGATCGCTCTCCGCTCAAACCGGCACGGTCGATCAATCGGAGCTCCATGACAATGTGGGTTGGAACATGGGCTTCTTTACGGATATGCAACAGAACATCGAAGTTGGCCTGGATGGTCAATTGGAGGGGATCAAAATCCGCATGGCGTCGCAAAACACCGCCGTTGGTTTGCCAGTGGCTATTTTTGATGGCCCCGGGCCTCACCCTGCGCATGCAACCCCAGCTTGGTCAGGTATGGCTTACGCCACGCAAACCTTTGGCTGGGAATGGGTTTGGGTTGATTGCAGTGCAGCCAACCTGGGCTATCACGTGTGGGATGTATTCACCATTCGAATTGGCGATGGGGTGAACGTTGCGCCCGGTGTGTCGTTAACGGGCAACCAGGGTTGGCCGGTCTACTTTTACCAGCCTGATTTTTGGGAGGAGCAAGTTTTGCAGTCTCTGACCCGGCTCACTTTCGAAACTTATGTGCTGCCCTTTACTCTGCACTTGGAAGCCACGGGAAGCTGTGGCGGTGTCATGACTTTGGACGCCACTCACGGCAGTGGTAACTATTGGATTGTTTATGGTGCTGCTGGAATCTCGCATCCTCACGGGATTGATTTGCAGATTGCGAATCCGCAAATCGCCACCACGATGGGGAATACTTTTTCCGCTTTTGTGCCCGCAGGAGCCTGTGGTTTCACGCTGCAATTGGTGGATCAGCTAACCCACCAAGCATCCAATCCCATCGTTCTATAAGGAAGTCTGAGCAGCTTTTCCTCATCAAGCCCCTTCCATTGTTAAGCAGAGAAAGGGGCTTTTCATTTCGCTCCGCAACCATCGCTTGCGGCAATTTGGATGTCCTTTTGACAGTGGAGCAGATTTGCGACGACCTGATAGAATCTGTGCGTCATGACTGCTCCACGTAAGCCCAGCGGTGAGGTCAACCTCGCACGCTATCTGGGACTCAAAGTCCCGGTTCTGAACGCTCTGCGCGATGGGATCGCAGCAGGGGAGTTTCCTATCTACCTGCGCTGTGCGTTGCCGTCGCTTGCAGGCCAGTTTCCGCATGCTTTCGGTTTTGAGCTATTGCTGGAAAGAATGCGCCATGCAGAAAGCATCGAGCGTCGTCGCGCGAACTTGTTGCGTTCTTTTGAAGGACGGGAAGAGGAGTTTGCGGATGCTCTTGCCTTGGTGCAAGCCACGATGAGTGAAGGCGAGTTAGAAGACGCGGCCCTTGCTTTGCATCCTTCTAGTGCTCCGGCTGATTTTCCCGCACCTGAAAAAGAAGCCCATGCAGCATTTTTAAATGCGTTGCGTGGCGATGCTCCGCTTGCTCAGGCTCTTCATGTAGCATTTGATCAGCATGGCACCATCACGGTAACCGGAGTTGAGAATCCAAGTGAGGAGCAACAACGTTTTGCTGGCTTGACGCACGAAGCGCAACCCATCGCAACCATGGATTCGGCGGCCTATTTATTATTGCGCCGTGCGGAACGCGCTCACGCAGTGAAGGTGGATTTTGATTTGCCGCGCGCCATCGTGACCCCGATGTTCGATCACCTATCGAGTTATCCGGCACAGGAGAAAGATAGTTATCGCAGCTTATTCCTTGAGTTCATCGCCCGGGAACGTTTGCCGCGTTTAGTGCAGCAACTTCGCGCCACTTTGAAGCGTCGGGCAGAAGATTTGTCGCTGCAAAATGGTTGGGAACAAGTGGAACGTTCTTTGGATCGCGGGCGCCAAGAAGGCTTGGTGCTTGGCCTTTGTGCTTCACGCAAAGGCAGGGTAGTGGTTGCTGCGAGTCACGGCACTGCTGCATCGCCGCGTACCGTGGAGTTAGAAATTAAATCAGAAGCCCTGGTTGCTGATTTAGCACGCTTTCTCGGCGAGGAAGAAGTTGCGCTGGTCGCGATGCAAGCAGACTCCGCCACGCGGACGGCATCGCAAAGAATCCTAAAGGCGCTGCCCAACAAACCGCGCCTCAGCATGGTGCCACTGGCGGTGGTCAAAACGATGTTGCGCGAAGTTGCGCGGCGCCCCAGTGAGGCGCTGCTGAGCCACGATGAGCGGCAAGCCTTCTTGGTAGCCACGCTGGCATTAGACCCGCGCGCTGCTGCCTTCCATACTCCACACATCGTGCGGGCTTTCATTCCCTACCGAGGCGAAGTGAATCATCGCATTCTGGATGATTTTGAAGTGACTTTCCTGCGCTCCATGTTGCTCCAGCGCGGCGTCGATCTCAACGCCGCGGCTGGCGACTTGCTGCGTCTGGTGCCCGGTATTGATGCCGACGCCGTGTTGATTGAACGGAGTACCGCACCATTTCGCTCCTTGGCAGATTTGGCACAGCGCATGGCGATGACGCCACAAGATTGGCGCGCTGCGTGCTGTATTTTGCGCGTGCGCGACGGCGATGAAGTCTTGGATGCACGCCCATTGCACCCGCTGTTCTACCGCTATTTGTACTCCGCTTTAGAATCCTCGAAAGCCACCCTCGGCGATCTTCTGAAGGATCCTGGGCGGGTGAATCAACTTGATTGGAGTGCCGTGCTGGAAGGCGAGCGGCACCCGGATGGCATCGTTATGCGCGTGCGCGAAGGCTTGGCGAAACCGCGACGGACACGCTTGCGCTTCCAAGGAGGTCAAGGTAGTCCAGGTAGCCAAGGTGGCTCAAAAGGAGGACATGCATCGCGCAGTGGGCGTCCGCTGGAATCGCTAAACCTGGGCGAAACCCTGAAGGGGGTCGTCAAAAACTTGGCCGAATACGGTGCCTTCATCGATATGGGGGCGGAGCGCGAAGGAATGGCGCACGTTAGCCAATGCTCGGATCGTTTCATCAAGCACCCTTCCGAAGTCCTTGAGCCGGGCCAAGAGGTGCAAGTGCGGGTGGTCTCGGTGGACTTGGCTAATCGCAAAGTGCGTCTATCTTTGCTCACCGAAGAGCAGGAGAAAGCTCGCGATGAGCAGCGCAAAGAGCGTACCGCCAATCGCGGCGGCGGCGGAGAAAGCCGTGGTGGACCTGGTGGCGGGCGCGGTGGCTCCAGTGGTCCTGGTGGCGGGCGCGGCAATGATCGCGGCAATGATCGCGGCAAAGGCGGTCGTCAGGGCGGTGGCTTTGGGCCAGATCCAAAGGCTAAGCCGCGGGAAGAATTCGATCCCACAAACCCATTCTTCGTGTTCTTCCAAGAGCAGCAGAAAGGTAAAAAGAGCTAGCGGGAACCATTCGGCATTTCCTGCCTCTAAGAAGGGATGAAGCGCATGAAGCGGAGTTCCATAGTGCAAGCCTTCGCTGGCAGCGTCGTGCTCCTTTCGCTAAGCCTGGGTTGGTTTCTCCACTCAGGCTGGTTTTTCCTGACCGCATTTGTTGGCGCCAACCTTCTACAGGCAGCGTTTACAGGATTTTGCCCCTTGGCCATCGTTTTGAATAAGTTTCAAATCGGCCGGGAGTGAAGAGTTCCGCGTTCAGCGATCGCGGCGGAGTAGGTTCTCAGCGACTCCCGTTGCGGCTAGTTGCGGGAGGACTTCTGCAAGCCAGCGTTTGCCATCCACGCCATAACCTTTGGTGGGTTGCAGATTGGGTAATTTGCAAGACCACCACTGGTTAAATTCATCCATCAATCGTTCGCGCGATTGTTTGGCCGCAAGAGAGCCAAGCGCCACCGGCATATGGGTGCTATCGGCACCCTCGGAAAAGCGCAGCTGGACGCTGCGGTTTGGAAACTCCAAAGAATAAGCGGAGCCACCGGGGCGCTCGCCGTGGATATCGATGCGCAGTGGTTGCAGTGCTGTACGCAAAATATCGGCATAGCGCATGCGCGCGCCATGCCGGTCTAGTTCGATGCGCAAGGGTGCATCTCCGGTGATCTCCAGTAGATGGCGCACAATCTCCATGGCCACGGAGAAGTTTGCGTTGCCTTTGCCACCGGTGGATTGGAGTAAGCTATTCCATTCGCCAGCTGGCACGACGCGGGCGCCAAAGGCTTGCACGGCGCAGCCCGCAGCTTCTAAATCACGATGCACGGCGCCGCAATCCAGGCGCGCGCGATCGTACGGAATACTCGGGCACAACAAGCCGTCGAGTTTTTGAAACCACGGTGCCGCGCGTAAGGTGCGCATTTCGCCCGCAGGGGGTTCCATCAACCAATCTTCGAGTTGATGTTGACCGGGAGCAACCAGTTCGCGAAAAGCTGCAACCGTGCGTTCTAAACGCCCACGCCCCAAGGTGCCTTGATGCACCTTTTTGGAATCATCCAGCCACAAGCGGCGCAAATCTTTGCGCTCGGGTTTGCGGGCAGTGCTGGTGCTCAAGGTTGCCCACAGATCGACTTCGATTTGCGGCACGCGCAGCAGTGAGTAGCCCATCGTGAGGGGACCTACAAAAGGCCCGTAACCGGCTTCATCGATGCCCGCGAGAAACACCATGGTTTAGTGACCAGCAGGTGGCTTCACTTGTAAATCGGCACGCCGGCGCAACACAAAATAGAGCACCAATGCGATGGCAAAAGTTGCGATTCCCACCATCTGCGAAGTGGAAAGCACCAGTTGCGGCGCGGCTTGATCAACGCCGGCACGCAACATGTTGCGGAAACCTTCCAGATCAACAATGGGGCCACCAAGCTGTTGCGTGATGCCGTTTTTCAGTAGGAATAAATCGACGTCGGCGGGGCTGTGGCCTGCTCGATAGAGGCCACCGCGTGCTTCCATATCGAAGCGAAACATTTCGACGATATAGCGCAACACGGCATATCCCATCAACAACACCAAGGACACTTGGCCGTGGAATTTTTTGCGCTTCAACAACCACAAACCCAGGCCGAAAAGCGTGAGGGCTTTCAGTGCCATGTAGAACTGTGTGGGGTGAACAGCAACGGTGCTGAGCTCCGCTGCGAAAGCCGAGCCGGCGCGCAGAGGCTCTGGATAGGTGACGGCCCAAGGTACATCGGTGGGGGCACCGTAATCATCACCCACCAAAAAGCATCCAATGCGCCCGATGGCTTGGCCAAGAAAACCAGCGGTAAGGCCATAATCGAGGGATTGCCACGCAGGCATTCCAATCCGCTTGGCTTTCCAGACTCCCAACAGCACGGCTAGAATAAGACCGCCGTACATCACTAAACCGCCTTCCCAGACTTTCAGAATGTCTCCTGGATGGCTTGCATAGTGGCCGGCGTTCACCAGCACAAAAGCCAAACGTGCGCCCAGGATGACTCCAATCAGAATCCACCAGCTTACGTCGGCAATACCCTCCGGATCCGTCTCAAGATTGTTGCCATAGCGCGCCGCCAATTTTGAGGCTACGGCCACTGCAACAATGAATCCTAACGCTACCATCAACCCAAAGGATCGCAGCGGTACGTCGATAAACGGAATGGTGAACAGTTCGGGCCACACGCACACATCCTAGCCGCGCGCCGCTCAACGCCCCACTGCCCTCCCGCCTGGACTCTCGCACGATGGATCACCCCATGGAACCCACCACCCTCTATTTCGAGGGCCGCTATCGCAAGCTCGTTCGTGGCTTACCGCAAACCGTTCTTTTTTGCCCCAAGTGCAAGGGTCGCGGCTGCAATACTTGCGATGGCTTTGGCAAATTGAGCAAAGAGTCGGTGCAGGAAATGATTGCGCGCGTGGCCATGCCGCGCTTTAAAGCACGGCGCAATAAATTTCACGGCGCCGGTCGCGAGGATGTGGATGTGCTCATGCTCGGCACTGGGCGGCTGTTTGTGTTTGAAATGCTCAAAGCCAAACGTAGCACAGTAGATTTGCAAGATCTTGCCGCAGAAATCACCCGCCGCGCCGAAGGCAAGGTGGAAGTCTTTGCTTTGAAGATGTGCACCCGTCAACGGGTGGTCGAGGTCAAAGAAACGCATTGTTCGAAGCACTATCAAGCGCGCGTGCGTTTTGATGAAGGAGTCCAATTCGATTCGGCAGCCATCGCGGCGCGCCTCACGGAATTGTGTAAGCTGGGCCGTTTGGCTCTAGTTCAGAAAACTCCGGCACGAGTGGTCCATCGGCGCGCGGACTTGGATCGCGAGCGTTGGATGGAAATCACTGCCTGGGAAGCCGATGGCAGCGATTTCCTGGTATCCATTTTTTCGCAGCACGGGACTTACATCAAAGAAGCGATTTCTGGCGACGGCGGCCGCAGCCAGCCATCGTTGCATTCTTTGTTGGGGGCCGCCTGTTCCTGCATAGAGCTGGATGTGCTGGCGATTGCCGAAGGTGACCCGACTCCCGCAGATTCGGATTAAGGCCTGGCGGTTGGCGTGGTTTCGCAATTAAAAAGCCAAACCGGTGATGGTGGCGGTACAAACGGGCTTGCCGTCTTCACGCACGATGCGTCCATCCCAACGAAAGTAAGCGCGGCGGCGGTTTGACTTGGTGATGTGCCCAGCAATCCACAAATCTGTACCCGGTTCTACTGGATCCATGAAGCGCACATGGTCCGCAGCGCCGAAACCGAGAAAACGGTCTTCGGCAAGGTCAAGTTCATAATGGGCTTGAATGGAGCCCACTTGGGCAAGGCACTCAATCATCAGCACGCCTGGAAACAAGGGACGGTTAGGGAGGTGGCCGCGTTCCCAGAATTCTCCCGGAGCTAGGTGACGATGACCCACAATGAGATTGCCGGGCAGATCCAGATGAAGAATCGATGTGACTTGTAAAAATTCTTCACGCTGTGGATTGAGCTTCATACAGCCTTCGGTATCGAGGAAAATTTTGTCGAGCGGGTAGTCCTTAGGATTAATCAGGTTCTGCGGGGGGTCAAGAATCAGGTTGCTAGTCATCGGTTCGGGCTGTGAGTGGGGAGAAGATACGCATTCTTCGGAAGAGCATAAATATAGCGCCGAGTTTGAGGAAATTCGCGATGTTTAGCGCCCACCAGATGCCGCTGGCCCCGAAACCCAGCGATACCGACATCCACCAAGCGAGTGGTACCCGTGAAATGAAGCCGATGGTGTTCAACATGGCCATGTGCAGCGTGCGCCCCGCACCGGCCATAATTTGCTGCATGGTGCTGTCGGCGGCCGTCATAACTTGGGAAAAGGCGACGATGTTCAAGTACAAAACGGCTTGTGCGAGAATCGTGGCGTCGTCGGTGTAGAAATCGGATAACACGGTGCCGGCCGTCAAAAAAATGATGCTGGTGCACAGTGCAAAACCTACCGACATACTCATGCAGGCATAGGCGCCGTATTTGGCGCCGCGATAATCGTGGGCGCCTAACCTTCTCCCGACCAACGACGCTGCAGCCATCGCTGGCCCCATCATGCCACAGTAGCTGAGCGATTCGATGCCGTTAAAGCCAACCGCCAATCCCGCCTGCACGCTGGCACCGAGTGGCGCCACACTCGTTTTCAAAATCATCGTAAAGCATAAGGCGTAAGCCGTATGCGAGAACGCCACCGGGCCACCGATGCGGCAAATCCGTTTGAGCTCTTGAAAAGTCGGTGACTGTCGAAAACTCGTACCGAGGTCAAACCAGCGGAGCAACACCAAAATGCCTACACCGGCACTGACTGCGCGCGAAATACCTGTCGACCAAGCCGCGCCTTCAATTCCTAGCGCCGGGAAGCCCCACCAGCCATAAATCATCACCGGGTTCAAAATTGCGTTGAGTACCACCGACAAAACGGACAAGCACATCGGTACGAAGGTGTTGCCAAGACCAAAAAAGACACCATCAATTAACGGTTTAAAGCCGATCATTGGCAATACCAAATAAATCGTGCCGAGATAGTCCGTGGCCAAATCAGCCGGCGCGCCGCTGCCACCAGAAAGGCGCACGAGCATCGGTGCAGCGAACCAACCGGCGACCGCAATCGCGCCGAACCACACCAGCGCGAAGGAACACGCAGTACAAAAGGTTTGGCGCAAACCATCCCAATTGCCGGCGCCCGCTAGTTTGGCAATCCGCGCAAGCGTGCCGGTGGACAATAACGAAATAAATGCGAAGTTCAGGATCAGCAAAAAACTGGTCAGGCCCATGGCCGCTTGGGCATCGGGGCCAAGATCCTTGACCCAATACTGGTCATTGACGCGATAACCCGCATGCAAAAGTAACGACAGCGTAATCGGCCACGACAGTTGAAATGCCTCCTTGATACTGGCTTTCACTCCGGCGGAAGGAGTGAGAGGCCCGCGCAGAGTTTGGCTCACCGGGGTCGGTTCCCTTTACCCAAGTGGTGTACAGGAATCGTGAGCGCCGTTTCGTATTCACTAGAAACGCCAGCGTTGCGAATGACACGGCGAAAAGCACCCCCGTAAACCGAAAAAGAATATTCACCCGGCGGCAAAGCAGCGAAAGTGGCGGTCCATTCCTTTGACAAGGGCAAACTTTGAGAATAACCCGAAGTACCACCTTCTTTCTGCGCCAAGACGCGTAGAACTTTGCCGAATTCATCGCGTACTGCGGGGCCGTCAGAAAAATCGATGGTGATGACCGCTCGCCCCATGAGTGGGACTTCGAAGTCTGACCAAGCATCTGGGGCGCTTTTGGAAACCCCGATCACTGTAGGTTGTCCAATCGGGTTGTTCGGGGTGCCGACAAAAAGATCGTACTCATACCCAGGGCGTAAACCGTTGATGACATAAGCGCCATCCTCATCGGTGAGGGCCAGCAAAGGTTCGTGGTAGCGGCCGGGAAGATCGGAACGCAGAATTGCGGTGACTTGGATGCCCACCACCGGCTTGCCGGAAGCATCGCGCACTGTGCCATGCACGCGGGCTGTGGGCTGCAGAGCTAAATACGTATGTTGATTGGCGCTCGTGGGTGAGAGAGTGAGTAATTGATTGGTTTCGAGTGCACCCGTGGCGGATAGAGTGAGGCGGTAATTGTCGAAGGCTACTTTCGTAAAGGAGAAGTCTGGAAACTCCTGGGAGATTCCTTGGCTAGCCACGACTTGCCCCGTTTTTTGTAAAGACAACTCCACCAAGATGCCGCTCGGCCACTCCACCCAAGCTTCTGCATGAACTTTGCCCCACACTTTGCCGGAGAGAGGGAGCTGGATTTCGCGCAAGGTACTCGGTGGCCGCGCGTCGCCTTCTAAGTTCGCCTCTTCGAAGGCCTTCGGGATTTGGCCAGCTTGGCTGATAGAATCACTGTGCGCGGCGGTGACGGGCGCTTTGGAAGGGCCTGGCGCCAAAATCCATGCAGCTGCCACAACCAGCACTAGGAGCAGGCCAGGGACGAGAAGCTTGGTACTTCCGTGGTTCTTAGTGCGTAAGCACATCACGCGAGAATAAACTACGTCATCCTGGCGCTCGAGCCAACCCTTGTCATGACTTACCGACCACATCTTTTTCTGCCTGCTTGCAGCATCGTCCTATTTTTCGCCGGGAATTCCGGGCTGTGTGCGCAAACACAGGCTGCTCCAACGGGCCGCGTCATCGTGCTGGGCATGGATGGCATGGATGCCAAAATGGCTGAGGATTGGATGGATCAAGGGCAACTTCCGAATTTCTCACGTTTACGGGAGCAGGGTACTTTCGCACCGTTAATGCCGGCCAATCCCGCCCAATCACCGGTTTCTTGGGCATCTCTGAATACCGGCAAAAACCCCGGCAAGCACGCGATTTACGATTTCGTGGGTATGAAACGAACTACCAGTGCCGCTTCACCGATTGGCATTGACATTGGTTTTCAGCGCAAAGAATACTTGGATGCCGTCGCCCTTGGCTTGCCGTTCGCAGAGCCCAAGCAAGCGTATTTCTTGATGGGTGGCGGGGTGTTACTTGGGCTGATTTTACTGTTCGGCGTGGGCCGGAAGCATAAACCTGCAGGTTTGGTACTTGCCGTGGTCGCCGCTGGCGGTGGCATCTGGTACGGCATGTCGTGGTTGCATGTTTACCCACAGAAGGGCTTCCCGGACTATTACAGCCTCAACCAGGCGGCGAATTACTGGGAAACGCTAGACGCCAACGGGGTAGCCTTCCGCGGCCAAGGCACCATTGTGGCTTATCCAGTGCAGCAGTTGGAACACGGCAAGTTGGTTGCCGGTTTGGGCGCACCGGATGCTGTAGGTGGTTTGAATTCAAGTGCTATTTACACCACTAGCGCCAAGCGCGTGCGGGTGCGCAAGGAATATGCTGCCAAACCAGCCAATGCCTTTGGTGCTACGGATTCGCTGACGGCCCCAAATGGTTCCAAGGCTGGCACGGTGATGGTGTATCAACTCACTCCCGGTGAGGATGGGCGTTTGCAGTCGAAATTATTTGGTCCAGCTAATCAGGTCATGATTGAGCAACTGGAGGCGGAACTCAGGGCCCTAAGTGAAGCCAATAACCGTGGAGAGCGTTTCAACGAGTTGAATGCTCTCTTCCACAACAATGCATTGTCGACGCTGAATACCTGGGTGCCGATTGCGGCCCAGTGGCAGCCTGGTGCGAGTGCCGTGGAGCTCGAAGTTGCCGGAGTTTCGCAAAGGATTGCGATCAACTCTTGGAGTGATTTCTATCGCGTGGAGTTCGTATGGAATCCTCATTTCAGCACCTATGCCATGGTGCGCTTTTGGGCGGAAGAAATCGATGGTGCGTTGGAGATGTTCTCCTCGCCGTTGCAGATCGATCCCGATCACCCAACTCCAGGTAGCCGTTTCTGCTGGCCACCGACTTTGGCTGCGGAAATCGCCAGCCGTACCGGCTTGTTTGAAACCCTCGGATGGGCTTGCCAAACTCACGCGGTCAAAGATGCGGAGCTTTCGGATGACGCCTTCTTGGCGGATATTGAGTACACCCTTGGTTGGCGTACCCGTTTGCTGAAGGATGCGGTCGCCGACCCAGACTGGAAAGTTTTGTTTCATTTCTTCGGCACGCCGGATCGCATCTTTCACATGTTGATGCGCCACATGGATCCGCTACACCCGCAATACAACGAAGAGTTCGCTTCGCGAGAGGTGGAGTACTTCGGGCGTAAATTTCAGTTGAAGAACAGTGGCTTGGTGATTTACCAAGAGATGGATAAGTTGGTTGGTTACTTGCTGGATGAAGTGCTCCGCCCAGAAGACACCCTGATGATTGTGTCGGACCATGGTTTTGATAGCTTCCGCCGCCAGGTGGATTTGAATGCTTGGTTGGCGCAGGAGGGTTTTTTGAACATCACCAACCACACCAGCATTCAAACACCCATTCCCGCCGCGCGCATGCAGAGCCAGTATTTGCAGTATGTAGATTGGCGTCAATCGCAAGCATTCTCTATGGCGATTGGCAAAATTTACCTCAATGTAAAAGGCCGGGAAGCCCTCGGTTTGGTCACCCAAGAAGAAGTCGCTGACGTGGTCGCGCAGATTAGCGCACGTTTGTATGAGATGACGGATCCACAATCGGGAGCCAAGATTGTGAAGAAAGTTTACCTACGTGATGACCTCTACCAGGGCCCTTATGTGCACCAAACGCAACTCAAAGATGAACAGGGCAAGGTCGTGCTCGATGAGAACCACAAGCCTGTGATTGAGCAAGAGGGAGCCGCGGAAATCACCATCGATTTTGTCAGTGGTTATCGCGCAGCTTGGAACGCAACTTCTGGCGGCATTACGCTGGTGGATGGCGAAGATGAAAACGGCGATGTGATTGCGGTACCTGGACCCTTTGTTACGGATAACACCTATGCGTGGTCAGGCGATCACTGTGGTGTGGATATCCACAGCGTGCAAGGCATCTTCTTCAGTAACCGCCACACCTCCCTGCCGGCAGGCGCGGAGTTTTATGATGTGGTGCATTTAGCCCCGACCGTTTTGCAGTTGGTGCACGTGCCCATCCCTAGTGATTACGACAGCGCACCACTGACGGTTCAATAAGAGTCCGCGCCCTTTAGCCCTTCGTGGTTGCGTCTGAATCAGGATGCATCAAACGGAACAAGGCCGCATCAATGCCACCAAACTTACCGATGTCGGTGGGGTAGGTGGCCATGGCATAATCTAAAATCGGCTGCGTGAGTTCGATGCTGCGAGCAATTTCCACCGCGTAGACCGCCATCGTTAGCAGGTTATCGGAACTCAGCAGTTCGGCATGCTCGGTTTGGAGTTGTTCAAAAATGGCGAGAGCATTGGCTGGATTGTCACTGCGCGCGGCAGTTTGAAAACGTTCCAGCCATGAGGCTTCTGCGGGCTCACTGGCCATATTTACGTGCGGCGCAGAAACCGCTTCTTGTTTGCCGCCACACGAAGCTAGCAGCAGGATGACGACAACCAAGTACTGAAGCATCACGTGGAATTCCATAAAGAGAGCGTACCAAATTATGCAGATTTGGGAACTTTTTTGAGCTGCTTTGGCACGCTATGACAAGCTCGAATTCGAGTGATTTATTGGGGTAATGGGGGCCAATAAATCAATCAGAGAGCGTGGGAGTTTAATCGCCGGCGTAGCCGACTTCCGCCATGTTTGCTGCGCCCGGGCGTTCGGTTTTGATTAATTCAAGGTCCAGCGAGGCCTTCCCCAGTGCATCTTTCATTTCCGGGTAGGTGCTTATGGCATAATCGAGGATTTTATCGCTCAGATCCACCATTTTGGCCATCACAGCAACATCGATGCAGCGTGAAAGTTCGCCTTGGGTTAGGCTCGCGGTGAAGTCACTAGAGAGGCGGGCGAAGTTAGCAATCGCTCCAGGCTCATCCAGATCAGCGATGTTGACATCCAACAGACCAAACATGGCGTCGGCCTGCAGACTCTCGCTGCCATTTTCCAGGGCATACTGGTAGCTGGCTTTGGCGGCGACATAATCTTTTGCTGCTTTGGCGCTATCAGCAGCATCCATGGCGGCTTCGGGGTTGCTGAAAGCGGTTGGAGCAGAATCGCCGGAGCATGCGCCAAGGGCCGCTACCAGAGCTAGAGGAAGGAGGACGGAAGTGCGCATCTTGAGTGGAACACCGGTTGGTGGGGTGCTCGGTCAATATTATGCCACGAATGCCACTCAAGGTGGCGAAATCAGAGCTTCCTTTGATTAAGATTTACCGGCCAGCGGCCGATAAAGCTACCTGAGACGGCAATCGCACTCTGATTTGACGCCTAATCGCACTCCAATCAGAGTGTAGTTTTGTTACAATGCGATCTTCCGAACCTCATGGCCATGCAAAAAGAGAGCAAAGTAACCGTCAAGATCCCGCGTCCGCTTTACCGGCGGATTGGGCAGGTGATTGATAATTCTGGGTTCTCATCGGCCACCGATTTCATTGTTTTTGTGCTTCGTGACTTAGTCAGCGAGGTTGAAAACAAAGATAATCAGGAATACTCCTCCGAGGAACTTCAGGCAGTACGCCAAAAATTGAAGAACCTCGGCTACCTGTAACCATAGACCCACTTCCCAATCCCAATTCAATCATGATCGCTCCGCACGGTGGAACTCTCATCAATCGCGTCGTCGAAGGTGACGAGCGCAATTCTCTTTTGGCCAAGGCCGCTGGTTTACCAGTGGTTAGCTTGAACTCGCGTGAAACAAGTGATCTGGAAATGATTGCGATTGGCGCCATGAGCCCGCTTGCAGGCTTCATGAATGAGGCCGATTACAACGGCGTCGTGAACAACATGCACCTGGCTTCTGGAGTTGCATGGCCTTTGCCTGTGGTGCTTGCGCCCAAAGATGGCGAAGCAGTCGCAGCTGGCTCGGAAGTTGCTTTGGTTGGCGAAGATGGCACTGTTTACGGCATCATGGCTGTGGACAGCGTTTACCAGCCTGATAAGAAGAAGGAACTCACTCAGTGTTACGCGGGCGATGAAGAGCATCCAGCTTGGGGCTACTTGGCTTCTACTGGCGCCACTTATATTGGTGGTGTGATTACGGTTGCGAACGTGCCAGCTTACGCAAAGCACAATGAATACCGTTTGACCCCAACGCAAACACGCGCCGCATTCGCTGCGAAGGGTTGGAACACTGTCGTTGCGTTTCAAACACGTAACCCCATCCACCGCGCTCACGAATACCTAACTAAGGTTGCTTTGGAGCAAACCGATGGCCTGTTGGTTCACCCGCTGGTTGGCGACACCAAGAGCGACGACATCCCTTCCGATGTGCGTATGGAGTGCTACCACGCTTTGTTGAATAAGTACTACCCGCTGGATCGCACCATGCTTGGTGTCTACCCACAAGCCATGCGCTACGGTGGTCCTCGCGAGGCAATCTTGCACGCTTTATGCCGTCAGAACTACGGCTGCACGCACATCATCATTGGCCGCGATCATGCTGGAGTTGGCAGCTACTACGGTACCTTCGATGCGCAGGAAATCTTTGGGAAGTTCGCAGAAGGCGAGATCTTGATCAACACTTTGATGTTCGAACATGCTTTCTACTGCAAGTTGACGGGTGGCATGGCTTCTACGAAGTCGAGCCCAGCAACCAACGACCAAAAGATTTTTCTGTCGGGCACCAAGGTTCGCGAAATGCTTTTGAACGGCGAGCGCCCACCGGTCGAGTTCACTCGTCCAGAAGTCGCTGACATCCTCATTGCCTCCTACGCTATTCCAGCGCAGGCTTAACCCCCAATAAGGATTTAGCGAGAAAAGGCATGTTCGGCATCTTCGGAAAGAAACGCGAGAACAATCACCTGTTCATCATTACGCTCGACTCGTGCCGCTATGACTCGTTCATGGCGGCTGAGCCGAACAATATTGCGGCTCTTTGCGGTGGCCTACACAACGTCGAGGCACGCTTCTCGTACGCTGGCTGGACCGCGCCGTCGCATTACAACCTTCTTACAGGCCTCGTGCCACACACTAGTCCTACTGAGGTTTACGCTTCGGAGTACTACAAGGAAGATTTGTACAAGTTCAAAGATCGCTTGGGCGTGGCGGAAGCTGGTTTTGAAGCCATGATTCCACACCTCTGGCTGCCGTCGTACATGAAGAAGAAGGGCTACGAAACCCACGCTATGGTTTCGCTGCCAGTTCTGAATCCTGCAACCGGCATCAACCGCGATTTTGATAGCTTCAAACTGATGCCGAAGCACAACGACATGTTGTTGATGCTCGACGAAATGGAAGCGCATAAGAAACGCGAGTCCAAAGGGCTCAAGGGCAATACCCCGCAGTTCTACTTGATGAACGTTGGCGAAACCCATTACCCGTATGGCTTGCCTGATGAAGACAAGAACGATCTACCGCACATTTCAGGCGTCAACGGAATCTTCCGTAAGCTCGATAAGCAGGTAGGGGAGGATGGTGTGTTGGTTTCTGATAAGGAATCCGGTGACTTCATGAATATCGAGATGATCGAGAAGTGTCGTGAGCGCCAAATCAATACCGTGAAGTACCTGGATCAGGTGGTCTTCCCGCGTTTCTACGACATGTTGCCGAAGGATTCTTGGGTAATCGTCACCGCCGACCACGGCGAACTCTTTGGTGAAGGTGGCTATTTCGGCCACGGTCCCATCATGCACGAAAAGTGCTTTGAGGTTCCTTTCCTGGAAGGAAAGCTCAAGTAACCATCCCCGTACCCCAAAAAGATTAGTCAAATGACCGCCCACAAAGGTTTTGTTCTCTGGTTCACCGGCCTCTCTGGCTCTGGTAAGTCCACTCTGTCCCGCTTGATTGAAGGTGAGCTGCGCAAGCGCGGCTGCAAAGTTGAGGTGTTGGATGGCGATGAAGTACGCGAGAATCTCTCGAAAGGCCTCGGCTTTTCGAAGGAAGACCGCGACACCAACATTCTGCGCATTGGTTATGTTTCCAAGTTGCTTGCCCGCAACGGTGCCATTGCGATTACCGCGGCGATTTCGCCTTATGCGGAAGTGCGCAACCAGTGCCGCGCGATGAACCGCAACTTCGTCGAGGTTTACGCGGAATGCTCGATTGAAGAGCTCACGCGCCGCGATGTCAAGGGCCTGTATGCGAAAGCGCTTTCGGGCGAGATCAAGAACTTCACCGGCATTTCTGATCCTTATCAGGCTCCAGAAAACCCTGAGGTTAGGATTAACTCGGAGACCCAGTCGGAAGAAGAATCGCTCCACTCCATCATGAGCTTCCTCGAAGGCCAGGGTTACATCCCAGCGGTCGCCGCAAACGCCTAAGCACAGTTGCTGTAGTTTCCAGGGGGGAGGGGGCTAAAATCCCCCTTCCCCCTTTGTTGCCAAGGGCGCATAATCCCCAACTAGCTTCATGAAGCGGTTCCGCAGATTCCTCCTTCCACTCGCCGTGGCCATGGCTTGGCTGAGTGCACCAGACCCCGCCGCCGCGTATATCGGGCCGGGGGCAGGTTTTGCTTTCTTGTCGGGCGGTTTAGTCATGATCGGCTCGCTGCTTTTGGCAGTTGGTATTTTGCTGATTTACCCACTCAAGATGGTGATCCGCTTGGTCACTGGTGCCGGCAAAATCAAGGGCGCGACCAAACGTTTGGTCATTATTGGTTTCGACGGCATGGATCCACGCCTTGCCCAGCGCTTTATGGATGAGGGGCGTATGCCGCATCTGGCCGCCCTGGCTCAGGAAGGTAGCTTTGGGCCGCTGCAATCTTCGTACCCGTCCATGTCCCCGGTGGCATGGTCTTCCTTTTCCACCGGTGTGGATGCTTCGCGGCATAATATTTTCGATTTCATCACCCGCGATCCATGTACCTACTTGCCGATTTTGTCGAGCACTGAAATCAGGTCGGCAGAGAAGGCGTTGCTTAAAATTGGCAAACTTGAAATGTTCAAGCGCCCGAGTTCCAGCATTCGTTTGCTGCGCAAAGGCACACCGTGGTGGAAAACGTTAGGCGATAAGAAGATTTTCTCCAACATCATTCGGGTGCCGATTACTTTTCCGCCGGAGAAATTTCATGGCGTCATGCTCAGCGGCATGTGTGTGCCAGATTTGAAAGGCACGCAAGGTAGTTTTACTTTCTGGACTACCGATCAGCGCTTGGCCGGTCCCGAAGCAGGTGGCGACGTTTTGCTGGTGGCGAAATCTGGAAATGCGCTGCGTTGTCCGATTACGGGGCCGCCGGATCCTAGCCAAGCTGTTGCAACGCCCATGCGTATTGCGATGAAAGTCGAAATACTCAGCGCAGAGCGCCTGCGTTTGAGCATTGGCGCGAAAGGCGATGAGCAGGTCATTGAATTAGGAGTCAAAGAATACTCCGCTTGGATTACGTTGGAATTCAAAGCAGCGAAGGGCCGCGCCAAGGTTACTGGTATCGCGCGTTTCTATTGCATGGGTGCCGATCCTGAGTTTGGCTTGTACATGACGCCAATCCAGATTGATCCAGCGAATCCGGCAATGCCGATTTCGCATCCCACGGTTTATTCGATCTATTTGGCGAAGAAGCACGGTCCGTTCGCCACTCTAGGTTTGGCGGAAGATACCTGGGCGCTGAACGAGCGCGTGATTGATGAAGAGGCGTTTTGGAAGCAATCGCTGAACATTTGGCAGGAGCGACGCAAGCAATTGTTCGATGCACTGGCAAATACCCCTAAAGGATCGGTGGTGTGTGTGTTTGATGGTACGGACCGCGTGTCGCATATGTTTCACCGCTACCTGGATCCAACGCACCCTGCCAACGAAGGCAAAGATACGCAATGGGGTAAAGATAAGATTGCCGAGATTTATGGCATCGCCGATGATCTCGTCGCAGAAGTGCGCAAGAAACTGAATCCAAAGAAAGATCGCTTGATGATTATTTCGGATCACGGTTTTTGTCAGTTTAAGCGCGGTGTGAACTTGAATGCATGGCTGCGCGATCAGGGGTACCTGGTGTTGAAAGCGGATGCTCCGCGAGATGAAGCTAGTGGCAAACAGACTTCCCGCGATTGGTTGCAAGATGTGGATTGGTCACGAACCAAGGCGTTTGCGCTGGGTTTGACTGGTTTGTTCATTAATCGCGCAGCACGCGAACGGGATGGCATTGTTGCCGAGGGCGCAGAATTGCAAGCGCTAAAGGTTGAGATCGTTGGCAAACTTTCGCAGTTGCTGGATCCCAAAACCGGTGAGAAGATTTTTATCGAAGTCTTTGACGCTGAAAAAGTCTTCACCGGACCGTATGTGTTTCAGGCTCCGGATTTGTTCATGGGCTACAAACGCGATTATCGTAACTCCTGGGATTGCGCAACAGGCTCGTGCCCGGTGGAAGTGTTCTCCGATAACACTAAGTCGTGGTCGGGAGATCACTGCATCGATCCGCGCGAAGTTCCAGGCGTCATTTTTTCGGATCAGCCCATTAATACGGATCAGCCCGATATCATGGATTTAGGCCCCACAGCGCTTCGCATGTTCGGCGTTGCTATTCCAAAATACATGCAGGGCCAGCCATTGTTCGGTGCACGCAATGAGGAGTTGAAATCATGAAGCTAGCCTGGAAACTTACTGCCCTGGTGGCTGTCAGTCTGTTGTTGCCTGCTTGTGGTGGTGGAGAGCAGCAATCCGCCACGCGTGTGGTGGTCTTTGGCGTGGATGGTTTGGATCCGGAAATGCTGCAAGAGCGAATGGATCGCGGCATGCTGCCAAACTTTAAAAAGTTGATTGATAGCGGCGCGAACTTCCAATCTCTGCAAACCTCGTGGCCGCCGCAATCGCCGGTTGCGTGGTCGAACTTCATTAGTGGAACGAACCCTGGCAAACATGGTTTGTACGATTTTATTCACGTCGACCGGGACAGCCATAACAACTATGGCATTGGCTCGTCGATGGTGGAGAGCGATCCGGTCACTATGGAAATGACTTTGTTCGGTTACGACATCCCGCTCATGGGTGGTGATATCCGCAGTAGCCGCAAGTCGCCAGCCTTTTGGGAATCGATGTCCGCAGAGGGGGTGCCGGTTTATGTACACCGCATGCCTGCCAGCTACCCATTAGAAGATTCTGACGCGGTGGTATTCCCCGATATGGGCACTCCGGATTTAACCGGCGCGGCATCGGGAGTCTCTTACCTGTGGACAGAAGATCCAGCGAAGAGTTCCAGTAATTCCGATTCCACGCGTATGGTGAAGGTCAAGCTGAACCGCCGTCGTGCACAACTGTGGAAGCTTTCCACCATGATGTACGGCCCGGATGATACGGCGGTGAATGTCGATGATTTGAAAGCCGATCAACATGAGGCTTTGGAGGCTGGCGACAATCAGCGTGCGAACCAAATCGAGGTCGAGATCAAAGCGCAGCAAGAAGTCACTACCCCGGTGACGTTTTTGATTGATGATCCTACTGGTACACCGCAGTTGGCCGTCGAAATTGAAGGAGCCTATGCTGTTGCAGGTTTGGGTGAATGGTCGAACTGGGTAAAGATTGAATTCGGTATGTTGGGCGGCCTGATTCCAGTATCCGGCTACACGCGCTTTCGATTTGATGGTGCTGAGCCTTTCGAGGTGTATGCTACACCGATTCAGTTGGATCCGCATAACCCGGCGTCACCCATTTCTACGCCGGCAGAGGCGGCGTCCGAATTGGCTGATGCAATCGGCCCATACTTTGTGCAAGGATTTCCGGATGCCTACAAATCGTATAAGAGTAGGGTTCTCGACACTTCCGGCTTCATCAATGAATCCGATATGGTGATGGAGGAACGCACCAAAATGATGCAGTACGGTCTCGATCAAATCGATGAGACTGGCGGCTTGCTGTTTCTCTACACGGGCAGCCTTGATATGCGTTGTCATATGCTGTGGCATGCGGCCGATGACGCGCACCCGCACCAAGAAGAGGCAGGGACTTACCACGGCCAACCTTTCGACGGCATGACTTTCGAGCAGCAGATTGACCGCATTTATATGCAGGTGGATGCAATGCTCGGCGCCATGCTGATGCGGCTGGAAAGAATGGAAGCGGAGCATGGTACTCCAGTGGAACTTATCGTGATGTCGGACCACGGCTTTGCGCCCTTCTACCGCAAGATGCACATCAATGACTGGCTGGTGAAAGAAGGCTACTTGGTCCTGAAAGAGGGCCAGACCCAAACCGGTGCGCATGGTTTGGCTTTGGACCTGGATGAGGATGACCACCCGATCCCCGGCACCGGCGCTATTGATTGGAGCAAGTCGAAGGCTTACTGCATTGGTTTTAACGGCATTATTTTGAATCGTCTTGGCCGCGAACCGGAAGGGATTGTGACCGAGGCCGCAGCGGATGCCCTGCTTGCAGAAATTACATCCAAGCTGATTGCGCTCAACGATGGAGGCCTACAAGTGCTCACCAGCGTGGTGCGTGCGCGGGATGTCTTTCATGGCCCCGAAGCTGTCGTCAGGCTCGCCCCAGATCTGCAGTTGGGCTTTAACGTTGGTTTTGGCGCTTCGGATGAATGTGCCGTTGGCGGCATCACTGGAGACTGGCAGCAAGGCGTGTTTATCGTCGATAATGATTCACGCTGGTCCGGTTCTCACCTCATGGACCCGGCCTTAGTCCGGGGTACGATTATTGCAGAGTCTGGCAAGTCCTTTGCGAAGGATCCAGCTCTGGAAGACATCACCGCAACTCTCTACAGTCTGTTCGGTCTCTCAGTTCCTGAGGACATGGACGGCGTACCTCTTTACTAAACCACACCAAAAACAGAAACATGTTTGGCGGACCAAAATTGAAAATTAACAAGGAACTCCTCGAGCGTTGCAAAAAGTGCGCCGAGGTTGCTGGCTACTCCTCGGTTGAGGAATTTGTGGAACACATTGTTGAGAAAGAGTTGAAAGTCATTGAAGGTGCGGGCACCTCCGATGCCGCAATCACCGAAAGCCTGCGTGGCCTCGGTTACATCAGCTAGTCTTGACTGTTCGAACCGACTGAAACCCACTGAAACCGATGCAAAAGCGTCTTCTTGTCATCGGCATTTGTGCCGTTCTTGTTGCCGTGGCTTATTTAGCCCCGGCGGCCATGAACATGCTGTTTGATGCTTTCGATTTTGCCCTAGGCTGGGCTGGACCTTTTGTTGTGGTCACGCTGGTGTCGGCCTTGGTGGGCATGCTGTTTATCATGGCTTTCCCCCACGTGTCGTCGCAGAATGGCATTAAGGCGGTGAAGGATCGCATAAAGTACAACTTGTTGGCGATTCGTCTGTTTCAGGATGATCTCGGTGTGGTGTTCCGTTCGACCGGCAAAACGTTATCTTGGAACTTTGCTTATCTCGGCTTGAACATGCTACCCATGGTGGTACTGGCCGCGCCGTTTATGGTGGTGTGGTTTCAGCTCAACGCTCTTTACGCTTTCCAACCGCTAAGAGCAGGGGCAGAGCAGGTGATCGTGGTGGAATTGCATCACAGTGTGGTGCCTAGTGAGGTAGAGATTGCCCCTGTGGAGGGTGTGCTGATTTCGCATCGCGTCAACATCGCCGATCCTGAAGAGCCGCGCATTATTCTGCGCGTCACGCCATCTTCAGACGGAGCTCATGACTTGGTGTTTCGGCATGCTGGTGCGGTGGTTTCTAAAACCATGGAAGTCGGCACGCACCCACAGCGTTTGGCGCGTTTGACCACCGCGACACCTCTTGCCAAGTTTGCCGAAGCCAAGGACCCAATTGTTTATTTTGGCGATCCGGTACTGCCCGGGGATTCTTTCTTGCAAACCATTACCATCGATTACCCGGTGCGCCCTTTGGGATTTATGGGAGGGGGAGAGATTTCCATCATGATTTGGTTTGTGGTGGTGTCGATGGCCGTCGGTTTCGGGTTGAAGGGCTTGTTCGGCGTCGAGATTTAGCCGCGCTAACATGGTGGCGTGAAAATGCACACCAAGACCGGTTTGGCCATGCTGCTCGGCGTGGCCGGTGGCTGGGCTCTGCAGGAGTTCACCAGCGCCACTTATGTTGCCCAAGCGGTGGTGAAGGCTGGCCACGAGGTAACTCTTCCAGTACTCGCAGCGGATTCCCAGCGCGCGCAATGGCTTGCTCCCTTCGTGTTGGCCGCCAATATCTTCATGAGTCTGTTGAAGATGTTGATTGTGCCACTGGTTTTTAGCAGTATCGTGGCCGGTGTTTCTGGAATTTCCGGCGGCAAAGAATTCGGCCGCCTTGGCCTCAAAACTCTCGGCTATTACCTAATGACCAGCGCCTTGGCGATTGTCACTGGTTTGGTGATGATCAATCTCACCCAACCTGGGGTGGGTGCGGCGCTCAATCTGGCCATTCCCGAAAACTTTGCGCCAGGTGAAGGCTCTAGTTTTATCGACATTTTCTTGCGCATGATTCCGCAGAATGTGTTCGGGGCTCTAGGTGATAACGGCGCTATGCTGCAAATCATTGTGTTTGCGCTGCTGCTTGGCTACTTCATTGGGCGGGTACAAGAACCTCACTGCAGTCGTTTACGTGGTCTATTTGAATCCTTTTTTGAAGTGATCATGTTGCTCGCTGGCGGCATCTTGAAATTGATTCCTTACGGCGTGTTTGCCTTAGTCGTAAAAGTGGTCGGCGAGACCGGCTTCGAGGTGTTCCGCCCACTGTTTTTTTACATGGGAGTGGTGATTTTCGCGCTCCTGTTCCATGCCTGCGTGGTGTTACCCTTGCTGCTCAAGTTCCTTGGCAACATTTCTCCGCTGGCTTGGTTTCGCGCCATGTCGCCAGCCTTGATCACAGCTTTTTCCACATCGAGTAGTTCGATCACCTTGCCGGTCACGATGGAATCGGCCGAACACCGCGGCAAAGTTTCCAATAAGCACAGCTCCTTTGTGTTGCCGCTTGGCGCCACCGTGAATATGGATGGTACGGCCCTGTACGAATGCGTGGGGGTCATATTCCTCTCACAGTATTACGCCTCTACCGGTGATTTTGACCTCACCCTTAGCAAGCAAATCTTCATTGTGATTACCGCGCTTTTTGCGTCGATTGGCGCGGCTGGAATTCCGTCTGCTGGGCTCATCATGATGACGGCGATTCTGTCGGCACTGGGTCTACCAATTGAAGGAGCTATGCTGCTGCTGGCGATTGACCGGCCACTGGATATGCTGCGCACGGTGGTGAATGTGTGGTCGGATTCTTGTGGTGCGGCACTTATCGCTAAATCCGAAGGCGATGCGATACTAGGGGAAAGATGAGCGCAAAGGACCCCATATCCGATCCTGTAGAAGTCATTCTTCACGGCGATGATGAACTCGCAGTAGAGGAGGCCGCCAAAGAGATTTTGTCTTTGCCGGTGGTGAAAGATGACGCCCCACCGCCGCTGTTGGTCATTTTCCCACTGCGCCGTTCGGTGCCGTTTCCAGGATTGATCATGCCGGTACACGCGCAAGATGGTTATGAGCGCGGAATTATGGAGAAGGCGGTGGCGCAGGGCGACCGCGTCGGCCTATTGTTGGCACCAGGTATGGATGCCGACGGCCGCATTCATAAGTCGGCAGATATGGTGCGTATGGGTGTGTTGGTGGAAATCCACAAGCGCATTAAGCTGCCGGACGGCAACACGAATTATTTGTGTCGCGGTATTCGGCGTTTCAAGGTCGAGCGTTTTGTGCGCACCGGTGATGTGCCGATCGCGCGGGTGGTTTACCCAGAAGATATTTATCCCGGCGGCAATGAGTTCGATGCTCTGGCGCGTAATGTGCTGCAGCTGGCGCAGCAAGTTTCCGCGCACAATCCGGGGCTTGGCGAAGGTTTTAGCTTGGCTGCATTGAATATCGATCCAGCTGGCAACTTGGCAGATTTTGCCGCGGCGTATTTGCTGAAAGACACGCCAGAAAAACAGAAGGTGCTGGAATTACTGGATGTGCGAGCACGTTTGAAGGCGGTCGATGAAGGTTTGACCAAAGAGTTGGTCACTTTGGAGCTGGGTGATCGGATTCAGAAGGAAATCCGCGAACGGATTGAGGCGCAGCAGAAGGAATATTTTTTACGGGAACAAATCAGCATCATTCGTCGCGAATTAGGCGAAGAAAAGGATCCGGAGGAGCAGGATCGGGATTTATTCCTCAGCCGTCTGGAAGAAGGCGAATATCCAGATGAGGTGCGTGAAAAAGTCGAAGACGAACTCAGTCGCCTGAGCACGATTCCGCAAGCGTCGCCGGAGTACTCGGTGGTGCGCAACTACTTGGAATGGCTCACCGAACTACCTTGGTGTGTTTCTTCCGAAGATCGCATCGATATCGGCCAAGCGGAAAACGTTCTAGAGCGCGACCACTTTGGTTTGAAAGATGCCAAAGAACGTATTTTGGAATTCCTTGGGGTGCGTAAATTGCGGCCTGGCCATGCCGGAGCGATTTTGTGCTTTGTAGGGCCTCCCGGGGTTGGCAAAACGTCGTTGGCTATGGCGATTGCGGAGTCGATGGGCCGCGAGTTGGAGCGCATGAGCCTTGGTGGCATGCGCGATGAAGCTGAAATCAAGGGGCACCGCCGCACTTATATTGGCGCCATGCCAGGGCGAGTGCTGCAAATGATTCGCCGCGCAGGCACGAACAATCCAGTCATCGTGTTAGATGAGTTGGATAAGTTGGGCAAAGATTTCCGTGGCGATCCCTCCAGTGCTTTGTTGGAGGTCTTGGACCCAGCACAAAACCACGCGTTTTTGGATTTGTTTTTGGATGTACCTTTCGATTTATCCAAAGTTATGTTTGTTGGCACCGCGAATAATTTGTATGAAATTCCTGGGCCACTGCGGGATCGCATGGAGATTATTGAGCTGCCAGGCTATTTACGTAGCGAAAAAGTGAAGATTGCCCAGCGGCACTTGCTGCCGCGCCAACTCAAAGAGCACGGCCTCGACGCCTCGCGTTTGAAGCTGCCGATTTCCACATTGCGCGCGGTGGTGGATGGTTACACGCGTGAAGCGGGCGTTCGCGGCTTGGATAAAAACATTGCTTCTTTATGCCGCAAGCGCACTTTGGAAATTGCTCGGCGCAAGCGGCCGAAGCCGATTGTGGATGTCGCTGGCTTAGAGAAATATCTTGGCCCGCCGAAGTACACCGAAGATCCCATTCGCTTGCGCCCTGGTATCGGTGTTGCGCTGGGTTTGGCTTACACCAGTTACGGCGGTGATGTACTTGAGATTGAATGTGCGGCCTTCAAGGGTTCCGGTCGGGTGCAAACCACCGGCCGATTGGGTGAAGTGATGACCGAATCGTGTCGCATCGCGCATAGTTTTCTGCGTGATCGCTGTGCCGAGTTTGCCATTTGCTCTGAGAAAATTGCCAAGCATGATTTGCACCTGCACTTCCCAGCCGGCGCAGTGCCAAAGGATGGTCCGAGTGCCGGTTTGGCCATCGCCTGTGCCATGTTGTCGCGTTTAACTGGCAAGCGCTTAAAATCACGCTTGGCCATGACCGGAGAAATCACCCTTACCGGTGAAGCTATGCCGATTGGCGGCGTGCGTGAAAAAGTTTTAGCGGCCAAACGCCTCGGTGTGCGCACCGTGCTGTTACCGCGCGCGAATAAACGCGATGTGGATGTGTTGGAAGATGAGTGGAAACGCGGCCTGAAGATTCTTTTTGTGGATCACTTCCGAGATGTCGTCAAGCTCGCTTTTGGCAGTTAAAGACTCTGCACTAAGGTGTAGACTTCACGCATACTAGGCAGGACTAAATGTGCAGAACCAGTGTCTTTAGGCGGAAAACTCGCATTCGGTACACAAATCACAAAACACCCGGCAGCAAAAGCCGCGCGCATGCCGATCGCGGAGTCTTCCACCGCCAGGCACATCGTTGGGTCAACCTGCAGAGCCTCAGCAGCAGCCTGATAAACATCGGGATTCGGTTTGCCCCGGCCAATACCTACATCTTCATGGCCGGAGCGGCGCACCGGAATCAAAGTAGCGAGCCCGGCAGCCGTCAGCGAACCGCGGATTTGATCGCGCGGCGAAGACGATGCCACGGCGATCGGCAGTTGCTGGTGCACAGCCCACTGCAGGAGTTCGAGAACGCCGGGCAGAGGCTCTATGCTGGTGCTATGGAGGATGCGCAAATACTCCTCGGTGCGCGCACGGAGCAGGTCATCGATGGTGGCGGGCAAATCGAACATGCGCTGCAAGTCTTGCCAAAACGGGACTTCAGCGGTGCCGATATAGGGCTTGAACGCTTCTTTACTGAGCGTTTTGCCGTAGCGCCCGAGCACCACCATGGCACTGTCGTAGTGAAGACATTCGGTGTCGATCAGCGTGCCGTCAAGATCGAACAGTATGCCCGCCAAAGGTTGCGGGGGAGTGCGGAGCGGAGCAGTCACAGTAGTTGGTGGCGAAGGCTTACAAGTTGCCGTGCGCTCATTGTCGTTGCGCTGGCTGCATGTTCCAACCCAGCAATGGTAGTCGAAGGCAGCGCCGAGCAGGCCGACGCCATCCAAGTGGTGCTGCCGGCGCGTTACGCCCATTGGCAGCCGTTCTTGGAGCAGGAGTTATGCCACATGCAGCAAGCCTATCCCGTTTTTGCCGCGCGCTGGCCGCGCGTGGCTGCTGCTGCCGCGCGGCGGATGGTGGTTCCGGTGGATCAAGCTGCTGCGGCCACATTCTATTTAGAAGCTGGCTTATATGGCGATCCCAGTACGCCGCGTACCTTTCCATCTTTGGCTTTGGCGGTAGTGCCCTTGCCACGCGATGATAGCTTACTCGCGGAACTCTCCGCGCCGCCGCGCACTTGGCTACATAGTTTTCGTCACGAGGCGGCGCATTTGTTGAGTGAAGAGTATCCAGATCTGCGGGCTGCTCCGCTGTGGTTTCAAGAAGGGCTTGCGGAGTTGTGGTGCGAAGGTGCACCCCCAGCTGCCCCGCTGGGACTTGAGGCTTGGCCTTATTGGCGCTCGGTGGCCATGCGCTGGGGGCCGGGGGCAGAGGGCGAAGATGCGCCTGCGGAAATCCGCTATTCCGCTTTTGCACTGCGTTGTGCGGATACGTTGTACTATGGGAAGGGTCTCACACCGTGGCTGGAAGCCTTTGCACAGGCTTGGACTTTGCCGGCGAACGCGCTGTTTTTACAGCCCTTTCTGGGCTTGCGTGGTCGCGATGCCGATTGGGATTTGACCGCCCAACATTTTTTGCTCGTGAGTCGGCCCGGGCAGCAGGTTGATTTGGATTTACCTTGGTCGCTCGTGGAAAACAGCACCACTCGCTTGGAATTGCAGCATGGGCGTGCTCCCTCTGATCCGGAAGCAGGCCTGATTCTCTCTACTTTTGGCAGCGATCCGGCAAACAGTGCGCATGTGCGCATTCGGCTCGGTCAAAATGGCGGTTGGGCGGCTTATCCCGAAGCCCCAAGTGACATAAGATTTGAAGCCTTGAGCCCAGCTCCTTTGCCGCGCCAACCCGGACTCCCACATCAGGTGGAATTCCAAATTGATCACACTTACCTTGTGATGCAAGCCGATGGATTTCAGCGGCGTTGGAATCTTTCTGAAATCAATCTCAAGTTACCGTTGCAGTTGCGTATGTACGTTCGCGACGGCGCCCTCGCCTTACGTTACCGATGAAAGACTTCCTACGCTCCACTCTTGCTTCTGTGCTCGGCACTTTGTGTGCTGTGGCCATTCTGTTCTTTGCCATCTCCACCTATTTCATTGCCGAACTGCCCGCGGAGATCCCGGATTCCTGTGTGCTGGTCATCGACGAGAACATTTTTGCCACCGAACGCGGAAGCTTTGGCGATATGCAGGCCTTGCTCGGTAGCGGTGAAGCACCTTCCGTGCCGCTGCGCAAAGTGATTCAAGCGATTGATCACGCCACCGATCAAGGGCGAATCAAGGCGATTTTATTGCTGCATAGTGGTCACTACGGTGGCGCTGCCGCCGAGCGTGCGGTGTTGGATGCATTGCTGCGTTTTCGTGCGGCGGGCAAAAAAATATACGCCTATGCGGCCGATTACGATATGAGCAGTTATTACTTAGCATCGGTGGCAGACCCCATCTTCGTGCCGCCATTGGGTATTTTTGACATGAGTGGTTACGCCGCGGAAATGATGTTTTTCGCCGACGCCATGGAATCGCTTGGAGTGGAAATGCAAGTCACGCGGGTGGGTAAGTACAAGTCAGCAGTGGAGCCATTTGTTCTGCCGCGTGCAAGCGAGGCGAATCTTGAGCAAATGAGACAACTGCTCGATTCTTTGCAAGATGTTTGGTTTGCCGATGTAAGTGCCGCGCGCGGTGTTGCCCTGGAGCAACTACAAACGTGGTTGGCAGAAGGCGGTATGTACTCTGCAGAGTTTGCGTTAGAGAATGGTTTAGTAGACCGTATCGGTTACTTTGATGAACTGCTTGCGGAGCTCGTCAGCCTCGTTGGGGAGGATCCTGAAAACCATGATACCTTTGCCCAAGTAGGCCTAATGCGCTATTTGGAAGAAATGGAGGAGGATGAATCTGGAGATGCTTACCGCTATCGGATCGCAGTGATTTATGCCGAGGGCGAAATTTTCGATGGCTTTTCCGATACGGAAATCGGTGGCGATAGCTTGGCTCTGGAATTGCGGGAAGCGCGCCTGGATGAAAACATCGATGCCGTCGTGTTGCGCGTGAATAGCCCCGGGGGTAGTGCCACAGCCAGTGAAGTGATCTTGCGCGAAATGCAATTACTGCGTGTTGCGGAAAAACCGGTCATCGTTTCGATGGGTAGACTCGCCGCTTCCGGTGGTTATTGGATTGCTTGCCAGGCCGATAAAATCGTTGCCGAGCCGAACACGATTACTGGTTCTATTGGTGTGTTCGGGATGTTCCCTAACATCGAGAAGTTATTGCAAGATGTGGGCGTGCATGTCGATACTGTGCAGACTGGACCGTGGGCAACCATGATGTCGCTCTACCATCGCAAGAGTGCCGATGAACTTGCGCAAATGCAGGTGTATGTGGATACGATTTATGCTGGATTCTTGGATCGGGTTGCGGTCGGGCGTTCCCTCACCCGTGAGCAGGTGCATGAAATTGCCCAAGGCCGCGTTTGGTCCGGCGCCGATGCCCTGGAGCTAGGTTTAGTGGATCAGCTGGGCAACCTGGATGATGCTATTGCCTTAGCCGCCGAAGCACTTGGCGCAGCGCATTGGTTTGTGGATTACCGCGAACCGGAAGGCAACTACTTGCAGCAACTCACGTCTCAGTTACTTGGCGCCGAAGATTATCCAGTCGCGCGTACACCTCAACACTCAGCCTTGCATATACCAATTGGATTATTGCCGTTGTGGCAAGAACTGCAACGCAATGCGGCGTTACTGGAGCGGCCCGGTGTTTACGCGCGGTTGCCCTATCGCCTGGAAATTCGCTGATTTAGCCTGCGGCAATCTGTTGCAGTACATCTGCCACGCTGATGCGCTCCATCCATGGCGAACGTTTGCTGCGATCCCGCGGTGGCGGCGCTTCGCCGGGGGTGCCGGGATAAACGATGCGCACCTGTACACCAGGCGGGGCGTAGATTTGCGGATCGGTCGGGCCAAAAAGCGCCACGACTTTGGTGCCACGGTAGGCGGCTAGGTGCACCGGGCCGCTATCGGTGCCAATCAGGCAACGCGCAGCATCCGTCAGCACCATCAGGTGATTGATGGTGGGCGTGGCGGGGGCCAGTTCTACACCCATGCCTGCAGCCTTGACGATGGCCTCAGCAGCAGCCTTTTCCGACGGAATCCATAACAAGCGTGGTTGATGACCTGCAGCAACTAAAGCGCGCGCCAGTTCTGCCCAACGTTCCGCTGGCCATTCTTTGTCTTTGCCGTAAGCGGTGACTGCCGTGTGCAACAGGGTAAAACCCGCTGCCGCGTTGCTGACAGAAGCACAGATCTCTGCCGGCAACGGCCAGCGTAATTTCTGTTGTAGGGTTCCCCGCCAACCGACGGCCGATAACAGCGCTGCATCGCGTGCGCTGCGGTGTGCGCGCTCTGGAACTTCGGCATGCACTTGATGGAAGCGTTCGGCACCCTCGCGCGCCAGCGGCGCAGCGAAACCTACACGTTGTTTGGTGCGCACAAACAGTAGTTGTAGAGCACTTTTGAGATTGCTCTGAAAATCCAACACCAGGGCATAATCACGCTGACGACGCAGTTTCAGTAAGTGCTGCCACATGGTGCGCAAACCGCTGCCATTGCGCCAACCCTTGCGTGGGAAAATCAGCACTTCCTCAATCAGTGGATGAAACTCCAGCACTGCGGCAAAACGATCCTCGACCAACCAATCAACGCGTAAATCCGGCCGCGCCTCTTTCAGTGCCGCCAACGCCGGCAGCGCAAAGACGATGTCGCCCAAAGCTGAGAGGCGAATCGCCAAAACCCGCGCCCCGAGGGGTAGGTCGGCTAGTTGTGGTTGTGACATGCGGCGCAAAGATACCATGCGCCTATGCCAGAATCAGCGGCATCCCCCCAGACCTATATTGATCGTCAAGCTTGGCTTTCTGTGGCGCCCTGTTTAGCAGCCGGCGGCGACTGGAGCACGTGGCTGTCGCATGGCGAACAACAGCTCGAAGAACTAGCGTTGGCGGCCGATCGCGTGCTTGGCCATGGCCGTGGTGCTGCGCGTGCGGTGGTGTTAACTGCTGCTACAGGGGGTGTTGAGCATGGGGTTTGGCGGGTCAACTGGCATGGTGGATTCCTTGGCGGGTTACAGGCCGATCGCTATTTGGATGCCAGCCGTTTGATCGAAGAGGTTGCTGTTTCCGTAGCCCTACGCGCACGCGGTATGAATACTCCAGAAGTTCTGCTGGCTTTTGCCAAGCGGCATGGTGCTTGGTGGCGACAACATTTGGTGACGCGTGAAGTGGTGGGTGCTTGCACGGTTTTTGATGCGCGCGATTCCGCGGCGGCACTGGAGGCCGCTACGCATTTGCTGCAGCAACTTTTTGATGTTGGTTTGTGGGCCACCGACCTGCATCCCGGCAATCTACTGTGGCAGGCCGCTACTGGGAAATGCTGGTTGATCGACCTTGCTGGCGCGGAGCTACGTCCAGAACCTTTGTCGCAAACGGAAAGGAAAGCGCGCGTGGATCGTTTTGCGCGTTTCTTTATCAAGCATGGCGGCACCGAGCCCGACGGCATGCAGCAGCTGCGTTCTTCACTACTCCGCTAGTGGTGGAATAAGGGTGAAGGGGCGGTCGCCCTGCTAAAATCCACTGCCGTGGAATTGCGCCTCTACAACACGTTGACTCGCCAGAAGGAGCTCCTAACCCCGATTCATCCCGGTGAGGTGCGCATGTACCACTGCGGCCCCACGGTTTACCAGCGCCCGCATATTGGCAACTACCGCGCGTTTTTGTTCGCGGATTTGCTGCGCCGCGTTTTGGAGTTGGCAGGCTATCAAGTTCTGCAGGTGATGAATCTAACAGATGTCGGTCACTTAGTGGATGATGCCGAAGAGGGCGACGACAAGCTGGAAGCGCAAGCGCGCCGCGATCAACTCGATCCGTGGCAGATTGTGGAGCGAGTCAGCGCAGCGTTTTTTGCCGATATGGAAGCGCTGGCGGTGAAACCGGCGCATGTTTACCCGCGCGCCACCGACCACATCGTTGAGATGGTGGCGATGGTCGAACGTTTACTTGAACAAGGACATGCTTATCGCGTGGGGGATAACGTCTACTTCGATGTCCACAGCTTTCCAAACTACGGCAAGCTCTCCGGCAACCGCATTGAAGAGCTTGAGGCCGGCGCGCGGTTGGAGATTAACAGTGAGAAAAAGCACCCGGCGGATTTTGCATTATGGAAATCCGATGCGAAGCACTTAATGAAGTGGGATACAGTTTTCGGTCCGGATGGTTTCCCCGGTTGGCATATTGAATGTTCCGCGATGGCGCGCAAATACCTAGGCGACCACTTTGATATCCATACCGGTGGGGAAGACAATGTTTTTCCACATCACGAATGTGAAATCGCGCAAAGTGAATCCGTGCTCGAGGGCCCGTTTGTGAATCTGTGGATGCACACCAAGTTCTTGCAAGTAGATGGTGGCAAGATGGGCAAATCACTCGGCAATGCTTACACCTTGGATGATTTGTCCAAACGTGGTTTTAGCCCCCTGGATTACCGATTCTTGATGATGCGCGGCAGTTACCGCAATCCGCTCAATTTCACTTGGCAAGCGCTGCAAGGGGCCACTGAAGCGCGGCGCAATCTCAATGATTTCCGCAGTCGTCTGGCTGCCGAGGCCGGAGTCACCCTTGTTGATTTGGACTCCCTCCATGTTGACTCCGCCGTAAATCGCACACGCCTGGCTTTCCAAGCTGCCCTCAGCGACGATCTCAACACCTCAGAAGCACTGGCTGCTTTGTTTGTGCTGCGTAACAGTTTTATTCACGGCAAACTTGCAGCCGCGGAATATTCTGCGGCCCTTGCTTTGCTCGCGGAAGCTGATGACGTGTTCGGATTCTTGGATCCAGTGATTGCCGGCGGGTTGACGGATGCCGCGATCGAGCAACTCCTGGTCGCGCGCACGGAAGCACGAGCCGCCAAAGACTTTGCCCGCGCCGACGCCATTCGAGAGGAGCTGAGTGCGGCGCACATCACCCTCGAAGATACGGCGGACGGGCTGAAGTGGTATCGCGGTTAAGCGGGCGAGTTGCCCCATGATTGACGGGATAGGCGGGGATATTTATTCTCGTCCGGATGGTTGATCAAACAGTCCAACGGCGCGATGCTCTACGGCGTATTTTACTTGCCGGATTTCAGGGGAATCAGGCAGAGTTGCGTGTCGCTTTGAAAAAAGAGGGGATTGTCGCTGCACAGCCCTCGATTAGTCGTGATTTACGGGTACTCGGCGCGGTCAAGACAGATCGTGGTTATGTGCTGCGCGAACAAGATCATGTTACGCCACTAGAGGCATTGCGTTCGTTATTGCGCGGCTCCAAATCGGCCGGGCCGAATCTGGTTTTAATCCGCTGCGAAGCGGGCGCCGCCAGTGCAATTGCGCGTGCCTTAGAAGCAGAAGAACATGAAGGTTTGGTGGGCTCAGTGGCGGGCGACGATACGGTGATGGTGGCGGTCACGGGCAGGGTTGCGGGGCGCCAGCTGGAGGCGCGCGTGAAAGCTTTGCTCGAGTAAAATATTCAGTAACATCGTATTTATTCACATAATATTAGCTATTGACCGCTATTCGTGGAATATTTATCCTCTGAGCCATGCGCATCCTTCTTGCCTTTTCAGGTGGTCTTGATACCTCCTATCTGCTGGCCACCATGGCCGAGGTGGGGCATGAAGTCGTGGCTTGTACGGTGGATTGTGGCGGTTTAGACTCTGCCGGCCGCGCGCGCCTGCACGCACATGGTTTGGCGCTTGGTGCCTCTGAGGTGCGCTGTATCGATGCCCGCGATCGTCTGTACCAGGAAGTCCTGCGCTGGTTGATTGCCGGCAACGTGCGGCGTGGCGGTATCTATCCGTTGAGTGTCGGCGCCGAGCGGGGTTTGCAGGCGGCGGTGCTGGCGCAGATCGCATTGACAGAGAATTTCGACGCCCTCGCGCACGGTTGCACGGCTGCTGGCAATGATCAAATTCGCTTTGAAGCAGCGTTGTCGGTGCTCGCTCCAAATCTGCAGGTGCTCGCACCGATCCGCGAGTTGTCCATCGCACGCAGCGAGCAGGTTGAATATTTAATCCAGCGTGGTTTGCCGGTGCCGCAAAGTGGCGGTGCCTATTCGGTCAACGCAGGCTTGTGGGGACTGACCATCGGTGGCGGCCCCATGCTCAGTAGTGTCGGTGGTTTACCTGACGACGCCTGGCAATGGACGCGTGACGGTGCGCACACCACCAGTCTTTGCATTGGCTTTGAGCAGGGTCAGCCGCAAAGCTGTGACGGTATCACCATGACTCCGGTAGACCTGATTGAGCATTTAAATAAGCTCGGCGGTGCTTGTGGCGTTGGCCGTGGCTATCACCTTGGCGATACCATCCTCGGCATCAAGGGGCGCATTGCTTTTGAAGCGCCGGCCGCCGAGATTCTCTTGAGCGCGCACCGCGAACTGGAAAAATTGGTTTTGACCGAAGACCAGCGGTTTTGGAAAGATCATCTAGGCGAAGTTTACGGTCGGCATATCCATCAAGGATTATCGATGGCGCCGTTGTTGCGTGATTTCGAAGCCTTGTTTCAGTCCACCCAACAGCGCGTCAATGGAGAGGTTTATTTGCACCTTGCACCCGGCAATCTGCAGGTTACGGGCTCCCAATCGGCGTTTTCGCTGATGTCGGCCAGTGATGCCGTCTATGGTGAAATGCCCGCCAGCAATGCCGAACTCAATGCACCTCTCGCTTTTGCCCGGGTGCTGGCCACGCCTTCCAAACTGTATAGCAGCTTGTCATGAAACGTATCCACCTACAAAAAATTGCTTCTGTCACTAGTCGTCTGCAGTTGCGTCCGCAAGCAATACTGGGTGACGTCATCCCTGCCGTTGCTGGCACGGTGGTGGCCGCACGCATTTTGACCACCCGCCGCACTTACAACGTGCTGGAAAACCCGCAAGGTCGACAAGTGCCGCTGCGCCCAGGCGACGTGATTGCGGGTGCGCTCGGTTTTCGCCATGCCTTGCATGGATTTGCCGGGGTGGTGCCCGATTCGGTGAACGTTGGTGATACCTTGCAGCTGCTCAACATGGGCGGCGTGATTGGTAAATCGGTAGGCGGAGTGCCCATGTTGGGCGAACCGTTTGATTTAGAAATTCTGGGGGCAATCCTTGATTTCCCTAGTGGCGCCCGCGCTCATGGGGTGCCTGCATCGATTCAAGCTTATGCGCTGGATGCCGCTCCCATGCCCTTTCACTTGCCGCCGATTGTTGCCTTGGTGGGTACATCCATGGATACCGGCAAAACGACGGCATCTAGTGCTTTGGTTTCCCTACTCAGTGACCAGGGTTTTCGCGTGGCTTGCGGCAAGTTAACCGGCGTGTCGCTCCGTCGGGACATGCTCATGCAGGAAGACAACGGCGCTTTCCTTACAGCCAACTTTACCGATTTTGGTTTGGTCACCTCTAGTGAGGAAACCGCCGTTGGAGCAGCCCATTCGCTGATTTCCTATCTTTGCGACCACTCCCCCGATATCATCGTGTTGGAACTCGGCGATGGCTTATTTGGGCCGTATGGGGTGCGCGCATTGCTTGCGGATGCACCTTTTCGTGCGGCTGTCAATTCCTTTGTGCTGTGCGCGCATGATCCTGTCGGCGCTTGGGGTGCTGTGCGTGATTTAGACGAAAGCTTTGGACTTCGCCCCGCAATAGTGACTGGCCCGGTTACCGATACGCCGGTGGGGGTTGGCTTCTGCCGCGACCGTTTAGATCTTCCAGCTGCCAATGCCTTACTGAATCCGGCCCAACTCGTGGCGCCGGTGTTGGCATTGCTAAAGGGTGTAGAAGTTTGAAATCCATCGCGCTATTTGTGGTTGGTGCCAAGGGGTTGTTGGCCGCCGAGACTTTACGCTTAGCGGCGGCTCACCCAAACGTTGTGGAGTGCCATGCTTTTTCGCGCACGCCGTTGGCTGATCTGCGTGTTGTGCATCCGCATTTGCCGCAGCAGCAAACCGTGCGTGCTTTAACGGAATTGCCAGATGCATTGGCAGAGGCTTTATTACGCGGGCCCGCCGCGGTGATTTTGGCAACTCCGCATGGCGTCGCCAAAAAATTGTGGCTGCAACTGCAACTGGATTTGGCGCTGCTCGAAGTGGATTGCGACGCCTTGCGCGTCATTGATCTCTCGGAGGATCATCGCCTCGGCCCGCTTGAAGATTCAGGAATTCACTCCGAGCAAATCTGGCATTATGGTTTGCCGGAGCTGCACCCGCTCCCTGCAAGTAGCCGTCGGGTTGCGGTCGCAGGTTGTTTTGCTACCGCCATGCAATTAGCCGTCCTGCCATTGGAGCGTGCTGGATTACTGCAAGCCGGGCAGCCGCTGATTTTGCATGGTGTTACTGCATCGAGCGGTAGCGGCGCGCAAGCGCAGCCCGGCACGCACCACCCGTATCGCCGTAACGATTTTCATCCCTACGCGCTAGACGGTCACCGCCATGAAAAAGAGTTATGCCACGCGCGGAATTTCCTGGTGGCGCCATCGTTGGTTTTTTTGCCCTACTCTGCTCCTTTGGGGCGCGGCATTTACCTGACCGCGCACCTTCCCTTGCACAGTGGGGTCACTCCCGAGCAGCTGCAAGAGGCCTTTGATCGCCAATATTGCGCATCTCCCTTCGTTGAACTTTGCGCCGCTCAAGCACCGCATTTACGCGCCGTTGTGGGCAGCAACCGTGCCGCCATCGGCTGGCATCAACGCACCGGCTTTGCGCAAGTTTTTGTAGCCCTCGATAACACCATCAAAGGGGGTGCCGGTCAAGGTTTGCAGTGCCTCAATTTGATGTTTGGCCTTCCCGAAACTACCGGTCTGCCGCTTGCGGGCCTGGGATACTAAATCATTAGGTGACTTCCATGTTGCAAGAATTTCCCGCATACAAACGCCTTCCCCAAATGCTTGAACAAGCGCGAGGGAATCACTTCCGTGGCACGGACGGCAGCAGTTTTCTTGACCTCTACGGTGGTCATTGCGTCATGATTTCGACGGCATCCTCAGCGGTGAAACGCCCTTTGCCGAGAAACACATCAACCCCGAGTGCGGTGAAGCGTGCGGCGCCATCGTGATGGCTGATGCCAGCTCGTAAGCGTCGCATCCGTGTCATCACCGCGCCGAAATCGGCGTTCCCAGCCGCTGGGGCAATGCCGTAATCATGACCGCGGCGCAAAATGCCAAGGCGCCGGGAAACCGACAACAATCCTTTCGACGGCACGCAGCCGTAGTTCAAACAATCGCCACCCAGTAAATCGCGCTCAATCAAGGCAACCCTGGCGCCAAGTCCGGCGGCAATCGCCGCAGAAATCAATCCGGCAGTGCCGCCACCTAGAACCACCATGTCGTACCGCGCATGCGGTTTAGGATTCACCCAATCTTGCGGCGCAACTTGCGCAAGTAGCTCTTGATCAAAGGCATCGTCGTGAAGTAGAACCATGATTAATTCGCGGTGATTTGAGTTTCTGGGGCCGCGTTGGCTAAAGCCTTGCGGGCTACGCGGGTGATAAAAATTGTGACAATCACAGTGGCAGCCAACCCGCCCCATTTCAACACTTCGCCTTGCCAGCCGGCATCACCTACGCCTTCGCTGGATAGAGTGGCGATGTCGCCGACTGCAGAACCGAGATACACATACATCAGTGTGCCTGGCAACATACCAAGGAAAGAGCCGAGTACATAGGTGCTGAATGAAACGCGGGTTAAACCAAAGGCGTAGTTCACTACCGTGAACGGAAAGACGGGTGATAAACGCACCAGAGTGAGGATTTTGAAACCCTGTTTCTCAATCGCACCTTGCAGAGCAGCGAAGCGCACGTTGCCCGCCATTTTGTTTTCAATCGCCCCGCGAAAGACGCCGCGTCCGAGTTGAAAAGCCAGCGCGGCTCCGAGTACCGATGCCGGTGAAACTACGGCGGTACCGATCCATGGGCCATAAATGGCGCCAATCAACAGCGTGACGAGTGAGCCTGGAATCATCAGAACAGTAGCAATAGCGTAGCCGAGGCCCACGACGATGGCGCCCCACAGGCCTTGCTCTCGCACCCATTCCATCAATGCGGGCAAGTGGTTTTGCAGGTACAAAAACCAGGCGGCTAGGGCAGCGGCGATGATCGCCACGAACAGAAGGATTTTTTTCATCTCGCCTGGGTTTCGCTCCACAACTTAGGTTGTGACGCGATTATCCTGTCAGTGTGCCGCCGCAACTGGAACCACAGCCGGCGGTACAGGCGAAGCAATGTTGATCTACGGCTATGGACAACTGCGCTAAGCGCTGGACACCCCCCGGCTCTAAGAGCATGCCGAGTTGCATCTCTAGTCCGCGTGCATCGCGCAAAGGCAAATCGCTCACCAAATTGAAATCGCAATCGAACAACTTACCATCCCACCGCAGGCTGACGGCATTGCGGCACATCAAGGCGTTTAAAGTGAGCGGATTGAAGTTCTCACGTAACAATGCCGCGTATTCATCTAATTGGCCGCGGCGCTCTAAGGCACTGCGGAAGCGGTGAATCGGTTGATTGGTGATCGCCAACAATTGGTGGAAGTGAATATCAAAACGGGCAGCAAGTTCCCGTTTGTAATCTTCCTGCAACGCTGCCTGCGGTGGCGGCAGCACTGGGCCTTGCGGGTTGTAAACCAAATGCAGTTCCAGGCCACTGCTCTCGATGCCAAAACCAACAGCGTTTAAGCGTTTTAGCCCGCGAATACTGGCCTCAAAGACCCCGTTGCCGCGTTGCTCATCCACATTGTCTTCCAAGTAACAAGGTAACGAGCAAAACAAAACTACTTGCTGTTCGGCAAAAAAACTGACCAAATTTTCTTGGCCATCAAGTTCCTGCACCGTGAGATTATGCCGCACTAAAACTTGGCGGCCTAGCGCGCGCGCGCCCATCACGAGGCGCGTGAAACTAGAGTTCATCTCGGGCGCGCCACCAGTGATATCCAAGGTATGTAATGCTGGCTCGCGGCGCAACAACTCCAATACCTGATCGATGAGCAGTGGCGAAGCATTATCTTCGGGGCCACTCCGTTTGGGGCTGCTATCCACATGGCAGTGGTGGCAAGCCTGATTGCACAGGCGTCCAATGTTGAACTGCAAGATTTCTACCCTGGACTTGCGAATTGCCGGGAACAGACCGAAAGTGGTCTGCTCCGCCGGTGCCGCGCCAGAAAAACCTGGGTTCATTAGCAACAGCCACCCTTGGGAGAGCAGCCACCGTCTGTGGCCTCGGCTTCGAGCCGCCGTCCACCTTTGCCTTTGTAGGCTGCCAGGGTGACGGAACGAAACTCAATGCCGCTAACCACCCGCCACGGCTGCTCTTGCCGCACCAAGATTTCGATATCGCTAAAGCCGGCTGCCACGAAGGCGTCGTGAAAAGCTTGTTCTTCAAACGCGCCGGAGATGCAGCCAGACCACAGTTCCGGATCTTGCTGCATGGCAAGCGGTACTTCCTGCGCGGCAACAATATCGCTAATCACTGCGCGCCCGCCTTCTTTCAGCACGCGGAAAATCTCCGCAAACAGCTGGCGTTTAAAATCTGGTGCCACCAAATTCAACACGCAATTCGAAACTACGGCATCCATGGAATCACTGGCCACCAAAGGTTCGTCGCGGCACAAACGTTCGCGTTCCGCTTCCATGGCCTCGTAGCTGGCCACATCCGTGACCGGATTGGCGCGCAACCACTGATCCAAACGATCGTAGTTGAGTTCTAAATCTTCAATGCGTCCGCGCAAAAATTTAACATTGCTCCAACCAATCTTTTCGGCAACGGCGGCTTGATGGCGGCGCGCAAGATCCAACATATCTGGAGTCATATCCACGCCAATCACGCGCCCTTCCTTGCCAACGACTTGACTGGCGATGTAACAAATCTTGCCACCACCGGAGCCCAAGTCGAGCACGGTCTCGCCGGGCTGCAAATATTTGGAAGGATCTCCGCAGCCGTAATCACGCTCAAGAATTTCGGCGGGCATCACCTTTAAGTACTGAGCATTGTAGTCCACTGGACAACACAACTCGTTTTCCACAGCTTGCGCACCGGCAGCGTAGCGGTCGGCGACGGCACGCGTAACTTCGTCTTGATCGAGATTCATTTTCACTTGGTTGGCGGGGTTTTCCATTCGTTCAGCGACCAATCATAGTCGCGATACTGCCATTTCACCTTGCCGAAATCCACAGCATCCACCACGCTGGCTGGGCCGAAGTCTTTGATAAGGCCACGAATACCACCGGGGTATGTTTCTAATTCATCTTCAGCCCAATCGAAAATTTTTGAAACACGCAGTCTTCCACCCTGGATTTGCTGGTTATTTTTTTCGTCATCGGCAAGGAAATGACGCGCTTGCTGCTCAAGTTGCGCGCTCAGCTTGTTTGCCGTGTAAGCCTCATTAAGGAGTTCCGGGCAGCTCCAGGAAGCACACACAATGGCAAAATGAAACAAAGGCTTCTTCGAAATCTTGGCCAGAATGTCGTGCTCGACTTCGCCTAGGGTGAGCTTGTCTGACCCACCAGCTTGACTGCGCGGATCCACATCAGCCAAACGCTGCAGCGGAATGATTTCCTTGGAGAACACACTCGAAAACATGCCACCCAGGTCTTTAATCGAATCCACCGGGTAGTGGTCCAGAATCAAGCGCACTGCGTAAGCGTTGTAGGCATTGATCCACAAAGCCTGGCGCTGGGGAGCGGTCCATTTGGCGAAATCGGCGGGCGTCACAACTTCCAAACCGTGCAAGTAAGCATCCAGCTCTCCACGGCGGCGCGCCAGGCCTTGGTAATCGACCAAACCGCCTTCGTGCACAAAATCTTTGAGCAAGCCGCTCCAAATCGCGTGCTCGTGGTTAAAAATGCTGATCGCCGCTGCTGCGTCTGGAACACTAGATTCCTGCGCGGGCAAGGCTCCTCCCCCGAAGAGCACTGCGGCGGTCAACAAAGTTCGTAGAAGAAATTTCCCTCTCATGGTCATGGATTCGACTTGTATGGCCGTGTGTGACAAGATATTTCCATGAATCTTCACACCACGCTACCGGCGGTGTTGGTCATGACCCGTTGGTGGGCTTCTGGGCCGGTGAAAACGCGCCTTTCCGCAGATTTGGGGCAGGCGGCGGCGCGCGAGGTGTATCGCCAGATGGTGGAGCAGCTGTGGGCTGGGCTCGCTTGCCAGGACTTCCGGCGCATGTTGTGGATTTCTCCGGGAACCCAGATCGCCGCTTCTGCAACATGGCTAAAGGGCGCTGCTGCAGTGCTGGCGCAGCCTGACGGCGACCTGGGTGTGCGTCTTCAAACGGCTATCGAGCAAACTTTTTCTCACGATTCTCCAGCTTGGGCGGCAGTCATCGGCACCGACGCCCCTGAAATCGATGCAGCTTGGTTATTGGGTGTGGGGGAGGCGCTTGCCATTTTTGATGTGGTGCTCACGCCGAGCTTCGATGGTGGTTATGCCTTGCTCGCGTTGAAGCAACCGTGCGCCGCACTTTTTCAGGACATTCCTTGGTCCACTGCAGAGGTGCTCGCCATCACCCTGCAGCGCGCGAAGGATGAAGGCCTCAGTGTTTTTTGCACCGCGACCGTTCGCGATTTGGATGACATCCATGACTTGCGCCAGCTGCAAGCCGATGGTTGGTTACCCCAAACCGATTAATCGAGGCCGATTTTCTTCTGATCTAGCCCCAATTTCTTGGCCAATTTTTTGGGCATACGCGGGCGCCGTAGTTCCGGGTCGGGGCGTAAGGTTGCGAGTGGCTCCGGTGGATTCTCTAGCCAGGACCCATCACGTTCTTGCCAGCCCAAACCACCCAACTTGGCATACCAACGAGCACGCAGCGCATCGCGTTGTTGCGCGCTCAAATCGCCGTGTGCGGCGGGGCAAATATCAAACAACCGTTGCAGAATCATGCCCGTGGCAACGGATAGGTTAAAGGATTCGGTAAATCCGAACATCGGCAGGAAAATGCGTTTGTCGGCTTCCGCGAGCATTTCGCGGCTGACGCCATCCGATTCGCGGCCCATCACCAGCGCCACCTTGTGCGGCAATGGTGCAAGGTTTTCGTGAGTGGCTGCGCTGGCACCCGCACCCAAATCCGTGGCCCATATTTGCCATTCTTCAGCCCGCAAGGCTTGAATGCAGGTGGCCGTATCCTCGAAATAACGTAATTCCAGCCAACCGTGAGCGCCTTTGGTCACCGATTTTTTTAAGCGCGGCAGTTGCGGTTGCGAGCCATCTTCAACTAGCCAGACATGCACTAAACCCATGGCTTCCGCCGTGCGTAACACCGCCATTTGATTATGGGCATCGGTTTGGCGTTCGAGCACCAACAAGATCCGCCCGCAACGTTGCCGCAGCACCGCTTCGGCACGCCGCAACCTACGCGGCGCATCGGACTCAGTCATCGGACTCGCCTTGGCGCGTAGGCCAAGGGCTTACGGCTTCCGCAGCTGGCTGTTCTGCGCTAACAGCTGGCAGCTCACCAAGGGTGCGCTCTTCAGGCGGCAAAACGCGACGTAAAACTTGCTCAATGCGCTCTGCGGCCAACATGCCTTCGTCAAAATGAAACTCTAACAAGGGGGCCGAACGAATATTGATATCACGCGCAACGGAGGTACGTAAGTAGACCTTCGCATGCTCGAACATATGCATAACTTTGGAGCGATGACGCTCGTCAAGCACCGACCAATACACCTTCGCCTTGGCCAAATCCTGGGAAATGGTAACGCGCGTTATGGTCACAAAGGTGGCGCGCGGATCGCGAATATCATGGAGTAACAACTCCGAGATTTTCTGCTGAATCCGCTTTGCTACCTGTTGCTGACGCCGTTCGTTTGCCATGGCAAAGCAGCGCTGTTTAGCGCCTTGGCCGACTCATACGGTTACGACGTGCTTCAGCATCAGCTTTCTCTTGTGCTGCGGCTTTCGCTTCGGCTTTGACCTTGGCTTCGGCTTCGACTAGTTTCACCTCTTCCAGCGTACGTACCACTTCAATAACCTCAACGGCCTCAATGATGTCGCCTGCTTTGATGTCTTCGAAGTTTTCAATCTTGATGCCACATTCGTTGCCTTCTGCAACTTCGCGAACATCATCTTTGAAGTGACGCAAGGAAGCGAATGGTCCTTCAAACACAATGCGGTTGCCACGAATCAAACGTGCGTTACACGCGCGCTTCATCACACCATCCATCACCCGACTACCCGCAATCACGCCCCAACGAGAGGAGCGATAGACTTCAAGCACTTCGGCGTGGCCACAGATTTGCTCCACCGTATTCGGTGCCAGCATCCCTTCGACCGCTTTCTCCATGTCTTCCAACAGCTCGTAGATGACGTCATAACGACGAATCTCCACGCGCAGACGTTCGGCTTCTTTACGCGCCTTGCCTTCCGGCACGACACCGAAACCAAGAATCACTGCACCAGCCGTATCGGCCAAAACCACATCGGTTTCGTTGATGCCACCCACACCAGAGTGGATGATATCGATAATCACTTCCTCGGTGCTGAGCTCCTTGAGCGTTTCCTTGAGGACCTCTAAAGAACCATGCACATCGGCCTTGAGAATGAGCTTGAAGTGCTGCGCGTTGGACTCGTCGATCTTTTCGAAGAGGTTTTGCAATGTGACACCGGCACCCTTCGACATTTCGAGGTCTTTTTTGTACAGCGTGCGCTTTTCGGCCACGGTTTTCGCGGCTTTCAAATCGGAGATGACATAAAAGGTTTCGCCAACGGCAGGCAGTTGATCGAGACCAAGCAAATCCACCGGAGTGGAGGGCCCAGCCGATTTAAGCGGCTTGCCGACGTGGTCAAACATCAGGCGAATCTTGCCAAAGGTGTGCCCAGCAAGCACGATGTCTTTGGCGTGTAAAGTGCCGTCGGTGATGAGCACCGAAGCCACTTTGCCCTTGCCTTTCTCGAGCTTCGATTCCAAGACGATACCCACCGCATCGCCTTTGGCGTGTGCCTTGAGTCCCATGATTTCGGCTTCTAACAAAACCCGCTCCAGGAGTTGCTCTATGCCATTTTTCTTCAGCGCCGAAACTTCTACCATGCCTACATCACCACCCCAGTCTTCCCATTGCAGGCCAATGCCGGCAAGTTGGGAACGCACTTGGTCTGGGTTGGCGTTGGGGGAGTCGCACTTATTAATCGCAACGACAATCGGCGTGCCAGCGTTTTTCGCGTGGGCTGCAGCTTCGATGGTCTGCGGCATCACGCCATCATCGGCGGCAACCACCAAAACCGCAATGTCGGTCGCCTGTGCACCGCGTTGGCGCATCGACGTAAACGCGGCGTGGCCTGGCGTATCAAGAATCGTGACAGCTTTGCCGTTATCCAGAGTGGCAACGTAAGCGCCCACGTGCTGAGTAATTCCACCCGACTCTTTGAGGGCAACACGAGTTTCGCGAATCACATCAATCAGCGAAGTTTTGCCATGGTCTACGTGTCCCATGAATGCAATGACCGGTGGGCGATCTTGCATAGAGCTGTCATCGACGGCATGACGCGCAGCCATGATGTCCGCCATGAGTTCACGCTCGAGGTCGGTTTCCGCACGAATCGATACTGGAATCTCGAAATCCTCGGCGATCATCTCGACCGTATCTTCATCCAAGATCGAGTTGATGGTGGTCATCACACCCATCTTCATCAGGCGACGGATGACGTGACTCACACCGACACCCGTAGCCGCAGAGAACGATTTCACTGAAATCGGCAGCTGCAAAATCACATCGCCTTTGCGGTCGATGGTGGACGACATTTTCGGCTTCAGTTTGCCATGACGTCGGTCACGAAGCCGCTCGCGTTGCTTCTGGCGCATCTCGCGACGGCGCGCGCTTTCACGATCGCGCATGTCCGTAAAGGTAGAGCCACGTTTACGCTGTTCTTGCTGCGTTCTGATCAAGCCGAGTGCGGCTAAATCGATACGCCCGACCCGTTTTGCCGACAGCCTTGGCTTCGGGGTAGGCGGACCATCGGTTTTCTTGGCGGCCGCTTTATCTGGCGCAGCGGGCTTGCCAACCGGCTTCTCTGCGGCTTTGGTGGGTTGCGGCTTTTCGGGCTGCGGCGCTTTGGGGGTAGCTGCAGGGACTATTGGTGCAGCACTCACCACCTTCGGCGTGGCGGTTTGGCGCGGATCCTTTTTCACCACGGCCGGTGCAATCACGCGCGCGCCTCTGGCGGGTTTAGGCTTGGCCACTACCGGCTTCTCCTCGGCAGGTGTCGCCGGGGTTGTGGTGACTGCAGGAGTTTGCTCGGCAGCTAAATCGGTGGCGGGGGTGACTGCGCTGGGCTCTGCCGTCGCGGGTTCCTTTTGCACTTCCGCAGCGGATTCTGGAGCTACCGCAACAGCTTCGGGTGCGGGCGTGGTTTCGACTGCGGCAACAGGCTCCACGACCTCTGCTTCCACTTCAAGTGTAGGTTCCGCCACAGGTGCGGCATGTGCAGCGGACACTAAAGCATCCCAGCTAGTTGTGCGGGCCGAATCTGCTTTTGCTTCAGCAGCTTTGGCAGCGCTACCTGATTCTTCACCACCACTCAAGATGAGTCCACCTTTGCGCAGGCGCTCTTCAATAATGGGGACATCCCACTCCTCAACCGAAGCCTGGTAGGAGCTGACTGCGAAGCCAATGCTGCGCATGACGTCGACGAACTCGGCCGATTTATAGCCGAATTGTTTGGCGAGTTTGAAGACTTTTACCTTACTCAAAATCTATGCATCCTCCTGGGTGCGGGCCGTATCCTCGGCGGGGGAGTCTGTCGGCACTGGGGCCGTTTCCTCTAGCGACTGGGGGGCCGCTTCTGGTGCGAAATCAAGCTGATCCAAGCCGCTCGGATCACCGCCCTCGGCGATCATTTCAGCTTCGTATTCCGCAGGTGTTTTTAGTTCGATATCCCAGCCCACAATCTGTGCGGCGAGACGAACGTTGCGCCCGCCAAGACCAATGGCGAGCGGTTTTTGATCTTCACTGACCAACACGAACACCGATTGATTTTCTTCATCGGGGAAAATGTGGTCAATAAGGATGTCTTTGGCTGGTTTCAGTGCATTCTGCACTAATTCTTCAAGCGAGTCGCTCCAGCCAATGATGTCGATTTTCTCCATGCGGAGTTCATCGTTAATGTTGCGAATCCGCGTGCCGCGAACGCCCAAGCAAGCGCCGATGCAATCGACGCGCTCATCCATGGAGTAAACCGCAACCTTCGAACGATATCCCGGATCACGCGCCACTTTCATCACGCGGATGATGCCCTCAGCAATCTCTGGAATCTCCATTTCGAAAAGTTTCTGCACAAACATAGGATCCTTGCGCGACATAATAATGACCACGCGCGAGCCTTCTTTGCGCACCTCTTTCACCAACACGCGAATGCGATCGCCGACGTGCAAGCGCTCGGCCTGAATACGCTCCGAGCGGGGCAGGAGGGCTTCGGTGTTACCCACCAAAGTCAAGATGACATTGGGCCCTTCCAACTTGTGGACTTGTGCGGAAACGACGGTGCCGACGATATCCTCAAATTCAAGGAACACGCGATCCCGCTCAGCCTCGCGAATCTTCTGCATGAAGACCTGCTTGGTGGTTTGCGCTGCAATACGGCCTAGTTCTTCCGCAGACGGCAACGACATAGAGCCATCCGGGGCCATCAACGTGATGGCCCCATCTTTGCGATCGATCTTCACCTCGAAGCCTTCTTCGACGCCAACTTTCTTGCGCACTGCCATGCTGAGTGCTTCTTCCAGGGCGCAAAAAAGAATCTCGCGCTCAATGCCGCGTTCGCGATGGATCGCATCGATCATCCGGAGTACGTCGTCTTTACGCATGGTTTTGTGCTCGTTGAAGTGCTGTTGAAGTGGGTTAGAGGGCCGCTGGGCTATCGGTAGTCGGAAAAAAACGGGTGTGGAGCCGAAACTCCACACCCGAAATCGATCGCGGGACGGGACCCGCGAAGGCTTTCGAGACCGAAAGACCAAGGGTCATTTGTTCCAAGGAAAGCCGAGGGCCCCCAAAGAGCCGCACATCTTACCAGCCTGGACCCAGTCTGGATATGCAGAAGGTGCTCAAAAGTCTTTCCGCAGACCGCTAAAATGGTCGGCGTGGAAGATTCTCATCTCGCTGGCGACCAAACAGTGCGTATCAACGGCGAAATTCAGCCCTGGCGGCCTCATTGGACTGTCTGGGAGCTCCTGCAAGAGCTTGAGGCCGACGGCCCTGGTGTCGCTGTAGAGCGTAATTTTGCTGTGGTCCGGCGTCAGAATCTTGCCACCACCCCGATCGAACCAGGAGACACCCTGGAAGTGGTGCGTTTGGTTGGCGGTGGCTAGGCTAAGAAAACACGATTTGGAACCATGAGCGAGCCCATTCCTGCAGATAACCCCCTAGTTCTCGGTGCTTTTCGCTTCGAGTCTCGCCTATTTTTGGGCACTGGCAAATACGCCACCTATCCGCAAATGCGCGATGCCCTGGATCTATCTGGCTGCGAATGCGTCACCGTGGCTGTGCGCCGCATCCCGCAAAATGAGGCACCCGGCGCACGCTTCCTGGATTATCTGGATCTAGACCGTTACACCATTTTGCCCAATACGGCGGGTTGTTTTGATGCTGAAAGTGCTTTACGCACCGCCCGCTTGGCGCGGGAAATGCTCAACACGGATTTGATCAAGCTGGAAGTTCTTGGTGATCAGAAAACGCTGCTGCCAGAGCCGTTAGATACTTTGCGCGCCACCGAAATTTTGGTGCAGGAAGGTTTCACTGTTCTGGTCTACACTTCGGATGACGTCATGTTGGCCAAGCGTTTGCAAGAAGCGGGGGCAACTGCGGTGATGCCGGCCGGTTCGCCGATTGGCAGTGGTCAGGGGATTTTGAATCCACTGAACCTACGTTTGATTATCGAGCAAGCCACAGTGCCGATCATCGTGGACGCCGGTGTTGGGCAGGCTAGTGATGTGGCGATTGCAATGGAATTGGGCGCGGATGGTGTGTTGATGAACACTGCTGTTGCTGCGGCCAAAGACCCTTTGCGGATGGCGCGAGCGGTTAATTTTGCATGTCGTGCCGGACGCGATAGTTTTCTTGCCGGACGTATGGATAAGCGCATGTACGCCATGGCGTCATCACCGCCCCACGGCGTGATTGGGGCAGGAGCCTAACTCTCGTCTTGATCCGGTTCAGTCTCGAGTGCGCTTGGCTGCTGATTTCTTGCGGTTTACTCCTGATCGTGACCGGCATCGCCTTAGCGGGGCTAGGCCGAATGGCTAACGAGCGCGCTTTGCCCTGTGCAATTCCGCTGCCACATTTACTCGGCGCCATGCTTTGTTTTGTGTTATTCGGTTGGGCGCTGCAGGAGCCACTGCCTTGGCCTATGCGGATGGTTGCTCAGGCACTGGCAGCAGTGGCGTATTTGCGTCTGGTTGGTGGGCCAGGAGGCTGGTTCCCACAGGGTGTTTTTGCGCGACGTTGGCGGTGGGCGCTGCAAGTTTGGCTGGCCGCCATGCCCGGTCTATACGGCATCCTGCGGCTCAATGATTTTTTGTTGGAGCAGGTGTTCGCAGCGAGCTCGGGGAATCTGGTTCGCTCCCAGTTGCTGGAAATGTCAGCCTTTGATTTCGTGTGGGCTTTGCCGGCAATCCTGTTGTTGATGCCGGCATTGGAAGAGGTACTTTTTCGTGGCTATTTATTTCGTATGCTGGTCGCTGCTCCGGCAGCAGCGTTGACGAAACGACGTTTTTCGCTGCTGGGTGCCCTTTTTTCGTCATCCATGGTGTTCGCTCTGGCGCATCCCCGAGGCATGTGGTTGCCCGCTCTGTATCTTGGTTGCTTATTTGCCTGGGTGGATTGGCGCGGTGGCGATTTGCGCTTAAATATTTTGGTGCATTGTTGGCACAATGCGGTTTTTCTGGTCTTTGCTATGTGCGTATCGAGCTGACAGCAATTCAGGGAATCGCGCAACAGTTGTGCGCCAATCCGAGCCACGGCGCAAGGCGCTGGCATAATAAGTTGATGTCTGATTCGGCCCCTCCCTTTCCGACGCCGCGCCGCGGGTTGATGAAGCGTGTTCCTGGTGGCGCGATGGTTGCGCAAGGCGCCATCGTGACGGGAGATGTAGAGCTCGGTGAGAATGTCACCGTATGGTTCGGCGCCATCATTCGTGGTGATGATGCACCCATTAAAATTGGTGCCCGCACCAATGTACAAGATGGCTGCATGATTCACTGCGATACCGGCGCAGCGCAAACGATTGGCAGCGATTGCACGATTGGGCACGGAGCCATTTTGCATGGTGTCACGGTGGGTCAGGGCGTGCTGATTGGGATGGGTGCCACCATTTTGGGTGGTGCGGTGATTGGTGATGGCGCAGTGGTTGCCGCGGGTTCTTTGGTGAAAGAAAATTTCGTTGTGCCTCCGTTTACCCTAGTAGCGGGAGTACCGGCGCGCGTCGTGCGGGCCACCACCGAAAAAGAAGCCGCTTTTATGGCCCATTCGGTGCCGCATTACGTCGCAACCGCTGAGAGTTACCTCGCTTGAACCCACCCTACGATTTTCCCGCACTGCAACGACAACTTCAAAAGGCGCCTGGCTTAGTGGTGACCATTTCCGGCGGTGTCGATTCGGCAGTTTTGCTGGCGGCTGCGGTGGCCACTTTGGGTACCGATTTGGTTCTTGCCGCGATTGCAATCAGCCCTTCTTTGGCTCAAGCTGAGCTCAAGGATGCGCGCGCCATTGCCGCTTCGCAAGGTGTGGCTTTGGTCGAACTTATGACTTGTGAAACCGAGGATCATCGTTATAAAGCGAATCGAGGCGATCGGTGCTTCTGGTGTAAGGAGCAGCTGTTTACGCATGCTACGGTGTATGCCGAACGCCGTGGCTGGAAGGTGGCTTATGGCGAAAATGCCAGCGACGACCCCGGCGAGCGTGCGGGTGCAAAAAGTGCCACCAACTGGGGTGTACTTTCTCCATTACGCGCAGCGGGCTGGGATAAAGATGCCGTGCGCGCCTATGCACGCGCGATTGGCTTAAGCGTAGCGGAAAAACCGGCCGCACCTTGTTTGGCTTCGCGGGTGGCTACCGGTGTTGTGGTGGAAGTAGCCGATTTGGAGCGTATTGAAGCCATTGAAGTGAATCTCAAACAACGCGGTTATCGCATCTTGCGGGCGCGTCATTTAGGCCCCGCAAGAATGATGTTGGAGTTTTCCGCGGAGGAACTCGAACGCGCTGTGAGTGAGCGCGAGGCGTTAATGCAAGTTGCTGCGCAGCACGGTTACAGCGATTGCAGTGTGCGCCGTTATGTATGCGGCGGCGTGACTACTTCTCAGCTTTGATGCCTTGGCGGTGGTATTCCACCAACCAGCGCCGATAACGCAGCGGCACATCTTCAGCCGAAGCGCTGTCGATCGTTTGCTGCAGGCGTGGCGGTAACTTCCCCCAAGAATCATCGCGAGGGTCGCGGAGGAACTCACTCAAAGGCATATCGCGTGGGGGAGTCAGCGTTTCTTCACCACTCTCCTTTTTCGGCATCGGTTTGTTCTCTGCCGGACTGTTGCCGCCACCGCCACCATCAGAAGGAGGCGGAGGTGGCGGCGATGGTAAGGCCGCGAGCAAATCCTCCATTTCCGCAATCAAGCGCTTGGCAACCGTGGCTGCTTCGGCTAGCTTTTCCTGCGGAGTCTCCAACGACAAGGTCAGGCTGCGATCGGCGTCGGCGTAAGTTGCGGAGACTTGCGCCATCTTTGCTTCCACTTCCTGTTGTGAAATGGTGTTCGGCGGTTGTGCCGCTTGCGGCTGTTCCTCTTGTGGCTGCGGCGGCGGCACGGCTGGCAACGGCGTTGGATCCTGGCACCAAGCTAAAGCGAGTAACGGCAGCAATAACATTTACATGTCCTCCGCTTTTTGTTGTTCTTCGATGCCCGACAACCGCGCTACCATCGATTCAAACTGAAGTTGCAAACTTTTCTGGCGATTTAAGAGTTGCTCCAAATCGGCCAATTCTTCTTGATCCATGGCAAGACCAACTTGTTGGTAAGCATCTTGCAGATTGTTCAGCAGTTCCAGTTGATCGCTGATGGAACTCTGCATACGCTTCAGCAGTTGCAGCTCGAGTGCGAAGTTGACCAGCGGCATATTCTGCTCATCCTGAGGTGGAGATTGCCCCCCTGGCATTTCCGCTTGATCCTGCTCCATCTGCAGGCGGTTGCGCTCGCGTTCGGTGCGAATGGCATCAATCAGGGATACCCAACTTGCCGTGAGCGCTGCACTTACTTGTAGAGAACTGGCCTGGAGGTGATAACGCGGTGGGCCAATCGTCTTACTCAAGCGTAGGTGATCTTGGGCTAGCAAGTTGATATAGAAAGGGAAGCTGTCAGCACCAGCTTCATCGATGGTGGCCATCATCTTGGTGGCCGCTAAAGCAAGATCAAGCTCGGCAGCGGCCGCTTGACGCAATTGAGCACGGGCACTGCGCGGCACAACTTCTTCACCTACTGCAGCGGCGACTTCTGCAAGGGTGACGTCGATTTCACGATGTAAAGCTAAAATGCGTTCCGCCTCCTGCTCGACGTCCAGCAAAATTTTATCGCGCTCGGCTTGCTTTGCTTGCTTGAATTTTTTCTCGGTTTGTTTTTTTGCTTGCTCTAAATTTTTGAGGGCTTCCTGTTGCTTGGCAATGGCCTCTTGCAACTGCTCACTAGGGGATTTTGGTTCGGTTTCGGCCGATTGCTCGCGCATTTCTTCGGCAGCATCCTCCGCAGCATCTTGTGCTTTTTCAGCGTCTTCGGATTTGCGCCCACTCTCTCGTTGTTGCTCGCGGTTGAACTCCTCCAATTTTTCTGCCAGCTCAGTTTGCAGCTTGGCCAGTTCCTCGCGCAATTTCTCCAACTGTTCCGCAGCACTTGGATCCAGTGCTTGTGCGGATTCCTCAGTTGGATCGGTAGGCTCAGTAGGATCGGCCTGGGGTTGGTTTTCCGAAGGTTGCGGGGTACCACTCTGGCCGAGTTGCTCTTCGAGCTTTTCCGTTTGTTCTAGGACTTGCTGTTGGTCCGCGATGAATTTTTCCAGAGCCGCCAAGCGTTCTTCTAGAGATTTCATTTGCAGAATCTCTTGCTCACGCCGCTCATTGCTGATCAAGAAATCCAACAGCTCCTGCAACACGGCAATTAATTTTTGCTGACCTTCCAAAGCATTGCCAGAATGCATGGCGCCGATTTCGCGGGCAAGTCCTTCCACTACGGCAGCCAAATCACCGCTTTCTTCGGCAGCGGCTAAACGCTCCGCAGCCTGTTGCAATAAATCCGCGCGCTCCACGCGGCCTTCTGCACGATCGCGTTCTTCCAGTACCCCTAAGAGGCTCTCGAGGCGGCGCAGTTGATCCGCGACTTGGCGTTGCTCGGTGGCCAGACGGCCGAATTCCACTCCGTCCTGGGCCGACAAAGGCATGGCGCAGGTCAGGAAGGTCGTGAGCAGAAGGGCACTAAACATGTATTTCCATTATCGTTCAGAAGCTTCGCGGGTTCGCAGATAAAGTCCACGTTGCCGCTCAAGAAGATTGCGCAACAGGTTAATTGCACTGTTATAGTCTTCCCAGGACAGCAGAATATCAAGAATTTCATCGAGATCTTCGCGTAAATTAACGGCCGCCTCTGGATTTGCACGTTCTGCCGCCGCGCTGGCCAGCAAATCTGCCGCCGGTCCTTGGCGAGCCAAGCGCAGCGCATTGCACAGATGGAGCAGCATGCCCGAGCGGTCTAAAGGCGTTGCAGCCGTAGAACTCAGGAGGACATCGGTGAGTTCTCCGGGTAACGGGCGTCCGTTTTGGAGCAGGTGCTCGACCACCGGAAGTTGCTGGGCGGTTTGGCGGTCGAGGTTGGAATAGAGTCGCTCAAGGAGCAAAGTTTCGGCATCGCCTAAAGCACCATCCAATTCACGCACGAAGCGTCTTACTTGCAGAGCGCTTGGTGGTTGTGTGGTTTCTATGAAACCGGCTGTGCGGTCGCGCAAGTTCTGCAGGGTTTCGCGCAGTGCAATGATGCGCTCGGCCAGGCGCTGTTCTTCCACTTCCATCGGCACCACTTCAATCCAGGCGGACTTGGCGTTGGCCACATTGCTCTGTGGCTCTGCGGCATCCGTCGCGGTGAAAATAAAACGATAACGATTCGCCTCAAAGGACTCTGCGGAGAAAGACTCCGGCGCCGCCAAACGCAGCAGCTGACGGAACTCGGTGCCGTTGTTGGGGGCATCGAGCGCCACTTCTACTTCCGGCTGGCCCTCGGAGTGACGGGCCAGTTGCACGGTCTGCAAGCCAAAATCATCGGTAGCACTGAACACGAGCGGAACGCTACCTCCAGGAACGGTGAGCCAGCGTTCCGTCGGAAACAAAATTTCAGGCTCCGGATTGCGATCGGGAGTTGCGGTCCATTTTAAAATTCCAGCCATGTCGTTACGGAAGCCATCGGCACCGGTCATGGCCAAGCGCACTTCCCCGGAACCTTCGATTTGAAAATCTATGTGGAACCGCTGCTCGGCAGTAGCGCTCAACTGTTTACGCGTACCATCCAGGAACACGGCTTCCACGTAAGTTGTTTCACGATTGGGCTCAAACACAATGCCGACGTGTGTGCCGCGTAATACCCGCAACTCATGAAAGTTGCCCTGCTCCTGCGGCAAGCCGGTGTAGGTTGGTGGCTCGGTCGTGACATTCCAAGCTGCTAACCCAGGGGCATCGCCAGCACGTAAATGCAGTCGAGGATGACCATCCGTGTCGTCGCCACCAGAGAAAGTGAGCGTGACATCGTCTTGCAAAGGGGGCAAACGCAACACAAACTCGCCACCACCAAGAGCGTGCATGGGGCGCGGGCGACTCCAGCCTAATGCGGTAACATTTTCTGGTACTTGACCATCTGCACGCAGGCGCAAGGAAACTACAGAACCGCGCGCTAGGGCTAAACTGAATTCTTCGGTATCTTCATATTCGAAAATTGCCGCCTCACTGAGGCCTTCAACATAGGCTGGCATCAACACTAGGGTAGTTTGAGATGGCCAGGCAATAGGACTGCCACCGAGGCGCTGCAGAAAAATTGCGGCTTCGTCCGGGAAGGCCCAAACCCCAAGAAAAATCAGCGCGGTGGCGCTTACCCCGCTTAACAAACTGCGCTGAGAACGGCCGGTAGGCACCATCTTGCGCGCATTCAAATCTGCACATAACGCGGTTGCTTGGGCGGTGACCGCGGCCAGCATTTCGACGGATGCACCATGCTGATGCTCTGCAAGTTCTACTGCAGTCGCAAGACGATCGCCTAACTGTGGATTGCGGGATTCCCAAATCGCGGCCAAATCGCGGCGCGGTGGTCGGGTGCTTAAAGGGGACAGCAAATCTCGATAAGCGCGTAAAGCGAATACCGCCAACGCGAAAGCCAAGAGCACCAAGCGCACGATCACCGGCGGTTCGAGCAAACGATCCAAGGCATATAAGCCCACCAGTAACAGCGCAGCGTTGCGTAGCAGACGGCCAATGCCGAAGCCGCACAGTACCACGAACAGGCGCCGCTCCAAAGAGCGCAAAGCCTGTTTGATGGCGTCGGGAAGAGGGTATGGACTCAACGTTGGAAGATGGGCAGATACTCTTTTGGAATCTGCAGGATGAGGCACGCGGTGGCAGTGCCGTAGTTGGTACCAGGACCCGTTCTATTCGGCCAGGAACCGTCAGCTTTCTGCATGCTAAGGAGCTCGCCTTGAATCAACTGCAGATAATCCTTGTAGTCTTGGCCACCCACAATGTGGAAAGCTTGCACGGCGTAGTAGTGGCCGTAGTAGAAGTAGTAATGCCCCTGCGCATTCTTACCAAAAGTTTTCGTGAAGCTCGGCAGCCGTGCCTTCAAGCGTGCCATTCCTTTTTCAATGTCGGCATCCGCGTAGACACCTGCGCCATGCAGGATGGTGATGCCCGCAGCAGTCAACGGAAAGCTGGCGCGTGATTGAAAGTCTGGTTGGTAACGGAACTCGCCAGTTTGTGCATCTTGGGAACGGCTCCAGTTCGGATCATTGTCGCGCACCGCACTTTTGCGCACGTATTCGACGGCAGCATCAATCGTCGAGATGGGCACTTGGATGCCAATGTTGCGCGCCGCGCGCAATGCCAACACTTGGCAAGCCGCCACCGACATATCCGCATCCGCAACGTGTGGTTGATAGCGCCAGCCCCCTTGCTCATTTTGGCTAGCCACAATCAAATCAACAGCCTTTTGCAAAGTGGGGCGCAAATCCTCGCGTTGACTCATGCCATAAGCTTCAGCCAAAAAAAGTGTGGCAAAAGCGTGCGAGTAAAGCCTGGTTTCGTTACCAGTAATGTAGCCATCGGTTTGCGCTTGCTTGAGGATGTAATCGATGGCGCGGTCCACGTTGGCAGCGTACGGGCCACGACCGGGTACATGCCCGCCAGCCAAGAATGCCATGCCTGCCAGGGCAGTCACACCGACGTGCCCAGCATTTTCATTCCACACGCGATATCCCTCCTCCAATTTATAACCCACATCACCCGCCCAATAACCTTCGGCGTGTTGGCTGGCAGCAAGGTACTTGAGGCCGCGATCTGCGGCTTCAAACCCAGCCGTGGTGAGTGGAGTCACTTGGGAGGTGGTTTGGCAGAGCAGGAGGCAGGTGGCGAGAATCATGGCGTTCCAAGAAGGGTAAGAAGGTCTCCATTACGCAGCACAAGAAAGTGATCCAGCAGATAAATTTCTTGTCCATATTGGCTGCGCGCGTTGCTCATGGTGACGTAACTGCCACGCAGCGTGCCGTCGTTATGGAGCAAAAAGGTGTGTAAGCGCGTTGCTTGGCTGCGGCTATTGGTTTCGCGGAGCAAAACAGCCCAACCGTCGGCGGCGCGGCGTGGCGGCTGGAAGGGTTCGCTAAGCGCCGAGTAGGGTAGATGATCTAACGTTGTTACCCACGGCTCCGCGGTAGCCCCAAGCTCGATGCAATGCAGCTCGGTGCGATCCTTTGCATCGGCCTGGATGGTAAGCATTTGTCCATCCGGAGAAATCTCTCCAGTACCATCGCGCGCATCGACTTGCGGAATCTGCACATTCGTCACCAGAAAATTGTGCCTCCAGACCTGGGTAGCACCCGGCGCCAGCCAGTTGAGGGTGATTGGACTGAGACTGGATTCCAAAGTGCGCGAGGGGCGGCTCCACCAACCAAGGCCGGTGGGGGTTGGGAGTTGGCCATACTCCAGGTTGGTGAGTGGAATCGTGGTTGGGGCTTGATCCGGGGCCACAATCAGCACGGAACTTTGCTTGCGATCGCCGCGACTATGATTCCCGGCTCTGCCCGGACCACTGGTGGTCATGGCAACGCCTTCTCCCAGCGCGCTGGTCAAAAATCGTTCGGTAGCATTCTGTACGAAGGGTAGCTCAAAAAGGGTAGGTGCTTCTTTATGGAGCAAATTGATCCGTTGTACGTCGCGGGTGCTGTCTTGTAATAAAAACAGCCAATTTTCGTTGGCCACTATGCTGGCGGGGCGACCAGCTGGAGCTTCGATATCTTGAGCCATGACGGTGATGCCGGTTTCCAAATCGATAAGCTCCAGGCGCAACATTTGCTTGGCATCACGCAGCAACACCGCGACCAACTCACCAATACGCAATGGCGCAATGGTGGTGCTTAAGACCTGACCAATCAAACGTTCTCGTAGCGTGCCGTCGGGTTGAATATGTACCCAGCGACCTTGGTAAATGATGCTCAATCCGGTTGCGGTGGGATAGCAAAAACGCTTCAAGGAGCGCAGGGATTCCGCGCCAGGAATTAAATCCAGGCTGGCCACCACCTGGGCACCTTGGCGGCCCATGCGGATGATTTGGCAATAATTTTGACTCTGTATCTGTAAGAAGGCGTAAACATCGCCATTCTTTTCCATAAGGTGCAGGAGTTCGGAACCGCGCAACGAAATATTATCTATGACTCGGAGTTCGTTCGGTAGCGAGGGGAGTTCCGGTGCAGTGTGAAGCTGTAGAGCAATTTCCGGCCAGGCGCGATGGGGGTCGCCAAAATCGTAGACCCAGCGCAAGAGTTTTTTGTACTGACTGCGGTCGTCGGGATGTGCATGGAGTTGGGTGCGCAACCAATCTTGCATGGCATCGGTGTCATAGAAAGCACGCAGGCTGGCAGCGTTGACCTCCTGTTGAGCCAGGGTGGTGCGCGCGGCTAGTTGATGAGCGGCTTGGACTGCAGGAGTTTCGAGCAGCATATCCAGCATGTGTCGCGCCCATTGCTGCAAAGGTGCATGACGCACTTGCAGGTCTTCCACATTTTCCAGCAGGAGTACATCCACGAGCTGGTCGTGTTGTTCTAAAACGTCTTTGGTGGACATCGCCGCCAAGGCTTCCGCACGCTCCAAGGAGGCGAGGAAGGGTTGATAGCCGCCGTTGCGGGTCAGCACTCTTTGCGGTGCGGCTTCGAGCAAAATAAGAATGGCGCTACCCAGACTTGGTGCCTGCGGATCCACTTCGGCCTGCACATCCAAAATAAGACTTGCGGCGGCCAAACGCAGGCGGGCGTCGGAGCTGCTGAGAAGTTTGCTGAGTTGCTCTAACCCTTGGCGCGTTTCGCCGACGACTAACCAAGTGCGACTTGCCAAGAACAGCAGCGCGTCGCGGAAGGCCACGAATTCGTTTTCGCTAGCCATTTTTTCGGCACTGCGCGCCAAACGCTTGCCAAGGTTGAAGTCGGCGGCAAAATCCAGCGTTTCGAGCATCCATAACAATTCGCGCAGGTCGCGAGCGCTAAGGTTGCGAGCTGCCAGTGTGTCAATCAAAGAACTCGGATTGACTAAGGCACTGATGCCTTGATGAGTCATCAACAGGAGCATGCCGTGAATAGCTTGCAAAGGTCCCAAGGGTATTTCGGGCACACTTTGGTTGTCGACGGCAAACCCCTGGAATTGCAAGCTATCCGGATCCAGCAAAATGGCACCGCGGGAGGACATTGCCAAAACACCATTGCGGGTGATGACGCCGGGATACAAATTGGAGGAGTCGGCCCCGGCGTATTCATAAAAAGCTTTGCTGAACCGTAGACGGCTACTACCACTGTCGCTGAACGGTTGATGCACAATGTTGGTGCCACTGAACCACGCACCGTAATGGTCGAGACCGATTAAGTGCGCCATCGTTCCATAAGTGGAATTGGATACAGCGGGCCACAAATCGAGCAATTGGCCATCGTCGGCGTTGAGTACGAATGCGGCCGGAGAATCCAGTGGCGCCACCACTAAATGCTGGCCGTCATAGGCAAGCGGATTGTTGCGGAACACATGTTGTCGTGGGCTAACGCTGCCGTTTTGCCGTGTTTTCACATCGGTGCGCGGGTAGGTGCGTGTCCAGATGGCTAGCCCATTGTTTGCATCCAGCGCGCAGACGGTGCCAAAGTGCGAGCACACAAACACGCGGTGGAGATCAGCGACCGGCGGAGGACATGCGAGCTCCGACAAGATGTTGCCGAACAAGTTTGTTTCCATGGTGCCGCTGGTGAGAAAGCTTTTCCAAAGCCGTTCGCCAGTGCGCAGATCCAAACAAAGCAGCGATAAGTCCACCGTGCCCGAAGCGCTGTAAATAGGCAAATAAACTTTGCCGCCCGCAACTGCTGGCGGACTGGCGGCAAGTTCGTAAGGTTGACGATCTTGCTCTTCCATCCAGCGCACATCTTGACGCCACAAAATTTCCCCGCTGAGCGCATCAAAGGCATAGAGCCGGCGAGCGGGCATCATTTTGCGAATTTTGATGCCACTGTAGGCGTCTGCACGGCCAATCGGAACCGGTTCTTGGATGACCGCCAGCACAATTCCATCCGCGAGCACCGGCGCTAACAAGGTAAACGGCGAAGCTCCACCGCTCATTGTTTGATCAAGGCTAGTGCTAATGGCAGCCCATCCGGGCGGCCCCTGGAAATGCCAACGAGGCAGGCCGCTACCGAGTTCGAGAGCGACTACCTCGCGGCCATTGGTGGCGAAACCAAGCCCATATCCAAACGCCATGCGATGGTTGAGATTTTGCAGCGCGAAATCATCGGAAAAGGAAAAATTCCAGCCAGGACTCAAGCCGGTAAGACTTACGCGCGGTAACTCCAGTGCACCAATACTGGAGAATACCGGTGCTGTTAGCGGATCCACTGGCGCTGGCAACGGCAGCGCGGTTTGCCAGTTGGAAGGCAGCGCTGCGGCACCATGGAAATCGGCCAACTCCTGATAACCACGATCACGCCATAACTCCTGCAGCAATTGGGTGGCTTGATCGCCGGCGTCCGTTGCACGATAGCGCGCTGCAATGCTGGTCAGGCGGGTTAGATTGGGCGGGTTCATGGCCTTTTGCAACTCCGCGAATCCCCGCGCGCTAAGCATTTGTTGACGCACAACGAGGGCTTCCGCCGGCAAAGTGTTGAGTAACAAAGTTGCCGCGTAAACGGCACCTTGAAAGAGGTTGTCGTCCACCGAAATCACAGCCGAGCTTTCTGCGTCGGCGATTTCTTGCAGCAAGTTGACGGCTTCTTGCCAGCGTTCTTCGGCTAAATAAGCACGCGCATCATCCAGTTTGGTTGCAAGTCCGCGGTCTTCCAGCAGAGAAATACCATCTGGCAATTCTTGCTGTGCAGCAGCCGCGCTTGCCAGCAGTAGGCAAGTGAACCAGCAGCAAGCGAGGATGCGATTCAACTTAGGTTCATGCGTTTGCGCAACAGCCACTCAGCTGCGGCGAGGATCAAAAACAAAGCGAGGAACGGCCAAGCTTCGAGATTGTGGACGGCGGAGGAAGTCACGCGTGTGACACGGTTTTTGCCATCCAAGGTGTCGAGTAGATCAGCGGAGTTTTCGACGGCAACCAGTTGACCTCCAGTGCGCCCAGCGAGAGTAACCAACGCCGCTTCGTCTTGGGTGGTGTTGGCCATTTCACGCGAGGATAAGTGCACGTTGTAGCGCGCGCTGGCAATCACTTCACTATCGACATTGCCATCGGTAGTCATAAATACGCGCGCTTGCCCAACACTCGCGGCGCGCAGTTGGCCGCGATAGATGCCAGGTTGCTCCGGTACCGGGTGCAACATGGCAGTACGCCCGCTGCTATCTAAGAAAAGCGGTACGCCTTCTTCGCTGATGATTGGCTGAAAGGAATCATCCAATAAGCGTGCTTCCACTTGCAAGAACGCGCCGAGCTCCACCTCGGTGCGATCCAGATCCAAGCGTAAACGGCCATGATCGCCGCGCAAACGGGTCATTGCGAGGTGACGAATCGCGGAGCGCCAAAAACGGTCCACATATTTTTCACCACCGGGAAAGCGCCAGCGCCAGGTTTCGTCGGTGCCAATCCAGCCTACCCAACCCTCCGGCGCATAAATGCTGGCCGCAATCACATGCGGACCGAAGCGATTTTCAATTCCACGGTTGACCAACCATGCTTGGGCCCCAGGGCGTAGGCGCTCCACCGGCGCATACCACCACAACGGCGCCGAGGTCGTCCACAACTCTAGGTTTTTGTTGGGGTCGGCATCGAATAACACCACCGAGTGAGGGCGTTGGATATCCGGCGGCAGTGGCAAATACTTTTGCGATGGCACCGCATCTTCGCGCCCGATGATGACCGGCAGCAAATCTTCAAGCGGGGAACCGATGTACGCCGACGGATTGTATTTTGGGCCTGCCAGCATCAACAAGCCGCCGCCTTTTTCCACAAATTCGGCCAAACTGGCGACAAAACGTTGGCCATCGAGTGGGTCAGGCGTGAGGCGCGTAGGATCCGCATCGCCGAGGATGATGAGGTCGAAGTTGTCGAGTAACTCCGCGCTGTCGACGGGCAGTTGCAGTAACGACGGCACGTCGCGCGAATGCTCCTGCGGGAAGTTGCGGTCCGCCTCAGCAAGCCAACACTGCAACGAAATATCGCGCTCGGCACGAATCAAGCGATCCTTCAAATAGCGATATTCCCAACGCGGACCACCTTCCACCAACAACACGCGCACCTGCACTTCTTTCACGGTGAGCGCTAGGCTGATGCGATTGTTCTCCAGCGCAGTCTCGCCTGGTGCCGGCAACACCTCAGCCACCAAGTTACGTTCGCCCGGTTCTTGCAAGATGGCTGGCAGGACCAAGTTGAGCCCATTCTCATCCGGATGATCCACCAAAATGCGATCCCCGATTTCATTGCCACCTTCATCTAGCAAGCGCACAATTGCCTGCGTGGGCAGTTGGCTGCCGCTTGCGCGCAACCGCAGGGAAAACAGCGCAACATCGCCAGCGAGCACTAAATCGGGTGTTTGGATGCGTTCTAGAACGAAGTCGGGTGCTTCTGTGGCGGAGCCGAAGGCCACCACATGCACTTTGACGCCTTCATCACGCAGGCGATCCGTGACTTCGCTAAGCGGTGCACCCGAAGTACTGCGGCCGTCGCTAAACAATACGATTTCCGGTACCCGTCGGCCGCGATATTCAGCCAGCAAGGCCAGCAAGGCGTCGCCCGGCGCCGATTCTTGGCCCGCGGCTTGGAGTTCTCCGCCGTTGCTTGCGGTTGCGGCGAGGCGTTGCTCAAAGCGCCAGGCGCTGAGGTCGTAAGCGTTACTGAGTTTTTCTCCGAAGGGACCGGCCAAAAGTTCCGACAGCAATTGTTGGCGCGTGATGCCGTCGGCGCTATCGCTGCTCGACATGGAAGCACTGTCATCGAGCAGGAATGCCAAGGGTGCTGCTTCGGTGGTCACGCGGTCGTTGCGCAGTGCCGGGCCGAGGCATAAGAAAATCGTCAGCGCCAAAAGTAGCACGCGTAATACGGTGGTGGCGCGGCGCGTCGTGCGATTGCGGCCGCGCAGACGATAGGCGAATCCAGCAAGGACAATGACTGCAGGAGCAATCACCAGCCACAGTACCCATGCTGCAGGAAGGTTGGTGAAGAAGAGGTGCGTCATTGGGGAGGGTTACGCATCAAGTGCGCCTCCGGTCAAGCATCGTGGCGAGTAAGGTTTCACTTACCAAGCACGCGAGGAGTAAAAATAACAAGGTACGCATGAGGTCACGAGGCAAATGATTATTGATAAAACCCTCATCATCAAGATCCTCAGGGCGGCCGAGACGAATGCTCTTGGGCAAGAAACTGCGCAGCTCCTCTGGGGTGGAAGCACGCAAATCACTTTCCAGGGCTGGGGGTACCACCGCCAAACGCAAACTCAGCGGCGCTTCTGCGCCATCGGGTAACAGCAGGTGCGTGTTCAAAATCCAAATGCCAGGTTGTGGTACTGCCGCCACAAGTTCCAAGCGGTGGCGCCCTTCCGCCAAGATGCTGACGGCGGCAACCTGGCTGCGGCGCGCTCCATCTGGATTGATGAGTTCGGTATCGGTAGGCGGGAAATCTAGGGTGACCGCCAAACTTGCCCCGACTTCATAGGCAGTGCGGTAACCCGGTTGCGGTGCCAGCGAAAACAGCAAGTCGTAGAGCAGCGGCAAGGTTCCGCCGGGAACTTCCTCCATCCGGTTCCAAGTGCCATGTGGGGCTGCCGCCAATAAGGCAACGCGGCCGTAACCAAACTCCCAATCCACTAAGGCAGCACCACTATCGATTTCGGCGTTGGCAGTGAGAAAGCGCAACACGGTGGCAGCGGGGGTGGCTGCCCGCGGATCTACCGCGATGGGGCGATAACTGTAGTGGGGTACTTCGGTGAGCAAGGGTTGCCAACGTTGGTCGCTGAAGAAGCGCAACGCGGCATGTTCGGGTGCAGCGATAGCAACGCGTGCCGGTGATTCTTGATTGGAAACCACTTCGCCTACACCGACACCAACCGATCCCAATGCGTCGAGCAAGAGTTGGAGTTCTGCTTGCCCCGTTTGCGGACCGACAGCAAGGAGCAAGCCGCCACCGCGCGCCACAAAAGGCACCAGGGTTTGTACGACTCGCGGCGGAATCGTGCCTGGATCGGCCAACACCAGCAAATCGGCTTCTGCGACATCGGCTGGGGTGAGTTGCAGCACCGGTACCGCGCGGGGGCGGAGTGGGGCTTGCTCCCCAAGTTGGAGATACCGTTGCAGCGCATCAAATACACCGGGCGCTTGTTGCGGGGAAGCTTCTTGACCCACCAGGACCACTTGCAGTCCATCATCCACCGTTAAAGTGGCGGTGCGGGAATCATCGGCCAACAGTTGGTCGTGTTGGAGGCGAACTTCTACGGCCCGCGCGCCGACTTCCATGGGGGATAAAGGCACATTCCAATCGCGTTGCTCTAGAGCGGACAAACTGAATTTGCGGGTGGCAACTGGAGAATCGTCGATCAATAAAGTGGCTTGAACATCCTTGGGTAGATTGCCAAAGTTGCGCAACACCACATTGGCCGTGCAGGAATCCCCGCGCACCAAACGTGCAGAAGACAGAGTGAGTGCAGTGACTGCAATGTTGTTGCGCGGTGGGACTCCGCAATCCACTAACTCCACTGCACAACCCAGCGCGACCAATTCTTCAAGAGGCGTCACCATGCTGCTATCTTGATTCCACAAGTTGGCTTGTAAATCAGTAAGAATGGTCACGCGTACTTGCCCCGTCTCCAGCGCCAAATCACTCACGGTACGGATTGCTGCCAGCAAAGCCCCAGTCAAATCACCGCGTACGGCATCGGGGCGTTGCAACTCACGCAGCGCAGCTTGCACTTCGTTGGGGTCGCCTGAGGCTATGCGCTCCGTGGCTAGGCCTGCGCGGATGATGGCAGCGCGGTCATCCAAACCAGCATCCAGTTCTCCCAAACGTTTGCCGGCAATAGCAAGCGCGCGTTCATAAGTGGATTGATCTTCGTTGCGGAAGTCCATTGACATCGAGGCATCCAGAACGATTAACTCAGCACGTGCATCTCTACCTAAAGCCAGAGGCAAACCTTCGCTACTTGGCCGTGCTAAAGCCAAAATCAACAACAGTACCGCCAAGGTGCGCAGCAGCAGCAAGATCATGTCTTCGAGCAAAATGCGGCGGCGCGTACGCCGTAATGCGCGCTGCAAGAACTCCATTGCGCTGAACTGCACTTTGCGAAAGCGGCGCCGTTGCAGCAAATGAATCACAATCGGCACGCCGACCAGCGGGAGAGTCCATAACATGCCCGGAACGGTGAAGATCAACGTGACCTCCCAGGTTTCGCAGCGTTGCGGCGCGCCAAGAATTCCACCAGTCCGGCTTCTAGAGGTTCTTCAATCGGCATGCGGCGGAAGGCGCAGCCTGCAGAACGTAGGCGTCGGCGTAAATCGGCACCGTGGGCTTCAAACTCTTCCAAGTAGGCTGCGCGTATGGCGTTGGGATCCAAGCGCAGGCGCAAATCCGTTTCGAGTCCTTCAAAGCGCGTGTTGTGTTGGAAGGAGAAATCGATTTCCGCGTGATCCAAGGTACGCATGACAATCAAATCGTGTCCGGCGCGGCGCAACATACCAGCAGCTTGTGCCGCGGACTCTGGATCGCCGAGGTTATCGCTAATCCAAACCACCAACCCGCGGCCCTCCATTTGTGCACCGGCTAAGCGTAATCCAGTGGCTGGATCGCCCGCACCCTCTGGCTCAAGCGCGGCAAGGTGCTGGCACAACGAAGCCCAGTGCGCTTCGCCGCCGCGCGCTGGCAGGGGACGCTCGAGGCGATCGCCGTGGGTGAGAAACAAACCGAACATATCGCTCTGATCACACGCCACGCGGGCTAAAGCCGCAGCCAGCCAGGTTGCGTATTCCAGCTTTGACCACTCGCCGGTGGTAAACGCCATAGATGCCGAAGCATCCACCACCAACCATAAACGCAAATCCGTTTCCGCTTCGTATTCCCGAATGATGTTGCGATCAGAGCGCGCCATCAACCGCCAATCCAAATGCCGAATATCGTCGCCGGCGACGTATTCACGATGCTGCGCAAAAGTTGTGCTGGCCCCACGTAAGGGCGAACGGTGACGTCCTCCGCGCAAGCCTTCCACTGCGGTTCTGGAGCGCAACTCGAGCCGCGCTAACCGAGCCCGCAGCTTAGGATCCGATACCTGCCGCACGATCCCCGTGAAGTGCGCTGGTGTGAGCTTTGGTTTCTTGCAGCAAGCGTTGGATGATGTCGTCCGGAGTGACGTTTTCAGCCTCTGCAGCGAAGTTGGTCAAAATACGATGGCGCAGTACAGATGGCGCCACGGCGTCGATATCCAACGCCGAAGCGTGCAAGCGGCCTTGCAACAACGCACGTGCCTTGGCCGCCAGAATCATATTTTGCGAAGCGCGCGGGCCGGCGCCCCAGGTTACCCACTTACGAATAAACTCTGGTGCTTCGGCAGAGGGGCGGGAAGCGCGCGCGATGGCGACGGCATAGTGAATCACGCTATCGGCAACGGGTACTTGCCGCACCAGGGCTTGCATGTGGTGCATTTTTTCTGCATCCATCACCTTTTCAACTTCCGCTTCTACTGCACCGGTGGTGCGGCGCAGAATTTCAGCCTCTTCCCTTTCGCTGGGGTAATCCACTTTGATGAGGAACAGGAAGCGGTCGAGTGCGGCTTCGGGGAGCGGGTAGGTGCCCTCTTGCTCAATCGGATTTTGCGTAGCTAACACAAAGAACGGTTCCGGCAGTGGCCGCGTTTTATTTCCAGAAGTGACTTGGCGCTCTTGCATGGCTTCGAGCAGCGCTGCCTGGGTTTTCGGTGGTGTGCGGTTAATTTCATCCGCAAGGACGATGTTGGCGAACACCGGGCCTTTGACAAAGCGGAAGCTACGTTCGCCAGTTTCTGGATCCGCGTGGAGGACTTCCGCACCAGTGATATCCGCCGGCATAAGGTCCGGCGTGAACTGGATACGGCGGAAATCCAAATCCAATGCGCGTGCGAAAGTACTTACCAGCAAAGTCTTTGCGAGGCCCGGCACGCCAACAAGGATGGCATGACCACGGGCTGCGATGGCAATGGCGAGCTCCTCAACCACCTGCTCTTGACCGACCACCACTTTGCCTATCTGCTCACGCAGTTTTTGAAAGGCCGCGGCAAACTCCTGTGCGGCTTCGAGATCATTGCTTGGCTGACTATTCATTCTGGTTCCTACGCCCTTCTAAGGCTCTTTGTTCGCTTATTTTCTGCACAGCTTCCGGATCCTTGCCGACGGCATCATTGCGGTATTGCAGTCCCTTCAAATTATCTTCGAGCTGGGCGGCTTCCGCTTCTTCGCGGGCCTCTTGCTGTGTGGTCTGTACTAGGTCTACCGCCGCGGGCAACAACAAATAGCCACCGAGCACAATCACCGCTCCCCACAGCACGACCTCCATGGCACGATGCTTTTTTGTGGGGTGTGCGGTGGTCACAGCGGTAGCGCGCTCCCGAAACGAGCCGAATGACCAAGCCACTCTTCAATACGCAGCAACTGGTTGTATTTGGCGACCCGGTCCGAACGACAAGGAGCACCCGTTTTTATTTGACCCGAACCCACAGCCACTGCCAAATCAGCGATGGTGGTGTCTTCGGTTTCGCCAGAGCGATGCGAAATCACCGTGCTAAAACCAGCTTCCCTAGCGATATCAATCGCGCGTAAAGTCTCCGTAAGTGTGCCGATTTGATTGACCTTGATCAAAATTGAGTTGGCCTGGCCGCCGTCAATGCCACGCAAGAGCCGTTTCGGATTGGTGACGAACAAATCATCGCCAACTAGTTGGACATCGTCGCCGAGTTCATCGGTGAGCAGTTTCCAGCCCGCCCAGTCATCTTCATCGAGGCCATCTTCAATCGAAACGATTGGGTACTCCTGGCACCACTTGCGGTAGAACTCGACCATCTGCTGGGAATCCAGTTGTTTGCCTTCGAAAGTGTAGATGCCATCCTTGTAGATTTCGCTGGCGGCGACATCAAGGCAAATGGCCATGTCTTTCTCGCCAGCCTTGAGGCCAGCGTTGTTGATGGCTTCGAGGAGCAAATCAATGGCTTCCGCGTTACTGCGCAGGTTCGGCGCGAAGCCACCTTCATCACCAATGCCGGTCGAAAGACCCTTTTCACGCAACAGCGATTTCAGCGCATGGTAGGTCTCTACGCACCAACGCAAACCTTCGGCGAAGGTTGGGGCACCCCAAGGCTGCACCATAAACTCTTGAAAATCGACGTTGTTGTCGGCGTGTTCGCCGCCATTGAGCACATTCATCATGGGCACCGGTAAACGGTTCGCACCGACACCACCTAAGTAGCGAAACAAGGGCAAACCAGCATCATCGGCGGCAGCGTGAGCCACCGCTAGGGATACTCCGAGCAAGGCATTGGCGCCAAGAGCGGATTTGTTTTCCTCGGCGTCGAGCTCAATCAAGGCGCGGTCGACTTCTTCTTGTTCATCGGCATCCATGCCTTCGAGCGGCTTGGACAGCACCTCGTTGACATTGGCGACCGCTTGACGCACTCCTTTACCGCCGTAGCGCGTGCCGCCATCACGCAACTCCACCGCTTCGTGTTGGCCGGTGGAAGCCCCCGACGGCACCATCGCGCGCCCGCTGGCACCCGTGGATAGGTCGACTTCCACTTCAAGAGTAGGATTTCCGCGGGAATCAAGGATTTCGCGGCCGTGGATGGAAATGATTTCGCTCATCAGACAGTCTGTTTGGAACAGCGAATATGTTAGCCGTGCGGACCTCCAAAAATCAGCACCGCCATGCGAGAATGGCGGATTCCCTACGCCGCACTGGCTGCCAAAGATGTTCAGCATCACCGACCTCGATTACCGCTACGGATCCCAAATCATCTTCGACGAAGCCAACTTAAAGGTGGAGTCGGGGTGGAAAGTGGGGCTAATTGGCCCCAACGGCTGTGGAAAAACCACGCTGTTTCGTCTACTGACTGGCCAGGAGCAGCTCGAAACGGGCTTGTTGAGCTATCCAAATGGCATCCGCATTGGCTATTTCGACCAAAAAGTAGGTGAAATGTTCGGTTGTGACGTGGTGGAGCAAGCCGTGCGCTGCGCCGGACGTGTGGGTGCTTTGCGCAATCTGCTCGAGGAGCTAGAGCATGACCTTGGGGATCCGCACAAGGTTGATCAACTCGATAACATCATGGCGCGTTACTCGGGGTTGCAGTCGGAATTTCAAATCCTGGGTGGTTATGACATCGAATCGCGGGCGCGGGAAGTTCTTGCCGGGCTTGGTTTTGATCAGCAGAAAATGAATGGCGATATCGGCATCCTTTCGGGTGGCTGGAAGATGCGCGTGGCCCTTGCGGGCATTCTCCTGCAACAACCAGAAATTCTATTGCTCGACGAACCCACCAACCACTTGGATTTGGAATCGATCTTGTGGCTTGAGGGGTTCATACGGGATTACCGCGGCACGGTGGTGATGACCTGTCACGATCACGAATTTATGAACAAAGTGGTGACGCGGATTGTCGAGATCGATGAAGGGAAGTTACGTATTTTCCCTGGCGATTATGATTTTTACCTCGCTCAGCGCGAGCTTGAAGATAAGCAACGCATGGCGGCCTTTGAACGGCAAACCGCGCATGTCGCGCGTGAGATGCGCTGGATCAACTCCTTTCGCGCCAAAGCGCGGATGGCGTCACAAGCGCAGAGCCGGCTGCGCAAGTTGGATAAGTTAGAAAAGTTGGAACCGCCGCGTAGCCGTCGCCAGAAGCTGGTATTCAAGATTCCGCCACCACCGCGGTCGGGCAACGATATCTTCGTCGCGGAAGGTTTAGATAAGAGTTTTGGCGATAACGCGGTTTACATAGACCTGGATTTACACCTTCGGCGCACCGAGCGCTGGGCTGTGCTGGGGGTCAATGGCGCCGGGAAATCCACCTTGTTGAAAATCATTATGGGGGATATGGATGCAGACGGCGGCGTGTGTAAACGTGGCGCGTCTTTGAGTACCGGCTATTTTGCGCAGCACACTACGGATTTGTTACACGCGACAAGTTCCGTGTTAGAGGTGATGACAGCTGAGTTCCCAACAGCTAGCATTGGACATTTACGCTCTTGTCTTGCATGTTTTGGTTTTGATCCGGATGATTTAGAAAAGAGGACGGCGGTCCTATCGGGTGGTGAGAAGGCACGCTTGGTGTTAGCACGCATGCTTTATAATCCACCAAACTTTTTGGTACTGGATGAGCCAACGAACCACTTAGATGTTGAATCGAAGCAGGCACTGTTGGAGGCGCTGGCCAATTATGAGGGTACGATTATTTTTGTGAGCCACGACCGCCATTTTCTGGAGTCTTTGGCTACGCATGTGCTGGAGATCGATGCTTCGGAGGCTACGACTTATTATGGGGGGTATAAGGGGTATGTGGAGGCAACGGGGCACGCAGGTCCGGGAGCCTAAGGAATCTGGACCCCTTGGGTGTGCCTTGCTTGCAGTCTCATGGGCCACCTCCAATGGTAAATTTCTTTCATTTGAAAAGATGAGAGGCTAACACCGAGCGCCTGAGCAGGTGTTGTCTTGGTACGGTTAGTGACTCCTCGCACGTAGTTTCGCCATGCAATCCATATCCAACAGTGTCGCTGCAGGCCCGATTTCTTCTTGGATGCAGCCCAGCTCCGTCGAACCAAACAAGAAAGCCCGTCGCGCATCATGGCCAGAGTGTGATTAATCGGGAATAGTGCGTTGTGATAATCCCGCACATCTCTACTGCTCGTCACTTCATGCTGAATGTCGCGGCCCCAGCAGGACTTCTTCAGCTCTACGGGATAGGATTTTTTCTTATCGCTCTGGAGGTGTGCGGAGGCCTTTGGATCCAAGTAGTAATTTAGGAGATCGAAAGATTTGCGAACGACGCGCCGTGATTCGGATCGCCGAGGCCCTTCCTCCATTTCGATTAACCTTTTTCGCCGTCGGTACTGGCTATTCAGTTGTCCTCGTGAACCCATTTTCCCAGCGAAAGCACCCAAAATGAAATAGCTGTGTCGCTCGATCGTCACGGCAAGCGTGACCGGTTTAATCCTGCGGTTATGCTCAAAAGTTTCTAGCTCGTCAATCTGAAAAACACCATGGATTCCGCCCCTCTCCCTGGATTGGTTTAACTGGGCTCGGTGAAAATCGTGAGCTATGCGGGAGAGGAGCGTGAAGCGCCGCTCCACGGTTTTTCGATTGACTCCCAAAATTCTGGCGGCCTGTCGACGCGTTACTTTTGAGCAAAGTAAATGCATAAGGGAATGATGCAAAATTGGTTTTCGCCACCGATAATTACCGCGGAAAGTTTGAGAGCTGAAGCCTCGATTACATATTAGACAACGAAATCGAGGGATGCGGCGTCCGTCACATTTTCTTAAAAATGACCCGCGACGGCAAAAACGAAAAGCAATTTCTGGAGATTCACTGGCACAAAAACGGTTGGGGCAATGGGGTGGCTTAAACAAGAAACGTCCTCCTGGTTGGGTGCCAGGAGGACGTTTAATAAGATCTGGAGATACGGAATCAATTTGCAAGCGGAACACTCAAGGGGACCAGATTCGCTGTTTGGACCTTCCAATCGAACTCAGCAGCCATCAGCACCTCACCACGTTTCCACACCACTGTCGCCGTATTACCCTGCACAGCTCGCAAAGCGGCACCCACATCAGACAAAGCGTGCATCGCAGTGCCGTTAATACTCACCAGCACATCACCCTTACTCATGCCAGCCTTGGCGGCAAGGCTGCCGTCGACTAGCTCATCAATCTCCATCCCTTCGCCAAGGAACACGCCGAGGCGGCGGCGATTTTCTTGGTTGCCGCGCGTTGTGCGGCTACCCATGTCTTCCCGTGGCACAGCTTGATTCATGTTTGCCAAGCGCCATGCCGCCGCAGCTACCACGCGAGCGGTGCCTCTTTGGAATGCCGGTACCACTTGATCAACCCAATCGTACTGTGTGTGATGCACGTAGGTGTAGTTCACGCCGCCCATTTGTTCCCAGAAAAATCCGGGAACCTCGACACTAAGATAGGAATCATGATCGCTGCCGACGCCGCGTGGCAGACGTTCGGCAGCAACCAATCGAAAGCGCAGATTGTCGTCCTCGGCTGCAGCCGTGTGGTTGATGATGGGGCCGAATGCTTCTTCAAACAAAGGCATCATGAGTGGCGTGGCACGAATGCCAGAGCACGCGTTGGTGCCGCCGTCGTGCACGATGACCGCGGAAATATGCGCGCTTTCTTCAGGGTGTTGGTCGATGTATGCGCGCGAACCCAACAAGCCTTGTTCTTCTCCGCTCCACAGCATAAAGCGAATCGTGCGACGCGGCTTTAGGCCCTGCTCTTGCAGAGATTGCAGCAAGATTCGTGCGGCTTCTAAAGTGGTGGAAGTACCCGTTCCATTGTCCTGGGCGCCACCTGCGCCATCCCAGGAATCAAGGTGCCCACCAAAAACAATCAGTTCGTCCGCCAAATCGGTGCCCGGGATTTCAGCAATCACGTTGTAGAGTGGGATAGGACCCTGGGTGAAGGTTTGAGCGATATCAAACTCCAACTCTACGGCCTGCCCTTCCTCCAACAGCTGATAAATTTGGCTGAATTGATCGCGCAATAATTGAATCGAGACTCGCGTCGGCAGGTTGTCCCAATCTACTTTGTATTGCCCGGAGGTCACCAGCAAACCACTTTTGTTGCCAGGTCGAATCACGCCGGCAATGCCCTCAGCATCACAGAGCGTGCCGAAGCGATCGCGCAGCTCGTCACTGTCTAGATCAAAACGTGGGGCGTAAGTTCCCGAGGAAGCAACAATCCACGCGCCGGCGAGTTTGCCTTTCAATGCGGCCAACTCTTCCTCGGACGTGGGTGCGCGTAAGGCCGGCCCGCGTTGCGCCCCCTTGGTGCCGGGGGTCCAGGAGCGGGTCATGAACACTAAATCCATTTGCTCTGGTGCCGTTATTTGTCCGTGCGCATGTTGACGGTCAAAGCCGACTGGGAAAGTGCCCCACTCTTCCATCCGCACGTTTTGAAACCCATAACTCTGGAATTGTTTCACCGCCCACTCAGCGGCGGCGGTCAAATTCTTGGAGCTAGTCAGACGAGGACCGATTTGATTGACTAAGTGATCGAGAATTTGATCCACCTGCAGATCCGCATCAGGGATGGCATAAATTGCATCCACGATGGGGTCGACAGCATCCAGGCCCGTGAGAGAGGGGGGCGTGAGTAGCGGTGTTGCCTCTTGAGCAGGCGCCCAGCAAGGAAATGCGAGTAGGGCAAAAAGGAGTGGAGTGAGACGGGAATGCATGTTCAGTTTGTAGGCTAGTACGGCCGCGGGTGTTCCAGGATAGAATCTTCCTATGGATTCGGAGCCACGTCCGCCACAAGTCTTGTCACCACAGAATTTAGTCACCCTTGGGAACCTTGCCTGCGGGGTGGTTGCGATTCTGCTTTGTGTCACGGCAATTTTGGAGAATGACCCTCATCGGCTCTATGAGGGGGGGCTGTACTTGGTGCTCGCCAACGTGCTCGATGCTGTCGATGGCAAGCTTGCCCGGATGACGGGGAGTGCCAGTCCGCTCGGTGCCCAACTAGATAGCTTGGCAGATTGTGTTACTTTTGGTGTGGCGCCAGCGATTCTGTCGATCACTCTGCTACGCGTCATGGGGCCAGAGCTCGGCATCCACATGCATCCGCGTTTTATGGTGATTGCCCCAGTGATTTTTTCCTGCTGCGCGGTGCTGCGTTTAGCGCGTTTTAATTTGGATCACGAAGTGGAAGATTTAAATGCCGAACACGCACACTTTATCGGCTTGCCATCGCCCGGTGCGGCATCTTTGCCTATCGCTTTGGTGTTGTTTTTCTTTGGTGTCGAAGACATTGATTTATTCCATGTTTCTGAGCAGGCCATCTTCTCCTTGAAGTATTGGAGTTTAGTTTCCATCCCGTTTTTACTGATTGGGCTAGGCTTGCTGATGGTATCGCGCGTCCCTTACCCACATTTCTTTTCTTGGATGACGCGCTCCCATCGCCCGGTAAAAACGCTGGCCAAATTTGTCGTGTTGCTTGGCTTATTGTTTCTCGAGCCCGAATTTGCCATGGTGATGATGGCGGTGTTATTTGTGTTTGTACCGTTGCTGCGTGACTTGCCGTCGTTATTTCGCAACACTCAGGTTCCACCGAGCAGCCATTAAATTTTTCAATGACGATTGCTTTTTTAGGATTAGGCTCGAACCTGGGCGATCGCGAAGCGTATTTGCATCGTGCCGCCTGTGCTTTAGAGGCCACCAAAGGCATCGAATTGGTGGTTTTGAGTAGTTTTCGTGTGACTCTTCCGATTGCTGGCCCGCCCCAGCCAGATTATGTCAATGCCGTTCTGCGCTGCGAAACGAGTTTGTCGCCGCAAGAATTATTGGCGGCAATGATGGGCATCGAAAACCAACTTGGGCGGGTGCGCACGCAACCCAACGGCCCACGCACGATCGATCTTGATTTGCTAATGTATGACCAGCTGCGGGTGATGGAGCCCGATCTGCAAGTGCCGCACCCACGCCTCGAGCAGCGCCGCTTTGTCCTGGAACCGCTGGCTGAGTTGGCACCCGATTTGCTCCTCGCAAGTGGTTTCACCGCCAGCCAACGACTTGCCCAACTACTCCAAGCGTGAGATGAAAATATTACACAGCCACGCCCAGTTGCAGCAATGGCGCAGCGGTTTCACCGTGGCATCCACGCTTGGTTTGGTGCCAACGATGGGCGCCCTACACAAAGCCCATGCCACTTTATTCGTGACCGCTCGGCCTCTGTGTGATCAAGTCCTGGCATCGGTTTTTATTAACCCTTTGCAGTTTGAACGTCCCGATGATCTCAAGGCTTATCCGCGCACCCTGGCACAAGATTTAGAGATGCTCGAAAGCTTGCATGTGGATGCGGTGTATTTGCCAACTCCAGAGGATATGTATCCAGAGGGCTTTGTCACTGGGGTCGTGCCGGGCCCCTGCGGAGATCGTTTTGAAGGTGCCGCACGCCCGGGGCACTTCGCTGGCATGCTCACGGTGGTGTTGAAATTATTTCAACGTTGCCAGCCGCATATCGCTTTCTTTGGCCAAAAAGATGCTCAGCAGCTCTTTTTGGTACGGCGTATGGTCGAAGATTTCGATTTGCCGCTCACCATCCAGGAGTGCCCCACGCTGCGCGAAGACGATGGTTTGGCCTTTTCGAGCCGCAACGCGCGTTTATCCAGTGCCGCTCGCAAACAGGCTCTGGTACTTCATCAATCCTTAACCGCCGCCGCAGATGCTTTCCAAGCAGGTGAGCGCAATCCACGACGGCTAGAAGCATGGATGCAGGCATGCTTTGAAGGTTCCCCGGCCGAACTGGTTTACGCTGCAGTCGTCGATGACCGCCGCTTCGAGTCAGCGAGCACCTCCGCAACGTTACCGTGGCGTGCAGTCGTCGGCGCTCGCCTCGAAGGGGTGCACCTACTTGATAACTTGCCACTTAGAACTGTCTAAACTTTCACGATGTCAAATCCAGGATTCCTGCTGCGTAGTCCAGCGAAACTCAACTGGACCTTGGAAGTGTTGGGGCGCCGTGAAGATGGTTTCCACGAACTGCGCTCGTGGTTTGTTGCTGCCGCTCTGTACGACGAGCTAACTTGTTGCCCGCGCGCGGCCAGCGAGGTCGATGCCGTCACTGCCACGGCTCCCCATGCAGCGTTGCAGGTGTTGGGCCCGGCAGCCAAGGGAGTGCCCGTGGATGCCTCCAATTTGGTTTTGCGCGCCGAACAAGCTTGGCGTGCGGCCGGTGGCGAGGCGCCGCCAGTGAGTTGGTCGCTACAAAAATACATTCCTGCCGGAGCTGGTTTGGGTGGTGGCTCGGGCAACGCGGCGGCAGCTTTGCGCCTGCTCGAAGTGGTCGGCGATGGCAGCGCCATTTTGGATTTGCCCCAACTTGCCCTCACTCTCGGTAGCGACGTGCCTTTTTTCCTACAACAGGAAGCGGCCGTTTTGCTTGGCGGACGGGGGGAAATCCTTTTGGCCACGGGCACTGGTCCGGAAGGTTGGGTGGTCTTGGCGGTACCCAGTTTCCCCGTCAGCACCGGTTGGGTGTTTGCGCAACTTAGCAATTTGCCTTGCGTGGTTGGGGCCTGCAAAGAAAGCAGAATTCATGTTTCTGTGGTGCCACCCTTGCCTCTAGAAAATGATTTGCTTGATGCCGCGGAACGCGCCTATCCAGCGCTGCAAGAGTTTCATGCCAAGCTTGATGCAAGCGCCGATTTCCAGCTTTGCGGTTCGGGAGGCACCTTCTTCGCCTACTTCCCCGATTTTGAAACAGCCGAAAATTGCGCCATCCAAACGCGGCTGGTTTGTGCCCAGGTTTTTGTGGTGCCACTCCAGCACGGTCCTATTTTGGGTGCGCCGATGGCAACTCCAACGGCAGGTTGCTCGTCATGATGGAGCAAGTTCTGGTGGTTGGTCCAGGGCGCGTCGGCAAGTGCTTGGCTCTGGTGCATCAGCGCGCTGGCGCAAAGGTATTTGTGCTTGGTAGGCAACAAGGACTGTGGATGGATTGGGCGCGCGCACATGCGATGCAACCGCTGTTGGAATACCACGCTGCACCACGCGCCAACCTTGTGGTTTTGCTGACGGTGCCAGATCGTGAACTGGTTGCCGCGCTGGAGTGTTGCCAAAATCACTTACATGGTGCAGGCAATGTTTTGATTCATTGCAGTGGCGTTCGCGGCGCGGAGTTGTTTTCGGAAGCTCCCAACAGCAGCACTGTATGTGCGGCCATCCATCCACTGATGGCCTTCTCGGGCCATCCCGAAGACGACGCCGTGGCCCTTGCCGCAGCCACTGTTACGTTGGCCACCTTCTCTACTGCGGCGCATATTTTTGCCGACGTGATTGCCTGTTGGGGTGCACGTGCACTCACTTTGGCCCCGGATGTGGAGCGGGCCAAGTATCACCTTGGTTTGTCGCTGCTGTCGAATCACGTCACCGCCCTATGTGGTTGGGCGGCAGATTTGTTGCAGCCTGCCTTGGGTGAAGGAACTGCCGCGGTGGTTTGCGAAATGGCCACGCGCGCAGTTTTGGCCACTGTGGAGCTGGGTGCGGGGGCGGCACTCACCGGCCCCGTGGTGCGTGGTGATGCAGAAACCATTCAGGCTCACTTGCATGCACTTTCCGCTGCCGAGGCCATGCGTTATCGCGGAGCACTTTTGAGCGTCATCGACTTAGCTTGCGCAAGTGGTCGGCTTAGTGAAAAAGCTGCCATGCCATTGCGTGCCTTGGTCGCCGGAGATTCCACACTTTGAAACCCATTGCAGAACGGATTTTGGTTTCCCTATTGGTGCAAGGGGAAGACCAACTGCGTCAGCAGCTAAGCATTTTGCAAGGCGCAGTAGGCTGGGTGGAGTTACGTTTGGATCTAGTTCCAAAGGAGTTTCCCTTACGCTCCATTTTGGCCGCATTCCCACGTTTGCGTTTCGTTGCCGCCATTTTGTTAGAAAAGGAAGGCGGGTATTTTGCGGGTACGGCAGAGCAGCGTTGTGCCACCTTGGTGGCTGCTGGGCGCTGTGGTTTTTCGGTGGTGGATTTACCTTTAGGCACTGGCCCAGTCGTCTTGCCAGATTCGGTGTTGCGTTTGGTTTCCTGGCATCAACCCATTCATACCACTGCCGTTCCGGCCGAACTCGCGTTGCTCTATCTCCAAGCCTCTGCGGAAGCAGGCAGTACCGGAATCATAAAGTTGGTGAGTTGGGCGGATTTTGCTGAAGACGCCATGCCGGCAGTGGCCTTGCAACAAGCCGCGGGCCAAACAGCCGCGTCGGCAGCGCCCAATCAAGCATCCCGATTGATTGCCTTCGCGCAGGGTCCGGGTGGCTCGGCTTCACGGGTGATGTCGTTGCTTGCAGGTGCAGCGTGGATTTACTGCTGTTGGCCAGGCGCCAGCACCGCGCTGGGCCAATGGGATTACTGCAGTTTGCTGGAGATGCTGCCTCCCCAAGCGGATTCACAAACGAGGGTGATGGGGGTGATGGGCAACCCCGTGGAGCACAGCCTGAGCCCGTTTTTGTGGCACACAGCTTGCGCGCAAACTGGCGCGAACGCCGTTTATTTGCGCTTTCCAGTGTTCGATGCGCCCGCTTTTTTTGCCCACGCGGCGGCTTGCGGTATTTTCACCCTATCGGTTACGGCGCCATGGAAACAAGCGGCTGCAGCCATCGCCACAAATCAGCCGGCCAGTGGCGCGGCGAACTTTTTGCAGTACCAAGACGGCAGTTGGCAGGGCGTCAACACTGATGGACTTGGAGCCATCCACAGCTTAGAAAATGCGGGGCTTGAGCCTGCAAGTTCCATTCTCATTCTTGGCGCGGGTGGCGCGGCGCGCGGTTTGGCTTTAGAAGCTGCCGAACGTGGCTATGTGGTTACTGTGGCCGCACGTCGGGCCGAGCAGGCGTCGTTGCTTTGCGAAACACTTGCACGTTCTGGCCGCGCCGTGACCGCAACGACATTGCAGTCGGCTCAGCAGCAAGATTTTGACGCGGTTGTGCAAGCCACCACAGCAGGCAGTTTCTTACAGCCGGGTTCTCCAACTCCTGGTCAAGCGCCGCGGGCTGGGGCGCTGGCGTTGGATATGGTTTATCACCCTTTGCAAACTACTTGGTTGGCAGATGCCCACGCCGCCGGAGCCACCGCGATTCCTGGCACCGCGATGCTCATTAGGCAAATGCTCGAGCAGCTACGTTTGGCCACCGGGCTGGTCGTTGCTTTTGGCCTACTGGATGAGGCACTGCGTAAAGAATTGCAGCATCGTGCCGCCGTCGTCCTGATCGGTGCTCGTGCGGCTGGCAAAACGAGTTTGGGCCGCGCTTTGGCAACCCGCTTAGGTTGGCAGTTTCTCGACGCCGATGAAGAACTCGAACGGCGTCAACAACGCGCCATTGCCGAATGGATCCGCAGCGATGAACGCGGATTCCGCACCGCCGAGCGCGCGTTACTTCCAGAGTTGCTTGCTCTGCCACGTCATGTGGTGGCGCTGGGTGGTGGAGTGGTAGAGAGCTCTACTTCGGTGGCTCGTTTGCAGATGGCTGCGCGTGTGGTGTTCCTGGATTGCCCTGCCGGAACCCTGCTGGAACGTCAGCAGCAGGCGCCGCGGCCGTCGTTAAGCTCGTTGCCGTTGGCCGAGGAAATCGAGTTTCTGCTCATTCAACGTCGGCCGTTTTATGAAAAATGTGCAGATTTCACCCTTTCCAGCGTGGGCTCTTGTGAAGAAATCGTGGAACACATCTATTTTTGCCCCCTACTGAAGTTATTCCCTGCATGATTCCGATGAATGAGTAGTTTCCATTGTTAAACTAGACACGTGTTCGCCCTGCTGCTGAGTTTCCCGCTGTACTGCCTTCAAGGCGGCGGTTTTGATTTACCCGAGCCCCTGCGTGCCGAACCAGAAACGGCGGCCGCGTGGATCACCGCGCAAGATAGTAAGGCGCCTGCTGAACAACGTTTGTTGGCCTCCAAGTTGGTGGTGGCGCGCGTCAATAGCCTCGCTCCAGCGGAACAACTTCCTTTTTTCCTGAAGGCCAAAGGCAGTGGCTTGTTGCCCGCGGATTTGACTACGGTTTTTCGTCAGCTGGATAGCCGCTGGGATTTACTCGAAACGCGCCTGATTGAAAGTTTGTTGCTGCCTTTGCCGGCGGAGGAAAGCACGGTGCGTGGCGCATTGCTCGCTGCCGGAGAGTTGGCATCTTCAAATGTCGGGCTCATCGAAGGCGTCGCTGTTTTTTTAGACCGTCAAAATTTTGCTGCCGACGCCCGCAACACGCTGGAGAATCTTTGCGGTCGCCAGTTTGCCGATCGCTCCGAATTCCAGCTTTGGTGGCAAGCATCTAGCGCGCTTGGTCGCGAAGTTTGGTTGGAAACCGCCTATCAGCAGAACAAAGCACAAGAACTTGCCGACTGGCGCATGCTGTTCGCCAATGGTGCAGATATTCAAACGATTCTGCGTGGCTTGCAACATCGCCTCCAAGAGGTCAATCAGTTAGCGTTGGCAGCCTTGAAACTCTACGATTTTGCCGGAGCGGATGCGGCCACCAAGGCTGCCATCTCGGCAACTTTCCGCGATCTCTTGCTGAATGAAAAAGTTTTGGCGCAGCGTAAGGCATTGATGGAGTTGGTGCCGCGGTTTTTGACCGGCCATGAAGGGCTGAACTCCTTGTTGCGGGTGCTGGAATTTGGGCAAGCCAGTGAAAAGCAGTCTGCTGCACGTCTGCTCAAACAAATTCAGCCGCCAGAGATTGCTTGGCAGGGCGTGTTGCGGGGGTTGGAAGGCGTTTATCCTGCCGATACCGAAGGCCCTGTAGGAAGCGAGAGCGTGCGCATCGCATTGTGGGGGAGCTTGAGCTTTTTATCGCCGAATGGAGTGGCCCCTGTAGGTGTGTCTGATGACGGTGGTGCGGTCGAGTTGCGTTTGCGCCAAGCCTTGGCGGTGGAAAATAGTCAAGATGTGCGCGGCCATCTTTATAGTGCGATTGGCACCGTTGCAGGAGCATCGTTCTTGCCCGTGCTGGAAACTCTGGTAATGAATGTGGAGGCTGCCACCGCGGAGCGCACGGATGCGCTCATTGCCATGACTGCCATCGCGCAGCGGATTCCGGAACCCACTTCCTTAGTGGAGTTGCTGCCGCAGCTACTCGCGGATGCGAAAATGAAAATCCGTCGTCAGGCCATTGAGAGTCTCAGTTTGTTGAATCCCCCCGGCACGCCATTGCTGTTAGTACGGCGCTTGCCGCTCGAGGGCGACGTGTTCCTACAAAAGCGAATCTTGACCGCACTGAGCGGCAAGCGCAGCGCGGAAGTGTTGGAGCCACTGTTGGCTTTTAAACCGGCGGCGGCGTTGCACCATGATTATGGGAGCGCGTTGGTCGCTCAGGTGGGAAGTGATTTGGGGGCACTTTCGCGTGTGTTCACTTACTTTGAGGAACAGGTCGATAGTTTGTTTCAAATCGAGTTGGTGTTCCGCGTTGCACGTAGTTTTCCACTGGATGGGCTTTCGGAGCAAGATCAGTTGACCGTGAGTCGTAAACATGCAGTCGCTGTGTCGAAGTACTTGCTGGCTTTCGGCGTGCAAAACGGCAACAGCGTTTATGCTGCGGATGCCGTCGGCCGTTTGCGGGATTGGGTTGTGGTCGAGCCGCAAAATGGTTTGTGGTTGGATTATTTGGTGGAGCTGCAGCTCTATCGTGGCGAAATCGTTGAGGCACTGCAGGTGTTGCCGGTGCTACTGGCGCTTCCAGATTACGATTTGTCGCGCAAGTGGGAGTTAGGTTTGTCGGCGTTACGCAATGCCAGCGCGCGCCAAATGTTGGTGGAGGGGCGGCAGGTGCTCGATCAATTGGAGGCTCTGGGTGAAATGCCGCCGGAGTGGCGCACTTATGCAGATCAGCAGCGCGAGAACTTCCCGGCGTTGGAGCCACCAGCGCCTGCACAAGAGCCCGCTCCCCCAGAAGTGTCCACTGGCGAAACTCCAGCGGAGGGTGCTCCTGCAGAAGCGCCTGACGGTGGCAGCGAGACGCCGAAAATGGCGAGCAATTTGCCAGAGATGTAGGCGATTAGGGATTTGCCGCGCTAGGTGCTTGACTCACTCTGCTGAGGGGGTACACTCTGCGGCCTGAATCGCGGGGTGGAGCAGCTGGCAGCTCGTCGGGCTCATAACCCGGAGGTCGTAGGTTCGAATCCTACCCCCGCTACCAATCTCAAGAGACGGTTCCACGCTTTGCGTGGCCGTCTCTTTTCAATTGGCATCGGTGGTTAGGCTTCTCCCGCAGCGGTGAGGCTCGTATCGGCTGCGCCTCACAAGCCTCGCTGCGCGTCGAATCCTACCCCCGCTTCGCGGCGAATCTCCTCGCGACTAAATCTCGGAGTAGACCTAGTGGCCATTGCGGTTTCTAGGTCTTTTCTTTTTTGTCTTGGCGAGTAGGCAGTGCGGTTTGTTGTGGCCAATTCTTGCTTTAAGCTTGGCGATATCAGCCCAAATGATGGCGTTGGTGCATGAATCAGGCACGCTATTCCATCATGGTGAAATTCCGGGATACTCTGTCGACCGCCAGCGCATCATCTTGCAATGAAGTCTAAGGTTCATCCGAAGTTCAAGACCAAATACAGAGTCGGCAACTGGCCTGATTACGACCAGTCTCTGGTTAAGCGAGGTGATCTCAAGCTGTGGATTTCTGAAGAGGCAATCGACGCTTGGATTCCAACGTCATCAGGTCGACGCGGCGGCCAAAGGAAGTTCTCCGATCATGCAATTGAAACGGCTCTTGCTCTCAGGCTTGTATTTCAACTGCCGCTTCGCCAAACAGAAGGTTTTCTCCGGTCAGTTCTAGCCTTGATGGGAGTTGATGTCGAGGTCCCTGATCACACGACACTTTCTCGGCGCAGTCAGCATTTAGAGATTGGGTTGGGTTCTTTGTCGACCGCGGGACCGGTTCATCTCATCGTCGATAGCACTGGATTGTCGATAGTAGGAGAAGGCGAATGGGCGGCCGTGAAGCACGGTAGAAGTGGGAAACGCGGTTGGAGGAAATTACACATAGGTGTCGATGATTCTGGCGTAATCGTCGCCCAAATGTTGACCGAGGGGAATGTAGACGATGCAAAGTCTGCCCTCAAAATGATTGGGAAGTTGAAGGGCAAGATATGCAGTTTCACGGCTGATGCTGCATACGACACAATCGCAATTTACAAAGCAGTCAAGGCGCGAGGTGGACGAGTAATCATTCCACCGATTCGAACGGCAGTAATCTCGAGGGGCGGACGACGGTGCGCGCCAAGAGATAACACGGTTAAGAGAATCAATGAAATCGGACGACGACTTTGGAAAAAGGAATCCGGCTACCATCAGCAAGGTCGTGCAGAAAATACATTCTTTCGATACAAGCAGATTTTCGGACCACGTCTTCACGCTCGAAACCCACTAGCCCAAGCGGTGGAGGTAAAGCTGGCATGCAGTATTTTGAATCAAATGACGAGGCTTGGTCGGCCGGAGTTCATTAAGATTTGCCCCTGAAACCTCGAATGTTTGGGAATTCTCATGCTAATTTTGATTCATGCACCAACGCCGTCTGGCCGCCACTCTGGGCGCTGACATGGATGTCTTGGATGTCGCCACTTTTTCCGCTGGTATTGCGCCAGGTGCATCGGATTCCACCATCATCATGTTGGATCGCAGCCACACGCTGTTGAGCGTTGCGGGCATGCTCGTGACCACCAACGATGCCTTTATTGGATTGGAAAGTGTTTCCGATATGAGCACCGTTAGCTATGCGGTTTTCTTCGCACCGGTTTACGATGCCGGCACGGAGTTCAACTCGGAAGATTGTGCCTACATCCCAGGCCCACCTTGCGGTAATGGTGGTGTGCACGATCCTGCGCCAGCAGAAGGATTTGTTCATCTCTCCAATGGCATCCACGGCCAGGGCAGCCTTGCTGCGGAAACATACGATTGGGGTACTTACGGAGCGCGCATTGAGGTCAAGCGTCTGTAAGTCACTGGCTGCCCAACAACAAAACACGGCCGCACTCAGCAAATGAGTGCGGCCGTGTTATGCGTGGTACGGTCAAGCCCGGAGGCCGCAATGCACCAGCCTTCTATGGAATCGTCACCTTACGCAAGTTGGTGACATGCCCGGCCTGCAAACCCTGGAGCCAAATGGTCGCACCACTTGCCGCGCTGGGCACGATCAGCGGCCAACTTACTGCGCCACTGGCGGAAGCTAGCCTCCTGGTACCCAAGGCCGAAGGCGTCATCAAGTCCAGCGTGACTCCCAGAACAGGGATTGGGTATCTGCCACTGCCGAAGCGACTGTAGGCCAACCAGGTCGGCGCGTTGGCGAATCCGCCACTGATAGCGAGGCTGACGAACTGTCCGGCGAGCGGATTGCTCGGCATGAGGTCGAGGCGGAAGAGGTCAAAGACATAGGCCGCACCGGCAAGATAAGCCGCAGTGCTGTTCAAGTGACTTCCAGCCACGACGCGTTCTCCATCCATGTCCACTGCAATCGCGAATTGCGCACCGTTGGTGGCGTCGGAAGCCACGAGTTCCTGATGCTTACCCCAACGAGACTTTACACGTTGGCGTTAGTATTGAAATACGCTTGTTGGGAGACGCAACACTCGAGACCAAGACCGCAATGAACGAGGCCGATCTTGCCATGTTTCGTGCCAAACATGTGGGGGGAAGATGTGCCGTCTTTTTCGAAAAATAAGCTGGGCGCTGCCGCTTTTCCATTTGGGTGCCGAATGCCGTTGGCAAACTCGGCTAGCACAATCCATGCCTCACCCGGCCTGGGCGAAGATGAGTTCCTTTTGAACCCCAACCAATGTTAAACTCTGCCTCGCCGTGAATTTCGCGGGTCTGACGATGACTCTCTCTTAACCACTCCGTGACCTTCGCCCCGCGGCCAGACTGAATGATGTCATCAGCGTTTTCTACTCGGTTGCGGCTTGTAGGTTTGCCTATTGCTATTGCTGCTTCGGCGTCCTTTGTTGGCCTGTCCCTGCAAGTTGCTCTGCTGAGAATTTTTTCGATCGTTCTTTGGCACCATTTCGCAGCACCACTAATTTCTCTAGCCTTAATCGGAAATGTACTTGGGCTTGCAGCGGCAAGTTGGCGCAAGAAGGGCTTGGCCAACCCAGTACTGGCCTTCCTCATTCTTGGGGCGGTTCATTTTTCCCTGTGGTGTTCTCTTGGCCTGGTGCGGTACTCACCCTTTCAAGCTTTTGTTGACGGTGAGCTTGCACTTGTTCTGCCCCTAGTTTTTCTGCTTTGCCAAGTTCTATTGGTTTACTTTCTGGTGGGTTTTTTGCTCGGCAATGCCATCCGCATGTCCAAAACCGAGTTAAGTTTGGTCTATGCCTTCGACCTTTTTGGTGGGCTTGTGGGTGTCTTGGCACTTCTATTGCTTGGCAAGGTCATCAATCCGCTGGCAATGCTGCCGTTGCAGGGGATTCTATGTTTTGTGATGGCCTTGATGCTGGAATGGACTCGCCTGAAAGACTGCCAGCAGCGCAACTATGGCAAGGCAGTGGGCTGCTTGGCACTACTTGCCGCTGGGGGCGCGGGTACGCTGCGCAATGACCTGGAGCTTCAGTTCCCGCAGGGGAAAGCACTTTATCAATCAGAGAGTAGGATCGAACAAACCGTTTGGGACCCCGCAGGTCGTATTGATATTTTGCAGCCAACCCAAGGCATTTACCACGGGATGGGTGGTGTTGCTGCTCCCAAGTCCAGTGATGCGTTTTCTTACCGGCTCATGACTCAGGACGGCGGCGCTCCATCGGCCATTATGGGCGTGAGCGAAGCTGGCATCGAAGCCACTCTCTGGAGGGATTACCTCCAATCCGCTCCGTTCATTCTGAAACCGCAACCTTCTACACTCATCATCGGTCCCGGCGGCGGCTTAGAAGTTGTACTTGCCGCTCACTTTCATGCCCGCACGATCGAAGCCGTGGATCTCAACGGTAGCCTGGTATCACTTTTACAAAAAGACTACGCTGAGTATCAGGGCGGACTATTTCAAAGAGAGAACGTTCAGCTCATCTGGAGCGAAGGGCGTCGCTATCTGCGCAACGCCACCGAGTTTTATGATGTAATTTTATTAGCTGGTGTCGATACGTTTTTGGCCAGTCCCGGTGGAGCCAATGCTTTGGCGGAAAGATATTTGTATACGACCGATGCAGTCCAAGATTCCTTGGAGCGTTTGTCTGCCAACGGCGTCCTTTCGATGGTGAGGCGAAGAACTTCGCCGGCAACCGAGACTTATCGTTACTTAACCACAGTCGTCCAAGTCCTGGAACAGCGGGCCGGGCCAGCGGCTAAGGATTGCATTGTTCTGATTGAAGGCCCGTCCAGGCCTGGCCAAGCCACATGGGTGAATTGCCTGGTGAAACCTAGCGGGTTTTCCTCTAGAGAGGAACTTGCGCTGCTTTCTTGGGTGAGAACAGCCGGCTTTCATTTGCTTTCACGACCAGGCGAGCAGTTTGAAAATGTCTACTCGGAATACTTAGCGGCATCCCAGGCGAAACGGGAAAGTATGATTTTGGCCAGCCCTTTGGATATTCGTCCGTGTACCGATGACGCTCCCTTTTTCTTTCTGTGGGCAAAAAGGAGTCAGGTACTCGCGGATTTAATGCGTTGGCTACGCGGTGACTTTCCTTCTGAAGAGGGGCTCATCATCGAAGCGGTTCCCATCGGCATTCTTTCTAGCTTCCTGCTTGGCGTTTTACTGCTGCTCATTGGTTTGCCCTATATGCTTTGGGTGACTTTTCCATTTCGTGCTCATGAATTGCGCGCGAGCCGCTGGGGGCTGTGCTATTTCTCCCTAACTGGATTCGCCTTTCTTGGGTGTGAGATTTCGCTATTTCACTTGGCAGAGTATGTTTCTGGCACTCCGTCTCTATCCTTTATCAGTGCCGTCGGCGGCATCTTATGCGGGGCTGGGCTGGGCTCTCTCTTGGGTTTCAGAAGCAAATGGCTTCCGCTGGTGGGCAGCATTCTTTTATGCGCCGAGTACGGGTTATGGCAGAGCCACTTGCATTGGCAGAGCGCTGCTGCCGGTCTGACTTTGGTGTTTTTGCTTGCAGCGCTTTCAGGGTTCGTGTTTGGTGCGTTGTTTCCGCAAGGAATTCGTGTTTTTGTCGCGCCCAATCAATTCTCTCGACGCGCGGTGTTTTTGGGAATCTCGAGCTGGGCCTCGGTGGTGGCGGGATCCCTGTCCGGCTTTTTAGTTTGGTACTGGGGCATTGCTTCCTTGTTCCTCATTTGCGCGGGATTCCTGCTTGTAACCCTAGGCGTGTTGTGGGCAGGTGAGCGATTCCATCGGGCGTAGCTCATCCCAATTGGTCGTTCCTCATTTTGAATAGGGGTGACGCTATTCTTGTCTTATGCACCAACGCCCAACACCACTGGAAGCAAGCGGAGACCTAGTGAGTAATTTGATGGAACCACGCGTGACCAAAGTGCCGGAAGTGATTCTATTGTTTTGGATTATCAAGATCGCAGCCACCACGTTGGGCGAAACGGGAGGAGATGCTGTATCTATGTCGATGGATCTCGGCTACCTAATCGCCACCGCCATCTTTGCGGTAATTTTCATCGCGGCCGTTGGGGTGCAGATCGCGGCTAAGAATTTTCACCCGTACATTTACTGGACGACCATTATCGCCACAACCACAGTTGGCACCACACTTGCCGATTTTGCTACCCGCTCACTGGGTATCGGCTATGCCGGCGGAAGTTTTTTGCTGCTTGTCCTGCTCATTCTTAGCCTCGCGGTTTGGTACCGGACGATGGGCACGGTATCGGTGGAATCGATTAGCTCGCCAAAAGTGGAACTCTTTTACTGGTCCACGATTATGTTCTCACAAACTCTGGGAACAGCGCTTGGCGATTGGACTGCAGATACGGCTGGATTCGGATACACCGGTGCTGCAGCGTTGTTTGGCACCCTACTGGCTTTGGTCGGAGCGGCATATTTTTGGACCACCATTTCGCGTACCGCCCTCTTTTGGGCGGCGTTTGTGCTCACTCGCCCACTAGGTGCTGTGGCCGGTGACTTTCTCGACAAGCCGGTCGCTTCTGGAGGGTTGGAATTGAGTCGCTACTCGGCCTCAGGTGTGCTTGTGCTTTTCATTTTGGCGTGCCTCATTTTGTTCAAGCACCGAGCAGCCAGCGAGAGTCATTGACCAAGCAGGTCTGACAAGCCATTCTACCGATGGCAAACAACTACGCGGCATAGTGGCGGCAAGGCTCCAACAGCATGTGGGCCAACCTTATGGCGTTGGATTCCAAATTACCAGAAAGGCGGTTCCGTCAAGCCCAGGAAATGCTGCCCATGGGGGGGGCGAGGAAGCGCGCACTTGGGTTTTCGAAGGGGAATACTTCCAGGCCAGCGAGTGGGTCTCTTGTTGGATTGAGAAGGGGTGGATAAACGATTATTTCATGTGGACCACGTTTATTAAGCAGATGAATGGCTTGACCCACATTCTTCAGGAGAGTCAAGACGGTTCCATGCCGATGTGGGAGTGTGTCGCGAGGAAGAAGAAAGACAATTCCTTACCTGCGCCGGGCTACTACCCTCATGGGGGCTGGGATTTATGTTCTCGGGCCAGTGCTCTGCTTGAGGATTATCCTCCTTCCCACATGGAAGTGAAGGATTCCGAAATCATGATGACCTGGAATTCCATTCCGTCTGAGCTAGGACTAAATTTACTCACTACGTACTTTCTCACCGACGATGCTGAAAACGTCGGTCCGATAGCAGTGAACTCCTTGTTTTTGGCGGTGGATTATGAGCGCGGCGTGCCGACTGCCTACGGCTTGACTTTATCCACTGGCGAATCCTTAACCACCACTTACGCAGACTTTGAATTCCTTGAGGGCAACTACCTTGACCGTATTCAAGAATTGCGCAGCAAGATGAATGTACCGGAATACATTCGGTGCTGGTGTGATGGTCCAATTTATGATGTGACACTTCCTTTGCCAGAGTATTAATTTGGTGGAATTGCATCATTAGAGCCGCAGCTAGCTGACGCAAACCCTAGCGTGATTTCACCGCGTTTTCTTGGCGCGTGACAATGGGCACATAGCCGAGCTCCAATCCCTTGGGTGGGGTCACAAACAAAGCAGGATCGAGCTTGACCAGTTGTCCCGTACTTGGTGGTGCCATGTAGTCGCGATCCAGAGGCCAAGTGGCATGGATTTTTTCGACAAAGGCCTGCAATTCTTCCTTCTTTGCAGCGCTCCAGGAATACTGTTGGAAGGAGGGCTGATCTACAAAACGGTACCAAGAGTAAGTTACCATCGAGCCATCACCAAGGACTACCGTGTAGGGGCCTTGGACCGGACCGGGTTCCATCCATGCACCCGCTTGTGGCGACGTAAACGGTTCACCCCGTGCGGCCAACTGGAATTTTTGGTGTAACAACCCTGTTTCCTTCGGCACATCGGCGGCGGCAATTGCAACGCGTTCTTCGCCGACATGCTTGAAGTATTGCGGGAAACGGCCCGCAGGACTGATGTCGCTATCTAGCCACTCTAAACCCCAAAGGTTTTGGGCAAACACTTTGGTGTCGAACACTTGGTTCACTCCAACAATTTCTTTGCCCGCCTGATCGAAGTGCGGGGTACTGGTGGTTAACGTGGATTGCCAGGCGCCTTTGGGATCAAAGGTGCCGGAGCACGCCGGGCCACCGTTGCGCCAAGCTAGGAAAGAGTCGTAGAGGGCGGCCTTTGAGTAATAAGTAACATCTTGCACCAACACGGCCTGGCCGTTGGCGTCGATCGCAAAATTGAGTTGAGGGATTTTCGAGTAGGACACTCCCTGAGAATCACTGCCGACAAAACTCGGCACGGTGTTGATTTCCATGGCACCACCACCCATTTGGCCTGGACGGGCATCCAGGCCACGACCATGCAGGAATGGCATATCAAAAAGCTTGCCAATCTTGCTCCAGGTTTCTGGAATATAATATGCAATTGGTCCTTTGAAGTTTGCGGTACTCAAAAAGCAAGTCCATGCTTGATCGCCGGTAGGCGGATCGGCGCTGGTCGCTGCTGTAAAAGGCAACGCCATGTAGGTGTAGCCTAAAAATTTGCCCTTGGGATTCCCTTCAAAGGGCAAAGCATCAGGGGGAATCAATAGACGGTTGCTCAGCTGTGCAATCCCCAAGCGATCATCAGGCAGCGCCTCGGTGTCGTAAAAAAAAGACCAGCCTGGAGAGCCCACTTCATAGTCATAACATTGGGGCGTGGCATTCATACTAAACTTGGGCGGACCGTAACGGAAACGATTGCCCCGCCAATATCCGAGGCCGCCCTCCACCGTTTGAAAAACGCTGCTCCAAGTCGGTCCACGTTCCGGCCAAGTGCGCGCCAAGGTGCCGACGGGAGCCAAGGGCTGGTCTTTGTTGTCCGAGTTATCAGGAGTTACCCACGCTCCGGCTAAGCCGATTTGAAAATCTGCAAGAGGCTCTTCGATCAAAGGCCAAACGGCTGAATAGAAGCCCATGCCGGCACTGAATTCCGCTTGTGCAGGTGGGCGCGTAGCGCTGTATCCAATGTAGCCATGCAAACCGTTTGGCACGAACTTGATTTCATTGGCTGGGTGCGGCTCGGTACCAGGAGCAATTTGGGCGCCGAGATGGGTACCAAGTACAACGGCGCAAACTAGGGAGAGCAAGAGATGATTCAGAAGGAACGAACCATAGCACCGGGGCCTCACTTCCGGTTTATCCATTTGGGTTGGGATGGTTAGTTTGTAGCAAACGCAATGGAATCCGTCGGCGCCATAAGTCTTCTTCGGTGATGGCCATTTCGTGCTTGCGGGCGAACTCGATTTCAGCAGTGCAGAAGGGTAAATCTGGGGCGATGGCCACAGCTAAGTTTGGGTCCAGGCGAATTTGCTCCCAGATCAGCCCCACGCGCTTGCCATGCCGTTCCGCTAAACATTGGGCTTGCGTGGTGGTGAGGCCTAGTTGGGTTCCGCTAAGAATTTGTTGCTGTAGCCACGGACCATAAGGTTCTAGCGGCGCCCACGGAAAGGGTTGATTGGTGGTGGGGCAGGGGCCTTCCCCTTTGCCTAACATCGCACACAGTTGTTTCACCAAAGTAGCGGCATCCACGCGCGCGGAAGTGAGTTTGCCCCCAACGGCTAACCACAAACCAGCTTGCGGTTGCTCGATTGAAAATTCGCGCGTGACCTTGGAGGGATTACGGTGAAGCTCGTTGCGCAAGGCGCGAAGTCCAGTAAAGCTGCCGAGCACATCTTCACGTTGCCAATGAAGCCCGGGGCAACTGCGGGCGGTGTTGTGCAACAAATAGGCAACATCAGCTTCCGGGACACGCACTGCGCTTGGATCACCGTGGTAATCGGATTCGGTGGTGCCTACCAAAGTGCGGCCATACCAAGGAATCAAAAAAAAGATGCGCCCGTCTTGCGCCGGCAACAAAAATGCATCTTGCGTAGGCATGGCGGGCAGTATCAAATGAGTGCCTTGCACCAAGCGCATGCTGCGCTGCTGATCATCGGCGCGACCGAGTAAATCTTCCGACCATGCGCCAGCACAAAGAACCACTTGTTGCGCCAAAACATCTATTTGCTGATTGTCATCGAAAGCATCCGCAATTCGGGCGCCCACCACACAATCTTTGCTGCGCAAAATTTCCACTGCCGGAGCGTGGTTACAAACCACAGCACCAGCTGCGGCGGCACCCGCAACAATCTCTAGGCAAAGCCGCGCGTCATCGGTGCCGCAGTCGCCATAAGTAAAGGCGGCACACAAATCTTCACTTTGCAGAAAAGGCCATTGCTCGAGGGCGGCGGCGCGTGACCAGCGTTGATGGCGGGCGACCGGTTGCTGGAAGCCAGCCAACGAGTCGTATAAACCTAAACCGAAGTGCACCGCTAACGGGCCAATGTCATCAGCTTGATAAACGGGAAAGCCGAAGCGCAGTGGGGCAACGCGATGTGGCCCCAAACGCGACAAGCGCCGCCGTTCGACTAAAGCTTTGCGGATCAATCCAAATTGCATATTGCGCAAATAGCGCAAACCTCCATGAATCAATTTGGACGACGCCGACGAAGTGCCGGCCCCCCAATCTTCGCGTTCCACCAAGGCCACCCGCAAACCGCGCAGAGCGGCGTCATAGGCTGTCCAAGCGCCGTAAATGCCGCCACCAATCACCAACAAGTCAAAAGGGCCGGACTCCAGCTGAGAGAGGTCGCGTGCTTTCACGGTTGGATCTTGCCCAAATGCTGGTCTAGTTGTTGCAGCAACCAGGTTGGATCGTCGCAAAAAAGGCCATCGATTTTGCAGGCCAGCGCAAACTGCAATTCTTCGGGGTGATTCACTGTGAAAGCCAAGACCGCCTTGCCAACGTGGTGTTGCTGCGCCACAAAGGACGCCGTCACGCTGCCGATTGCGCAAGAGACCAAATCGGTGGCGGTGTTACAGGGGGATAATAGATTGCGGGCGGTGCATAATTCTGGAGCGACGCAGGCTGCCATATCGAGCAAGTCTTGCTCGAAGCTGAGAAGAATGGGTGCTGTGACGCCAGCGGCAATCGCCTCTAGAGCATAACGTGCGGTGGTTTCGGCAAGCTGGCGTTTTGCGCGCGCATCATGCATGCCATCGGCTTTCATTTCCAAGAAAAAAGTCATGTGGGGGTGTAGGCGGAGTGCCACATCGAGACGTGGAATACCTTCCTCAGGCCAAACGAAGCCATTGCGGTCTTGCAGGGCTAGCGCATTCAGTGCGCTGGCCTTCCATGTTGCCACTTGTTCCCGCCTGCCAGCCACGCGCAACAGATCGGGGTCATGACACAACACCGGGATGCCGTCGGCACTCAGGCGGACGTCGGTTTCACAAGCATCCACTCCGGCAGCGGCAGCTAAAGCAAAAGCGCGTAGACTATTTTCCGGCGCATGGGCCGAACTGCCACGATGGGCAATCACCCACGGGCGCGGCATTCCCGGGCGGAGTGGATGGATGGCTGCGGAGGGCATGAAGATTCCGAGTTGACCTAGTTTCGAACGCGGCGATTGTAGCCCAACAGTGCAGGCTAATCTTGTAGCCCAGGCACGGATTTGCCGAACACCAGTACTTCATGTGCGGTCGTGACCGTGAGTTGCTCTAAACTTGCGAGTGCCTGCATTTCACGACGTCGCGCGCAGCGATAAGTTGCAGCCGCAAGTTGCGCAAGGCCGACGCGATCAAGCTCTCGTGTTTGCTGCACCGTGCGTCGTGCGCGCAACTGAAAATGTGGTGCAAGCGCAGCCTCCGCTTTGGCAACTTGGTCGGTGAGGAGGACTTCGGCAAGGACTGCGCCGCGCAGTTCGATGAGATCGTTGGCCGCCGGGATGGCCACCAACAGCAAACCATCGGGCCGCAGCACGCGGGCGATTTCGTCACGCGGACGCCGGCCATCAATCGATAGAACAAGATCCCACGCGCTGTCGAGCAGCGGCAAGCGGCGGTCGGCGTTGGCTGCAATCCACAGATGTTGCGGAAAACGGCGCGCCGCACTCTCTACCGCGTGTGCCGACAAATCAATTCCGCAGCCCTGAAATCCTGTTTGAGCACAAAGTTCCGCTAGAAAATATCCTTCGCCGCAACCCAGGTCGACCGCCTGCAAAGCGGGTGCCAGAGCAAGGGAATCGATTGTTTCCAGCAAGGCAGCGCGTAGGGCAGTGCCAAATCCGCTGTCGAGCAAAGCGCGCCGCGCCGCCACGGTTTCGCGCCCATCACCGGCGTTGAGGGAGCGTCGGTCTTGCGGCTGAATTAGATTCAGATATCCGCTGCGCGCGATATCGAATGTGTGGCCACTTTCGCAATACCAGGTTTTCTCGGCGCGCGTCAGAGGCTTGGCGCAGTTGCGTACGCTACAAGCGAGAGCCGGCGGGGGAGACGCGTTCATTTGCGGCCTCAATCTAACTTCTTCACCGCCCGCGCGCGCATCCACGCCGCGAGTGCCCCTTAATCGGCGAGAAAGATCTGCAATGCTCTGAGGTTGCGCGCGGCGGCGGGGAAGTTTGGCTGCAGGGACAAGGCGCGTTGCAAGGCAGAGACGCTGCCAACATAGTCGCCTTCTGCGGAAGCGGCGAGGCCAAGTAGATAGAAGGAAGTGGCATCCTCCGGGAACCTTGCGCAACATAAGTTTAATTCTGTGAGGGCTTCCGCCTCGCGACCAACAGCGTCTAGTGCGGATGATCGCAGGTGCCAAGGTGCAGGTGATGTGGGCTCCCATTGCTGCGCCCACCGCGTCAGTGTAATGGACTTCTCGAACGCGCCGCGCAGGAAAAGGAACTGCGCTTCTTCCATCGCACCGGTGGGTTGCCCACGATGGAGGAGTATGGCCTGTAACAGGTCCTGGCCGGCGCGGCTTTCGAGCGCCACTGTGCCTAGGATTTGTCGCGCAGCGCGTAGCCGCACACCGCGTAGAGGATCCGCCAACAACTCCGGAGTGGCCAGCGCGAACAAACGTTCCCAAGGGTTGCTCATGTTGAGTGCGAGTAAGTCGGCTCGCGTACTCGATTCGGTTCCTAGGGAAACAAGAATGTTATAGAGGACACCGCGCCAAACTGGATGCTCTTCCTTCTGCAAGGCTACCTGCAATAGGTCTTTTGCATCGTCAACTCCGGAACGTGCAGCGTGGATGGCCTCGGCGCGCAACCGAGCGCGGCCGCTGCCACTTGCTAATACGCGCGTGGTCATTTGCTGCGCCGCCCACTCAGCATCTTTATCTTGATGACAGCGATCGCAGGCAAGTGGTGTGCCTAGTTGTCGGCTCAAGCTCGGGTCAGGGCGGAGAAAACCGTGGTCATGCCGTGCGTGTCGCTGCATGTAAGTGGTGGTTGGCATGTGGCAGGCAATACAACTATTGCCTGCGGACCCTTCTTCATGTTGGGAATGGGCGGATGCATCGATGACCGGCGCAGGTAAGCGCCCACCGCCGCTGTGACAGCTCAAGCACAGGGCATTTCCCTCAGCACGTGGCTTGCCGCTATGTGGATCGTGGCAATCCATGCAAGTCACCCCGGCGTTCGCCATCTGCGATAACAAAAAGGAACTGGCCTCAAAATCCTCGGCATGAATCTGGCCGTCGGCATACCAATCCTCGCTGAGATCGGGGAAGGCCGGCAAAGCCACATCCAGAAAAGGTACGCCGGGTTGTAGCGGGGCGATGCCGGTGCGTCGGGCGTGACAACTCAAGCAAGTGTCCATTTGGAACGGTGCGGAACTTAGCAGAGGTTGCGACTGATGTTCGGCGTCTTCGGTATGACAAGCGCCACAGCCGACGCCATGTTCCTGCCAAGTCGTGGTGAAGCGGTCTAGTTTCGCGGACCAATCGCGCGTGACCCCCGTGTTGTGACACACCGCACACATCGTGTCCCAATTCATGCCGCGTCCGGTCCAATGCCCCCATTCGCCGGGTTGGCGGCCATCGTCAAAGACGTTGAACCAGCTGCCGTCGCGGCTGTCTTTTGCCTGTTGGGCAACCTGCAAGTGGCCGTCTAGCACGACCACATATTGCACCAAAGGACTGACGCCAATCGCGCGTAGCGCCGGGTAATCGTGAAATTCTCCATCGGGGCCGATATCACGTACCGTGACTTCTCCTCTAGTGAGCTCCCGCTCGGCCAACGCATGATGACTTTTCTGCCAAGCTAAATATTGGGCTTCATGGCAAGCGGCGCAGGAGGCAGAGCCTGAGGCAGTCGGACTTTCGCGCCCGCAGGCACCGCACATCAAAGTGAGTAGGGCTCCCGTTACTAGAGCAAGGCTAGCATTCACGGTTTCTGCGGCACGTCGTACTGTTCGCGCAGAGCTTCTAGTTGCCTTTGCAGACGCAAACGCACTTCTGCATAGGCTGGGTCCTCGGCCAGACTGTGAATTTCTTCTGGATCTGCATGTAAGTCGAAGAGTTCCCATTCGTTGCTGTCCGGAAAGTGAATCAGTTTCCATGCGGCGGTGCGGATGCCGTCATGCGCGGCGACATGATGCGTGGCTTCTCCGGTGTAGGAGTAATAGATCCCTTGACGCCAATCGCTCGGCGTTGCGCCACGCAAGAGTGGCAATAAACTCCGTCCCTGCATGTCGGCTGGGACGTTAGCCGCAGCTACCTCAAGAAAAGTTTCGGCGAAGTCAAGGTTCTGCACAAGATCGTGGTTCACGGAACCCGCCGCGATTTCTCTTGGCCAGCGCACTAGGAAAGGTACGCGCAGCGATGGTTCGTACATGAAGCGCTTGTCATACCAACCATGCTCTCCGAGAAAAAACCCCTGATCCGAAGTGTAGATCACGATGGTGTTTTCAGTCAAATCCAACGCCTCGAGCTTATCGAGTAAACGTCCTACATTGCGATCGATTCCTTGGATGCAACGTAGGTAATCCTTCATATAACGCTGGAACTTCCAGCGTACGAGGTCGTCACCTTGCAGATGCGCCGCGCGGAAAGCCGCATTGCGTGGAGCATACGCCTGTTCCCACGCGGCGGCAGCTTCCTCGCTCATGAGTCTTTCCCGGCCGACGGCCCAACGATCCGGCCCGCTCAGTTCTTCACCGTCCAGAGGCGGTACTTTGAGGTCGTAGTAGAGCCACATGTGGCGCGCAATGCTCATCTCCTGCGCACGCGCTGGACTGGCCATGCCGGAAGCGTCGTTGAACAACGTAGATGGCTCCGGAATCTGAAAATCATCGAACAGACCCACTTCCTGAGGCGCAGGCATCCATGCACGGTGCGGCGCCTTGAACTGGCACATCAAGAAGAATGGTTTTTCATCTTGGCTGGCCCTTTCCAGCCAGGCGATGGCCTTGTCGGCGATGACATCCGTGTTGTAACCGTCGACGCTGTACTTTCCGCTTTGGTTGAGAAACTCTGGCGTGTAATAGCGCCCTTGTCCGGGCAGGATGTCCCACTCATCGAATCCTTGCGGGTCTGACTTCAGATGCCACTTGCCAATTAAGGCGGTGTGGTAGCCCGCTTGCTGCAGTAGTTTTGGCACGGTCTGTTGATCGCCGTTGAACACACTATCGTTGTCGGCGAAGCCATTGATATGGCTGTGCTTGCCAGTGAGAACCACGGCACGCGCCGGACCACATAGTGCATTCGTGCAGAATGCAGCGTCAAAGCGCATACCTTGGTCGGCTAAGCGATCCAGGTTTGGCGTGGCGGGCAGGCCGGACCCATACGCGCTCACGGCAGCGGCGGCGTGATCGTCGCTATAGAGAAATAGAATGTTCGGCCGTGCTTGCGTTTCCGGTGCGGAGCGCAAGGCAGATTGGGTGCAAGCGCTCAGACTCAGGAGAGCGACGGCAGCGACGGGCAGGGTAGGGCAGCAGGACATCGGCTCAGCAAGGTACCTCGTTATGCTGTGCCGATGCGCACTCTCCTGCTTCTCTTCCTTGTGGCACTCGCCGTTGGGTGCCAGGATCAGCGAAGCGTGGCGCCGCGCCCGAACATCGTGTTCATCATTGCGGACCAAATGCGCGGTGATTTTCTCGGTGCCGACGGCAACCAAGCGGTGCATAGTCCTCATCTGGATGGCTTGGCTGCGGAGGGTGCACTGTTTCTGCGGGCTTACAGTTCCACCCCTTCTTGTACCCCCGCGCGTGCCGCGATTCTCACCGGGCAAGCGCCGTGGCACCACGGCCTACTCGGTTACGCGCGTATTGCCGAACGTTATCCGCAGGAATGGCCACGACTCTTGACGGAGGCGGGTTATGCAACTTGGTTCATCGGCAAAAATCATTTCCATCCGCAGCGTAACTTGCATGGTTATGAAGGGGGAGAACTCGACGAATCGGGTCGTGTCGAATCGCCACAATTTCTCTCCGACTATCGGCGCTGGTTTCAGGCGCAAGCGCCAGCGTTGGACCCCGACGCAACCGGCATCGGTTGGAATGATTATGCGGCGCGTTCCTTTGCCCTCGACGAGCGTTTGCACCCCACCCGTTGGACCGGAGATCGGGCCGTGGATTTTGTCGAGCACTACGACAAGCAGCAGCCATTTTTCCTGAAAGTCAGTTTTGCCCGTCCGCATAGCCCGTACGATCCTCCGCAGCGATTCCTTGATGAAGTGGACCGAGCTAGCGTACCGGAGGCTGCAGTTGGCGCGTGGTCGGAGCTTGCCTTCGGGGACTTTCACGAACCCGAACAACACCAGGCCGCACGCAATAACCTCGGCACAGAGTTGACGATGGATGCACGCCGTGGTTATGCAGCGAACATTGCTTTTGTTGACGAGCAGGTGGGGCGCATTGTCACAGCACTTGAAGACAAGGGTATGCTGAAAAACACCGTCATCGTTTTTACTTCCGATCATGGCGATATGCTTGGCGACCATCATTTGTGGCGTAAAACTTACGCTTACGAAGGCTCCTCGCGTATCCCGATGGTGGTGTATTGGGGTACTGACATTGCTAACGGAGCACGCGGCCAAAGGCGCGAGGAATTGGTCGAACTGCGTGATTTGATGCCTACTTTTCTCGAGGCCGCACAGCTGCCAATCCCTGATACCGTGGATGGTGCCTCCCTGCTTGCCCTGCTCCGTGGAGAGACGGAAGATTGGCGCATCCAACTCGACCTCGAGCACGCTACCTGTTATTGGCCAGGCAACGAGTGGACGGCTTTGACCGATGCGCAATGGAAGTACATCTTTCATGCCTTTGATGGCCGCGAGCAGCTATTCAATCTAAAGGCGGATCCACTGGAGCAAGAAGATCTCGCCGCGAATCTAGCTTACGCAGTGACTCTTGCTGATTGGCGCGCGCGTATGGCGGAGCACTTGGCGGAACGCGGCGGCGCTTGGGTGCAGGACGGCGCTCCCGTCATTCGTAAAACGACGACTCTTTTCAGCCCTTACTTTGAGTCGCAGTAGACCAAGCATCTGGTCGTTGTGGGTCGTTCTGCAATGCGAAGATTTTCGCAGGCGAATCCTTAGAGAATCACTACAGCCAAAGAGTTCGTGAGATTGGTGTCCTTCAAAACGCTGGTCATTGGCTGAGATGCAGACCGACCACTGATGGTCTGTGCAGCCTAGGTTTGGCTTAGCCAATCTGCGTATAACTCGGGGCGGCGATCACGGAGAAACAGTTGCCGCGCATGGGATTCCGCGACTTCCGCGAGCGTTAAATCAGCAAACAGCGTTTCGTCGTTGCCCGTTCCTGCACGCGCGATTACGCAACCACTCGGATTACACACAAAGGATTCACCGGCGAAAGTCAAGCGTTCTTCCTTGCCGACGCGATTACAGAGTGCGGTAAACACGCCGTTTTGAAAGGCCGCAACTTGGAGTTCTGCTTCATAAAGTCCATCCGGCCATTCGCCGACCGCGCCGGCTTGCGGCACAAAAATCACTTCCGCACCTGCAAGAGAGAGCGCACGCATGTACTCCGGAAAGTGCCTGTCGTAACAAATCGACACGCCGATTTTGCCAAAACGAGTTTGGTAGACAGGCGCACCGCAATCACCTGGATCGTAGTATCCCTGCTCATGAAAAGCTGCGTACTCAGTGATATGCACCATGCGCGTTAAACCGAGCAGCGTGCCGTCGGCATCGATGACGGGGGAAGTATCAAATGCACGTGCTCCATCTTTTTCATACAGATTCAAGATGATGACCACTCCGTATTCGGAGGCGATGGATTGGAATGCTGCGGTGGTCGGGCCGGGAATGGTTTCTGCAAGTTCATGCACCTGTGCGGCCCAAGTCTGAAGGTGTGCAGGAATTTGCGGGTAGAACGGGGTAAATGCCAGCTCGGCAAAACACAGAATCTCGGCACCGGCCGCCGCCGCCGCGCGCGCTGCTTCCAGGCCGCGCTGGAGGTTTTCCGCCTGGTCTGGACCAGCATGCTGTTGGATTAATGCAATCTTCATGGTGACGAGAGTACCCGCAATCCCACCCAATTGCTTTGGCTACCCAGCGCAAGGACTAATCGTGAATCACAAAGTCATTGGCGCGGGTGGTCAGCGATGCTTCTTTGGTGGAAGCTGCGATAAACCACTGCGCGGAGAAACGTCTACCCACTAAACTCGAATCATTCGGAATGGCGGCCTGAACCGTGGCGTAACCGCGGCCATTGCCAGCGTCGGAGGTTGTTAAGAAAAAGTTTTGAGTCAGGCGGAGGTCATGGCACAGAAAACGGAAGTCTGTGGCAACGCTTTCACTCGGTGTCGCGGAAACTACAAGTCGGGCAAAAGCACCGACCGGACCGCCATCGAGCCCAATGCGGAAACTCTCAGAGCCGGGGAATGCCGGTTGTTTCGCCAGGATATGAGCGGAGGAAGTTTCTGCGGACTCTAAGCTGCACTGCTGAAATGCCCCGCGCACGGACATCCGTTCACTACACAGCGTCGGGCGATCAAAAGGATAGATTTCGTCGCGCACCCGTGCATCCGTAAGTGCGTTGCCGACGAAATCCATGATTTTGTCCATCTCAATTCCCGGTACATCCTTGAGGGTGGTTAACAGAATGTCGCGGTCGTGCACCATCGGGCCGCCGCCTTCCAAATAGAGCTGCCCCACTCCACCTGGCCACAGTGTTTGGTACTCACCGGTGTGCATATAACGTGGCCGCAAGCCTACATTGAGTAAAGACGGCACGCGGAACTTGCCACGATCGGCATGCAGACCGGTGACCTTCATGCGGCCGGGATCTTCCTGCCAGTCGCGTAGACCTAAATTGAAAAATTCTGGTTGGGTGAAAATCGGTGGTGGGTGGCAGCTGAAACATTGCGCCTCTCTCATGAACTGATTGTGCCCCTGAATTTGGTTGGCGGTCATCGCAGTTTTTTCACCACGGAGCCAACGGAAATAGGGCGTGTCGGAAGGCACCAAAGTGCGCTCGTAGGTTGCGATGGCAAAAATGATGCGTTGCGCGGAAACCTCAGAAGTACCAAAGGCTTGCTCAAAAAGCTGCGGATAGGTGGGGTAGCGGCGCAGAGCCTGGATGAGATCCTGCGGTAGATTCGAGGCCAAACGCAGGGGTTTGGCCGCCTTGATCTTGGCGGCAATCATTTCCCAGTCGCGCCCTTCGCGGGCCATCTCTCCATCGCTCCCGGGCGGGCCAGCGATTTGGCTTTCTAAAGAACCACCAGTTTTGATGGCAATCGCGTGGGTGACCGGATTGATAAATTCTCCACTGGCACGTCCATCCCAGAAGGCCGTCGGCGAATACAAAGCGCCGAAAATATCGGGAGTGCGTCGCCCGGTACATTGCTCTTGCAAACCAAAAGTGGGATCTGGCTTGAAGTCGCCACTGGCAGCACTGCGAATCACCCCGGGAGAAGTGTAGAGGTCGTCGGCGGTTTGAAAGATCCCATCCTTGCCGGGGTGAATGCCTTCACGCGGATCCGCAAAACCTGCCGCTGGCATGTGGCAAGTGCCACATGCCATGGTGTCGTCGCTCGAGAGCTGTTCTTCCCAATAAAGGATCTTCCCGAGCACGGCTTTTTCGGCAGTAATCGGATTTTCCAATGGGGCAGTCGGCGGCCCCAGTGGGCTATCGAATTGAGGCGCCGCATTTGCTACTGAAGTCAAGCAAAGTAATGCGGCAAAAAAAGAAAAGTGCTGGTTCATTGAGAAGAATCCCGTTCTTTTGGCGCAGGGGCAACCGCCAAAACTGTTGGTGGCACGACAAAGTTTTCGGTTGCCGGGAGAGCTGGTTTGAGGTGCACCCAACGAGTCACCATGAACCAAATCAACGGCAGCACGCCGCCGATGACGAAAACGGCCACTCCAATGCTGCGCAGCCAGGTGAAGGCCTGGAAAACGCTGCCGTCGAGGTATTCCTGCGAACGCGCGAAGGCGTAACCATCTTGCATGGCGGTATGCAGCTGATGCAGTCCCACCGGGAATAGATCAAAAAGGACCATCAGCAGTAGACCAAAGTTCAGGCTATAAAAAATACGCCGTAGCAGTTTGGCATTCCAGTGCTCCGGTCCAATAATCCAACGCCCACAAAACAACATCGAAGCGATTGCCAGGTTGCCATAAACGCCGAATAACGCGGCATGTCCGTGGTTTACTGTGAGATAGGTACCGTGTTGGAAGTAATTCACGATGGGCAAATTAATCATGAAGCCAAACACACCCGCGCCCATGAAGTTCCAGAAGTTCACGCCGATTAAGAAGAGGAACGGTTCGGTTAGGCCGAAGGTGGCCTGCGGCCCACCTTTCCTCTGCAATACTTTGACTGCGCCGTTTGGCATGTTGCGGAAGCGCCAAGACTCTACGGTGAGTAAAACTAACGGCACGATTTGCAGCGTGGAAAGTACACCACCCAAGGCCACGGTTTCAATTGATTTGGCGTTCCAATAAAAGTTGTGGCTGATGCCAATCAAGCCAGACCCAAGAAACAGTACTGCCGCCAAATACACCACGCGTGCGGCCACCATGTGGCTCACGAACCCCATCAGATATAAGAAGTAAGCGGCGATGATGGTAGTGAACAATTCAAAGAAGGCTTCCACCCACATGTGAATCGTGCACCATCGCCAGAAATCTGCAATGACGAAGTTGGTGTCTGGATCGGCAACAAAACTTGCCGTGAACATGAAGATGATTCCGGCGATGGAATACACCATCCAGTTGGGTAGTGACCAAGATTGCTTCAAACGTAACAACGGCCAAACTCCGCGTGTGGTAATCACAAACCACATCATGAAAGCTACGAACAATAGGTAATGGAAGGCGCGGCCAAAAGTGGCAAACTCCCATCCCTGTAGGCCAAACCAACGCCAGTACTCACCAAAGAAGCCATGAATGCCCAGCGGCACGCCGATGAAAGTCCCGCCTGCAACCACCACCAGTACCCAGAAGAGGGTGTTGATCCAAGCAAGCTGATGCCTAGGCTCAGGGCGGCAAATGAGTGGTAAAACCCAAATAGTTGCGGCGAACCAACACACCGAAATCCACAGTACCGAAATCTGCGAGTGCCAAGCGCGCGTAATCGTTACCGGCAAAATTTCAGAGACATCAAGGCCGATGGCGTCGAAAAAGCCAACGAAATCAGCAATGGTGAGTAATCCGGCCAGCACCTGTACTCCGAACAACAAAGCCGCCACCGCAAAAAACTTGTAACAGGCGCGCTGCGTTGGAGTGGGTTCAAATTTGTTCACCAGCTCGGTCGTCGCAAGCGGCGGGGTTTGCGCTTGTTGGGCTTCGAACAAAGCCTCGCGATCCATTTTGCCGTAGTAATAGAAAACGATACCCATTGCCAGGATGAGCATCAGTCCACCAATTACACTCCAGAAAACAACACCCGCTGTGGGCGTGTTGCCGGCAAGTGGGTCATAAGGCCAGTTGTGGGTAAAGCTGTAATCAAAACCAGGCCGTTCGGCAACGCACATCCAACCACCCCAATAGAAGAAGGCCGTGAGATCGGCAATCTCTTGCGCATCGGTGATGTAGTTTGCGGTCGAAAATCCTTCCTTGCCAACGAGTGCGCCACCGGTTCCAAACATTTCAGAGTAGTAACGCTGCAGGCGCGCAAAGGACTCCGCTTGTGCATCGCTGAGGGTGACTACGTTCGTCGTGGGTACATAAGTGTTGCGCTTTAATTCCTCTTGCACCAGAGCTTTCACGAATGTGGCGCGCTTGTCATCTTCGGGCACACGTTGACGCCACTGCGCGTCGCGGATTTCATTCATCCATACTGCGGTAAGGTGCAAGGCTTCGGCACTGAAGTCTGGCCCACGCATCGCGCCGTCGCCCAGAAAACTTCCGTACTCCATCAATCCGTGGCGCAGAAAAACTTGCTGGCCATCGGTGATTGATTTGGATTCGAATACAACTTCGCCGGATTCTGTTTTGAAATCGGCAAGTGGCGGGGCGTACTGGTAGGTTTGATAGCCGATGTAACCGACAACGGCGATGCTCACCGTAACGATGAGGACAAACACCTTCCACCAGTGCTTGCGTTTGTCGATCCACTTAATGATGTTCATGCTAGGAATTCTCTTTGGGAGGCGGGGGCTCAATTTGAGAATAACGCTATTGACATCATTAGCAAATTAACGGTCAATTTTGTGTTAACATATCTATCAATACGAAAGCCCATAGTGCATGTCATGAACCTCGGAAAAAGTCTTTTACGTCTCCGTCAGGAGGGCAACCTTACCCAGCAACAGCTTGGCGATCGCGCCGGCTTGGCTACTTCCTATGTGTCGCGTATCGAGAATGGGCACATCGAGCCGTCGATGAAGACACTCGCAAAAATTGCCAAAGCGCTTGGAGTTTCCATGGCAAGCATTTTTAAAACGGGAGACTCACGAGTTGGGAGTAGATCTCACATTTGCCCAGTGAGTAGCTCCGGCGGGTGCATTGGTGAGCAACTACGCAGCCACCACGGGCCGTCGCCACGCGTCAAGAAAGGCACCTATGGCAAGGAAGAACTGCGCTTATTGCGTATGACGGAATATGTCGCCACGCACGGATCCAAAGAGGTGCGGAGTACGCTGGCAGTGATTCTGGAATCTCTGATGAATCTTTCCACCCAGGGCAGCAAAACGTGGAAAACGTAAGCTACCCGAGTTTGAACGAAGCTTGGCGGTTAGGCCGGTGCTGCTAAAGGATTACTTCGGCGAACGGGTTGGTTAAGTTTGCAGAGGTTAAATCGGCACCTTGCATGTAGAGCGTGAAGCCGGAGGCGCGGCCCGGAACTACCGTGCTCATTGATGCAACCCCTGCCGCATTTGCGGTCAATGTTGGCAGAGTGGTAATCGGTGGGCTCAAATCCACTAGGCCGAACGCAGTCATCACCGGACCGGCACCAGTTAAGGAATAGCCGAGCAAAACGTTACCGCCGGCAGTGGCATTGGTCACCGTGATCGTAGCCGTGGAGCCGCCCGCCAGACCAGCAATCGCGAGGTTTGGCGAGCCAATCTCAACCACGCCGTTGAGCACGGTGAACCATTGCAGAGTGCTGGCATCGTTCAAATCCACCCAACGCCCGTGTCCAGGGTACATGGCACAATAATCTTCGCCGTGGATTGGATCGTTGGCAAAGGAGTTGTTCGGTTCGCCAGCATCCCAGTTGGAGTAAACCGCTGGTGTACCATCAATCCAAACCCACAGACCTTCCACAGCTTCATCGGTGAGGCCGTTCCAAAGGTGGCGTGAGACGCCGGCAAAGTTAGAGAAGTTCGCGATCAAAAAATCATTTTCAGCCAGATCGTCGACGGTCACTAAGTGGCCACCGAGGGTTACTGCGGCCGCTTCCGAATCACTCCAGTTGGCCTGATCGAGCAAATGATAGGTGTGGCCGTTCGCTGGGTTCGTCAGGGTAGTAAGAATCCCGGGCAGGGATTGTGCAGCCAAACTGGTGGACAGCAAGGCAACGGCAGAGACGGCGAGGATGGCGCGATTCATGGTCATCCACATTAGCAGAAATTGAAAATACGTGGCGCGCGAGTTCTAGCCGTCACCGTCAGCGGCTGCGGTGTATTTCGCCAACTGTTCTGGGGTGAGTAAGTCGCGAAGCCCGCTTTGGAACGTGGCCTCAATATTCATGTTGTCTTGGCTGAGAATGGCTGGATCGGCCCCTGATTCCCAGGCGACGCGCTGTGTTTCTGCTGCGTCTGAGCGCGTGAGGAGGAGTTTCCACATCTGCTCGGATTGGTAGGTACTCAACTCCAGTTCTGTGGTCCAATAAGCGGCAGCTTGACGAGCGCTCTCCAAGCGCTGCTCCCTTGCAACACGCTCCTTTTCCAAGCGCGCGGCTTCTTCGCGCTGCGCGAGGATGGCAGACTCGGCGTTATCCAATTCTTCGCGATCCAATTCCCGATTGGAGGGTGTTGTTTCAGTCTTTTCAGGTGCCGTCCCACCAGCGGCCACGGTGAGTGCCAAGGCTTCGTGCTCTGTGCGACTCGCGGATGCGACGCCTCCTGACAGCGGTAGGGGCCGATTCTCAAGCAGCGAAAGGCGCGCGTTGAAATCATCGTTTTCTGCTGCCAAGTCGACCACTTGCCTAGCAAGGTTGCCATCATCGGTGCCCATCTGGCGAGCGGATGGTGCTGCAGAAGGTTCCATGATCAGGGTGGCGGCAATTGCACCGGCAGCGGCGCCAGCGGCCGCAGAAATCAAAATTGTTTGGAGGGTAGACATGGTAATTGGCGGAACTTCTGAAGTATAGAAAAAAGCGTTCTTGGCCGACGGCATGCATCAGCCAAGAACGCTAGGTAGATTCTAAGAATCCGAAACCTTAAAGAATCACTTCTGCAAGCGAGTTGGTTAGCGTGCTGGTCGTTAAATCGGCAGCCTGCATGTAAACGGTAAATCCGCTTGCCCGGGCAGGAATGCCCGTGGTGATTGTGGCCACACCGGCTGTATCGGCCGTCAAGACTGGCAACTGAGTGATCGGTGGCTCATATCAACCGGGCCGAATGCAGTGTTGGTTGGGCCTGCACCCGTTAGCGAGTAACCAATCAGCACACCTCCACCAACCGTAGCGCCCGTCACTGTAAGTGTGCCGTTGCCACCGCCAAATAGGCTGGAGGCGCTTAAGTCTAAGCCGCCGAAGTCTACTTTCATGCGAATCCATTCGCCGCCGCCAGCGACGGTCATGCCGCCGAAGTTGGCCCAGCATTCATTATCATTGAAGCCGGTGACAATGCCGCCAGTGTTGCCAATGCCAGCGCTAAAGGAATCAATGGAGTAGTTGCTAATCGGTGGCAAGGTGCTGAGCGCATCGCGGAATAGCCAACCATTGAAGCTCGATGAAGACCAGTTGGAGGTTGCGTTGAAGCGAAACTCAACCCAGTCGTCGCCAAGATCGATTTCAAATTTCGAATCATTGATAATCGTGCCGCTCAACAATTCCACGCCAGCGGTTACCACTACGGTGTGTCCTTCGAGCACCGAACCGAAGGAGGGGTAAACCCATTCAGCGTCCATGGTACTGCCCATCATTTGAGCCGATAGGGAGGGGGTGAGAGCGGTTAGGCTAAGAGCTGCAGTAACGAGAAAACGCATCAGTAAGTCTCCAGGGTTTGGTTTGGGGAGTGAGGGGTGAAAAGGCTGTTCATCAGAGCAGAAGCAGCTGTATTCAGAATGGGGCTTCAGGATTTCGTGTGGATTGAGAAAGAATCCATTTATTTTCGCCTAGTTCCCGCGGATATGCTGTGAACGTCCCCTGATGCGGGTCTCAATGTATGTCAAATCGGTACCAAGTGAGTGAGGCGGCGGAGCTGATGCCCTTTTTGCTAGCGCAGCTTGAGGGCTGGTCGCGGAACAACGTGAAGCAACGGCTACAGCTTGGCTGCATCGTGGTGAATGGAAGTGTGGTGCGTAAGCCAAATCACCCCCTGCAGATTGGCGATGACGTGGAAGTCATCGCTAAGGAGCTAGGTGCGCAGCCCCGCCCGCAGCACGGCGCGACCTTGCTCGAGATTTTGTTTGCCGACGACGACCTCGTTGCGATTCATAAACCGGCAGGATTGTTGTCAGTCGGTTCTGACACGGAGGAAAAGCGCCATGCACTTGCTTTGTTGCGGCAACAACTTTCTCGACCGCGTTGTGCGGTGCAACTTTGGCCGGTGCATCGACTCGATCGCGACACCTCAGGCGTATTGCTGTTCGCAACCTCCGCCACAATCCGCGATGCGGTTTCCGCAGCGTGGGCGGAATCTGAAAAAACCTATTTGGCAGTCGTGGAGGGAATCCCACAACCTAGCGTTGGCACGATTGATCAGCCACTGCGTATGAATGCGAAAGGATTTCGTGCACACGTTGGTGCACATCCACAAGCCAAACACGCGATTACACATTTCCAAACCTTGCATGTGAAACAACAGCGCGCGCTCTTAGAGCTGCAGATTGAAACCGGGCGTCAACATCAAATCCGCGCCCACCTTGCTTGGCTCGGTCATCCCGTGGTTGGCGATAGCCGTTACGGAACCGCAGATCGGCGCTTGGGCTTGCACGCTTTGCGTTTGCGTATTCCTGCGCTGCATGGCGGGGCGCGTATGACTTTCGAGGCCCCAGTTCCTGCCGAGTTCTCAGCGTTATTGCGCTAACGTTTGCCATCTGGCAGGCACATGCTCGCGCAAAAAATGGTTAGGATACAGGTTGCTGGAAACTACCGGTAATACTGTCATGACCATCTTCACTTTCCTTTTCCTTTCACTACCGTTCGCTATGGCGCAGGAGCCAGTTGCGACGGAATCTTCTGCGCTCAGCAAAGCTGTCACTCCGGCCGAACAACTCGCAGAGCTCGAGGCCCAGTACGATGCTTCGGAGCTGAATTACCCCGAGCGAGCTGAAGCTTTCCGCGCCGATTACGAAAACCTCGCCAGCGAATTTGCCGGCAAAGATGTCGGCTTGCGTGCAGAGTTGTTTCTGCTGAGCTCATGTTGGTGGTTGGAAAAACCTGCACAATCGGAACAGGCCAAGAAGCGTATTGGCGCAATCCTAAAGGTTTACCACGCTAGCCCCATCCTTGGCGAAATGGCCGACGAAGTGAATTTCCTGCTCCCTAAGTCTGAACGTGACGCGCAACTGAAAATCATCGAAGAACTCAGCCCGCATGATCAAGTGAAAGCAACCGTTTTGTTATTCCGCGCGCGTGGCGCCCAAGATGAGCAGCGGGTACAAATGTTTGAACGGTTGAAGAATGACTATGGCAAGTTGGAACGCAACAACACAACATTCGCCACGTTGGCCGATGCACATCTGAATCCACATGCTCGCGCGAGCCTAGCCGTCGGCGAAGTTGCTCCAGAGATTGTTGGCGTGGATCTCCACGGCAAAGAAATGAAATTATCAGACTTCCGTGGCAAGGTGGTGGTGCTGGATTTCTGGGGAGATTGGTGAGGCCCTTGTAGGGGTATGTACCCACACGAGCGGTCGCTCGTTGAAAAATACGCCGATGCACCTTTTGCCATTGTTGGCGTGAACAGCGATTCTGATATGAGGAAAGTTCGCGAGATTTGCAAGAAGAAGGATTTGTCGTGGCCGTCCTTTTTTGATGGTGGCGGCACCGATGGCCCCATCTCCACCAAGTGGGGTGTGCGTGGTTGGCCTACCGTTTACGTGCTCGACCACGAGGGTGTGATTCGTTCCACTAACGGTCGTGGCGATGCCTTGGATAAGGTGCTAGAGGAGTTGATCCCTGTGGCGATTGCCGCGCAGGAATAGCCAGCTTGCAATGCCCAGCCCCCACGTCTTCTGGCTTAATCCAACTAGCGCCGCTTCAGCAAGAGGCCCGCTGGCGGCACCTCGCGCGCTAATTGGAGACTGCTGACAAACTACTTTGCTAACGGCGTGAGATCCACACGCCGAAATTCACACGGGGTACCTTCGGCTTGCAGCGCAATACTGCCAGCGCTGGCAGTACAATCGAAGCCTGCATTCACATGATCATCATTGACCCAGATATCGATGTTCTTGTCGCGGCAAACAATGCGCATGGTATTCCATTCCCCCAGTGGATTTTCAGAATCATCGGTGAGATTGTTGATGTGCCGAGAAGCGCCCTCTTGGCCGGTCCAAGTGCTTGGTTCGCCACTGCGTCGGGAAGCCATGTCTACCACGGAAATATTTTCGCCGATGCACCAGAAATCGCCGGCGTTGCCGCTAAACATTTGGCATTCGATGGATTGCGGAAACATACCATAAAGGAAACGCGGAATCGTAGCGTGGACTAACACGCCGCAGTTGCCGCCGTCAGCCGGCCAGCGGTACTCGACAATCAATTCATAGTCGCTGTAGAAATCATCGGTGAGTAAATGCCCCTCTGGAGTGCCGTGACTAATGAGCAATCCATCACGCACGCTGAAAGAAGCGGCGATGTTTGGATTGGCATCGGCTTCGGGGATATCGGCATGCCAACCATCGAGGTTACTGCCGTTAAAAAGATGCACGGTAACGGGAGCTTCTGGTTTGGCGCTACAAGCCACCAACAGGAATAGCAGGAAGGCGCGGGGGAGAACTCGCATGTTGGAAGTATGCCACAACTTGCACATCCTGCTGCAAGAGGGGAAGCTTCAGCTGACGGATTCCCGCAGTGCGGCAATCCAGGTGCGGAAGCACTGCCCTTCGACTTGTAATGCAGCCTGCATTAAAGTGCTGCCGTCGGCGGGCAAGTGGCGCGCGATGGCGGCGGTCATTTCTTCCAGGTGGCGTAGTTCGTCGCTCAAAATGGAACGCACACTAAAAGCGATTCCGGCGCGTTGCAGCGCTTCTTCATAAACTGGGTAAAACGCCTCGGCGCGTACTTCAATCGCCAAACTGGAAAGCACATAGTTCACTTCACTGCGCTGCGGTTCGGCCAGCTCTAGGTGGTTGATGAGCTCCTCACAACCACGGTCAACGCCTTGCAAATACGCTTCTCCCGCGGCACCGGCGAGCGTGTCTACTGCAGAATAAGTTGCGACGTTCTCTTCCACCCCGCCGTTCAACTTGATTGCGGCGCGTTTGAGGCGCAGCGCGTGGCCGACTTCCTCGAGTAAATGCTGCAACCCGGCTACATCCATAGAATCGGTGTGGCGTGCTTTCACCATTTTGCGGGCGCCGACATACTCCATGCGCGAAAGAGTGTTCACCAACATCGCGTGTTGTTTTGGCGCTGTGAGAATCTTATCCAGCAATGCGGCAAGGTCGTTTTCATTAGTCTGCTGGCGCGCTGCCGTGAGTAAGGTTTCCATGGTTGTTCTCTAGGATATCTTTGCTGCTATTGAATAGGGGGGGTGCAATGGGGGAAGGGATCACCCACGAAGGCCCTCTGGTATTGGTGGCAAACCCGTCCTAGAATTCACGCCATGAGCCCAACGCTCTACTCCTTCTTACACGTCGCTTCAGCCTTCCTTCTGGTTGGCTACACCTTTTTTGTTTTCGCCAGCCCCAAACTGCCTGAAAATCGCCGTAAGGTGATGATGATCAGTGGCATTTTGAGTTTGATCATGTTGGTTGGCGGCTTTGGCTTAGTGTCAAAGGTTTACGCCAATGCTTGGCCTACCTTTGTGCTAATAAAAGTTGCTTGTTGGCTGGGTTTATCGGCGATGGCAGGCCTTGCTTACCGCAATCCAGCGCAAGTGCGCACCCTGGCTTACATCACACGCCTGCTGGTGCTGATTGCCGTTTGGGCGGTTTATTTCAAACCGTTCATGAGTTAACGACAAACAATTCGTCTATGGCGTATCATTGTTAGACAATGCGCGCCTCTGCTTCTAGCACCTCCTCTCGCAGCAAGCCGAACTACGCCCGACGCAGGGCTGTTTCGCTGATTTTGGTGCACGTGCTATTTGGCATTCATATTGCCCACTGGAAGCTCCACGGCACCACTTTAGCGCCGTTGGAGTTGAATGAGCTCATGTACACCTTGGAGCTCGGCATCCTCACCGCCGGCTTCTTGTTCATGCTCACGGCAGTACTCGCCACGATGTTTTTCGGGCGTTTTTTTTGTTCCTGGGGTTGTCACATTTTGGCCCTGCAGGATTTGTGCAGTTGGCTGCTCGGTAAGATTGGCGTGAAGCCGAAACCGGTGCGCGCGCGTTTTTTATTGTGGGTGCCGCTACTGGCCGTGATTCACATGTTTGTGTGGCCGCAAATCTCGCGCTTACGCGAAGGCCAACCCTTGCCAAGTTTGCATTGGAATACGGATGTGCAAGGTTGGGCCTCGTTTTTGACCGATGATTTTTGGCGTAACTTGCCGCCGGTGTGGGTGGCTTTGATGACCTTTGCGGTGGTCGGATTTGGTGTCGTTTATTTTTTGGGCTCGCGTAGTTTTTGTACCTATGGCTGTCCGTATGGCACCTTGTTTGGATGGGCGGATCGTTTGGCGCCTGGGCGAATCCGCGTCCAGGACAATTGCAAACAATGTGGCGAATGCACCGCCGCATGTACTTCGCACATTCAAGTGCACAAAGAGTTCGCCGAGTTCGGCACCGTGGTCAACCCGGCCTGTTTAAAAGATTTGGATTGCATCGCCGCTTGCCCCAATGATGCCGCTTACTATGGTTTCGGCAATCCATCTTTGGCCAGCGCAATCGGGCCCAGCAAACGTTTCCGTGTGCCCTTTGATTACACTTGGCCGGAAGAAATCCTCATGGCGGTAGTGATGCTGGCCACGGTGCTCATTTTTCGCGGCCTGTACAACGTCGGCCCATTCTTAATGACTCTGGGGCTTGGTGCTATCTTTGCTTTCGTCACCATCACCACGCTGCGGTTATTCACCAAGCCGAACGTGCGCTTCTCCAAATGGGTGTTGCGCAAAGGCGGGCGCTTGCAACGCGCGGGCCTAGTCTTTGCACTGATATCTACCTTCACTTTTGCTTTCAGCACTCACAGCGCAGTGATTCGTTATCACGAGTACCGGGGGTGGGCCGCGGTCTCCCAACTGGAAAATTCCAGCGATGAAATGGTGTCGCGGGTTGCCGCATTAAACGCCTGGCAACATTTGGAAACCGCCGAGCACTACGGCTTGTTGCACCCCATAGAGTTGCAAACTGGTCTGCTAAGATTAGCTGCCATGCTCGGAAAACCTGCCGACGTCCGCCATTATGCCACCATCGTAAGCGCCCACTTATGGGATCAAGCACCGCAGTTAGCCGAACTGGGCGGTTATCGTGCCGCCGCTGGCGACGTCGCTGGGGGGGTGCGGGATTTGCGTCGTGCACTGGAACTGGAGCCGAATGCTGAGCCAATCCGCGTGGAGTTGGAACGGGTTTTGGCCGTGCAGCAACAACAGCAAGCGCTGCATTAAGCGCGGATTCCTTCGAGCATGGCAGCCACCACGCCTTGGCGGAAGGGCTCTTGCAAAATCTCGTGTTTTCCGCCTTTCCACAACCAACGACGTTTGTCGGCCGGCCAGCGCTCGTACAGTTGATCCATAGCGGCGGGATCCACAATGCACTCCAAGCTTGCTACGTGCAAACTAAGCGGCGTGGTAAAGGAATCGACAGAGCGCCACACCTGCGCCACCGCAGCTTCCATTTCAGTAAACCAACGCGGGGTGATGGTGCTGACGCGCAGACTGTCCTGCGCATAAAGATCCACCGCTTCTGGATCGGTGCACAGATCTTCGAGCGGAATACCACTGGCTAAAGACAAACCCGGGAGAGTGCGGCTCAACAATCCGGCCATCTTTGTTTTCCAAGCTGGGGCTGCGATGGCCACACCGAGCAGTGGCCCAGAAAGCACCAGACTGCGCACCCGTTGTGCATAGGCGGTTAGATAACTCAGCGCAATCAGTCCGCCCATCGAATGGCCAATCAGCGCAAATTTTTCAGGCAGCAAATCGGCACAAGCATGCACATCCATAACATAATCAGACCACCTCTTGATATGACCGCGGCGGCCTTGCGACATTCCGTGGCCGCGCAAATCAACACCCACCGTGCGTACTCCGGATTCCGCCAACACTTCGCCGAGGTATTCATAACGGCCGAGGTGTTCGCCCTGGCCGTGAATGAGCAACACATGAGCACTCGGCTCACCCTCTGGGCGCCATTCATAACCAGCGAGTTTGGTGCCGTCGGCGGCTTCGACGTGAAAGTGACTAGCCATGCTTTGGCGAGGTTGATGCCGCGGATCGGTAGCCTCGTTCCAGCATGCAGTAGAAACAGCCCACGATCAGCGCGGTGTTGAACACTAGTTTTTCCCAGATTACAACTTTGCCAGAACCACAGCCGCAATCAAATTTGATGTTGTGGAAGGACTGGCCGGTGTCGTCCATGAGCACCAGCGCGCGCCACAAAATCGCGCCCGTGAAGAGTATTAAAAAACACCCCATAGCCATGGCGGCGCCGCGACGCAGGAAACCCGTCAAAATGCAGATGCCGGCGGCGATTTCCAACAAAGGAATCACGTTCGGACCGAAGTTTAACAGCCACGGCGGGTTGGTAGGCAGCAAATCGTAGGCGTGAATCGATTTCAAAAACGTAACGGGATCATGCAGTTTTTCGAAACCATAGGAGAGCAGCAAGGCCGCCATTGCCACGCGAATGAACAAGGGCAGGTAGTTTCTCATCGTGCGCTACCTTCCTTGAGTGGCGAACCTTGTTCTTCCCATAAGGCCACACCACCTTCAAAGATGGAGATGGAATCTTTATCCATTCCATAGTGATAGACCAAGCTGTTGCTTAGGAAAATACTGTCTTCGCAATCACCGCCGGTGCAGTAGACCACCACCATGGCTGCTTGCTTCAAAGTGGGTAAGAGGGCATCGATGTAGCGGTCTTGGTGAAACTGATCGAGTAAAAATGCACCCGGTATATGCCCCGCCGCATAGTGTTCCGCACTGCGTGCGTCGAGGACCACTACAAAGGGCGGTTCTTCATACAGCAAATCCAGATAGCTGAACAAATCTGCGTAGCTAGTGGTTGCATAGCCGTGCTCCAGAGGTTCACCACTGACCACCACGGCCGCAGGATTGGCTGGAAAGTAGTCGTTACCCAAGTCCAGTGCCGACGGATTCACAAAACTATTCAGCAGGCCAAGCAGCAGCACACCCACGGCGAACACAGCGGTCTGTACCAAGGTGGAAGAGGGCATTCTCATTTCACTGATCCAGCAACGGCAGCAACTGATTTTTGTAGCGGCTGGCGATGGCGGGAAGCAACTGCAGTTTATCAGGATAATCAGCAGCCCAAAGGCTCTTTGCGTACACCAATACTTGCGTGGCTACCGCGCCATCGCAGTGGCTTAGAAAGCGTGCGAGTTCCTGAATCTTGGGACCCTTTTGCGGATCGATGCTGACGCCATCCACAGCATGGCGTGCGCTTTCCGCTGGGCTTTGATAGTGGCCGTCGCCGTCGACGTCGATCCACACGGGGTTGGTGAGCAGCGCGACTCCTGGCATCAGAGTCGTCCACCAAATGCCTTCCGGGCGTGGTCCGGTGGCGCTACAAACAATCCATGCATCGTGTGTAGGAGCGTGGATCTGAAAGGAAAGATCGAGATCAAGTGGCTGTCCAGCCGGCACTCCCAACGGTGGCGATTGCGCCACCACTTCGCCGTCCATATAAATTTGCACTCGGTCGACGCGCGCCCAAGATGCTCCTGCAATGTGAAATTTCACCTCGAGCTTCTTATCTACTGGCTGCACCAGACTTCCGGATGCTGCACCTTGCACGGTGGCATAGCCGAACAAGCCAATCGCCATCGAAGAGACGCCATTGCGGAAGTTGCTGCACAAATCTTCTACCGAGATCGCGGCAGGGCTGTCAGCAGGACTAGGCAACCAGGTGCGTCCTTGGCCAACCGGATCGCCAACGGTGTGTGAATCCGAGCTGCCAACTCCGCGTACCATCGATCCGGCATTGAGTAATCCAAACCAGTCCGCGATGATGTCTTCCCACTTGGTGCCAGGATCGGTGCTATTAAACACTTCGATGGCATCCACTGGTAGTTGCAGGCCGTCGGCGAAAATTCCGGTGCGCGGATCAAGCTTGGATACGCCAAATGGGCCGCGTTGAAAATCCGGCCAGCGCGGGTGATTCAAAATCACCACTAAGGCTCCTTTGCTGCGAATGTTGGCAACCAGAGCCGCCCAATCGACCAGTTTGCTATTGGGTAGCGGACCTCCGGCAGGCAAGGGGAAAGCGTTGAAGTGGCCGATATCCGTAGTGACTTCATTGCCGACGATCGTCAAGTAGTGATCCACTAAGCCTGCTTTCAACTGCGCGGGCGCATAATCCGTTTGGTGATTGTGGTCGGTGGCGATGGCCACATCTAAGCCTTCACCGGCCAGAGTGAGGATACGTTCTTGCAAGGTGGCATCACCATGGCCGCTGAACGTGAGCGTATGGATATGCGTATCGGCACTCACCCAACCGCGTGTATCCACCTCGTGGCGCAAGGCCAGTAACACCGCACTTTCCGCTTGGTAAACGTGTACCAAATCCACTTTTGCGTAGCTCCACTCGGGCCCATGACTGGCATAAATCGTGTGAACCCCCGCACCCAGTTGCAGCAAGGCTTCACCGCGTACATCGGTATAAGCAAAACCGGTGCGTACCGGCGTGGGTTGGCGTTCGGCATAATAAAGTGGCGCGAGTTCGCCAGCAGCATTGGCAATCGTGAGCCGGGCCACCAACGGTAAGCCAGTGGCTTCATCCACCACTTTGACGCGCACGGGGGCGATTTGATAAATCTCATCAAAACCGCGATCGAGTAAACGCACTGGGCCGAAGGTGATGTCGTCGCTAACGCGTGCCGTGGAAATGCGCATGACGTTATCGCCAGCCATCAACAAATTCGCTGGCAGGGGATAGACCGTTACTGTGCGCTCGGCGCCAGGCTTGAGCTTGGCAATCGGAATACCATTCAACTCCACCAGCCAGACTTCATCGACATGACGCGCGGTGATTTCCACAGCGCGTTGCACATTACAAGTCGAGGAATCAAAGTGGAACTCTATTTGGTTGGCTGCATCGGGCTGTTCAGCAGCTTCCGTCCATTCGGGGGTAGGGTCGTTGCCGAGATGAAAGACCTCCGACAGGATTACACTCCCCGGCTCCTGTTGCGGCTCCGGAGAAGAGCTCCACCAACCTATAAGAAGTGCAACGCCGAGTGCTAGGGGAGACAGGAGTTTCATGCAGGCTTAGCCTAGCAACTCCACGCGGGCATTAGTTGGAGTGAGTCAGGCCGTTGGACATCGCGGTGATGTTAGCTGGGGTCAACGAACCGGTGTACTCAGCAGCCTGCACGTGAATGCTTGCTGGCAATGCTGGGGGAAGGCTCTGAGCGTAGGTGCCACCAACCATGACGATTGGGTTATTCAACAAAGGATTGCCTAACCAGTCCACGAGTAGGTGTGCGGTGCCACCGACGAGAACGCCGAGGTCTTTCTTGCCAGTCGAAGCGATTAGAGCGTAGCTCTTGCCTGCAGCTGGGTTCGTGATGGTCCAACCAGCAGCTTGGCCTGCGCGTACTTCTACGTCGCCCTGAAGCTCAACGGTGTCAGCGGTGCCCGGGTTGGCGCTGTAGTAGGCCACTGTGTCCGTTGGCGGACCTTCCATCGACATGGAGAAGCTTATTGGATAACTAAACCACCAGCAGCCTAGATACTCCGCACCGAGCGGTTGCGATAGGTCGTAGTATTCAAACCAAGGCTGAGTTCCATACCCGGAAGAATTGAGCACAGGGCCCGTGAGGTTCAGGTTTAACATATCAAAATAAATGGCAGACCAACCGAAGTTATTCATCGAACCGGGAGTCTGCTCTTGTGGCAGCGTGCACTCAAAACCACCAGCCAAATCAACGACGATGGTCCAGCAGCTCAGGCCAGCCATCCCCGTGTCCCCAGGCAAGCCGGCGAGCAAGTATCCACAGGCTTCATTACGGTTGTTGGCATCAACCCAGCCGGTGACGCCTTGGCAGGCAATGGTTTCTTCATACAAACGAAGTTCGGTGGTGATGGCAGTTCCCAAGGGGTCTGGCACACCTGAGCAATAGTCGAAGGTGAGGCCGTTGACTTGCTCGGTGCCATTGACGCCAGCGTGAGGAAAGGATCCCTCATCCACGAATTCATCCGTAGCTGCGCCGGTTGCATAGTAGTAAACGATTCCAGAGCGATTGTTGAAAATTGTTTCCGGGCCAGAGCGCTGCGCTTGATGGACGATTTCATAGCCTTCTCCAAAGGTGTAGTCCAAAGTCGTGCGACTGGTAATAGTCTGCAGGTGTACAGGCATTGTTGGAGTCGATTGCGCGAAGGCGCTAGTTGTAAGAGTTGCGCAAAGGAAAGTTATGAAGAAGTTAGAAACCATGATTCTCAAGTATAACACTAGGTATGAATGTAGTTACAAAAAAGGCACCCCGCAGAAAACTGCGGGGTGCCTAGTGACAGTCGAGACTGTCGGTTGACTAAAACCTAGTTGGAGTGAGTCAGACCGTTGGACATCGCGGTGATGTTACCTGGGTTCAAAGCACCTGCGTACTCAGCAGCCTGCACCTGAATGCTTGGTGGCAATACTGGTGGAAGGTTCTGAGCGTGGGTGCCACCAGTCATGACGAATGGAGCAGGCAGCAAAGGAGCGCCCAACCAGTCAACGAGAAGGTGTGCGTTGCCACCAACGAGAACGGCGAGGTCTTTCTTGCCGGTCGAAGCGATCAAAGCGTAGTTCGAGCCTGCAGTTGGGTTCGTGATGGTCCAACCAGCAGCTTGACCACCGCGTACTTCCACGTCGCCCTGAAGGTCAACGGTGTCAGCAGCGCCTGGGTTTGCACTGTAGTAAGCCTGGGTATCCGTTGGGTTACCATCGAGAGCAATCAAGAAGTTAGCCTGAGCCTTTGCTGGGCCACCGAACCAGTAAGTACCGAGGTACTCAAGGCCGAGTGGGGAAGACATGTCGTAGTACTCGAAGTAATCTGCAACACCGTAGTCGTTACCGAGCTGGGTGCCGAGGGAACTGTCAAGCAATGGACCAGTTGCACCAGACGAGAATGCATCGTTGTACATCACGGAGTGAGCGAAAGTATCCATGGAGCCAGCGGACTGCTCTTGTGGAAGGGTGCACTCAAAACCGCCAGCTAGATCCACAGCAACGGTCCAGCAGGTGAGGCCAGTCAAGTTGGTGTCACCAGGCAAGCCAGCAAGCGTGTAACCACAAGCTTCGTTACGGTTGTTGGCATCGACCCAGCCGGTGATTCCGGTGAAGGCGACGACTTCAGCGTAAAGACGCACATCTGCGGTGATTGCAGTACCAGCAGCATCAGGTACCGACGAGCAGTAATCGAAAGTCAGGCCGTTCACTTGCTCGGTGCCATTGACGCCAGCAGCAGCAAACGAACCTTCGTCTACGAACTCATCCGTAGCTGCGAGGGTGGTGTAGTAGTAGATGTTGCCATCACGGTTGTTGAAAATCGTTTCAGGGCCGGAGCGCTGAGCGGAGTTTACAACCTGGTAGCCTTGACCCATGGTGTATTCCAGGGTTGTACGGCTAGTGACAGCGTTGAGATTCCCAGCGATTTGCTGGGGAGTTTGAGCGGACGCGCTCGCAGCTAGTGCTACGACCGCCGCGGTTGCGACAATGTTACGGAACATTCAGTTTCTCCTGAAGACAAAAGGGACAAAGGTATGGGCAAAAGCCCGGAAGGGAGGGGCAGCCGACGTTCCAGGGGATTATTCCACGTGCGGCTATCAACTAGGTTTATCCCAAGATTTCCCATCTGTCCAGGAATCATAGGCTTTTTTTTCGAATATTTTCATATTTCACTCAGTTTGCGGCAAGAAATACGAACCTGGAAATCGAAAAAAACCAATAAAAGGGTGTTTAACCGGGAAATTCCATGAAATCAGCTGGTGGTGGAATAAGTTGGCATGGAGGGATCCACTTCCGCGGACCAGCGGTCGATGCCACCGGCAAGGTTCAAAACGTTGTCTTTGCCCAAATAACGCAGCTGGCTGCACACCCCAGCACTGCGAATGCCATGATGGCAATAAACCACAATGAGATCCTCGACTTGCATCAGCTCCTCTTGGGATTCACGGAAGCGCGACAGCGGGAAGAGTTCGGCCTCTGCAAGATGACCAAAATCCCATTCTTCACGCTCGCGGACATCGATAACACGCACCTTTTCGCGGTTAGCGAGAAGTTCTTTCAGTTGTTCAGGAGTGATGTTGAATTCCACGTTCTTAATGCTGTTTGCTAGTACGGCGAAGGAGAGTCTTTTTAAGGTCTTCCACAATCAGATAAAGGGAAGGTACCAATAATAGCGTAATGAGCGTTGCAAAGACTACCCCAAAAGCTACCGATATTGCCATGGGTATCAAGAATTTCGCCTGTAGGCTTTTCTCTAGCAATAGCGGCGTTAAGCCGAGAAAGGTGGTCATGGTGGTCAGCATGATGGCACGAAAACGCCTGACTCCGGAGTCACGCACCGCTTGGTGCACGGAAACCCCTGCTGCGCGCTCGCGATTGATCAAATCCATCATCACCAAGGAGTCATTGATGACAATGCCGCTGAGCGCCACAATGCCAATGAGTGAGAAAATTGCCAGGTCGTAGCCAAGCAGGGCGTGCCCAGCGATGGCCCCAATCATGCCAAAGGGGATTGCCGACATGATGATGAGCGGCTGTGCGTAGGATTTGAGCGGGATGGCCAGCAGCACAAAAATCGCCAACAGCGCCATGGCGTTGATGCGCATCAAGGTGCCCAGGAACTCACTCTGTTCCTTTTGCTTGCCCTCCAAGGAGTACGTCATGCCAGGATGACGCTCCAGCAAATCAGGCAGGAACTCGTGCGAGATTTTTGCAAAGACTTCATCCGGCGAAGTCTTTTTCTTGTCAATGTCGGCGAGCACGCTGATGCTCCGCCGCCGGTCGACGCGATTAATTTTCGAGTAGCCGCGACCCATCGTGGCGGTAGCCGCGACGGAAAACGGCACTTCGCGGCCATCGGGAGTACGCAAGCGCATATTTTCCAGCGTGGCTAGGCGCTCCCGATCCACACGGGGATAGCGCACCATGACATCCACCTCATCGCGATCCCGTTGAATGCTTTGTGCTTCCTCTCCATAGAAGGCCTGTCGTACCTGGCGCCCCAAATCGACCAAGCGGAAACCGAGCGCCTCGCCTTCTGGCGTGAGTGCCAGTTGCAGCTCCCGTTTGCCCTCTTCAAAGGTGTCGCGTGCCGCCGTCACGCCCGCCACCAACAGCAGACGCTCGCGCAATTCATCGGCAGCACTTTGCAGCGATTCCAGCCCCGCACCCGCAAGCAAAAGGTTGACGTCGCCATCCGCGCCCATGAGGTCTGACGAGAAGCTGACATCTTCGGCGCCGGCGATGCTGCCGACACGTTCCCTCCATAGCGCCATGATTTCGCGGCCCGACATTTCTCGTTCCTCCGCCGACAGCAGTTCCAAATTTACTTCTGCCAAGTGGCCACCGCGAAAACCTTGGGAAGAAACGCCACCGCTGTTTTGTTGCTTGGTTTTCATCGGCTGCGAACCAATGGAAGTGGTAATGAACTTAATCAGTGGAGCGCCTTGCTGGTTGAACAATTCCTTTTGCATCTGGCGTGCGGCATTTTCAAACAGTTGAATCGAAGCCTCGGTGGTGGCGACGGGAGTGCCCAGCGGCATTTGCAGTTCGGCGATGATGTTGTCCGCTTCCATCGGCGGAAAGAAATTCATCTTGATGCGGCCACTGTTGAAGTAGGCGAGCGTGATCATGAATAAGGCAATCCCGCCAGCCACCACCGCATAGCGCCAGCGCAGAGCCACTTCTAGACTTGGCTTATAGATGCGCCTCAAGAAAAATTCCACGCCACCATCCGCCGCATTTTGCACGCGCTCCCATGGCCCAATTTTGTGCTTTTTGGCATCGGCCGGAAGGTGTTTGAGGTGCGCAGGCAGAATTAATAGAGACTCCACCAGTGAAAACGCTAGCACCGCAATCACCACCAGTGGAATATTGCGTGAGAATTGCCCCATGTTGCCTGGCATCAACATCATCGGGATAAAGGCGGCAATGGTCGTGAGCACCGCAAAAATCACCGGCTTGGACATTTCTTGCGTTCCTTCGATGGCAGCTTGCAAACCCGACTTGCCGCGTTGGCGATGTTCGTGCACGTTTTCGGCAATCACGATGGCGTCATCCACAACGATGCCGAGCACCACAATAAATCCAAATAAGGAAATCAGATTAACCGAAACACCAAGGACCGGCATCAACATTGCGGCACCCAGGAAAGACATCGGAATCCCGAGAGTTACCCAGAATGCCAAGCGTAGGCGGAGGAATACCGCCAGGGAAACCAGCACCAAAATTAACCCGGCGCGGCCGTTGCGCAACATCAAGTCCAGACGGCTGCGTAGTAACAGCGTGTCATCCATACTCTTGGTAAGGTGAATGCCGGCCGGCAAGCTGGCTTCGGTAATGGCGATAGCATTCAACACTTGATCGGCCATGACCAAGGCTTCTTGATTGCCCACTCGGAACACTGAAACCATGACGGCGGGGCTGCCGTTAAAGCGTGTGCCTTGATCGGATTCGGCAAAACCGTCGTGTACGGTTGCGACGTCGCCGATGTTGATGCGGGTGCCATCAGCAAGATGAAGCAGCGGCAGCGCTTCGAAATCACGGGCGTGGTAGGCTTGGCCTTTGGTGCGCAATAGAATTTCGCCGGCCGTCGTTTTAATGGCCCCCCCCGGTAAATCCAGGGAACTGCGCCGCACCGCCAAAACGACTGCGTCGAAGCTCAAGTGATAGCGCTGTAGAGATTCCTCGGCTACTTCAATCGCAATTTCAAAGTCGGCCTCGTTCGACAGGGTCACGAGCGAAATATCCTTTTGCTTGATGAGGTTGTCTTCGAGTAACTGCGCAGCTTCACGCAACGTCTTATGGTTGGCGTCGCCCCAGACTGCGATATCCATGGCGCGATTGTTGATTTCCACCAACTCCACTTGTGGTTCTTCGGCATCTTCGGGGAAGTTGTCAATGCGATCGATAGCAGCCTTAATGTCATCCAGCATTTTCTCGCGATCTTGGCCATCCAAGAACTCCACGCTGACCACGGCCAGACTTTCATTGGCGGTGGCTTTGACTTGATCCACGCCAGCCAATCCCTGCACCTCTTTTTCGATGCGCATGATGATGCCTTCTTCAACTTCCGCTGGCGAAGCACCTGGATACACCACTTTGATGATGGCGGACTCCACAATGATTTCAGGAACAACCTCTTGTTTCAAAGTTGTCATAACCATGGCGCCGATGATGAGGATCGCAATCATCATCAGGTTGGCCGCAACACTGTTACGTGCGAACCAGGAAATGAGGCCGTTCATCGCGGCGCTCCGTTTTCGGCGCCGAACACCATCACGTCCATGTTTTCGAGAAATAACGGTAAGGCGCTGATAATGAGCTGGGTGCCCGGTTCCAAGCCGTGGCTAATGAGGCATTCGTTGGTGGTTCGGTAAATGACCTCGACTGGAATTTCATGCGCCTGATTGGCTTCATCCACCACCCGCACCCGATCGCCATCCAAAACCGCCGAACGCGGCACGCGAAAGACGTTGTGTAACTCACGGCCAATAATCGTGGCGCGCAGGAACATGCCCGGAGCGAGCGCCGGAGTGCCATCGGCGTTGGGGCGGAAGGGGGCATCGATCTGGGCGATGGCGGTGACCATCCGAGTACCCGGATCGACGCTTGCTTCGGTGCGCACAATGTAGCCTTGCCAAGTGGCCATCTGATCCCCGACTTGTGCTTCCAGGCGCACCGCAAGCGGAGGGGAGGAACCATCCACTTTCAAGCCAAGATGATCGAGTTGGTTGGCAGCAATAGGCAGGGTGACTTCCGCAGCATCGATGGCATAAATCGAAGCGAGGCCAACGCCAGGTGCCACCCAGACACCCACTTCGAGATTGCGCTGCAAACAACGGCCATCGAAGGGTGCGCGGATCACCGTGCGGGCCAGGTTGCTGTTGGCCATTGCCAGGTTTGCCAGAGCAGCCGCGCGCGCGGCATGTGCAGCAGCAAGTTGGGGCTCGCGGGCTACCAAACTCGGTATGGGGCCTTCTCCTAACTGATTCCAATCGGCGCTGGCAACGCGCGCTTCGGCTTCTTCCAATAACAGAGCGGCATCCGCTTTTTGGACTTCGGCTGCGGCCATGGCGACCGCATTTTGATAATCGGTATCGTTCAGTTTGACCATCACCTCCCCAGCGTTGAAAAAGGCGCCGCGGTAAAGATTGGGACTGACTTCCGTCACACGAGCGGCAACTTCCGCGACCAACATCGTGGTTGCACGCGGCCGCACTTCCCCAAATGCCGGTAACTCCACACGGGTTGTTTCTGCTTGCATCACCATGACCTCCACGAGGGGAAGGTAGGACACCGCCTCTTGAGATTTGGTTTGCGGGCCGGTAGCCAAAAGGATGGTTTTGATGCCAAAGCCAGCGACCAGGATCAAAATAGGGAGAACAATGCGTAGGGTGGAGTTCATGTTAGTTTGCGGTGTGAAAGCCGCCGCCGAGTGCCAAGTAAAGATCGATGCGGTTGAGCAACAGCAGCAGTTGCGTGGCGTGCAGATTGCTTTGGCTTTGCACCAGTGCGCTGCGGGTTTGGTAAACCGATTCCGCCATGCCGACTCCGCCGGCGAAGCGGGTGGTTGCGCGGTTGGCTCGTTCTTGCAGAATGCTGTGTGCGGATTGCTGGCTATGCAATTGTTGTGCAAGAAGCTGTTCGGAATCGAGCGCAATCTCGACTTCTGCAAATGCGCGTAGCACTTGTTGGACAAAAGCGAGACCACTCGCATTGGCGCTGGCCTCTGCCGCATCCGCTTGGGCATGCAAGCTGCCGCCGTGAAACAGGGGTGCGGTGAGGCTCGCACCTAGAGACCAAACTTTGAAATCGCCGTTGAGTAAATCGGCAAGTTCGTTGCTGCTGGTACCCCCGGCAGCCGTGAGCGACAGCGCCGGATAAAGTGCCGCGTCCGCAGCTTGGCTTTGGAAACGCGCGGCCCGCAGCTGGGCTGCACTGGCAGCCAAATCTGGGCGACGCTGCACCAGGGTTGCAGGCAAACCACTCGGCACCGCTTGCGGTAGGGCCGGCAAGTCGCGCCACTCTGCCGGGTTACTGATTTGCGGATAGCCGCCTTGGAGTAGCGCCTGTTGCCGCTCCAGCGCATTGCGGCGTTGCGTCGCGGCCAACACATTCTTCTGGGCTGATTCCACTGCGGCTTGTGCCTGCAGCATGGCATCGGCAGCGGTGCCCTGTTGAAAACGTAGACGTAAGTGTTCAAGCTGGCTATCCAGGATGGCCAACAGTTCCTGGGTCAGCAACAACTGTTGATTGGCCTCCACCAACTGCAAGTACACCTTGGCCGCTTGGCCGGCAAGAGATAGCCGTGCAGCTTGCCAATCGGCTTGGCTGGCTTCGAGACTGGCAACAGCGGTCTTTTCTTGCGCTGCCAGACGGCCCCACAAATCCAACTCCCAACTCAAGTTCAAGCCAAGGTTATGGCGGTTGTTGGTTATGGGCAGCACATCCGGTGCACCGGGAAAAGGCAATCCAATGACGTTCGAGCGACTTCGGCTCAAATCGAGGCCGGCGTTGAGTTTGGGCAAACGATCGCCTGCGACCATGCGCAGTTGTGCCGATACCGCCTCAACCCGCATCGCTGCCGCTTGCAAATCGAAGTTATCCACTAAGGAAGCTTCGACGGCAGCCGTCAGTTCAGCATCTTCAAAAGTAGTCCACCAATCGGCGGGCACTTCCGCCGAGTTCTCTGTGGTGGCGACGGTTTGCCAAGTGCGGTCGTTGCCAGTGGTTTCTGTCAGGCCGGAACTAGGCGCGGGGCTCGTACAAGCAGCAACGAGGAAAGAGCCGAACAGGGCAACGGCTAGGTAGGGTGCGTATTTAACCATCGAATCCAGCGGTGCAAAAAGAAACCAGTTGTTCAAGACGGAAGTCGTAATCGGCAATGGTTGCGGCGTGGATGCCGGGCATGGGCATCAGCTCCTCACACTTAAAATCAAGTAAATGCAACATCGCGCCAATCATAAAATGGCCACGAATGAGCAACTCCTCAGCGCTACGGTGCGGCAAAATCCGCTGCGAGGCGGCGATGAAGCGCGCAATCGTGGGGGCGAGGATTTCGGTCATCATGGCTTCCACACCTGGATGGGGCTCATGATGCAAGCGCGAAAATACACAGGGCATGTCCTTGTTATTTTCCGAGAGCTCGCGCACCGCAGGTTCGATAAAAATGCGGATCAAGTCGCGCAGTTTGAGCGGTGCGCCTTGAGCGGCGGCTTCGGCTTCATCAAGCAAGCGAATGCGCTCGCTGTTGATAGGTTCAATGCAGGCGCTGACCAGTTCGCGCAGGAGGCCTTCCTTGGAACCAAAGTGATAACTCACGGCTGCAAGATTCACTTCGGCTAGGGCCGTGACCTGGCGCATGGAGGTGGCGGGAAACCCCTGCTCTGCGAACAGCGTTCGCGCAGCACCAAGAATTCGTTGTTTGGTGTTTGGGCCAGACATGGCCATAGTATAAACGTTCGTTCGATTGAAACAAACGTTTAATATGTTTATGGACTATTTTTGACAGTTCGGGCAGAAGCAACTGGCCCGTTGCCCGATGACTTTGCCCTTTAAAATGCCTGCACAGACCCCGCAGGACTCACCCTCGCGGCCATAAACCGCCAATTCCTGGGCAAAATAGCCCGGCGAACCATCCCCGCCGACGAAATCTTTAAGGGTAGTGCCGCCTTGGTCGATGGATTCCGCCAAAATCCGTTTGGAATGCTCAGCAAGGCGTTGGTATTCCAAACGGCTAACCCGGCCAGCGGCACGCGTCGGTCGAATGCGGGCGGCGAACAAAGCCTCGGCAGCATAAATATTGCCAATGCCCACGACTATTTTGCCGTCCATCAGAAAACTCTTCACGGCCACTTTGCGCTTGCGGGATTTTTGAAAGAGTAACTCCCCATCAAAATCAGGGCCCAAAGGTTCTGGCCCTAGGTGACGGAGAAGAGCATGCTCCTCAACCGGCTGATCAGTCCACAGCCAGAGTCCAAAGCGTCGCGGATCGTGATAGCGCAACACCTTGCCACTCGAAAGACAGAGATCAATATGATCGTGTTTGCGCAGAGTTTGCTTGGCCTCAACCAAACACAAACTCCCCGACATGCCTAGGTGCACGAGTAGGTGCCCATGTTCAAATTCGAATAATAAATACTTGGCGCGACGTTTCAGTGCCACCACTTGTCGGCCGCGTAAGCAGCGTTTTAAGGTGGTTGGAACCGGTAGGCGCAAACTGCGATTCCGCACGACCAAATCCTCCACCACAAAACCTTCTACAAAGGGCAAAATGCCGCGTCGAGTGGTTTCAACTTCCGGCAGCTCAGGCATCTTCGCCAGTCTCGGGCGGATCGACGAAGTCTTCTAGAAAATACATCAGCATGTATTCTTCAGCAGTATGCTTCGGGCCGGGCATCGAGCGCAATAAACGTGCAGCCGATTGCAAGTGCCGCTCGCGATGGAACTGATAAGCCTGCACCCCAACCCGATAGTTATCCTCATCCTTATCCCTGATTCCCAGAGCTTGTTTGGCTTCTTCTGGGCTCAAGCAAGTGCGCCCGCTGCCCTGCATAAAGGATTCCAAGCTGGTGAGCTGTTCGGTGGTGACGCCAATCAAAAACTCCTGGAAAGCGGAGGCCTCATCTTGGGTCATGCGCGCGCGGGCAAAATAATCGACGAATTGAGGAGCGCAGCCGGCTTGCAGTAATTTCATAATTTCGGAAACGCCAAGCATCGTGCCGACGCTCACAAAAATTTTGCGCCGCGCTTCCCACACAGCCTCCAGTAATGGAAAAAATAACTGCACTGCTTTGGAGGGGGTTCCATCCCACAGAGAAGTCATGCTGCCGACAACCTCTTGGCGTAAATCATGCGCAATGTTTTTATCCATCGCCAGCGAAGTGAGTAGTTCATCCACCAATTTCAAATACACCCCAGCGTGCACGCGGCGATCAATGATGAGGGTTAAATCGCTATCTTCGGGATCAATTTCTTCGGCCAAGTAGCGCAGCAAACGCCAAAAATTTAATCGCGCCATGGTGAGACTGCGCCAAACCAGGGCGCGCATCGGCAGAAACATCTCAAAATCGGCATCGGTGGCGTTGGCCAACAACTCCACTAAAGTGCCAAGCCCACGCTCGCGGCTGCCCAGTTTACTTTCTGCAAGTACAGGGGGATAAGCGTCAAGAGCGTGGCGAAGCGTTTCAATCCGCTCCAAATTCTCTAGAAAAATAGTGGTAAAACGCTGCTTATCGGGATGATCCGTAGCAGCAAGACGTTCTTGAAAGACACGCTTCGCCTGCTGCTCGCGCTCGGAAAAGGGCGAGTTCGATGGCGGTTGAGTAGTTGCGTGGGACACCTAAGTGGCAGTCTATGGTTTCAGGACTAAGTGGCCAACCAGAGATATCCGCAAATTTAGGCTGAGGTGGTGTGGTACTGGCGGTCACCGGCGTCGCCTAGGCCCGGCACGATGTAACCCAGCTCGTTCAGCTTTTCATCCAGTGCGGCCAAAAAAATTGGTACCTCCGGGTGCGCTTGCTGCAGGGCCGCGAGCCCTTCCGGCGCCCCCAGAATTCCCAGAAAGCGAATATCGGCGACGCCCCATTCCTTCATCATGGTGATGGTGGCAATCGCGGTGCCACCCGTCGCCAACATGGGATCCACAACCAGAGCAAGCTCGGCCGGTGTCCTTGGTAACTTTTGATAGTAGGTAACGGGTAGTAAGCTAGATTCATCGCGAAACAGGCCGACGTGGCGTACGGCTGCTTGTGGAAGCAAATCGAACAATGGCTCGGCCATGCCAAGGCCAGCGCGCAGAACCGGTACGATCGCAATCGAGTTTTTCAATTGGTGACCTTGCGTAGCACTGATTGGCGTATGCACCGTGATAGCCTGCAGTGCTAAATCCTTGGTGGCTTCGATACCTAGAAAGGTAGTGATTTGCGCCACGAGCAAGCGAAATTCCGACGGCTGCGTGTCACGATTTCGCAGCCTGCTAAGCAAGCAACGCACGAGTGGGTGGTCAAGAATGTGGTACGCCATCGGGCGCATTATCTCGCCATTTCGAGCTGCGGCGCTTCGATTCGGCTAGAATCCTGCCGATGCCTGGGACGAACTGGATTACGGTATATCGGAAGTCGGTGTATGCATTCCCACGCCACGATGGCCGCTGGCTGCGTTTTTCGCTAAATGACCAACCCGCACCTCCACCCGAACCTATCGCCAGTGTGCTTGCGGTGCATGGCAGTCTGACTTTCATCACCGCGTGGAACCCTATGTCGGTGGAGCTTCCTCTGTCGGTGAATGAATGCGCAAACGCGCAGTTTCGCAACACTTTGGCCGCAGCCGGCGTTCGTTATGAACAAAGTTATGGTTCCTCCTTGCCTGGGGTCGCACCCGGCTGGCGCGAAGATGGCTTCGTGTTGTTTGGTTTAAAGCGCCAGGAAGCACTGGAATGGACCTGTAAGGTGCAACAACGTGCGGTGGTATGGATGGATTCCGAGCAGGTGGGCCTGCTATTTTCTGACGCCCTCGGTTTCGTGTTGAGTGGTGTGGTTCCTGTGGATGAGGTGTGAGTGCACGCTTCCCGCGGCAACGCCAGAGAGCGGCTGGTTAGAATGTCAGCGATGTCCATTCGCACGGTAGACAAGGTCGCTGTCGAGGCGCGCGCCGCTTCGTTCCAGACACGCTCCATTAAGAATGAGAGTAAACGCCAAGGCTTGCTCATGGTGACCTCGATGGTGGATCTCACCACGCTGGAAGGCAAAGATTCTGCTGCCAAGGTGCGTTCTCTTTGTCAGAAGGCGATGTTGCCAGATGCAGCCTTGCCGCACGTGCCCTCTGTTGCGGCAGTTTGTGTTTACCCTCGCTGGGTGGAGCTCGCGCGTGAGTTGCTTGCCGGAAGTGGTGTGAAAGTTGCAAGCGTGGCAAGTGCTTTCCCCAGTGGCCAAGTGGATTTGGCCACGAAACTAGTGGATGTGCGCGCCGCCGTGCAAGCGGGTGCCGACGAAATCGATATGGTCATGCACCGTGGCGCATTTTTGTCAGGCCAGTATGAAGTGGTGAGCGCGGAAATCCGTGCCATCAAAGAAGCCTGCGGTGGACAGCATCTCAAAGTAATTCTGGAAACGGGTGAGCTGGAAACCTACGACAATGTGGTGCGTGCCAGTGAACTCGCGATTGCTGCCGGTGCTGATTTCATCAAAACCTCCACGGGTAAAGTGCAGCCCGCGGCCACCATGCCGGTAACCTTGGTCATGCTTGAAACCATCCGCAGTCATTTTCTGGCTACTGGCCAGATGATTGGCATGAAACCGGCTGGCGGGATTAGCAGGGCCAAAGATGCCTTGCACTACCTCGTGATGGTCAAAGAAACCCTCGGTGATGCCTGGCTTTCCGCCAAGTGGTTCCGCTTTGGCGCATCCTCTCTTTTGAACGATGTACTTTTGCAACTTCACCGCTTAGAGAGTGGTCAATACACCGCATACTACGATGTCACCGAGTCCTAAAATAGAATCCAAGCCGGAACTGGATTTCGGCAATGCCTGGGATTACGCCACTGCGCCGGAAGGCACGCAAGTGGTCATTCAAGAAAAGTACGGTTTATTCATCAACGGTGAATTTTGCCCCCCGCGTTCCAAGCAATTTATGGATACGGTCAATCCGGCCAGTGAAGTCGTGCTGGCCAAAATCGCCATCGCGAATCACGCGGATGTGGATCTTGCAGTGGCGGCAGCAAAAGCGGCATTCCCGAAATGGAAGCGCTTGAAGGCGTCAGAACGGGCCAAGTATTTGTTCCGCATCGCGCGTCGGATTCAAGAACGGGGGCGCGAGTTGGCGGTGCTAGAAACTTTGGATGGCGGTAAGCCAATCAAAGAATCACGCGATGTGGATATCCCTGAGGCCGCCAAGCATTTTTTCTATCACGCCGGCTGGGCCGACAAACTGGATTATGCTTTTCCGGGCCTCACTGGCACGCCGCTGGGTGTGTGCGCGCAGATCATCCCATGGAATTTTCCGCTGTTGATGGCGGCGTGGAAAATTGCACCGGCCCTCGCTTGTGGCAACACCGTGGTGTTGAAGCCCGCGGAAACGACTTCGCTCACAGCATTACGCTTGGCGGAGATTTTCCAAGAGGTTGGGCTGCCGCCGGGAGTGGTGAACATCATTACCGGTCCAGGTAACAGTGGGGCGGCGCTGGCGGCTCATAAAGATGTGCAGAAACTGGCTTTTACGGGGAGCACTCGAGTTGGTAAAGAGTTGGCGCGCAATTTGGCGGGTAGTGGTAAGCGTCTAACCTTGGAACTTGGTGGCAAATCGCCGAACATCATTTTTGAAGATGCCAGCATCGATCAAGCCGTGGATGGAGTGGTGCAAGGCATTTATTTTAATCAGGGACATGTTTGTTGCGCTGGTTCCCGTTTGTTTGTGCAAGAAGGCATCATGGAGGAAGTGCTAGCGCGTTTGGCGGTACGCATTGCAAGTTTGCGGGTTGGCGATCCGATGGATAAGAACACCGATCTCGGAGCCATCAATTCGCTGGGTCAGTTAGCCACCATCAAACGCTATCTGGAAGTGGGTACTGCAGAAGGCGCGCACATGCATCAATCCACCGCCAAGTTGCCCAAGCGTGGTTATTGGTGCGCGCCCACTTGGTTTACCGAGGTACAGCCGTCACACACGATTGCTCGGGAAGAAATCTTTGGCCCGGTGTTGTCGGTGATGTCGTTTCGCACTCCGGAAGAAGCCATCACGCGTGCAAATAACACTCCCTATGGTTTGGCGGCAGGAATCTGGACAGATAAAGGTTCGAAGATTTTCGAGATTGCCTCACGCTTGCAAGCAGGGGTGGTGTGGTGCAATAGTTACAATCGTTTCGATGCTGCTTCACCCTTTGGAGGCTATAAACAAAGTGGCTTTGGACGCGAAGGCGGACGCCAAGGGTTATGGTCGTATTTGGAGTTGAAAGCATGAGTACCAGCGCAAGACTAGGGGTTTTGAAAACTTATAAACTATTTGTGAATGGAGCTTTCCCGCGCACGGAATCGGGGCGCACGCTTGCCGTGGTTGATACCAAGGGCAAGTTACTCGCACATGTGTGTCATGGCTCGCGCAAAGATTTGCGTAACGCCGTGGTTGCTGCGCGTTCGGCAGCTCCTGGTTGGGCCAAACGTTCGGCTTATAACCGCACGCAGATTTTGTATCGCATGGCAGAGATGCTGGAGGGCAAGGCGGAGGAGTTTACTCGTGTGCTGGCCAGCACGGTCCCTGGCGGCAATAGGCGAGCAGCGAAAGAGGTGGCGGCCGCCATCGACCGTTTGGTAGCTTTCGCTGGTTGGGCAGACAAATTTGGCCAAGTACTCGGCAACAACAATCAGGTCGCCGCACCTTTTTATAACTTCACCGTGGCGGAAGCACTGGGGGTGGTTTGCATTGTGGCGCCGTCAGAAGAGCCGCTGTTGGGCTTGGTGTCCTTGCTGGCGCCGGTGATTTGCGCGGGTAATACCGCGGTACTTTTAGGCAGCGAGGCACATCCTCTGGCTACTGCAATCTTTGGTGAGGTGTGTGCAACTGCAGATGTCCCGGCCGGCGTCGTCAATCTGTTAACCGGCAAACGCCCCGAACTATTGGCAGTGATGGCTGGCCATCGTGATGTGGATGGCATTTCTGCAGCGGGTTGCTCGAAGGCGGAACGCACCATCTTGGAATTAGGCGCTGCAGAAAACCTCAAGCGCGTTACGGTAGAGAAAATCAACGGCCCAGCGTGGTACCACGAAACCAAAATGCACGCGCCGTACCGCATTCAGCCCTTCGTCGAAATGAAAACGATCTGGCATCCTTCTGGAGTATGAGTACTACCTTACGGAGGGCTGTCGATCCTGATTCCGACGGCATCATCGCGCTGATTGAAGCGTGTTATCGAGAATATCCGCCGAACATTCTCGACGTGGATGGCGAGGAACCCGAATTGCGTACCCCCGCGCAGAGTTTTCCGGCATTTTGGGTGGTGGAGGATGCTCAAAAGCGCATCGTTGGCTGTATCGCTGTGCAAATGCGCGTGCCTGAGTTGCGGGTTGAGCTGAAGAAGTGTTATGTCCACCGCTCGCAACGCGGTCTTGGTTTGGGTCGGCAGCTGGTGGAGCGAGTCGAAGAATGGGCACGAGCTCACGCGTGCGCGGAGGTCGAGCTATGGACGGATACCCGTTTCCATTTGGCACATCGGGTCTACCAGGTTTTGGGATACCAACCGAGTGGGCGCACCCGCGATTTATTGGACCTCAGTGAAACCACGGAGTTCCATTTCCTGAAGCGCTTGGCTTAGGGAAACTCTGATTTATGCGTACGGCGCTGATTGATGCGTACGGTGGCCCAGCGGCCGGAATCCCCAGGCGCCGCGTTGCTGCCACTTGGCTACAGCAAGGGCTGGTAGAATCCGCGCCATGTTCGAGCCCAGAAGCCGCGCCTACCTTACTGACCCAAACGCCTTTGAGAAGGCTGTTTTAGCGGCGTGGGAGCGCAGTGACATCCTGCAGCAAACGGCTGAGGCGCGCCACGATGCGGATCCTTTTGTGTTTTACGAAGGCCCGCCGACCGCCAACGGCCGCCCGGGCATCCATCATGTATTGGCGCGCACGCTGAAGGATTCCGTGTGCCGTTATCAAACGATGCGCGGCAAACGCATCGAGCGCAAAGCCGGTTGGGATACTCATGGTTTGCCGGTGGAGCTGGAAGTTGAGAAGCAGCTTGCGATTTCAGGCAAACCTGAAATCGAAAAGTACGGCCTGGGTCCCTTTAACCAAAAGTGTCGGGATTCGGTCTTCACTTACAAAGAGGAATGGGAAACGCTGTCGAAGCGGATTGGCTATCTGCTCGATTATGAAAAGCCCTATGTGACCTTCGATAAAGACTACATCGAGTCCGTGTGGTTTTTGCTGGCGCGTTTTGCCGCCAATGATTTGCTCTATCTTGGTTCCAAGGTATTGCCGTGGTGCGGACGTTGCGGCACGGGTTTGTCGAGCCATGAAGTGGGGCAAGGGTATCTCGATATTGACGATCCTTCTGTTTGGATCAGCTTCCCACTCATCGCTGCACCAGGCGCGCTCGCAGGCGCTGCCTTAGTGGCTTGGACCACGACACCCTGGACCTTGCCATCGAATATGGGTGTATGTGTCCACCCAGATTTTGAATATGCCATCATTGCCCATGACGGCAAGCGTTATATCCTGCTCGAATCCAAAGCTGCGGCAGTTTTTGGCGATGGCAGCTGGGAAGTCGTTGGCAGCGTGAAGGGAAGTGAGCTGGGTGGCTTGTGCTACACGCCACTCTTTACTTGGCAAGGCGGGCGCGTGGTGCACGAAGGAACTCATCATCACATGGTGGTGGTGGATGATTTTGTCAGTGATGAAGAGGGCACTGGTATGGTGCACATGGCCCCTTATGGCGCTGACGATTTCCGCATTGCTCAGCGTGATGGCTTGCGTGCCGTGTTGGCATTTGGCGATGAAGCGCGTTTGCTTGCTGAGGTGGCTGGAGTCGCAGTGGGCACTTTTTTCCGCGACGCCAACAAACCGCTCGCGCGCGATTTAAAAGAGCGCGGCCGCTTGCTGAAAATCAGTCAGTATCGCCACAGTTACCCGCATTGCTGGCGCTGCGAAACGCCGTTGATTTATTACCCGTCGCCCGCTTGGTTCCTGCGCACCACCGCCTTCAAAGACAAGATGGTTGCGGGTAACAAGAAGATTCGTTGGGCGCCCGCAGAAATCGGTGCGGGTCGTTTTGGGGAATGGCTGGAGAACAATATTGATTGGGCGTTATCGCGCGATCGCTTCTGGGGTACTCCCTTGCCGGTTTGGGTCAACCAAGAGGATCCTGAGGATTGGATCTGTGTGGAATCCTTCGCCCAGCTTGCCCTTTACGCCGGAGATTTAGGTGAGAACTTTGATCCGCATCGCCCGGTGGTGGATGAGATCTGTTTCCCCACCCCAACGCCGGGTAAAACCGGCATCATGCGCCGCGTGCCGCAAGTGATTGATTGTTGGTTTGATAGTGGTGCCATGCCGCTCGCCCAACATCATTGGCCGTTTGAAAATCGCGAACGTGTGGCGGAGCAATTTCCGGCAAACTTCATTTGCGAGGGCTTGGATCAAACGCGCGGCTGGTTTTACAGCTTGCACGCGATTGCCACTTTTCTCACCCAATACGATGCATCCTTGTGGGAGAGCGGCAAACTGTGGGGTGAAAATCTGCCTCGCTTGAAGCCTGGTGGCGCCTATGCAAGCTGTCTGGTTGGCGGTTTGCTATTGGATAAGAACGGCGTGAAAATGTCGAAGCGTTTGGGCAACATTGTGCGCCCGGCGGAGGCCATTGAAGAACACGGCGCCGACGCCATCCGTTGGGGGTTACTGGCTGGTGGTGCGGCACATTTGTCACGGCGTTACGATGACAAAGGCATTGCTGAAGTGCGTCGCCGGGTGCTTGGAACTTTGGCAGCCAGTTACGATTTCTTTGCGCTTTATGCGCGCACAGAAGACTGGGATGTGCGCGCTCCACGTCCGCCGCGCCAACAACGCGAACCATTGGACCGCTGGATTCTTTCGCAGGTTGCCAGCGTGGCCGCCGACAACGTGGTCGCTTGGGAATCTCTTCAGCCAGCCAATGCTATGCGGGCTCTTGAGACTTTCATCGTGGATGAATTGTCGAACTGGTACATCCGCCGTTCGCGGCGCCGTTTCTGGGGTGCGGAAGGTGTTGCCAGCCAAGCTGCTGCCTTCGCAACCCTCTACGAGGTGTTGCACACCACTCTGCGTTTGGCTGCTCCCATCATTCCGTTCTTGACGGATGCGCTGTGGCAGGAACTCACTGGCAGCACAGAAAGTATTCACTTGCAATTGTTTCCCGATGCGAACAATCCAGCGGACCTCATTGCCGTCGCCATCGATGAGCCACTCTCTGCCGCAATGGCTCCCATCCTGCGTGCTTCAAGCCTCGGTCGCGCGGTGCGCGAACGCGTGCAAATCCGTGTCCGTCAACCGCTGTCGAAAATGGTGATTCACATCGCCAACGAAGACCAACTAAGTGGTTCTCCGCGTGCCTATGAAGCCGCGATTCGCGAAGAGCTCAACGTCAAAGAAATCGAGTGGGTGGAGGGTACACCAGACTTTTTGCAGGTGAAAGCCAAGCCGAACTTTCCGCGCTTGGGCAAGCGCGCTGGGAGTGACATGAAAGCACTTGGTGCGGCGATTGGCGCACTCGATCGTGCAACCGTGTTTGCCCTGCAAGGTGGTGCCAGCGTGGCAGTGAGTGTGGGGGACCACGTCTACACTCTCGAGGGCGAAGACATCATTTTGCAAACCGAAAGTGCTGCGGGTATGGAAGCGGCAACAGATGGTCTTGTCACGATTGGCCTCGTTACGGAGCTCACGCCGGAACTGCTGTGCGAAGGCCTTGCGCGAGAGATTATGAATCGCTTGCAAACCCAACGCAAAGAGAGCGGCTTAGAAGTTCAGGATCGTATTGAGGCGGTGCTTTCTGGGGATGCCGCAGTGCAAGCAGCCATCGCCGAACATGGCGCGTGGATTGCTGAAGAGGTTTTAGCACCGCACGGATTGCGCTGGGTGGATACGCCGCGTGCCGAAAACAATTTGGAGTTCCGTAGCTGGGAGCTTCCCAACGAACAACGAGCCAGTATCGCAATCTCAAAGATTGTTTTGGAAACCGCCTAGTTCTGGGGTACTATCTTTTCATGCCAATCCCCGAGTTCCATTTGTTCATGCGTCAGCGCCTTCTACTTTTTCTTCTGGGGCTATGCCCCATTATTTTTATAGACACGGTCCGTGGTATGGATGGGCCTCAGTCTGGCGTGGTGGTGGTCAGTATCTTGCTCTTTGTTTTCGCCGTTTTTCTTGCCCTACTGTCGTTAGGGGTCGAACCCATCACCCGCTTCCTGGTGCCAGCAGGCATACGTGGGGCGCCCTTGACTAGTCTCGCTATGGGGCTCAGTTTATGTTTGGGAGCGGTGATTCCGCATCTGCTTCCCGAAGCAGCAGAACTGGCGTTTACGCAACATTTCGCGTGGGTCATCGCCTACTTTTTTGCTTGTCTATTCTTGTTGTATCCCGTTGTTGTGGTGCTCTTAAATCGTCTTGTTGCCAAGCACCCGCTGCCTCAGCGCCTGGGCTTAATTTTAACTTTACTGATGCTTGGGCAGATTTCGTTTGCGACTGTGCTGGAAGTGCGCGAGCACGGGGCAACGCACCAATATGCTCCAACGACGGCTGTATTGGCGGAACCCAATGGCCCAGTCCGGGCCCGCCCGAACGTCCTATTGATTGTGCTCGATACGTTGCGCTTTGATACCTTGCGGCAAACGTGGCAAAGACAGCAGCACTTCCCGGCGCTGGATGAGTACACTCGCAACGCAGCCTATTTTGAGCGTGGCTACGCTGGCTGTAATGTTACGCCTGGTGGTCACAGCACGCTATTCACCGGGATGTTGCCCTCGGAAACGGATACCTTGCACCGTGGTCTCGTGCAACTTGATGAGCGCTACTTCACGGTGGCTGAATTTTTGCGCACCTATGGGTATCGCACGGGTGCTTTGGTTAGCAATGCGCGGATCAGTGGGCGTTTTGGCTTTGACCAAGGCTTCGAAGTTTATGACGATCAGTTGGTCAATCCCATAGTCAATCTCGGCTCGATTGGCGACCGCCTTTCTGTATCTAGTTTGGTGAAATTTTTTGGCGCTTCATACTCGAAAAAATTGGTGCGCTCGTGGTTTACTCAACTGTTTTGGACTTGGTCGCTGCCGACGGCCGCGAAAACTACTGCGCACGCCCTGGCGATGGTGGACGAGATGCAAATCGAACCAGGGCAACCATGGTTTTTATTCGTCAATTACATCGACCCACATTCTCCTTTTGTCACGCGTAAGGATTTGGCAGATGCTTTTGGGCCAGGTTTTGAGAGCCCTGTCTTGGAGCGCGTGCGGCGTGACAATTTAAGATTCCACTTGAGCATCAATAGAATGCAAGCGGGATTGCGCAAAGGAGAAGATTACAGTGCAGATTTGAACTGGCTACAAGAAGCTTACCGAGAGCAGTGTCTGGAGTTGGATGAAGGCGTGGATCAGTTTTTGACCGGCCTGCGCACCCAAGGCTTGCTCGACGACAACACTTTGGTTTTGATTACGTCAGACCACGGCGAACATCTCGGCGAGCATGGAGCGTTTCACCATGGAAGTACTTTGCTCGATGAAGAAGTCAGGGTGCCCTTCTTGCTGTTAGGCCCCAGCGTGGAAGCAGGAACATTTTCCACTCCGGTGAGTGGGGCGGATTTTTTTAGCACTGTTTGCTATGCGATGGGCTTAGACATGGAAGACTACCCCGTAACCTCTGGAGTACCCTTGCAGAGGCCTCAGCCGGAACGCGTGGTTCGCTTTGAACACGGACCTTTGCGTGGCTTCTTGCAGGGCCACTACAAGATGATTGGCCAGGACCTTGGTGGCGAGCTAACTTGGGTGGAGGCCTATGACTTAGCGGAAGATCCACAAGAGTTGCAAAATCTCGTGGATTCCGGCTTGGATTGGGTGCAGGCGTACCGGGCGAATCCACCGATCCAGTCGACCCAAGGTGCTGACTTCATTCAGATAGGGGATGGCAGTATCGATTTGAACGCACTGGGTTATGCCGATGAAATGGCGCAGTAGTTTGATTTGGCTACTTCCTTGAATCTGCGGGCGAACTGGGGCAAAATGGCGCGGCCATGCTGCGCACCTTCATTCTTCCTGTCATCCCGGTTCTGATCCTCTCTTGCGGAGGCCAAGAATCCGCGGCGAATTCCTCCGCTGTCGTCAATATCCCCTTAGAGGAATCCGGAGGTGCAGCGCCAGCGTCCGCCTCGCGTGCTGGTGAAGGCACTACCGAGAGCAGCTCGAATTTCGCCAGTGGAGCGGTGGCCACCCCTCCAGCCAGTCACACACTGGATTCTGTGCAGGCCCAGCCGGCGTCGGCGTTGGTACTCCAGCCAGGCTCCTTTGTTGCAAAGCTGGACGCATGGCATCGAGCCTTGGAGGAGGAACGGAGTGCCCTACTGCGTAACGATGGCAGCTTGTCTACGGAACTGCGTGGCTTTGCTGGAATTTTCACCGGCTCCGCCGATGTGTACCGGGCGAGTTTAAGCAACCATTCTTCAGATGCATTTGGCCCAGATTTCCAGCGTTATGCCAATGCTTGGGCCAGCAGCGGCCTGCAGGCTTTACGCGCCGCATTGGCTTCCGGACCCGTGGGAACGGCCAAGATGGTGTGGACGGATGCACTCATGGAACTCAGCCTTGCCACCGACGATTACCAAACGGCGGGGGCTTCTCTGACGACGGTCATTGCCGACATGCTCGCTGCCGGTTATGCAAGGGAGCGAGTGCTAGAACTCACCAAACAGGTGAACTTGGTTGGACGCAACGCGGCGATGTTTTTGCCGGCGACAGACTATGTCGTGACCGGTGGGGATAGCTATTGGAAGATTTGCCGCAAGTTCCGTGACCAAGGCCTCATCGCCCCACGCGGTTGGATCGCGGAATTTAATCACAAGAGTAATTACAGTTTGCGTGCGGACGAAGCGTTGAAAATTCCCACTGCCAAGTTGGAGCTTCGCGCATGGCGCCAGTCTCGTTTGATGGTGTTGTATGCCGACGGCGTGCCCATTCGCATCTATCCCGTTTCTATGGGGAAGGCGGCAAAGCCTACCCCGCTTGGGGCCTTCACTTTTGGTGTGGAGCTTCTGGAGGAGCCGATTTACTACCCAGCAGGTGGTAGCCCGGTGCCTTATGCCAACCCAGACAACCCCCTTGGCGAGCGCTGGATGGGATTTGAAGAAGATCGCCAGTACGGCATCCATGGCACCAATAGCGAAGAAACGATTGGTTCCTTTGAATCTGGCGGGTGTATTCGCATGCACAATGCGGATGCCAAGGAGTTGTTCGAGCTCATTGCCGCCGGGGTCAAAGTCACGATCTACGCTTAATCGTCATCTCTGCGCTGTAGCGCGAGCCAGCTTTCCGCCAGTTCGGAGCGTACCCCAATGTCAGCCACTCGCACCTCGCCGCAGAGGGCAGGGCCTGCATGGTGCAAAAAGCCACGTTTGTAGCCGATAAAACTGAGAGTCCAAGTGGCCGGTAAACAGCAGCCAAGTACGGTGCCGTCGTCACAATTGAGGCCACTGGGACAGTCCACGGCAAGCACTGGGATTTTCAGGGCAGTGGCCTGGTTTACCACTTCGGCGTAGTTTCCAGCCAGCGGGCGCTGCAAACCCACTCCGAATAAGGCGTCGACGAGAATGGTGGGGGCGGGAAGTCTGTTGGAGAAGGCAACTTCCGCACTGGGCAGCACCTCGCCACCAAGATTTTGATAAGCCAGAACTTGCAATTGAAGTAGAGATTGTGGGGCAGGAGGACCGCCCAAAAGGAGAATGGCGGGCTTCAGGCGCGGGTGGAACAGCAGTTGACGGGCGGCTGCAACCGCGTCAGCGCCGTTATTGCCTGGTCCACAAAGAAAGAGAACTTGGCTGTTTTCCCCATCAGGGATGGCCGATAGTAGGAAGTCTGAAATACTTCGGGCGGCTTGTTCCATCAGGCAGGCAGCGGGGATTCCGGCGCTTTGCAGGTACCGATCGAAGCTTTGGCATGCGTCAGATGTCCAGGTGATTCCGGAGCGCTTGTGGATGGAATGAGAAGCTGGCATGAAGATTTCAAAATAAAGTCTGCGGGGTAGTTGACGTTGGCAATTTCCTCCCTAGAATACTCGACCGCTTGACGAGGAGAACTGCCTAATACGCACCTCAGTCATGCTCTCGCTCAAGTTTCTAAAGTCTTTCCCTGCCAAGGGGTTGACAGCAGTAATTTAAGAGCTAAGATACTCGGCCGCGATTCACGCAGGACCTAGTCCAAAAGGCGTGAAAAGCGATTCTCGAACCTCGGTTCGCGTTCTCTGAAAAATAGGATGATCCTGTCGAACATGAATGAATTGAATGTTTTGAGAGAGTTCAGGAAAACCCAGGTCGACTTCGGTCGGCCGACAATCAAAAGTGAAGGGTTTGATCCTGGCTCAGAGTGAACGCTAGCGGCGTGGATTAGGCATGCAAGTCGAGCGCGAAAGGATGATGAAGGATTCTTCGGATGACTGATTCGCTGAGTAGAGCGGCGCAAGGGTGAGTAATACATGGGTAACGTACCTCTAACTCTGGAACAACCACTGGAAACGGTGGCTAATACCTGATAGTTTCGATCTTCCACATGAAAGATTGAATAAAAGTAGGGATCTCTTCGGAGACCTTCTGGTTAGAGAGCGGCTCATGCGCTATCAGCTTGTTGGTGAGGTAAAGGCTCACCAAGGCTATGACGGCTAGGCGATCTGAGAGGATGATCGCCCACATCGGGACTGAGACACTGCCCGGACTCCTACGGGAGGCTGCAGTCGAGAATCTTCCGCAATGGGCGCAAGCCTGACGGAGCGACGCCGCGTGAGGGACGAAGGCTTTCGGGTCGTAAACCTCTTTCGCCTGTTAAGAAATGCTACGGGTTAATAGCCCGTATCTTGACAAAGGCAGGTAAAGAAGCACCGGCTAACTCCGTGCCAGCAGCCGCGGTAATACGGAGGGTGCAAGCGTTACTCGGAATTACTGGGCGTAAAGCGTACGTAGGCGGCTTGCCAAGTTGGATGTGAAATCCCACAGCTTAACTGTGGAACTGCGTCCAAAACTGGTAAGCTCGAGAACAGTAGGGGACAGTGGAACTCAAGGTGGAGCGGTGGAATGCGTAGAGATCTTGAGGAACACCGGTGGCGAAAGCGACTGTCTGGGCTGTTTCTGACGCTGAGGTACGAAAGCCAGGGGAGCGAACGGGATTAGATACCCCGGTAGTCCTGGCCGTAAACGATGGGCACTAGCTTGAGGGATCTTCGGATTTCTCTTGCGTAGCTAACGCGTTAAGTGCCCCGCCTGGGGAGTATGCGCGCAAGCGTAAAACTCAAAGGAATTGACGGGGGCTCACACAAGCGGTGGAGCATGTGGTTTAATTCGAAGCTACGCGAAGAACCTTACCCAGGTTTGACATGTGTGAATTAGCTCCTGGAAACAGGAGTGACGCCCTTCGGGGTGGAACATACACAGGTGTTGCATGGCTGTCGTCAGCTCGTGTCGTGAGATGTCGGGTTAAGTCCCTAAACGAGCGAAACCCCTATTGTTAGTTGCCAGCACGTAATGGTGGGGACTCTAACAAGACCGCCGTGGTTAACACGGAGGAAGGTGGGGATGACGTCAAGTCATCATGGCCCTTATACCTGGGGCTACACACGTGCTACAATGGGCAGTACAGAGGGTTGCCAACTCGCAAGAGGGAGCTAATCCCCAAAGCTGCTCCTAGTTCGGATTGGAGGCTGCAACTCGCCTCCATGAAGCTGGAATCGCTAGTAATCGCAGGTCAGCTACACTGCGGTGAATATGTTCCTGAGCCTTGTACACACCGCCCGTCAAGCCACGAAAGCTGGGAGCGCCTGAAGTCGTCAATCTAACTTTTAAGAGGGTTGGCGCCCACGGCGAGCTCGGTGATCGGGACTAAGTCGTAACAAGGTAGCCGTAGGGGAACCTGCGGCTGGACCACCTCCTTTTCAGAGGATAATCTGAACCAACTTCGGTTGGTAAATACTCGTAATCGAGCCGGTCTTCGGACTGGGGAGAGACAAGAGTCTAAAATAAATAAAGAGCTCTCAATAGCAGACAATCACATCATGTTCGTCAGGGTCATTCCTTTTCCATCAAACTCCGGTACACCCGGAGACGGGCCAGTAGCTCAGTTGGTTAGAGCGTCCGCCTGATAAGCGGGAGGTCAGAGGTTCAACTCCTCTTTGGCCCACCAGTTCGTCTCCACAGGGGGTGTAGCTCAGTTGGTAGAGCATTGCGTTTGCAACGCAAAGGTCACGGGTTCGAAACCCGTCGCCTCCACCATCCTTCTAAACAGGGGTGTGGCAGACGAGACCGATGTGGAAACGCAGTTCATTGAAAATTAGGCAAGAAGTGTAATCGAATTGAATCGAGCGCGATAAAAAGAATCAAGCATGAGAAGCGTGCATGGAGGATGATTAGGCGTTCAGAGCCGAAGAAAGACGTGGCATAGCTGCGATAAGCCCCGGTGAGCCGTTAAGCAGGCAGTGACCCGAGGATTTCTGAGATGCGGTAACGCGGCGGAAGTAATGTTTCGTCAACCCATGGTGAATACATAGCCATGAGGTGGGTAACGTAGGGAATTGAAACATCTTAGTACCTACAGGAAAGTAAAGAAAACTCGACTCCCTAAGTAGCGGCGAGCGAAAGGGGAATAGCCCAAACCAATGTTGTGTTAAAGGTGTGGCCGTTGCAACATTGGGGTCGTGGGACTTTCGGATGAATCCACAGTTCATCAAGGAGTTACAAAGCATTTTACCTAGTTGAATGTTCTGGAAAGGACAGCCATAGAGGGTGATAGCCCCTTAAGCGAAAGGTAAATGCCTCCTGAAAGTATCCCAAGTATCGCCAGACACGTGAAACCTGGTGTGAATTCGCGGGGACCACCCCGTAAGGCTAAGTACTACTGAACGACCGATAGTGACTAGTACCGTAAGGGAAAATTGAAAAGATCCCCTTTTAGGGGAGTGAAAAGTACCTGAAACCATGTACGTACAAGCGGTAGGAGGCCTATGCCCTTCGGGGAATGGCTGACTGCGTGCCTTTTGCATAATGATCCGGCGACTTACGATGTCAGGCAAGGTTAAGTGTTTCCGACACGAAGCCGAAGCGAAAGCGAGTACTAATAGTGCGTCAAGTCGGGCGTTGTAGACGCGAAAGCAGGTGATCTAACCATGAGCAGGGTGAAGCGTGTGTAACAACTCGTGGAGGCCCGAACCGGTGTTGGTTGAAAACAGCTCGGATGACTTGTGGTTAGGAGTAAAAAGCTAATCGAACTTGCAGATAGCTCGTTCTCCCCGAAATAGCTTTTGGGCTAGCGTCGGGTAAAATAGCATACAGGGGTAGAGAGACTGATTTCGATTGGAGGGCCACCAGCCTATCCACCGAAGCCAAACTCCGAATACTGTATGTGGTACCCCGGCAGTCAGACGGTGGGCGATAAGGTTCATCGTCAAGAGGGAAACAGCCCAGACCGCCAGCTAAGGTCCCCAAACAGGACTAAGTGTGATAAAGGATCTGAGATTGCTAAGACAGTCAGGATGTTGGCTTAGAAGCAGCCATCATTTAAAGAGTGCGTAATAGCTCACTGATCGAGCAATCTTGGGCCAATAATGAACGGGACTCAAGTCTTGTACCGAAGCTGCGGATCCGAAGGAGGGAATCCTTCAGGGTGGTAGGGGAGCGTTGTCTTTGCGTTGAAGCCATACGGGAACGAATGGTGGAGCGAAAACAAGTGCTTATGCCGGAATGAGTAACGATAAACGAAGTGAGAATCTTCGTCGCCGAAAATCTAAGGTTTCCTGGGGAAGGTAAATCCGCCCAGGGTTAGTCGGAACCTAAGGCAAGGCCGAAAGGCGTAGTCGATGGATAATGGGTCAACATTCCCATACTACCGGAGATTGTTTGACCAATGGTGTGACGGATTCGCGAGGATGGTCGTGGCGCTAGTCGTCCACGTGTAAGCTTGAGGGCCGCAGTAGGAAAATCCGCTGCATCAGTGCCCAGGAGTGATGCCGAGGCTTTAAGCCGAAGCCATCGGAGTGGGTTCCAGGAAAAGCATCTAGGGAGATCAAAGGTATCCGTACCAAAACTGACACAGGTTGATGGGAAGAGAATTCTAAGGCGCTCGAGATAACCTCTGTTAAGGAACTCGACAGATTGGTCCCGTAAGTTCGCGATAAGGGGCGCCCTGAATGGTGATTGGACTTTGCTCCATGAGCTTTTTAGGGTCACAGAAAATCGGGGGTGGCGACTGTTTACCTAAAACACAGGACTCTGCAAAGTCTTAAAGACGAAGTATAGGGTCTGACGCCTGCCCAATGCTGGAAGGTTAAGAGGAGGTGTTAGCTTCGGCGAAGCTCCGAATTGAAGCCCCAGTGAATGGCGGCCGTAACTATGACGGTCCTAAGGTAGCGAAGTTCCTTGTCGGGTAAGTTCCGACGCGCACGAATGGCGTAACGACTGCCCCATTGTCTCAACAGAGGGCTCGGTGAAATTGTAGTCGAGGTGAAGATGCCTCGTAGCCGCACCAGGACGGAAAGACCCCGTGAACCTTTACTGTAGCCTGATATTGGGCTCTGGTACAGCATGTGTAGAATAGGTGGGAGGCTTTGAAGCGGGCACGCTAGTGTTCGTGGAGCCACAATGTGAAATACCACCCTTGCTGTACTAGTGTTCTAACTTGGTACCTTGAATCAGGGCCAAGAACAGTTTCAGGTGGGCAGTTTGGCTGGGGCGGTCTCCTCCTAAAGAGTAACGGAGGAGTCCGAAGGCACCCTCAGGCTGGTTAGCAATCAGCCGTAGAGCATAAGGGTATAAGGGTGCTTAACTGTGAGACAGATAAGTCGAGCAGGTGTGAAAGCAGGGCCTAGTGATCCGGCGAATTCCGAGTGGAAGGGTCGTCGCTTAACAGACAAAAGGTACTCCGGGGATAACAGGCTGATCTCCCCCAAGAGTCCATATCGACGGGGAGGTTTGGCACCTCGATGTCGGCTCATCGCATCCTGGGGCTGGAGAAGGTCCCAAGGGTTTGGCTGTTCGCCAATTAAAGCGGTACGTGAGCTGGGTTCAGACCGTCGTGAGACAGGTCGGTCCCTATCCGGTGTGGCTGTAGGACACTTGAAGAGGTCTTTCCCTAGTACGAGAGGATTGGGAAGGACGAAGCTCTGGTGCACCAGTTGTTTCGCTAGAGGCATAGCTGGGTAGCTAACTTCGGAAAGGATAAGCGCTGAAAGCATCTAAGCGCGAAGCCCTCTCTAAAACTAGGTGTCCCAATTAGGGTCGTGGGAGACTACCACGTTGATAGGCGGTAGCTGTAAGCATGGCAACATGTTCAGGTGAGCCGTACTAATAGCCCGATCGGCTTGGTTCCCTTTTCGCCCTTCGCTTCGGCGAGGCTCGAAAAGGAATAGCATTCGATTTAATAAGATTACACTTCTTGCTTCTCAATTGTCCGGTGCCCATAAGCTGCTGGCTCCACCCGATTCCATTCCGAACTCGGTCGTTAAGAAGTAGCTGCCGATGATAGTGCATTGTGCGAAAGTAGGTCAGTGCCGGACTTTAATCAAACCCATCAGGGGTAGAACCCTGATGGGTTTTTTTCGTTTCTGGCTATACTTTTGTGGTGTGTGGCCGCTTTACCTTTACGCATCGCCAACCTTCCATCGTGCTTGGGGATTACGGGGTTGGGTTGCCGGTGGATTTTGCCGGTAGTTATAATTTCGCTCCCTCGCAAAAGAGATATTGTCAAATGTTGTGTTTCAGAGTTGCGGCTCATGCAGCGTAGCTCCTGATGCCGTCTTTGAATTGCACGCCGTCAATTACTTCAGCGAGCAGTTGGTGGCCGTTCAGTTTGCGCCAGC
>FLOH01000120.1_pt1 | contig 222732 bp, 184 predicted proteins | sample 756751 | NCBI WGS metagenome assembly FLOH01 (sample SAMEA4026879, study PRJEB14308) | marine metagenome | biome: coastal water; material: water | depth 74 m
TCCCTGCCGAACCCTATCTTCGTCGGCAGCGTCGGATGTGTATAAGGGACAGTACGCTTGCATGGATCGCCTCGATAGGATGAACTCACTTTGTCGATCTCATCAAGCATGAACACTGGATTTTTTGTGCCGGCTTTTCTTAAACACTGGATAATCCTTCCTGGAAGAGCCCCCACATATGTCCTTCTGTGGCCTCTTATTTCAGCCTCATCCCGAACACCTCCCAAGGCAATTCTGACAAATTTCCTGTCCAGAGCTCTGGCAATAGACATGCCAAGGGATGTTTTACCAGTCCCTGGAGGGCCTGTAAAACATAGAATAGGCCCTTTGGAATCCTTTTTGAGTTTACGAACGGCCAAATATTCAAGAATTCTCTTTTTGGGTTTTTCAAGACCATAATGGTCATTGTTCAGTATCTTTCTTGCATTTTTAATATCGAGTTTATCTTTAGACCGTTCATTCCAGGGCAGGGATATCAGCCAGTCAAGATAAGTGGATGCCACCACATATTCAGAAGACGACGCATGCATCCGAGACAGCCGTTGCAATTCTCTTTTCCCTTCTTTTTTCGCTTCCTGGGACAACCCTTTTTCTTCAATCTTAATCCGATACTCTTTTATTTCAATACTGTCGCCCTCTGTTTCACCCAGTTCATCTTTAATGGTTTTCAGTTGCTGACGAAGATAATATTCACGCTGCCGCTTATCCATATCTTCTTTTACCTGGGTCTGGATTTTGGAACCCATTTCAAGGATTTCCAATTGATCATTCACAAGCCGGGTCACTTTTTTCAAGCGTTTATTTACATCAAATAGTTCGATAATCTTTTGTTTTTCCAGGACGGGTGCATTGATGGTGGAAGCGACCATATCTGCCAGGACATTGGGTTCCTGTAATGATTTGATCATATGACCCATTTCTGAAGGAAGTCCGGAGGAAAGATCTAAAATTTTTTCATATTGTTCAACAATATTGGCCATTAGAGCCCTGTTTTCTTTGTTTCTGTCAGCATTTTTACTTTCCATGACATTGATTTGGGCCTGCATATACTTTTTGCCCGAAAGAAATTTTTTGACTTTGAAACGGTCTAAACCCTGTATTAAAAGCTGGGCTTTATCATCTTCCATTTTGGACATTTTTAAAATAATGGCTATGGTACCGATCCTGTGCAGGTCTTTTGACGTGTGTCTGGAATCAACATCAGATCGTTTGGATAAAAGCAGTCCCAGCATCCTGTTTCCTGACATGGCCTCATCAATCAGCTCAACGGCTTCATTTTGAACCAATACCAGAGGCAATACCATTTTTGGGAAAAGATTGGTGTCAACGATGGGAAGTATGGGTATAATGCTGGGAATATTACTTGAAGTTATATTACTTGAGCGAGCCTTAAGGTCATCCATTATGATAAGGTTCCTTTTGGAATCTATGACTTAAATGAAATTTATGGAAACATTTTGTTTGCCCTTAATTTTTTCAATTAAAAATTTCCCCAGGGTAAGCTCTAAAAATCCATTGGAAAATGAGGCAGATACTTTTTCAACATCGATAATATTTGGCAGATACAAAACCCGTTCAAACTGCCCGCATTGTATTTCTGCGAGGCGATATGTGGCTGTCTGGTCAGGATGAATGTTTTTTCTGCTTCCGGAAATTTTAACGGCTTTGTTGCTGATTTCAATAACAATATCTTCTTTTCTTACACCTGCTATTTCAGCCTGGATAATGATTTCATTTCTTGTTTCAAGTATATCCATCTGGGGTTTCCAGATCCGTTTTGAAAAACAGAACATTGGATTGACTGATTGAAACATTTCTTCAAAAGAGTTTTCTTGGGTAGGTTGTGTCTCAATATTCTCTCCAAACCGTATTTCTATATGCTTCATATTTAGCTCCTGATGATGCAGTTAAATATATCATCTGATAATTTAAACAAAATACCATTTGGCTCAGATATTGTAAAGCTGTATTAGAAAATACTGTTTTACAAAAACCCTGCAGATGGTTATAAAATATATGGAAATGCCTTTAGTGAAGGAATGACAGGTGCTATAAGTTTTTAGGTCTTATCTAATATTTTTCGCAGGGTTTTTGCAAATGTGTTCAAGGAAAAAGGTTTTTGAATAAATCCGTGGCACCCCTGATTTAAGAACCCTTCTATTTCATCATCAATCGTCTGGCCCGTGGATATTAGTATTTTTGCATTTTTCTGGATCTTTTTGATTTCGGAAAAAGCTTGTTTCCCATCAATTTCCGGCATGTTCAGGTCAAGGACAACCAAAGATATTTCGTCTTTATAGCTTTTAAATATCTCAATGGCTTCCATTCCATTCTTTGCAATTATGGGTTTGTAGCCAAGTTTTTCCAGAAATGCTTTGCCAATATTTATAACTGCTTCATCATCATCAACCAATAGCACAGTTTCAGATCCTTTTTGCAATTGATCAAAGGGGCGGGTCTTTTTTATCTTTTTTACCGGGATATAATTGGATGCAGGCAAACAGATATGAAAGCTTGCGCCTTTGCCTTTTTCACTGTCAATCAGAATAAAACCGCCATGATTTTTTATTATACCATAAACAGTAGACAGTCCTAATCCCCGGCCCTTGTTATTACCGATTTCTTTTGTTGAAAAGAAAGGATCAAAAACCTTTTTCTGAGTTTCCAGATCCATTCCTATGCCCGTATCTTTGATCGTCAATTTAGCATATCGCCCGGGCTTGACCTCAAAGGGATAATCATGATCCTCATTGATAATACTATTTTGGGTTGTAACGAAAATATCGCCTGAACCCGTCATGGCCTGGGAGGCATTGGCCAGCAAGTTTAAAAAGACCTGTTCAAGCTGGGAGGGATCTGCATTTACTGGAAAAAGATTTTTTTCATACCTTTCACGAATAATAATATCTTTTCGGGTGGGCTTAAAAATAGTCAGGGTAGATGGTAACAGTTCATTTATATTCACTGTTGAAATTTGATATTTTCCACCCCTTGCAAATCCAAGCAACCGCTTTGTAAGTTCAGAGGCGGTTTCCACAAGACGGCCAATGTGCATGGCATGGTTTGTTACATTTTGTGTTGCAGTCACATCAATCTGCAAAAGAGATAAGTGCCCTTGAATACCCATAAGAATATTATTAAAATCATGGGAAACACCACCTGCGAGTAACCCGATGGCTTCCATTTTCTGGGCCTGCTGAGCCTGAACCTGAAGACGCTTGAGTTCTGAAATATTGCTGATAACAAAGATACAGCCCTTTGACGGATCTTCTCTGGTGAGTCTTGAAATCTTGATCAAACAGTCAATGCAATTACCATCTTTTTTTACCAGTGTTGTTTCAATAAGGCCTTTGCCATATTTATTCAATTTAGAATACAATTCTATTCCGACCCTGTCGTATTCTTTTTGGTCGGCATATAAACATCTTGTATTTTTCTCTTTTAGAGAATCGGGTTCATACCCAAACATTGAACTAAAAACATCATTGGTCCAGCCAAGAACTCTGTCTTTTATGATTCCAATCCCTGCAGGGGAAGATTCCAGAACAGATTTCATTTCCTGGGGGGTTAATGCCTCTTTATTGAGAGGGTCCTTGTCAATTAAATGGCCCTTGGAAGATTTTTTATAGCTGTTATGCTCAGGTTTCATAAAAAACTACCGATTAAAGATTCTACCATTTGACTGCCTATCTACTAATTGTTAAGTATAGCAGACTTTTTTTAATAATATAAGATAAGAAATCAATGATTATTCAAAATAAAAATTTTGTTTTGAGCAAATATTTTCCAGCTAAATATATCCCGGTCAAATATATTCCGGCCAAATATATTCCGGCAGTGATAAGCGGCCTGGCTTTGACGCTTTGTTTTCCAAAAGCAAATCTCTCATACCTGGTTTTTTTTGCCCTGGTTCCCTGGCTTGTGTCCATGGGGTCAATGACATCAAGAGAATCTTTTTACAGTGGTTTTTTTACAGGATTCTTTTATTTTATCACCCTTATTTACTGGATTGTCCCTACCTTACATGAATATGGCGGACTTCACCCGGTTCTTGCTGTTTCCACACTAATCCTCCTATGTCTTTATCTTTCAATGTATCCGGCGATTTTTGCCTTTCTTTTAAACCGCATGGATGTAAATTGTTGGATTGCACCCATAGCTGCAGCATGTGTTTGGACAGGGCTTGAATATATCAGGACCTATGCATTCACAGGTTTTTCCTGGGGGGCTTTGGGCTACAGCCAGTATACAAATCTATTATTAATCCAGATAGCAGATTTTTCAGGCGTTTATGGGGTGTCATTTCTAATAGTTCTTATAAATTATCTTTTGGCAGACCTTTGGCTGTCCCATAAAAAAGGGTTGTACAAAAAACACATCTTACCCATTGTGTATACGGTCATTGTGTTTTCTGGTGCTATTTTTTACGGTAATCAAAAAATTGATATCCTGAATGCTCAGATTGAAAAAGCGCAAAAGCCTACCCTCAGACTTGTTCAGGGAAATATTAAACAGGATTTAAAATGGAGTGAGGAGTTTAAGGTCCAGACTCTGGAAAAATATATCCATCTCTCTCAAAAAGAACTTAAGAAGGATGGAATCCTGATAAAGCCCGACCTTGTGATATGGCCGGAAACAGCCCTGCCTTTTTATTACGGGTTTGATAAGAATCTGTCAAACCAGGTAGATCAATGTGTCCGGGCATTAAAAACAAATTTTTTAATTGGAAGCCCAGCATTTGAAAGAGATGGAAAACACACGAAATTTTATAATCGCGCTTATATGTTAAATCAATACTCCATTATTATAGGAACCTATGACAAGAACCACCTTGTTCCTTTTGGGGAATATGTTCCTTTTGGGGATTATCTTGCATTTTTAGGAAAGCTGACTGCCCAGGCAGGAGATTTTTCCACTGGCGATAAAACATTTAAGCCACTTAAATTCAATGAGCAGAACCTGAAGGTCACGCATAACCTAAAGGTCACACATAACCAAAAGGTCACACATAACCAAAAGGTCACACGTAAAACCGGAGTCCTCATTTGTTTTGAAATTTTGTTTCCTTCCATTGCATCCAGGTTTGTAAAAAATGGAGCTGATATCCTGGTAACCATTACAAATGATGCCTGGTTTGGTCATACATCGGCTCCGATGCAGCATTTTTCCATTGCTGTATTCAGGGCAGTTGAAAACCGCAGAACAATAGCAAGAGCTGCAAATACAGGGATATCAGGTTTTATTGATCCTAAAGGTGAAATCCTTGAAACAACGGCTTTATTTGCGGATCAAATAGTCACACGACAAGTTGCCGCCCTGAACCAGATCAGTTTTTATACAAAGTATGGAGACATTTTTGCGATTTGTTCAATAGTTGCAATCTGTATGCTTTTTATGGTAAAAGGTGCTAGAAAAAAGTTTTGGAAAACCGTTTAGGAGAAATCAAAATGAGTATAGAATTAAAACAAAATATCCAAGCCATATATACCAAAGCCGACCAACTCAAGGAGTATCTTTGACCTGCCTGTAAAGCAAAAGCGCTTTCGTGAACTTGAACATATTATTTCCAGAGAAGATTTTTGGAACAATTCAGACAAGGCAACCCGTCTTTTAAAAGAGAGAACAACTCTTTCAAATCTCCTTGAGACCTGGGAAGGTATTTATAAAGACATTGAAGAAGCAGAGATCCTTTTAGAGCTTGCCCTTGAAGAGTCGGATAAAGACAGTGAAAATGAAGTGGGAGTTCTTTTATCCATACTTGAGAAAAAAATAAAAAAATTTTCAATCCAGATCACCCTTGACGACGAAGACGATGCAAGGGATGCTCTTGTTTCCATCAATGCAGGTGCCGGCGGGACAGATTCACAGGATTGGGCGGAAATGCTGTTTCGCATGTACACCCGGTGGATTGATAAAAAAGGATATAAATTACAAATTATTGACTATCAATCAGGGGATGAAGCTGGAATTAAAGGTGCAACCCTACGTGTTTCAGGGGTTAATTGCTACGGGTATATGAAGGTTGAATCCGGAGTCCATCGCCTTGTCAGGATTTCACCTTATAATGCAAGCGGCAAACGACATACATCTTTTGCATCTGTATTTGTTTATCCTGAAATTCAAGATGAAATTAATATCGATATTGATGAGTCAGACCTGAGAATTGATGTCTACAGGGCCAGTGGAGCAGGCGGGCAGCATGTGAACAAGACCAGCAGTGCGGTCAGGATAACTCATTTCCCATCGGGCGTGGTTGTCCAGTGTCAGCAGGAATCCTCCCAGCATCGTAACAAAGAGATTGCCTTTAAGGTTTTAAAGTCAAGGCTTTACCAGCTAGAAAAGAAAAAACAGGAACAAAAAATGCAAAATCTTCATGACGGTAAAGATGATATTGCCTGGGGCAGCCAGATCAGATCATATGTTCTTCATCCCTATAGGATGGTTAAGGATCATCGAACAAATTTTGAAATAGGTGATGTTGACAGAGTCCTGGATGGAGATCTGGATCAATTTATCGAAGGAGTTTTACTCTCATAAAAAATGGATCCGCTTTCCATCATTGACAATTTTTATACACCGGGTACAAAACTTTACAAGGTACTTGTTGAGCACAGTAGGATTGTCACCCAAAAAAGTCTTGAAATTGCCAAGAATCTTATAGATTTGAAGCCGGATCTTGAATTTATTGAAAAGGCTGCCATGCTGCATGATATAGGCATTTTTCTGACCCGGTCCCAATCCATCGGCTGTAGCGGAACACAACCTTATATTTGTCACGGATACCTGGGAAAAAAGCTTTTAGATGAAAAGGGATTGCCCCTTAAGTATGGCCTTGTCTGTGAACGACATACAGGTGCGGGGATTACAAAAGAAAATGTTTTTTCAAACAACCTTCCTCTGCCTAAAAGAGATATGGTTCCCATAAGCCTTGAAGAAAAAATTATCTGTGCTGCAGATAAGTATCACTCAAAAAATCCAAAACAGGCAGACAGAAAAATAACCACAACTCAAATTATCGAAGACTTAGGAAAAATAAGTAAAGATCATGCAAGAAGATTTTCAATCTGGATAGAAGAATTTAATCTTTAATCATCAGCGAAATTTCATTTCCGAAAAAATATAAAAAAAATCAATAATTGGAATTGACAATATTAAATCAACACATATAGTTAGTTTCATTGCGCTAATTAAATGAGGATTTAATATGAAAATTGAAAAATTAATTGAAAAATTATCCCAGAGCATGGAAAGGTTTGAAACACAAACCTTTAAAAATAGTTCGTTGTCGAATCTTACTTCTACTCAAATCTTTTACCTGGATGCAATTTTTCAATTAAAAAATCCAAAGCTAAGCGAGTTAGCATCATATTTAAATGTAAGTAAACCAACGGTTACCTTTGCCATTAACAAAATGGAAAAGCAGGGATATGTTAAAAAAACCCAATCCAATGAAGATCGCCGTTTTTTTAGTATTCATTTGACATTAAAAGGAAACAAATTGGCAAAAGTACATGATGCTATTCATAAAAGATATGCAACAGTTTTTAAGAAGGTGTTAGATATAAATGAATTGAAAACATTGGAAACTTTATTGGGAAAAGTACTTGAAAAAGTTCAATAATTTATAAGGACCAGGATATAAAAACATTTCTTGAAAAAAAGAAAGTGATTGTATTTTGAGCAGTAATTTTTAAAATAATAAGGAATAGTTTATGGAAATCAAACCTAACTCCAAAAAAATAATTGGCAGAAAAATCTTAAGACTTATCTGGAAAACAATTCCTTTTGTCATGGTCTTGCTTGTAATCGGCTTGATTATATTGCCTCTGGGTAAAAAAATCTCAGAAAAAAAATTAGCACTAGCCCAAAAACAATCCAATGAAACGGCTATCGCAAAAGCTTTGACCAATGTGATTACCATGGAAATTATACCTGCCATGGTCATGGAAAAATTAAGCCTTCCCGGTGTTGCAAAACCATGGATTTCTTTAGAAGTTGTCTCGGAAATCAGAGGAAAAATTGTCAATAAAAAAATCAGTGAGGGTCGGCATGTGAACAAAGGAGATATTCTGGCTGTTATTGATAAAAGTGATTATCAAAACTCCTTTGATTCTGCCCTTGCTTCCTATGATTCAGCAATGGCCACCCAAAAAAGATTAAAAGCGCTGGTTAAAAATCAATTTGTCACCCAGTCTCAACTGGACGATGCTGTAGCCAGGGCAAAAACCAGCAAGGCTGCTCTTGACAATGCCAAACTCAGCTTAAGCCGCTGCACGATCCTGTCTCCCATGAAGGGAATTGTTGATCGCGTCCACATTGAAAACGGTACTTTTCTAAATTCCGGAGACCCCGTTGCTCAAATTATTCAAATTGATAAGCTGAAAATAGAAGTCGGCATCCCTGAATCTGATGTTGATGCAGTTAGAAAGTTAAAAACCTTTAATATGACCATTGACGCTCTGGATGGAAAAACCTATACGGGTGAATACCATTATCTATATAAAACCACGGATTCCATGGCCCGTTTGTACAACCTTGAAATCAAGGTGGACAATACTGAGGGCCAGATCTTGCCTGATATGTTTGCACGGGTGAAAATTATTAAAAACCAGGATCCTAAAGGGATCGCTGTCCCTATGTATTCCCTTGTAAATCATAATAAAGATGTTGGTGTCTATGTTGAAAAGGAAGGAATTGTTCGATTCAGATCCTTAAAGACAGGATTTCAGGATGGCTGGAAAACTCAAATTCCTAAAGGACTTTTTCCCGGTGAAAATATTGTTGTTGTTGGTCATCGTATTATTGAAGATGGAGAACAGGTGAATGTCACCAAAACCATCCGGGATATGGAGGAAATCTCCCAATGATTATCTCTGACATGGCCATAAAAAATAGAACCAGCGTTCTGGTACTGGCCCTAATCATACTGGGGATTGGTATTTATTCCTATATGGTGCTTCCAAGGGAGAGTGACCCGGATATTACCATTCCTTTTGTATTTGTACAGACCGAATATCGAGGGGTTTCTGCCACTGATATTGAAACCAGTATCACCATAAAAATTGAAAAAAAACTCAAGGGCCTGGACAAGGTAAAAAATATCAGTTCCGTCAGTTCCCAGGGACTGTCCCAGATTAACATTGAATTTTTACCCGGTACGGATATTAATGAGGTGTTAACCAAGGTTAAGGATAAGGTGGATGAAGCAAAGAACGATCTGCCGTCTGATCTTGAAAATGATCCTTCCGTATTTGAGGTAAATATTTCGGAAATGCCCATTGTTGTCTATTCTCTGGCAGGGACAAGCGGACCCAGAGTACTCAAAGAAATCGCAGATGATCTAAAAGATGACATTGAAGCTGTCCCCGGAGTTCTGGAAGTTGATGTAACAGGTGGCCAGGAAAGAGAAATTAGAATAGAGGTTGATCCTGATAAACTGGCCTATTACAGGATACCCATTACATCCCTGCAGCAGGCAGTTACAAGCGAAAATCAGAACACATCCGGTGGTGCCATCACTCTTGGAGATGGCAGGTATCAGCTAAAGGTCCCGGGTGAATTTGAAACTCCTGAAGAAATACTTTCCCTTGTTGTTGCCACCCATAGCGGAAATCCTATTTATTTAAAAGACGTTGCAACCGTTGTTGACGGGATCAAGGAAGAAGCGTCAAGATCCCGTTTAAATGGGGTGGACGCTGTTAATATATCGGTGAAAAAAAGAGTTGGCGAAAATATTATCTTTATTTCCGACAAAGTTGACGTAATCATAGCCGAGGCAGAAAAGACCTTCCCGAAAAATACAAGTATCACCAAGTTGATGAATAAATCAAAAGATATCCGGATGATGGTTGCCGACCTTGAAAATAATATTATTTCAGGGCTTATCCTTGTGGTGGCTGTATTGTTTGTTGCATTGGGATTTAGAAATGCCTTATTGGTAGGGGCTGCCATACCTTTTTCAATGTTTTTGTCTTTTTCCGTACTTCAGGCCATGGGGTATACCCTGAATATGATTGTCCTGTTCTCTTTAACCCTGGCGCTGGGGATGCTGGTAGACAATGCCATTGTAATTATTGAAAACACGTATCGCTATATGCAGCAGGGAGTTCCAAGGGTGGAAGCTTCCATGAAAGCCACGGGTGAAGTGGCCTGGCCCGTGATCGGTTCAACTCTTACAACGCTTGCCGCCTTTTTCCCAATGATTTTCTGGCCGGGTATTATGGGCGAGTTCATGAAATATCTTCCCATCACTCTTATTGTTACTCTTTCTTCATCTCTGTTTGTTGCAATGATTATAAACCCTGCCCTGTGTGCATTTTTTATGCAGGTAAAAACAAAAATCAATGAAGAACCACTTACTGCGAAAGAAATAGAAGACCAGGGAGAAAAGCCCATTGAAATAAAGGGTATCGTTTTAAAACTTTATACAAAACTGTTAAACAGTGCCCTTAATCATAAAATTACAGTGTTGACCGGTTCTTTTGTGGTATTGATCCTTCTTATCCAGATCTGGTTTTTAAAAATAGGGATTGAAAAACCACTTGAATTTTTCCCCTCCATTGACCCGATATCCGTCTATGTTAATATTGATCCTCCGGAAGGAGCTGATCTTGACTATATTGACAGAATTGTAAAAAAAGTTGAGATTGCCATAACAGGGAATCAAACGGATGATTACAAAAAAGCATTAAATTTTCAGGAGCATGAAAATTCCGACGGTACAAAATTTATGGCCCCCAGCAATATCAATAATATTGAACATATCTACACTCGGGTGGTTCAAAATTCCAGCGGATCTGTTTTTGACTCTAACCTGCCCAATCATATCGGTATCCAGTTTATTGCTTTTGAAAACAGAAAATCTCCCACCAAAGATGATCTGGAAGAATTAAGAAATCGGGTTAAAAATATTGCCGGTGTGAAAATCACGGTGGATCAGCAGCAGGAAGGTCCTCCCACAGGCCCTCCCATTAATATTGAGATTTCAGGGAATAATTTTGAAGTGTTAGGTAAGATTGCAGAAAAATTGGGAAAAATAGTTGAAAATATTCCACATGTAAAAGATGTAAGAAATGACTACCAGGGAGGGCTCCCCAGTGTACAGATTAAAATTGACCGCCAGAAGACCGCCCTTTTCGGCCTGACCACAAGCGCCATTGGAAATGCATTAAAAACTGCTTATAATGGGCTTGATGTTTCTACCTATTATGAAGGCGACGATGACTATGACATCGTAGTAAAACTGGCTGAATCCGACAGGCAGGTGGCAGATGTCCTCCATAAACTCTTAATCCCAACCCCCACAGGAGAAATGGTTCCTTTGACCACTCTGGCCAGTATTGAATATGCCGGAACCATAGGAAATATTGTCAGAAAAAACCATGAACGTGTTGTCACTGTAAAAGCAAATGTAGATGAATCAAAAACCACAGGGCCCATTGCCAGAATGCATGCCCAGGAATTGCTCAAGGAGATGAAGCTTCCGGCCGGCTATAAATACAAATTTACAGGTGAGGATGAAACCCAGAAAGAATCTGAAGAATTTTTGTCCAGAGCGTTTTTAATTGCTGTATTCCTGATTTTTTTAATTCTTGTAACCCTGTTTAATTCCATTGTTCAGCCGGTTATCATTCTTACATCCGTTGTTCTGTCTTTAGGCGGTGCTTTTCTGGGACTTGCTGTGATTAACTCACCCTTTGGTGTCATTATGACGGGAGTCGGTATCATTTCTCTTGCAGGTGTTGTTGTTAACAATGCCATAGTTCTAATCGATTATACCAATAAACTTCGGGACAATGGCATGGGCATCCGGGAGGCTGTTGTTGCTGCCGGTGCTACACGGTTAAGGCCGGTTATCTTAACAGCCGTTACCACCATTTTAGGACTTTTACCCATGGTCACTGGTATCAGTTATGATTTTCATGTCATGGCACTCTCTCTGTCCAGTGAATCCAGCCAATATTGGAGAACCATGGCAATTGTGGTTATTTTCGGACTCATGATCGCAACTATCCTGACGCTGGTTGTTGTTCCGACACTCTATGCGTTGATTGAAAACTCTAAATTTAAACTGGCAAATGGTTATAGCAAAACCAGAGAGTTTTTCCTGGGGTCGGAACAGATTGATTTAACCTGAATTTTTTAGCTCTATTTTTAAAGCTGCTTTGAATATGCTGACCACCATTTTTTTCACGGGCTGTATGAAATTAATGGTGGTCAGCTTGTAATTATTGATTTGTCATCTATTTTACAAATATGCAGTTTAGTTATGATTTACTATTTGGAAATACAGCTGTTCAGTTTATCAAGTGTCAAATCCTCTACCACATCCCACCCTATAAATGTCAGGCAGGTCGATGTGTTATCAGGCCATTTTATCCACTCACTTTTTCCCCCAACGAAATTGAGCATATCCGTCCGGTCGAAAAATCTTACCGGTCCCTTGATCCTGAACAATTCCAAAGGAACATTATTTATGAATTCCAAGAACTTTTTTTCATCTAAAGCAAGGGCAGTTTCATATAAAAATGTGATAAATCCAGCATCTTTTGCACTGGTACTCCCTTGGCCATTAACAGGAGCGTACAAGTCCTTTTTTGGGTCATAGGCCTTAAAGAATGGATCTATCCCAGTACCCCGGGTTCTTTTTTTTGACCCGGCCCAGAGGATATTTGGATCAATATTGCCGTAAAGGGTAGGGATGACCCGGCTATTTTTTGATTCATCCTGAATTTCTTTTAAAATAACGGGAATAGCTGATTTTTCAAGGGTATCAATTTTATTTAATAAAATGAGATCTGACTGGTTCAACTGGCTTTTAAATACAGTTCCAAATACATGGCGAGCTTCCCAGAAATCTCCGGCCACAACCATTATTGTTTTTTCATATTGGAAATGGGGCGCAAGCATCCTGTCATCCAAGGTCTCAATAATAGAAAGGGGATCGGCCACACCCGTGGCCTCAATGATTACCCGCTCAGGCGCATATTTTTCCCAGAGGATTTGAAGGGTTTGAATCAAGTCGATTTTTAATGAACAGCAGATACACCCACTGTTCAATTCCACAATATTTGCTGCTGCCGTGTTTTTTATCAGGGAACCGTCAATCCCCACTTTACTGAATTCATTGACAAGCACAACGGTTCCGGACAAATCTTTGGCAGATTTTAAAATCCGCTTTAACAGGGTTGTTTTACCAGATCCGAGAAACCCTGTTATAATAAAAACTTTTGATTTCATTTTGTTTTGTCAGCCTTTGTTTGATTCTTTTTAAATATCGGTTTATTTCATTGAAACAAGATCAAAGATAAAGCTTCCGATAAATACTTTTACCTTTATTCTTACAGGAATTTTTTTATCATCAGCAGTAACCCAGAGTTTTACACTTGGATTTTTGCTTTTTTTAAATATCCCTGAAAAATGATTTATCTGGGGGATAAGCACATATGTGTCATAGGTGCCTGAGGGCAAGGTGATTTTTTCCTTATTTACCACTTTGCCCTTCTGGCTGAAAGATTTTTTCCCATCTGTCACGAAAAAAGACAAATCTTGATTAGTTTCAAAATCTATGGTCCGCATCTTGTAAAAAGCTGATACAGGATCAAATGTCCCATAGGGAACCTCGATGGGATCTCTTTTCCCACCAAAGTTTGAATATGTTGCAGTCTTATTTTCCCAGTCAAATTGAACCAGGACATCTCTTTTACTTTTGCCTGATTGTATTTTTTTGTACAAAATAGACTGGGTAAACTCAATATCTGTAAAACCTTCCAGTCGGGCTCTCATCTTATAAAGCTTATCAATATATGGGTTTGACGTAACTTCTAGTAAAAAATGATATGCTTTTTTCCCGTTAAGACTTGTAACAGGCAGTACCTTGAAATTGGCTTTTCCAGCCTTGATCATTTCCCATCTAAAAGAATATTCAATTTCTTCACCAACAAAAAAAGGCAGCACCTTTTGCCCTGCATTGCCAAAAGGTGTTAAAAAAAATAATACACCCATCATGACAACAACAAAATATGCCAGTGATAATCTAATGCATTGATTCTGCAATGGATACGATCCTGTCCCCCAGTATATTGACATAGCTTGCCATTTCATTGTCATACCAGCCATAAATCACGGCCTGGGTAACCTGGATGGAGGTCACCTGATCCTTGATCATATCCAATATATTTTTATCAATCCCGCGCACATGCTCAAGGTTGATGTTAATGGCTCCGGTACGGGTATGGGTTTCATGACCTTCAATAACAGCAGCTGCTCTTGGTGTTCCAATTATATCAGAGGACACATTTTGTTTATCCGTGTACAAAAGGTATCCGTTTGTATTGGATTTTTCCGCATTTTCATAAATTGAGTTGATCAACCCTCTTCGAATCGGCTTTTTATTCAGCTCTTCCTGGAAATTCATCACAAGAATAATCAAAGATCCCGTGGCTGTAGGGATTCGCACGGACTCTGCAATAAATCCAATGGTTGCCATTTCCGGGATAACCAGCTGTAATGCTTTTGCAGCTCCCGTTGTGGTCAGAATAATATTATTCAGGATGGATCTGTTTTTTCTTAAGTCCTTTGCACCGGTTTGCGGCAATCTATCCAATACCTGTTGTGATCCTGTAGCAGCATGCACGGTTGCCATGGATGCAGAAAGTATCCTCTCAATACCAAAATAATCGATTAAGGGCTTGATCATATGAGACAGACATGTGGTTGTGCAGGATGCATTGGAAATAATATTATGCTTTACAGGATCATAGTCTCTATCATTAATCCCCATAACGGTTGTAACGGAATCTTCCGGCATTGCCGCACCCTCTTTGAGCTTAAAGGGAGCCGAGGCAATCACTTTTTGGGCGCCGGCTTCAATATGGCCCCGGATAGATCCTTTTGGTTCATTAGCTCCAAGGGAAGGATCCAGAAACCGGCCAGTTGTATCCACTACAATTTTTACATTATGTTTTGCCCATTCAATATCTTTTGGATTCCTGTTGTTTCTTAATATTTTTACCTTTATTCCATTCACAATTAACGAGCCTGCAGCTTCATCCACATCGCTGATAACAGATGTTGCCTGGTATCCCTTAAGAAATGATTCCAATCGCCCATAGGTTGTATCTCTTTCTATATAATGGACAATGTCGTAAAATGACTTTCCCACTTCCCGGCCTACATTGATCACAATCGAATCAAAATACTTTCTGCCGGCATGATGCCATAAAGACAACTTGCCAATTCTTCCAAGCCCGTTAATTCCAAGTGTTACAGGATCTTTTTTATTCATATATTACCTCGTTTTACTCTGATTTATTTAATTGATTTTAATCGAGCCTTTGTACACTGATCCTTTTTGACCGTTAATACTGATATAATCACCAGTGAACATTTTAACTCCATTGAGCATACACTCTTTTTTGTGTTCATTGCAAACAAGATTTTCACAACCCACCAAGCAGGTTTTATTAAGATTGTATGCCACCACAGCAGCATGGGAGGTGAGCCCCCCCCTTGCAGTCAGGATTCCGTCTGCTGCATCAATTTCCAGGATATCATCTGGAACAGTATCATTCCTCAATAAAATTAACGGGGTATCTGGATCACGCTTTCTAAAGGCATCAATTTCTTCCAAAGTAAAAACGATTCTGCCACTCATGGCACCTCCGCTCACACCGATCCCCTGGCCAAGATATGCCTTGTCAAGGATTTCCGGGGCCACATCAAAATCTTCAATCTTTTTTCTATCCCGCAGGGACATTTCCCTTGCCTGAAGGATAAAAAGATCTTTTTTGGTTCCGCCTTCAAAGGTGAACTCTATTTCCTGGGGGTTCCATCCCTCTCTATAAATAAGTCGATGTATTAGTTTTATCAATTGCAAATATATGTCAGGGAAACTTTCTTCAAGACTTATCTTTGAATCACGCTCTTCGAGTTCCCTCTGGACAATAGAAATGGGAAGGGTTTTTACAAGGCCTGAGACAACATCCTCACCCTGGTTACCAATGGTAAAATCCCCCCAAAGCTGTATTGTATCTCCGGGAAGCCTGGGGCTATGGCTGAATACAACACCTGATCCTGATTGTCTGGACAGATTCCCATACACCATGGATTGAACAGTAACAGCTGTGCCCCAGTCATCAGATATCCCCATAATCCTTCTGTAATCTCTTCCCCTTTTGGATTCCCAGGAGGAAAAAACCTGGTCAATGGCCAGAAACAACTGGTCAACGGGAGACTCTGTCAGTTCAATCCCCGTATCAAATAACAATTGCTTATAGGCAAGGGCAACGGCCTTCATCTGGTCACCGGAAAAATATCGTTTAAACTCAACCTGGTTCTTTTTTTTCTTTAAATAAATGATATGATCAAACTCATCTCTTTTAATTCCAAAAGCCATCCCATATCCTTGAATAAACCGCCGATAGCAGTCCCAGGCAAACCATGGATTTTTGCTTTTTTTTGCGATGCTTGCCGCGATTTTTTCGTTCATCCCCACATTTAAAAATGAATCCAGCATCCCTGGCTGTGAAATGGATGAACCGCTTCTCACCGATAACAGCAACGGGTTATCAGGATCACCAAAGCTTTTTTGGGTCTTTTTTTCCAGGTTGGCCACCATTTTAGCTACATATCGCTTGAAATTAATGTTGGCTGGTTTGTAATTATTTATGATTTCACGACATTTAAAGACCTCTGTGGTAATAATAAATCCTTCCGGTACAGCAGCACCTAATTTTTTTAATTTAATCAGGTTTAATCCCTTATTTCCCAGGAATATAATATTATTGCCAATGGGATCTGAACTGCCGACTTCTATTACAGAGCTTTTAGGATCATAATTTAACAACCGGCTTAAATGGATTTGTGATAACTTTTCTGACTGTTGAAAAAGGGTTTGCAATATCCTGTTTAAAAAGACATCCATCTGCTGAAGCCCAAGTGAAGTTGCAATCCTGTCCATGAAAAAAATTTCGGCAACTCTCTGGTCCAGTTTGGATTCCTGCTTTTTAGATCCATTGGGAAGATATTTTTTAAGAATCTTTTTCTTTCCTATCCTGGCTTCTATCTGGGATAAATTGCTGGAATGGATATTATTGAAATGATCATTTATAATATCGCCAACCGCAGATATAAAGCCTTTAAAAATATCCAGATACTGGGTAAATGAACAGGTTCTGATGTCCATGGAAAATTTTAAAAAATCCATCTGTAAATCCAGCTGATTGGATGAAATTCCATCCAGATCCAAAGCCATTCTGAACAGATCCAGGATACGGTAAATCCGATTAAAGGTAGCCTTTGTGATAACCTGAAGATCAATGCTGTTGACTAATTCTTCAAACTCTACATTCAGGATATTTTCAACTCTAAGGGTTAAGCCCAAAGCATCAAATTTTGCTTCATTGTAACTTCCGTACATGGAAGGAATATCAACTGCAAAATGCCGTTTATGGTAAATCGCTTCATTGGCTTCATAAATTTTGTCAGAAAGAATAATGTTTTTAAGCTCTTTCATATAGGTAAGAAGCAAAAGGATTTTATTTTCCAGTTTTTTTTCTTCAAGTGCCAATAAAAGTTTTTTGGTATCCGGCAGATTTTCACTATTAAAGGTGGACAGATATTTTTTTAATTCCAGGTTGTCAATTCGGTATTTTTGGTTTAAGAGCCTGTAGAATTCAAAGATCATCTTCATTCTTGACCGGTCCAGATCTGTAACTCCTTTTTTGCTTACGCCGTCAATTAAATTATTAACAGCCTCCTGAGTATAGATCAGATAGTCTTTTGGAAGAGAGATTCCCTTTGATTGAATAGAACTGAAAATGATTTTTGGCCCGTCAATAAATGGCCCTGAGGATTCAATGGTGCTATAAATGGATGGAGGAAGGTAAGGCTTAAGCTTTTTTTTGTTTCCGCTCTTCCAGAAAGAAAGCACTTCTTTTATAAAATCTACGATCCGGCTTGAACTTTCAACATGACATTGCTTCCTTAAAAAATGGATTAAAGCATCCTTTCTCTGGCAGGATTCATCCAACTGGGTGGAGATATCCCTGAGTTGGCCCTCGGCTCCAATTTCATTGAAAAAGGCTGGTAATAACCTTGACATCTGCTTTACCAGATTAAACACCTGTGCAATATCTGAGTTTAAAAACTTTGTAATATCCCTTGGGAACAAATCTGTATCTTTAATAAAGACACCACCGATAGCCAGAGAGATAATCAAAGCTGATAAGAGTCTTCTGGATTTTTTAGGATGTTGACCGATCAGGTCGAGAAACACACGGATATTTTTAACATGGGCTGAATTGCTTTTTATCTGCCAGTCTTCACCCATCCCAGCAATCATTGGAAATTGAAACCCGTGATCAACCGTCCTGTCTATAAAATGATTGATCAGTTCAATTTTAGAGGTTTTGTAAACCGACTCTCCAATTTTATGAACGCAATCCAGAACTGTTTCAGGGTATTTGCCCTTATGTTCTTTGAGCAGTGAAAATGTTTGATTAATGATGTTGATATCTTTTTTAAAATCCTTATCACCGATCAGGAGACTAAGGGTTGTATTAATATCCCGCAGGGCCTGGACATGGATGGTATATAGGCCTGGAATATGAATAATATAAAAAAGGAAAGTAAGTTTCAGATGCAAGCCCCTTAAATCATCACCGCTTTGGAGCATTATTTTTTGAGGCACTGCCCAAATCCGGCTGACAAAATCCTGGTAGCCCACAAGATTTGTTAATTTTTGTGATGCATGGCGTGGCTTTTGATCCAAGGTCTGAATAATAGACTCAAAGTCTTTTCGCCATGTTAATATTTTTTTGTGGGATACTTCTCTTAATATATGTTGTAACTTTTCATCTAATTTATTTACATCCATACTCAAACCAATCCAGGAAATCGGGTCTTCCTGTTTCAGCCAGTAAGCAAATGAGCATTCATAGAATTTTACAAGAAATAGATTTAATGGTTTGAAAATTTTTGCATCACCCTTAATGCAGCTTAAAAGGCTTTTTGCGATTTTATCAGGCTGGTAATAAGATCTGACAAAAAAATAAAAGTCTTTTTCATCATAGGATTCAATTTTTAGTAAAGCTTTTTCAATAACTTGTCCAAACCTATCCATTTCCTGATCGGATTCTTTGACAATATGCTGTAAAAACAGCATTAAATTATCAGCCGCACTTGTTTTTATCTTTAAGCTTGAATCTGACTCAAATGACTCTATAAAAATATCAACAAACAATTCCAGAGCTTTCACTGCATTTGGATGTGGTTTGTATAAATAAAAATAATGAAGACTAAGATGCCTGGCTTCACTGACAATAAATTCCCAGTTTTTATAGGGATGGGACAACTCTTCCAAAAAAATGTTCATCCTGTTCAAAATTCCAACATAGGATGAAACAATATCCAGAAAAATCTGATATTTAGAGTCAATGATAACATCAACTTTTGTATCGGATAAATTCACCTCAAGGGCAGTGGATTTCACAAAGAGTCCTCTCTTTATTTGCGACTTGTTTGATAATTTTTTTACCCAATCTTTGGCATTTTAACACTTTGATTGGTATTTTCAATGATCTTTATGGATTTTTATCAGATAACGGCATCTGGAAAATTATAATGTTTTTGAAGAATGGGGGACCCACTGAGCCTTTTTAGTTTTTACAACGGATGGGATAAGCCCTAAAGTGATCATAAAGACAAAAATCATGACAGAGCTGAACATGATCAAGGTGTCGTAGTTGCTCAAGGTAAGTCCTTTAAAGATCCAGGTTTCGCTTAAGATGGCATACTCAATAAGTTTTCCGCTGATCACGCCGGAAATAGCGGCTCCCCCCCATTGCAGGGACAGACAAAAAGAAATGATAACAGATTTATTTTTTACGGGTGCAAGTGCCACCATCTCAGATGTAACGGCAATGGAAGATGCCGACTGGATCAATCCGAGACCAAAGGTGATAAAACTGAAATAGGACACCTGGGGAAGGGGGGTCAAATCCCTTAATACAACAAGGAATAAAAACAGAAAGTATGAAAAATGAACCACAAGGAAGACCATTTTGGTTCCGAATTTGTCCACCATTTTTCCGCCAACATAAAAGCCCACCACTGATCCCATAAAAAGCATGGTACCCATGTAAACGATTGTATCAGCGGAAAAATGCAATACATTTTTTTCAAGCAGTCCCATGGTGACAGGCCAGGTGCCCGTGGCAAGCATCAATAAAAAACAATATGCACAAAATGGCATATAACCGGGCACTTCCGGGATGCTGGCGATTATTTTCAGTATATGCTTTCTTTCGGATCTGCTTTTTTCTATTTCTGGAATTTTTGAATAGAGAAATATCTGGAGAATGAGAAGGCAAGTAAAGAAAGTCAGGATAAGCTGGTAGGTTCCAAGGGATGTACTCCTTTCCAGGATAAATGTGAGGATTAAGGAACAGCCAATGGCAAAAATCTGCCAGGAAACCCGCATGGTCCCGAAAAAAGATCCTCGTACAGCTTCCGGGATCAAGGGGCTTAAAAGGGCAAACCAACCAGACAGGAGGGCAGATAAGCCAATGCTGAATAGGATAATCCCAAATACAACAAATTTGATTGATGTCTGTGTATCAAAAAATCCCGCTAATATGACGAGAAAAAAACCGGCAATGGTTAGAATAATCCCGGAAATTCCGATTTTTTTCTTACCATATCTATCTGCATAATAAGCAAACGGGACTGATAAGAAAAACAGGATAACTGAAGGCAGAGACAAAAGGATCAAAACATCTGAACTTTTTAATCCCATTTTTAAAAAATATGAAAGTAAAAATCCATTCTTGAAAAAGAGCTGGGGCATGATGCTTGCACATACAGCAAGAACAATGGTCATCATAATTTTATTTTTAAATATGTTCATTTAAACCCTGAAAAAGAATGGTTTTAATTTTTTTTGCATTGTGAAGAAAATAGGTATCTTTTTTCAGTGGGCAAGCCGTTTCCTGAATATTTTTTTCTATGAGCATTTACTTGAATTTTCTTTTTGAGAATTAATTTGTTTTATAAAAAGATATCTTGTAAGTTGATTTAAAAAAATTGGTTAAGATTTTTGTTAGTGAAAAGATAGCAAACCTCCAAAATTACAGGCGGATAATACACTATGAAAAATGCTTATGGCCGGATACTTTTTTCAACTATTCTTTTATTATTCATTATTATATCATCCATATGCCATGCCGGTGAAAAGCCAATACTTATAGGCGCCAGTGTATCCTTAGAGGGTAAATATATTGAAACATCCTTTATGGTACAAAATGGATATAAGCTATGGGCTGAGCAAGTGAACAAAAAAGGCGGTGTATTAGGACGACCGGTAAAGCTTATTCTTTATAATGATAAAAGCCGGAAAAAACTTGCTGCATCCCTTTATAAAAAGCTGATCGTTGAGGACAGGGTTGATTTAACGCTTTCACCCTATGGAACCCCCCTTACCATGGCCGCATCTGAAGTAACTGAGAAACATGGCTATGTGATGCTGGCCAGCGCTGCTGCAAGTGAACAAATCTGGGAGAGAGGATATAAATATATTTTTGGGGTATATGCACTTGCAGATCGATATTTCATAGGCTTCCAGGACCTGTTGGCAAGACAAGGTTCTGAGTCCATAGGAATTATCTTTGAGAATTCCGGTTTCAATATTTCCATCGCAAAGGGTGTTAGAAGATGGGCTGAGCGTTTCAATCTCAAGCTAGTATATGATAAGGGTTTTGATGATGCCGATAATGAGCTTCCCATAATGCTCAAAAAAGTCATGGAAAAAAATATTGATGGGTTGATCTTCAGCGCTTACCCTCCCCAGTGTTATCAGTTTATTGACCTGATGAAAAAGGCTGATTACCGCCCAAAGTCTTTAACGTTTACAATTGCGCCCACACACCCTGATTTTTATAAAAAGGCGGGTCCTTTTGCTGAAGGTATTTTTGCACCATCCCAGTGGGAACCCGATGAACGGATCCCTTTTCCAGGAACAAAACAATTTATAAAAGACTTTAAGGAATTTACGGGAAAGATGCCTTCGTATCACGCAGCATCTGCATATTCTGCCTGCCAGATCTTGGAAAAGGCAATCATTCAGGCCCAGGCGATTGACCATAAAAAAATTAGAAATTATGTGAGTTCTTTTGATACTATAACGATTATGGGCAGGTTTAAAGTGGATCACACTGGTCGTCAGGTTGGACACAATCCAATTCTTATTCAATGGCAAAATGGCAAAAAAGAGATTGTGTATCCAGGCAAAATGAGCACTTCACAGCCACAATTCAATTTTTCCGGGGAATAACTTTAAAGTGCAAAAAAAGGTTTTCCAAAATAGACTTTTGTTAGGGATAATACTACCCGTTATGATTATCGGCGGTCTTTTTTCATTTATGCTTACGCAATATTTACTCCCGCCAATTATTTCTCTTCTACAGGACCGTACAGATGCGACTCTGATCCACGCCACAAAAATGGGTATAACTGTCTGCGAAGAGAGATTTGGTGATATTCTGGAACTAAGGATGGAAGATAATCCGGAAATGAATGCAGCCTCTAAAAAAGAGGCCATTGAACAAATAAAAAAGATAAGTCTGATTATTCCCGGCATACAGATGCTGATCATTGACAAAGACAGCAAAATTATTGGAAGCAGTTTCAAGGTAGCTGTGGATCAGTTTGTACTTCAAAAGCAGATAAAAAGTCAAAATAGTATCCTTATTCAAAGCTTGGGAGATTACAGGGTAAGATTAAATTATCAGCTTTTTCCTTTCTGGCGTTGGCATGTCGTAAGTATTATGTTTGATGATGACTATATGGAACCAATTTTAATGGCTAAGCAAGTCGTTTACATTGGAACTTTTGGTGTTCTTTTTATTGCTCTGCTTACAATGCTTGTTTTATTCATCTGGCGTATAAACCGGCCTTTGAAAAGCATTATCCAGGCAACTGAAGAAATTTCAAAAGGCAATCTGAAACCATTGTCTGTAAAAGGAAAAGATGAGATCTCACAAGTATCTCTTGCCTTCAATTTCATGGTTAACAGTCTTGCCCAAGATAAAGAAAAAATAAGTACAATCATCAAAGAATTAAAAAATTCTGAAGAACAATACAGAGTCCTGACCGAGTTTTCATTAGCCAATATTGCAATGATTCAAAAAGATGAATTTGTGTTTGCAAATAAGATGATGCTCAAATCAGTAAAGTTGAATTATAAAAATTTTATGGGTAAGAAATTTTGGGAAATTATTCATCCAAAGGATAGAGACTGGGTGACAAAAAAAATTTTTGCCCTTCAAAATGACAGCTTAGAAAAAGACCATTTTGAATGTAGAGTTTCGGCAAGGACTGGAGAAACATTATGGTTTGAGCTGCTTGCCACTCTGATCCTTTACAAGGAAAAAAATGCGATTCTTATTCATGCAATTGATATAACAACCAAAAAAAAAGAACAATTAGAAAGGCGAAAACTTGAAAAAAAACTGACCCGGGCACAAAAAATGGAAGCGATTGGAACCCTTGCCGGTGGTGTTGCCCATGATTTGAATAATGTTTTAAGTGGAATTGTGGGTTATCCTGATCTTATGCTTTTTGATATGGCCCAAGATGACCCCTATAGAGAACCCATAGAAACTATACAGAAATCAGGACTAAAGGCTGCGGCTATTGTGCAGGATCTGTTAACACTGGCAAGAAGGGGTGTAGCTATCTCAGGTGTTGTGAACCTTAATGCAATAGTATCTGAGTATTTAAAGAGCCCTGAATATGATAAACTAATATCATTTCATCCTAAAGTTGAATTGGAAACACATTTTGAAAGTGACCTTTTAAATATGACAGGTTCCCAGGTACACCTGTCAAAAACTATTATGAATTTGGTATCCAATGCTGCTGAATCTATGCCGGATGGTGGAAAAATTATTATCACAACAAAAAATCAATATATTGATACACCTATTGGAAATTACCATGCAGTGGAAGAAGGTGATTTTTGTGTGTTAACAATTTTAGACACTGGAATAGGAATCTCTCCAGAGGATTTAGAAAAAATATTTGAGCCTTTTTATACTAAAAAGGTCATGGGAAGAAGTGGAACCGGATTAGGTATGGCAGTGGTTTGGGGAACTGTCAAGGATCATAATGGATACATTGATATGCAAAGCTCCAAAGGAAAAGGCTCAGTATTTAGTGTGTATTTCCCAATAACCAGAGAAAAGATAAATACGGATACAACTTTTCTTTCAATTGAGGATTGTAAAGGGAATGGAGAAAAAATTCTTATTGTTGACGATATCAAAGAACAGCTTGATATAGCATCAAGAATGCTGGAACAACTTAACTATTCAGTTTGTACCGCATCAAGCGGGGAAGAAGCTGTGCAATATATGAAAGAAAATAACGCAGATCTGATGGTCTTAGATATGATAATGGAACCTGGAATGGATGGTTTTAGTACTTATAAAAAAATTCTTGAGTTGCATCCAAACCAGAAGGCTATTATTGCAAGCGGTTTTTCTGAGACATGCCGTGTCAAAAATGCTCAAAAACTTGGCGTTGGAGAATATTTAAAAAAACCTTATAAAATTAATGAATTAGGGCTTGCAGTAAAACTGGAATTGGAAAAATCATCAGTGTTGTAAATTTTCAAAATCCATCTATCTCTTTAATTTGACTCAAGACGGGTCGCTAAAGTATAATCTTTTAATTGAACAGGCCAAACATGTTTTCATATTTTTAATGCCGGAAGAGATTAAAGGGTTTAAAAGACAGTTTAATTTTAACTATTCCAGGGAAGCTTAGATGAACCTTAAGACAAAAAATAATATTGCGATTTTTATTATTTTTCTCACTATCAGCGGACTGTTAATCATTGGGAATAGTGGCTTCAGTATTTTATCGGGATTAAGGGCCTATGTAGGAGGGGAAGGCTTGTGGGCAAAGGATCAAAAGGAAGCTACATATCAGCTCATTCATTATGTTGCCACCGGTGAAAAAAACAGATACCAGTCATTTGTAGACAGCTTAAAGGTCCCTATCGGAGATAAGGCCGCACGCCTGGAACTTGAAAAACCAGACCCTGTTGATGAAATCATTATCCAGGGATTTATTGATGGAGGCAACCACCCAGAGGATATCCCCAATATGATTTTTTTGTATAAATATTTTAAAAATACAAAATATATCAAAAAGGCCATTGAACAATGGGAAATCGGGGATGGGCTGATACAGGAACTCCTGGCACTTGGTGAACAGGTGAACCAAAAAATCGTCAATAATAAAATGAGCAAAGAACAGACTGTCCAGACTCTGGAATCAATAGATGATTTGCAGAGAAAACTAAATGAGGCAGAGGATCGGTTTTCTTTCAATATATCTGCTGGAGCGCGCTGGGCAGCAAATTTACTATTTGTAATAATGGTTTTCTTTACCCTTGTTGGAAGTGTTCTCTGTTTTATTATGTTGCGATTGATCACAGGCATTATTTCTGATTTAAATCAAAAAAAGAAACAACTTGAGGCTAAGGCAAACCAGGAAGGGTCCCTCAGAAAAGAACTGCAGGAAAGCGAAGAAAAATACAGGAGTATTTTTGAGAATGCTGTTGAAGGTCTTTTCCAGAGCATACCAGAAGGTCGTTTTATCAGTGTCAACCCGGCCTTTGCCGGGATGCTGGGGTATGCATCGCCGGATGAGCTCATCTCCAGTATTTCCGACATTGCAAACCAGTATTACGTATACAAAGAAGATCGGGATCGGTATAAGCAAATTCTTCATGAAAAAGGATCTGTAAGATTTTTTGAATTCAAAGCCAGGTGCAAAGACGGCTCTCATATCTGGGTATCCAACAGTACCCGGGTAAGATATGATAAGGACGGCAATATCGACCTCTACGAAGGCTATGTGACGGATGTTACGGCACGAAAGCAGGCGGAAAAAGAAAAAGTAAAGCTGGAGGAACAATACCGCCAGGCCCAGAAGATGGAATCTGTGGGACGTCTGGCAGGTGGGGTGGCCCATGATTATAATAATATCTTGAGCGTGATCATGGGATTTACTGAACTGGCCATGAGCGATATAGATCCAAAGGAACCAGCCTATGGCAATCTCAAACAGGTTGTCAAGGCCGGCCAGCGTGCAACGGATATTACCCGCCAATTGCTGGCTTTTGCCAGAAAGCAGACCATCTCTCCCATTGTGCTTGATTTAAATAAAAGCGTGGAAACCATGCTGAAAATGCTCCGGAGCCTCATAGGCGAGGATATTGACCTTGTCTGGACTCCGGGAAAGAACCTGTGGTACGTCAAGCTGGATCCCTCTCAGATTGACCAGATACTGGCCAATCTCTGCGTTAATGCCAGAGATGCCATCGAAGGTGTGGGTAAGATCACCATTGAAACCTGCACTGTGACCCTGGACACAGCTTTTTGTGCCCGACATAAAGGTTTTGTGCCGGGTGAGTTTGTCCAGTTATCGGTAAGTGATAATGGCTGCGGCATGGATAAGAAAATATTAAATAGTATTTTTGAACCCTTTTTCACCACAAAAGCAGTAGATAAGGGAACTGGACTGGGACTTTCCACTGTTTACGGCATTGCCAAGCAGAACAATGGATTCATAGACGTCTACAGCGAATCAGGCAAAGGAACGAGCGTCAAGATCTACCTGCCCCGGCATGAAAGCAAAGCTGCCGAAATTCAGGAGGAAAATACTCAAAAAATTCCTCAGGGCCATAACGAGATTATCCTGTTGGTGGAGGACGACCGCCAGATTTTGAAACTTGTTCATAAAATTCTTAATGATCTTGGCTACACAGTGTTGGCCGCGGGTACTCCAAAAGAGGCAATGAGGCTGGTCAAGGAAAATACAGGGCAAATTCACCTGCTCATCACGGATGTGATCATGCCTGAAATGAATGGCAGTGAACTGTCAGAACTTCTCAAATCCTTTTATCCGGATCTAAAATGTATATTTATGTCGGGATATACGGCCGACGCCATTGGGCATCATGGGGTCCTGCTCAAAGGAGAACATTTTATTCAAAAACCGTTTTCCACAAAAGATCTGGCAACAATTGTCAGAAAAGTGCTGGTTTTAGAGTAGCTTTTCCCATTAGCCAAGTTCAGAGGATGGAAATTGAAGATTGCCGATCTAAAAATAAATGAAAAAAAGATATTTGGGCTCCATCTACTTTATTCAATAATTGAAGGGGTATTGTTCGGGGTTATGGTTCTTAACGAGTTTGTTTTTGTTAAAAGCCTTAAGGGCACAGAGATGCAACTTGCTGTTTTGTTTCAGACCAGTGTGATCGTATTTGTATTCTCTCTTGTTATCCATGAATTATTAAAGAGATACAAAAAGAAAACCATCCTCAGGATGACAGCTCTTATTACAAGGTTGCCCCTGCTATTGATATTGGTTTTTCCCCGTGAACTGCTTCCGGCAGATGATATGGTTTTCTATCATTTTTTTTTTCTGCTTATTTTTTTTTTCTACTATTTGTCGATGCCCGTTGTTTATCCAATAATCAATAGCATCCTTAAAAATAATTATAGTAATTCACATTTTGGGACACTTTATAGTTATGCTGCCATGACAAATAAAATCGTGATGATGATCACTACTTTTGTTTTTGGCTGGATTCTTGATATTGATCCGTTTTCCTTTGTTTATATTTATCCTGTCCTGGGGGTCCTGGGAATTATTTCCTTGTTTTTGCTTTCTTTTGCAGTAAAGAAGGACTATTTGCAGACCCATGATAAAAATCTTTCTATTAAGGAATCGCTTCGCAAGTCTTTTAGAGATATAAAGTCTACCATTAAATCCAACAAACCATATCGCGATTTTGAGTTGGGATTTATGCTTTACGGGTTTTCTTTTATGCTCACTGTTGCGATTATAACGCTATTTTTAGTTGAAAAGCTTAATCTGAACTATACCAGTATAGCGTTTTATAAAAATTCGTATAATCTTATAGCTATTTTGTTGCTGCCGTTTTTTGGTAATCTTATTGATCGAATTGATCCACGAAAGTTTGCAGCCTTCACCTTTTTAACCTTGCTCATGTATTTGTTCTTTATGGGACTCACTGAGTATTTCCCCTACTATTATGACCTGGGTCCTTTAAGGTTCTATTATCTGCTGGTTATCTCTTTTGCCTGGAATGGATTGTTTGCAGCGACCATGTCACTTTTGTGGAATATCGGTTCAGCTTATTTTTGTGCTGATGATGACGCAGGCACATATCAATCCATACATCTCAGCCTGGTGGGTACAAGAGCATTGGTTGCACCTCTTTTTGGCATATGGCTGTATCAATACATAGGTTTTAGTGGTGTTTTTGCCCTTGGGGTATTATTGCTTAGTTTATCGATTGCTGTTATGTTTTGGTCGTTAAGGCGTGATAGACTTGCTGTTTAGTCAAATATAATAGGTGGGGTCAGGCTTGCATAGTTGCGTTTATTGAGAAATAAACGCAACTATGCAAGCCTGACCCCACTAGAAATAAAGACAAGGATAAAGATAAGGAAAAGCCAGTATGATTTGGAGAAAAGACAATTTTACTATTTCTACAGAAAAAAAACATGTGGATATTGATATCCTTCACAAAATGCTAAAGAATTCGTATTGGGCAAAGGATCGTACACGAAAAGAGGTTGAGGCTTCTGTTACAAATTCTCTTTGCTTTAGTCTGTTAAGGGACAAAGAACAAATTGGATTTGCCCGGGTTATCACGGACACTATGGCATATGCAATCATTCTTGATATGCTCATAGGAGAGGATTTTAGAGGGCAGGGCCTGGGCAAATGGTTGATTCAGTGCATTTGTGATTATCCCGAAATTAAGTCCCTCAGACAAGTTTTATGGACAAGTAATGCAGATAATTTTTACAGGAAAAAAGGATTTGAAGAAATGTCAAATCTTAAGTTCATGGCTCGAAACTGGAAAATGCAGGCCCATTAAATTTAAACAGTATAGATCTTATTGCAACAACGCAGTAGATGAGTGGGTTTGTGAGCATTGCTCCTCTACGAGCCGTTCAAAGACTAAATAATAATTGACAGAGATAACAAGTATAATTAGTTTTAGCTTTCAACCAGATGGTGATAAAATTGATGGTGATAATAATTTTATCCTTCAGAATAATAAAATGTAATAATAGCGGAGATACATTCTGTGGCACATGAATATTCAATCAAAATTCATGATTATCTGACGGGCAAAATTGCAGATGCTCAAAAAAACAAGAAAAAGGCAAAAAGCCTTGAGGACTCTGGAAATGAGCAGTTTTATGATGGACAATTAGAAGAATTATTCAGTGTCAGAAAATATTTAACTGATCAAATTGATCTTGATACCCACAAGTATTACAATTGATGTATTGAAAGAAATAAAATGGCCTATATATATTTACTCAACCTCCATGAAAAAATAGATAAAAAATTAATTGAAGCAAAAAAAAGTATTGATACTGCTTCAAATGAACCTGAAAAAATAAAATTTATTCAAGGAAGAATTCAAGCGCTTTCAGAGTTCAAAGAATTTTTAAACAACAATTTAAACTCCAAGCTTCCCCGCAGGATCAGACAACGATTAAAAGAAAATCAATAGTACTCCTGATAAGACAGATACCCATTAAAATTTTATTATTTCGTATTTTTTTTTAAATATGTTTCAAACTAAGCTTGTTTGTTCTTTGAAGTCATGATTACATACAAAAAAATAAAACATGGAAAAAGGGGGATCATGTCTTCAGATACTAAGTATATTCTTGCCATTGATCTGGGTACTTCAGGACCAAAAGTTGCCATTGTCTCCATGCTTGGAGATGTTCTTGACCATGAATTTGAAAAAACAGACACCATCTTTTTAGATCACGGCGGTGTTGAGGAAAATCCGGATGACTGGTGGAGAGCTATTGTCAAAGCCGCCAAAAGACTTTTATCGAAAAATCTTGTCCCTGTATCAGATATCCTGGCAATCTGCTGTACAAGCCAGTGGTCCGGTACTGTGGCAGTGGATAAGAGTGGTAACCATCTTATGAATGCCATAACCTGGATGGATTCAAGGGGTGCTGCCCATGTAAAGAAAATCACAAACGGCCTGATTAAAATTGAAGGCTATGGAATTATAAAACTCTATAAATGGTTGAAGCTTACAGGGGGTATCCCTCTTCGATCAGGCAAAGACCCCATTGCCCATATTCTTTTTATTAAAAAAATATTTCCTGATATCTATAAAAATACTTATAAATTTTTAGAGCCAAAGGATTATTTAAATCTGAAACTCACAGGAAAATTTTTTGCTTCCAATGAATCAATTACCCTGCACTGGGTAACAGATAACAGGGATATCAATAATATCTGCTATCACGACGATCTGATAAAAATGGCTGGTATTTCAAGAGAAAAACTGCCTGATTTAAAAATGTCCATAGATATCATAGGTCCGGTTAAAAAAGAAATTGCCTGGGAACTGGGTCTCAGTGAATCCACAAAGGTGGTCATGGGAACACCTGATATTCATTCAGCCGCCATAGGTTCCGGAGCCATTGATGATTTTGCAGGACATCTTTATGTGGGTACTTCAGGCTGGCTTTTGTGCCACCTGCCCTACAAAAAAACTGATCTTTTTCATAATATGGGGGCTATGCCCTCTGCTATCCCGGGCAAATATCTTCTGATCAATGAACAGGATATTGCAGGGGAAACTCTGAACTTTTTAAGGGACAATCTCATTTATCCGGAAGATGAACTGACACCCGCCATAAGAGTTAAAGATGTGCACAAAGCATTTAATGCAATGGCGGCTAAAATCCCACCCGGGTGTGACAACCTCATATTCACCCCCTGGCTTAATGGAGAAAGATCCCCTGTTGAAGATCCCTATACAAGATCAGGATTTTATAATATGTCTTTAAATACTACACGGGCCCATATGGTCAGAGCAGTATTTGAAGGAGTTGCCTTTAACGCCAAATGGCTGCTGAAATATGTTGAAAAGCTGATTAAAAAGAAAATGAAAACCATAAATATTATCGGCGGCGGTGCCAAATCTGATCTCTGGTGCCAGATCCATGCCGATATTTTGAACCGGACCATCAGAAGGGTCAAAAACCCCATCCAGGCAAATGTAAGGGGGGCAGGGCTTATCGGATCTGTTGCCCTTGGCTATATTAAATTTGATGAAATACCGGAAAGAACTCAATATGACTCAATTTTCAAACCCAATCCAAAAAATCTAAAACTCTATAAAAAATTATTTAAACAATACCAGGCCATTTATAAACAGAATAAAAAAATATATAAAAAGTTAAATAAATAAAAAGTTAAATAAATAAAAGGTAAAATAAATAAAAATGATTGAAAAACTATTTAGTTTCATTCCGCAAAAACTTGCCTGCTTTATGGAAAAGCATTTAAAAAAAATACCCTATGTGAAAAATAAAGTTGATAAAGAATTAGATAAGGTTGTCAAAGATCTTGAAACATCTTTAAAACCCTATAAAGATGTCTTCAACTCAAATACCCATCTTCCCCAAGAGCCGCTTAAAAAAGATGATATTCTTGAACAGATTATAGAAATGAACACAAGGGAGGAAGATAAATGGAAAGATGGTTATGTCTCAGGAGCAGTATACCATGGCAACCAGGAGCATATTGAATTTTTAAACAAGGTCTATGCTATTACATCACAAATTAATCCGCTGCATTCCGATCTATGGCCCAGTGCTTCCAGATTTGAATCGGAAATAATTGGAATGACAGCCACAATGCTTTCATCAAAAAAGACGGATGACCCCATCTGCGGCACAGTGACCTCGGGCGGAACAGAAAGCATTCTGCTTGCCATGAAAACCTATAGGGATTTTGCCAGGGTTAATAAAAATATAAAAAATCCAGAACTCATTGTTCCTGTAACAGCCCATGCCGCCTTTGACAAAGCCTGTCAGTATTTTAATATCAAAATGCAGCATATTCCCGTGAACAAGAATTTCCAGGCAGATATCAGTCAAATCAAAAAAGCCATCAACAAAAATACCATTGCCATTGTGGGCTCGGCTCCCTCTTTTCCCCATGGAACTATTGATCCTATAGAAGAGATGTCAGAAATTGCCTTGGAACATAATATCGGGTTTCATACTGACGCATGCCTTGGCGGCTTTGTCCTGCCCTTTGCCGAAAAATTAGGTTTTGATGTGCCCCCGTTTGATTTCAGACTCAAAGGTGTCACCTCCATGTCAGCTGATACCCATAAATATGGATATGCTGCTAAAGGCACCTCTGTTGTCATGTATCGCGGGGAAGAGCTCAGGCATTTTCAGTACTACACTGCCACGGACTGGCCAGGGGGTCTTTATTTTTCCCCAACATTTGCCGGAAGCAGACCCGGCGCATTGAGCGCTGCCTGCTGGGCATCACTTTTATCCATTGGTGAAAATGGATATCTTAATGCCACCCAGAAAATAATGGATACTGCAGATAAAATCAAACAGGGAATTTGTGAAATCCCGGAACTCTATATTCTTGGAAAACCCTTGTGGGTGATTGCTTTTGGCTCAAAAAAACTTAATATTTATAGGGTGCTTGACGAAATGACCCAAAAAGGATGGAGTCTCAACGGTCTTCATAAACCCTCTTGTGTTCATATCGCCATCACTCTTTTACATACCAGAGAAGGGGTTAGCCAGAGGTTTATTGACGATTTGAAATTATCTGTTGAAATCGTAAAAACTACACCAGATACAAAAAAAGGCATGGCCCCTGTTTACGGCATGGCTGCAACAATTCCTGCCAGGGGGATTGTCAGTGACATCCTGAAAAAATATCTGGATACCTATTATAAGGCAGAATAAAATCCATCTCAGTAAATTATTTTACATCATCCTGGCTGGTTCTTTCTGAAGTCTATTCATGAAAGCTGTTTTCTCGCTCTCAGTTTGGCGTCGATCAAATCCTTATGGCTTAAGCGAAGAAGGCTTGCAAGTTTGTGGGCAAAGTGGTCCTCATGTGCTTCAAGGTGATCGTCCAGCAAAATAATACGCCAGACAGATTCCATTATGTTGATCTTTTGCTTTTCGGAAAAATTATTATTTATAAAATTAGTATATAAAAAAAGATCTACATACTCTTTTTGTTTTTTATCCCTGTCAGTAAGCAGTGTATCAATTTCCTGCCTGGATATCCCAAAATTTGTCACAAGTGTTGAGACAAGATGCTCTTTTTCTTCTTCACTGCACTCGCCATCTGCATGGGCTGCCTCAAGCAGCAGAACGGTCAATGCCAGGTGAGCGTCTACAATATCCTGGTCTGTGGTCTGCACTTTGCCATTGCTATTGATATTGCCATTGTTGCTGCCAATAATTTTTTTAATTAAACCAAACATCTTCCAATTATTTCCTTTTTTTGTCCTGAACATAGTCAGGGTGTTATTGACAAGTTTTATCCAGTCAATATAAGGCGATAGAAACAATGGGTCAAGGATTCATTGTTTCTCCTTATTTTTAAAATAATACCCTGCCAATCTTCCGGGAGTGCCAAAAACTTGTTTTTCGATAAAAATTGATTATGTTAGATGAACCTGTTTTTGAGCTGTAATCGTTTGTTCATAATAAAATTTGTAAAAAGGAGGATGAATTTGAAAGTTATTGCATTTAATGGAAGTCCACGGAAAAATGGAAATACAACCGGGTGCCTGAATACGGTGTTTGAAGAGCTTAACAAAGCAGGCATTGAAACCGAGATGATCCATGTGGGGAAAAACAAGATAAGGGGCTGTATGGCCTGTTATACCTGTCGCAAAGAAAAAAACGAAAGATGCGTATATGATGATGACCCGGTAAATGAATGGATTCAGAAAATGAAAGCCGCCGATGGTATTTTATTAGGATCTCCAGTCCATTTTTCAGGTGCGGCCGGTACCATAAAATCTTTTCTGGATCGGGCTTTTTTTGTCAGCAGCATGAACGGGAATCTGTTTCGTCACAAAGTAGGTGCATCCGTTGCCGCAGTGCGAAGGTCAGGCGGTCTTCCGACCATAGACACCCTGAATCACTATATTGCTTATTCTGAAATGTTCATGCCCAGCGCCAACTACTGGACTGTAGCCCATGGCATGGCGCCAGGTGAGATGGAGCAGGACGCCGAGGGCAAGCAGATTATGGAGGTACTCGGCAGAAATATGGCCTGGTTGATGAAGGTAATCGAAGCCAGCAGTACAAAAGTTTCTCCACCGGCCAGGGTCGATAAAATTGCCACCAATTTTATTCGATAAGAGAATAAAGGGGGGATTGATTATTATTGATACCCCCCAAGACAATTGCACATATGCTGTCGTGTTTTCTTTTTCATAGACCTGGTACCTCCTCAGATCTATTATCGGTCTATACGAGGGGTCGGCGGGGTATTATTTTAATAAATTGGGGCGGGGTCTGGCGGCGGGGTAAAACTCGCAACAAAACAAAGTCGCTACATAAATAGACAAAGTCCGTAGTTTCACTTAGAGTCCGATTCCTGAATATTGCAACTAATTTGTAAAATAAAAATTTATTCTACCGGCTTTCCATTTTCAATCCAGGCTTTGAGGCCGCCTTCCAGAAAAACCGTCTCAATGTTGTTCTGCTGCAATCGATCTGCCACAGATTGACTGACCGATCCACCTTTGACGCAATATGCCACCGTCAACGTATCAACAGGCAACTGACTGATCCAGGTGTCTATCTTCTCAGGGTCCTGCCATGCAGCACCCGTAATCTTTTGTTTTGATGCCTCATAATCCGTTTTGCGACGGACATCCAGAAGTGTTACATTGTTTTTGTTCTTCAAAAGCACACTCAGTTCTTTGATATTTATTGAACGTGTCATAATATTTCTCCTATTTGTTTTATAAAATGACCAATTGCCATACCACTCCAGCTGCTGCGCCTAACGGTACCATGTATTGAATTGGAATATGATATTTCTGGAGTAATAGCAAAGAGACAATCGCCGATATCAATGCAAAAACATCCAGACCCTCGCCACTGGGCAGGATCACCTTGTAGCCAAACCAGACCGCAAGATTTAGCACTACTCCAACGACAGCAGCTGTAACACCGGTTAGGGCCGCCTGGAGACGCTGGTTTCCGGCCATCGCCTCAATAAAGGGGGCTCCGGCAAAGATAAAAAAGAAGCAAGGCAAAAAAGTCACATAAGTTGTGATAAGGGCACCCAAAATACCAGCGGTTAAAGGTGTGAGTCCACCCGGCAGATGCCATGCCCCTAAAAAGCCAACGTACTGGGTTACCACGATAAGTGGCCCAGGGGTTGACTCGGCAAGACCAAGGCCAATAAGCATTTGCTTCATTGTCAGCCACCCGTTGGAAACCGCAACATCTGTGATATAGCTCAGAACAGCATAGGCACCGCCAAATGTAACAAAGGCGGCTTTACTAAAAAATAGTGCGATTTGGGATAAGGTGCTCGTATACCCGAATCCGATCCAGATGATCCCAACAACCAATATCCACAAGCCAAGGCAAATGGAAAAGACCTTGAACACATGGGATAAAGTTGATGAGGTTCTATTTCGTCCGTTCTCAGGTTCATCCTTGATCAGGCATTCACGTGTTTGCGGATTAAAATCACCTTTGCAAAATTCTTTTGGAAATCTGCGCTGCATGAGTAAACCGCCTAAAGCCGCTGCTGCAATAATGTATGGGAACGGTATTTTTAAAAAAAAGATGCCCATAAACGCAATGCCAGCAAAGACATAAAGCAATGAGTGCTTGAGTGCCTTTTTCCCGATGCGAAGAACAGCCTCAATTACCACTGCCACCACCACCGGTTGGACTCCGTAAAATGCTGCCGCCACGGCAGGGATATCAATATGAGCCACGGCAAGAAAGCTGAGCAGAAGCATGACAAATATTGAAGGAATTACGAATAGGGATCCGGCTGCAAGTCCGCCAAGAGTACCATGCATCCGCCAGCCGATGTAAGTGGCCAGTTGCTGGGCTTCAGGACCCGGCAGGAGCATGCAGAAATTGAGAGCACGTAAAAACTGATTTTCACTGATCCAGTTTCTACGTTCCACCACTTCCTGATGCATGATTGCGATTTGACCTGCCGGGCCACCAAAGCTGATAAAGCCTAACTTGGTCCAAAATTTCAATGCATCTTTAAAAGAAATAATCGAAGAATTCATTTTTCTATGTCCTTTCTGAGTTGCTTTCCATAATAATAAGCATGGTTCTGGAAAGGAGCAATGTTGGAGAATAGGCACGATACGACGATAGCTCCTGGCCAAAACAATGCCTGCTTTAATCAGCAAAGCATTGAATCCTACCTGTCAAAAGTAAAAGAATTAAATCCAAAGAAAATACCAAATCTTGTGGTTGATGTTTTTTAGAAAAAGAGAGCCCTACACGTTATAGTTATCAGCATGAAATCCATTTATTTTTTAGGGCCCGAATTATAACCAACACCATATCAGAGAGGATATTGTTTGTTTTTTAAAATTTTGCTATTCTCAACATTGGATATGATTTTTTGGCCAACATATCATTCAAAATAGCGTTGGGATAGGAAGGAAACATGACCACAATCAATTTACTCCTTGTCGATGACGAAAAACCTTTTATTGAAACTCTTGCGGAACGGCTTCGCAAAATAGGGTTTGCTGTGGATTGTGCTTTTTCTGGGATAGATGCGCTGAATCAACTCGAAAATAACAAAACCATTGATGTTGTTGTTTTAGATGTAAAAATGCCGGGTCTCGATGGTATCAAAACAGTTAAAAAACTCAAAAAAAAACACCCTCTTGTGGAAGTCATCATGCTCACAGGCCACTCTACAATTCTTTCTGCCGTTGAAGCGATTAAATTAGGTGCCTTCGATTATTTGACGAAGTCTTGTGATATAAATGAACTCATTTCCAAAGTGAAACAAGCCGTTTCCAGGAAAAAAGAACGTGAAGCCAAAATTATTGATATAAGAATAAAACTGTACATCACAAAACAAGAACGTGACGAAATGATATCCAAAATATTCGAGAGTTAATGTAAGTATCTCCCTTTTTGTTTGGTCATCCAAGCAAATTGAGAGATGTTTTGTATTCATAGGGCTCACCATTACAATTCCGAAAAATTAAAACCAAGTACTCAAGATTAATTATCCCTGTTTTGACTATTTGGATACCGGAATTATCACTGTTACCAAAGAGATACTTCGCCGGAATGGGATTGTTTCATTGTTGTTTCTCCTATTAAATTGAATTTGAATATTTCTTTACATGCATTCAAAATCCTGATACGAATTTTTTATTAAAATTTAAATACTAAGGAAAGGTTCTGCAGTGGGAAAAACCAAAATAACCATACTTTGCGAGAACAGAGCCGGTTTAACAAAAAATATCATCGGTGAGCATGGCTTTTCAGCCCTTGTGGAAAAAGACGGCCAAAAGATCCTTTTGGATACAGGGCAAGGACTTGGTCTTCAACCGAATGCCAAGGCACTCGGTATTGATCTTTCCCAAATTGATACTATTGTCCTCAGTCACGGGCATTATGATCACACTGGAGGGCTTTCACAACTATTCCCATTTGCTCGAAAGACCAAAATCATAGCCCACCCGGATGTTTTCGGCCCCAAGTACTCTTATCAGGAAGATAATACAAACGAGCCTTTTAAGTACATCGGTTCTCCTTTTTCAAAAGATACCCTTGAGGCTGATCCAAATTGTGAGCTTATATTACAAAAAGACTTTCAAAAGATTTCAGATCGGATCTTTTTTTCAGGGCAAATATCAAGGGTTACAAATTTTGAAATTAATGATAAAAGGTTGAAACTCAAGTACCAAAAAGGTTTTTCAGATGATCCGCTTTTTGATGACACCTCCCTTTTAATAGAGACCGACAAGGGACCTGTAATCCTGACCGGGTGTGCGCACTCCGGCGTTGTAAATGTTATGATGCACTTTGAAAACATGACTGGGCACAAACAATTTCATGCAGTAATCGGGGGTACACACCTCGGGTTTTTAAACTCAGAAGATCAACTTGAAAAAACAATGGATGCTTTTGAATCATACGGTCTTGATATGGTCGCCGTGTCCCATTGCACGGGCAATGAGGCATCTGCAATATGTTATACTCGATTCAAAAAAAAATTTACCTTTGCCAATGCCGGTTGGACTATCGAGTTATAGGCATCCAAAATTATTTAATGGTAGTCAATTATTATCCATGCCTGGAGTGTTCTTGGCCCAGAATTCTTATAGATACAAGGAAAATATTTCATCGGAATTTAAACTGAAAAATATTATTGGATACCTTTCCGAACACTTTGTTTTGTCTTCAGTCGTGTGTTTATTTTATTTCTGTTATATTGTGCATTTCGATGAAACAGAGCACCTAAACCACTGCATTTGCCTACACACTGATCTTCCCTGAACTCACTATGGAATGAATGAGCCCTTCCATTGACTGAACCTGAAAAGTCTGTTCTTCCTGTCTGATCATAGTTGTGACGTTTTTCATTATTGCTCAACACCATATACGCTTCACCGATGGCTTTAAATATTTCTTCGGCATTTTCATCTTTATTTACATCCGGGTGAAACTCTATGGCAAGTTTTCGATAAGCTTTTTTAATATTATCAATTGTTGCGTTTCTTTCAACCTTCAACAGTCGGTAGTAATCTTTTTCAAGCATCCCTTATTCCTAAAAATTAAAAATCACTGACGGGTAGTTATCTACACGTATACCAAACTATAGGATAAGAATCTTGTTGTTGTCAAATCGTCATTAATTATCCCATGGATGATTTTTCATTAACCAGATTTGTTCAGAGTACCAAGACAATACATTATCAAAATTTTAATGGGGGCTACTGACCCCTTGATTTCATGTGGGTGGATACATTATTATAGCAGGATATTTTTTATAGAAAGGACCTTCATGGGATTATCATTGCAAGATCAGCTCCTGAAAGCAGGGATGGCTGATAAAAAACAAGCTAAAAAAGCCAAGCACGAGAAACGGGCTAAACGTAAGGAAAATAAGGGAAAGAAAACAGTTCCTGAAATAAACCAGGCCCAGCAGGATCATTTAGCCCAGGCTAAGCGTAGCCAGGATCTCAACCGCAAGCTCAACCAAGAGAAAGAGAGGCTGGAGAAACTGTCCCAGGTAAGGCAGCTCATTGAAACTAACCGCCTGGGGCTGGATAAATATGAGGAACCCTACTACTTCAAGGTAGGTAAAAAAATAAAGAAACTCTACGTTAACGAGGATATTACCAAGAAACTCAGCCGTGGAGAGTTGGCTATTGTTAGTTTTGATGATCTCTTCGAAATTGTCCCTGACAAAGTTGCCCAGCAGATAGCCGACCGTGATCAAGATTCTCTGATAGTGCTCCAAAAAACCGAGAATAGTGAGTAAGCATTTGCCCTATGTGATCCTTCCCCGATATTTGGACAGTCAGTAAAGCCACTTTTTATGTCATATGGATGTGTTTTTTGAGGTCAAATATTTACGGTGGACCCCAAAGCCTGAACAGTTTCAATGCCCAAATAAGCTCTAAATCTGTTTTTAAAAAAAAAATAAAAAATCGAAAGCATTACCAGGTCTGGCCTTACTTTTTATGCGCCCGCAGGGCGTAGGAAAAGTCAGCCAGAAGCCGAAGGTTTTCTTATGCCACTTTCTTTAATTTCTGTTTCATAAAATATATTTCATCTGGTGTCCAGCCCTCAAGGGATTGATGAAACCGTTCCTGATTATAATACTGGAACCATTTTTTCAGACCTTTACGGAGCATAGACCCGTTATCAAACGTTCTCAAGTAAAAATAATGATATTTCAATGTCCACCATAATCGTTCGATAAAAATATTGTCTTGAAAACGGCCACGGCCGTCCATACTGATTTGTATAGCATTACTTTTGAGGACATCTGTGAATTTGTCACTGGTAAATTGACTCCCTTGATCTGTATTAAAAATTTCAGGGCAGCCATAATTATGGATCGCTTCTTTCAGGGCCTCAACACAAAAGTCACTTTCCATTGTATTCGATACTCTCCAGGACAAAACTTTTCGACTGTGCCAATCCATTATGACCACCAGATACATAAATCCTTTCTCAAGGGGGAGATAACTGATGTCTGCCGCCCATACTTGATCTGGATGATCAATACATAGGTTACGAAGCAAATATGGGTATATCTTATGTGCTGGATGGGGCTTGCTGGTTTTCGGCTTTGGATAAATGGCTTCCAACCCCATTAGTCGCATTAATCTTTGAATTCGTTTTCGGTTGTTGTCATAGCCCAGCCTATCAAGAAAAGTTACCATTGATCGACTCCCATAGCACGGTGTTTTCATGTATTGTTCATCCATTAGTCTCATAAATTTGAGATTCTCCGGTTTTTCCCCTTGGGGTTTATAATAAACCGAAGTGCGGCTGATTTTAAGCAACTTGCATTGCTGAACGATACTGATATTGGGGTTTTGGGATTCAATCATATGTATTCTTTGCTTGCGGCTTAAAGACTGAGCTTTTTCGACAAATAGTCGCGTTCCACCTTTAATTTGCCAATATGTCGATACAGCTCATCTACTTTAGCTTCTGTCTCTGCATTTTTTTTATGGCCTTTATCAAAAATATTTGCTGCACCTTCAAGGAGATTCCGTTTCCAAGTGTGTATCATTGTAGGATGAACTTCATAATGTGCTGCTAACTGTGCGACTGTTTCTTCATCTTTTAAGGCCGCCAGGGCAACTTTAGCTTTGAATTCCGAACTGTATTGTTTCCTTTTCCTGCTCATTGTCAACTCCTTTGATTTGAATTGATTTAGAGCTTAGCACATTGTTCGTTTTTTGGGGACCACCGTAGTTTCCTTTTTCAGTCTGTTTTCGGGTGGTTCTAGAAAAAATTCTTTCGAACGGGAAATCAAAAACATTAAATTTTTAAAGGCGGGCATACAATATGAAAATATTGAATCCGCTTTTTTCGGTGCAAAACTCATTTTACCGCTTTTTTTTATTATTATTTTCATTTTTTTAAGAATATTTTTATTTAAAGTAATGAGTGATCCTGCAGCCATAACAGCTTTAGTTTCTATTGGTTTAGCAGGATTTTACCTGCCGGAAATCTGGCTTCAGCAAAAAACTGAAAAAAGAAAGGAGCGCATGTTTAAAGGCCTTCCGGATGCTTTGGATCTATTGATTGTCTGCGTCGAAGCAGGGATGGGTCTTGACAGTGCCATTAACAGGATAGGCCAGGAACTAAAATCATCTTATCCTGATCTCAGCCAGGAGTTTTCCCGGATGAACCTGGAGATGAGAGCAGGAAAATCAAGACAGGATGCTTTGCGGAACATGTCGCTGAGAACCGGCATTGCCGAAATGAACAGTTTGGTTACATTATTAATTCAAACCGACAAGTTTGGCACAAGCGTTTCTACAGCACTTACAGTCTTTTCAGAATCTTTCAGAACAAAAAGATTTCAAATGGCAGAAGAAATTGCTGCAAAACTACCGGTAAAAATATTAATACCTTTAATATTATTTATATTTCCTTCTTTATTTGTCGCAATATTAGGGCCTGCTGCTATCACAATCTACCGCAACATAATAGCACCAGGGTGAGCATGAAAAAGCATATAAAAAACCTTGGCCTTGCATTTCTGTTAATGGCCCTAATCACAGGCCTGGCAGGATGCGGTTCAAAAACGATTGCAATAGACCCGCAAGTCAAATACGGTAATCCTTCTTATGAACATTTAAAGGATTTGCCACAGGTTAAATATAAAGAGTCTTTATATAAAAATACGCAAACGGATAAGGTGTTCGAAAAAACTGCAGACGAGTATGAAGTGCTGGGTGATGCCATGCTGACAAAAAAGAATTTTTATATGGCGTTTATGCAATATGAAAAGTCTCTTAAGAAAAATAAAGACAATATCAGGGTGGAATATAAAAAGGGGCTTACTTTTCTTGCAGCAAAAAAAACTGATGAAGCAAAAAAACAATTTGAAATTGTCCTTGCAAAACAACCAGATTATTCGCTTGCTTATGAAGGACTGGGCAGGGTTAATCAATTGGAAAAAAAATATGAATTGGCCAAAATAAATTATCAAAAGGCAATTGCACTTGATCCCCTACTATGGAATTCCTACAATCGATTGGGCAATATTTATGACTTAGAAAAAAAATACAACAAAGCGGTCAAAGAATACAAGACGGCTATAGCGGTCAAGCCTGATTTAGGCTTTTTATATAATAATCTCGGATATTCATTGTTTCTAACCGGTCAGGATCAAGAAGCGATTAAAGCATTTTATAAAGCATTAGAATTAAATTATGCAAATAAAAAAGTTTATAATAACCTGGGAATGATTTTTGCCAATTTGAAACTTTATGATAAAGCTTTTGAAGTTTATAAAAAAGGTGGGACAGAAGCAACGGCATATAATAATCTTGGTGTCGGATACATGAAAAACGGTGAAATTGATGAGGCAGGCAAGTGCTTCTCTAAAGCGATTGAAATCAGTCCTCATTTTTATACTGTTGCCAATGAGAACCTAAAAAAAAGTCGGGCATTGCAAAAACAATCCCAATAATAAACGGAGGATAAGAATGATGTTTCAAAAAAACTATAGGATTAAAAATTTAAAACTTTATTTATTTTCTTTAGTTCTTATCTTTTCTCTTTCAGGCTGTTCTACGATCAGTAATTGGTTTTCTCCTTCTGACGCTATAGTAAATGAAAATATATACAAGGCGCAGAAAAAAGATTTTAAAGAATTTATAACAACTGGCAAACCGGTTTATGGTAATGCTGAAAACCAATACCGGCTTGCCCGTCATTTTCAAAAACAGGGCCGACATGAAATTGCTGTTGACGAATTCATCAAAGTTTTAAAAATTGATCCTGAATATTACAATGCATATAACGCACTCGGAGTGTCTTATGACCGGCTAAAAAAGTATGAATTTGCTCAGGATGCCTACCTCGCTGCCCTTAAATTAAACCCAACCCTTGATTATGTGTATAATAACCTTGGCTATTCCAATCTTCTCAAAGGAAATTTGCAAGAAGCCACACTTGCATTTAAAAAAGCAATCGTTTTAAACGACCAAAAGATAACCTACAAAAACAATCTCTCCTTAGTCATAGCTAAGCTTGGACCGGGATACAAGTCAAAAGTTGATATAGCTTCTCATGAAGAACCTGTTTTAAAGCAGAAAACTGAGATTAAAAATACTTTTTATGCCATTCAATTGGCTGCTGTCTATGATATCAACAATGCTATAAATGTTATGAAAAAAGCTTTGCAAAAAGGCTATGATTGTCCTTATATCACTAAAATTGAAAGAGACAAACCATATTACAGAATCAGATTTGGAAAGTTCAATAGCAAACAGGATGCAGATTCGATTGCTTCTGGAATCTTTGACAGGAAGGGGCATCCTACTTTTACAGTTGTTGAAAATTATCCCATAAAAGTTTATCGTGCTGATCTTGAACAGAATTGTACAGATATGGTAATAAAATATCCTGTATTAAACAAAGAATTCGGTATTGAGGTTTCAAACGGGAACGGGGTTGATAGAATGGCCAGAAAAGTGGGACATTATCTGTCCAATAAAGGTTACAGCGTGACAAGAGTAAGCAATGCTTCGCATTTTAACCATCACCAGACTACCATTTATTATTATCCTGGATTTTACGAAACAGCACAACAGCTGACAAAACAGATTCCTGGTTTTGAAGATAAAGGATTGTTGGTGGAATCCAATCAAATTAAGAATAACATCAAAGTAATCATTGGTAAGGATATTATCCCTTATAGCGAACAATTTATCAAAGAAAAGAAAACCTCATAGAATAAACACTAACAAAGAAGCAACATTAGGCGATAAAATTTTTTAACGAGAAACCCGACACCAGAAAATAAAAAAGATTCCAGCAAAATGCTGAAACCCTTTGTATTTGTGGCGGGAGTGACGAGACTCGAACTCGCGACCTCTTGCGTGACAGGCAAGCGTTCTAACCAACTGAACTACACCCCCAATAATCTTACTTTTCCGGCTTATTTTCTGGTGGGCGATGCAGGGCTTGAACCTGCGACTTCAACCTTGTAAGGGTTGCACTCTCCCAACTGAGTTAATCGCCCGAAAAACAAGAGAATTTATATCAATAAAAAAAAATTATGTCAAGCAAAAACAACTATAAAAATATCCGCAGCATCATTATTATTTATGAGCAAAATTATTTACACAGGCCATGCTTGCAAGCTTATATTAAAACATGCTATAAATATTTTATGATTAAGTAGCAATTCGATTTTTCACCTTAAAAGATTTGAATCTTAAGCTTTTTAAATTATCGATGCCGATCAATCACTTATTCTTAATTTTATTCGTTATAAATTTCAACCAAGGAGTCTGACAATGGAAGCTGTGCAAGGATATCTTGAAATCATGGATAAAGGGTTTGGCTTTTTAAGAACAATAGAAGAAAACTTCCAGCCCAAACCTGAAAACACGTATGTCCCAAATAGTCTGATACGAAAATTAAATTTAAAAGAAGGCAGTTTTATTGAAGGCTTTGGGGAACAAAAAGGCCCAAGTAATCCAAATCTTGCCTTGATCCGGGTGGAAACGATAAACAAGCTCCCGCTTGATGAATTTAGCAACACACCTCTATTGCAGGATCAGACCAGCATTAACCCTTTTGAACGCTATCATCTTACTCAAAATGAAGATGATATCACAGGAAAAGCGCTGGATATGATCGTCCCCATCGGCATGGGCCAGAGAGGACTGATTATCTCGCCACCCAAATCAGGGAAAACAACCATATTAAGGCATATGGCAAACTCCGTGGTGATGAATCATCCGGATGCAAAAGTTTTTGTTCTCCTGGTTGATGAAAGGCCTGAAGAAGTGACTGATTTTCAAAGGGGCTTAAAAGATGCTCATGTCCTATACTCTTCAGCAGACCAGCAGATTGGACAGCACATGAGAATGACCCGACTTGCCATGCATACGGCTATCCGGTGTGCGGAAATTGGCCAGGATGCCGTTGTATTCATTGATTCTTTAACCCGAATGACAAGAGCCTTTAACGCACATACAGACAGCCATGGCAAAACCTTGACCGGAGGTCTTGGTGCCAATGCCATGGAGTTTCCCAGAAAAATTTTCGGTGCTGCAAGAAAGCTTGAAAATGGCGGTTCCTTAACAATTATTGCCACCATCCTTGTGGATACGGGCAGTCGCATGGATGACATTATCTATCAGGAATTCAAGGGGACAGGAAACATGGATCTGTTTCTTTCCCAGGACTGCGCAGAAAACCGGATCTGGCCGGCAATTAATATCAACAAATCCGGCACACGAAAAGAAGATCTGCTAATGGATAAAAATGAAATAAAAAAAATGGTTAAAATTCGAAGGGCCCTCGCCACAAAGGACGAAAAAGATGCTATGGTACAATTTTTATCGTATCTTGAATAGTGTCTGCCAGAAAACCGCTGGATTGTTGGTCAGACACTAGTTAAATTCATATCACAACAAGGCATTTTCAAGCACCTGGGACATATCTTCAGCATAAACCATTTCCAATTGCTTTTGAATGGCTTTGGGAATTTCTTTGATATCTTTCCTGTTATCAGCTGAAACAATTACTCGTTTAATCCCATTGGCATGGGCTGCCAAAAGTTTTTCCTTTAATCCGCCAACAGGTAGCACCCTTCCTCGCAGTGTAATTTCGCCTGTCATGGCAATATTTCTTGAGACCGGTTTCCCCGTGAGAATGGAAACAACTGCTGTACACATGGATATGCCTGCTGAAGGTCCATCTTTTGGGATTGCGCCTTCAGGCACATGAATGTGGATATCAAGTTTTTTATAAAAATCTTCTTTTATATTTAATTCTTTACTGCGGGATCTGACATAACTGACGGCTGCCTGGGCAGACTCTTTCATGACATCTCCGAGCTTTCCCGTTACCAGGACATTTCCCTTGCCCGGCATGGTTACAACCTCTATGGTGAGCAGTTCACCCCCGGCCTGGGTCCATGCAAGACCTGTGACAATTCCCGTCCTATCTTCTTTTTCCAGAACACTGTCTCTAAAGCGGGGTTGGCCAAGGTATTTTAAAACCATGGTTGTTGAAATTTTATGCAGTTTCCTAATATTGGTTTGAACTATCTCTTTAGCAATTTTTCTTAATACAGAAGAGATCTCCCGTTCCAGATTTCTTACCCCTGCCTCTTTAGTATATTGTTTTATAATGGCATGGATGGCATTTTTTGAGAAAATTGCATCTGTCTTTGAAAGACCATTTTCTTCCAATTGTTTTGGTATCAAATACCCTTTGGCAATCTTGAGTTTTTCATACTCTGTATAACCCGGTATCTGAATGATTTCCATCCTGTCTCTTAAGGGGGCTGGGATATCATACAAGGTATTGGCCGTAGTGATAAAAAGAACCTGGGACAGATCATAATCCACTTCAAGATAATGATCATTAAAATTTTTATTCTGCTCCGGGTCCAATGCTTCAAGCAATGCAGATGATGGATCACCCCTGAAATCAGCCGTCATCTTATCAATTTCATCCAGGCAGAACACAGGATTATTATATCCTGTTTTTTTCAAGGTTTGAATGATCTTTCCCGGCATGGCCCCCACATAGGTTCGCCTATGACCCCTGATTTCCGCCTCATCCCTTATGCCGCCAAGAGAAATTCTGGCAAAGGATCTTCCTGTAGCAGAAGCCACCGATCTTGCCAGGGATGTTTTCCCCACACCAGGGGGTCCCACAAGACAAAGAATCGGCCCTTTAATTTTTTTAACAAGTATTTGTACGGCCAGATACTCAAGAATTCTTTCTTTGGGCTTCTCAAGCCCATAATGATCCTGATCTAATATTTGCTCAGCCTTTTTAAGATCATTTTTTGACCGGTTCTTTCTAAACCATGGCAGAGAAATCAGCCAGTCAATATAGTTCCTGACCACAGTGGCCTCCGATGACATGGGAGACATCATCTTTAGCTTTTCAAGTTCTCTTCTTACAACGGAAGCCCCTTCTTTGGACATTCTTTTTTTCTTTATCCGATTTTCAAGGTCCTTAAATTCTCCTGAATCCCCTTCTTCTCCCATTTCTTTTTTAATGGCACGCATCTGTTCATTCAAATAGTGCTTTTTCTGCAGGCCCTCCATTTGCTCCTTTACCCTGCCCTTTATCTTCTGGGACATGGTAAAGACTTCTGTTTCCTTTTGAATCAGCTTTAACAATAAAAAAAATCTGCTCTCTATATTTCCGCATTCAAGCAATTTTTGCTTGTCAGCCATTTTAAATGGCATATGGGCGGCAATGGTATCTGCATATCGGGACTCATGGGCGGCAATAGCATCAAGGGTTTTAAAAAAGGTCTGGGCCACGGCGCCGGAAAGTTTGGCATAATGTTCAAATGCTTCGGTGACGGTTCTGATGACAGCTTCCCTTGCTTTTGCGGGCAGAGGCTCTTCAACCACCTCGATATACTCGACACTGAGAAAACCATCCTCATCAATCAATTTGACAATTTTACCTCTTTCACACCCCTCAACCAATGCCTTAACACTTCCATCGGGCAGTCTAAGAAGCTGAGTGATCTTGGCCTCTGTACCCACCTGAAAAACATCGTTAATATTTGGTTTTAAAACGTCCGGATCTTTTTGAGTGGTCAAAAAAATTTTCTTGTCTGCCGCCATGGCTTCGGACAGGGCCTTGATAGATTTATCCCTTCCGACAAAAACAGGAGTAATAATAGATGGGAACAGCACCATATCCCTTAAAGGCACCAAAGGCAGTTGTTTTTTTAAACTTTCCGTACCATCAGGATGTAAGAACTTAGGCAATTTAATCATTAAATTTTAGAACTCTCTTTATTTTACGCCTGCTTTTTAGGTTGTTCATAAAGCAGTATCGGGGCTTCATTTTTTAATACGACTTCTTCGCCGACAACGCACTCTCTAACATTCTCTAGAGAAGGAATTTCATACATGATATCCAGCATGGTTTCTTCCATAATGGCACGAAGTCCCCTTGCACCTGACTTTCTTTTTACAGCTTCTTTGGCCATGGCCTCCAGGGCTTCATCTGAAAACTGAAGAGCCACACCTTCAATCTTGAATAATTCCTGGTATTGTTTAACAAGAGCGTTCTTTGGCTCAGTCAAAATTTTAACCAATGATTTCTCATTGAGCTCACCAATAGATGTAATAATGGGCAAGCGGCCTAAAAACTCCGGTATAAGGCCAAATTTAATCAGGTCTTCCGGCTTGAGCTGTTCAAGAAGCTCCCCAATGTTTTTATCTTTATTACCAACGATCTTAGCTCCAAATCCCATGGTTTTCTTGGTAATTCTTCTTTCAATAACCTTTTCAAGCCCTGTAAAAGTGCCCCCACAAACAAAAAGGATATTGGATGTATCAACTTTTACATAATCCTGCTGGGGATGTTTTCTCCCCCCTTTTGGCGGGATGCTGGCAATGGTTCCCTCTATAATTTTTAAAAGAGCCTGTTGCACACCTTCCCCTGAAACATCACGGGTAATGGATGGATTGTCCCCACGCTGAGATATTTTATCGATCTCATCAATATAAATAATGCCCTTCTGGGCTTTCTCAACATCATAGTCGGCATTCTGCACAAGGGAAAGTATTATATTTTCAACATCTTCCCCAACATAACCAGCTTCGGTTAAAGCCGTTGCATCTGCAATGGCAAAGGGAACATCTAAAAATCTGGCAAGAGTCTGTGCAAGAAGCGTCTTTCCACATCCAGTAGGACCAAGGATAAGGATATTACTCTTTTGAATTTCCACATCATCATTTGTCTTTTCTATGGTTGAACTCAGACGTTTGTAATGATTGTAAACCGCCACAGCAAGAACTTTTTTGGCTCGATCCTGCTCAATGACATACGTATCAAGCAATTCTTTGATCTGCTTGGGTGTTAAAAAATCCTTTAGCCCATCTGTATCAACTTGTTTTTCTTTTTCTTCATCCTCAATAATCTCACCGCACAAATTGATACATTCATTACAAATATATACACTTGGTCCTGCAATCAGCTTTTTAACCTCTTTTTGATTTTTACCACAAAAAGAACAGAAAAACTGATCATTGTCTTCTTTTTTACGAGCCATAATTTGTACTACTCCTTTGAAGAGTCGTCTGTCTCTTCTTCCAACTCACTTCTATCCGTAACAACCCTGTCTACAATACCATATTCCCTGGCTTGAATTGCTGACATGAAAAAATCTCTGTCCGTATCTTCTGATATTTTTGCAATATCCTGACCCGTGTGAAAGGATAAAATTTCATTTAAATTATCTTTCATCCTTAAAATCTCATTGGCCTGTATTTGAATGTCAGTAGCTTGACCCTGAGCACCCCCAAGTGGCTGATGAATCATTATTCTGGAATTGGGCAAAGAAAATCTTTTTCCTTTTGCACCGGCCGTCAAAAGAAGTGCTCCCATACTGGCAGCCTGTCCGATACATACTGTTGATACATCTGGCTTTATGTATTGCATGGTATCATAGATAGCCATTCCCGCTGTTACCACACCACCTGGTGAATTGATATAAAAACTGATATCCTTTTCAGGGTCTTCTGATTCCAGGAACAAAAGCTGGGCAACAATAACATTGGCAACCTCATTATCAATAGCTGAGCCAATAAAAATAATTCTATCTTTTAAAAGGCGTGAATAAATATCATATGCACGCTCCCCTCTGTTGCTTTGTTCAACAACCATTGGAATTAGAGGCACGATTCAACTCCTTATCATTATTTTGTTTTCATTTTCATACTTCTGATTGCACATTAACTGATTACTCTTTTTCATCTTTTATTACATCTTCTTCTTTTATTACATCTTCATCTTTTAATGCATCTGGTTCTTTAGCAGCATCTGGTTCTTTAGCAGCATCTGGTTCAACTTGTGTGATGCTGGCTTTCTCTATTATAAGGTCAACCGCTTTTTTTTCAAGTTGTGTCTGTTTATAATATTCAAGCTGTTTGGGATCCGCGTTGAAATATTTTTTTACTGCATCAACAGGTGCATTCATTCCCAGAGCCATTTCCTCAAAACTTTTTTCCAGTTCTTCATCATTAAGTTCAAGTTTTCCCTGGGAAATAATTTTATCCAGAATCAAATGTCTTCTGGCTTGTTTTTCCGCCACGTCACGATACTGGGTTCTGAGTATATCCTTACTGAGTCCTGCTTCTTCAAGGGAGGTATTATTTGCGGCATAGGCTTGCTCTGCTTCCATTGTAATACCATTGAGTTCTCCTTCAATCATTGCCTCAGGCACTTCAAACTCATATTTTTTCAAAAGATTTTGGAAAATCTGTTCGGAAAGTTCATGCTTTATCCTTTGTGCATATCCTTTTTCCAGATTTTCACGAATGGCTGTTCTGACATCCTCCAGGGTTTCAAATTTTCCCAGACCTTTTGCAAGGTCATCATTAACTTCAGGCAGAATTTCTTCCTGAATTTCTTTTAACTTTACCTTATAGAGAATGGTTTTGCCTTTCAGATTTTCATCATAATAATCTTCTGAATATGGCACTTCGATTTCAAGATCCTGCACCGGGATTGCACCTGTCAATTTTTCTGAAAATTCTTTGGGCATAACTTTCTGTCCTATTCCCATGACATAATTTTCAATTTTGGGTGTCTTATCACAGGGTTCTTCATTTAAAAAACCCTCATAATCTATCAGAACAAAATCACTCTCTTTTACAGGACGCTCTTCTTGTACCTTCTCTTTTTTTGACATTGTTTTCTGAATCATGTAAATCTGGCTCTCTATCTCACCATCTGATACTTCATACTTTGTTTCTTTCAGGGCAATTCCTTCAAATTCAACATCTTCAATTTCTGGTTTTATTTCCACTGTAATCTCAAAATTATAGGCATTGTCAGGATCCAGCAGTGGTGGATCCATTTGTGGACCTCCAACAATATTCAAATCATGTTCTTTAATGGCTTCAATAAATGCTTCCTGTATTAAACGTGGGGCAACATCGGCGTGAACATCTTTTGAAAATCTATTTTCCAATACCTTACGAGGAATTTTACCCTTTCTAAATCCCTTTACATCAGCCTTCTTTTTCAACTCATTGTATGCCTTGTTCAGCTCTTTGGTAACATCTTCCTTAGGGATTTCAAAAGCCAATATTTTTTTCACACTGCTCTTATCTTCAATTTTTACCTGCATTTTTCCGTCCTGTATTCATTTTATTAAAATTGAATTATTTATAAACACTACTTCAAATAATTAAAAAAATGTAATATATAAAAATAATATTACATTAAAAGTACTTTTAAACAAAGTCTGCTAAAGTAACGCTTATATATAAAGGTGTCAAGAAAATTGGCCAAAGAAACCGTTTTAGTCTTTATTATCACTGTATTAATGATCATGCCCGGCACAGTATTTAGCCAAAGCATGATTCAAACCACCCAGCGCATTATTGTCATTGATCCGGGTCATGGAGGACCTTATAGCGGACTTGCCACTTCCGGTGGGGTACAAGAAAAAACCATTGCATTGAAGCTGGCTCAAAAAACAATCCAAAAACTTGAAGCCCGTTACAATGTAATTTTAACAAGAACAAAAGATATGAATATCTCTCCACAAGAAAGAATGTTTATTGCCAACAAAAACTCTGCTGATTTTTTTCTGAGCATCCACTTGCACAACTCAAAAGAACCATCCAGCTTTTTCTACTATTTTAATCCACCTGAACCCGATAATGGGGAACCGCCTGTGGTAGAAAATACATGGAAATCCCAGCCCCTTTTTCATCAGCCTGAAAGCAAACAGGCCATCAATTCATTTTTAAGCATTTTTTTAGCCCATAAAAAAACAAATCATTTTTTTTCAAAGGGTGCCCCCATCATACTACTTGAAGGTGCAACCATGCCAGCTATATTGATTGAGCCCTTATCCATTTCAATACTGCCCCATAACCCTGATGAGATAAACATTATTCTTGATGAATATGCCGTGCTCATTGCAAAAAGCATTGATCTTTATTTTGAAAAAAAATAAAAGGCACCTTATTTAAATTCCTTGCCTTTATTATCTCAAAATGATAATTACTGCGATCGTGTTAATTATTGAATCGGGGCGTAGCGCAGCCTGGTAGCGCGCTTGCTTTGGGAGCAAGATGTCGGAGGTTCGAATCCTCTCGCCCCGACCAGATAAATACGTTTTTCCTTTAACGCCCCTGATTCAGATAACTTTGAGTTCAAAGCAAATTAGACTTGAAAAAAATTTAAAAAGCAACTATATATGCATCTTCCGGCTGTGCAGGCCGGGTGCGTATTATTCTGGTCGGTCGCCTCGTAACAGAAGGCCATGAACCTCGTCAGGTCCGGAAGGAAGCAGCGATAAGTGATATCTTCCGTGTCGTGGATCGATCCCGATCATGCAATTTTACGTTACCCCTTCTGCCAGCCGGATTTTTTCTTTTCAAAGCCTTCATTTTATTTCTTGACATGTTTTTAAACAGACTTATTTTTCTGCCATCATTCAATTTACATTTTGTATAAATTACTCTTACTTAAAGGGATATTTGGAGCAGGCAAAAATTGGCAAAAACAAAAGAGCAAAAAAAGAACGAATCCGAAACAACGGATAATCCCATAAAAAAAGTTAAAACCAAAATTACTTCCGACAAAAAGGAAGGTATAGAAGAGCTAAAGGAACAACTTGCGTCTGAGAAAGATCGTGTTTTAAGGCTTGCAGCTGAATTCGAAAATTACAAAAAAAGAAAACAGCGGGAATCGGATGAGTTTAAAAAATTTGCCAATGAAACGATTTTCAGACAGCTCCTGACTATTGTGGATAACCTGGAAAGGGCAATCTTTTCTACAAAAGAAAATTCAGATGAGGCAGGACTGCTTGAAGGAGTTAAACTGACTTACAAGGAAATCCTCAAACTCTTTGAAACCTTTAATGTTAAGCCTGTAGAGGCTGAAAACCAAATGTTTGATCCAAACTTTCACCAGGCCATCACCCAGGTAAAAACCGATGAATTTCCTGAAAACAGTGTCACAGCGGTACTTCAAAAGGGGTACCTCCTTCATGACAGATTAATAAGGCCTGCCATGGTTATCGTCTCAAAAAGAGTAGAAGAAGAAACTAAAGAAACTAAAGAAAATTAAAGATATCTTGGAGGATATGTTATGAGTAAAATAATCGGAATAGATCTTGGAACAACCAATTCATGCGTAGCAGTTATGGAAGCGGGCGGTGAAGTAAAAATTATTACCAATGCTGAAGGAGGGCGAACCACGCCGTCTGTTGTTGCGATTACGGAATCGGGTGAGCGCATTGTTGGGCAAGCCGCAAAAAGGCAGGCTGTCACCAACCCTGAAAACACTGTTTTTGCTGTAAAAAGGCTGATCGGAAGAAAATTTAATTCAAAGGAAATTCAGGCTGATATCCCTAATCTGCCGTATAAAATTGAAGCCGCATCCAATAATGACACGAGAATCAATTTAAGAGGTAAACAACACAGTCCTGCTGAAATTTCATCCTTTATACTGGCAAATATTAAAAAGACTGCCGAAGATTACCTGGGTGAAGAGGTCAAAGAGGCGGTTATTACTGTGCCGGCCTATTTTAATGACAGTCAGAGGCAAGCCACTAAAGATGCCGGAAAAATAGCCGGCCTTATTGTAAAACGGATTATCAATGAACCCACAGCAGCATCCCTGGCCTACGGCCTTGATAAAAAAGGTGAAGAAAAAATTGCTGTATTTGATTTAGGTGGTGGTACGTTTGACGTTTCTGTCCTTGAAATCGGTGATGGTGTGTTTGAAGTAAAATCAACATCTGGTGATACCCATCTGGGTGGAGAAGATTTTGACTTAAAAATTATTGAGTATGTTGCCGATGAATTTAAAAAGACCCAGGGGATTGATGTCAGAGGTGATAAAATGGCACTTCAACGCCTTAAGGAAGCTGCTGAAAAAGCTAAAATGGAGCTTTCAACATCGACTGAGACCAGTATCAACCTGCCGTTTATCACGGCTGATGCGTCCGGCCCGAAACACCTTGATGTAAGACTGACCCGGGCAAAACTGGAGTCTCTGGTAGCAGATCTTTTAGACAAACTTGAACAACCTTGCCGAACTGCTCTTAAAGACGCCAAATTAGGGGCTGGCGGTGTTGATGAAGTGGTTCTTGTTGGGGGTATGACCCGGATGCCGGCGGTTCAAGAACGTGTTGAAAAAATATTTGGAAAAAAACCTAATAAGAGCGTAAATCCGGATGAGGTTGTTGCCATGGGTGCTGCTGTCCAGGCAGGTGTTCTCCAGGGGGATGTACATGATGTGCTCCTTCTTGATGTTACACCCCTTTCTCTTGGTATTGAAACCCTGGGCGGTGTTATGACCAGGCTCATTGAAAAAAACACAACCATTCCCACCAAAAAGAGCCAGGTATTTTCAACGGCTGCTGACAATCAGCCGGCTGTTTCCATACACGTCCTCCAGGGGGAAAGACAAATGTCGGCAGACAATAAAACCCTTGGCCAATTTGAATTGTCAGACATTCCACCGGCACCAAGAGGCGTTCCCCAGATTGAGGTTTCCTTTGATATTGATGCCAATGGGATTGTTCATGTAGCAGCAAAAGACAAGGCAACGGCTAAAGAGCAATCCATCCGAATCACAGCAGTCAGCGGCCTTTCAAAGGAAGACGTCGACAAAATGGTCAAGGATGCTGAATTACATGCAGAAGATGACAAGAAAAAAAGAGAACTGGTTGATACAAAAAACAGCGCTGAAGCGCTTGTTGACCAGACTGAAAAAACTTTGAAAGAGCATGGCAGCAAAGTCGATGAAGCAACCCGGAAAGAGATTGAATCCGCTGTTGAAGCATTGAAACAGGCCAAAGATTCAAACAATATTGATGAGCTGAAACAAAAAATAGAAAGTTTGTCAAAGGCATCCCATAAGCTTGCCGAGGTAATGTACCAGCAGGCAACCCAAGAGGGACAAGGCGGCCAGGATGCTCCGGGTGCTGATGCCGGTGCCTCTCCCCAGGATGATGAAGATGTTGTTGATGCTGATTTCGAAGAGGTTAAAAAAGATAAATAAAACCTGATTAAAACCTGATTAAAATAGGATAAAACCTGTTGAATATAATCCTGCCGTGGTCTATAGTTGCCCGGCAGGATTTTTTTATATTTATAGAAGGGCCCTTAATTATAAATGATTATTACCCAGATTTTAGCCAGAAATGCATCGAAGTATAGAGACAAGACCGCACTTGTCGAACGAACCCCTTCTCTGAACTTGCGAAAATCCATTACCTGGGAAGAATTTTACACAACTTCCAACCGGTTTGCCAATGCCCTTACAAAAAAGGACATCCAAAAAGGTGAGAAAATTGTACAATTGATGACCAATTGCCTTGAATGGCTTCCCATTTATTTTGGCATCCTTTATACAGGCGCATGGGCAGTTCCGCTAAACTTCAGGTTTGAATCTGATAAGATCCTTCTTTGTACAAAAACAGCTGAAGCCAAGGTCTTTATTTTCGGTGAAGAATTCATTGAAAGAATTGAAGCTGTCAGAGATGAGCTTGAAAAATCTGTTCATTTATGGATTTTCACAGGGCCAAAAGGTTTATGTCCTGGCTGGGCAGTGCAATATGAAACATTTATTGAACCTGAATCAGGAAACGAGCCCCCAGATGTTGATCTTGATATCAAAGATGATGCCGCCCTGTATTTTACCAGTGGCACAACAGGTGACCCAAAAGCCGTCCTTTTAACCCATAGAAATCTTGAGCATGCCTGCTATATTGAACATGCCCATCATGGCCAGATCCATGATGATATCTTTCTTTGTATCCCTCCTTTGTATCATACCGGTGCAAAGATGCACTGGATGGGCAGTTTTCTTGTGGGAGGCAAATGTATACTGCTTAAAGGTGTAACCCCCCAATGGATTATGGAGGCTGTTTCCGAAGAGCTGTGCACCATTGCCTGGCTTCTGGTTCCCTGGGCCCATGATATCCTTATTGCTATTGAAAACAAAGAGCTTGATCTTTCAAAATTCAAGCTTTCCCAATGGCGGCTGATGCATGCCGGCGCCCAGCCCGTGCCGCCAAGCCTGATTGAAAACTGGAAAAAATATTTTCCAGACCAGGATTATGACACCAACTATGGCCTGACCGAATCAACAGGTCCCGGGTGCGTTCATTTAGGACTTGAAAATGCCAGTCGAATCGGTCCCATTGGTTTACCTGGCTTTGACTGGGAAGCAAAAATTGTTGATAAACAGGGGAATCATCTTTTTGCCAATGAATCAGGGGAACTCATTGTAAAGGGCCCGGGGGTAATGAAAGAATACTATAAAAATCCCGAGGCAACTGCCGAGGCACTTAAAGACGGGTGGCTTTACACAGGGGATATTGCCAGATATGATAAAGACGGGTTTATCTGGCTTGTGGACCGGAAAAAAGACATGATTATCTACGGCGGAGAAAACATCTTCCCCGTTGAAATTGAAAATTTTTTCCAGAAAAATAGAAAGATTAAAGATATTGCAGTCATTGGAATTCCAGATGAAAGACTTGGAGAAATCCCTGCCGGAATCATCAGCGTTAAACCCGGGTGTATGCTTTGTGAAAGTGATATCATCGAATTTCAGCAGGAACTACCGCGATATAAACAGCTTAAAAAAATCTTTTTTGGTGATGTCCCCAGAAATCCCACAGGAAAAATCGAAAAGCCAAAGTTGCGAAGAATATATGCTGAAGATAAACGAAAAGATATTCGAAAACTTCTTCGATAGAATTAATATTAATAACCTAAAGGTCACACGTAACATAAAGGTCACACGTAACCTGAAGGTCACACGTAAAGGAAATCAATTGAAATCTTTATTCCACAGGATCAGCCTGAACCTGTTTTTTGTCATTCTTGGCTGTTGTATCTTGTTTTCAACCGCATCTGCCCTGGACAATGAAATTATGAAAGAAGATATTTTAACTGCCATTGAAAAAAAATACTCAGGCAAAAGCTTTGAGGCTGATTTTACCCAAATTTCTAAACTTGCCGCTCTTGATATTACAGAAAATGCAGCTGGAACAGCATGTTTCAGTCATCCTGGAAAAATGAGATGGAAATATAAAGAACCCGAGCAACATGAAATCATTACCAATGGCAAATTACTATGGATTTTTAGGCCCCAGGAAAACCAGGTCATGCAAGGTGATGCCGCCCAGTTTTTTAAAGCTGGTGCTGGAGGTTCTTTTTTATCGGACATTTCTCTTGTAAGAAAAAATTATACCATCCACATTAATGAAATTACTGACGATTATGCAGAGATGAGTCTGGTCAGCCCAAAAAAAAATCCAGATATATCTTCGATTGTCATCCAGATATCCCTAAAAACCAATGAGATTGAAAGGATTATTATCAAAAACGCCTATGATGATACCACCCGGTTTGAATTCTATAATATTCAATTTAAAAAAATTGACCCTGACGTATTTGAGTTTAAGCCTTTTGAAGGGTTAAATATTATAAATTTGGACTAAATTGTCTTTTGCGGTGTTCATTTCATGGCTTTTTTTTATATCTTAAAGCTTGATACAACCTTACATTGAATCAAACGCTTCATCCGGGATATCAGCATTGGAATAAAATTTCTGGATATCATCGCAGTCATCTAAAGCCTCCATGAAATTGATCATCTGCTCGGCCTCTTTTCCTTCAACCTTTGTCATATTCTGTGGAATCATGGTTATTTCAGCCATTTCATACTTGATCCCTGCCGCATCAACGGCTTCTTTTACCGCCTCGAAATCGGCTGGTTCACAAATGATCTCAAATGATTCCGTCTCTTCTTTAATATCTTCGGCTCCGGCATCCAACGCTAATTCCATCAGCGTCTCCTCATCTGAATCCTCTTTATTGACGATAATAAGCCCTTTTTTATCAAACATCCAGGCAACACACCCGTCTGTCCCTACATTTCCACCGGCTTTATTAAAAACCTGGCGCACCTCTGCAATAGTTCTGTTTCTATTGTCAGTTAAACATTCCACCAGAACAGCAACACCGCCGGGGCCATAGCCTTCATAAAGGATTTCCTCGTAATTAACCCCATCAAGGTCGCCGGTTCCCTTTTTAATTGCTCTTTCAAATGTATCCCTGGGCATATTCTCGGATCTGGCTGAAATCAACGCACTCCTTAACCTTGGATTAGTTTCAGGATCACCTCCGCCCATCTTTGCAGCAACTGTAATTTCCTTTATTATTTTGGTAAAAATCTTACCCCTTTTGGCATCGGTAGCACCTTTTTTATGCTTTATTGTCGACCACTTGCTATGTCCTGACATTTTTTGTATATCCTCCTTACTTCTTACCTTTTGCTATAATATATATTTCTTTACTCTGTTTTCTGCAACTCTCGGGTTTAAATATTTTGCATTCTTTAAATTTTGACTTAACATTTTTTTGGAACTCATTAAAGTCATTGCCCTGAAATATTTTACAAATAAAATTACCATTTTGAAGCAAAAAATCATCTGCAACCTTTAAAGCCATATTGCAAAGTTCAAAAGATCTTAATGCATCCACGTCCTTTCTTCCCGTTGTTGCAGGAGCCATATCACTGAGTATTGCATTGAACTTTAAATTTTCATCTAAAAAAGATTCATTATCCAGATTTAGTATATCATCTTTAATTGCAACTACATTTTCAGGCAAATGAATCTCGACCTGTTTTAAATCAATACCAAACACTTTCCCATGATCCCCTACCTGTTTGGCTGCATATAACAACCATGAACCCGGCGCACACCCAAGGTCAAGCACCAGATCTTTTTTTTTCAGGACCTGGAATTTATTTTGAATTTCTTCAAGTTTATACACGGATCGAGCCGGATAATTATCGGTTTTTGCCTGCTTGGTCAAATGATCGGCCCATTGATTCTTGCCTGGTTTTTTATTATTTGAGTTTTTCTTTTTTGGGGCTGCCATTAAAATAAGACCTCCATGGCATCTTTTAGAAAGCTTACGCTTTCAATGGTCATTCCTTTTATTTTTGATAATTGCTTGATCGTACTGCTGGGAACAAGGCATTTTGTAAATCCCATTTTTGCGGCTTCCTTAATTCTTGCCTGGACATGACCCACCGCCCTTATCTCTCCTGTAAGTCCGATCTCTCCAATCAATGTTGTCCCTTTATCCACTGGTTTATCAAGAAAAGTTGATGCCAGTGCTGCTGCAATGGCAAGGTCCACTGCCGGTTCTACTATTTTTACCCCGCCTATGACATTCATAAAAATATCAAGGCCGGAAAGATTCATCCCAAGTCTTTTTTCCATCACGGCAACAATCAAAGCAACCCTGTGATTATCCAGCCCTAAAATTGTTCGCCGCGGTGTTCCAAGGCCTGAACTTGATACAAGGCCTTGAATTTCAACAAGGATGGGCCGTGTGCCTTCCATACATGAGGTCACAACAGAACCCGGCGAAACAGCTGACCTTTCAGCTAAAAAAACAGCTGACGGGTTGGGGACCTCGGTCAACCCTTTTTCGTTCATCTCAAACACACCAATCTCATTTGTGGAACCAAACCTGTTTTTCACTGCCCTTAAAATTCTGAACACATGACTTTTATCCCCTTCAAAATATAAAACAGTATCCACCATGTGTTCCATAATCCTCGGGCCTGCAATGGCTCCGACTTTTGTGACATGACCCACAAGAAAAATAGGAAGACCCGTTGTCTTTGCAAGCTTCATAAACTGCATGGCAGCTTCTCTGATCTGTGTCACAGAGCCTGGGGTTGAAGAGACATCAGGATGAAACACGGTCTGGATAGAATCAATTACCAAAGCATCATATTTAGTCAGTTCCACCATGGCCAGAATGGAATCCAGATCCGTTTCAGACACCACAAACATGGAAGCCCCATGGGAATTAAGCCTTTTCCCCCTCATGGAAAGCTGTCTAACAGACTCTTCTCCAGATACATAGAGACACTTTTTACCGGCCTTTGATAAACTGGACAAAACCTGGAGCATCAGGGTGGATTTTCCAATTCCAGGGTCTCCGCCAATGAGAATTAATGTGCCATCAACAATTCCACCCCCAAGCACCCGGTCAAATTCCCCCACACCGGTTTTAATCCTGTCCGTTTCTTTTACTTCTACAGAATCAAGCAAGACAGGTTCGGGTAAAAAAGAAGATTTTTTCTTTTTCAACACACTTGAACTAAGCCGCTCTTCCACCAAAGTGTCCCAGGCGCCGCAATCCGGGCATTTTCCCATCCATTTAGGAGTCTCTCCGCCACAGGACTGGCATCTGAATGTAAACTTATCCTTTTTTTTCATTTAATTTTAACCCTGATTGTCTATAATTTATAAAGTTCTGAACTATATCATCTTGCATGATCCATATCAAGATTCGAAATTTCACATTTCCCTTGTTATTTTATCCCATATCATCTAATTAGGGCTTTTTTACTTTTAATCAAAAAGGACCACCATGCCCTGGACAGGTGAACTAATCGCCATTGGCACTGTATTTTGCTGGACCATCAGTATCCAGTTTTTCGAAGCAGCATCCAAAAGAGTAGGAGCAACAGCCGTCAATATTATCAGGCTTACTGTCGCCCTTATTCTTTTCAGCCTTTATCTGTTTTTCCGGCATGGGTTTATACTGCCGGTCCACTTTCCGGTTCATGCCTGGTTTTACCTTTCCTGTTCCGGGATCATCGGTTTTTTTATAGGCGATATTTTTCTTTTCAAGGCCCTTGTTGAAATAGGCCCCAGGCTTACCATGCTGATCTTCAGCCTGTCTGCACCCACAACAGCCCTGATTGGCTGGGCATTTTTAAATGAAACCTATGTGCTTCATCAATGGCTGGGCATGTTTGTTACTCTTTCTGGTGTGGGAATCGTCATTCTTGAACGGAATCAAAAAATGCCGCTTCTTTCAAAACTGAAAACCAGAGGTATCTCGTTAAAAGGTGTTCTGTTTGGATTTGGCGCCATGTTCGGACAGGCTGTGGGGTATATTTTAAGCAAAACCGGCATGCAGACAGACTCTGGATATCTGGATGCCTTTTCTTCAACCCAGATCAGGGCGTTTGCGGCCTTGCTATGTTTTCTTGTTTTCTTTACTGTCACTGGAAAATGGGGAAAAGTTATAACCGCAGTTAAAGACACAAGGGCTGTATTATTTACGGCCACAGGTTCTGTCTTCGGCCCATTTTTAGGGGTATCTCTATCCCTTCTGGTCCTTCATTATCTTACAACGGGGGTGGCCTCCACATTTCTATCACTTGTCCCGGTTTTCATCATCCCGTTTTCAATTTTTCTTCACAAAGAGTACGTATCCATCAGGGCAGTTGCCGGAGCTGTGACTGCAGTGTCCGGCATTTATCTTTTGATGATATAAATTATCATTTTTTTGTTTTAAAGCATTTGGGAAGTCAGTGTCCAGAATCACCTAAATCCACCATCAAATTTTCGTTTGCTGGCTGGGCCATGGGTTGTGCACCATCCCTGGCCAGGATTGTAATAAAAAAGGTTATCCTGTATGATGCCCCACATGAACATTGGATACAAATTTTAAAAATACGGGCATTACCATGTTTCTTCCCACAACATTAAAAGAGGTAAAAACCCTTAACTGGGAAAGACTTGATGTCATCCTTGTGACAGGAGATGCCTATATTGATTCCCCTTTTATAGGGATTGCCATCATTGGCAAAGTTCTTGTGGACAAGGGATTTCGTGTGGGAATCATTGCCCAGCCGGACATGGACAGCAAAACAGATATTTCAAGACTGGGGGAACCCGCTCTTTTCTGGGGAATTACCGGGGGCAGCGTGGATTCTATGGTTACAAATTACACTGCCTTGAAGAAAAGAAGAAAAAAAGATGATTATACCCCGGGAGGTGATAATAACCGGCGCCCTGACAGGGCCGTGATTGCCTATTCCAATCTTGTCAGAAAATATTTCAAAAATACCAGCCCCATTGTCCTGGGCGGAATTGAAGCCAGCCTGAGACGAATCGCCCATTATGATTTCTGGTCAAATAAAATTCGAAGATCCATCCTTTTTGATGCAAAAGCAGACTATCTCTTGTTTGGCATGGCCCACAACTCAATTATCAAATTTGCAGCTGCGCTAAAAGACAATAAAAATCCAGAAGATTTGAACGGTGTTGCATTTATTTCAAAGGAAAAAAAGGGGATAGAACTGCCCTCTTTTGATGCCGTGCAAAAAAACAGGGATGACTATATTAAAAGTTTTCACACATTTTATGAAAATAATGATCCCATAACAGCCCAAAAACTTTGTCAAAAACACAATGACCGATATCTGGTGTTAAACCCGCCAGAACCCTACAGCACCACTAAAGAACTTGATCATATCCACTCTCTTGGGTTTGAAAGAGACCTTCACCCGTTTTATAAAAAACTTGGAACAGTTAAAGCGCTGGATACCATACGATTTTCAATTCCCACCCATTATGGCTGCTATGGTGAGTGTAATTTTTGCGCCATTTCTATTCACCAGGGCCAGACGGTAAGGTTTAGAAGTGAAGACTCCATTATAAATGAAGCAAAAGCCATTTCACAACTTGAAGATTTTAAAGGATATATCACTGATCTTGGGGGTCCCACAGCAAATATGTACGGGTTTGAATGCAAAAAAAAACTAAAGAAAGGAGCCTGCCAGGATAAGCGCTGCCTTTTTCCTGAACCCTGTAAAAGCCTTGTCCCTGATCATTCAAAGCAGATGAAGCTTATCCAGAAAATTGAACAATTGCCTGGCATTAAAAAGGTTTTTATCAGCTCAGGAATCCGTTATGATCTCATATTAAATGACAAAAAAAACGGTCCTGCATACCTTGAAAAAATTGTAAAAGACAATGTTTCAGGCCAGATGAAAATAGCACCGGAACATACTATGCCCCATGTTTTAAACTTAATGGGCAAACAGAATATTGACATGCTCTTACAATTTAAAAACAAATTTGATGCATTGAGTAAAAAAGCTGAAAAAAAACAATTTCTAACCTATTATTTAATCGCTGCCCACCCGGGCTGCACAATGAAAGACATGGATGCTTTAAAACAATTTACCATTCAAAAGCTTAAGATGACACCTGAACAGGTTCAGATTTTTACCCCATCCCCTTCAACCTATTCGACTCTGATGTATTATACCGGTTTAGATCCTTTTTCCATGACCCCCATATTTGTTGAAAAAAATGCTGTGAATAAGGAAAAACAAAAAAATGCTGTCACAAAAAAACCGCTGCAATATGAAAACAGGGTAAAAAAACCCTATATACGGAAAGCTTAAAAGCAATAATGTTCTAAACCTTATTTTAAGCGGGCTTCCAGTTTCCCATGATCCACCATCAAGGTACCACCTGCTGCGTTGACCGCGGTCGTTCCTCCCTGCGGAGTATGACTTATACGCCTCACTCGTCACTCCTTGTCGTCTTGCATCTGGCACCTTGCTGATGGCCAGGGATAGCGCAAAACCCAAGGTCCAGCCGACAAACGAAAATTTGATGAAGGATTTAGTTTAAAATAAGGATTAAAGTAATTAGAAAATTTATTGACAAATAAATTTGAATGGTCTAACCATTGACACCATAAAATAATATAAGAATATTCTTAACTCAACTTTGGGAGTTGGCAGATTTAAGTAGCTACAAAATTTAAGTCCGAAAGTTGAGTTCTTAATATATTCTTTTTAAATATAGCAGGAGAGAATATGACGAACAACAGAATCAAAGCCCACCCGATTTTAGATGTTCCCCAAAAAGAGACTGTCTCTTTTTATTGGGACAAATCAAAACTTGTGGCAATAAAAGATGAGATGATCTCATCCGCACTTTTTGCAAACAACATCAAAATATTCGGTCATCACCATAAAGACGGTTCTGCCCAGGGAATTTTTTGTGCCAATGGCCAATGTGCAAAATGCACGGTCATTGCCAATGGCATCCCCGTTAAAGCGTGTATGACACCTGTCAAAGAAAACATGATTGTGGAAAGTGTTAAAGGCCTGCCAAAACTTCCTGACGTGGATGAAAACCCTGAAATCAGCAATATTGAACATATAGCCATTGATGTGCTTATCATTGGCGGCGGGCCTGCAGGATTGTCAGCATCTATTCAATTGGAAGAACATAAGATCAACACCATTCTTGTGGATGATAAAAATGAACTTGGCGGAAAGCTTGTTCTGCAGACCCATAAATTTTTTGGTTCCCAGGAAGACTCCCATGCCGGCATGCGCGGCATGGACATCGGTCGCATGCTGGCCCAAAAGGTTGAAGCTGGTTCCCATATTAAGGTATGGAAAAACAGTACTGCGCTTTATGTATTTGATGACAAAAAAGTGGGAATACTCAAAGACGGGGTCTATAAAATTGTCACCCCAAAAGTAATTTTAAATGCTGCCGGGGCCAGAGAAAAATTCTTAAGATTCAAAGGCAATTCATTGTCCGGGGTATATGGTGCCGGCGCCTTCCAGACTCTTGTGAACCGGGATCTTGTCAAACCCACGGAAAAACTCTTTATCATCGGAGGCGGTAACGTGGGTATTATTGCAGGATACCATGCATTACAGGCCGGTATAAATGTCGTGGGCCTAGCAGAAGCCCTTCCCCAATGCGGGGGGTACAAAGTTCACGAAGACAAGCTAAAACGGCTTGGTGTTCCCATATACACTTCCCATTCCATTGTATCTGCCAATGGAAAAGAATCGGTTTCTTCCATCACCATTGCCGGAATCGACAAAAACTTTAAAGTCATTGAAGGTACGGAACAAACCTTTGAGTGTGACACTATCTTGATTGCAGTCGGTCTTGAATCTGTTTCTGAATTCACGCAGGAAGCCCGCTCTGCCGGCATCAAGGTGTTTGCGGCAGGGGATGCTTCTGAAATTGCAGAAGCCTCTTCTGCCATGTTCAATGGTAAAATCGCGGGCGTAAAAGTTGTTCAGCACTTCAAGCCTGATGCAAAAGAAATCCCTGAGTCCTGGTATGAAAAGGCAGAAATTTTAAAATCCCATCCAGGACCTGTTCAGGAAATTTATGCCCTTGCTGACGAACACGGAATCTTCCCTGTAATTCACTGCAAACAGGAAATCCCCTGCAACCCCTGCAGCACGGTTTGTGCAGAAGGCTCCATCCAGATGCAGGGAGATCCCATTAAAGGCCTTCCCAAATTTAATGGCGAGTGCAAAGGATGTATGAAATGCCTTACCATATGCCCGGGTCTTGCCATCACCCTTGTGGATTACAGGAAAGACCATGAAAACCCTGTGGTTTTTCTCCCCTATGAAGTTTCAAACTTTGAAGTTAAAAAAAATGATAGCCTCGCCCTGGTGGACGTGAATGGCAAATCCCTGGGAACCTATACGGCCCTTGGCGCAAGGACAACAAAAGACAGCGACCGCACCCAGATTGTAAGGGTCCGGGTACCAAAAAAGATTGCCAAAAAAGTAGCGGCCTTTACCATACAAACAAAAAAGATTACCCAGAAACTGACCCAAAAAATCCCCCATGATCATATCCGGGACGATGAGGTGGTCTGCCTTTGTGAACGAGTTACAGCAGGTGAAATCAGGGAACTTGTTAAAAAAGGCATTACAGATATGAATCAGATCAAGGCCATTTCAAGGGCCGGCATGGGACCCTGCGGGTATAAAACCTGTGAAAACCTGATGAACCAGATTTTCTGGGCAGAGAAAACCGCCCGGGAAGATATCACTAAAAATGTTCGACGACCCCTTTTTGTTGAAGTTCCCCTGGGCAAATTTGCCAATGGAGGTCAATAATGAAAAATTATGATGTCATCATTATCGGTGCAGGCTCTGTTGGCGTTCCTGCAGCCTTGTCCCTGGCCAAAAACAATATCAAGGTTCTTGTCATTGATGCGCTGCCATCGCCAGGTCAAGGCCAGAACAAAAAAGCCATCGGCGGCATCAGGGCCACCCATTCTGATAAAGGTAAAATTTTAACCTGCCAGAGAAGTATTGAAATCTTTTCCACCTGGGAAGAGATCCATGGTGATGATATCGGCTGGATTCAGAATGGATACAGTTTTCCTGCCTATACAGATGAAGATGCCAAAAAGTTAAAGGACTTAATGAAAATCCAGAAATCCTTTAATCTGGATATCGACTGGCTGACCCCAAAAGAATATCTTAAAATCGTCCCCGGCATTAACAAAAAAAACCTGAAAGGAGCCACCTATTCGCCCAAAGACGGCAGTGCCTCACCCTTGCTTGCCATTAATGCCTTTTATTTTAAAAGTCTTGAATATGGTGCCCAATATAAATTCAAAGAAAAAGTTTTGGCCATCTCTATTTTAAATGATAAAGAAATAAAAATCAAAACTGACAAAGGCGAATACACAGCGGCAAAAGTTATCAATGCCGCAGGCAATTATGCCCGTCAGATGGGCCAATTGATCGGCCTTGATTTTCCCGTGGAACCGGACAGCCATGAAGGCGCCATCACAGAACCGGTTCAAAGATTTTTCGGTCCCATGATCGTTGATTTAAGACCTTCCCAGGACCCGGCTACAGAAGATTCAGCCAATTTTTATTTTTATCAGAATAATGAAGGTCAGGTGGTTTTCTGCCTGACACCCAGGCATCTGATGAAAGGTACAGCCAGTGAAGCCACATCTGTATTCCTGCCCCAGGTGGCAAAACGAATGATAGCTCTTTTTCCAAAACTTGCCAACCTTAAAGTCAGGCGAACCTGGCGGGGACAATACCCAATGACACCTGACGGGTTCCCCATTGTCGGAGAAACAAAAGAATTTCCTAATTTTATTAATGCCATTGGAATGTGCGGCCAGGGCTATATGTTAGGCCCAGGGCTTGGAGAATTATTAAGCAGAATTGTAACTTGCCAGTTGACCCAGGATGATGTAGATGTTTTAAAACATTTTAATTTATATAGAGCTTTTTCCGGAATAGAACAATTTAAATAGACGTCCCTTAAGGACCCAATAATGTTTAAAGAAGCTAAGCAAAACCGAGTATTCCAGGATGTGGTTGAACAGATACAGGGCGCCATTCTTAATGGCAAGCTTATGCCGGGCACCAAACTTCCGCCGGAACGGGAATTAAAAGACATGTTCAACACCAGCCGGGGAACCTTAAGGGAAGCCTTAAGAGTGCTTGAGCAAAAAGGGCTCATTGAAATTAAACTGGGTGTCTCAGGCGGAGCCATAGTAAAACATATTGGTACCGATCCCATTGTTGAGTCCCTTGCCCTTTTAATCCGTTCAGGAGGGGTATCTCTTGAACATCTTGCTGAATTTCGAATCAAAATCGAGGGCAGCCTTATGGAACTTGCCGCCTCCCGCGCCACAAAAAAAGACATCAAGGAACTGGAAACACTGTTTAATCAGGCAAAAGCCTGCTACGAAAAAAATGACTGGGAAAATTTTCTAAAGACGGATGAAAGAATGCACACCTATATCGGCACCATGACCCGGAACCCTGTATTCCAGTTTGTGCAGAAAAGTATCCACGACAATATTCATCGGTATTATGCTGAATACCTTCCCATGAACAAGGAAAGAACCCTTGAAAACCTCACAGACTTTGAAAAGATCATTGATGCCATGAAAGTCAATGATGCAAAAACAGCTTCTGCCATTATCATGGATCACGTCAAGCGGTTCAGTGACAAAATGCAGGCAAAAATAAACAGTGATTCCTAATTGGAAATTATCGGAAAATACCTGCTTGACAATTTTACCTGTAAACTGGTAATGCATTATTTGCGTGAAGATATTCCATATAATAATCAAGGCAGCCCATAATGAATAATTTTGTTTCCCAAAAATCTCCCAAGGCCAATATCTTAATTGTTGATGATGAACCTATGATAAGAGACCTGCTGGAAAATACCATGGAAAGAACAAGCTATTCCTGCTGGTTTGCAGAAAATGGTGCAAAAGCATTGGAAATGCTTTCCGGGCAGATGTTTGATGTGGTGGTTACCGACATTGATATGCCTGTAATGAATGGGATTGAGCTTGCCAGAAAGATCAAATCGAAATTTACCGCCGATGTCATTGTAATGACCGGCCAAATACACAGCTACCAATATGATGAAATCATCAATATCGGTGCCAGTGATTTTGTTGAAAAACCTTTTTCACCCAGAGAAATAATTCTCAGGATCAATCGAGTTGTGCGGGAAAGAAATCTCAAACTGGACGCCCAAAAAGCCCATGATGAAATCAAGGAATCCTATATCGATTCCATCCATCGCCTGGTTATGGCATCAGAGTATAAAGATGAAGACACTGGAGATCACATTGTCAGAATGGGGGAATATTGTTTGCTCATGGCGCAGAAATTAAATCTTTCTGAGGAATTTAAAGAAACCATCTATTATGCATCGCCCATGCATGATATAGGAAAAATCGGCATCCCTGACAAGATTATTTTAAAACCTGGAAAGCTTACCTTTGACGAGTTTGAAATCATAAAAACCCACACAAAGATCGGGGCAAGACTGTTATCCAGATCCAAGTCAAAAATTCTCCAGATGGCCCAGGAAATTGCCCTGAACCATCATGAAAAATTCAATGGAACCGGGTATCCCAATCAATTAAAAGGAATAGCCATACCCATTTCCGGGCGGCTTACCGCTATAGCAGACACCTTTGATGCGCTCACCTCAAAACGGCCGTATAAGGACCCTTATCCACCCGAGGTCACCTATGATATCTTGAAAAAAGAAAGGGGTCAGCACTTTGATCCGGATATTCTGGATATGTTTATCTCTAATTTCGATCAATTCATTGAAATCAGGGGAAAGGCCGATACGTTTGAAGGTGAAGCCTTTCAAGATTACATGCTCAGTGAACGGGACCGAACAAGCTGACTTTATTGATTATCCTTCTTTTTTTGTTTTGCTTTCAAAACCTGGCGCTGGGAAGCCTTTAACACACTTTTTCTAAGGCGTATGGAAAGAGGGGTGACTTCCACCATTTCATCATCCGCTATAAAATGGATAGCCTTTTCAAGGGTCATGACCTTTATTGGCGAACAGATAACACTTTCATCTTTTCCCGATGCCCTCATGTTGGTCAGTTTCTTTTCCTTGCAGGCATTCACATCAATGTCCTGATACCGGTTGTGTTCTCCTACGATCATGCCCTCATATACCGGGGTGCCCGGCTCAATAAGCATCTGCCCCCTGGGTTCAAGATTAAACAATGCATAGGGCACGGCTTTTCCCTGTCTGTCTGAAACAATGGACCCGTTAAATCGAACAGGAAAATCCCCCCTGTATGCTTCGTATCCGGAAAGGTAAGAATTCATGATCCCGGTCCCCCGGGTATCTGTCATAAACTCATCCCTGTATCCGATCAAAGATCTTGAAGGGATTGAAAATTCAATTCTCACCCTGCCTTTACCATTGTTCACAAGGTTGATCATCTTGCCTTTTCGGATGGAAAGCTTTTCCGTTACAACACCCAGAAAAGATTCTTCACAATCCACAAACAGGTGTTCGATGGGTTCCAGTTGTTTTTCATCTATATATTTATAAATGACCTTGGGTCGGCCAACGCAGAGTTCAAATCCTTCTCTGCGCATGGTTTCGATCAGGATGGCAAGCTGGAGCTCACCCCTGCCCTTGACCGTGAAACTTTCATCTGTAGTGCTTTCTTCAAGTTCAATGGCGACATTCATTAAGGTTTCTTTAATAAGACGTTCCCGGATTTTCCTGGACTGAACATATTTTCCTTCCCGACCGGCAAAAGGAGATGTGGAAATGGAAAACTTCATGAACACCGTGGGCTCATCCACTGTGATTCTTTTCAGGGGCACAGGATCTTGTTTTGTGCAGATGGTGTCTCCGATTTTAACATCCTCGATACCGGATAATACAATAATATCCCCCACCTGGGCCTGTTCTACCGGTAAAAGTATTGTCCCTTCATAGGTCTGCAGCTTGGATACCTTTAATGGTAAAAGTTTATTATTTTCGTCTATGCGCACAAGATTTTCATTAAACTTGGCACTGCCGTTAAATATCTTACCAATGGCAAGCCGTCCAAGATAATCAGAATATCCGAGATCTGAGACCAGCATCTGAAATGGGGCTTCAGGATCGTAGGTCGGGGCAGGCATTTCTTCTAAGATGAGATCAAACAAAGCCGTTAAATTGTCAACGTCTTCATCGAGTTCTTTTTTAACAATGCCATCACGACCAATGGCATACATATAGGTAAAATCAAGCTGTTTTTCCGTGGCATCAAGATCAATGAAAAGATCATACACCATATCCAGAACCTCGTCGGGTCTGGCATCCTTGCGGTCAATCTTATTGATAATAACCATGACGGGAAGATTGGCTTCAAATGTCTTTTTAAGGACAAACCGGGTCTGGGGCAAGGGGCCTTCCGATGCATCAACAAGGAGAATCGCACTGTCTGCCATGGAAAGCGCTCTTTCCACTTCACCACCAAAATCCGCATGACCAGGGGTATCAATAATATTGATTTTAACACCCTTCCAGGTCACAGAGCAATTTTTAGCTGCAATGGTGATACCGCGTTCTCTTTCAAGGTCCATGTTGTCCATGAGGCGTTCGTTCACCTGCTGGCCTTCCCTGAAAAGCCCGCTCTGCCTGAACATTGCATCAACAAGGGTGGTTTTGCCATGGTCAACATGGGCAATGATGGCAACGTTTCTTAATCTATTATTAAATTCTGTATTTTTTTTCATGATTCTCCTGTTAGGATCCTTAATATCCCGTGATTATTCACCGGCGGAGAATATAACCATGAAAATTAAAAAGGCAACTATTACTTTGACACCCGTGTCGTACCGTCAGCCGCCGTAATAATCCTCACCCTGTCTCCTGCAGAGATTATGACATCTGCTTCCTGTACAACAACGATGGTCTGGCCATTGTCTTTTTTCACAATAATTTCAAGGCCTGGTTTCTTTGTTATTCCTTCTTCTACCATCGTTCCTGCCGCAGCTCCGGCAATGGCTCCGATCACTGTGGCAACAGTTCTGCCTGATCCGCCTCCCACCGTGCTGCCCAGAACACCGCCTGCCACACCACCTGCAGCAGTTCCAATGGGGGTTTTGGTGCCTTCAATCACGACTTCCTTTATTGACTCAACCGTCCCATTTTCAACGGTCTGAGCCTGTCTTGAATGCTCTCGTGAATACACCTGGCCAGATCTGCTTGATGCACACCCTGTCAAATATACGGCAATTATCGCCATAAAAAAAATTATGCCTGCTTTGAATTTTAAAATTTTCATAACACCATCCTTGTTAAATAAAATTAACTATTAAGCCTATCTGCAATACTAAAGCAGAATTCATTTTTGCCCAGCCCGAAAAACAAAATTTAATTCTAATTTTGTTAATATTATATCACATATTTGTAAAGGGTGAGCAGGAAATTTTTGTTCGGTTGGAGACCCGCAGGCTGTGCAAAATTTAATATCCATAAATCATTATTTCCCCTTATTTTTCCTTAGCTATACTCCATAATGCCTTGACCCTGGGATTGGCAAGGTTTTTTTCCCGGGTGCAAAGACCAATGACAAAAGGCGGCAATTCCGGAGTTTCATCCAGAATCTTTACCCGGTTAAAAAAAGGGCTTTTTTCAAGCACCATTCTGGGGATAAGTCCAATACCGCAGCCCAGGCTGACCATAACAATGATGGCCTCATTTCCTGCCACCTGGGAGTAAATATTGGGAATAAAATTTTCCTTGGCAAACCATTGGTCAATGCGGTCCCGGCTCAACCCATGATCCGGGATAATCAAAGGAGTCCGCTCCCAGTCTATACCTCCTTCTGCATGCAGGATAATCTCTGGATATTGCAGCGAGGCAATAAAAACAAGGGGTGTCTGGAACAGGGTTTGAAAGACAAAATCTTTGGGTAAGAGATCCGGCAGCGCTGCAATGACCATGTCTGCATCCTGGGCTGAGAGTTTGAGAATGGCCTTGGCTGCATCTCCGGTTTCAAGGTGTATTTTAACGCTGGGATGGGCCTTTCGATACCGTGACATAAGATCGGGGAGAATGCCATAGGCTGCTGTCACAGAACAATACAATGAGAGCTCGCCTTCCAGGATATCCTCAGATGACAGCTCGTCATGGAGCCGATCCCACCTCTGCAGCACATCGTCGCTGTATTTCTTAAATGCAATCCCGGCCGGGGTCAGCTCCACAGACCGGTTGTCCCGGATAAAAAGAGTTTCCCCAAGCTCTGCTTCCAGCCTCTGGATCACCCTTGTCAAAGCCGATGGAGTAATATAGCAGGCCTGGCTGGTTCTTGCAAAATGCAAGGTCCCTGCAAGATGTCTGAAAAGTTTTAAATTTCGAATATCCATGATTTACCTTTATTGAGAAGCGTATGCTTACAAAAGTTTTCAGGTTTTTAGTCAAGCACTACCTAACACTATATTTCAAATTATGCAATAAGGCATGAGCCTCAAACAAATATTTGAAACGTCAACCCCAATTATTATATTGCAACATTTGAAATATTATATTGCAAATGATTCATTTGACGCAACAATAAATATAGTTCATTAATACAATAGCTTAATTTATAAAACATTTAAATTTTATCAATAAGGAGAATACCATGGCTGAAAATTATTTTAATACCCTGCCATTGAGACAACAATTAGAAGAACTGTCCCAGTGCAGTTTGATGAATCCATCTGATTTCAACGGTGTTGAAGCGCTAAAAGGCAAAAAAATTGTCATCATTGGGTGCGGAGCCCAGGGACTTCACCAGGGCTTAAATTTGCGCGACAGTGGTCTGGATGTATCCTATACCCTTCGAGATGCTGCCATTAAAGACAAACGACAATCCTGGAAAAACGCCACGGAAAACGGATTTTATGTAGGAACCTATGAAGACTTGATCCCAAAAGCAGATCTTTTGATCAACCTGACCCCGGACAAACAGCACACCAATGTGATTGAATCTGTCATGCCCTTGATGAAACAGAATGCGTGTCTCTCCTACTCCCATGGATTTAATATTGTGGAAGAAGGCATGCAGATCAGAAAAGATCTCACCGTTATCATGGTGGCACCAAAGGCTCCCGGGACAGAACTCAGGGAAGAATACAAAAGAGGATTTGGCGTGCCCACACTGATTGCCGTTCACAAAGAGAATGATCCAAGAAAAGAAGGAATGGAGCTTGCCAAAGCCTATGCCTGTGGTACGGGGGGAGACAGGGCAGGCGTTCTTCAATCTTCTTTTATAGCTGAAGTAAAATCTGATCTCATGGGAGAACAGACCATTCTCTGCGGTGTTCTCCAGACAGGGTCTTTGCTGTGTTACGACAAAATGATACAAAGGGGCATTAACCCTCAATATGCCTCAAAACTGGTTCAATATGGATGGGAAACCATTACCGAAGCCTTAAAACACGGCGGCGTCACCAATATGATGGATCGCTTAGACAACCCCTCAAAACTTATGGCCCAGGAACTTTGTGAAGAATTGAAAACCCTTCTTGAGCCCATGTTTCACCAGCACATGGATGACATCATGTCAGGAAAATTTTCTAAAACCATGATGAAAGACTGGGCAAATGATGATGCCGACCTGCTCAAATGGAGAAATGAAACGGCCCAGACAGCTTTTGAACAATCCACATCAATGAATCAGGACATCCTTGAACAAGAGTATTTTGACAATGGCATTCTCATGATTGCCTTTGTCAAAGCAGGCGTGGAATTAGCATTTGATACAATGGTCTCAACGGGGATCGGTGAAGAATCTGCCTACTATGAATCACTTCATGAACTTCCCCTGATCGCAAATCTTGTTGCAAGGAAAAAACTCTTTGAAATGAATGTGGTCATTTCCGATACAGCCGAATATGGTTGTTACCTTTTTAACCATAAAGCCGTGCCATTGCTCGCTGATTTCATGGAAAAACTTGATGCTGACGTTATCGGTAAAGGGCTTGATCTTAAAAACAATGGTGTGGATAATATAAAACTTATCAAGGTCAATGAAGCCATCCGTTCCACTGGTGTTGAAAACATTGGAAAAAAATTGCGCACATACATGAGCGCCATGAAACCCATGTGACAACCCTGTTTAATATTAAGATAAGGCGCATTGTTTCATTATACATATTTATTCTGAAACAATGCGCATATTCCAGCAGGGTTGAATTTAGTTTAGGGAGCCCCAACCACAAGCTTTTAACTTTGGATCTATGAGTTCTGCTCGTGTTTCTGCTTCGTTCATTCTTATTCCTCCAACTCCGGCACATCGTCCTTATCCAGGTAGTTTTTTTTTGAAACAACAGTTCTGCCTAACTCTTTTTCCGTCTCTTTTCTTGCATTTCCAGCAACCTTACCGCCTCGTTTTGCAACATCTTTGTTTTCAGGGAATGTATCAGGTTGCTCATTTTTAGAAATCTCTGTTGTAACCCGTTCACCCAGCATTGTAAAAATAAGTTCCAAATCATCCATATGGTCACGCAAATTGGCTTTTGATTTTTCGGGTAAATTTTTATGCTTTTTATATTCTCCAGGAGTCATCCCAAATGTTGCTTTCGAAATTTCAGCAGTTAAAATAGCAAAGTCCCGTTCCTCTTTAATCCCCCGCTCTTTCCATTCATCCGTCAAATTCTGACGAATTGCAATCCCCCGAAGCCTTTTATCAATCCAATCTTTGGGATAACCCTTTTTCTCATAAATCTCTTTCATCCGCTCTTGGGCAAGCTCAGGGTTTTCGATTTCTTCTATTCTTTCATATCCCACTTTTGCCAGCCATCGTTTGAATGGTTCTGCTTTTGGCGATGGAATTGATTGGATGATCCTAAAGATTCCTTCTGTGTTGGCGCAATCTGTATTATATTTTTTTCCATCACTTGAATCCAATTTCAGTTGTCGACAAATTGTCGACAACTCCATTTTTTCTTCATCCCCGACTCTTTTTTTTATTCGATACCAGTAATCACGAGGATTCTGACTATCTGTCAATGCCCCACAAATATCTATGATTGAATAATACCATTCATCCTCATGCCATATCCTGCGGATCTTTTTACTTTCAAAAACAATAAGTTTATTTTGATTGTTTTTCATCATAATTCCCCATTAAAGGTCTGCTCCACATAATCTAATTCACTCCCACAACCCGCATCTTTGTGGAGTATGTCGTCTATATTTTTAAAAGTCTGTTCAAACATAATAATTTTTCTTTTGTCTTTTCATTTGCCTGCCATGGTGTAGTGGTAATTTATTTTTCTCATCCATTTGTATCAATATTAAAATATCGTGTAAAGAAATATCAAAATCACCGCATTTTAGAAATAAAAACTCTTTGCAATCACCCTGTGTCGGTGACATGAAAAAAGCCATCACAGCCTGGATAGTTAAAAAAGTTGGAATAAGCTAAAAAAAATTATCATTTATTTAAACTTTACAAAGTACCACAATGTATTACTATTATGGTATTGTTTAAGAATTAGTGTGTTTTAAAACAATTGCAACAAGAAGAAAATTTAAAAATAAGGAGAGACATATGGGGATTGAAAAAAAAGAAAAAACAATGGTGAGTGTTAAGGATCGCACCATGTGTGAAGCCACCCAGCAGATGCTCACAAAAGCGAGGCGTGATGGAGTCAAGCTGGATCTTGACCGGGGCTTTGAAATGAAACCCTGCCCCATTGGTGTGGAATCTGCCTGCTGCAAGCATTGTTATATGGGCCCCTGCCGGTTAAATCCGAGAGATCCATATAAAAAAGTTGGGGTTTGCGGAGCCACCATTGATACGATCATGGCAAGAAATTTTGGACGAAATGTGGCAGCAGGATCAGCTTCTCACAATGATCATGGTCGGCATATTCTTGGACTGTTCAGAGGTATTATTGAAGGCGGGGTCAAGGACTTTAAAATTGATGACACCATCAAACTTGAAAAGGTGGCCAGATCCATTGGTATTGATGTTGAGGGCAAAGAGGTCCTGGAGGTTGCCAGAGAACTCCATGATGAACTTGAAAAAACATTTTCCAATGTTGAAGGAGAAATGCCATTTGTAAAACGAGCGCCAGAGGCAACCCAGGAGCTGTGGAGAAAAGATGGTATCATGCCCAGGGGTGCCATGCTTGAAGTCATGGAACTCATGAGCCGGACCCATATTGGATGTGACCAGGATTATAATAATTTGATGAAGCAGATCTCAAGAACTGCCCTTGCCGACGGATGGGGAGGTTCCATGGTGGCCACAGAGCTGTCTGATATTATTTTTGGAACGCCTTCTCCAACCCTTGCCGATGTAAATATGGGAGTTTTAAAGGAAGACCATGTGAACATTATTGTACATGGCCATGAGCCTGCCATGTTTGAAGGTATGCTCATGGCAGTAAATGATCCATTTTTCATAAAAGAAGCAAAAGCCAAAGGCGCCGAGGGGATTAATCTTGTGGGCATGTGCTGTTCCGGTGCGGAAATGATGTCCCGCCACGGGGTTCCCCATGCCGGAAGTTTTGGATCAACGGAAGCTGTTATTGTTACGGGTGCCGTGGATGCCATGGTGGTTGATATTCAGTGCATTAAACAGGGCCTGGCAGCAGTGGCCAAATGCTATGACACCCATTTGATTACCACAAACCCAAGGGCCCATATTGAAGGGGCCACCCATATTGAATTTGACGAACGTGATCCCAGAAAATGTACAGATGATGTCCTTTCAAAGGCCATTGCAAGATATAGCACAAGGAAAATGCCCATAGAAATTCCAAAACAGGTCCAGACCGGTGTCCACGGGTTTACCCATGAATATATTGAATACATGCTGGGCGGAACCTTCAGGGGCAGTTATTCTCCTTTGAATGACAATATCATTAATGGAAGAATCCGTGGGGTTGCAGGTGTTGTTGGATGTACAAATCCAAAGGTTAAACAGGATTCCATACATATTGAATTGGTTAAGGAATTAATTAAAAATGATGTCCTGGTACTCCAAACAGGATGTTCACAAATATCCCTTGCCAAGGCAGGACTTCTTGTTCCCGAAGCTGCCCCCCTTGCAGGGCCCGGTCTTGCAGAAGTCTGTGAAACAGTGGGCATGCCACCTGTCCTGGGCATGGGCTCCTGTGTTGACAACACAAGGATTCTCATTGCAGCATCAGCCATGGTAAAAGCCGGCGGCCTTGGAAACAGCATTGCAGATCTTCCCGTTGCCGGATGTGCGCCGGAATGGATGAGTGAAAAAGCACTGGCCATTGGCCAGTACTTTGTTGCCTCGGGAGTATTTACGGTTTTTGGTATTGGATTCCCTTCAATCAAAGATACAAAATTCCATAATCTTATGTTTGACGGCCTTGAAAAACAGGGCTATGGGAAATGGGGGACAGCTTCGGATCCCATTGAAATCGCCAGGATGATGATTGCACACATTGACAAAAAGCGGCAGCAATTAGGTATTGACAAGGCAAGGGAAAGAACCCTTGTAGATATGTCAGACCGACGTGAGCTTGCATCTTAATTCTATGATGGATCAGCCTGGCACATTTTGTGCCGGGTTGATCTATAGTTTCAAGCCATTTGAGTTCCATGGATTATTTTTCAATAATCTGTACATTAAATGTACTCATACAATCAATAATCTCTTCTGTTTTCCCTTCATCTGCAGACCAGTATACTTTTTCAGTATCTTCCATTTTCATCAGACATTCAGGGAAGAAATCATAATGCTCATCGTTAATTTTTAATACCCTCAATTTATCGTCAGGGAAATTTGGGTCGGGGACATGGTCGGTCACTTCCCAGTCATCGGGGATAATAAATTCGGCTTTAATGTTTACTTCAATGGTTTTCATTTTTAAATCCTCAAAATAAAGAGATGAATAACAGGGAATTCAATTTTAATTGGCCTCCTTATTCATATCAATGGGATTATTTTCTTTCAAGAAAAATTCGTAATATTTAAAATCATTTAATTTTCAAAAAAGGTTTGTACAAACCTGAAAAGCCCTTTTTAGCGAAAATTATGTAAAAATATATTAAATTTTCAATTTAATTGCCCAAAGGTATTGATTTATATGCAATAAATATCTATAAAAACTAAGGGCCCTTTAAATTAGAAGGATTTTTAATTTTTTTAACGATTTATTAAAAGTTTTGGGTAATGGCAGAAAAATATATTTTTAGAAAAATAAAACAGTCAAATATGTTTCCTCAGCTTCCCCAGGTCATGCTGAGGCTCATTAAGGTCTGTAACAGCGAAAAGACAAGTATTGAGGAGCTGACAGAGATTATTTCTGCGGATCCGTCTTTAACTTCCCGCCTTATGCAGATTCTCGGTTCGTCATACCTTAATTTACCCAAGGCTGTGAACAGCATAGAAACTGCCGTTGATTACCTTGGAAAAGACACTATCCAAAATATTGCCATCAGCACTTCGGCAATGCGATTTTTCAATTTTTCAGAGAGGGCTCCCGAGTCTATTATCGGAAAGATCTGGTATCACTCCTATAAATGCGGTGTAATTGCAAGGAAAATGGCCGAAGAAAATAATTTTCCCAACCCAGAGGAATTTTTTCTGGCAGGGCTGCTGCATGATATAGGGCGCTTGGTACTTTTGCAGAATTTTCCTGAAGATTACAAAGCAATTCTGCAAACCTCTTCTAATGAGAAACAGACCATTTCTGCTGAAATGGAAATGTTTGGTGCAGATACGCCACAAATAAGTGCATGGCTTTTCAGTCAATGGAATTTAAATCCCCTGATTTCAGATGCTGTATTCTTTATCAATGAAAGCATTCCGCAGATTGAAGGCGCCCTTTCCCATGTAAAAGTAGTGTTTATTTCAAATTTTCTGGCCAGGCATGATGCCCTGGAAAAAATTCCAAATATTCTCTCACTAACAGATCTCCCTCCGGCAAGATTGGAGCAGATTGTCATTGCAGCAGAAAAAGAAGTCCTGGAAATAGCCACAAATCTCGACATCAAGCTGGGGGAAGCACAGGATGCTTTTTATGAAGATTCGTTAACATCAGAAATAAAAAACCTGTCTTTATTTTACGGCACCCTGCAGAACCTGATGCATGCAAAGGATATTGAGACTGCTCTGGATATTGTACACAATGGGTTTAAAATTGTCTTTAATATTCCCAGGGTATTTTATTTTCTTCTGGATGAAAAAAAAGATTTTTTAACGGGTTTTTGCAGCCCCAATGATAAGTCTCATAAAATTATAAAAAGTATTGCCCTGCCTTTATCAAACCAGTCAAGCCTTTTGATAAAATGCATAAAAGAATTAAAAGTTCAAAACAGTTTAAAAACAACGGCCGAAGAAGAACTTGCCATATCAGACACACAGATTATTCGGTTGCTAAAGGCAAAAGGGTTATATTGTATTCCCATATATTCATCAGAAAAAGCATCCGGTGTAATGGTATTGGGGGTTGATGAAACAACAGCCAAAAACCTTGAAGACAACAAAGGCCTGGTGAAACTTTTTTCAAAACAGACCGGCGTATGCATTCAGGGTATCCGGTTTTACAAAGACTATGCCATTGATATTCACGAAAAGAAAATGGAAGCCTATTCCACACTGACAGACAAAGTTATCCATGAAATTAACAACCCCATTTCAATCATTAAAAGCTATATAGAAACCCTGGGGCTAAAGCTGCCTGACAAACATCCGGCCCAGGAGGAACTATTGTTTATCGGTGAAGAGATGAACCGGGTGGCAGGATTGCTGGACCGACTTAGGAGTTTTTCAAGACCGAAAATAGGTGGATTTGAACTGGTGGATATTAATAAGGTTTGTCAAAGTATACTGGAACTTTTAAAAAAATCAATCCTGCTGCCAAGACAGATTGAAGCTTCCATCAATATTGATCCTGAAATACCCAAAGTCAAAACAGACCTGAATGGATTGAAACAGGTCTTGATCAATCTTGTGAAAAACTCAGCAGAAGCCATGGACAAAGGGGGTAAAATCACCGTCACCACACGCTTTTTACCTGACTCGCCAAAAATCCTGATTGACGAAAAAAAACAAATCCCAGGAAATATTGAACTCATAATTTCAGACAATGGACCAGGAATTGAAGAAAAACTAAAAGATACTTTGTTTGAACCGTATACCACAACTAAAATAGGATCTTCCAACTCAGGTCTCGGGCTTTCCATTGTCCATTCCATTGTAAAAGAATTGAATGGGAAAATCAAATGTGAATCACTGCAGGGCAAAGGAACCAGTTTTATTATCACCCTGCCGGTCAGTTCATCAGAAAGAAAATAAATAAAAAGGCTTAAAACCATTGCAGGATCAACAAAAAATATTCTTAAAAATGGTTGAACCGATGAAAACCGGCGAACTCCTTGTCAAGGAAGGATTCATAAATCCGGATGACATTCATGAAGCCCTTTTGCTTCAGGAAAAGGAACAGGACACCTCGCCCCTGAACAAAAAACGCCTTTTGGGAATGATTTTATGTGATCTGAATTTGATCACACCATGGGATAATTATTATGTCCTTCATAAATATAATAAATTACAATCCATTCAATCAGCCCTGATTTCAAAAAAAATACTGACCAGAGAGGTGGTGGAAAGAGCAGAAAAAGACGCACAACAACAAAATATTCCCTTTATCAGCAGCCTTATTAACTCAGGGCTTGTTTCAACCAGAGAAATGCAAATCCTATTAATTGATTTGTTTAATATTCCATTCAACTACATCAATGATTTGATCTATCACCAAAAAGACTTAAATGTATTGATTCAAGTGATGGATCAACAAAAGTCCTGGGAAAACAAGAGTATACCATTGAGTTTAAATGATAATACAATACTATTTGGCATTACAGATCCCGAAAACATGTTGTTCATACGAAAATTGAATGATCTATTTCCCCAATACCGGTTTAAAAATGTATTTATTTCTTTTTCGCAGTTTTCAAAATTGTACGATGAACTATATGAAAGCGATAGGGACACGGCCCCAGCCACAGCCCCAGCCAGAAAAAAACCTTTGGATCTTTCTTTGCTTTTAAATTTTAAGACATCCATTAAAGACCCTGAACAGGAAAATGATGCCATCCAGACTTTGTATGAACGATATGAATTGCTTCGGCAATTAATCGGAAATTCAAAACGCGTCGACCTTCAAAATGAATTTAAAGACTTTATTATACAGAGCCACAGGAAAATTACACAGGAATATAAAAATCAAACCATAGAATTTTCCTTTAAAAAGGAGAACAGGGAAGTAAAAATAATTGCATTTCCCAAAAATTAGGTAAATCATTATGGCAAGAATTATTACAATTACCAGTGGAGAAGATGGGGCTGGAAAAACCAGTATCAGTCTAAACCTATCTTTGTCTCTGGCATTGGAAGGATTTAAAGTCTGCTTGTTTGACGCTGATTTTGGCCTTTCCAATGTCAATATTTTCACGGGTATTTATCCTGAAAAAAATCTTGAATCAGTTATTTCAGGACAATCGGGTTTAAACGATATAATCATTAAAAATTATCATGGAATAGATATTATCCCGGGAAGTTCAGGGGTGAAAAAAATCGCAGACCTGAATCAGACACAGGCCCATACCCTTGTAAAGGCATTTTTAGACCTTGAGGATTATGATTATTTTATCCTGGACACATCCTGCGATATGTCATCCCAGGTTCTCTCCTTTTGCATGGCTTCCCATGAAATCATCCTTGTGGCAACCTGTGAGACCACATCCCTTACCAATGCATATTCCATGTTAAAACTGCTTTCAAAGCATCAGTATGAACTTCCTGTCAGCGTCGTGATCAACCAGGCAATGTCAGGCAAATTTGCTAAAAAAGCCTATGACCAGTTAAAAGAGCTTGTCAATAAATTTCTTCCCATCAAAATCCAACCCCTGGGAGTTGTGGCCTCGGATAAAAATGTCCGGGCTGCAATCATCTCCCAGACTCCTTTTGTTATACTTTTTCCCGATACAATTGCTTCAAAATGTATCAATTCCATTACCCGAAAACTGCTAAACAAAACAGGACAGATACGGGTTATGCCCCTGGAACTTTTCTGGGACAAGTGCATGTCTTTTCTTAAAAAACATCATAAGCCTGAAAAAGAACCTGTTTCCCAAAAATCTGAGGCTAAAAAACAGAAAGAACAAGACCCGGACATCAAGAAAGCTCTTTTTAATATTGAATCAAGGCTTTCCACACTGATAAAACAGGTGAGCGACATTAAACAATCTCTTGAAATCCAAGGAGTTCGATCCAATAAAAGCATGGAAAAAGAGATTAAGCCACCCATGCCTAAAGAGATATCTCTTGATTTTGAATCCTGGCTTAAAAAAAAATATAACTAACCTCTCTAATATTTTTCAAAAAGGTAAATTTTTATTGACTTTGCACGCCATGGGAACAGCTTTTCCAATGGTGGCAAAACAGGTCAGGCATTCATCACATGGAATAATATCATTATCCTTTCCATCAAGCATTTTTCTGGCTGTCTTAGGATCACAGATCATCTGCCGACCAATGGCAACCATGTCAATTTTTTCATTTTCAACAGCGTTAACAGCTGCATGACCAATTCCAAACTTTCCCACTGCTATCACTGGAAGCTCGATTTTTTCTTTGAAAGCAGCAGTAAGGGCAATATTTGCCCCTGAAGGCTGATCTTTGGGCAAAGCTGACGATCCCCCAAGCAATTTTTTACTTGTGACCTGCAGGTTACGTGTGACCTTCAGGTTATCATCAAGGAGTTTCCAGCCGCCATGGGCAATCAGGGTAACATCAAAAACATCCACACCCTCATCTGCCAGTAACCTGCCGATGACAAGTGCATCATCAAGGGTTTGCCCCCCATCAATTCTTTCCAGGGCATTTATCCGGAAAAAAATAGGAAATTCTGATCCCAGTTCTTCTCTTACCTTTCTTACGATTTCCAAAGCCAGGGTAGCACGGCCTCTGGCATCACCACCATAGCGGTCATCCCTTTTATTAGTCAATGGAGATAAAAACTGGCTCAGTAAATACAGATGGGCCCCGTGAATTTCAACACCGTCAAATCCGGCTTTGGAAGCTCGAATAGCTGCTTTTGAAAAATCATTTATCAATTGTCCTATGTCTTGGGTATTCATGATAATTGGTTCAACATCCGGACGAAAAGCCACACCAGATGGCGAAAATCCGTGTCTTTTATTTTTATGTGGTGGGCACCGTGGCCCTGCGTGATTTAATTGTACAACGGCCAGGGCACCCTGCTGCCGTATGGTTTTTGCAAGCTTTGTCATGCCTGGAATCTGAGAATCATTCCAGAGCCCGAGACTTCCTGGAACAATACGCCCAGTTGCTTGAACAGAAGTTGCTTCAACAATTACAAGCCCAATATCTTTGGACCGTTCCTTGTAAAAACAAAGGATATCTTGGGTAACCAAACCTTTGGATGACCCGTAGTTGGTTGTAATAGGGGGCAGTACAAGCCTGTTTCTAATTGACATATTTTTTATTGTCAGCGCACTATTAAGTATTGTCATTTGTTTTTTCCCTCCTGATATTATTTATATTTTTCAATCCGTCATTTTTTTTTATCTGTCGTTCCCAGCCAAGTTAGACTAACCCAGATGGTACCTTAGTAATTCATTTTGAACAAACCCTCGTTTTTTGACTATTTGAAAGTACCTAAAAAGTATACCCGATTGAAAAATGAAACCGGCCTGCGTCCTCATTGTCGTCCGGGTTCAGTTTATATCCATATAAAAGTCCGACAGGACCAAGGGGGGTCATGTAACGGATACCTGTTCCCAGGGTAAATTTAAATTTTTCGTTAATACCGTCAATACCCGTGTCTTTTAATGATCCTGCATCCAGAAAAATCGGCAGCTCAAAATTCATACCCAGATCAATCCTGGCTTCGATTGATCCGGAAATCTGTGTCTTGCCTCCGACAGGGTCTCCAAGGCTGTCAATGAACAACTCATTTTCTCCAAAACCCCTTACATCGGAAATCCCTCCGAGAAAAAAGAGCTGATCATCCGGAAACAGTGCATCATTGCCAAGGTCCTGGATAAATCCGTACATTCCTTGAAATGCCAGCACAAGTCCTGGTAAGGGCTGGAAATAATATTTGGCTTTGGTCCGGTATTTTATGAAATTATCAAGATTTTCCAGAATATCCTTATTGTATCCGGCTGATGCGTTAAAATAGAATCCTCTGGTTGGCTTTATAAAGGAATCAACAGTACTCCAGGTCAAAAAGGGGGTAATGATTGCAATGCCCCTGGTATCATAAATTTCAGGATCAACTTCTTTTGTGGCACCCACCTGATACTGCTCCCGGGATTCCAGGTTAAAACTTGTGCCCAGTTTCAGGTGCTGAAAAAAATCTTTTTCAAAGGAAAGTTCTGATCCATATTTTCTGGATCCAAAGTCCTGATTTTTTAATTCTTCCTGGGATGCGTAAATGGAAAGCCGGGATATGATATCTTGGGATAAAAAATCAAAATCCTTTATTCCCAGTATAGTTTCATATCCGGTTCCTGAAATTTCAGCTTTCAGAGACAATTCCCTGTTCATTCCCATAAAGTTCCTGTCTCCTATAGACAAAGAAAAATAAGCATCCCTGGCCGTGTCATAGCCCAGGCCTGCTTGAAGAAAATAGGATTTTTTTTCTTCAACATCTGCTATAAAAAAAACCTGGTCAGAATTCTCCTTAATTCCCAGCACCTTGAATTCCGACCTTTCAATACAATTGATATTTCGAATGCTTTTCTGCAACTCAACAAACTTATTAAGAGACACTGGCTCATCATCGTTGATGGTATTATGTCTTAACAATACAGAATCTTTGGTGCGAAAATTACCAAATGTCCAGACTCCGCCGACAGACACCTTGGTGTTTTTATCTATGTTAAATGCAATTGAACAGGTTTCTTTTTCTTTTTCAGGTTTTACCTCTGCCTCTACTTTTGCATATATATACCCTTTTTCAGCAAGATAGGAGAGAATCACCATTCTGTCCTTTTGAACAAGAGATCTTACAAATGGTTTACCAGCCCTGGTTTCAATGGTTTGTCTCAGGTCTTTTTCAAATTGATCAGGCAGGCCTTGAAAAGAGACCTTTGTTATGGTTTTTTGATATCCCTGATTAACACTGAATATCACATCACCATAAACAATTTTCTCTTCATTTTTTTTATCCCAGATAACATCCCCTGTCACTTTGGTGGCCACAAACCCTTGATTCCCATAGTAATGTTCAATAGCCTTTGTGTCATCTGCAAATTTATTCTCCACAAAAGGGCCGTCATAGAGAAAGGCTTTTTCCAGGGTGTGGAGCTCTTTTTTCAACTCTTTTTCATTTGTCGACTCTGATCCTTTAATAATTGAAGATCTTACAAGGTACCGGGTGTTTTCTTCAATGATAATATTTATATCTCTTATCCGACTGCCGGCTTCCTCTTTATTTTCTGCAGTATAGCTTATAGTGCAGTCCTTATATCCGGCCTGCTGATATCGGTTTTTAATATTTTTCAGGCTTTTTTTAAGCTCAAAATCATTGGAATTGCCTTTGGTTGACAAAATAAGATCTTTTTTAAGGGTATGGGTCCAGAATTCGTGATTTCCTGAGAAGGTAATCCTGTATCTGGGGCCTTCATCAATGTTGATAATAATTCCAATGGTTGATGCCTGATCATTTTTTTCAAGATTATGTTTAATAACAACTTCGGCAAATCCTTTTTCCCTGTAAAATGCCAGAAGCATTTTCATATCCTTTTCAATCTCATCTTGAATGGATCGGGGCCCTTTGCTCCAGAAAAAGATCGGCAGCTCATAAGACTTCATTTTCATTTTAAGGCGGGTATCAGAAAAACTTTTGTTGCCATTAAATTCAATCTTGTTTATTTTCAGGAACTTGATTTTTTCAATGGAAATCAAAACAGCCACTTCCAGATCATCTGTTTTTTCGGAAACTATATTAACCTTGGGATCTATATACCCATTTTTCTTAAAAAGCGCTTCAATGGAATTAATATTTTTTTCCAGGCTTTTTTTATTAAAAGCATTGCCAACTTTATAATCAGTGGCATTGATTATCTCTTCTCCAAACATCGGAAAAGAGCCTTTCACCTTGATATCCCGGATAAGCGTTGTCGGTGTCAGCCTGAAGACAATATCTGCAAATACCGCGTCCCAGTCTTGATCCGGCACATCAATCTGACTGAACTGGTTGGTCTGTCTGAGCAGCTCAATGGAAGCTAAAAGGCTTTCCTGTGAGAACCTGTCATCTTTTTTGAGCTGGATCATTTTATGGGCCATTTTCTGCAGTTTGTCACGGCGGGCAGGTTCACCGGCCAGAATTTGAATGTTTATACTTTTAACAATGGGAAGCATATTTTTAATATTGCTGTCGGCAAAAACAGGACGATAAAAAAACATAATCACAATAATAAAAATTATTTTTTTATTCATCTTTTATCTGAACTCCAGTTTAAGAATAACCTCAGTGCCAAAGTCTCCTTTAGAATCGTTAAAGGCTTTAAGCATGACATTTTCCAGAAGTTTGTATTCAGCCGCATTTGTGTGGACAGTCTCTTGATCCTCGGTTTCCATTGAGTATGTCACCTCCAGGCGTTTTGATAATTTTTTACCTAGGGTAACGCTCACATTTGAACCTTCTGCCCCAGAGTATCCTAGCTTAAAGGAATCCAGGGGGGTTGACTCTTCCACGCTTTTTCCGATGATATCCGCGGCCTTGTCCGTCAGGATATTTGTGTAGGAGCCTTTGGTGCTTCCACCCTTTTCCTTTGTGGTTTTGCCAGCAATGAGAAGGGAGAGGATGTCTTCGTGGGATTCCGCTGGTTCGGAAAAGAGTTGAAATTTCAGATTGTCTGTTTTACCTGAAATTTTAAGGGTGATGGTCCAGTCCCGTATAATGGTTTTTGCTGCAAGATCGATATCTGGATCAATTTTATAGGGATCTGCAAAATCAATAATCCCTTTTTCTATCTGAAATTCTTTTTTATGGTATATGACTATTCCCTCTATGATCCTGGTTCTTCCTGTTATTACTGGATTTGCAGCAGTTCCTGAAATCTTTACATTGGGTTCCACGAGAATAAAGGCAATATTATTATCCACTGCAAATGGCTCCTTATAATCCACATCAATGTTCAAAGCGATATTTTCAAGCCATGGAGCTTTTACATTGTTTTTATCCTCCTGCAATGATGTTTTCCTTTTTTTTTCTTTCAAGGCATCTGCAAGATCAAATGTGAAATCTTTATAATACTTTCCTTTAATCATCATAAATCTCCCTGAAAGAATTGATTTCTCCCTGGTTCCTGAAAACCTGAGATCGTGGTTAAACTCAATCAGGGCCATGTCAGCCAGGTCAAGGGTAATATTATTGCCTTTAAATTTGATCTCCCCTTTCACAGGCGTATAATCTTTAAGATCTATCTTCCCATCCAGACTCAAACTGCCCTTGTCAAGATCTGCCGTTATATTCTGAATCTGGATAAGATCATCTGCAATCTTTATTTTCCCATTAAGGTTTGAGATGGATATCCCGGCCTGGGGAATGGGATATCCAAGCCCGGACAGGGTTATGTCAGCATCAAAATCCGGTTCTTTAAAGCTGCCGTCAATATCAGCATTCAGACTTATGTTGCCCCGGGCGGCATGAAGTCCTTTGACTATATCTTCGGGCAGATCGACGGGTATATTTCCTGTTGCATTTATCTGGCCGTTAATATTGGCTTTGATACCCTTTATTCCTGCGGATTTTAAAAAAGGGGAAAGATCGCTATGGCCAAAGTTTATCCGGGCCTGGTATTGATTTTTTTCAGTGTCCATTGAAGCATTCAGACTTGCAATTTTTTCAAGTTTGATTGCAATTTCGCTTTTTTCAAGATCAAGGTCTGCTTTAATATTTTTTACAGGAATTTCAATATCATAAAAATTTGTCTTATCCATGGATGCGTCAATGGTGTAGTCCACAACCATATTAAGATTGGCATTGATATTAAGATTTGAATTGATTAAAGAATCCAGTTGCTCGTGATTTATTTTTATATCAGCATGTTCAAAAAATCGTTCAGGATTGATATTTTGTCCTGAAAGAATTATATCTGCCTTGATAACATCCTTTAGTTTAAACAATTTTTCAAAGACTCTGGCTGATCCTTTCACTTCAAGTACCTGATCCTGCTCCTTAACAGCAAGCTGTTGAATTTGGACAAGGCCTTCAGGGTTTAAGGAGCCTTCAAATTTAAGGTCATTGACCCAAATGCCCTGTGCCATGAGATTTTTTCCAGAAACCTGGGCCTTGATTTCAGGATTATGGATATGACCTGCAATATTTATTTTGCTGTCGAAACTTCCCTTGACAGGCAGGATACCCAAGGGCAGCGTTATTGAATATAGATCTTGAGATTTGGCATTCAGGTCTGCATTCAGGGTTTTTTTAAAAATATCATACTGACCAAAAGCCTCAATTGTTGAATCATCTGTTTTGGCTTTAAACCCCGTGATTTTGCAGATGCCTTTTTCAAGGGTTCCAATTATGTCGGTTTCAAAATCCAGAAAATCTGTTTCAGGCTTGTCCTGTTTAAAATCTTCAAGAACAAGATTAAACTGATATGATGCTGCAAGGGTTTCAGGGTGAATTCCCTTGCCAGTCAGCTTACCTGCGGATGAAAACCTCCCTGAAAATCCTTTTACCCATTTTTCAATATGTTGAAAATCACCATTTTTCTGGTCAAAGGAAAAATCATACTTAAGAAAATCAGAATTTCGGGCAGGGCTTAAAAACCCTTTTGGGAAAAGCTCTTTAAGATCAACCATACCTTTAAATGCGATATCGCTTCCAAGGGTATCAAGGTTTGCTTTTTTTATTGAAATTATCCTGTCATCAAGAGTTGCTGATAAAGCAAGTTTCTCCCCTTTTAGATCTTCATCAAAGATCAACCTGGAGACATCAAGGTTGAACAAGACTTCAGGGTTGTTTACAGGCCCTTTTCCTTTAAGGGTTACTTTAGCAAGACCGCCAGGGTCTATGTTGCCTCCATAAAATCTATTAAATTGTTCAAGGTTGGATGTGGCTGTTAAATTGAAATCCATCTGGGGGTCTTTCAAAATATTGGTTCCAATTCCTTTTGCCTTAAAAACACACAGGTCAGAGTCAAGCTCAATATCAAAATGTATTTTTGCTCCTTGTTCAAGTTCAGACACAATACTGAAGTTTTCAATAAGGATCTGTTTATCTTTTAATCTTATGGTGCTGTTTTTTACTTGGCTGGTCAAAGACAGGGTCTGCGCAAAAAGATTTATATCATTGATGTCAATGTTTAATGACCTTAATTCAATACTATTATCCGGATCATTAAAGGTCAGTGCCCCATCAATAACCTGTACTTTTTTTACCACCACATTAAAGGGAAGGCCTTTGTTTTCTTTTTTAGTAATTTCTTTTTCAGGAGAGTTTTTATCTTTTGGTATGAGCGTATCCATTAGATTGATATGGCCGCTTGTATCTTTAACAAGTAATATCTCCGGGCGGTTAACTGTTAATAAAGTTATCTCGAGAACTTTATTAACAAGAGAACTTATCTTGAAATCAACAAAAAGACTCTTGAACTTAAAACAGGTTGTATTTTGAATGTCTTTGAGCTGAATTCCGTCTAATTTGACATATGAATTGGTTAATGAAAATTCTAGGTTTTCAACTAAAATCGTTCCAGGGATGGAGGTATTAATTTTATTAACAAGCAGATTTTTTGCATGATCTGTTTTTGCATAAAGAAATATTGACAAAACTATTGCAAGAAAAGTAAAGACAAGCCCAATGCCCGCTAAAGTAAATTTTTTTTTCATATCTGCCTATTTTGATCTACTTCTGACAAATTTTTAATTAATGTTTGAACGAAAACACGGGGGTTTCGGTCAGGCACTAATTTATACTATTTGACAAAGAATTACAATCAATGCCCTTAGCTTATCTGAAATATGAAATATATATTTATCTGTCTGTAAATGTCAGTGAACCTGTTGACTATTATGATTAATTCGAGCTATGGTCAGCAGGTCAGCATTTTCGGAAGTGATCCAGACCAGATCGCCCGATTGATAGACCCGCTGGTCAACCAGGTCTGCAGGGTCAACATCAACAGCCAATGCCAGAGGGGGCCGGATACCTTCCCCTTTACAGGGCGGAAGGATTCGGCTGAAGGAACCCTTTCAGTATCGGATGCGTTAAGGGTTTTTTCCATTCGAACACTAGTTGCAGCCAAACAAACGGATTTGAAAAGTTTCATGGGCTGCCACATATGGGAATGTCAATTTCATTTTATAGGAGATAAAAAACATGGAAAAAACAACTGCCGTGCAACCACTGTTTCCCCATTTACCGGAACGTATTGAAGGATTGGAGGATCTGGCGGAAAATCTCTGGTGGAGCTGGAACCCTGGTGCGCGAATGCTCTTTAAGGCTCTGGACCGGCAGGCCTGGAAGGAAAGCGGCCATAATCCGGACAAGATGCTCAGAGACTTTCCCAGCTCGCTTCTGGAAAAGGCAGGCTCTGATACGGACTACTTGCGCAGATACGATGAGGTGATGACTGTATTCCGGAACTATATGAAGCCAAAAAACTGTGCTATGCTGGGGCCTGTTTCAATGGATCAAAAATATGCTGTTGCCTATTTTTCCGCTGAATTCGGTCTTCATCGTTCCTTACCGTTTTATGCGGGTGGCCTGGGTTTTCTGGCTGGAGATTTCATAAAAGAATGCAGTGATTTGTGCGTCCCGCTGGTTGCTGTAGGATTCATGTACCCGGAAGGATATTTTAAACAGCGGATACCAGATGACGGGTGGCAGCAGAATCTTATCGAGTCCGTCAACCGGGAGGCGGCTCCCATTTCCAAAGTGATGGGCAAGGATGGAAATCAGCTTGTCATTAAGGTGCCACTGACCGATCCCGCCATCCATGTTGCCGTGTGGAAGGTCTCTGTTGGCCATATATCCCTTTATTTGATGGATACAAATATTGAAATAAATGATCCCTGGAACAGGGGGATCTCTGCCCGGCTCTATACCGGAGATCTGGAGCAGCGCCTGCGCCAGGAAATTGTATTAGGGCTGGGGGGTGCCCAAATGCTCAAAGCATTAGGGATAGATCATTACCTTTTACACCTGAACGAGGGCCATGCTGCTTTTGCTATTTTGGAACGTATCAGGGAAACAATAGCAACAGGTAAAGATTTTTCAGCAGCCTTAAAAAAGAATATCAATGGAACAATCTTTACAACACACACACCCGTTCCTGCGGGTCACGATGTTTTTCCCTTTCAGCTGATTGAAAAATATTTTCATTCCTACTGGCCCAGCCTGGAGCTTGACCGCAACGCATTTTTTCAATTGGGAATCCATCCGGAAAAACCAGAACAAGGATTTAACATGACAGCCTTTGCAATGAGGCTGTCCGGTTGCAGAAATGCTGTGAGCAGGCGGCATGCCCAGGTCTCACAGAACATGTGGCAAAGCCTGTGGCCGGACGTGCCCGAAGATAAGGTTCCCATTGATTATGTTACCAACGGTGTCCACGTACCCACCTGGATCGAACCAAAGATGAAACTTCTGCTGGATAAGTATATCGGGGCAGATTGGCTGGACAACCACGATGATCCAGCTGTCTGGCAAAACATAGATAAGATCCCGGACATTGAGCTGTGGCAGACACACTACTGGCTGAAAGTAAAACTGATTGATGCGATCCGGGAACGGGCCCGCCTTCGATGGGCTGATGGGGATGCCAGTACATCCATTACGCTTACCAGCGGTGCATTTTTGGACCCATCCGTGCTGACCATCGGGTTTGCCCGCAGGTTTGCCACTTACAAAAGAGCTTTGTTGATTTTCAAGGACCTGGAGCGCCTCAAAAAACATCTCAAGGACCGCTGGAGACCCATACAAATCATCTTTGCCGGCAAAGCCCATCCTGCAGATGATCCAGGCAAACGACTCTTGCAAGATCTGATCAACCTGGCCCGCAATCCCCAGCTGGGTGGCAGGATTGCCTTTGTTGAGGATTATGGTGAACAATTGGCCCAGTATCTGGTGCACGGGGTGGATATATGGCTGAACAATCCGCTGCCGCCTTTTGAGGCAAGCGGGACAAGTGGCATGAAAGCCGCCCTGAACGGCGTACCACAATTGAGTATACTGGATGGATGGTGGGAGGAAGGATTTAATGGAAAAAATGGCTGGGGCATAGAACACGACAAAACATCACCCGACCCTGATGGCAGCGATGCCGCTAAAATATACGACACCCTTGAACAGAAAATCATACCGCTTTATTACAACATGTCTGACAATGGCATCCCCAACAAATGGGTGCACCTGATGAAGGAAACCATGAAAAGTACGGCTGCCGGATTCTCTGCTCGCCGGATGGTCAAGCAGTACATTGAAAAATTTTATTCCAAATGTATGGCGGGTGTTTTAAAGGAATAATAATGTTTCTCCAACCGGCTCTTTTTTAAACGGCAAGCCCTGATGTCCTTTCAACAATAATTTTTATTATACCTTATAATAGGTATCCAGGTATTTTTTAAGGATGTCACTGACAACTCCCCTTGCAGGAAGGGTTGCTGCCATCCCATAAACAGGCGCCATGCCTTTTTTTGTGTCTGGCATTGTTTTTACTTGTTCAACAGCCTGTTTCAAATCATCAATAAACCTTTGGCAAACCCCTTCCCTTGTATGCAGCAGGGTAATTGCGATATGAACACAGGAGGGCTTGTGAAGACCGTTGAGGCTCCAGCCTTTTTGGCTCATCTCGTCAAGCACCCTGTAAATATTCAGTTTTTTTGCGCCAAAAGCAATAACCCACAAGGGTTTCCCAAGAATATAGAGTTCCGGGATCTGGTTAATTCCCTGTTTTATTTTATCGGCCGTGTCCATTATTTGCCGGGTGGCAGTAAGATACCCTTTTTCACCAATGGATAAAAGTGATGCCCAGCAGGCAGCGCTCAATGCGCCTGGTCTGCTTCCGGCAAAAGTAGGGGAAAAATAAAGTCCCCCTGGCCAGTCCGTGGCCGTGTAGTACTGGAAATGCCGAAGCTCTTCACCGCGATACATGATAACAGAGGTGCCTTTGGCAGCATATCCATATTTATGTGTATCTGCTGACATGGAAGTGACCCCTTTGAGTCTGAAATCAAATAAGGGTACATCAAAGCCTAATTTTTCAGCAAAGGGCAGCACAAAGCCACCAAGGCATGCGTCCGTGTGAAAGCCGATATGGTTTTCCAATGCAATTTCTGACATCTCTTCTATGGGATCAATGGTTCCATGGGGAAAAGATGGAGCAGAACCCACAATGGCAATGGTATTTTTGTTGACGGCTTTTTTAACCTGGCTGATATCCGCCTGAAAATATTCATTGACGGAAATATGCCGCATTTTGATATTAAAATACTGGCAGGCCTTGTCAAAGGCGGCATGGGCTGTCACAGGAACAATGAGTTCCGGCTTTTTTATGTTTTGTTTAACCCTGGCAAAATCCCTATAGGTTTTCATGGCAAGAAGTATGCTTTCTGTTCCGCCCGAGGTCACCGTGCCGCAGATTGGATCATCAGTCTTTTTTGAGGACAGCATGGAGGCTGTCATTTCAATAATTTCCGCTTCAAACTTGGACGCACTGGGCCAGAGATCAGAGTGTAAAGGATTGGTTTGAGATGTGATGGCATAGACCTTGTTTAAAAACTCAATATGGTCCTTATTGCCATGGTAAACTGCTCCGGACACATAACCATCTTTCCATTTATCTTCTTCCCTGGTATTCATTTCAAGGATCTGGTCAAGAATTTCATCTCTTTTAATTGGTGTTCGGGGAAGATGGGTGTGGGATTGAAAAGTATCTTTATAGGGCTTTAAAGAGGTTTCAAGATCTTTGACAACCATATTGATTTCATTGTCGATCTTGTTTTTCACATAGGGTATTTTTTTTAAATGCTTTTCAAAAAAGCAGGCAAATTTCTGGGGAATGAGATTAAATAGTTTTTCAATCATTTTTATTTGTTTAACCTTTTATATATTTTTTTGTTCTGCTTATAAATGGCCTGAAATTGTTCAAATAATTTTTTATAGACATTATGATTTTCTGGATCAGGTTTAAAAATTGCGTCAAATTCCGTTCTTTCAGGGATTTCATCAAATTTAATATATCCCAGGGCAACAGATCCAAGAAGCCCTGCCCCCCTGGCATTGGCCAGTATGGGATCCTTGACCCTTCTGATGGTCCGGTTCATGATATCTGCATGAATCTGGCACCAGAGATCAGATTTGGCACCCCCGCCAATGATGTTAATATTTTTCATTTTCTGTTTAATCAGTTTTTCAACATATTTCAGCAGCCATTTACCATTAAAGGCAACCCCTTCAAACACAGCTCTGACCATTTGGGCCCTTGTTGTAGTTAAAGACATGTTGTGAAATCCCGATCTTATATAGCAGTCATCAACGGGGGATCTTTCTCCGTTCAGCCAGGGCGTGAATATGAGGTTGTCACACCCTGGCGGAATTTTTGCCGCCATTATGTTAAATGCCTTGTGCACATCTTTAACTCTTATGGCAGGTGTCAGCTCATCTTCCGGATAAATGATATTGTCCCTTAAAAAGTTCAGGGCTTGTCCTGCAATATCCTGCTCATTGACCAGAAGATATTTGCCGGGAATGGCAGCGGGCAGAGCCCCCATATTATGAAAAAGATCTGTTTTTTTGTAGGGCAGGTGACACAAAAGCCATCCTGAAGTACCCACGTAAAGATGGCCGGCAAAATCATCAATGGCACCGGAACCAATGGCAGCTGAATGAATATCAGGTGTTCCCATGACCACCCGGGTGGATTCGCTGAGACCCAGTTCCCGGGCAATTTCCTTTTTAACAGGACCTATGATATCTGTGGCCTGTTTCAATTCAGGCAGTTTTTCTTTTGAAATACCGGCCATTTTTATCAGGTCATCGTGATAGCAGATATTGTTAATGTCCCTGTTGTCTGTAACCCAGTGCAGGGTAATGGATTCATTGGAAGCATAAAACTTTCCCGTGAGTTTCAGGTTTAAATAATCCTTTGGTTCCAAAAATTTATAGGTATTTTTATAGATATCAGGAAATGTTTTTTTAATGAAAAGGATGTGGGCAATGGGGTCTTTACCAGATCGAAGAGGGATACCACCTGTAAGCTTCAGCCATTTATAAAGCTTTGAAATACCATACCCTTCAATTTTAATAAGACCATTGGTGATTTTTTTTACATGGGCAGCGCCTCTTGCATCCATCCAGGTGATGGCATTCATAAGATGGTTCCCTCTCTTATCCACAGCCACAGTACCAGACCACTGCCCTGTACAGCAGATGGCCAGGATATTTTTTACAGGGACAAGATTTTTGGATAAAAGCCTTTTGGCTGCCTTGACAATGGCTCTCCACCAGTCATCCGGGTCCTCTTCAACCCCTCCCTGGGCTAAAAAAATGGTGTCAGTCTTTTCAAATTCATGCTCAAGAACATCTCCAAGCATAGAGACAAGGGCAACTTTTGGGCCTGAGGTACCCAGATCAATGGCAAGAATATACTTAGTATCTGAAGACATGAACCCCCCTTTTTACAGATTTTTTGTATTTGCGGCGGACTTCTCAAATAATATACAATAGCTACCAAAAAAATGTGGGATAGGCAACTGTGAAGACAAAGACAATCACACTGGCCTGAAAAAGAAGGTCCTGTCCCAAGTTATCTGTTAATGCTGTTTGATTTAACATTTGAGTGTTTCTCCTTTTTTGATTTTGCCGTATCAACCTGACAATAAATATTTTCAATGGTGATTCTGTATAGGAATGATTTGTCCGTTTGATTATGATTGGCCAAACATAATTGAATATTTCTTTACACAAATTAAAAACACTGATATTGAGATATAATCGAAACCCAACTACTATGGAAAGGAGTAAATCCATGGTTGAATATGCCCTTGTATCAGGACAGAGTATTCAAATCCTAATGGGAACCGCTTTGGCTCCATTAACAAAGCTTTATGCAAAAGTAGGTTTAAGCCTATCAGTTGCTGAAACCGGTTTTGTCACGCTTATTTTAGTAGGGTTAATCATTGTGTCGTTATATCATCTCTTAGCCACAAAAAGATAGTTGAAGAAAAACACGGCCCGCACTTAACTTTTGCAAATAAATTAACCTGATCGCAAATAAAAAAGGATGCTTTGTGAAATCTACAGCCCTTGAGGTGAATTTATCCGATACAAAAATCGATGTTATCATTGACCCAAAATATCAGGTTTTTCTGGATATTTTTTCATCCTATGTCGGGATTTTAAACAGGATGAACATTTTTCTAAAAGAGTTGTCCCACCCCTACAAAAACTGGGAATTTATCGTCTCCGAAGCCAGGCATTTTACCCTTCAATATTATTATTTGTACAAGGTTCATCCAAAAGGCGATAAAGCCCTGGATCTTTTTGTTGATATTTTTCTGGAATCTTTTGAGTCAGATTCAAGCTTAAAGATAAAAACAGGTGCAGCTGATAATTTAATGTTGTTTTTACAGGTAATTGTCAAAGAATCTGAGCATGAGCTAGTCAGGTTCCTGCCCGTTATTGAAAAAGCGCTACAAAAAATTGAATCCTATGAAGACAACGACTTTTATTGTTTTGTCAGATCCTATTACCAGCCGGATAAAATTGCAAAAAACCTGTTAAACTGCATTAAGGATGATGAAGCGATTTTTAAATCGTTAAACCGGTTCCTGATAAAATTTTATGATTCTTCCTTTGATTACTGGCTGAAACAAGAGGACCCCATGTCCTGGATTGGTCAGAGTATTGATGTAAATCAACTTGATGACAGGGTACAGAATATATTAAAAGATGTATCCCATAAAAATATTTTAAAGTGGCGAAAAAACCTTGAAGCTATTATTCAAACCCTGGATCAAGAGCCACGCCATGTAACACAAAAATTAACAAATCTTGTAAGCTTTCAGGATTTTGTCAGCCGGATCTGGGCAGTGCCTCAAAAAATAATGATGGAAAATGGTGATGATATAAAAGGCTTCCACTTAAAACTGACTTTTCTTTTTTATATTATTCATATTCCCGGACTTTCTACTATCCATGTTCAGGCCCTGCGGGATATTAACACCACCCTCACCCACCTTATCGGTGATGAAGATTTTAAAAAAGATATTAATATCGTCAACCAGGCATTTTCGCTGCTCAAAGAGCATAAGGGCAAATACCCTGAAACAGTTCTGGATTGCATACATAAAATCGGGGAGTCGGTTTATAAAACCTCTAAAAATGAACTAATCAATCATTTTATAGACAGGGCCGTTGATCACGGGTTTCAGTTTCCAATGGTTGAGGGGACAGGTGAAGACTTTCAGATAAAGAACAATACAGCCCATGTTAAAAATATCCGGGTATTCCTGGACCTGATCGGTCAGCATCCCAAAAAGTCGAGAAGGCTTTTATCTGCTTTGATCATCTCTTTGGCTATCGGTGGTGTCTTTATTAAAGATACAGATTTGTTCCCAAGGGATATTACAAAATTTTTAAACTCAGATATTGCACCGGTTTTTAATCTGGTAAAGCAGATGTCTCGATTATTACCGGCCTTTTTCAATGAAATCGGGGCAGAGGGACAACTCCGGGATATTTCCACCCACCTGGATGAATCCTGCCAGCGAAAAGACAGGTTAATTCATTTTTTAAGGAAGCAATGCCATGTTGAAAGCTCAAGCCGGATCGTAGATTTTATCCGAGAAGTGATTCTCTTCTGGAAGACGGGGAACAAAAAAAAGCTCAGGCCCTACATTTCTCAATCCATTTATAGTGAGCTTGAAGCTTCAGGCCCATTTATTGACGGGCCCAAAATTATTCTCAATTCCATAGAATCAAAGGGCATATCCCTTCCAAAAGACTATCTGATCTATACCCAGGCGGCTGTAAATAATTTAATTGACAGCGTAGATGGGGTGGCAGATCTGGACCGGTCAAGGATGAAAATGATCTTTGAATTCTACAGGCTCTTAAACCAGAAATACGGGATTGATAACCTGGAATTGAAAAAATATCTGTCTTTGTTTAATTGTGAAAACCTGCCAGATACGGGCAAACTTCTTTTAGCACTTGAAGAAAAAAATCTGGAAAATAAAATCCTCTCTCTTATTGCCTACATGAATGAGCTTAAAGAAATTATTCTTTCAGACAAAATTTATGAGGCCAATGAAGCCATTTATCATAAACGTCATTTTGCCGTTGATATTCCTTCCATGTACGGAAGTTACAATGAAGCAAAATTTGATGCCCTGGGCTTAACCCTTAGAGTTGAAAATATCCTGAACGTGTTATTTGAAGAATTGATCAACAGCATTGATCTTCAGGTGATCACCAAATCTACGTTTGAACGGATTTACGATATCCTGAACCTGTTCAGGATGGCTTTGGATCTGGATGGAATTTCATCCAATCAGCTGGATGTCCAGATGGATTTTTTAAAATTTTCCATGGGCATCAGAACCTGTTCATTTACCCAGTACCTGGATATTTTTAAGGGGTTTATAAGGGCGGTTGCCGATATCATTAATGATCATTTCAATAATATCCATTCCAGCAATTTATCCCAGATAGAAGCCAGGATAGGAAAGAAAAAGGTTCTTAAAAAATATCTGCCCAACGGGTCTGAAAAGCAGCAATCTAAACTGGACCAGAGGGTTGCCGAGATCTTTTTCAGGGATCGGATTGCAACCTCCCTTGGACTTCAGCAGATGGATGTCTTCTTAAACAGGATATTACACACCCTGTTTCAACAGTCTGAAAAGCTGTCGCAAATCCATTTAAGCCGACTGTTAAATTATGATCCCAAATGCTCTGTCATTGAAGTCGGCAGTTCAGATCCCATTGGCAATAATATTATATTCTTAGGGAATAAAGGATTAAACCTGATCAAATTAAAAAAAATAGGCGCGGCTGTTCCGGAAGGATTTATTATTACCACTGAAGTCTTTAAATGTCGTGAAATCATCAATAATTACAAGCCGGCCAACATCAATTTCAAGCAGTCCGTGGCAAATATGGTGGCCAACCTGGAAAAACGGACCGGCAAAAACTTTGGTGATCCTGAAAACCCCTTGCTGTTGTCAGTCAGGAGCGGTTCTTCCATTTCACAGCCAGGCATGCTGGATTCATTTTTAAATGTGGGGATTAATGAGGAAATCGCGGCAAGCATTGCAAAGATAAGCAATAATCCATGGTTTGCCTGGGACTGCTATCGCAGGTTCATTCAAGGATATGGGATGGCTTTTGGAATTAAAAGAGATGCGTTTGACCATATCATTTATTCAAAAAAACAAGGGTATAATGTTGAATTCAAACGATATTTCTCCGGTGACCAGATGAAGACCGTTGCCCTTGCCTATAAACAATTGTTACTTGATACCGGGATTGATTTGATAGAATCTCCCATAGACCAGTTATTTCTGGCCATTGATCAGGTTTTTTCCTCCTGGGAGTCCAAAAGGGGAAAGGATTACAGACGGATTATGGGTATATCAGAGGATTGGGGCACTGCTGTTACGATTCAATCCATGGTGTTTGGAAACCTGTCCAGGCAGTCGGGATCAGGTGTGGTGTTCAGCCATAGCCCAAAGCTTCCGGGCGATACGATACGGCTTTGGGGAGATTTTACCATTGGCAACCAGGGAGAAGATGTTGTATCAGGGCTTGTAAAAACCCTTCCCATTTCAGAAATCCAGCGGGAATTGGAAGAACGGGATTCAAAAATAAGCCTTGAAGAAAGCTTCCCTGATATATATTTGCAATTGATAAAAATAATGCATCGCCTGGTTTATGGAGAAGGATGGAATCCCCAGGAAATCGAGTTCACCTTTGAAGGTGAAACCAAAAAAAATCTTTTTATCCTTCAGGCAAGGGAAATGTCCCTGAGGGACAGAAAAAAGATTGTAGATTTTGATGTGAGCCCAAAAATCCTTGACAAGGCATATCTGGGTCAGGGGATCGGTGTCAGCGGTGGCGCAATGAGTGGCAGAATCGTTTTTACTTTGGAAGAAATTGACGTCTTCAGAAAGAAAGATCCTGATACCCCATTAATTGTATTGAGGAATGATACGGTTCCCGATGATATCCTGGAGATTGATGCAGCAGATGGAATTCTGACTGCAAAGGGGGGGCTCACTTCCCATGCTGCTGTGGTGGCATACAATCTTAATAAAACCTGTGTTGTGGGCTGTGAAAATCTTGTTTGCAATGAACACAAAAAAAAGTGTATGCTCAATGGGGTTAAAATGATCACGGGTGATTATATCAGTATTAACGGTCAAAAAGGATCCGTGTACAAAGGCGCAATAAAAATCAATTAAATAAAAAAGATTCAAAGGGGAATAGATGAATACAAAAGATTCTATAACACTTGGAATTAACGGACTTGGGAGAATAGGAAAGCTGTCTTTGTGGCATCATGCCGGCAGAAAGTATTTTGATACGATTGTGATCAATGTAGGCCGGGAAGTAGGAACGTCATTTCAAGACATTATACATTATTTAGAAAGAGATACAACTTATGGACGTTTGGAAGCGTTTCTTAAGGGATATCAGGCAAAGTCGGTTATCAGCAATGTGGATGAAGCTGCGGGTTCTTTGAATGTAAATGGTGTAAAAGTAAAGATATTAAGAGATCACAGAAATCCAAAAGATATTGAATGGGCAAGGCATAATGCAAAAATTGTAGTGGATACAACAGGCCGGTTTCTGGATCCTTCCCTTGGAGCGGATGCTTCAAAAGGCTCTATCAGGGGTCATATTGAAGCAGGCGCCCAAAAAGTGATTGCTTCGGCTCCCTTTAAACTCAACAAGGGGGCGGCAATGCCCGAAGATGCAGTGACAACCGTCATGGGGATCAATGATGGAGACTATGATCCAATAAAGCATAATATTATTTCCAATGCATCCTGCACAACCACATGCCTGTCCCATATGATCAAGCCTTTAATCGATTATTTTGGTATTGAGAGAATCCTTTCTGCATCCATGGCAACCGTGCATGCTGCCACAGGATCACAGCAGGTACTGGACCGGCTGCCGAAAGAAGGTGCCAGGGATTTAAGAAAAAGCAGGTCCATCATGAATAACATTATCCTGACCACAACCGGAGCTGCAAAAGCATTACAGCTGGTTATTCCGGAAATGGCAACCATTGGATTTATTGCAGAGTCCGTCCGCATCCCCACAGCCACTGGATCTTTGATTATTCTGGTGATGAATTTTCAGGAAGAGCTCAATAAAAAGCCGATTCGAAGGGACATGATCAACTTAATTTATGAAAATGCCGCAAAATCCAATACAAACGGATATCTGCTGTATTCGGACAAACAGAATGTCTCCTCTGATATTATCGGAACACCAAGAGCTGCAACTGTTATTGAAGGTCATGAAACCCATACCCGTACCGGGGCCATCAACATCAATCTTGAGCATGTACGCGGAATTGACAAAAATATTCTGGATATGATCAAAGATCAGGTTACCAGCATCCAGGTTACCCAGGCTGTTATTTATGGCTGGTATGACAATGAAATGGCAAGTTATGTCAATATGCTGGGTGACAGGATCGTATCCATTGCAGAAGCCATGCATTAGATTGTCACCCACGCATTTTATTATTGTTGTCCTTTATTCTATTCCGCCCTTGACCCGGGGTGAGTTATGAAAGGTATGAAATTTCAGATATACTTCGAACAGGGGAATAGAATCCTGATTTGATCATCTTTTCAAGATACATATCGGCCTGACTTAAATTAATTGCTCCGTCCATCACAGAGGTTTTTAATATGCCGATAGTTCCTGTAAACGGGACATGCGAATGACTGCATTGCTGTCTTGCTGCACGATCATCCGTTACCACAATTCCTCCAGATATTTTTGCAGCGGCAATGCATGATGCTTCACCCTTGCCTAAATGGGCAATCAGATTGGAATATAATTTTCTGGCCTGATCAGATAAAGGAATAAGTGTGAATGTTTCATTGCTGAGTAATATTTCAAGCTTTTGCAGTGAAGGATATTTAATAAATCCGGCGCATATTTCATCATATACTTCCCACGTAATAAATCCTTGCTTGCGATATCTTGTTTTTAAAAGAGAATCCGCGCCGGAGAATAAAAAATTGCTGAGGGATACTGTATCAAAATACCATCCTTTTTCAGGCATTTTTTATATCACTTTCCTGAAAGGAATTATTTTGTAAAATATCGTGTTCTTCAAGCCAGGTTCTGATATCCCATACATCCATTCCCATTTTTTCAGCCAGCTTTCCAAGGCTGATATATCCTCCTTGAAATGCTGCAATCGCCTGTTTCTGTTCCTGGTTAAGACCAAGAAGCTCAAGCTGATAGCATGAAAAAACTGCCTGTCTTATAAGCTCTCCAACAGAGGTTTCTCTTTTCTTTGACAGCAGTTTCAGCCCTTTGGCAATTTCCGGCTTTACTTTAATATGTAAAGTAGCGTTTTGCATTTTATACCTCTTGCGTTATATATGGCCAAATTCAGGTATATTGTAATCTTTAATAAATTATTTGTCAAAGACTTAAAACCTAAATGTTAAGAAAAACAGGTTGCCAAAATGGCACCAATAAGATATGCTTTCTAAGCTTATTGATAATAAAATATGGAGATTAGAATGAAATCTGAAACTAAAACAGCTCGTGTCTCTGCCCGTGTCTCACCAAGTATCTATGACACATTGGCTGAAGCATCAGAAATCATGGGTGCTACTTTAAACCAATTTCTGGTACAGGCTGCTCTTGAAAAAGCGCATGCTATCATTGAATATGAGAATAAAATCAAATTAAACAAACAATCTACTGAACACCTATTTGAAATAATAGAAAATCCTCCAAAGCTAAATCCCAAATTGGCAAAGGCTATGAAACAATACAGAAAGGATCTGTAATGTTTAAAATTGTTCTGTTGGATAAATCCCACAACAGAAATCAATTTGACTGTAAAAATACAGTATTAAATGGTTTTCTGAAAAAGACTGCCATGCAACATATAACCAAAGGTATGTCTCGCACCTTCGTACTAATCAATGACGTAAGCCCAAAAGAAATTATTGGATTCTATACCTTATCAATTTGTGAAGTTGAATCAGAACACTTACCAGCTACAATTTCGAAAAAATATCCAGGCCATGTCCCTGCTGTAAAATTAGCAAGGCTTGCGATTTTAAAAACCCACCAACACATGGGATATGGTAATTACTTGATATCCAGTGCTGTTAATAAAGTCATCCTCATATCTGAAAACGTTGGTGTTATTGGTTTTTTTGTTGACGCTAAAGATGAATATGCGAAAGAATATTATCAACAATACGGATTTATCTCTCTTACTGGGAATCCTCTGACTTTATTTCTCCCGATCCAAACCCTGATTCAATATAAGCTGCCATAACATTTCTGATTTCAGACAATGGTTTTATATTCTAGTCTATATCGTATCCATTGCAGAAGCCATGCATTAGATTGTCACCCACGCATTTTATTAAGGGCCACAGGGCCACAACCCTTTTGGCGCTTGATCTTAAAATTTTTCGTTTAACCCTGCTGGGTATTCCCATACTGCTTTGTACAGGATTCAGTGAAATACTGTCCAAATGAAAACTGATGATCAATTTTGTATAAAAATCAGGCAAATTGTGCTTGGTAAATGACCGGTCGAAATTTTGGTGGAGGAACTGGCTTATCTTCAGCATTGGCAGCCGCAATCCACAAAATTTTTGCCTTTTGAACCTCTTGCAGCGCCTCATCAGGAGTATCACCGAAAGCTGAACATGCCTTAAGGTCTGGGATATCAGCAATGTATCCATCATCATCTTCTGAATAAAAAATATTTATGTGATAGTCACGCATTATTCTTTTTCCTCCAATATAAGGTCATGTTTCTCAACAAGTTTTAAAAATTGACGTATCTGATACGGTTTTGCCTGTCCTTTTATCTTTTGCAGGTTAACAAGTTCTGGGATGTCTTGTCGAGTGAAAATATGATGACTACCATCTGTTCTCGAAAGAGTGAAACCGAATCCCTCAACAAGATTCACCATATCAGAAAATCTAATGTTTTTTGAACCGGCAAGTATTTTTTGAAGTATTTTTTTCCTGTTCATTAAGATTAATCCTTTTGGAACCGAAAAATGAACGATTTAGCATAAACATCTACTCGATCACCTTATACCCCCAAGCCATAAAACTACCAAAATGTGTTTCATATTCTGACCAATCTGAATAAAAAACACAATAGTCTATATTGTGGTACAAGACAAATTAAATTTCAAAAATAAGTTATATATGGCCAAATTCAGGTATATTGTAATTTTTAATAAATTATTTGTCAAAGACTTAAAACCTAAACCTTTTCTCGCTCTCCGGCAAAGCCTTTTCAGAACGTTTTTTCTCAGTGATATCTGTCGCGATATGTATGATTCTTTTAAGTTTGTAATAATCATCTTATTTTTTCAGTATTTCAACACCAACCCGGTTGAAAGGGTATTGGTGTTGTTGATAGAAAGAAGGATCATTTTTTTTAATGTCTATCATATTGTTGTGCAACGGTATGTCCGGCCTTTTTAGAACTAAAAATAACAAAATATCAAAAAAGTGGTGCTAAAAAATTGCAAATATATCAAAAAAGTGGTAGCTAAAAAAAACAAACTGATTCATAAGATTCACATTGCCATGAGGGCAGAACTGCCATTTACAGCCTTCATAAAAGAAAACAGATTTAAACTTTTCATGTTTGACGTAGGGCTGCTGAATGCTATGGCTGATCTTCCTGCAAAAGCAATCCTTGAATATAGTTTTGGAACATACAAAGGATATATTGCAGAAAATTTTGTTGCCCAGGAATTGATCTGTAAAGGTTTAGGCCCGCTTTTTTCATGGCAGGAAAATAAGAGTGAAATTGAATTTATTATTGAATCTGAAGGAAGAATTCTCCCTGTGGAAGTTAAATCAGGCTGGGTAACACAAGCAAAAAGCCTTAAAGTATTTGCTGAAAAGTATCATCCTGAATTCAGAACAATCATGAGCGCAAAAAATTTAACCATTGACCCTGCTAACAAGGTACATAATTACCCTGTTTATCTTGCTTCCCATTTTCCTGTGTACTAAGCGATTCCTTCTTTGTTTTATAAATAAACCTTCTAAAAAAATATATTTCGAGTACCTATTTATTCATTCTTTTGTTTAGCAAACGGTTCATAATAAAGAATATTGTCTTTTGGTATTAAAAGAAAATCAATTGCTGAATCTGAATAGTCATCACCTTTTATTATATTGAATAATTTTATGTATTTTCCACCGTAATTTTCAATGAAGTCAGAAAATCTTTTATACTCCATTAAATTGACTTCACCTTTTAAACGATCACCATTTTTTAATACCATTCCCACCTTTATTTGATTCATTCCCATGATATATCACTCCCGAAATTAAAAATTAATCTTGATCTTTCTTGCTTTTTGTAGACACAAAGTCATGCTATCTTTTCGTATGTTTTCTGATTATATCTATACTCAAAATCCCATGGGCTTACAAGCCCAAATAAGAATGTTTCCTTTTGCGGTTATAAAATATTTCAAAATAAAGGCATGCTTTTTGCATCACTTTAAATATAAAAGCAAAATATTGAGTTTTTTTAAAAAACCTCAACCACTAAGAGAGAAGCAATGAAAAAATTATTTAAATTCTTTAAAGAAGAGGATGGAGCAACCGCAGTGGAATACAGCATAATTGCAGCGGCCATCGCTGCTGTTATTGTTGTTATCGTTACTGTGGTTGGCAATAAGACCAAGAATAATTTTGGAACTGTGAATAGTATATGGTGATTAAAAGTTACGATTTTCAAGCAGCCGACTTACTCATTTAACTTATCTTATAACTTGGAGATGCATTGACAAAATTTGTAATACCATGGGACAAAATTTGTAAAAAAAGTATTTCTTAAAAATTTTAACTGTCTTGACAAAAGGCAAAAAGACATTTACTGTTCTTTGTATAATACCTTGTTTTGGGATAAAAGAGCTTGTTTGACTTCAACCGTTATGTGAGCTAAACAAAAAACATTAATTAACATTTCAATTCAATGAAATGGCGATTGAAAAAATGAAACCAAAAAAAATTATAAAAAATCAAAATGGTGCAGTGATAGTAGAATTTGCAATCGTCGCACTTTTATTAATTCTGTTGGCCATTGGAGCTATTGAATTCGGCCTGCTTTTGTATAATTCTCAGGTCATCGTGAATGCAAGCAGGGAAGGAGCGCGTGCAGGGATAACCCGAAAAGTGGATTCAAATATAGCTTATCCTGATACAGGAGGTGTCGAATACGTGGTCAGAAAGTATTGTGAGAATCGCCTAATAGATTTTGGAGGCAGCACGCCACCTACAGTTGGATATCCAGATCTTCGTAATATAGGCAAATCCTTCGGAGAGGCTTTTTCTGTTGAGGTTCAGTACAATTATAAATTTTTGGTTCCTGCCATATTGGGTCTTGGCACAATAAAAACACTGACGCGGCGGACAGTGATGAGAATGGAACAAATTCTTCCGTCTTAATGCAAATTTAATTAAAACAAACAAATATAAATGATGAAACCGACACTAAATTTAAACGACGAGGACGGAGCAGCTATTGTAGAGTTCGCGCTTATTCTACCATTATTTCTAGCGCTGCTTTTTGGGATTATAGAATTTAGTTTGCTTCTATATAATCAACATGTGATTACCAACGCCTGCAGAGAAGGTGCACGGGCGGGAATAGTTATGAGGGATCCAAGGGTATCTGATGCCCAAATTAAAGACGTTATTGATAAATACGCTGATAAATATCTTGTTACCTTTGGGACGTCCTCCTCTTGGATTCCCGGAGATCCCTTTATAGATCCTCCAGATCCCTTTATAGATCCTCCAGGGGTCAGAACCGGAATACAGCCTGGATCCCCCCTCACTGTTACCATAACTTTTGATTACGATTTTTTAGTTCTTCCAAAGTTGAAATTTGGCCCGATTGACTCAAAATTAAGAGCCAAAACAATAATGAAAATGGAGTAAACACATATTTATTGCGAGGTGCAAATGGAAATTAATGATATACTTATGTCTAAATTGAAAGACCAGCGAGGTGTAGTAGCGGTTGTGGTTGCCATTGTAATGGTAGTGCTGCTAAGCTTTGTTGCTCTTGCAGTAGATGTTGGATATATGTTTACAACAAAAAATGAGCTTCAAAATGTAGCTGATTCATCAGCACTCGCAGCAACTGGATTGCTTGGCGAGATTTATACCGGAATGTCTTACAGCCAGCAACAAAGTTATAATATAACCACTGACAACCATTATGACGATGCGATATTTTCAGGCACCGATATCAATGCCAATGACAAATTATCCATTGAGCAAATGGCCTACGAAACAGCACATGAGAATAAAGCGGCAGGGATCGGTATCGAAGTCTTTCCTGGTACAGGGGATGTCCAGATAGGAAAATGGGATCAAAATGCAGATCCACCTTTTATTGAGACTCCGAACCAACCCAATGCCGTGCAGGTTATAGCTCGTAGAGATGATACTCAAAATTTAAAGATTGGAACCTTTTTTGCGCGAATCTTCGGAATCGATGATGTGGCTGTATCAGCGATAGCCGTTGCCGCCCTGACTGGACAAGGCTCGGCTGGGGAAGGTGAAATTGAACTTCCTATAGGAATTTCTTTAAGATGGTTTGAGCTTAATGCTGATGAGGAAGGGAACTATTGTGGCAAGCGCATCCAATTCAGCCCTTCGACCGAACCAACCGCATGCGCGGGGTGGAATACATGGGACAATTCGCCAAGTAACGATAGCAAGGAAAGGAATATTCTTGATAATTTGAACGGCATAGATCCCGATACTGATTATGATAATCCAGATATAACTGTTAACAATATAAGTTTTGACTTTCTCAATGGAGATCTTAGTCAAAATACATTTTATGCTTTGCAGACATTGTTTCAGATTAAAGGATATGATGTAACCCCTGATCCGGATGGAGACGATGGGCCTTTAGAGGGAAAACCTGCAGCCGGGGTTGATGATGCCACTGGGAATCCGATACCCTGTAGTGGTTTAGGAGGTTGGGATGCCACAATTGTGGCCTCCGAAGGCCAACCTAATATACAATTGGATAGCAAATTGGATCCAAGTCTATATCCTGATGGCACTCAGAGATATGAGCATCGGTGGGCAACCACTGTTGTTGTTTACGACGGTGATTGCACCCCTAGTGGTGAACAGCCAATTGTAGGATTTGTTGAGATCGAGTTAGAATATGTTGGAGATGCCTCCGATAAAGCGATTTATGGAAAGATTCTGTGCGATTATGTTGAAGGCCCTTCCATTGGCGGTGGAGGTAGCTTCGGAAAATATGGAAGCATCCCGAATTTGGTGAGATAGTTCTCTACCCAAAGATAGATATTAGAACGGCGATCAAATGCAATGCTGCAACTATAATGTGGTTAAATTTTCATCGTTGCATTTTATAAAAAACCATATCCAGGGTATTCACTAATCGTGGCAGGTTCGGATCAGTTTTAGGTTATCCCCTTCAACCTGAAAAAGTTCAAGAGATTTGGAAGGTTCGCTATATGAATCAAACGATGTGGGATAGATAACCATTTTTTTAAAAGTATTCTTTTGAAGATAAGCGATCAGCTCTTTCCTTGAGTTAACAGTTGAAGAAGTTAACGCCTCCATCGCCATAATAGCTGTATCATAGGCAATAGCTTCCGTCTCTTGACTCATTTGCTCAGATAGCAACTGTTCTTTTGTCCAATCCCAGTTTATTGGCAATCTGGCTGTACTTTAAATAATCTTGTGTAAAATAATTTCTAATCTGAACATAAGTTTCATAATCAATCATTTTACACCTCCCAAAAGATCTGACAGGCTCATCATCTGACCTGAACGGCAGTTATTATTCCCGGGTTCAAGACTGATAACCTGATATATCGGCTTTTGCCAGGCAATCAAACTGTTTTTGACCAAACCTGTTCTTGCTTCTCTCAAACTCTGAACATCCATATCCAGTTTTCTTATAATGGATTTATCAGAGTAATAACTCAAACCTCTGGCATCAGATACACATACCAGGAACAAGTACAAAGCAGACTGTGCATGAGTACATGATTCTATATACCTGTTTCTAACCAGTCGGTGATCGACCCAACTGAAACTTGTGGGTGTTTTGCGGATTATTTGTTTTAAAATCGGTTCTTTTGCAATCATTTGTCCCTCCTCGTTTTTTGGTTTTATAAAACAAAATTTCCTGCCCGGATTGTTGCATACGAAGGAGGGTCTTTGCGATGTCATCTTGTAACACAGAACCGGTTAAATTGGATAGTAGTCCAATACATACGTGATCGGTTATATCAGCCTGGAATTATTCATCATTTAGCATGACTACATATTCAAGTGAGGTTGGCCGATGATGTCTGTTAGGGCAGAATAGTAGTTACTGGAGTATTTCGATATTACTCCGGCAATTAAATATATGAATCAAGCTGCATAGGAAATTTTCGGGTGCTTGAAGTAATTTTTTACCCGGCCCGGCATCTTTTGCAGCTTCCGCAAATGGGACAAGGTCTTTTTTGCCAATTGTTCTTTTGTTCTGGCAGGAACTTTACTGTGAACACCGATTTTTACGTGTGACCTTCAGGTTAAATCACAATTGAGATACTCGTCCGGGTTCAGTTCAGGGGAATAGGATGGTAAAAAGAAAATCTCTATTTCGGTTTTATGGTCTTTTAGCCAGTCCTTAACCATGTGGCTGTGATGAACCCTGAGATTATCCAATATCAGAAATATTTTTTGGTCAGAGTCTTTGATAAGCCGCTTCATAAATTGGATCAATGTTTGGGAATTCATTTTGTCTTTATAGATCATAAACCGGACCTTGCCCTGGTTGGTCACGGTTGAAATTAAATTTACACGTTGGCATCTTGGATGTATTTTTATGGCTGGCGTTTCTCCTCGGGGGGCATAACTTCTGCCATGATAGCTGTCATTGCAAAGGCCTGTCTCATCGCCCCAGTGGATCTCAGCATTTTCTTTTTTTGATTTCATGGCAATAGCTGGGTATTCATCTTTTAACCAGCCTGATATTGCCTTTGGGTTTTGTTTATAGGCTTTGCGCAAAGGTTTTTGCGGGGTGTAATTCCATCTTTTTAAATATTCGCCCACCGTTCGTATGGGCATTTTGATTGAAAAAAGTTCCCTTATGAGTTGCTGAACGGCAACCCTTGTCCATAACGCAAAGGGAAATTTTAATTGATCAGGGCATTTGTCAACGATTGCCTTCTGGATTTCATGCTCCTGAACTGCGGTTAACGTCCTGCAGCTGCCGGAAGGCCTTCCCCGCTTTTTAATCTTGATGGCTTTTTTACCGCCTCGCTGGTAGGCTTTATACCATGCGCAGATCGTTGTGGGCTGAACATGAACAATTTCAGCTATCGTTTTATATGTTTTTCCTGATTCCTTGAGACGGATTGCCATCTCCCGGAGTTCCTGCTGGGCCTGTGTACTTAGTTTTCTTGCATCTCGTTTTTCCATGGGGAAGAGTATAACATATTAAGGAATAGATTGCGAGTATTTTTTTGCCGGGTTAATATCCTGGAAATTGATGCAGTAGGTCAAGTGAAAATCCCACGATAAAACTCTGGATCACGGCAGATGATAGAAAGATCCCCGTAAGAATAAAGGTAAAAGTTTTTATTGGAAGCGTTATCTTTGATCTTGTTTCAGTGAATTGACTTTTTAGAGATCAAGCTGGATCGTGATGGCCTGACCCCAGAAAAAAAGCTCTGGTTTTGCTGTAATTGGCTGCTATCTTAAGTTTGCTATTTTCAATCAAGGCATAAAGTGTTGGAACAACAACCAGGGTCAATATCGTTGCAATCATCAGCCCGAAAATTACCACAATTGCCATGGATCTCCACCATTGGCTGGATTCACTGGCCATTGAAAATGCCATGACATGAAAATCATAGCTGATGCCCGTGACCATGGGCAAAAGACCCAGGATGGTTGTAACGGCCGTTAAAATAACCGGCCTCAACCGGGTGGCACCGGCTGAAACAACAGCATCCCGGATGCTCATTCCATTGTCCCGAAGCTTATTGGTATAATCGATGAGAACAATGGCATTGTTGACAACAACACCGGCAAGGGAGATGATACCCACCCCGGTCATGATGATACCAAAGGGAGAGTTGATCACTGCAAGACCCCAGAAGGCTCCTCCTAAAGAGAGAACAACGGATGTGAGGATGATGGCCGGCTGGATGACAGAGTTGAACAGGGTCACCAGGATGAGAAAAATTAAAAACAGGGCTATGAGAAAGGCTTTTGATAAAAATTCTTCTGATTCTTTCTGGCTTTCGTCCTCACCTGTAAATTTGTATTTATAGCCTGCCGGCAGCTCAATATCCTTGAGTATTTCCTGGGCCTGCATCCTGGCAATAGTTCCAGTGGTTTTGGTTTGATCCACATTTGCCTTGATCGTGACGACACGCTCATGGTTCTTTCGGACAATATCTCCTATGGTTCCTGCGTATTCGATACTGGCAAGGGTAGTCAAAGGAACAATTTGTCCCATGGCCGTTGGGATCATGAGTTTATGAAGGACATCTGCCACCTGCCGGTCAGATTCAGCAAGCTTTACCACGATGTCATAATCTTCATCTCCTTCATAATAGGTTGAGACATCAAGCCCGTTATAGGCTGTTTTTAATGCATTGCCAATGGCGCTGGTGGTCAGGCCGAACAGGGCTGTTTTCTGACGGTCAATTTTAACCTGTACACTGGGAACTCCTCCCTGGTAATCATCCCGGACATCTTTTACATGGGGAATATTCTCAACTACTTTTATTATTTTTTCAGCGATTTTGCTCAAGATTTCAAAATTATCCCCTGAAATCTCAATATTGATGGGAGGGCCTGTGGGAGGGCCTTCCTGCTGCTGATCAACTGTTATCTTTACACCGGCAATATTCTTTACCCGGTTTCTTAATTCTTCCAGATCCTCTTTGGTTGGGGATTTTCTGTGTTCAAACTCAATAAACTGGATACCGATATGGTTGGGAAGGTTGTTGTCAAAAATTGATCCACTGGCATTTTGAACCACTTTTGTATAAATATGTTCGATATTATTGATATTACCCGGGGCCATGAATTTTGTGCCATCTGAATTTTCATGCTCCTGAAATTTCATGGCATCTGCATAGTCAGTTGTCTTGTTTCCTGTAATGGCTATTTCAACTCTTTTAACGGTTCTGTCAATATAATCAAGATCTGCGCCTTCAGGGGGATCAATATTAATATAGGCTGATACCGGATCAATGGGCGGAAAAAATTCAACAGGTTTTTCAATGCCGATTTTTAAAAACCAGACCTGGATAAGAATCACCAAAACTGCAAAAGATGCGATCAATACGGTGAATTTATGGTCAAGGGCTTTGTTTAACAATTTTGAATAAAGTTTTAATAAGGGTCCCTTTATTTCAATGGGTTTTTCACCCTGGGTCTCGATCTCTTTTGCTGTAAGTATTTCCCCATTGATTTTTGTTTTTACCTTCATAAAAAAAGCACACATGGCAGGATTGATCACAAGGGCCACAAACAGAGACGAAGACAAGGTAACAATAAGGGTAATTGGAAGATATTTCATGAATTCACCCATGATACCCGGCCAGAAAATCAAAGGGAAAAAAGCGGCCAGCGTCGTGAGGGTGGAGCCGATCACGGGCCAGGCCACTTCCCCCGTGGCTTTCATGGCTGCCTCCACTCTTGGAACACCCTGCTGCATATAGCGATACGTGTTTTCAATGATAACAATGGCATTATCCACCAGCATCCCCAGGGCCAGGGTTAAAGAGAACAGAACAATCATGTTCAGGGTATATCCCATGGCGTGGAGTATGGCAAAAGACAGAAACATGGAAAAGGGTATGGCAAGACCTACCAATAAGGCATTCCTGAATCCCAGAACAACAAAAAGGATGGCCACCACAAGGATGAGCCCTGAAAGAATATTGTTTTCAAGGTCAGCCACCATCAGCCGGATATCCTTTGATTTGTTCATCAGTTTGGTAATGGTGGTGTTTTTAGGAAAACTTTTTTCTGCCTCTTTTATGATAAGATCAATTTTGTCGGAAATAAAAATAATATTTTCGCCGACTCTTTTCTTCACGGCAATATTAACAGAGTCCACACCATTCAGGCGGGATCTTGAGGTCTCTTCCTTGATGCCGTCGACAACGGTTGCAACATCCTTCAGATAAATGGGGTTGCCTTTATGGGTGGCAACAACAAGAGAGAGGATTTCTTCCGGGGTTTCAAATTCTCCGGGAACCTTAAGCTGATATCTGCCGTCCCCAAGTGTGATGGCTCCGCCTGATGTGTTCTGGTTCTCACTGACAACCGCCTGCTGCAGCGATGTAATGGGAATCCTGTAATAGGCAAGCTTATCCGGGTCAACCTCTATCCTGATTTCCCTTTCCTGGCCGCCCGTCACTTCAGCTTCCAGAACCCCGGGTACAGCCTCTATATCATCCTTAAGATCATCAGCAATGGCTTTCAGCATTCTCGGGCCGCATGTTCCAGCCAGAGAGTAAACAACAATTGGCATTTCCGAGATATTCATTTCAAATACAGAAGGATCATTTTCAAGGTCAGATGGCAGGTCGTTCTTTGCTTCATCCACCTTGTCCTTGACCTTGGTTAGAACCTCGTCAATATCTGTACCCGGCAAAAATTCAATATTAATCTGGGATAAGCCCTGCGAACTGACGGAGCTGATATTTTTTACCTTGTCCAGGCCTTTGAGTTTTTTTTCAATTTTTATGGTAATACCAGTCTCAATATCAGATGCAGAAACCCCGCGATATTCCGTCTGTACAAATACATAGGGGATGGTGACATCGGGCTCACTCTCCCTTGGAAGCGCCTTGTATGAATAAATACCGATGCCGAGGATTATAAGGGCCAGCACCAGAACGCTGATTCTGTTTTTTATGGCAATGTCAGAAATAATCATTACAGGATTTCTTCCATATCCTGGATGGTTTTTGTTACATTAACCCGTTCTCCATCTTCAATAATACGGTGACCCACGACCACAACTTTTTCGCCAGGCTCAAGCCCTTCAGGAATTTGAGTTTTCCAGCCATCCTGAAATCCAATTCTTACGGGCCTGAATCGGACAATGCCGTCTTTTTCAACATACACGCCAATATCTTTGTTAAGGTTTACAAGGGAATACATGGGGACAGCAAGCCCCTGGGGGTCCTGCTTTTTGATTATTTTCACCCTGACAAACATATCAGGCAAGATCTGTCCGTCTGTATTATCCACCCTTATTTCAAGATTATACAAACGGGCCATGGAGTCAGAAGTTTTATGCAGATAATGGTAAACACCGGTATAAGTTTTTCCATCCAGGGCATCAATTTTCATATCAAAGGTTTTAAGCTTTCGAACGGCATCAACATCAGATTCCGGGATGCCCACTTCAATTTTTAGTTTGTCGATTTGAAGAATCAGGGCAACTGGATCACCGGAACTTAGAAAGCTGCCGGTTTCAATATGGATGCGGTCAACAATCCCCTCCATGGGCGACACAATCGTGCATCGGCTTAAGTTGAGTTTGGCATTTTCAAGATCCGCCATGCTGGTTTTTACCTGGGCAACTGCATCATCAAGCTGAGACTGAGTGACAAAGTTCTTTTTTACCAGTACGTTTAATCTTTTCTGGGTTGACAAAGCTGTTTCATAAGATGCCAGTGCCGAATCATAGGAATTTTGATAATCACTTTGATCAATGACTGCCAGAACATCACCAATGTTCACATGACGACCCTGGGTTACCTTTTTGCTGACCACTTTCCCTCTGATTTCAGAGACCACTTCCAGGGATACCCATGGCTTTGCAACACCGGGAAGGCTTAGTTTTTCCATGATCATGGCAGGTACAAGCTCCATGGTCATCACATTGGTTAATGCCTTTGTAACGGCTTTTTCATTGGATTGTTTTTGGGCAAGCTCTGCTTTTTCTGCTGATATTTTTTTACCTAAAGGCAATATGATCAGCCCGATTACCAGCAGGACCACGGCAAAGGGGATACTTTTCCAGATAAGCCTTAGAATTTTTCTTCCAAGTGTTTTTGCGGGATCAGATTTGGTTTTCATAAATACGCCTTGTGTTTATAATTATTGCAGGAATATATAACAATCAGGCTTGATTTCAAGGGGTATCATTAAATTCAGTGTCAAAATTCGTCAAATATCCAAAAACCAGGATTGAGCAGGATGCTACAATAATCATAAACAAAAGTTTATGTCCGGCGTTGCTTTAGCTCCTCAATTGTTCGTTTTGGATTTCTTCTACAGTCTAAAATAGCGTATATTTTTATAATATCTCCATCTATTTGGTAATAGATGGCATATGGGAAAGTTTTTGATAGCAATCGATTGTACCCATTAAGTTTTATATGAACTCCAGCGTAAAGAACTAAAGAATTTATATCAGAAAATATGGTATCGAGAAAATAGGTTCCCAGACCTGCGTTTTGTTGCTTGTAAAATTCGGCTCCTTCACGTAAATCCACTTGAGCTTCATCAAGAATTTGAATTTTCATTCGAACTCAGAGCGCAATTCAGATTTGACTGATTCAAAGTCTTTAAAATGGGCCTCTCCATTTTGCACTCGTTTGGCACGCGCGGATAAAACTTCATTATGCCATTCCGGTGATGGAATACCATCTGAATTACGCATAAGATCATCCCAGATCTGATTCATTACAACGAGTTTTTCAGTGATGGTCATTTTATTTAATGGCAAAGATGCTTGCATTTTAACCTCTCTTATATAGTTTAATTCCTATAATACATATTCTTTTTGTTTTTCGCAATATGAATAGAACCTCTAAAGACATAACCATTTTTTTCTAATCCTCATCAGGTGAAGCCGATATAATGTGGTCTTTGTTAACGAATAGCGTTTTATTCTCAATAGGTATACTTAAGGATGCGTGATATGAGGTTGCATCAAATAAAATCAGAAACGGTTCTTTTTTGCTTGCTACAATATCACTTAATCTGTCATATCCTGGAGCTCTTTGAATATTGATCTTCGCTTTAATCTGAGTACCATCAATAAGTTTAATTGTGATGCCTCTGCCCATAATTTCTTTTTTTAATAAGTTATCTTCCATTTGCTATCCCCTTTAATTAAAACAAATGAATGTGTATTGATGCATAGAATCAAATTTACTAACAGATTAAAGGGAAGTCAACAAAATGATACGGCATAATCAATACAACTATTCCTTGGGGATGATTGGCAACCTGCTTTATTCAAGCTGTTATTTCACAAAAATTATTTTGCTGTTTCCAAGGCCTATTTGCAATTTTTTAGCACCACTTTTTTAATAAGGTCAAGGTCAACCAGTGTATTCAAATGAACAGGGATCTCATATTCAATACTGGCAAGAGTGGTCAGGGGAATTACCAGTGAAGAAGCCGGACAAATATATCAAACCAACACGGATTGGATTCTTAAAACAACCTTGACTTTTATGACTGAATATCACTTTTTAACCTTGATTTTTATGACTTATGGCCGCAGGTTTGAATGAAAAAAAATTCAAGGTCGCATGTCTTGACGTGGGACTGATGCAGAATGCACTTGGCATACAGTCATCTATTGCCCTGAATGTGCCGGTCATGACAATCAATGCCGGTGGTGTTGCAGAACAATTTGCAGCCCAGGAGCTGCTTGCCGCTGGAGATCCTTATGCTGAGCCGGGGCTCTTTTTCTGGGCAAGGGACGCAAGGGGGAGCAATGCTGAAGTTGATTATCTTATTCATATTCAAGGAAAGGTTTTTCCTGTTGAAGTCAAAGCCGGGACCACGGGTTCCTTGAAAAGCATGAAGTTATTTCTGGAAAAATATCCTGATACTCCTTTTGGCATAAGATATTCCATGCATGAACTTTCATTTCACGATCGCATTTTGTCTATCCCGCTATACATGATCAGTAACACAGAACATCTTATTCAAAATCTGTTAAAATAGCCGGTAACACTGATGATTACAAACCCGGCAATAATTAAAGATCGGATAATTATCCTTGAGTGTCAAAATGAAGATTATTTCAACATTTTTTTAATGATTTTTCTTAATTTTGGGAGATGGTTTTTACAAATATCAAAAATGATCTCATGATCGACTTTTTCATAATGATGGGAAACAATATCCCGCAACCTCATGATATTTCCCCAATTGATTTCATCATGGCCTTTTAAAAAGAAACTGTTTTCCTTGTCGATTTTTTTTAACAATTCGCCAACGACCTGCAGCCGCATGGCAATTGAATCAAGAATGATGACCCCGCTGTCATCCAGAACAAGATCATCAGGCTGGTTTATATTTACCAATCGTTTGTTGATCAAATCAAGTGATTCTGAAATCAGGAGCAGGTTTTCAGAAATGATTTCATTAGACATAAATGATTTCCTGCTCTATACGTTCAAAAAATTTGCTTTTACTCAGGGTGCGTTTTCTGATGATTTCGATTTTTCTGTCCAATTTTTTTTCCATATATATATTCAGACCGGCTATCCAATCAAATCGAGGTTCTGCAAATTCAACCAGCAAATCAATATCACTGTCAGGGGTTTGTTGATCTTTGGCATAAGAACCAAAAAGGCCGATATTAATAACACCGAAAGTTTCCTTTAAAAAGGATTTTTCCGCCTTAATCAAATTGATGATTTCGCTTTTGGAGAGTGCCTTTCTCATCTGGTTATTTAAATCCTTTCGATTATCAAAAAAATGACAACACTTACTATATTTGATCGTAACAGCGCTGTCAAATCTAAACAACCATTTTGAATCACTCAAGATTTATATTTGTATCCTAAACAAATCCAATTACTGGAAATTTAGGACAAGGATAATAATCCTTGATCTGCCGTCCTGAACAATATAGCCAGTTATGTGGCGAGTTTTGTTTTGTTGCGAGTTTACCCCGCCTGATCTGGGGCAGGTCCGGTGATTGCAAATTGACCCCGGTCTTTTGGTTCAAATACCTAAATTCTTTTTTTGGCTATTTTGTACACTAAATTCTTTTCCCGCTTGCCTACTGCAACAACCGATACAATCAACTCTTTGTCTCGAACCTGATATACTAAACGGAATCCCGCCCTATTTAGCTTTATTTTGTAGCAGTCTTTCATTCCACTAAGTCGAGAGCTTTCAACGCGTGGCTGCTGAATCCGTTCCTTTAACTTTTTGGCAAAAATAGTACGGACGGTTGAATCCAGATTGTCCCATTCCTTTTTTGCCTCTTCCTTGAAGACCAGTCTATAAATAGTCGTCAATATTTACCTCAATTTCGGGCTGATCTTTCCGAGCCTCGACAATTGAGGCAAGTTCCATATCTTCAAGTTTGTCCATCAATAATTCGAAAGCCTTTGCAGGGATTGCATAAAAGACAGGTTCATTGCGATTTAGAATAGCAACAGGAGCACCATCTCCCTGTTGTACAACTGCCATCGGATTTTTTTTAAGTTCAGATATCCCGGCACTGACGTCTGCCAAGATTGGATGAGTAATAGTCATATTAACAACCTCCAAATTTTATTAAAAGACCAATTAAAGGTCCTTTTAAACAACTTAATTATAAATCACATAATGGATATATGCAAGACAAAAGCATCTGTAAAAGCACTATTAAAAAACTCATCTCTAAAATTTTAGATTTAAGAGCGTTTCAGATCCTACCAAATGGTAAGACATGCACCCAAAACAGGAGTTTGGGGTATTTTAAAGGCTGGGTAGGACATTAACTGTGTGCTTCCGATATTACCTGCAAGCACGGCACCCGAATGAATTCCGATACCATTTTCATAGACAATACTGTCGCTTTTTCTCTCATCTAAACGGCTCGATTTTGCGATCCATACAATCCATGGTTTGACACCTGATCATAGATGGGTTACAGCATGGTTCGTGATAAAATCTTTTAAGCATAAAGGATTAAAAAAATGGTTATGCCTTAATTGACTGAACCTGTGCAGGAACTTTATTCAGAATGATTTCTTTGAGGGGGAATTCAACTTCTACAGCTCCGGAAGAGTATTCAAATACAGCATAATACCCCTTGGCTATGGCCTTTTCAGACATTGTTATACTCCTTTCATATTAGCTCTCTACACCCGCCTGTTTTAATATCTTTCTGGCGAATATGATTTCTTTGTAATATATCAATAACCACTGGTGTTTCCATTACAACTCTCAATAAATTGTCCATGGCTTTGCTTTGTGTAACAGAACAAGATTCATATCGAGCAAAACCTTTTTCCCCTCCGCCCAAAAGCAAACCAAAGTCTTTCTGAGTAAACCCAAGTGCTTTTCGGATTGTTATAATTTCTTTTGAAGTTAACAATCCATCAATAGATCTATGAAAATCTCTAATAACTTTCTCTGCTTCTTTCAAGGTTGCTTTGTCAATAATACTTTCTTCACATTCTTGACATTCTAAAATGATATAGTCTTCAATGTCTATTGTCTGTCCCTTATATTCAAAAGTCTCTGTTATACTCTTTTTGATTAGGCTTTCAGAGCCACATATTGGGCATATATTTTCTTGCTTACGCATATTATCCACCTTTCTTAGGCATTATGTTGATTCTTTGAACTGAATGACAACGCCTTTACCATCATAGGATTTTTGCAGTTTGATGTATAAGGTTAATAACCCTTCATTTGAGAGATAAACATCTTGCCATAAACCAGGTCGTTGTTTAGCTGTCATTGTTTTATATATTTCATTTGGCCTTAGTTGTAATACTGTTTCTTTGTAATGTCAACAAGAAAGTATCATAATGATACTTTGCTGAAAAATTATTTTGCTGTTTCCAAGGCTTATGTCTGTTTGTTCTTCAGTCGCAGGATAAGTTCTTTTTCCAGTTGTTGAATGATAATTTTTAATGTACGGCTTTCCTGGACAGGGCCGGAATTATTCCACCCTACCTGCATTGCCCGCTCCTTTATTTCCCTGAACTGGGTCAAAGAGTCAGCAACAGCCTTCCAGGCAAAGAGTTTCTGCAGGATATGGCGCTCTTCCGAGGTTAAGTCTTTGGCAGTATCTATGGTTTTCCCATGATTAGTTGTTATAATCACTTTTGGTTTTTTCCCGGCATATAAAACATCCCTTTATAAAGATTTTATCTCTTTAAATCACAGGTTGAACTCTTCAGCCCACATTGAAAATCTTTTTGCATGATCTTGATGTATTTTCCCAAGCTCATCAATAATTTGAGGGGTGGTTATTTTTTTGTCTGCATATTTTGGATTTTTAGAGTGATATTTATCTGCAACACATATAATTTTTTCTTCAATGCTGATTGGAACCATATCTCTTTGGGGCAAAGGAAGATTGTTTGAAAGGATGTTTTCTTTTGTAATCCCAGCACCTGTATGTCGTTCACAAACAAGGCCGTATTCAGGGGGCAGTCCCTGTTCATCCAAGAGCTTTTTCCCAAGAAATCCGTGACAGATATATGGCTCCTTTCCGTTACAGTCAATAGATTGGGCCCGGGTCAGATAGATACCGATATCATGCAGCATGGCAGCTTTTTTAATAAATTCAATATCAGGCTTCAGATGGGTCAGATTGCTGGCAATTTCAAGACTCTTTTCAGTAACAATCCGGCTGTGCTCAACAAGAACCTGATAACGTTTTGTACCAGGTGTATAAAATTTTTCAATGACGGCAAGAGGATCCATTTTTATGAGAGTAAAACTCCTTCAATAAACGGGTCCAGGTCTCCATCCAGGACTCTGTCCACATCCCCCATTTCAAAATCTGTTCTATGGTCTTTAACCATCCTATAGGGATGAAGAACATATGATCTGATCTGACTTCCCCAGGCAATATCATCTTTACCATCATGGAGATTTTGCATTTTTTGCTCCTGCTTTTTCTTTTCAAGCTGGTAAAGCCTTGACTTTAAAACCTTAAAGGCAATCTCCTTGTTGCGGTGCTGGGAGGATTCCTGCTGGCACTGGGCCACCACACCCGTGGGAAGATGGGTGATCCTGACGGCGGAGCTTGTCTTGTTCACATGCTGCCCGCCGGCTCCGCTGGCCCTATACACATCAATTCTCAGATCTGACTCATCAATATCGATTTTAATTTCATCTTTGATTTCAGGATAGACAAAAACTGATGCAAATGATGTATGCCGTTTTCCGCTTGCGTTATAGGGTGAAATCCTCACAAGGCGGTGGACTCCGGATTCAACCTTCATAAACCCATAACAATTAATTCCTGACACATGAAGGGTTGCACCCTTAATCCCGGCTTCATCCCCTGGCTGATAGTCAATAATCTTAAATGTATATCCTTTTTTATCAATCCATCGGGTGTACATGCGAAACAGCATTTCAGCCCAATCCTGGGAATCTGTTCCGCCGGCACCGGCATTAATGGAAACAAGCGCATTCCTTGCATCATCTTCACCGTCAAGGGTGACCTGGATTGAAAATTTTTTTATTTTTTTCTCAAGTATGGATAAAAGGACGGCCACTTCATTTTCAATCTCCTTATCCGACTCTTCAAGGGCAAGTTCCAGGAGAATATCTGCATCTTCAATTTCTTGGTAAATGTTTTCCCAGGTTTCCAGAAGATTTAAAAGCAAGGTTCTTTCTTTTAAGAGATCCGTTGCTTTGTCTGAATCGTTCCAGAAATCTTCTCTGGAAATAATTAGTTCAAGTTCACGGAACCGCTTTTGCTTTACAGGAAGGTCAAAGATACTCCTTAAGCTGGTCGGCTTTGGTATATATGGTTTGGATATTTTGTTTTAATTCTATACTCATTTTGATTTCTCCTAAACGGTTTTCCAAAACTTTTTTCTGATCCCTTTTACCATGAAAACCATGCAGATTGCAACTATTGAACAAATGGCAAAAACATCCCCGTATTTTGTATAAAAACTGATCTGGTTCAGGGCTGGAACCTGTCGTGTAACGGCCCGATCTGTGAACAAAGCCGTTGTTTCAAGAATTTTCCCCTTAGGATCAATAAAGCCTGAAATCCCGGTATTTGCAGCTCTTGCTATTGTTCTGCGGGTTTCAACTGCCCTGAATACGGCAATGGAAAAATGCTGGGATGCTGCCGATGTATGACCAAACCAGGCATCATTGGTAATGGTGGTGAGGATATCAGCTCCGTTTTTTACAAATCTGGATGCAATGGATGGAAACAAAATTTCAAAACAGATTAGCACCCCTGTTTTACTTGTGACCTTCAGGTTACTTGTGACCTTCAGGTTACTTGTGACCTTCAGGTTACGCGTGACCTTCAGGTTATGGACATTGAATTCAAGGGGATTAAATGTTTTATCGCCAGTGGAAAAATCACCTGCCTGGGCAGTAAGCTTCCCTAAAAATGTCAGATAATCCCCAAAAGGAACGTACTCTCCAAATGGCACAAGGTGAGTCTTGTCATAGGTTCCTGTAATAATCGAAAACCGGTTAAACATATACGCCCGGTTATAAAATTTTGTCTTGTTTTTATCTGTTTTAAATGCCGGACTTCCAATTAAAAAATTTGTTTTTAATGCCCTTACACATTGGTCCACCTGGTTTGACAGATTTTTATCATATCCGTAATAAAACGGCAAAGCCGTTTCCGGCCATATCACAAGGTCAGGCTTTTCTGGGGATCCAGCCTTTTTAAATTCTTCATGGGTAAGATGAATATATTTTTCCAGAGTCCGGGTCTTAAACTCTTCACTCCATTTTAAATCCTGTCTAATATTTCCCTGAACAATAGTAAGGATTGGTTTTTTTGCTTTTTCAATTTGAGAATTTAAGGTATTGATTTTTTGATGGCCATAAAAAATAGCGCCTGCGAACAGGATAGCAGTATACATAATGGGGAAGACCTGGTTTTTCTGCAGCCCTTTTTTAAGGGACAACCCCAGGGTCGCCAAAAGATAATTTATAAGAACGATGAGAAATGACACTCCATAAACCCCGGAAAAATCTGCAATCTGGATCAACAACAGGTTTTCATACTGGCTGTAGCCCAGAGCCCCCCAGGAAAAGCCTGTGAAAGCATAGGTCCTGATATATTCAAGCCCCGTCCAAACACAGGCGGCAGCAATGGGTGCAGCCCAAAAATTTGCATCCATCTGTTTTAAAAGAAAGGCAAAAATAGCCGGATACAGTGAAAGATAAAGGCATAAAAGGATGAGTGTGGAAACAGCAAGAACCGGGTGAAGTTCGCCATACACATTTAAGGTCGGGACAATCCAGTAAATAAGGGTGAGAAAATGAAAAAGCCCTGCGATAAAACCACTATAAAAAGATTCTTTTGATGTCATTGACCCCATGGACATAAACCAGGGGACCATGGCAAAAAAAACCAGGTATGATAAATTTGCTTTAGGAAAAGACAGGGTCAAAGCCAGGCCGCTTATCAAGGCTGGAATATATTTTGCTGAAAAATATTTTGCTGGAATATATTTCAGCAAAACAATGTTTTTATTTTGATGGGTCATTCATTTCTTATCTTATATTATTAAAAAAAGTCTGCTATACTTAACAATTAGTAGATAGGCAGTCAAATGATAGAATCTTTAATCGGTAATTTTTTATGAAACCTGAGCATAAAAGCGTTAAGAAATCTTCCAAAGGCCTTTCAATAAAAAAAGAGCGTTTCAATAAACAGGCATTGACCCCCCGGGAAATGAAAGCAGTGTTGGAATCTTCCCCTGCAGGGATTGGAATCATAAAAGAAAGGGTTCTTGGCTGGACTAATGATGTTTTCTGTTCAATGCTCGGGTATGAACCTGATTCTCTCAATGGGAAAAATACAAGATGTTTATATGCTGATCAAAAAGAATATGACAGGGTCGAGGTTAAATTGTATTCCAAATTGGATACAGATGGCAAAGGCCTTGTTGAAACAACACTGAAAAAAAAAGATGGCAATTGCATTGACTGCATGATCAAGGTTTCAAGACTCAACGCAAATGATCCGTCAAAAGGCATTATCTTTGTTATTACTAATATCTCAGAACTCAAGCGGCTTCAGGTTCAGGCTCAGCAGGCCCAGAAAATGGAAGCCATCGGGTTATTGGCGGGTGGGGTATCCCATGATTTCAACAATATTCTAATGGGTATTCAAGGGCACGTATCATTATTGCAGATTGATGTATCTGACACCCAAAAAGTAACGACCCATGCCAAGCGTATTGGCCGGCTTGTGGAAATTGCATCTGAACTTACAAAGCGGTTGCTTGGATTTGCAAGGGGTGGGAAATATCAGATTTCAACATTGAATGTAAATAAGCTGTTTGCATCTAGTTTGACTATTTTTAAGCCTGCCCGAAAAGATATTATCATTCATGAAAACTATGAAGAAAATCTCCAGCCCGTAAGTGCAGACCCTTCCCAGCTTGAGCAGGTCTTTTTGAACTTGTTGGACAATGCATCCCAGGCTATTATTGAATCAGGCGATATTTTCGTGACAACCCAAAATATTATTATTAATAAGGACAATGATTATCCCTTTGAGGTCAAACCCGGGCCATATATTAAATTAACGATCAAAGATACGGGCATTGGCATGGATCTGGAAACCCAGAAAAAAATTTTTGACCCGTTTTTTTCCACAAAAGAAATTGGCAATAACAAGGGTCGAGGGCTGGGATTGTCTACTGTTTATGGTATCATAAAAAATCATGGCGGTTTTATTCTGGTTGACAGTGAAAAAGGCAAAGGTGCAAGTTTTCATATCTGTTTGCCAGGGCTTTTGTAGAATAGTGTTTTTTAATACCGCTTTACAATATCTGAGTCAAATGGTATTTTAGTTAAATTATCAGATGATTGATTTACCAGCATCATCAGGAGTTTAATATGAAGCATATAGAAATACTATTTGAAGAAAATATTGAAACACAAACCACTGAAGAAAAATCTTTTGAGGGCATGTTTCAATCAGTCAATCCCATGTTTTGTTTTTCAAAACGGATATGGAAACCCCAGATGGATATACTTGAGACAAGAAGTGAAATCATTATCCAGGCTGAAATAGCAGGCGTAAAAAGAGACAATATTGTTATTGAAGTCAGCAACAAAGCCGTTAAAATTTCAGGCAGTAGAAAAAGTAACCATCCTGACCAGACATCCACATACCGACTTGCAGAAATACAATTTGGACAATTTGAACGGGTTTTGTACCTGCCAAGTATTATTGATGTTGAAAAAGTATCTGCTACCTTTTCCAATGGTTTTTTAGAGCTTACCCTGGGAAAATTTTTCAATAAAGAAATTAAGGGGAAACAAAATGTTTCCATAGATTTCATTTAAGCCATAGATTCCAAAAGGAACCCCTATAATAATGGATGATCTTAAGGCTCCCACACGCAATATAACTTCAGATAATATTCCCCATATTATACCAATTCTTCCCATCGTTGACACCAATCTTTTCCCCAAAATGGTATTGCCTCTGGTATTGATTCAAAATGAAGCCGTGGAGCTGATTGATGAGGCCATGTCAGGGAACAGGATGCTGGGACTGCTTTTATCCAAACGATCTGATATTAATTCCAGACACACGGCAAATGATCTCCACATGATCGGTACCATAGCCATTATTTTAAAAATGTCCAAAATGGAAGATGATAAAGCCCAGCTTTTAATACAGGGTTTAGACCGTTTCAGGGTCAAAAAATTTCTTCCGGGCAAAAAGTATATGCAGGCTGAAATTGATGTCCTGGAAAATAGAAATGCTGACAGGAACAAAGAAAACCGGGCCTTGATGGTCAATATTGTTGAACAATATGAAAAAGTTGTAAATCTTTCCCCTGGGCTTCCTTCAGAAATGGGTCACATGATCAAATCATTGCAGGAACCCAATGTTCTTGCAGATATGGTTGCCTCCACCATCAATGCACCCGTCCTGGAAAAACAAAAGGTTATCGAACTTCTGGATGTCAATAAACGCTTGAAAAAAGTGACCCGGCTTGTCAATGATCAATTGGAAATCCTGGAAATGGGCTCCAAGATCCAGACCCAGGTAAAAGAAGATATGGATAAGCGCCAGCGGGAATACTATCTTCGTCAGCAGATGAAAGCCATTAAAGAAGAGCTGGGTGAAACGGAAGACGATAGTGTTGAAATAAAAGAATACGAGACTAAGATTGAAGAAAAAGGTTTATCTGAAGAAGCACAAAAAGAAGGAAAAAGGGAGTTGCATAGACTGTCACGGATGCATCCGTCTTCTTCTGAATATGTGGTGGCATCTACCTATCTTGACTGGCTGACATCCTTACCCTGGAATGAGCGGTCTAAGGATAAACTCGATATTAAAGAAGCAAGAAGAATACTGAACAATGACCATTATGGTCTTGAAAAGCCCAAAAAAAGGATTCTTGAATATCTGGCCGTTCGTAAATTGAAAAACGATTCCAAAGGCCCGATTCTTTGTTTTACAGGCCCTCCAGGCACGGGTAAAACATCCCTTGGCAGATCTATTGCCAGCGCCCTGGGCAGGGAGTTTGTCAGAATTGCCCTGGGAGGGGTTCGGGATGAGGCTGAAATAAGAGGCCATAGAAGAACCTATGTGGGTGCGCTTCCAGGAAGAATTATCCAGTGTTTGAGAAAAGCCGGCACAAAAAATCCTGTGTTCATGCTGGATGAGATCGACAAGGTGAGCTCCTCCTATCATGGAGACCCGTCTTCCGCTCTTTTGGAAGTCCTGGACCCGGAGCAGAATTTTTCTTTTTCAGATCATTACCTGGATGTGTCCTTTGATCTTTCCGATGTGATGTTTTTAACTACGGCAAATGTGCTCCATACAATCCCGGCACCCCTTAGAGACAGGATGGAAGTTCTGGAACTAAACGGTTATACGGAAGAGGAAAAATTAAAAATCGCTACACGGTATCTGGTTCCCAAGCAAAGGGATGCAAACGGTCTTAACTCAACCCAGGTTAAAATTACCTTTGGTGCTGTGAAAAAAATTATTTCAGGATATACAAGAGAATCAGGTTTGCGCAACCTGGAACGGCATATCGGATCCGTATGCCGGGGAGTTGCAAGCAAAATTGCCGAAAAAAAAGCCAAAAACCTTGTTGTGGGTCAAAAAGATCTGCATGAATATCTGGGCCCGGTATCAAATATGCCGGATCTGGCGTTGAGGATAGAAAATCCCGGGGTTGTTGTGGGGCTTGCCTGGACTCCCTATGGGGGAGAGATCCTCTTTATAGAGGCTGTGGCCATGAAAGGGGGGAAAAACCTTACCTTAACAGGACAGCTTGGGGATATCATGAAAGAATCTGCCAGCACTGCCTTAAGTTTTATCCGGGCCAACGCAAAAAAATTAAACGTGGATGAAGCCTTTTTCAACAATCATGATCTTCATATTCATGTGCCCGAGGGATCAATACCAAAGGATGGTCCTTCCGCCGGTGTGGCAATGCTGACCTGTTTGACATCATTGATGACAGGACGAGTTGTGAAAAACCGTCTTGCCATGAGTGGTGAAATTACCCTGAGAGGCGAAGTTCTGCCCGTGGGAGGGATCAAGGAAAAAGTGATTGCAGCACATCGGGCAGGAATTAAAAAGATTATTCTTCCATTATGGAATCAAAAAGATATGGAGGATGTGCCGGATTATATAAAAAATTCCATTGAATTTTACTTTGTTGATAAAATGGAAGGTGTATTGGAGTTAGCGCTTGACTGATAATGCTATACCTATAGATTACGGAGTATTGTTTTGAAGTTCACATCCCAGATCCTGATATTGTTCTTACTAATTTTTTTTGGATGCTCAACCCACAAGGCCCCCCAAGATTCAGCCCATATACCACCACCTGAATCATCAAGCGATAAAACAAGCCCATCTTCATCTCCAGGTCAAAAGAGGCCTGCAACCCAGAGACCTTATAAAATATATGGGATTCAGTACACACCCATTGCCAGCGCCAAAGACTTTGTCCAGACCGGAATTGCCTCCTGGTACGGGAAAAAATTCCATGGAAGAAAAACATCCAATGGTGAAACTTACAATATGTATGCCATGACGGCTGCACACAAAACCTTGCCCATGAATACCTGGGTCAGTGTTGATAACCTTAAAACCAATCAAAAAATTGTGGTAAGGATAAATGATCGCGGCCCTTTTGTCGCCGGCAGGATCATAGATCTGTCTTATACGGGGGCAAGCCGCATCGGGATACTGGGAGCTGGAACTGGAAAAGTAAAGGTGACTGCCCTTGGAATGCCCACATCCTATTCCAAGGAGACAAAAGATCCCATTGCCTTTAAACCCATTGATTATTGGACAGGCAACTTTACGATACAGGTGGGGGCATTCCAGGTCAACGCCAATGCCCTGGAATACCGGGATAAATTATCAAAGCACTATCAAAATGCTCATGTTACAACGTTTACGGATGACCGTGGGACTTTTTACCGGGTGAGAATCGGCCGATTTACCAATTTAAAAGATGCTACACGGTATAGTGAAAAACTAATTGCAGAAGGCTTTGGCAGCGTTTTTGCCGTTGCAGAATAAAGAGAAAAATTATGGAACAGATAGTTTTTTTAGACCGGGATGGGGTCATTAATAGCGTGAAGAGTTAAATGATCATCATCAAAGGCATTTTAGAAAGACTCACCTATCAAAACCCGGATAACCATTATACAATAGCCAAACTTCGGATTGCCAAAATCAATGATCCTGTCACTATTGTGGGACATCTTGCAGGAGTGTTTGAAGGTGAAAGCCTTGAAATCTCTGGAAAATGGATCACCCACCCTAAATATGGGGACCAGTTTAAAGTAGAAATTTATAAGGTTGTTTTGCCTGCAACGGTTTCAGGCATCCGCAAATATCTTGGTTCGGGTATGATTAAAGGAATCGGCAAATCCCTGGCCGATAAGATAGTGGATTATTTTGAAGAAAATACCCTGGATATCATTGAAAACGAACCAGATAAGCTAAAGCATATTCACGGAATCGGAGAAGCTAAAAAAACACTCATTGAGCAGACCTGGAACAAGCATCATGCTGTCAGAAGGGTCATGCAATTCCTTCAGGAAAATGGTGTGGGTGTGTATCATGCCGCCACCATTCTCCAGATTTATGGTTCCCAGACCCTGAACATTTTACAGAAAAACCCCTATGCCATTGCAAAGGATCTTCCCGGGATCGGTTTTAGCCTGGCAGATATGATTGCCATGAACGGCGGTGTAAAAAAAGATGATGAAAACCGCCTTCAGGCATGCCTGATCCATTGTCTATTGTCTTTTGAACAGGAAGGGCATGTCTATGGACTTAAAAAAAAGCTGTTCCAGTTCTGTTCAAGACTGTCCGGCATAGACCCGGATAGGTTTGATAAGGCTCTGGAACAATTGATAGATTCAGATGAAGTAAAAATAGAAACCCATGAAGATGAAACAAAAATTTACCTTTCAAGGCTGTACAAGGCAGAATCTATTATTGCATCAAGGATAAAAGCCATTTTATCCATGCCTGTCGCACCTCATCACATCAGCAAGGATAAAATCCTTGAAGAAGTTCTCTCAAAACTGGCCATAAAATTATCCGAAGAGCAATTAAGTGTTGTCAACAATGTGTTGCTTGAAAAAATTGTTGTGATCACAGGTGGGCCGGGAACGGGTAAAACCACCCTGATACGGGCATTATGTGAAGTCTTTAAACTGCAAAATCTAAAGGTTACGTTAAGTGCCCCCACGGGAAGAGCAGCCAGACGTCTTTCAGAAGTAACCGGGGAAAAGGCCTTTACCCTGCACAAGCTTTTAGGCTTTGACTTTGAAAACCAGACCTTTGAAAGAAATTTTGCCAACCCCCTTGAGCTGGATGTATTTATCGTAGATGAAGCCTCCATGGTGGATACCCTTCTCATGTACCGGCTAATTGAAGCCATGCCTGTAAGTGCTGTCCTGATACTTGTGGGGGATACATTCCAGCTTCCTTCTGTGGGACCTGGCAATATATTGTCTGATATTATTGAATCTGAACGCATAAAGGTCTTTTTTTTAACAAATATATTCAGGCAGGCCAAGCAAAGCCCTATTATCATGTATGCCCACAGTATCCGGAACGGAGAGATGCCGGATTTTCAAAAAGCCGAAGCCGGCGAATTGTCGGAATTTTATTTTATTGAGAACCAGACATCTGAAAAAGTGGTGGAAACCATCCTTGAACTGTGTTCAAAACGAATACCCAAAGCATTCCCTCATATTGACGAAATACAGGTCTTAACACCCATGCATCGGGGAGAAGCCGGTACCATAAATTTGAACCAGCAGCTTCAAAAGGTGTTAAATCAGTCCAGGGGCGGCATAGAGTCCCGGGACATCATGTTTAAACCCAATGACAAGGTCATGCATCTGAAAAATAATTATGAAAAAGACGTGTTTAACGGGGATATCGGTATCGTTGCCGAGGTGATTAAAACGGAAAACAAGATTCTGGTGAATTACGATGGTCGCATTGTAGAATATGATATTCTGGAACTGGATGAACTTACCCTGGCATATACCATATCTGTCCATAAATCCCAGGGGAGTGAGTATGGCGCCGTCATTATCGCACTGACCACGGCCCATTTCCCGCTCTTGCAAAGAAACCTTTTATATACGGCCATGACCCGGGGAAAACATCTGGTAATCATTGTCGGGTCTTCAAAAGCCCTTAAGATGGCCTTAAACAATAATAAAACCGCTTTGCGCCTCTCAGGCCTTAAACAAAAATTGATGTCGCCTTGATAACCATCAGCTACATTATTCCCTTGACTTTGAGTTAAATAAATACAACAATTGACTCAAATATTGAGTTGTTTAATGGATTAAACGACTCATATATCAATTCCATAAAAGGGGAAATCGACTCATCTCATGAAATATATTTGGCAAACTAAATCCTGGCCAGGCCTCAAATGGGACAGTGATAAACTGTTAAAGCCATTGGGCGACATACGATTCAACCAAGGATCCTTAATAACTCAGATCAAAGAATTGGGGTTTGAAATCCAGCAAACAGCACGTGCAGATGTTCTTGTTGAAGAAGCATTAAAGACGTCAGCTATAGAGGGTGAAAAATTAGACCCCGATGCGGTTAGATCCTCTGTTGGGCGCAAGCTTGGCCTACCAGATGCTGGATTGAAGGAAGTAAAAGACCAAAAAGCCGAGGGCCTTGTAGAAATTTTGCTGGATGCGACTATTAATTATTCAAAAAAAATGACGTCTGAACGAATTTGGGGGTGGCATGCGGCCCTCTTTCCAACGGGTTACTCCGGTATGCTAAAGATATCTGTTGGTCGATGGAGAGATGATAGTAATGGCCCGATGCGAGTTGTTTCCGGGCCTACTGGACAGAAGAAAGTTCATTTTGAAGCGCCCCCTGCTAAAAACCTTGATAAAGAAATGCAAACATTCATATCCTGGATAAATGAAACAAGTCAATTAGATGGCATTATCAGAGCTGGGCTTGTTCATATATGGTTTGTTACAATTCATCCGTTTGATGACGGGAATGGGCGCATAGCAAGAACTTTGACTGATATGTTTCTTGCAAGAGATGAAAACAATCCAAAAAGATTCTATAGCCTTTCTTCACAAATTATGGCTGAGAGAAATGATTATTATGAAATTTTAAAAGCCACACAAGCAGGTACAGGAGATATAACAGACTGGTTGAAATGGTTTCTTGCATGTATGAATAGGGCTATCTTGAATTCCAATACTTTGCTTAAAAAAATAATGACAAAAGCACGGTTCTGGCAGGAATTTGCCCAGACAAGGCTACACGAGCGCCAAGCCAAAGTGATTAACCGGCTGCTTGATGCGGGCACTCATGGGTTTGAAGGTGGGTTGAAGAATAAAAAATATATGGGCATGGCACATACCAGTCGTGCCACCGCCCAGAGAGAGCTATCTGATCTTGTAAATAAAGGTATTTTGATCAAAATGCCCGGAGGGGGAAGGAGTGCCAGCTATGATCTTGATTGGCAAAGATGGTCTTCCCTCAATGTAAATAAAAAATAAAAATGTGAATGGATGGTTTGAACCTGACAGGTTGTTGGACGTCTTCAACATGGAGGATATATTAAAAGTGAATGGCATAACAGTTTAAGGATTCCTAGGGTATATTAGCCGGATATCAGCGTCGATTTACAAGATATATCCCCGTCCCCACCAGAACAAGAGCACATATAAGGTATAGGGTTATCTGCTCGTTTAGAAATACTGCCCCTGCAATTACCCCGAAAATGGGCGTTAAAAAGGTGAATGAAGCAAGCCTTGATACTGCATAATTGCTGATCAGCCAAAACCAGGCAATATAGGTGATAAAGGCAATCCAGACTATTTGATAAAAAAGGCTTGCCATAACCAAAGTGGTCATGTTTACAACACCAGGCTCTCCAAATGCCACGGAAAAAAAAGGAAGGATCAGAGCAGAAACAGCAAGCTGGTATAAAAGCGTTTTGCTGGGTGCAATTAAAGCAAGAGGACTTGCTTTAATAACTACGGTTGTTGCACCCCAGAAAACAGCCGCCAGGATCAGCATGATATCTCCTATAAGCATTTGTTTAGTGGGCAGATTTAAAGATTCATTGAATGCAACAATAATACCTATAAAAGCCAGACAAAGACCAAGTACCTGGATCCTTTTGAGTTTTTCTCCAGGAATGAAGAGCTGCGCACCTAAGGCTACAATAAATGGTGATGTGTTTAAAAAAATGACTGCCCTTGATGCATTTGTAAAATCAAGACCCCAGTAAATCAAAATAAATTCTACTGAAAAAAGAAGGCCAACAACAATTCCCCACCAAAGGGTGTTATCTTTTGCCAAAACAGGAATATGGCGCAGTTTCATCCATATCAACACCAGTATGGTTGCACCGATTGATCGGATACCGGCCTGGAGCACAGGAGGGACACTTGAAATTGCAACCTTTATGGCCACTTGATTAAAACCCCAGCTTGCACAAAGAATTATAAGCAGCGTTATTCCTTTAAAATCTAAAACAGCATTGTTGGGTTTCATATTGCATTCATGCCCGTAAAATTAATAAAAAGCAAGGATTTGACAATAACAATCTTTTCTTGCATCATTTGCTGATGTTGGTAGAAAATGTAAAATCTTGGACAGGCCCTTCAAAAAGATAAACATCTGTGATTTAATGAAACAATGAATAAAGACAAGTGTATCAGTATTATTCGGTCAGCAGTCCAGAATGGATCTCACCCCTGCGCCCCTGAAAAAGACCTTTTTCAGCCAACCAGCGTGATTGCCCTGTTTCTTTTTAATCCGGAGGCTGAGCTGGTGTTTATCCAGAAAGCAGATGTAAAGGGATATCCCTGGGCCAACCAGATGGCTTTCCCAGGCGGGCACAAAGACAAGGCCGATGTTTCAACAAAGGATACGGCATTAAGAGAGCTTGCCGAAGAAATGGGGATAAATCGGGAGAATGTAGAGGTTATAGGTTCTCTTGGTCATTTTCAAACCATTAACAACAAAGATATTGAAGCCTGGGTCGGAATATGGAACCAGAAAGAGGCCATTGATTATGATCAGTCTGAAATATCCAGGGTGTTTCAAATTCCATTACAGTATTTGATGGATCTGCACCGAGAAAAACAATTTCACCGGCAGACACCCAATGTCATGCTCCTGACATACCCCTATGAAGATGTTTTGATCTGGGGGGTGACGGCAAAAATCTTATACCATCTCATAGAGGTTCTGTTAAAGGACAACTAGTTGTTTTTTGACCGCAGTTTAACTCTAAAAAATATTTTAATCACCAGAATTAAACTTAAAAATGCCAGAAGGGCCGGGAACCAGACATGTTCCTTAAAATAGGGATTACCGGAAGCAACGATAATTCCGGCAATGGCAAAGACAAAAACAAAGACCATGCTGACTATAATCGTCCAGCAGACAAAGTTTGAATCATACCAGGATGTTATGGTTTTTCTAAAAAATAGATTTTGGTCTAGTTGCATTTGTATTTTTATTAAATAAATGTTAAAATCACAATATATAGATTTTTTCCTTGACAAACAACAATATGTTGATTAAATCTATGTTCCAGCGTGCCAGTTAACCTTATTTTATTATCACTAATAACGCTGACAAAGATATGTTAATTTCAATCAGATTTCAAGAGGTGGATACATGTTTGACCAAATTAAAAAACGGGATGGAAGAATAGCAGACTTTGATTCTTCTAAAATCACCCATGCCATTAAAAAAGCAGGCGAGGCAACAGGTGAATTTAATGAAAGAGAAGCCAGAAAAATGACAATGAAAGTTATCTCCCTGGCAAGAGACATGCGTCTTGGAGCAATTCCTGAAATAGAGGAGATCCAGGATATCGTGGAAAGAGTCCTTTTGGATTCCCCGTTTTATAAAACTGCCAAAGCCTACATTATTTACCGGGAGCAGCACAACCAGATCAGAAAAATTGCCATTAAGGAAAATGTGGGACTCATGGAATCCTATATTCGACAAATGGACTGGAAAGTCAAAGAAAACAGCAATATGAGTTATTCTCTACAGGGATTGAACAATTACATATCTTCAGACATTACAGCAGAATACTGGCTCAACAAAATTTATCCGCCACATGTAAGAGATGCTCACTACAAAGGAGATCTCCATATTCATGACTTAAGTCTTTTATCAGTATATTGCGTGGGTTGGGATTTACAGGATCTTTTGGCCGAAGGATTTAAAGGGGTGGCTGGAAAAGTGGAATCTTCTCCTCCAAAACATTTCAGAAGTGCTCTGGGTCAGGTTGTTAATTTTTTCTATACCCTTCAGGGAGAGGCTGCCGGTGCCCAGGCCATGTCCAATTTTGACACACTTTTAGCGCCGTTTATCAGGGAAGACGGGTTAAATTACAAAGAAGTTAAGCAGGCCCTTCAGGAGTTTGTATTTAATATCAATATTCCCACAAGGGTCGGATTCCAGACACCATTTACCAATATCACCATGGACCTGATTGTGCCGTCCACTTTAAAGGATTCTCCCGTCCTCATCAGTGGGGAATATAAAAAAGAAACCTATTCAGAATATCAGGAAGAAATGGATACTCTGAATGCGGCCTTTGCCGAAGTCATGATGGAAGGGGATGCAAAAGGCCGGGTGTTTACCTTCCCTATCCCTACATATAATATTACCAAGGATTTTGACTGGGCCAATCCAAAACTGAATAATATCTGGAAAATGACGGGGAAATACGGTATTCCCTATTTTTCAAATTTTATCAATTCAGACATGGATCCTGAAGATGCCCGGTCCATGTGTTGCCGATTAAGACTGGACAACAGGGAACTGAGAAAAAGAGGCGGCGGCCTGTTCGGTGCCAATCCCCTGACCGGTTCCATTGGTGTTGTAACTCTTAACCTGCCTAGAATCGGTTATCTGGCAAAGGATGAGGCTGATTTTTTTGACCGACTGGATACCCTCATCCAAATTTCAGCAGACTCATTAAGCATTAAACGAAAGATTCTTGAAAAATTTACAGAGGGTGATCTTTACCCATATTCAAAATTTTATTTAAGGAAAATCAAAGAGAGTACGGGTATTTACTGGCGCAACCATTTTTCCACCATTGGCATCCTGGGCATGAATGAGGCCTGTATCAACTTTATGGGCGAAAATATTGCCACAGAAAAAGGTCAGGATTTTGCCGAAAAGATAATGGATCATATCAGAACCAGGATTGAAAAATTACAGGAAAAAACCGATGAAATCTTCAACCTTGAGGCAACTCCGGCCGAAGGCACCACATACAGGTTTGCCAGCAAGGACAAGGCCAAGTTTGAAAAGATCATCTGTGCCAATGAAGAAGAATATAAACAGGGAAAAGATCCTTTCTATACCAATTCCACCCATCTGCCGGTAAATCATACGGATGACATCTTTGAAGCTCTGGAACTTCAGGACAGACTGCAGGTCAAATATACTGGCGGAACTGTCCAGCATCTTTTCCTGGGCGAAGAAGTTGCGGACATAGAGGTGGTGAAAAATGTAATAAAAAAAGTGTCCAATGCATTTAAACTGCCGTATTTCACACTGACCCCCACATTCAGTGTCTGTCCGTCCCATGGATATATTTCAGGTGAACATAAAACATGCAAAACCTGTAATGCAGTGACGGAAGTTTATTCAAGAGTCGTTGGGTACTTAAGACCTGTTGGACAATGGAATAAGGGAAAACAGACGGAATTTTGCATGCGTAAAACATTTAATATCTCTAAGGTAGCCTGATAAAGGAAAACAAAGTGTATATCGGTGGATTTCAAAAAAATTCCTTGATTGACTTTCCTGAAACCATAGCATGCATCCTTTTTACACAGGGGTGTAATTTCATCTGCCCCTATTGTCATAATCCTGATCTGGTCGCCAGTCCTCAAAAAAGGGCTGGCGATCTTTATGATGAAACCAAAATTTTTGAATTTTTGGAAAAAAGAAAAGGATTCATAGAAGGGGTTGTGATTACGGGTGGAGAACCCACCTTACAAAAAGATCTTTTCTTCTTTTGCCAAAAAATAAAGAACATGGGATATAAGTTAAAACTGGACAGTAACGGGACCCGGCCAGAGGTATTGGCAAAACTTTTTAAAGACAAGCTTGTTGATTTTATCTCAATGGATATAAAAACAAGCCTTGAAAACTATCACCTTGTGTTACCGGGAAAATTTGATACCACAAAAATTTTAGAGAGTATTGGTCTTTTAATGGATCAAGCACCTGCCTATGAATTCAGAACCACTTGCGTCAGGCCCTTTGTCAGCAAAAAAATCATGGATGACATTGGAAAAATGATAACGGGTGCATCAAAATATATTCTTCAGAAATGTTCAAGGGATGTAAGCGTTCTTAAGCCTGATTTTCTAACAACAGACAAAAATTTTTTTGCTGATAAAGAAATGCTTGACCTTCAAAAAACAATTGATAAATATGTTGCCATATCCCTTGTTCGTTAAAGACCATAACCTGCCAAAAAGGAATTATGCATGGAATATCCCCTTGTAAAGGCCTGTATTGATCTTGATGCCATCCAGAAGAATATTCACAATCTAAAACAAATCACAGACAAAAAATCCAAATTCATGGCCGTGGTTAAGGCAGATGCCTATGGCCATGGGGCAGTTCAGGTTGCCAAGACAGCAGTGGAAGCCGGGGCTGACTGGCTGGGGCTAGCAAGGCTCAATAAAGTTGCTGAAATCCGCCAGGCTGGAATTAAAGTACCAATACTTGTTTTTGGATATATCCACCCGTCCCAGGCAGCCATGATAAACGATCTTGATCTTGTGGCAACTGTGTATGACTTTGAAATGGCCAAGGCCTTGTCCAGCAAAGCAATATTGTTAAACAGGCCAGTCAAAGTGCATTTAAAGGTTGATACGGGAATGGGCAGGGTCGGCATAGTGATTGGCAGAAATAATAAAAGCCTGGCCGATAAAACAGCAAGAAAACAGGTGCTAAAAGAAATTGAGAAAATAATAAAATTACCAGGTATTGATTTTAATGGTATCTATACCCATTTTGCTGCTGCCGACCACAAGGATAGAACCTATACAGACTTACAGATAGAGTTGTTTGCCTCTTTGCTGGATGATTTAAAGAAAAAGAAAATCGAATTTGAAATCTGCCATGCTGCAAACAGCGCCGGCATTATCGAATTTCCAGAGTCTCATTTTGATATGGTGAGGGCAGGTATTTCCATTTACGGGCTTTATCCTTCCTCTGAAGTGGATAAGTCAAAAGTAAAGCTTGCTCCGGCCATGACCTTAACATCAATCGTAACGAGTGTCCGAAAGGTTGCCAAAGGATTTTACGTCAGCTATGGAATGACCCATGAAACCCAAAAGGCTACCAGGCTTGCCTCAGTGCCTGTCGGGTATGCAGATGGATTTTCAAGGCGATTTTCATCCAATAGCTTTATGCTTGTAAAAGGACACAGAGCGCCTGTTGTAGGCCGGATCTGCATGGACCAGACCATGATTGATGTGGGAAACATCCCCAATGTAAAGACGGGTGATGAAGTTGTGTTGATCGGTTCCCAGGGAAATAAAACCATTGGCGCAGATGAACTGGCAGCCAGGATCAATACAATCAATTATGAGATTGTATCTGCTTTAACATTCCGGGTAAAAAGGATTTATTCAGATTCATGTTCCGGGTAAAGCATTTCATGCATCACAAGTCTCCCTTTATCTCAAGATAAATATTTCACTGCTCTTTTTGCGACTTGTTCTGCTGTCATTGAGCCACAATTAATTTTTATATCACAATAGGTATCATATACGGGTATTCTTTCTTTATAAAGGTCCTCTATCCTCTGTCCGGGCCTGACGACAACTCCCCGTGATGTCATATCTGAAAATCTTTTTAAAAGTATATCCAGAGGAATGGAAAGATAGATAATGGTAGAGATTTTAGAAAGATGTTCCATGGCCATTTGGCTGTACACAACGCTGCCGCCTGTGGCAATTACATGATTTTTACACCTGATGCTGACAATATGGCTTTCTTCAATATGTAAAAACTGGTCAAGGCCCTTTTCAATAATAATCTGGGAAAGTGTTTTTTGTTCTTTTGATTGAATCAAATCATCTGAATCAAGAAAATCAAAACCTATTTTTTGAGCTAATAGATTTCCAACGGTACTCTTACCAACGGCAGGCATTCCTATTAATGCTATATTTTTTTTAGTTTTCATCAAGTTTTTTTAATATTTTGCAATAAAATTTAAAACCCCAGATACTATCCTTTTTTTATTAATGCAAGAAAAAATCATACACATATATCCTCGAAGCAGATATTTAGAAGTCAATATTTTTAATACTTTTCTTGACAAAAAGTGACTTCCTATCCTAAATTAAACTATTAATATAGGAGGTATACATTGAAAAAGAAACTCACGCGTTTTGATCTACAAAAAATGAAAGACGATGGTCAAAAAGCCGTATGGATCACGGCCTACGACTACGTCACTGCCCAGCTGGCAGAAGAGACGGGCATGGACATGCTCCTGGTTGGAGACAGTCTCGGGATGGCGGTCTACGGCTATTCAGGCACCATTCCCGTCACCATGGATCAGTGTATATACCACACGGAAGCCGTGCGCCGCGCTGCACCCAATACTTTTATCATCGGTGACATGCCCTTTGGTTCTTATCAGACGGGTGTCTCCGATGCGTGTAAAAATGCTGTCAGATTTCATAAAGAGGCTGGTGTGGACTGCATTAAGTTGGAGGGTGGAATCCGCGTAGCACAGGTCATCCAAGCCATCAGCGATGGCGGCATGCTGGTGATGGGACATGTGGGACTCACACCCCAGAGCGCAGGTGCTCAGGGCGGATTTCGTGCCCAGGGACGAACGGCAGACAGTGCCAAGGCTATCATAGATGACGCCAAGGCCGTATATGAATCCGGCGCCTTTGCTCTTCTCGTTGAGGGAGTACCCCCAGAGGTAACCCGGTTAATTTGTGAAGCCCTGCCCATCCCTGTTTATGGCATTGGTGCTGGAGATTGTGACGGTCAGGTTATGATCTGTTCTGACATCCTCGGCCTTTTCCAGGCATTCACACCAAAGTTTGTCAAACGCTATGGCAACATTGCCGATGAGTATCGCAGAGTTTTCTCAGCTTATATAGATGACGTAAGAAACGGGGAGTTCCCCGGAGAAGAGCACGTCTACCGCATGATAGATGGCGAAGCAGCCAAACTCTCAGTTAAGTGATCGAACTTAAAGAGTGATAATAAAGGAAGATCATGACGGGCAGACATTTTGAACTGAAAATCGGAAAAGGGACAGCAAGCTTTTCCATCCCACGGGAACAGCTTCTCTACGAACTGGTGGGAGAAAACCGCGCACCACCGGCGGATTTGGCCACGGCCTATCGATATGCTCTGGCCCATCCCATTGACAGCCCTCCCTTAAGTGAAATTGTTAATCCAGGCGAAACTATTGCCATTACAGTCAGTGATATCACCCGGGTCTGGCAGCATAATGAATTGACATTGCCAATCCTTATCGACTATCTGAATGAAGCTGGTATTGCTGACAAGGATATAACGGTGATCATTGCCGTTGGAGCTCATCGTCAGAACACGGCCGAAGAAATGGCAGAGTTATGCACCAAAGCAATCTGCAAGCGTGTACGTGTGATAAATCATAATGCGTGGGACACAGACAACATGGTCTATTACGGGAAGACCAGCCGGGGAACACAGGTGTCTTTCAATCGCATAGTGGCCGAGGCTGACCGGGTCATTTTGACGGGAGGCGTCATCTACCACTACATGGTGGGCTATGGCGGTGGACGAAAGAGTATTATGCCTGGTGTGTCATCCCTTAAGACCATCCAGCAAAGCCACATGTGGGCCATGGGAAAAACTCTCGGAGACGGTTCAAACCCATTAGCCACCAATATGGAGACCGCTGGAAATCCATCCCACGAAGATATGATGGAAGTGGCGGCATTTCTCAAAGCCGACTTCATTGTCAATGTAGTTCCCAATCTGGATGGTGACATTACGGGTATCTTTACGGGCAATTGGATCTCGGCATGGCAGCAGGCTACACAACTGGTTGACGAAATATTTGGTGTAACGATTCAAGAGCAGGCCGACATTGTCATTGCTTCTGCTGGTGGATACCCTAAAGACATCAACCTCTACCAGTCCCAAAAGACCATCGACAATGCAGTCTACGCCATGAAACCTGGCGGCATTGCCATCATCCTGGCAGAGTGTCCGGATATTAAGGAACCCAATGAATTTTTTGACTGGTTCCATTATCCCACTGCGTTTGATATGGAAAAAGCTGTACGGGAAAATTTTCTCATCTCAGGATGGGTCGCGGTTCGGCAATTAGAGTATGCCAATTTAGGACACATTATCCTGGTTACCCAGGAAAAGAACATCGAATTAGCCCAAAAGGCCGGTGTTCAAGGAGTCGCCACTATGGAGGAAGCCCTGGCAATAGCATATGAGAAGTGTAGTAATAATTCCCCAAAAATTACGATTATGCCACAAGGTGCCAATACATTTCCCATCCTTAAGAACTAAAAAAGATGGATCGGGTTTTGAAAAATGTGTGCAGGCCCAATTGAAATCAAAGGACAAAAGATGATTAAAGTTGGAAAACAAAATTTAATAACAGATGTTCCGGGAATAAAAGTCGGGAACTCTCAAGATGAAACGATTAGAACGGGTGTGACAGTGATTATACCTGATGAACCTGCCATTGCCTCGGCAGATATTCGAGGAGGGGGACCGGGAACCCGCGAGACCGAAGCTTTGAACTCGGATTGTCTGGTGGATGTTGTTCATGGGATTGTCTTAAGTGGGGGTTCTGCCTATGGATTGGATGCTGCCGGCGGCGTAATGGCAAACTTAAGAATGCAAAAAATCGGTTTTAATCTGGGTGATGCCATTATTCCCATTGTTCCATCTGCTATTCTGTTTGATCTGTTAAACGGTGGAGATAAAGAATGGGGAATCAAATCTCCTTATTTTGATCTTGGGTTTGCGGCAGCCCAAACCATCAGCAAAAGTTTTGATCTGGGAAATGTCGGCGCAGGCTATGGTGCAATTGCCGGCGGATTAAAAGGGGGGTTGGGGAGTGCCTCTTTTGTTTTTTTTGACGGCGAGTCAGAGATAAGTGTTGGCGCAATTGCAGCAGTGAACTCCATGGGATCTCTTACAATGCCCGGCAGTCCTACCATGTGGGCGTTTCCCTATGAGCAGAATGATGAACTGGGAAAACAGCCCATCCCTGAAAAAAATGCCAGGATAGACCTGGACTTTTCTTTTGACCTGCCCACAGGTAAAAATACAACTCTGGTGACTGTCGCAACGGATGCAGTGTTGACCAAACCCCAGGCCAGACGGGTTGCCATAATGGCCCAGGATGGTTTGGCCCGGGCAATCAGACCGGTTCATTCGCCTTTTGACGGTGACAGTGTTTTTGTTTTATCGACGGGTAAGTGTGAACTTTTAGATCCCGTGGTTGGTGTATCCAAATTGGGTATGCTGGCTGCAGATTGTGTGGCCCGGGCAATTGCCCGGGGGGTTTACCAGGCGCAAAGCCTGGGTGATATAGAAAGTTACCGTGATCGCTACGGCAGATAAAATGTGATTAATAAAGGAGACAACAACATGCGTAAAATGAAAATTATTGTTACGTTAATCGTTCTAACACTGGGAATAGCCATCAATGCGTCATCAGTTATGGCCGCAAAGGACAGCTTGAACCTGGGAATGGTATTGGAACCGACCCACCTTGATCCGACAGCAGGAGCAGCCGCTTCCATCGATGAGGTTGTATATGCCAATATTTTTGAAGGGCTGACCCGGATTGACAAAAATGGTGTTGTAAAACCAGCTCTGGCCAGCAGCTGGACTGTCTCAGAAGATAAAAAAACCTACACCTTTAATTTGCAAAAAGGCGTATCATTCCATGACGGAGCTTCATTTGAGGCAGATGATGTGGTTTTCTCCCTGAACAGAGCCAGGGCTGAAGATAGCGTGAATGCACAAAAGGTATTGTTTAAGCCCATTGAATCCCTTACCAGTAAGGATTCTCATACAGTGGTGGTAACATTGACTCAACCCACAGGCAGCTTTTTGTTCAACATGGGCTGGGGGGATGCCATCATCGTGGATCAAGCCAGTGCGGAAAAAAATAAAAGTCATCCCATTGGTACGGGTCCTTTTAAATTTTCCAAATGGGTAAAAGGCGATCGGATTGTAATGGTCAGAAACGATGCCTACTGGGGAACAGCGGCTAAATTAAAAACCGCAACAATCAAAATCATCCCTGACCCGGCAGCAGCTGTTTCCGCAATGATGGCCGGAGATATAGACGGCTTTGCCAATTTTCCCGCTCCGGAAAGTCTTGCACAATTTAAAAGCGATCCCCGGTTTACAGTTGTCATTGGAAGTACGGAGGGAGAGACCATCCTTTCAACCAACAATCAGCGCGGACCGTTCAAAAACTTAAAAGTACGCCAGGCAGTCGCCCATGCCCTGGACCGGAAAGCCATTATTGACGGGGCCATGTTTGGTTATGGCACCCCCATTGGAACCCATTTTGCACCCCATCACCCTGCCTATGTTGACCTGATCGCAACCCATCCCTATGATCTTGAAAAGGCAAAACAACTTCTGGCTGAAGCAGGATATCCAGACGGATTTACTGGGGTTATCAAGCTGCCACCTCCCAGTTATGCACGACGCGGTGGTGAAATTGTCGCCTCCCAGCTGAGGAAAATCGGAATCAATCTGGAGATCATTCCCGTAGAATGGGCCCAATGGCTGGATCAGGTGTTTAAAAAACGGGATTATGATTTGACCATTGTTTCACACACCGAGCCAATGGATATAGGCATATATGCGAGAAAAGACTATTATTTTGCCTATGACAGTCCTGAATTTCAGGCATTGATGCAGAAACTGGATGCAACTGTTGCAACGGATGCCCGATATAAAATTTTGGGAGATGCCCAGAGATTGATTTCTGCAGAGTGTGTCAACGGATTCATGTTCCAGCTTGCCAAACATGGCGTGTGGAATAAAAATATCCGGGGATTATGGGAAAACAGTCCGGTTCAGGCCAATGATCTCACCGAAGTCTATTGGGTTGATTGAGAATTTTTCTGGCAAAAAGGGTATTTACTCTGGTACTGACCCTGTTGGTGGCCACCCTGGTGGTTTTTGTCGTTCTTGAAATTCTGCCTGGCGACCCGGCAGCGGTTATGTTGGGAATCAATGCAGAAACAGATACGCTGAATGCACTCAGGGAGGAACTTGGCCTCAACCGACCGGTTTGGGTCCGCTATACCCATTGGGTGGGGGATTTGATTACGGGAAACCTGGGAATCTCGTATACCTATGATGTGCCCGTATCAGAGTTGATTCTCGATCGTATTACCGTCAGTTTTCCCCTGGCCTTATTGGCCATGACACTCTCCACACTCATTGCCATCCCTTTAGGTGTCATAGCCGCTTCCAACCATAATAAACCAATGGATTTTCTGGTGATGAGTTTTTCCCAGATAGGAATTGCCATTCCCAATTTCTGGTTTGCCATGCTCCTGACGCTTCTATTTTCCGTTACCTTAAGGTTGTTGCCTGCAGGCGGGTTTGCAGGTTGGGATGCAGGGATAGTGCCCGTGCTCAAATCTCTATTACTTCCGACAATAGCATTGGCCCTGCCCCAGGCAGCCATCCTCGCCAGGGTAACCCGTTCGGCATTACTTGAGGTTTTGCAGGAGGATTTCATCCGCACGGCCAGGGCCAAAGGGGTCACGAACCAGGGGGCATTATGGAAGCATGCCTTGCGAAATGCGTTGATACCCGTTGTGACCATCATGGGACTTCAATTCTCTTTTTTGCTGGCTGGGACCATTATTATTGAAAACGTGTTTTATCTGCCCGGGATCGGGCGGCTGATTTTTCAGGCCATCTCCCAAAGAGATTTGATTGTGGTAAAAAATCTGGTCATTTTATTGTCAGCGGCTGTTATCATGATCAATTTTATGGTGGATTTGCTTTATGCATTTATTGATCCCCGCTTAAGAGGGGGTGGAGATGTTTAGAACTTTGGCTGAAGTGTTACAGCATGGTTTAAAAAACCGGAGTTTTGTAATTGGTGGTACGATTTCATTGCTCTTTTTTCTAATCGCTTTTCTCTCCTATTTCTGGACACCCTATCCTGTTGAAGATATTAATATTGCAGAAAAATTATTGAAACCCAGTGCCAAATATCTGCTGGGGACGGATCATTTTGGCCGGGACATTTTGTCGATGCTAATCCAGGGGGCCAGAAATTCAGTGATTGTAGCTTTTGTTGCCATTGGAATCGGTATTGGATGCGGCGTTCCCTTAGGCTTGATGGCTGCAGCTAAAAAGGGGTGGCTTGATGAACTGATCATGCGATTCAACGATTTAACCTTTGCTTTTCCATCACTCATTTCTGCCATTATGATTACAGCAATTCTCGGTCCTGGATCCGTCAACTCCATTATTGCTATTGGCATATTTAACGTACCGGTTTTTGCCAGGGTGGCGCGTGGAGCTGCATTAAGCATCTGGAAGCGGGAATTTATTCTGGCCGCCAGGAGTGCCGGAAAAGGTCAGTTTAAAATATCCGTGGAGCATATTCTGCCGAATATCTCAAGCATGCTGATTGTTCAGGCCACCATTCAGTTTGCCCTGGGCATCCTGGCAGAGGCTGGCTTAAGTTACCTGGGGCTGGGTACCCAGCCGCCCATGCCAAGTTGGGGGAAAATGCTCAATGAAGCCCAGACCTTTATGCATTTTGCACCCCAATTGGCTATTTATCCGGGGGTAGCCATTGCATTAACAGTTATGGGACTGAATCTGTTTGGAGATGGCTTACGGGATGTTCTTGACCCTAAATTAAGAAGAAGCAGGTAAAAAATAATGGCTTTATTACAGGTTCAAGACCTTTGTGTAACCTTAAATACAGCCCATGGCCCCCAGGAAGTCATCAGCCATATTAATTTTTCCATGGATGCCGGGGATAAAATGGGAATCGTAGGTGAATCCGGTTGCGGAAAATCCATTACGGCCCTGGCGCTGATGTCCCTTTTACCGCTGGATTCCCAAATCAAAGGAAAAATTATCCTGGAGGGCCAGGATATTTTAAAATTAGATTCCAGAAAGATTTGCAGCATCCGGGGGAACCGGATCGGGATGATATTTCAGGAACCCATGACAGCCTTAAACCCGGTAAAACAGATTGGCGCCCAGATTTCCGAAAGCATCTATCTGCACCTGAAACTTACCAGGAAACAGACCATTGAACGGGTGACCGAGCTGATGGATAAGGTCGGGCTTCCCGTCAGCCGCTTTGGCCTGAACCTTTACCCCCACCAGCTTTCCGGAGGACAGCGCCAGAGAGTAATGATCGCCATGGCAATTGCCTGCAATCCGGAAATACTCATCGCTGATGAGCCGACAACGGCACTGGATGTAACCGTTCAGGAACAAATCCTTGATTTAATACGTGGACTGGCTGATTCATCGGGCATGGCCCTGATAATGATCAGCCATGATCTGGGCGTTATCGCCCAGACAGCGGAAAATGTGATGGTTATGTATACGGGTAATATTGTTGAAATGGGAAGCACCGTGGATGTATTTCGAAATATGTCGCATCCTTATACCTATGGTCTTTTTTCCGCCATTCCCCATGCCGGCTCTTCAACACAGCCTGGTAGAAAAAGGCTCAGCAGTATTCCAGGGCAGGTACCGGAACTGCACTTAAGACCCAGAGGATGTAATTTTGCCGACCGTTGTTCAAGAGCTTCCAAGATATGCAAAGAAAAGGAGCCCATGGCCACAAGGGTGTCAGATCATCACCAGGTGTGGTGTTATCGCCCGTTAAGCAGAGAAGATAAAAAATGAAACAGCCATTGGTTAAAATTGAGGGCGTTTACAAGGACTATCAACTTCCCAAAAAATATCTGTTCCAAAAGGCCCCAGTTTTTCGTGCCCTGCATGGTATTAACCTGGAACTGCAACAAGGAACCAGTTTCGGCATTGTGGGAGAATCCGGTTGCGGAAAATCAACCCTGGCCAGAATCGTCATGGCTCTTGATGAACCAACTTCAGGGACTGTTTTCTTTGACGGTCAAGATTTATTTAACATGCCTGCTGCCGAGCTGAAACATTTAAGGCGGAATTTTCAAATGGTCTTCCAGGATCCTTATGGTTCATTGAACCCCAGGAAAAATGTCATGGGAATCGTTGCGGAGCCGCTGGATACTTTAAAAGAAAAGCTTTCATTTGCTCAGAAAAAAGAGTACGTCGCCCAGATATTGTCTGAGGTTGGCCTGAATGCCACGGATACTGACAAATTCCCCCATGAATTTTCCGGGGGACAACGTCAGCGAATTGCCATTGCCAGGGCATTGATTACCCGTCCTTCATTAATTGTGGCAGACGAGTCCGTCTCAGCCCTGGATGTATCCGTTCAGGCCCAGGTATTGAATTTAATGATGGACCTCCAGGAAAAATATAACCTCACCTATATGTTTATCAGTCACGATTTGAGTGTGGTTGAATATATAACAGACCAGGTTGCAGTGATATACATGGGACAAATTGTGGAACAGGGAACTACAAAAGCATTATTTCAACGTCCCCTTCATCCTTACACCCAGACCCTCTTACGGGCTGTTCTGGACGTGAATCCGCTGAATAAAAAACAAAAAAATATGCCTGTCATTCCGGAATTTGAAAAAACGGATGAGAGTTGTCCATTTCTTGACAGATGTAATAAGGCAACTAAGACCTGTGCTGATAATGCGCCAGAGCTGCTTGAGAATGAGGGGCAACTTGTGGCCTGTTTCAATGCTGAGTAGTATTTGGATGAAAACTCACTCATCTACTGCGTTGCTGCAAAATTTTACCAAATTATAAATCGGGCCTCATGTACAGGAGTACACTCCGGTTTCAAAATTTTTTGCGCCTTGTATATGAGCAATTTTTCATCCAAATACGAGTTTTCGATCAGACAGCAAGTAAAAGTCGCAGATGGAGATTACTCATCGGCTGGCCCGTTTAAAAAACGAAGAGTTGACAGCAGATAGATCTGCAGAGATTCAAACATTTCTTCGATCTCCACATATTCATCCGTCTGGTGTGGCACATGCCTGGGTCCGGGGCCATTGACCAGGCAGGGGATACCCTTTAAATACCTTAAAAAAGTCCCATCAGTGGCTCCGGGAACTCCATTATAAACAGGCTCTCTGCCCGTAATATCTCTGTACGCCTCTGCTGCAATCATGACGATGGGTTCGTCTTTTTCCATGCTGACCACGGGCTTATCAGCAATAAACTCGATTCGCGCATTAAAATCAGGATCATCTGCAGCCAACCGGTTCAGGATCTCCTGCAGCTGCCTCTTGATCTGTTCATGATTCTGACCGGGAATGGTTCGGATATCCAAATATGCCATGGATTCTGCCGGCATGACATTCAGCTGTGTCGGCTCACCCGGCGGAGGCGACTGAACCACAGTAAATGTCACGGATGGCCACCCCAAAAACTCGTCCTTGCCGCAACGCTCCATTTCCTCTTTTTCAAAGGCCTCAAAAGCCAGAATGATCCGTGCCATTCGAATACTGGTATTAATCCCGGTGAGCGGCATAGCCCCGTGGGCCATTTTTCCCTTAACTTTGACTATGGCTCTCAAAGCCCCTTTCATACTTAAGCAGAGCTGATTCTCCTCGGGTTCCGGCACCAAACAGGCATCCACATCATCAGCGTGTCCTTTTTTGATATAATCTTGAATTCCCAGCATCAGGTCCTCTTCATCGCAGACGATGCCCAACCGCATTTTGCCTTTATATTCAACCCCGGATTTGAGCATTGCCTTGACCGTCAGCAAATTAACGGCCAGCCCAGCCTTCATATCACATGATCCCCTGCCGTAAATTTTACCGTCGTCGATCTCCCCTTCAAAAGGACCATGCTGCCAGAGATCTGGATTGCCCTCGGAAACCACATCTGTATGACCTTCAAACATAAGACAGGGTCCTGGTTGGCCTGAATCAAATGTGACAATGATGTTCTCTCTTTTGGGAACCACCTCTTCAATCAGCGGTTCCACACCCAGTTCCCTGCGAATCCAGTCAGCAATAAACCGGACGACCCCGGCTTCTGTATTCCCTGTTGTTGGACGAATCACTGAATCAATCCTGATCAAATCCTGGGTCAAACGAACCAGTTCATCCTTATTGATAAAGCTGATCAGTCTTTTTTCCGTGTCATTGATCATACGACTATCCTTTATAAATTCAAAATTAAACCAAGCCCGGGCAGTACCAGTGAATATATAACAAGGGGTTAAAACACAGTCAATGAAGATTATTTTGCAAAAAGCATTTACGAACTTGCTATACCTTCCAGTGGAAGGATGATTGCCTTACGGGAGCATTATGGATCATGGCTTACAAGCTCTTGATTATAGTAGCGGTTAAGCCGCCATGGTGTTTGAGCGAAGAATGAGCGAGTTCATGGCGGTCAGCGAAAGTAATCTTACGTGTGACCTTCAGGTTAGAGCTTGTAGCAATGTCCATCCAGCGGACGTAAGGCGACCAGCCTGGAACGGGTTATGTAAAATTTCTTATGGCAAATATCCAGTTTTGGCAGACTGATGTCTACATCAAGGCCGGGAGTTGAACAGAATCGTTGATTGCCCTGCTTGATTTTTTCCTTGGCTTGACTTTCTTTGGTTTGAACACTATTTTTATGCAAAATTTAATATGAGGCTAAAAAAAACCATCTATATGAAAACAAGAATTATTACCATTGTGGGAAAATCCAACTCTGGAAAAACCACTCTTCTGGAAAAAGTGATTGCCCTTTTGACGGACAAAGGATACAAAATAGGATCTGTAAAGCATGCCCATGACGGATTTGAAATGGACAAAGAAGGAAAAGACAGCTGGCGTCACAGGAAAGCCGGCGCAAGTGCCACCCTTGTTATCACTGAAAATAAAATTGCCATGGTTAAAGATGACACAACAAGTTATATTGAAAAAATGCAATCTTATTTGTCTGATATGGATATTATTTTAGCTGAAGGATTTAAAAAGCAGAATCTTCCTAAAATAGAGGTTTTCAGGACTAAAAGTGTACACAAAGAACCCCTTTGTATGAACGATGAAAATTTGATCGCCTTTGTTACAGATTCAGATTATAAACCGGACGTGCCGATATTTGGGCTTGAAGATATAAATCAGATAGCAAATTTCATTGAATTTAACTTTTTGAAAAATTAGCCTGGTGAAAAGAAGATGAAACAAAATAAAAAATGGCGGGTATATGTCCCCGTCATTGTCCTATCCTTTTTTTTTATGGACTGCCTTTGCCTGGCAAATCAGGATCAAACCAGGGGTTATCATTCCATTACCCAATTTAAAAATGGAGCTGTAAACTGGACTACGGGAAATATTTCAGCCATTGGTAAAGCATCTCCCAAAGATAACAATGAAACCTCCCATGAGTTGGTTCCCGGATTGGCCAGGGCAGATGCAAATCGACAGCTCATGGAAATTTTAAAACAAATAAAAATTAATCCGTCATTAACAGTTGATGCCTATGCATCTAAAAATGATATCATTTTAGCGGGTATAGAAAAAACTGCAAGGGATGCCGTCATTTCAAAGCAATATTATACCTCGGCTCTTGCCGTGGAAATTATGATTGAAACCAGTATGTTTGGAGGGTTTTTACAATTGGTATTGCCGGAAGAAATTCGACAGATACCTAAAATCAATCCGGAAATAAGTCAGGGGAAAAATGTTGCCATCATCGGAGAACCTCTCTTTTCGGGTTTGATCATCGATGCAACTGGGCTGGGGGTAGAACCTGTGCTTAATCCTGTTATTGTCAGCGAACAGGGCCATGCTATATATTCTTCTGCTTTTATCAGCAGAGACTTTGCCGTTCAAAACGGGGTATGCAAATATCTTAGCAGTATGGATCAGGCTTTAAAGGACAAAAGGATCGGCAACCATCCACTGATTTTTAAGGGACTGCGTAAGGAAGGCAAACCCAATACCGTTATTGTTATCAGCATGTCGGATTACAGCCTGTTGGAAAAAACAACGGAACGCCACAGTTTTTTAAAAGAATGCCGGATTATTATTGTAAATGATTAATTAGTGCCTGACCGAAAACCCGTGTTTGGATGAAAAGTTGCCCATACGCGAGGCACAAGAATTTTTGCAACCGGAGTGTACTGTAGTACATGAGGCTTGCAAAAATTTGAAGCAACGAAGCAGATGGGTGAGTTTTCGTTCAAACACTAATTAAAGGATTTGCCATGGATACCTACATTCCCACCAGAGAAGATGCATTTGCATTATTAAAAAAATATAATCAAAAACAAGGATTAATCCGCCATGCTCTTTGTGTTGAAGCTGTCATGGGCCATTTTGCCCGCAGGTTTAATGAAGATGAAGAAAAATGGCGGGTCATAGGCTTGGTGCATGACCTTGATTATGAGAGATTTCCTGAAGAACATTGCCATAAATGTGTTGAATTGTTCAAAGAACACCATTGGCCTGAGGAATATATTCGGGCAGTCATCAGTCATGGTTGGGGAATTTGTACTGATGTGAAACCTGAAACCAATCTTGAGAAAACACTATATGCCATTGATGAACTTACAGGCCTTGTGGCAAGTTCAGCCCTTGTCAGGCCATCAAAAAGTATCCTTGATATCAAGGCAAAATCCGTGAAAAAAAAGTTTAAGGACAAGAGTTTTGCCGCAGCCGTTGACAGACAGGTGATCCTCAAGGGCGCGGAATTCCTGGATATGGATCTTTCCGAATTGATTACACAAGTCATATTAGGAATGCAGCCTGTGGCCCAAGACATCGGGTTAAAAGGAAATCTATAAGGGCCTTCCCGCCCATTCGACCATCCACATGGTAAGGAGCAGGACAACAGGCTTTTACAATAATTTATCGGATGCCTCTTTATGGGAATTATACGAGCATGCCGCCGTCACAGATTAGGCTTGCACCGGTGGTAAAGGAAGCAGCATCAGAAACCAGATAAAGCACAGCTCCAACCATTTCTTCAGGCGATGCATAGCGACCCATGGGAATCTGATCCACAGCATACTTGCAGATCTCCTCAGAAGAGATGATGGCACTGGCAAACTTAGTATCTGTAAGCCCGGGTAAAAGGGCGTTAACCCGAATTCCCTTTGGGGCAAGTTCCCTTGCCAGGGTCTGGGTCATGTTCAGCAGTGCCGCCTTGGTGGCTGAGTATACTCCCTGGAACAACCCCGGCTTTATGGCATTTACAGAGGACACATTCACAATGGCACCTTTGCCTTTCATCATGGGAACAGCATATTTGATCATAAAAAAAGGGCCTTTCAGGTTTACATCCAGGGTCTTGTCCCAGATCCCTTCATCTGCTGTGAGCATTTCACCAAAATGGGGATTGGTGGCGGCATTGTTCACCAGGATATCCACGGCCCCATATTTTTCCATTATTTTTTCATACATGGCCTTGATCTGATCCGGGTGACCCATATGACAGGCCATGGCCTCTGCGCTATGCCCCTTTTCCCTGATCCCGGCGGCTGCAGCTTCAAGGGTTTCAACCTTCCGGCTCACCAGAATACATTGTGCGCCGTATTGGGATAGTTTCTGTGCAATGGCCAGGCCAATTCCCCGGCTGGCGCCCGTGATAACCGCAACTTTTCCTTCCAGATCAAACTCTTTCATGCGTATTGTTCTCCATTTTTTAAATTGAAATATTAATTAAAAAAATTACAAATCAGATGATTCAATGACCTTGAGAGCTGTTTTTTCAAGGCCAATGACAGCAAAAATCAACAACGCAAACCTCTTGTTGTTAGTGATTTTGTGAAAATATCGGTAATAAATCTGCTGGGCAATGACAGCCAGCCTGAACAGGCCAAAACAATAATAAAAGTCAAACTTCCGTGTACTCCGACCGGTTCGTTTTTCATAATAATCCAGTATTTCCTGCCGGGTCATGGCACCTGCCATATTGGTGGGCATGGTTCGCATCATCTGCATATCATCGGGATCATTTCTTTCCACCCAATAGGCAAGAGAGTTGCCAAGATCCATCAAAGGATCACCATAGGTTGCCATTTCCCAGTCCAGAACACCAATGATTTTTTCCGGCCTGCCAGGATCCAGGACCACATTGTCCAGCTTGTAATCATTGTGTACAATGGCGGGGCGATCTGTATCTTTTGGCATTTTGTCTTTCAGCCAGGCAATGATGGGTTCACAGTCCGGTGCATCCTCAGTTCTTGCCTTTCGGTACCGGTTGCTCCATCCTTCCACCTGACGTTGAACATAACCGGCTGGTTTTCCAATAAAATCCAGACCGGCCTTTTTTACATCAATGGTATGGATATCTGCCTGAAGATTTGTGAGTGCCCTGCACAGGTTTTCTGCCTGTTCCCTTGTAAAGGAAAGTCCTTTGGGAAGGTCTTTTCGAAGGATGATGCCGGATAATTTTTCCATGACAAAAAAGGGGCTTCCGATGATGGCGGTATCCTCTGTAAATGCCAGGGGTTTCGGGCAGTAAGGGAAAACCGGATGTATTGCCTTAAGTATCCTGTATTCCCGCCCCATGTCATGACCTGCCTTCACCCTGGCACCGATGGGGGGGCGCCGCAGCACCATCTGCCGGCCCCCCATATCAATCAAATAGGTCAGGTTGGAAAACCCGCTGGGAAACTGGGAAATAGTCATATCACCGGTCAGGCCCTGAATATTTTCCTGTAAAAACGCTTTGACTGCAGATGGATCAATCTTCTCCCCTGGTCTGATTGTCCCGGCTTTATCTATTACCTGCATGACCTTTTCCTTTGTTTGTTTTCATGGCTCTTTAAAACCTGTTCAATATCTTTTTTTATAATGGACCACCCTTGAGTCTGTATGATCCCCAAAAGATCATTTTTACCTTATTAAAAATTTTTTCCAGATTATTGACAGCCGTTATCTCCTTTTTAATCCTAATGGTGTCCTGATTGTTACGATACACCTCCCTGGAAATATCCTGGTTTGAGACTCCATATATTTTTGTAAATTCTTTGAAATCCATCAGGGTTTCCTAAAAAAATTATTTTGCTTTCTGATATGTTTTTAATATCCGTTTTGCCAGGGATGTTTTATGGACTTCATCTGCTCCGTCGTAAATTCTTGCGGCCCGCTCATGGCGGTAAAAATAGGCCAGAATGGTATCATCGGTCATCCCCAGTCCCCCATGGGCCTGGAGAGCCCGGTCCACAATTTTGTTCATGGTGTTGGCCACAACAAACTTGATCATGGAAATGGAATCCCGTGCCCGGGCAGCACCGATATTATCAATCTGCCAGGCAGAATTAAGGGTTAAAAACCGTGCTGCCTGAAGCTCGGAAGCAGATTCTGCAATCCAGTTTTGAACGGTCTGTGTACTGCCAAGGGTTTTGCCTGAAGGCGAAATCACCCGCTCATTGGCCCGTTTACAAAGAAGATCAAATGCCCTCTGGCAGATGCCCAGCCACCGCATGCAATGATGGATTCTGCCTGGGCCCAGCCGGTCCTGGGCAATGACAAAACCCTGGCCTTCCGGCCCCAGCAGGTTTTTTTGCGGCACCCGGCAGGATTCAAACAGGATTTCCGCATGGCTTGAATAATCACTGCCTTCATGTCCCATGACCGGGATATTCCTCACCCGGTTAAATCCCTTCGTTGCCGTGGGAACAAGAATCATGCTGGCCTGAAGATAAGTGGATGCTTCCGGATTGGTGACGGCCATGACAATGGCAAAATCTGCCCCGTCCGCTGCCGTGGTATACCATTTGTGACCATTGATGACATAATCATCCCCGTCCTTTACTGCTGTGGTTTCCAGCATGACAGGATTGGAACCTGGCATATCCACCTCAGTCATGGCAAAACAGGATCGGATATCTCCTCGCACCAGGGGATTAAGATAACGTTGTTTTTGTTCCTGGGTTCCATGGAGGTGAAGGATTTCAACATTGCCTGCATCCGGGGCCTGGCACCAGAAGACATAATGACCCAGGGGGGTTCGACCCAGCGCTTCGGACACAAGACCGTGCTCAAGCAGGGAAAGCCCCATTCCCCCGCATTCAACCGGGAAGTTGGGTGCCCACAGCTCCATTTTTTTGACCATGGCCTGTTTTTCCCTGAGTACGGGCAAAAGGTCTTTAAAATCCTTTGCCAGAAATTCCGGTTCAAGGGGGATGAGTTCTTTTTCCACAAATTCATTTATCATTGCCACAATGGTTTGAATCTTTTCTGAAATCGTAAAATCCACTACTATCTCCTTTATTGCTTCTGCTTTTTGGTACTAGAATCCCAGTATATAATCCCTGAAATCATCTGCTCCCATTTTTCCGCGAAGGGTGTCGGCGATGTTCCAGAGTTGCTGTTCCAATTGTTCTTTTTCAGTCATAAATCAATTTCTTTATATAGTTAGATTAAATGTATGTGAATGCGCTTATTATTGTTTTGAATTTCTATTTATCTCTTCTTTCAAAATTTTCCAAAGGCCCCCTTTGTTGGGGCCCAGCCGTTTCAGCCGACCTTGTTTTTTCATTTGAGCGATCTGCCATTCAATGCCTTTTGGGGTCAGGCCGATCTGTTCAGCCAGGCGGACCATGGTGTTGAACAAATTTAAAAAAGCCTGGATAAATTCAATAGCATCTTCCGTGATACAGAGGTCTGAGTGACGAAAGATTGGGGCACCTGGATTTTTATTGATACTGATTACAAATCTGGCATCCTTCATGCCTGCGATATGCTGGGAAGATCCGGAAATGCCGCAGGCAATATATACATCAGGCCTGACAATTGCCCCCGTGATGCCAACCTGGTGCCCATAATCGATCCAGCCCATGTCCACCAGGGGTCGGGATGCCCCGACAGCAGAGGAAGAAAGACTTTTTGCAAATTTAAAAACCAGGTTAAGATTCTCTTTTGCGCCAATGCCCCTACCCGCAGCTACAATGACTTTTGCCTCTTTCAGGGCCTGGTTTTCACCAGGCCTTTTTAAAATCTGCTGATGCCTGATCTGCCATTTATCGCTGGGAACCAGGTTAAAGGGGATTTCCCGGATTTTTATCCGGCCTGGTTTTATTTCCTTCTGGATATCCGGTTTGAACACTCCTGGCATTATCGTCAGCACCACGGGTCTGTCCTGGTCTGGCCGGACAAGCATATTCTTTGTATTATCAAAAACAGAACGTGAATAAACAAGGCCTTTTTCATCAAATCCAATACCATTGACCCCGGGTATGGATGCGGCTTCCAGCTCAATGGAAAGACCCGGGGCAAAATCCCGTCCCTGGGAAGTATGGGCTGCCAGGATATGGGAGGGATTCATTTTTCTCATCATTTGCCCAAGACAGGTCAGATAGATTTCACTGGTATAGGTTTTGAGTTCAGGTATCTTAAGCCCGATGACATCCATGCCTGTTTTTTTTGAAATTTCCTCTGCCAGGGGTTTTGGATTGTCTGAAGGAATAATGATATAAATAAGAGGCATTTGAATAGGAGAAAGATTCTCTTTTTCAGATAACCTGGCCGCAATTTTTAAAGCTGCGGCAGCTAATTCCCAGGTCACCTGCTGCACCCTGCCTTTAAAAATATCTGCAATGATGAGTATCTGTTTCATACAAGATTTTTTTCTCTTAAAAAACTCAATACCTGTCTGGCCTTGTCAGATAAAGATCCCTCCAATAAGTGACCAGTCCTTGTTTTTCTGGGATCTTCCATGCCCATACAAAACTGCCTTGCCCCTGGAACCGTTCCAGGAAAAAGTTCAGCTTCTGTATAGGTTATGATCTGTTTTTTATCTGCTGCCAGCATATTGGACAAACATGGGTATCTGGGAATATTGATACCTGCCTGAATGGTCAGCACAAAAGGCAGCCTTATCAAAAGGCAGTCCCTGAAACCATTTTCCATCTCGCGTTCCACCTCAATGCGGTTATCATTAAAGTGCAGGCTGGTTTTGACAACGCCTGTAGCACAGGGGAACCCCATAATCTGCGCCAGCATGGGACCGGTCTCTCCTGCCATCATATCTTCTGACATAATTCCTGTCAGAATCAGGTCATAGGATGATTTTTCTGCCACAGCCGCAAGCCTTGAGGCTGTTATAAAAGAGGAAACATATCCAGAATCTTTTGTGACAATATGATATCCTGTGTCTGCTCCCATGCCAAAGGCCCGTTTGATGATTTTTTCAGCCCCGGGCGGGCCAATTGTTACAACATCCACAAAGCTTGGCTCAGATATGGGATCATCATTTTGTTCTTTTAACAGCAGGGCTTGTTCCAGAGCATTTTCGTCAAACCGGTTCATATCCCCATTATCACCCATCTGCTTTATACAGACCAGAAATTTCATGGCCCACCATATCCTGCAGATCTTATCTCTATATTCCTGCCGGCAAGATAAGTTTTTACACTTTGAATCAAAACCTCTTTCCTGTGAAATATGCCGGCGGCCAGGGCAGCTTCTGCAGATGTTTTTTCAAAAACCTGGGCAAAATGCTCTTCACATCCTGCTCCGCTTGAAGCAATTACAGGGATGGAAACAGCATTTTTTACGGCATTGATCAATTCCAGGTCAAAGCCTGAGTTTGTCCCGTCTTTATCAATGCAATTGAGAAGAATTTCTCCGGCTCCAAGATCCTGACAGGCACGGGCCAAAGCAACGGCATCAAGATCTCTTGTTTCCCTGCCGCCCTGGACAGTACACTGATACCAGCAGTATGATTCATTATTGGGCCCGGGAAAATCGGTTTTAATCACATGGTGTTTTTTTGCCTTGCAAGGCGAGTTAACATAAACCCTTTTAGGATCAATGGAAATCACAACAGCCTGGTTTCCATATATTCTGGAGATCTGCTCAATGGAGCTTTTCCCGGTTTTTTTTCCTGTTTTCAGATACTCTTCAGCAATATATACAGCATCACTTCCTATGGATATTTTATCAGCCCCAGACCTGAAATACTGGGAGGCCACATCAAGGGCTGAATATGATTTGCCATTGCTGTCAGTATAATCCCTTATTCCGCCGCCAATGGTCAGGGGTACAAAAACATTTTTACTGGTTTTTTCAAGCACCTCTATCATGGGCATATCTTTTAAAGGAAAATCCCTGAATCCTGTAATATTTAAAAATGTGATCTCATCAGCACCCTCTTCATAATATCGTCTGGCAAGCTCCACAGGTTTACCCAGATTCCTGACATCCCCTTTTTCTCTTACATCATACTGATCCCCCTTGGTCACCACAAGATCGCCATTATCATTGGCCCTGACATCCAGGCAGGCAACAATTCTTTTTGAAAGCCCTTTTCCTTTGATATCCAGTGGTTTTCGGGGGTTCAGATCCTTTTGACAGATAAAATTTTCAAGGAGCTTGATTCCGCTGGTTCCACTTTTTTCCGGGTGAAACTGGGTACCGATGATATTGCCTTTCTGCACACTGCTCACAAATTCATAATCATAATCTGTGGTGGTTAAAATAACAGAGGCATCCTCGGGCACAATGTGAAAGGAATGGACAAAATAAAATTTTGTGTCAGCCGGTACATCTTTAAAAATGGGAGACTCTTTTTTCAGGTTTACCCCGTTCCAGCCCATATGGGGAACGGCCAACCTGGTTCTGAACCGCTTGACAAGGCCTTTGAAAACCCCAAGGCTTTTATTGCCTGAAAAATCCTCCTCACTGCCCTCAAAAAGAGCCTGCATGCCAAGGCAAATACCAAAAAAAGGCTGGTCAGCCTTAAGATATTCCTGCAAAGGATGCATATAATTTTTTTCATGGAGAATCCTGATCATGTTTTCATAATTTCCCACGCCGGGAAATAACAATTTTTCAGCATTAGAAATATCTAAAGGTTTTTTAACTGTTTTGATTTTTCCGCCAAGTTTTTCAATGGCATTGACCACACTTCGAACATTGCCGGCCCCGTAATCAAGTAAGGTAATCATATTATTTTTCTATCCTTCAAAACTGGAATCTGCTGTTTTTTTGACTTCGCTTTTTTTCATGATTGTTTTTTTCTAATTTTCCAGGACCTTAATTTAATGAAAATGATATTATCTGACTAATATTATCTGATCAATAAACTTGCATTTTCAATGCAGGCCATATCCTTTTTAAATTCCTTAACAAGGGGCTGTATAATATTTATTTTTATTTTTGTTACCCCTATTTTATGGCAGCTTTTATCCTCCAGGGCTGTTTTTAGAAAAATATTTATCCGGCCTGTTTTTGCCATCATGGATAATGCAGTGCCTCCGTTGCCTTTATAATCTGTCTTTAAAATATCAAAGGCCCGGGCAAAATCCTGATTATTAAAATACTCCATAAAGGTGTCAGATCCAATGCCGTCAATGCACTCGGCAAGAACAATCAGGCTGCCTTTGTCCTTTACAAACATGGCCGCGTTATTAATGGCCTTATGGGCCTGGATAAAATTAATGTCTTTTGGGAATCCTCCGCAGGAGGCGATGACAAATTCATATTGTTTTTTGATACCAGCTTTATAAAAAGAATCAAGACCTTTGCATGCCCTTAAAAAATCATCATAGGTATTTCCGCAAGTAAGCCTGCACACCCGGCCCTTTGAGTCAAGAATCCCATGAATTGACACCCTTTGGGTTTCAATCATATCATCAATTTGTTTTAAATCCTCGGCCAATGGATTATCTTCAAGATTTCCGGGCTGGCACCCAGGGCTTAGTTTTTTTAACTCTTGATCAAGAAAAAGCGAGTGGTTCTGATAAATATCAGGTTTATACCCCAGTCCAGGGAACAGCAATTTTCTGCCGCCTCCATATCCGGCAAAATAGTGATGGGAAAGAGCGCCAAAAGTAATGATCAGATCACTTTCAAGAATATCTTTTCGTACATGAACCATTGTGCCGCGTTCGGTTTTACCAAGATATGTGAAAAGACTCTTATCATTGCAGTCAGGATGAATAAACCTGTATTTTTGATATATATCTCCATAGGCTGTCAGGCTCTCTTCATCACTTTGTCTTGAATGGGTGCCATAGGCGATGAAAAATTGAATATGCCGGTTTTCTATTCCTTTTTGATGGAGGATATTAAGAACCCATGGCAGGTACGTCTTATAATCACAAAGCCTTGTCTTGTCTGCCACTACAATGGAAACAGCCTTATAGTCAGAAATATTTTTGGGCAGGTGCAAAGAAAAATCATCTGCAAACTTTTCCAGAGTGATATGAAACTCAGGTTCCCGGATGCTTAAAATATCTGCATTCTCCGGCACCTCAATAGCATAAAAACCTTTTCCATATTTAAATTCAATGCTTTTGAGCATAAATCCCCTGAAGGTTGTCATAAAAACATATCTCTTTATACCCTGAATGTTCAAGCCTTTTCATGGTATTTTTTATGAAATTATCCTTTTCTTTTATTTTTTTAGGGCTGCCCGTATAGTGAAACAGTTTTGAATGGGACGCCATTACCCTGAAAAGCGCATCATAAAATTTTTTCCCATAAAGATCCCCCGTAGCTGAAGTAAACCGTGGCGGATCATGAATCACGCTGTCAAATTGTTTATTTTCAAACCTGTGGATCTCTTTTGTGATATCTGTATGAATCAGTTCCAGCCGCCCGTCTTCAACCGTTTTCATCCAGGGGTTTAAATTGCGTATTTTTATAACGGCCAGGCTTTTTTCCGTTGAAATAACTTTTCTGGCCCCGGCCTTTAAAGCAAACAGGGCTGAATACCCAAGTCCGCCACAGGTATCCAAGACCTGATCGTTTGCTGTGACAACCAGCTGTGTCTTTAATTTTGCATCGGTTAAGGGATCAATATCTTTAGATCGATGCATCTTGATTCCGTTGATTTCCAGGGTTGGTGCACCGGCAGTGGGTACCAGTTTATAATACCCGTCGCTTCGAACTTCCACAGGGGTCAACTCTTTATTTTGAAAGATAAAAATTTTATTTTTAAATGAGGATAGGGGCTCAAGCTTTTTCATATCAATAAACGTATCATTATCAAGGATCAGCCTGTCTGCCTCAATTTGCCATACTTTTTCAGACAGATTCAGATCCAGGGACAGACTGACATTTTGGGCACCATTCCCCATGGCATCAAGAATTTTGGTAACCACCCCGAGATAAAAATAGTATGGTTTATTCATCGGCCTTTAAAAATCAATGCTGCCCGGAGTCCTTGGGAAAGGTATGACGTCCCTGATATTATTGATCCCTGTAATCATCATTAAAAATCTCTCAAACCCCATGCCAAATCCTGAATGCGGCACAGAACCAAATTTTCTGGAATCCAGGTACCACCAATAATCTTCCATTGGCAGGTTATAATCTTCCATTCTTTTTTCCAGCACGGATACTCGCTCTTCCCTCTGGCTGCCCCCGATGAGTTCCCCGATTCTGGGAACAAGAAGATCTACTGCTGCAACGGTTTTTCCATCATCATTCAACCGCATGTAAAAGGGCTTGATTTCCTTTGGATAATCCGTGAGAAAAATGGGTTTCTTAAAATAAACCTCTGCCAGAAAACGTTCATGTTCTGATTGCAGATCCGTTCCATATTCAACTGGAAATTCAAACTTCTGTTTGGATTTAAGCAGAATTTCAATAGCCTTGGTATAGGAAATCCTGCCGAATTGTGTGTTCAAAAGGATATCAAAGAGTTTGGGTAATGATTTATCCACAAAGCTTGTGAAAAGGTTCATATCCTCGCTGCACTCATTTATGGCATGCTGTGTGAGATATTTAACCAGTTCCTCGCCATGATCCATGTTCTCTTTTAAGTCGCAAAACGCCATTTCCGGTTCCAGCATCCAGAACTCTGCCGCATGCCGGCTGGTATTGGAGTTTTCCGCCCTGAATGTCGGGCCAAAGGTATAGACATCTCCTAAGGCAAGGGCAAACATTTCAGCAGACAACTGGCCTGAAACAGTCAGGTTTGCTTCCTGGCCAAAAAAATCTTCTTTAAAATCCATTTTGCCTTGTTTTTTAACCATCTCAGGATCAAGGTTGGTTACCCTGAACATTTCACCGGCACCTTCAGCATCAGATCCGGTAATCACAGGGGCGGTCAGATACCTGAATCCTTTTTCCCTGTAAAATTTGTGAATGGCAAATGCCATCTCTGACCTGAGCCGAAAGATGGCGCCATACTTGTTTGTCCTGGGTCTTAAATGGGCAATTGTTCTTAAAAATTCATCTGAATGTCTCTTTTTCTGAAGGGGATAGGATTCCTGTGCCATATGTATAATTTCAATATCTGAAGCCTGGACTTCCCATTTCTGGCCTTCTCCCGGAGACTCAACAAGCTGTCCGGCAACAGCTATTGAAGTGCCCGTGGTAATGGTTTCTATCTGTGAATAATTTTTCAGATTCTTGTTTGCAATAATCTGAATGTTTTTAAGGCATGACCCGTCATTAATCTCCATGAAACAAAATTCTTTTGAATTCCGTCTGGTTCGGACCCAGCCTTTGATAATAATTTCTCCAGGGGTTTTCTCAAACGCTAACAGCACATTGATTTTTGTTCTTTTCATTGATTTATCCTGCAAAAAATAATATATTAAAAAATTTGATTGTAGCTAATTGTAGCCAACTTACATTTATTTAAAGATTAGTTTTTAAAATTTCACTATCATGCATAAACAAATTTATCAAGATATCCTTGCACTGGTCCAGACACCGACACGATATACCGGCAATGAGATCAATGCTGTTAAAAAAGACCTGAAAAAAGTAGCGCTGACCTTTGCCCTGGTCTTCCCAGATCTTTATGAAATCGGAACCTCCCATTTTGGACTGCAGATTCTCTATTCCATTTTAAACAAACAGGAAAATATTGCGGCAGAACGATTTTTCATGCCTGCCCCGGACATGGAAGCCTATCTTTTGGAAAAAAAAGTTCCCTGTTTATCCATGGAATCCCAAAGGCAATTAAAAAACTTTGATATCATTGGAATCAGCCTGCTTTATGAGTTGAACTTTACCAATATTTTAGCCATGTTCAGCCTGTCCCATATCCCCTTTTATTCAAGGGAACGCGAAAATACCTTTCCCCTTATAATTGGAGGGGGACCCTGCGCATTCAACCCTGAACCTTTGGCTGATTTTTTTGATGCCTTTGTTATCGGAGATGGTGAAGAGGTTGCCGTTCAAATTTCAAACCAGGTTATTGAATTCAAGAAACAGGGGGATGGTCAAAAAAAGACCCTGCTCAAACTTTTGTCAAAAATAGACGGGGTCTATGTGCCTTCATTTTTTGAGCCGAAATATGACGGGAATGGAATTCAAACACTCTCCCCCGTATTTGAAGATTATAAAATTGTTAAAAGAGCCTTTCTGCCTGCTCTTACAAAAGATAATTTCCCAACATCTCCGATTCTTCCCTTTGGCAAACCCATCCATGACAGGCTGCGGCTGGAGATCGCCAGGGGGTGTTCAAGGGGATGCCGCTTCTGCCAGGCCGGCATGATATACAGGCCCATCAGGGAACGATCATTGGAAGACCTGATAGAAATTGCACACACCTCTTTAAAAACAACGGGACATTCCGACATCTCTCTTTTATCCCTTTCCACAGGGGATTATTCAAACCTGCCCCAATTAATGGAACGACTGCTTGATCTGAGCCAGGGATATTGCAATGCCATATCCCTTCCTTCTATAAGGGCGGAGAAATTGACCCCGGAACTGATGAATATTATAAAAAAGGTCAGAAAAACCGGATTTACCATTGCCCCGGAGGCCGGAACTCAGCGTTTGAGAGATATCATCAATAAAAACCTGACGGAAGAAAGCATTACAGCAACTATTGAAAATGCATTCAACCTTGGCTGGAAAAACATCAAACTCTATTTTATGATGGGGCTTCCCTTTGAAACATCCGAGGACATAGAGGCCATCTGCAGTCTTTCCAAACGACTGGCGTCAACCTATGCCAAAGGCAAAACAATCATTAACGTCGGTGCAAACACTTTTATTCCCAAAGCCCATACCCCTTTTCAACGATGCGCACAGATAACTCTGGATGAGACAAAGGAAAAACTGCAATATTTAAAAGACAATTTAAGGCACAAAAAACTCAATCTCAAATGGCAAAGTCCTGAGATGAGTCTGGTTGAGGGCGTTTGGGCCAGGGGTGACAGAAAATTGTCAAAGCTTCTGGTAGCGGCTTTTGAACAAGGATGCCGCCTAGATGGTTGGAACGATAAGTTTGATTTTTCATTATGGCAAAAGGCCTTTGAAGAAACCGGAATTGATCCCTTGTTTTATACGTCTCGTAGGCGGGATGAAGCAGAACCCCTTCCCTGGGATGTAATTGATTCAGGGGTATTGCCTGATTTTTTAAAAAAAGAATTTCAAAAAGCCAAACAAGCATCACTCACACCTGACTGCAGAGAAAATGACTGCACGGGATGCGGTGTCTGTGATTTTAAACGAATAAAACCAGTGCTGTACGAAATCCAAAAAACCGATCTCATCCAGGGTGCCGAATTAAAAAGAATACCGGATGATGCATTTAAAAAATTTGAATTATCCTTTTCAAAACTTGAAAAAGCAAGGTTTTTCGGACACCTTGAACTTGCCACCATTTTTAACAGAGCCATAAAAAGGGCCGGGTTAGTTGCCAAATATTCACAAGGATTTAACCCTTTAATGCAGCTTTCATTTGACAATGCCCTGCCCGTTGGAATGGAAAGTGAAGAAGAGATTCTTTTTATCTACCTTGAAAAGGACATGGCGCCCAATACAATTATTGACTGCTTAAACAAGACACTTCCTGAAGGCCTTTGCATCACAGGATGCAAAACCTTTAACCGGCTCAAGGGAAAAAACACGGACACCTCTTCATATATCATTAAATTTTCTGATTTCTGTCTTGAAAAAGAACGAGTGGCTGCTTTTTTGAGTTTGCCCGAATTTATTGTCCAGGACTTGAGCAAAAAACAGAAAATAAGAAGTACCGATCTGCGGAAAGCCGTTAAAAATATATCTTTTATTGATCTGCAAACTATTAAAATGGTTTTACAAAAATATAATGAACGAAACGTAAGACCCACGGAGATTCTGACAAAATATTTTAACCTGAACGAAGATCTCATAAAAAAAGCCAGGATAAAAAAGATAACCTAAAGGTCACATGTAACCTGAAGGTCACACGTAACATAAAGGTCGCACGTAAAACAAGGATAACCCCATGTTAAAAGAGCTTGTTGTAAATGCGGCCCCCCATGAAACACGGGTGGCACTTCTTGAAAACGGCACCATTGTTGAAGTTTTCATTGAAAGAGAAGATGAAACGTCCATTGCCGGGAACATCTATAAAGGACGGGTGCAGCGTGTTCTTCCTGGAATGCAGGCAGCATTCGTGGATATCGGGTTTGATCAGGCAGCCTTTATTTATGTGGACGATGTCCTGGACACTGCCAGCCATACAATGTATCAGAAATTTGAGCAGGACAATTATGGAGAAGCGGATATTGAACCGTATGCAGGGGAGATTGAAACACTGGATATGCCGGAAAATACTACCTCCTGGCAAGCCTCTTTAAACCCGGAGTGCAGTATTGAAGATCTGCTGACAGAGGGCCAGGAGATCATGGTCCAGGTAGCCAAATCATCCATTGGCTCCAAAGGCCCAAGGGTCACCACCCACATCTCCCTGGCAGGCCGTTACATGGTATTGCTGCCCACGGTTGACCACATCGGAATTTCAAAAAAAATAGGAAATGAGGCAGAAAGAACAAGGTTAAAAGACCTTTTATTATCTATCCGGAAAAATAAATTCGGTTATATATTCAGAACCCAGGCCCAGGGAATTGATAAAGAAACGATTCAAAAAGAATTAAATTTTTTAAATAAAACCTGGGAAGACATTCTGGCAAAAAACAAGACAGCTTCTGCCACATCCCTTATTTATAAAGATCTTACAATAACCTTCCGGGCGGTCAGGGATCTTCTGGATGATGAAGCTGATAAGCTGATTATTGATTCTAAAGAAGAATATGCAAATGTTAAAAATTTTTTAAAAAAACTGATGCCGGATGTAAACTTGTCAATAGAGCTTTACCAGGGAAGAGAATCCATTTTTGATGCCTATAACATTGAAGGAGATGTGGCAAGGGCATTAAAGAAAAAAGTATGGCTCAAATCCGGTGGATATATTGTCATCGACCAGACAGAAGCCCTTGTGGCCATTGATGTGAATACGGGCCGTTATGTGGGAAAGCATAATTTTGATGAGACCATCCTTAAAACCAACCTTGAGGCTGTCAAAGAGATTGCCTACCAGATAAGGCTCAGGAATATCGGCGGTATTATTATTATTGACTTTATCGACATGAAAAAAAAGCAGCACAGGGAAAAGGTCATGGCCCATATGAATGAGGCCATGAAAAACGACAAAAGCCAGACCAATGTCCTGCCCCTGACGGAGCTTGGCCTTGTGCAGATGACCCGGAAAAGAATCCGGAGGAACCTGACCCGAACCCTTTGTAAACCCTGTTTCTATTGCAATGGCGATGGCCATCTTATGTCAGGAAAATCCATCTGCCACAAAATTTACAGGGACCTTGTCAGCGAAGCCGCGGATATCATGGGCAATAAATTCACGGTAAAAGTGCATCCTGATATCGCCCAATTGCTACATGGAAAGGAAAAACACCTGATTTCCTCCCTTGAAAAACAATTTTCAAAACCCATTGCCATTTATCCGGAACCCCATTACCACATGGAAGAATACCATATCTTCGAGTCCCTGATAAAATAACGCATGGGGTCAGACTTGCAAGCCCCAGATGCAGACAAATCTATTCTTGACAATTTTTAAAAAATCAATTAAAGTCTTTTGTTTATTATGTTTACAGCATTGAGGTTTATAATAAGTAATTTAAGTTAAGTTAAGGATTGTTAATTTATGAAACAAACATTTCAACCAAGCAACCGGAAAAGAACCAGAAAACACGGGTTTCTTAAAAGAATGGCAACCGTCGGTGGAAGGCGAATCATTAACGCCAGAAGGGCAAAAGGAAGAAAAAAACTTACCGTTTAATTAAAGGGATTTATTGAGTAACTTTTGTTTTCCAAAAAAGGTAAGGCTCCTAAAGAGAGCTCAGTTTTTAGCACTTTCAAAACAAGGGGAAAAAGTACATACAGACAGCTTTTTAGCAATTGTACTTAAAGGAACAGCTCAAAACAATCGAATTGGCATTACAATATCAAAAAAAGTAGGAAATGCAGTAGAGCGTAACAGGATAAAAAGAATTATTAGAGAATATTTCAGACACAATAAAGAGATTATTTCAGGGCCAAATGATATAAATATCATTGCAAAGAAGGGTCTGACTACGCTATCCAACAGGCAGATTATAGAGAAGCTTGATAAACTTTTTACAAAAATAGCATTAACCAGTATAAATAAATGAAACAGCTATTATTCATATTTATTAAATTTTATCAATATTTTATCTCCCCTTTAACAGGACAAAATTGCCGTTATTTTCCGACCTGTTCGGCATATACCCTGGAGGCCGTCGAAAAACATGGCAGCCTTAAAGGTACCGCTCTTGCCGTAAAAAGAATTCTGCGTTGTCATCCCTTCCATGCAGGAGGATTTGACCCTGTTCCATAATTTATCCAGATGCCTTATTGTTTTCCTTTTTAAATTTAAAGTGCCGTGTCGTTACAAATTATTTTAGGTATTAGGAGAGAGAATGGATGAACAAAAACGATTATTATTAGCGGTTGTGCTTTCAGTGGTAGTCCTTGTGGGATATCAGACATTTTTTGTAACGCCGCCCGTGCCTAATAATCAACCCCAGCAAGTTCAAAACCAGAATGCGGATCAGGTTCAGGAAAAAAGTCAAAATGTTTCCGAATATAAAACTATGACAGGTATCGTGCCTGAAACTGTTGCGGCCCAGAAAAAAAATTATCGAACCATTTCCATATCAACCCCTCTTTATAATATTGCCATTTCCGAGCAAGGTGCTGCCGTTAAAAGCTTTGAACTCAAAAATTATAACAAAACAAATAAAAAAGACTCTCCTTTAAAGCAATTGGTGCCGGAACAATTGACTTCCGGGACCCTGTTTTTCGATCTTGAAGGGCAGTCTATCCCAGGGTTAAAAGATGCAGTCTACACAGCAAAAATCGATACCAATAAGACATCTGTATTTGAGGGTGAGAAAACCATTGAATTTATTTTGGGAACATCCAATGGGATTGTGGTGAAAAAAGTTTTTACCTTTAAGGCAGATTCATACATGATTGATTGTGATATTGTTTTTCAAAACGGATCTGGCACGTCCTTAAATGATTCACTCGTGATTTCAACGCCGGGATTTTTTGATGAAGAGACCAAAAAAAGGTCCAGATTTGCATTTGAAGGGCCAGTGGTTTTTGTTAATGAAGAATATATGGACATTGACCCGGATGACATAGAAGAAAAAAACACCTATACGGGTAAAATCGGTTGGTCTGGATATTCTGAACGGTATTTTATGACGGCCGTCATGCCCAGATTAAATACTAATGGGGACACCATTGATGCCGGCGTAAAGCTTTTCTATGCCGATGACATGGTCATCAATAATTATATCCGGAAAATGGATCGGCTGGACCCGGGTCAACAAGGGGTCTATTCCTTTACTTTTTATATGGGCCCCAAAAGCCAAAAAATATTGGGCAGTTATGACAATAGTCTTAAAAATGCAATCAATTTGGGATTTTTTAATATCATTGCCAAGCCGCTTTTAATCACCATGAACATGATTTATAGTGTAATCCCAAACTATGGCGTGGCTATTATCCTTTTGACGATTCTCATTAAACTGATTTTCTGGCCCCTGGGAACAAAGAGTTACAAATCAATGAATGAAATGAAAAAAGTTCAGCCATTGATGATGGAGATTCGGGAAAAACATAAAAATGACAAACAGAAAATGAATCAGGAAATTATGGGGCTTTACAAAACCTATAAAGTCAATCCGGCAAGCGGATGTCTGCCCTTACTAGTTCAAATGCCGATTTTCTTTGCGCTCTACAGGATGCTCTACCAGGCCATTGAGCTTAGACACGCACCATTTATCGGATGGATATCTGACTTGTCCGCTCCGGACAGACTGTTTGAATTTAATTTTGCAATTCCAATGATGCAGGAACCTTATGGCATCCCCATGCTGACACTTTTAATGGGTGCATCATTTTTGTTGCAGCAAAAAATGACTCCAACTGCAGGCGATCCCATGCAGGCCAAAATGATGATGTTAATGCCGATATTTATGACCGTAATTTTCATCAATTTCCCGGCAGGACTGGTTCTGTATATGTTTGTGAACAATATCATATCCATGGGACAGCAGTATTATATTCAAAAAAAACTTTCGTAAGCAGGAGGTAATATGGCACAAACTAAAGACTTCAGCGGAAAAGATGTAGATCTCGCTATTAAAAATGCCTGTACAAAATTAACACTTTCTAAAAATGAATTAAAATATGATGTGATTTCAGAAGGGGCTTCAGGAATTTTTGGAATTGTCGGCAGGAAAGACGCCAAAATCAGAGTTTCTCTTCCAGATGTGGATAAAGATGCTCAAGCCCGGGCAGACCTGGAAGGGATAAGGTCCATTGTGGATGAGGCATTTGGAGAAGAAACAAGGCTTGAACCCATTCGAAAAGTTGAAAAAACAAGGCCTGAACCAATTCGAAAAAAAGAATCCGGCTCTTTTGAAGACACAAGACCTGAACCAATTCGAAAAAAAGAATCCAGGTCCTTTGAAAAACCCGAGCCGGTTAATGTGCCTGAAGAGGCTGTTAATGTGCCTGAAGAGGCTGTTAATGTGCCTGAAGAGGCTGTTGATGTGTCTGAAGAGGCTGTTGCTCTTGGTATAGAAGCATTACAAAAAATGGCAGACCTGATCACGGACGAATCAAAGGTAACTGCCAGCACAGAATCTGACAGGCTGACCTTAAGCATTGAAGGTGGAAATTCCGGTATTCTGATTGGCAGAAAGGGCCAGACCCTCGATGCCATGCAGTTTTTAACTGATAAAATTATCAATCGAAAAAGTGAAGCCAGGGTAAGGGTAAAGGTGGATATCGAAGGATACATGGAAACCCGCAAATCCAATCTTAAACACCTGGCCTTTAAAATGGCTGACAAGGCCAAAAAGACAGGACGACCTGCAACCATCAACCAGATGAGTGCCCAGGACAGGCGTATTGTCCATCTGGCATTAAAGGATGATAACCAGGTCAGAACCCAGAGCATGGGTGATGGTTACTATAGAAGACTTGTCATTTTCCCTAAAAAGAAAAATTCCTTCAGGGGTAAAAGACGGGTAAAAGAATAAAGCGACATGAATGATACAATTGCTGCAATCGCAACTCCCTTTGGAAGCGGCGGCATTGGTGTCATACGTATCTCCGGCCCAAAAGCTTTTGATATCGCATCAAAGATTTTTTCAAAAACAAAAAATAAGGCTTGCGGACGAACAAAATTAGACTCCCACAGAGTTTATCACGGATATATTTTTGATACCAAAAACAAGGATATTCTGGACGAGGTTTTACTGATTCCCATGAAAGGGCCTTCCTCATATACAGCAGAAGATGTTGTTGAAATTCAGGCCCATTCCGGAACCATTGTATTAAGAACCCTTCTTAATGAAATCCTTTCCCGGGGTGCAAGACTTTCCGAACCCGGAGAATTTACAAAACGGGCCTTTTTAAACCAGAGAATCGACCTGACCCAGGCAGAAGCAGTAGCTGATATCATCAATGCAAAATCAGCAAAATCGCTGAAATTTGCCGCATCTCAGAATCTTGGAGTATTAAAAGACCAGATCCAGGAGTTAAGAAAAAACCTCATTAATTTCCTTTCCTTACTTGAAGTAAATATTGATTTTCCAGATGACGTGGACCCCTTTGAACCGTCCCGAAAAGAAATTGGAATGATTGATGATGTGCTTGAAAAATGCCGGGGGTTTATTCAGCAGCATGAAGATGCATGTTTCCTAAAGGATGGAATACGCATTGCCATCTGCGGGGCGCCGAACGTGGGAAAATCAAGCCTTATGAACCGACTCATTGAACAGGACCGGGCTATTGTAACAACCTTTCCCGGAACCACAAGGGATCCCATTGAAGAAGGATTGAATATAGACGGAATACCCTTTGTGGTTACTGACACTGCAGGAATTCACCAGACAGATGATCTTGTAGAAATTATCGGTATTCAAAAGGCAATGGATCACATTAAAGCCTCAAACCTTGTGCTGTTCATGAAAGAACCGGGAACTGTATTTTCAGACAAGGAGCTGGAAAAAATAGTGCCCTTTAGAAATCAATCAGACAAAAAAATTATTTTTGTAATTAATAAAATTGATATTAAAAAACACCCTCTGCCTGAATTGTCAAAAAAATACCAACACCTTCCTAAAATTGAAATATCCGCTCTTTTAAACCTGGGGATTAAAGAATTAAAACAAAAAATAGTGGAAATCACTATAGCCGGCCTTGACATGGAAAAATCATCGGTCATTCCTAATTTGCGGCATAAAAAAGCTCTGGAACAGACAGTTAAAAGTCTTACAGCTGTAAAAAAAGGGTTAACCCAACCCCTGGAAGAAGAAACCATGACAATTGATCTTAAAAACAGTATTGATTCTCTTGGAAAAATTACAGGGGAAACCGCGTCTTTGGATATACTGGATACTATTTTTAATAATTTTTGTATTGGCAAATAGTGCCGCCATAAAACTTGATAATTTTTCAAATCAGTATTGAATAAAGGATAAATATTATGAATTTAAGAGAACACTTTGTCAAATATGAAGCAATTGTCCATATGGCAGATGCCGTGTTTGACCGTGTAAAAAAAGATTTTCCCAAAGAAGTGTTCTGCAGGGAAAAATGCAGTGACTGCTGCTATGCCATTTTTGATCTGACCCTCATAGAAGCCCTGTATTTAAACAATAAATTCTTAAAAAAATTCACGGGTAAAGAAAAAAATGATCTTATTGAAATTGCCGGCAAAACAGACCGGGCTCTTACAAAGATGAAACGGGATGCATACAAAGAAGTTAAAAACGGGGCAAACGAATTGGAAATAGTCGGTAAAATGTCCCAGGAAAGGGTCAGGTGTCCCCTTTTGGGGGAGAACGACCTGTGTGTCATGTATGAGCACAGGCCGATTACCTGCAGGATTTATGGAATCCCGACTTCCACAGCCGGTGTCAGCCATATCTGCGGCCGTACAAATTTCATACAGGGACAACCCTACCCCACATTGAATATGGATAAAATGTATACCCAGCTCCAACTTCTTTCTGCCCAATTGGTAAAGGATATAAAATCCAAGAATATTAAAATGCATGAAATGTTAATTCCTGTTTCAATGACAATGGTTACAGATTTTAATGAAGAATACCTTGGAGTCCAAAAAAATGCATAATTTTACCCCCGAAGAAATTGAAGAGAGAAAAAAAGCCATTTTTGATGCCATGGGAAAAAGAGGCCAGAAGCAGATCCTTAAAAAAGGCTATGAAGACTGGGACCCTTTTCAGGAACCCAAAGACCCCATTGATATCAGAAAAGATAAAACCAACCGCACCACCCAGGTCCTCATCCGGGAATTTTTAACCCAGACTGATCATGATGAATACTCCAGTTCCTTTGCCCAGGGAGCCTTTGAAATGTGCCTGGGGATCATCAACAATGATGAAAAAATAAGGGGGATGTTTGAATTTGCCTGCTGGTATGAGGCGCTTTTAAAAAAAGAAGGTCATGATTCCCTTTAATATTCCGGGCTATTTTTCAACCGTGGAAACCGTGTTTACTTCCAGAATGGTTCGGTTTAGTTCAATATATTGGTACTTTATAAATCGTAATTTGAAAGAATCCCTTGTGATACTGTTTTTGGTTTATATAATTTAACACTGAGTAGAAGGAGCAAAAACTCATTTTCGGTTTTACTATACCTATCGAATCCTCTCCTTAAAATGCTCCATTTCTTCCCTGGACAACCTCCGGGCAGGCACACCACACCATGTCTCACCTTTCCCTACACGGCTGCCGGGCATAAGGACCGAATGGGCTAAGATAGTAGCATCCGCACCTACATGGACGTCGCCCATGATCGTTGTGGCAAGCCCTATGGTTGCCCTAGGACCTATGACTACTGGAGAAATGACAAGATTGCCATGGCCACCATAGTGGGCAAAGATTCGTACGCTGCCGCCAAGGGCCGCATCGTCGCCTATAGTGATGTTCTGAGGGTCTGAGATATACTCCGTGTTGATAAAGGCATGCCGTCCAATTTTCATTCCCATAGCTTTGAGGAACCAGATGCCAAAGGGTGTCAGGGTTACAAATAGGAGGAAGGTATAACGAACGAGGTAGAACAACCCATTGTGTAGAAACCAGGGCACGGCCCGTAACGAATAGTAGCCCCCTTTGAACGCGCGCACCCGTGTGGGAAGAATCCAGTTGTAAATAGGCACAACTATGAGAAGGGCAAAACCAAAGACAAAAAAGCAGAGTGCCAGACCAATGCCCAAAATGATCCAGCCTATGAATGGGGTTAGCGTTTTGCTCCAGATAAATAGTTGGCTGAAAAGCCATAGAGAGGGTGTCAGCGCCAGACCTAAAGCCGTGGCGGCGAGCAGGTAGAGAACAAGGACGGAAATGGCGTAAGCTGAACGTGAGAATCTCCGTGTCAGCTTGTCTACAAGGCTTTTGGCTGGAGGGTTCTTGGAATCGTCTTCTGCAAAATATTTTGGCTTTTCGCGGTCGTCCATTTTTTGCCTCCAGTGTGTTGCAGTCAGATAGCCACTAAATTGTTATATTGCCCTGATGTGACCTTGTGTTAGCCGCTTGTTTAACCATTTGATCGGCATGAAATTCTATATCGAACTCTTCAGTATCTCATTCATTTCCCGTTGCATATCCGACCTGCAATGCCTATTTTTTTGATAAATCAATATCAATGTTTCGACTTTGTGTAAAGAAATATTCAATTATATTTGACTAACAACAAACGAATTAACAAATCTTCCATTAATCTATATTGGATTAAATCACCTCCCTATTAAAATTCCCATACGAAAGGCTGGCGGGGTATTATTTTAATAATCTACAAACCCGTTTTGATGCATAGAATGGACAGCGACATATAAATCCCAATTTTCAAATTTCAAAATAAATTCTACCTGTAAAAAATTTGTACCAAAAATTTGAAAATGTTCAAACTCACCTACTCAAAACCTCCACACCCGGTTTCCGCAGCATGCTTTTTTGACTTTGGATATTTTCGACAATGTTCTGGTTTTACATCATGAACCCGGCAAATGTATTTATCCTGCCTTGGAAGTTTCCTCAACCATGGACACACCTCCACACATCATCACCTGTTTTTGGGCTGATCCAAATGTCATAAATATAATGACCTTCACCAAGGGTTATTGGATGAACCCACTCCAGAATATCAAACCGTCCTTCTCTTTCCCACATGGCAACATCTTCAATAGTACATCCATGAATAATACTTCTATGACCTATGGTAACGCCGTTCCCTATTTTTAATGGAATATTTTCATCAGCGTGGCACATAATCCTTGAAATCTTCCTTCCCAAGTGCAATATACCAATAACAGATTCAGTCCCACATTCATCATATTCCCGGAAAGGAGACTTCATGGATCTATCTGAAGAGAAACGGGATTATAAAATGTTCAAAAAGTGGTTCGATGTGATTTGTTCAGATATGACCTGGGATTATGGGTATGGGGATATTGATTTTTAAGGAAAAGATCGGTAAGTGTAGATTGATTTTCATAGGATAATATTCTGGAGTCATGCATGCGTCTTGAATGTAATAGTCTGAATTTCACATACCCGGGCAGTAGGATTGCCGTTATTAATAACCTTTCCTTTTCCATACAAAACCCGGGATTCAAAGCCTTGTTCGGCCCGTCAGGAGTTGGGAAAACATCTCTTGCAAAACTTATTGCCAACTCAAAGTTCCGGGGTGCAAAAGATATCGTCACGGAGAATATGGATACCATCCTTTACTCCTATAACCTGGAAAGGCTTCCCGGATGGTCCAGTACTGGAAACCATCTGAACAAAGTGACCTCATCTGAAAAACAATCATTAAAAGAACAATTAATAGAGATTTTTGAATTAAATGATGTGCTGGGCTCACGGTTTTCTAAGCTTTCCATGGGCCAGCAGAACAGGATGAATCTTATCCGGTATCTTGTGCAGGATTTTGATCTTTTAATTCTGGATGAAAGTCTTGCCAATGTCGATGAGAAGCTAAGGGAGGCCATAATCCTTGCTATCAAAGAATTGTTTTCCGACAAAATGTTTTTATATATTTCCCACAATCTCATGGAGGTATCAAAATTTTGCAGCCAGATACTTGTTTTTGGGAAATCATCGGAAAAGAAAGATTCCTTTGTGATAGACGGGCAGGATTGCAAAAAGGGTTATCTTCTGGATAAAAAAGAACTGGATATTACCATGCTGGAGATTATGAATGCTTTTTAGACGAATTTACCAGTTTTTAATCGTATATATAATTGGGATATCCTTTTTATTGATGATCAAGATGGGTTTATCCCTGTCTGATTATGTGATCCCTGGTGTTCCCCTTATCCTTGAAACAGCAGGCCAGGTTTTTAAAGAATATTTTTTTGATGTGATGAGCACAATGTCTGTCACCGTGCTTGGTCAGTGTCTTTCCATTATCCTGGCCTTTGCCGTTGGTATCAGTGGTCGGAAATCTTCCTGGGTCGGTTCTTTTATTAAAGTAACGGCATATAATATACAGGCATATCCCATTGTTGCCCTGGCCCCTATTATTTTTATCCTTCTGGGGGATGGATTTATTCCAAGGCTTTTGATTGCCTCCATGATCTGTTATTTCCCCCTTCTTTTATCTGTATTGGGTATCATGGCAACCCCCGTGGCAGATATTGAACATTTTTATATTGTCACCGGCAGGATGCGGTGGCAGCTTGAGGTTAAAATAAGGGCATTTGAAAACCTGAGCAAGCTGACAACGGTGATATCGGGCAGCGCAACCCTTGCCATGGCAGGAACCATTGTAGCGGAATTTATCGCAGCCAATGCCGGGATAGGATATAGCATCAGGATTGCTTTATATCAAAGCGATCTGGCTAAAATCCTGGTGGCTTTATTTATGATCGGTATCATTATTTCCATATACCAGGGAATACTGGAAACAATGGGTGAGCAAATTAAAACCAGATGGTCCATTTCAAAGGGAGGAGAGGTCTTATGAGAAAAAAACTTTTTTTATTTCTCTTGTTTTTATTGGTTCTGGTGTGTGCAACACCATCTTTTGCCAAGGGAACCCAATTGAATTACAGACTTAAATGGCTGTTTAATGCCAGTGTTGCAGGGGATATTTATGCGGATGCCCAAGGATTTTTCAGCGATGTCGGCCTGGATGTCACGGTCAAGGAGGGAAGTCCTGAAAAAAATGCAATTAATGAATTGGAGCTCGGATATGCTGCTTTTGGCGTGGCTTCTGCCGATCAGGTCATCCGTGCCCTTGACAAGGGGGCTAAAATCTTTGTTATTGCTCAGCTTTTCCAGGTAAATCCCATGCAATGGATATACAGGACGGATCAGCCCGAAATTAAAACCCTTCAGGATCTTAAGGGCCGTAATATAGGTATCACCTTTGGCGGAAATGATGAGACCATTATGAACACCCTTTTTGCAAAAGGGGGAATTACAAAAAAAGATGTCACCATCACAGGGGTCAGGTTTGATTTTACGCCGTTTTTCAAAAGAAAAGTTGATGTATGGCCGGTATACCTGAACTCCCAGGGGGTTATACTTAAAGATAAACTGGCGAAAGAAGGAGAGGATGTCTATTTTTTTAATCCAGCAGATTTTGGTGTGAGTTTTGTGGCCAATTCCGTGATTACCTCGGAGGCCATGCTGAAAAACAACCCTGATCTGGTTGAAAAATTTCTCAAGGCCCTGCTTAAAGGCTGGGAGGCTGCCATGGACCCGGCAAATGAAGCTGGAATTCTGGATGCTGTGAAAAAACTGGATACAAGTACCAGTGATGATATTCGAAAAAAACAGCTCAATGCCACAAGGAGCCTGATAAAACCGTCTGCATCCATCAAAATAGGCTTCATTGATATGGCTGCCTGGAAACAGACTGAAGCCATGATGCTGAAAGAAAAACAGATTAAAAAACCGGTGAGTATAGAGACCCATTTGATCCAGCCTGGTAAAATTTAATGGATATAGACCTGTTTTTTACTTTTTGAATTAAAACGGATCATCATAAAAAGTGCAGATGCAGTAAGGCTTATGAGAAGCCCATACCAGACACCATAAATGCCCATGTCGAGTTTGAATGCCATAAAATACCCTGAAGGAAGCCCCATCAGCCAGTAAGCGGCAAGGGTGATCAGGGTGGGAATTTTCATATCCGTGATTCCCCTTAATATTCCTAACCCGATTGACTGGGTGCCGTCGGATACCTGGAAGAATGCAACAATCACTAAAAGCGAGGCACTGATATCAATGACCGCTTTTTCAGAAACATAAAGGGTTGGCAAAAAGAACCTGAAAAGGATAAAGATCAACCCGGCTGATGCCATAAACAAGGCACACAAAATTGCTGCGGAAAACCCGGCAAGCCGTGTTCCCTGGATATCTTTTCTCCCGACGGCAGTGCTGACCCGGATGGTTGCCGCAGATGAGATTCCCATGGCAACCATAAATGTAATGGATGCAAGGTTTAATGCAATCTGGTGGGCAGCAAGTGCAATGGTTCCCATCCAGCCGATCATGATAGCTGAGGCAGCAAAGGCACTGACTTCAAAAAAATACTGAAATCCTGCGGGAATGCCGATGGCAAGAAGGCGCCGCATCATGGGCAAATCAATCTTCCTGTAATTCAGGGTGGGGTCAAAGCGTTGCATTTTTGAGGATTTTCTGATGATAATCATAAGCGCAATGGCCATAAATGTCCGGGAACTGATAGTGGCAATGCCGGCACCGGTAAGACCCAGGGGAGTGACCCCGAGATTTCCATATATAAATATCCAGTTTGCAAGAATATTAACAAGATTGGCGAGAAGAGTGATGATCATGGCAGGTTTTAAGAAGCTTACCCCTTCGGCAAACTGTCTATAGCTCTGGAAAAGCATTAACGGCAGCATGGAAAACCCCAATACTTTCATGTAAAGGGATGCCGGGCCCACAATCTCTTCGGGCTGATTGAGAAATTGAATACATTCTGACAAAAGAAGTGTGATAGCGCAGAGCAAAATACCGGAAAAAAGGTTTAATAAAATTCCCTGCCTTAATACAATGCCGCACTCTTCGTCTCTGCCCGCACCATAGGCAATGGCCGTTAAAGGTGTGACAGCCACGGTCAGTCCGAATCCGACAACCATGATCAGCAGAAAGAGCGAATTGGCTATGGATGCTGCTGCAAGGGCCTGGGCACCTACTTTGCCCACCATGATATTATCCACCACAGACATGAGCATTTGTCCAAGCTGGCCCACAACAATGGGAAGAGACAGAACAAGGGTCTTTTTTATTTCAGGGCCCATTGAATGGCTTAATCGCTTCAAATTTGATTATAGATGAGTCTTAATCCTTCAAGGGTCAAGGATGGCTCCACTTTTTCAATGGTGTTGGAAATCTTGAAGATCAGTGGAGCAAGGCCGCCTGTGGCAATGATCCGGGGTGAAGCACCCATTTCTTTTATCATCTTTTCGATCATCCCGTCCACCATGGAGGCCGTTCCATAAATAATGCCGGACTTAATGCTTTCAATGGTATCTTTGCCGATGACCTTTTCAGGCGTCTGGAATATTTCTACCCTGGCCAGCTTGGAGGCTTTTTGGAAGAGTGCTTCTGCAGAAATCATGATACCCGGTACAATTGCTCCACCCAGGTATTCCCCTTTTTCAGAGATAACATCAAAAGTTGTGGCTGTTCCAAAATCGATAATAATGAGAGCGGTTTTATACTTATGAAAGGCGGCAACCGCATTAACGATCCTGTCGGCCCCAACTTCATTGGGGTTATTATAGAGAATGGGCATCAGTTTTTTAACCGAGTCCGAACTTATCCATAAAGGTGTTAAGCCAAGATACTTTTCACAGAATGCATTCAGGATAGGAACTGATGAAGGAACAACCGATGAAATAGCAGCGGTTTTAATATCTTCAGGATTGACTCCTTTATAAGAGAAAAGTGCGTTGGCAAGGACATTGAATTCATCAGCGGTTGAGTCTCGAATGGTCCTGATTCTCCAGTCATGTTTAAGTGTGTCTCCGTCATAGACTCCAATAACTGTATTTGTGTTTCCCACGTCAATTACAAGAAGCATAGGGCTCTCCTTTATTCTATTTTTATTGTAAACACCTGTGGAACAGCAGCAGTCATCATCAGGTCCCATGGTATATTAATATAGGCATGTCTGGCATACACACCTGGCGCAAGTCCCTTCAAGTCAATAAATGAATAGATTTGATCCGTGATTTCTTTATTGTTTAATGTCTCAAAAGGGCCTTTAATCTGGATGGTTATTTTTGAAGGTTCAATACTGACCTTTAATGTGGAATTCCATATCTGGATGGGAATATTTTCAATTGTTTTTGAAACCAGCTGCTGCTGAATCGGAACACTTACAATGATAATAGGATCTGAAGATGAAATGATAGATGGGTTTTCCAGATCCAGAGGAATTTTTTTTTTGAAATCTTCGCTGGCATTTGCGAGATCAATGGGTTTTGTTTTTAATTCTTTGATGGATTGAATCAAGGAGGCAGCACCTGTCAACTTTACACTGGCAGGCTCTGTAGCAGCGTCCAGGGCAATATGTCCCTTAGCAGGCGTTCCAATATAGGGGACTGTTATTTTAAAAGTTTTACTCACCTTTTTTTCCAGCTGGACACTGAGATAGGAAGGGTTAATGCTTAAAATTTTAATGCCCCGATCCATGGGGATTCGTTTTTCCTCCACTGGGAACAAATATGAACCCGGTTCAATGGAGTCAGAATCGCCTGCAGGATCGAATTCAAGATCAGTGTAGAGATCCACGGGATAGTGGAGATTTTTTTTGTTGATAAGTTCAATCAAGTTCGGATGAGCCTGGATCCTGATTTCTATTTTATCAGTATGAAAACTGGTAAGGATCAGATTTTCCGGTATATTGGAAAAGTCCACAGGAAGTAGAAGGTCTGTCTCAACCGGCTCTGTGGTACAGCCGGGAAGACAAAAAAGAATGAGGAACAATAAAAGGATTAAGATATTGCAATAAAGCTTAAATTTATGCATTCCTGATCGAATCTATGATAAGAGTAAAGGATTTGACTCGTTCAACATCATGGACCCTGACAATGTGGGCACCTCTGAGAATGGAGACTGCAACAGCCGCCAAACTGCCGTATTCTGTCTTTATATGATCCGCTCCAATCGGGGTTTTCTCCTTTTGGGTCAGAATATTCTGAATAAAGGACTTTCGTGATGGCCCTAAAAGAACAGGGTAACCCAGAGCCGTAATTTTTTCAAGATGGTTGATCAGTACCAGGTTATGTTCAATAGTTTTACCAAAACCGATTCCCGGATCAAGAAGGATATTGTTCTTTTTTATGCCTTTTTCCAGGGCATATGCGGCCCGTGATGCAAGATAGGTTGTTATTTCAAGCATCAGGTCATCATAATCAGGATTCACCTGCATGGTCTCAGGGGTTCCCTTCATGTGCATCAGCACCACGGGCACACCCCTATGAGCTGCAAGATCAGCCATGGCAGGGTCTTTTTCAAAAGCCGATATATCATTTATCATGGCCGCTCCAGCATTGAGAGCCTCTCTGGCAACACCTGATTTAACCGTATCAATGGATATGGGCACATCAATCCGTTTAGAAAGATTTTCAATGACCGGAATAACCCGGTCAAGTTCTTCCTGCTCCGATATCGGTGCCGCAAATGGCCTTGATGATTCTCCACCGATATCAAGAATATGCGCTCCGTCTTTAACCAGTTTGATTCCCTGTTCAACCGCAGTTTTAAAGGAATTGAACTTTCCGCCATCGGAAAAAGAATCCGGAGTTGCATTTAAAATTCCCATAATGCAGGTTTTAGGGCCTAATTCGAGGCGGAACCTGTCAAATTCAAGTGTGAATGGCAGCATGATGTTTATCTATTCACATTCCTATGTCTTTGTCTCGTCTGAATCTGAATCCTGAGTATCAGTATTTTCGACTTTGTCAACAATCTCGATATTGTCCTTTTCATCTTTGACTGATTTTTTTTGATCTTCGGTTTCAGCAGGCTGTTTCGGCGGTATGTTTATATTTTGTTTGCCGAAAAAATCAAAATCAGGGCGCATCTCTGCTATCAGATCATCCAGTTCTGATCCCAAAACCGTTTCTTTTTCAATGAGCAGGAGTGTCAATGCGTGAAGAATATCGATATTTTCTTTAATAACCTTATGTGCAGCCTTGTATGCCCGATCAATGATCAAGGCAACTTCAGCATCAATTTTTCTGGCTGTTTCTTCTGAATAGCCTTTGGCCTGGGTCATTTCCCGGCCGATGAAAATATTGTCCTCATGGTCCTCATAGGAAAGGAGTGCCAGGTTATCGCTCATTCCAAAAGACCTGACCATTTTGTTGGCAAGCTTGGTGGCCTGTTTGATGTCATTGGATGCACCTGTGCTGATTCTTTTAAAAATAATTTCTTCAGCCACCCGGCCCCCAAAGGCAATGGCAAGCTCATTTTCAAGCTGGTCCTTATATTTGAAATCCCCTTCCTCAGGAAGAAACCAGGTGACCCCGGCAGCCCTTCCCCTGGGAATAATGGTAATCTTATTGACAGCATCCGTATAGGGCAGGAATCTTGCCACAAGGGCATGACCGCCTTCATGATAAGCCGTTGTTTTCTTTTCTTCTTCCTTTATTACCTTGGATTTTCTTTCAAGTCCCATATAAACCTTGTCTTTTGAGTCTTCAAAATCTTTCATACTCAGTTTTTCATGGTCCCGCTTGGCAGCCAGGAGTGCTGCTTCATTCACAAGGTTTTCAAGGTCTGCACCGGTAAATCCGGGAGTGCCTTTTGCCAGTATAACAGGATCAACATCATTGGCCAGGGGCGTTTTTTTCATGTGAACCCTTAAAATACCTTCACGGCCTTTAATATCCGGCATGTCCACCACGACCTGGCGGTCAAACCGTCCGGGGCGAAGCAGGGCAGGATCAAGAACGTCCGGCCGGTTGGTGGCGGCCATGAGTATAACGCCCTCATTGGATTCAAACCCGTCCATTTCAACAAGAAGCTGATTTAAGGTCTGTTCTCTTTCATCATGTCCTCCGCCTAAACCCGCACCTCTCTGCCGTCCCACGGCATCAATCTCATCAATAAATATAATACAGGGCGCGTTTTTTTTGCCCTGGGCAAAAAGATCCCTTACTCTTGAAGCACCGACACCCACAAACATTTCAACAAAATCTGACCCGCTGATTGTAAAAAACGGTACTCCGGCCTCACCGGCAACAGCCCTTGATAAAAGGGTCTTTCCAGTTCCGGGATTCCCCACCAGCAAAACACCTTTTGGGATACGTCCGCCAAGCCGCGTATATTTGGCAGGGTTTTTTAAAAAATCCACTACCTCGGTCAATTCTTCTTTGGCCTCATCAATTCCCTGTACATTGGCAAAGGTGACTTTTTCTTTCTTGTCATCCATCAGCCTTGCACGACTTTTCCCGAAAGACATGGCTTTCCCCCCACCGGCACCTCCCTGCATCTGGCGCATGAAAAAGATCCACACACCGATGAGGACAATCATGGGCAGCCAGGAAACAAGTATTGACATAAACCAGGAGTTTTCAGCCGGGGGTTTGGCCTGTATGGCAATCTCTTTGGAACGTAAAAAACTGATCAGTTCCCCGTCATCCGGCGCAAAACTTTTAAGCCTGGCACCGCTTCTGTCGGTTAGATATAAATCCTGACCCTGGATCACAACACTCTGAATACGGCCGTCTTCAACCATTCCAAGAAATTCTGAATATCCGACCTCTACCTGTCCGACCTGTTGCTGATTGAATATATTGTATAGCATGATCATCATCAGGACTATTACCAGCCACAGGGAAATATTTTTATAAAATTGATTCAAGGTTTTTCCTTTCTTTTTTTATAAACCCAATCCATTGTTAATTTACATTGTTAAGTTGCATTGTTAAGTCGAAAGTTCGATGGTTCCTTTTCTTAAGGCACCGGTTCTTAACTTATAATCGTTTTTGTTCTTAAAACTACATAATATATAAACATAAAATCTGAATATACAAGAAAAAGTTTTAGCTTTCTTTGCCTTGTTTTTCCTGTGACAACTGCCTTAACTTTTTTTCTTTTTTCCCGATTTCCCTTAAAGGACCTTCTTCTTTTTTAATCATAATAGTGTCCTTATTTTTGTAGATCCTGATTTGACCGGGCAGATCCAGGCTGATGCCTGAAGAAGTATTAAAACAAAATTCAACGGCATCATTTATGTGGGCAAGGGAAATGCGCTTTAAATTTTTTTTGATCTTCAAAATTGCCTTTCTGAATACCCGGTTTAAAAGAGCCGGGTGAAGGTTTGACATTTCAGGTTTTGAAAGCACAAGGAAGGATTGTTCTGATTTGATCAAACAGCAGTGAAAAGTTTTTTGAGTTTCAGTTTCCCAGAAGTCTTCTTCCTGTTTTAAAATATTGCTTAGCCTGTCCAGGCTATCGGTAATTTCGGGATTGTATTCCGCCTGGAGATGAGGAATCAGTTTGTACCTGATTTTATTTCTTAAATATGCCATATCCGTGTTTGAAGAATCAACCACATATGCCTGATTTTCATTTTTTAAAAAATCAAGGATACTGCGCTTAGATACCTGGATCAAGGGCCTGATATATAGGCTGTCCCTGATGGGCGGAATGCCGCAAAGTCCTTTAGGGCCGGCTCCTCTTAACAGGTTCATCAATACCAGTTCGATATTGTCATCTTTGTTGTGACCCGTGGCAATTTTTGTGTATCCATGATTTCTGGCAATCTGGTTAAAAAAATGGTATCTGACCTCCCGACCGGCTTCTTCAATGGATAGCCGATGTTTTTTTGCATACGCTGTTACATCTTTTTGTTCACCAAAAAACGGCAGGTCAAGTTTTTCTGCAAGTGCCTTTACAAAGGCCTCATCCCTTATGGATTCCTTTTTCCGGAGCATATGGTTCAAGTGGGCAACGCCCAAGGTTATGCCGTACTTTTCTTTAAGGCCCAAAAGGGACAACAAAAGGGCAACAGAATCAGGCCCCCCGGATACGGCCACCAGGATCTTATCTTTAGTTTCAAGCATACCAAAATCAAAAATGGTTCTGGCAATTGTGTTGAAAAAATCCTTTCTCATGAATATTTTATCCATATAGTCAGCAGGCAAACAGAGACTGCCTGGATTTTTTAATCAATCCGGAAGCCCGGGCTTTTTCAAAAAAGGTGGTGATGGCATTTTCCCCTTCTTTCCCAATATCTTTTGAAAAATCATTTACATAAAGCTTGATATGCTGCTGGATGATATCTCCATCCATTTCCTGGGCATAGGTCTGAATATAGTCATAGGCCATGGAAGGATGCAAAAAGGCATGGTCAATGCTTTGTCTGATCAGGTTCTGGATATCACAGGCAATACCAGGATCAATATCACGTTTAATAGCAATACAACCCAGTGGAATGGGTAAAGATGTTTTGTCTTCCCACCATTTCCCCAGATCTGCTTTTAATTCAAGACCCATGGTCTTATATACAAATCTTCCCTCATGGATAATCACACCAAAGTCAGCCTTTTTTGTAATTACAGCCGGCATTATTCGTTCAAACGGCATGGGAAGAATATTTGTGTCCGTATCGGCAAACAGATCATCCATATAAAATTTGAAAAGATGATAGGCTGTCGTTCCCATGCCTGGCACAGCGATCACAGGTTTGGTTTTGTTGTCCCTTTTATCATCCAGAGATCGCCCTGGAAGGGATATGATCAGCGGCCCACAACCCACACCTAATGCCGATCCCGTCCTTAACAGGGCATATTTATCCCCAAGGCTTCCCAATGCGGCAAAAGAAAGCTTGGTGATATCATAGGTACCTTTGGCAGCCTTCTGGTTCAGGGTTTCCACATCTTCCAATACGATGTCAAAGGCGTATCCGTGGAGGTCAATCAATTGTCTGGCAATGGCCTTGAAAATAAAGGTATCATTGGGACAGCTGGAAAAGGCAAGTTGATATGTCGGTTTTGCTTGCATATCTTTATTATTACCAAATAGGACACCATAAAAGCAATTTGATTTTTAATATTCGTCAACTTTACTTTTATCCGGTCATGCTTATTGTTTTCAGGACATTGGAACGAATAAAAAAAGCATTTCAGGAGTAACAGATACGGTATGAGAAACGGTGGTTCGTTAGATTCAGCAGCAGTTCGGACAAAAGGAAAAAATAATACAATTCCAGTTTCAAATTCCAAGGAGCTTGACAGAATAATTGTAAAGGGAGCAAGGGAACACAACCTTAAAGATATTGACATAGACATTCCCAAAAAAAAGATGGTTGTCTTTACCGGCGTGTCAGGCTCTGGAAAATCAAGTCTTGCTTTTGATACGATTTTTGCAGAAGGCCAGCGCAGATATGTTGAATCGCTTTCTTCCTATGCCAGGCAGTTCATCGGCCAGATGGAAAAGCCAAAGTATGATACCATAAGAGGGCTTTCCCCCACCATTGCCATTGAACAGAAAGCAGCCAGCAAAAACCCCAGATCCACTGTGGGAACCATAACGGAAATTTATGACTATCTGCGGGTATTGTTTGCCCGGCTCGGAACCCAGTATTGTTATAAATGCGGGGAAAAAGTAGGCCGGGGCCATGCCCAGAGCATGGTGTCCCAGATTTTGTCCCTGCCTGTGAATTCAAAAATTCTGATCCTTTCCCCCCTGGTGGAAAACCGGAAGGGCGAGCATAAAGAAATCCTTGAGGACCTTAAAAAAAAAGGATATGCCAGGGTCAGGGTTGATGGGGTTGTCCAGGATTTTGAAAATGTTCAAACCCTTGCCAGAAATAAGAAGCATAATATAGAAGTCGTGATAGACCGCTTAACAATTAAAAATGATAAAAAATTTGAAACCCGACTGACCGACTCTGTGGAGGCTGCCCTTAACCTTGGAGGCGGACAGATGATTGTCCATTATCTGGGCAGAGAAGATCTAAAAATGAGTGAAGAGCGTTCCTGTTGCGGAATTGCATACCCGGAACTCAGTCCCCAGATTTTTTCGTTTAATTCACCTCTTGGCATGTGCCCGGACTGTAATGGTATTGGAACGCTTCTGTCCATGGATGCCAGCAAGGTTGTGCCGGATGAACGATTAAGTATCCGGCAGGGTGCTGTTATTCCGTGGAAAAATTATTTTATTAAAAAACCACGGTATCAGAATGACAATTCCTGGGGAATGAGTCAGCTGAATGCCATGGAAAAACAATGGGGTATCAATTTTGATATTCCCTGGGGAAAATTGCCCCAAAAAGATAGAGATCTTCTCCTGTACGGCTCCGAACATAAAGAAATGACCGTAAACTGGAATTCAGCCAAGATCCAGGGAGAATTCGTAAGAACCCATGAAGGACTGATCCACACCCTGATGAGGCGATACAGGGATACCCAGTCTGAAGGGCAGAAAAAATATTATTCCGCATTTATGACAGCCAGAACCTGTCCTGCCTGTGAGGGCAAGCGGCTGAAAAATGAGGTGCTTCATGTTCATATCCATAAAAAATCAATTGTTGATGTGACGGCCATGACGATCCGGCAGGCCTTTGATTTTGTCCATGGAATGGACCTTGCCGGAAACAAGCGGCTGATAGCCGAAGAACTTTTAAAGGAAATATCAGACCGGCTTGGGTTTCTTGTAAATGTGGGCCTGGATTACCTGTCCCTGGACAGGAGTGGTCCAACCCTTTCCGGGGGTGAATCCCAGAGAATCAGGCTTGCATCCCAGGTGGGATCGGAACTTACCGGGGTCCTGTATATTCTTGATGAGCCTTCCATTGGGCTGCACCAGAAAGATAATATTAAACTATTGCAGACCCTTCATCATTTGCGGGATATCGGCAACACCCTGATTATTGTGGAACATGATCAGGAAACCATGGAAAAATCGGACTGGATCGTGGATATCGGTCCTGGAGCCGGTCACCTTGGTGGAGAGATCGTGGCTCAGGGTACACCGGATCAGATTAAAAAGAACCCGGCATCCATCACGGGTAGATTCCTAACTGGTAAAGAGCAGATAGAAATTCCAAAAAAAAGAAGAGATCCTGAAACCTGTGGGAACAAATGGGTCACCATTGTCAATGCATCGGAAAATAACCTGAAAAATATTACGGCTAAAATACCCCTGGGTTTATTGGTGGCTATAACAGGTGTGTCAGGTGCGGGCAAATCAACCCTGATCAATCAGATTTTATATCCGGCTCTGGCTGTTAATCTTCACGGGTCACAAATGAACGTGGGCAGGCATGAGAAAATCAAGGGGCTGTCCCATTTAAATAAAATTATTAATATTGATCAGAAACCCATCGGCCGGACACCCAGAAGCAATCCTGCCACCTATACAAAAGTGTTTGACCATATCCGGGATTTTTTTGCCCTGTTGCCGGAATCCAAAGCCCGGGGATATAAAAAGGGACGATATTCTTTTAATGTCAAGGGCGGCAGATGTGAGGCCTGTAAAGGGGACGGGTATATTAAAGTGGAAATGCATTTTTTAGCGGACGTATTTGTCCCTTGTGAAGTCTGTCATGGTAAACGCTTTAACCGGGCAACCCTTGAAATCATGTATAAAGACCATTCCATTTCAGATATTCTGGACCTTTCCGTGGTTCAGGCAAGAGATCTCTTCGCAAGCCATCCCAAAATCAACCATATCATGGATACCTTGATGGATGTAGGGCTTTCCTATATCAAACTCGGACAGGCAGCCACCACGCTTTCCGGGGGAGAAGCCCAGAGAATAAAGCTTGCCCGCGAACTTGCCAAGCGGGATACGGGGGATACCCTCTATATTCTTGATGAACCCACCACAGGGCTCCATTTCCAGGATGTGAAGCTTTTGCTCAAAGTCCTGTCACGTCTGGCAAACGCAGGCAATACTATGATTATAATTGAACACAATCTGGATGTCATTAAAACCGCAGACTGGATTATTGATCTCGGGCCTGAAGGGGGCAGCAGCGGCGGGGAAATTATTGCCCAGGGGCCACCTGAAATGATTGCAAGATCTTCCAAAAGCTATACCGGGCATTATTTAAAGAAAATTTTAAATTGTGAGTAAATAAGAACAAACTATGATTTTTCTAAAATGGGTGATCCGCCCCTATCTTTATATAAAATACTTTTTCCAGAAATTTACAAAAACAGGTTCCTTTGGAAAAGATCAGGCAGTTTATATTAAAACGCCCTATGAAAATATGGGTAATATTATAAAAGACGGACTGTTCAAACATCATGTCAAACAATTTCATGGATCATCCTGTTCCGTTGCCACTATTGCATCTGTGGTGAATACCCTTCTGGATAAAGAAGGGTCTTTGAACGGGCTTGCAGCAACCCAGCAGGACCTGCTTGAAAAGGTGAAAGCAGCGCACTGGAAAGAGCGGATGAGTGACACAGGGTATAAAGGTCGCAGGGGCCTTCCCCTCCAGACCCTGTACCAGGTCGTACAAAGCAGTCTTGAGGTTTACCAGATTCCCTGTCAATCAGTTGAAATGGTTCAGGCGACAGGTGACCCTGTAAGATCAAAGACTATCAAACAGATACTGCGCCATAGACTTGAACAATTCGAAAAAAAAGGCAATTGCCTGATTATCTCACATTTTGATCAGGGCAGTTTTATACCGGAGCTTCACATTCCTCATATTTCCCCTGTGGGGGGTTTTGATCCTGTGTCAGGGAAAGTCACCCTTCTGGATGTTGATCCTTCCCAGATCCATCCTTATCAAATTTCCTTTGATACTTTCTATAAAGGATTGTCATACAATTATAATTTCATGTTCAGGAAGTTTGGATATGCTGAAGGCGGTTATATTTTTATAGCCCTAGCCTAAAGCTACGTCAAGAATCATCATGACTGAAAATCCAACCATTGTTGCTATTGTTACCATATCGATATTTTCATATTTTCTTTGGGATTCCGGGATGAGTTCCTCCACAACTACAAAAATCATTGCTCCGGCTGCAAAACATAGTGCGTAGGGTAAAATATTTTGCATTTTCATGACAAATAGTGCACCGACGACTCCTGCAACGGGCTCCACCAAACCGGAAGCCTGCCCCATTAAAAAGCTTTTCCCTTTGGACATTCCTTCCCTTCTCAATGGCATTGAAACAGCAGTCCCTTCCGGGAAATTCTGAATACCAATGCCAATTGCCAGTGCAATGGCGCCTCCAATGGTAGCAGAAGGAAGGTTTGCTCCTACCGCTCCAAAAGCAACGCCTACAGCCAATCCTTCAGGGATATTGTGAAGGGTTATGGCAAGCACAAGAAGTGTACTTCGCTGCCATGATGTTTTAATCCCCTCTGTTTTTTCAGTACTCAAGCCAGGATGAAGGTGCGGCAAAAACTTATCTATTACGCGCATAAAAATTCCACCGCCCATAAATCCGATTGCTGCGCTTAGCCATGGAATCTGTCCCAATTGTTCGGCCATCTCTATCCCTGGCGCAAGCAGCGACCAAAAACTTGCAGCAATCATAACACCTGCAGCAAAACCAAGCATTGAGTCCATAAATTTTTGGTTTATTGTTTTTGAAAAGAACACTAGTGAAGCGCCGGCAGCAGTTACACTCCAGGTAAACAGAGTAGCAATTAATGCCTGGGTTACCGGATTGAATTGCTGTAAAAAAACAATCATTGTCAATCTCCAAAAAAATTAAGCAAGTTACTAGAAGGATAACTATATACTACACTGATCCTGGTTAACAAACAATTTTAGTTAAAATGATAATCAAAGAGAATATTTTAAAAAGTTGATTTTCTAATCATTACTATGTAGTTTGGCATTGCATGTTTTTAATGGCCTAACATTGCCCTGTGGATGCGAAACAGGGCTGTTTGCTCTGTATGTTTTAAACTTTCGGGAACTGATATCTAAAAGGGGTTATTGCTTCATGAAAATCCTTCACACTTCAGACTGGCATATCGGCCGTTTGCTTTATGGTCGAAACCGGTATGATGAATTTTCGGCGTTCCTGGACTGGTTGGCAGCATTGATAAACAAAGAAGGGATTCATGCCTTGCTGGTCAGCGGAGATATTTTTGATACCAACACACCCAGTAATCGTTCCCAGGAGCTTTATTACCGTTTCCTTTGCAAGGTTTCTGTATCGGGTTGCCGTCATGTTGTGATCGTTGCGGGTAACCATGATTCCCCCTCTTTTCTGAATGCACCAAAGGAACTTTTACGGGCTTTGAATGTTCATATTGTCGGATCAATCACCGAGAACCCGGAGGATGAGGTCATTCTCCTTAAAGGAATCTCAGGTGTTCCGGAATCGATAATCTGTGCGGTTCCCTATCTGCGGGATCGGGATATCCGGATTTCAAAGGCCGGCGAAAGCATAGAAGACAAGAATACCAAGCTCATTAAATGCGTGCAAAGACATTATGCTGATGTCTGCAGGATTGCCCGGGAAAAACAGGAAAAATATAATTTCATTCCCATCATTGGAATGGGGCATCTTTTTACGGCCGGGGGCAAAACCATTGAAGGTGATGGCGTAAGAGAGCTTTATGTTGGCTCTCTGGCCCATGTTGGCAAAGATATTTTTCCTGACTTTTTAGATTATCTGGCACTGGGACATCTGCATGTTCCTCAAAAGGTTGGAAAATCTGAGCATATCCGGTATTCAGGTTCGCCTATTCCCATGGGGTATGGAGAGGCAAAACAGGAAAAAAGTGTGGTAATAGTTGATTTCAAAACTTTTGGGAATCCGAATTTACCGGGTAATCGTCATCCTTTAAAAATTACACTTCATACGGTGCCCTGCTTTCAGGCTTTGGAAAGAATATCAGGCGCTATGGATGAGATAATCCAAAGGATAGATGAGTTGAAATCTAAAGACAGCAGTGCATGGCTGGAAATTGAATACACAGGGAGCAGGGTTGCCGGAAATTTGAGGGAACTTATCCAAGAGGCAGTTGAGGTTACCGGTATGGAGGTCCGCCGGATAAAAAATAAGCGGCTTATTGAACGGGTAATCAGCAGGAGTTGTGAAGAAGAGATGCTCGACGACCTGGATGTGACCGATGTCTTTAATCGCCTGCTGGATACTTATGAGGTGGCCCAGGATGAACGGCCGGCTCTGATTCAGGCGCACAAGGAGATTATGACATTTCTCCATGAAGAAGACACAAATGAAGAATAAAAAGGTTGACCATGAAAATCCTTGAGCTTAGATTTAAAAATCTCAATTCCCTCTATGGCAAATGGATTATTGATTTTACAATGCCCGAGTATGTTTTTGATGGGATATTTGTCATTACAGGCCCCACGGGTGCTGGCAAGTCAACCATTCTTGATGCCATCTGTCTTGCTCTTTACGGCAGAACGCCCCGTTTAAAATCCATTAACAAAACCGACAACGAGATCATGTCCAGGCAGACGGGTGAATGCTTTGCCGAAGTGACCTTTGAAACAAAGGCAGGAGAGTTCCTGTGTCATTGGAGTCAGCAGAAAGCCCATCGAAAGGTTAACGGCAACCTTACAGATTCAAGGCATGAAATATCAGACGTTAAAACCGGCAAGATTCTGGAGTCAAAGAAACGGGATGTTGCAGCCAGGATTGAACGAGAAACAGGAATGGATTTTGACAGATTTACCCGTTCCATGTTGCTGGCCCAGGGAGGGTTTGCTGCATTTCTTGCAGCTGCGGCTGACCAAAGAGCGCCAATTCTTGAACAGATTACCGGCACCAGAATTTATAGTGAGATTTCAAAAGGCGTTCATGCGCGTCGAAGCGATGAAAAAAACAAGCTTGAATTGCTTGAAGCGCAAATTGCAGGGATACCCATTTTAAGCGATGAAGAGGAGGCTTTTAATATCCGGGAGCTTATGGGGAAGCAAAAGATTGAAAAGGAACAAAGTCAAAAAAATGATGAACTGGGAAAATCCATTCTATGGCTTATGGGGATTGATGCACTGAAAGCTGAGCTGTCTGAAATCGATAAGGAATCAAACGCTTTGTCAAAGGAACTAAAAGCATTTGAGCCGGAAAGAGCAAAATTGCACAAGGCAGAAAAGGCGGCAGAACTGGACAGTGAATATGCAACCCTGCTGGAGAAAAGGCAACAGCAACAGCTTGATCTTAAGGCTTTGGCAAACTCACAAATCTTGGTTCCGGATCAGGAAAAAATACTGGAGTTAAAAGAGACAGACTTTAAGAAGGCTGAAGAGGCTGTAATTAGAGTTAAAGACAAACAAAAAACTGAAATTGAGCCGATTAAAAAAGTTCGAGCGCTTGATCTTCGTATCACGGAGAAACGATCTGTTTTAAAAACTGCTGAGTCAGAGTGCCAAAAGATTAGAACCCAGGTTTTTGAAAAAAAAGGACACAGACAAAAGGTTGAATCCAGTCAAGAAACTGCGGGCAAAAAACTTTTGAGAATTGAAAAGTATCTGTCTTCCAATGCACATGATGAAGCGCTGGTTATTGAACTGACTGGAATAAATGAGCAGATCAAAAATCTGGGGACAGCAGCAATAAATGTTTCAACCATCACCGCCCAGGTTTTAGAACAAAAAAAACGCTTTAAAACAGATGTAGGACTGCATTTGAAGCAAGAAGTATTATGCACTACCCTTAAAAAGAATCATGATATCGCAAAAAAGCAGGTGTTACAGACAAAGGACTTTATTTCAGAACTTTTGGGCGATCGCCTGCTCCGGGAGTACCGGGCCGAACATAATAGTTTTTTGCGTGAAATGGCTTACTTAAGAAAGATTGCAAATTTTGAAGAGGCACGTACAAAATTGGAGGATGACAAGCCATGTCCATTGTGCGGATCTCTGCATCACCCGTTTGCTGAAGGTAACGTCCCTGAAATGGATGAAACCGAAAAAAAGATCAATAAACTGTTCAACCTGATTCAGAAAGCAGAAGATCTGGAAAATAAGCTGAAGGAACATGATTCTGAAGAAAAAAAAGCAGGAGATGCATTAGCGCAGGCAGAAAAAAACCTTATTCATATTCAGCATAAAAAAGATGACACTCAGGCAGATATCTGTCATTCTGAAAAAGAATTACAACTGGCAGAGGGTAAGGTTGCTGAATTTAAGACTAAACTTATTTTAAGCCTGGAACCATTTGGTGTCAAAGATATTCCAGATAAGAATTTAAATTCTATTTCAGAAGCGCTCTATCTTAGACAGAAAAACTGGCAGGAGTATCAAAAACAAAAATCTGAAATCGAAAAACAAACCATTGAGCTTGTATCTGAGATAAAAAGCATTGATGCTGTTTTAAAGACTCTTGATGAAACCCTCATGGGAAAACAGACTCTTCTTAAAGATCTTCAAAAGGAATTTGAAAAGCTGAGTGCTGCCCGTAAAGAGTTATATGGCCGGAAAAATCCGGATAAAGAAGAGGCGTATATAGAGGGGCGTGTTTTGGAGGCTGAAAAATCTGAAAAAGCCGCAAGGAAGAGCCTGGATAAGATAAGACAGCAATTAAATGAATTAAAAACACGCATCACTGCATTGAAAGAAAACACAGCCGGAAGAAAGTCTGAACTGGATGATCTTGAATCCTTGTTTAAGATCAGCTGCAAAAAAGTCGGGTTTGAAGATGAGCCGGCATTTATTTTATTTCGACTCTCCTTTGATGAAAGAAGCAAATTAAATCAGAGGGCCAGAGGGTTAGATGAAAAACAGACGGATATTGCCACCCGGAAAAAAGATCGGGAAACCAGGCTTTATACGGAAACAGCCAAAAAGATGATGGATGTATCACTTGATATCCTGAAAAATGAACAGACAAAAACCCTGGGAAGTCTGAAGACCCTTGGTGAACATGTTGGAGCCATAAAGCAGAAACTTTCAGATAATACAGATGCAAAAGTTAAGCTTAAACAGAAAATATTATTGATAGATGCCCAGAAAACAGAATGTACAAGATGGGAAGCCCTGCATTCTTTAATCGGTTCTGCAGATGGTAAAAAATATAGAAATTTTGCCCAGGGGATCACATTTGAGTTAATGGTCTCCCACGCAAACAGACAGCTTGAAAAAATGTCAGATCGATATTTGCTCGTCCGGGATGAAAAACAACCATTGGAATTGAACATTGTGGATGATTACCAGGCAGGGGAAATTCGATCCACTAAAAATCTTTCCGGCGGTGAAAGCTTTATCGTCAGCCTGTCTCTTGCCCTGGGATTGTCCAATATGGCCAGCCGAAATGTTCAGGTGGATTCGCTCTTTCTGGATGAAGGCTTTGGCACCTTAGATGCGGAAGCTTTGGAAACCGCTTTGGAAGCACTTGCCGGACTGCATCAGAAAGGAAAATTGATTGGTGTTATTTCCCATGTTTCTGCGCTGAAAGAAAGAATCGGCACTCAGATAAATATCATGCCTTTATCCGGAGGGAAAAGCAGTATCACAGGCCCTGGATGCAGAGAGGGGAATTAATAGGCCTCTAAAAGTGAGGGATTACAATTATAATGCTCGATAAAAAAGGGGCTGTTTCCGCTAGTAGATGGGAAACAGCCCCTTTTGTTTAAAACAAGGAGGGGGTTGTTATAGTCTTTCAAATATGGCTGCAGCGCCCATTCCGCCGCCAATGCACATGGAAACAATACCATATTTTCCATTGACCTCTTTGAGGTTGGCAAGGCAGGTGGCTGTCAGTTTTGCACCCGTGCATCCCAGAGGATGACCCAATGCAATAGCGCCGCCATGAATATTGATTCTGTCCATATACTTTTCAATACCCAGTTCCCTGATGCAGTAAATGGCCTGGGATGCAAAGGCTTCATTGATTTCAAAGATATCAATATCATCAATGGAAAGCCCGGCCTGCTCAAGAACCTTTGGAATGGCATAAAGTGGCCCTACGCCCATTTCATCGGATTTGCATCCTATGGTTGCATAGGAAACAAGTTTTGCAATGGGTTCAAGCCCTAATTCATCACATTTTTCTTTTGATGCAATAATGGTTGCAGCTGCCCCATCCGTTGTCTGGGAAGAGTTCCCGGCTGTGACACTGCCCGTGGCTGAAAAAACCGCCCGAAGCTTTCCAAGTCCTTCAGCTGAAGATACCCTGATACCATCATCGTGTTCAACAATGAATGTTTCTTTCTTGTAGGTGCTGTCTGCCTGTTTGACGTATTTTGTGGCGGGCGTGGGAACGATTTCAGTAAAAAGACCGTTATCTCTGGCTTTTGCCGCCTTTGCCTGGGAGTTGGCTGCAAACTTATCCTGATCTTGTCTGGATACATTGTACCGGAAGGCGACATTTTCTGCCGTAACGCCCATGGAAATATACATTTCCGGGTTGGTTATGGAAAATTCAGGGTGAGGGCGGGGATTGTTTCCTCCCATGGGAACAAAGGTCATGGATTCAACACCCGCACCCATGGTCACTTCTGCCCAGCCCATCTGGACTCTTGCAGATGCAAGTGCTATGGCTTCAAGACCGGATGCACAGAACCGGTTAACGGTTGCGCCGGATACCTTGTCGGGAAATCCAGCCATTTTGACCGCAATTCTGCCAATGTTGAGACCCTGTTCCCCTTCAGGGAAGGAACAGCCGATTATGACATCATCAAGATGTTCAGGTTCAAGGTTTTTAGTTTTTTCAACGGCTGATTTCATGATAAAAGTTATCAACTCTTCAGGCCTTGTCTGATTAAACAGACCTCTATTCTGTTTGCAGCCAGGGGTTCTGACCGATTGTACAATATATGCGTCTCTCATGATTTATGTTCTCCTCTAGTTTCTGAGTGGTTTGCCTGTCTTAAGCATGTGATCAATTCTGGCAATGGTTTTTTCTTCTTTGCAGAAGTCAACAAATGCTTCTCTTTCAAGTTTCAGGATGGTGTCTTCATCAACAGCACTACCCACATTTACATCACCACCACTCATCACATAGGCAATTCGTTTAGCAAGGAATGCATCATGATCACTTATGAATTTACCATTGAGCATGTTGAAGATTTCTGCATTCACCATACCCTGACCTGCATTTCCCATGACAATAAGGGGCTGTTTGGTCGGGGGTACATATCCATCGTCAACCATTTTAAGGACTTCTTTTTTGGCTTCGCCGATGAGGTTGTCACGGTTGAATACGATCCTGTCTGCCTGGCCAAGGAAACCATTACCCATTGCCTGGGCTGCAGACATGGACACGGCAGCCATTATTACTTGCATAAGGGCAGGTACAAATAATTTTGCCAGATCAGTATCCTTTGCTGTTTTTGCCGGCATGGCATTTATATATTTTTTCCACAGGTTCATGGTTCCGCCGCCTGCGGGAAGAAGGCCTACACCGATTTCTATAAGTCCCATGAAAAGCTCAGCATGGGCAACTATTCTATCTGCTCCCAGACAGACTTCACATCCGCCGCCGAGCGTAAAGCCATAAGGTGCTGCAACAACAGGGAAAGCAGCATATTTTGTTCGCTGGATACCTTCATGGCCTTTTTTCAGGAAGGCATCGATTTCAGCATATTTTTTGTCATGGCAGAGTTTTGAAACAAAGCTGAGATCTGCCCCTGCTGAGAATGCGCCTGGCATACCGCCGGCTTCATTCCCAATGACAAGCCCGGCCCCGTTTTTGTCAACATAGTCAAGCGCCTCACCAATGGAATCCATGATCTCTTCATTAAGCGCATTCATTTTTGTGTGGAATTCAACACAGAAGACATCATCACCGATGTCCACAAGACTGGCAGATTTATTTCCCATAACGAGTTTATTGTTGCCTTTGGCTGCAGCAATGGAAACCATGTTTTTACTGACAGGCACTTCTTTATAGGAAGCAGAAGCAAAATCGTAATAATATTTGATGCCATTTTCAAGTTTGTAAAAGCAGGTGTGACCGTTTGCCAGCATCTCTTTAACATGAGCCGGAACATCAAGGCCTTGTTTTTCCATTCTGTCAACTGCCTCTTTAACACCATAGGTATCCCAGATTTCAAAGGGACCCATTTCAAAATTGTATCCCCATTTCATGGAGTTGTCGATTTCAATGATGGTATCGGCAATTTCAGGAACTCTGTTGGCAGCATATAAAAAACTATTGGCAGCCATCTTCCAGGCAAATTCAGCACCTTTGTCATCCCCCTTGAGAACGCAGTCTACTTTTTCTTTTAAGGTGGCTTTCTTTTTTGCTTCATCAAGACATGGGAAACTGGGCCTTACCAGATCTTCATATTCCATGGTTAAGGGATTCAAGACTTTTCTGAGTTTTTTCCATTCCGGGGTCAGTTCGGTTTTGTAGAATCCTGCCCGGGTTTTATTACCCAAAAGATTTTTCTCAGCCATTTTCCCTACAAATTCAGGAAGGATCAACGCTTCTCTCTGCTCATCATTGGGGCACAGTTCATAGGAGTTTTTGCAGACATTAATCACCGTATCCAGGCCCACCAGATCAACTGTTTTAAAGATAGCTGTTCTAGGACGGCCAAGGGCAGGACCGAATATGGCATCCACTTCAGGGATGGTCATCTTGTCTTCAACCATGGCTTTCATGATGGCCCCAATACCCTGGATGCCGATGCGGTTGCCGACAAAGTTGGGCGTGTCTTTTGCCCATACAATACCTTTGCCCAGATTTTTCTCCCCAAATGCTGCAATAAATTCAAGAATTTCAGGAAGAGTATCTGCACCAGGGATCAGCTCTAAAAGGTGCATATAGCGAACAGGGTTGAAAAAATGGGTTCCCATGAAATGTTCTTTAAAATCTTTTGAAAAGCCCTCGCAAATATCCTGCAGCGGAATACCAGATGTATTTGAGGTAACAATGGAACCAGGTTTTCTGACTTTTTCGACTTTTGTGAAAAGACTTCTTTTAATGCCAAGATTTTCAACAACAACTTCAATGATCCAGTCGCAGTCAGCCAAAGTCTCAAAGTCATCTTCAAGGTTTCCAATGGCAATGAGCCCTGCATCTTTTTTGTTGAAAAATAAAGATGGGCTTGAAGCCAGTGCCGCATCAAGGCCTGCTTTTACAATTCGGTTGCGGGCAGTGGGGTCATTTTTTTCTTCGTCTTTTAAATCAAATGGAACGATATCCAAAAGCTGCACCTTTACACCGGCCCCGGCAAGAAGGGCAGAAATGCCTCCTCCCATGATTCCGGACCCGATCACTGCCGCTTTTCTAACTTTTCTTATCATGATTTCCTCCTAGATAGTTCAAGGGTTATTTAATATTTATGAATGAGTATTCATTTTTGATTAACAAATAATAGCCTTGAATGTCAAGAAAAATTATTAAGAAAAAAACAAGGGTTTATCAGAAAAATTTTCATTCAATTTCAAACTGTTATATATATTGATTCTTTAAAATTGATCGCATTGATATCTAATGCAGAAAAAAGAAAATCCTATGAATACTCATTCATGAATAAATTTTCAAGTTCCTGTTTTCAAGATCCTTGTAAAAAATAGAGGGTTCTGATACTGTCAGGCTTTAATTTTTAAGGATATTTATTGATCGGAGACATTTGATGCCACTAAAAGGCCCAAAGGTTAAATGTTCTGAAATTCTGAACATTGACTCATTGACGGGTTTTATTTCAGACCTCCAGAGGGAATCCGGCGATATTCCCTGGCATATAGATGGGAAAACAGATCCATGGGACCTTGTTGAAACAATCATGGGATTGAATATTGGAAAGTGCTTTGATGAAAGTTACCGGGCCTTTGAGTGGCTGAAAAGAATGCAGAATCCCGATGGGTCCTGGTATTCTTCTTATATCGATGGAATCCCAAAGGATCGAACCTGTGAAACCCATATGGCCGCTTATATTTCAGTGGGGCTTTTCCATACCTGGTTGATGAATAAAGACACCCTTTCCCTTGAATATTACTGGTCTACAATGGAAAAAGGGATTAATTATGCCATAAGCCTTCAGACGAAAACAGGAGAAATATACTGGGCTAAAAGCCCGGAAGGCAAAGTTGATCCCATGTCTCTTCTGTCAGGAGCAAGTTCCATTTTCATGAGTTTAAAATGTGGTCTGGCCGTTGCAGGCATTCTTGGAAAACGAAAAATTTCATGGGAAATTTCCTTTGACAAACTGGGTAAATCCATCCGGGAAAATATCCATAATTATAATGTCAGCAAATCCAGGTTTTCAATGTACTGGTTTTACCCCATCTTAAGCGGTGCGCTCACAGGAGAAAAAGCCGTGCACCGAATTGAAAAATACTGGAATAAATATGTTATAGACGGTGAGGGGGTAAGATGCGTGTCTGATCAACCCTGGGTGACCATTGCTGAGACATCTGAACTTGTTCTTGCCCTGTATGGTATGGGATATATTGAAAAAGCAAAGCATGTATTCTCCTGGATTCAAGACAGAATTTATAAGGATAACACTTTCTGGTGCGGGTATACCTATCCTGACATGGTGATCTGGCCGGAAGAAAAAATATCGTGGACCAATGCAGTGGCTCTTCTGGCAGCAGATGCAATCTACTCTTTTACACCGGCATCAGGCCTTTTTTGCCACAGCTCATGGGATGGATTTATTTATAGGGATCTTGTCAATTGATAAAAGATTATCGACCCTATTATATTAAAAAAGCATGGTACAGGCTCCAGCATCTGTATATCATTCACAGGCTTGCCCCTCAATTGACATCCCTTGGAAAACATCCCTTCATTGTAAAGCCCTGGTACATTGAAATATTTGGCGGACCGGTCAGCATCGGGGATAATATTACCCTTTTGGGATGCGCTGATAAAAAGACCCGGTTGACGGTGTGGTCGGATACAAAAGATATTCAGGGAATTATAATAGGGGATCATGTCCTGATTTCTCCTGGAGTCAGAATCAGTGCGGCCAACCATATATCCATTGCTGACTCCTGCATGCTGGCAAGCCATGTTTATATTACGGATTCAGATTGGCACGGCATTTATGACCGATCAATGCCACCCAGAGAGAAAAGTTTTGTTGTGCTTGAAGAAAATGTATGGGTTGGGGACAGTTCAATTATTTGTAAAGGGGTGACCATTGGTAAAAACAGTATTATAGGTGCGGGATCCGTTGTCACTTCAGATATACCTGCCAATGTGATTGCAGCTGGAAATCCTGCTAAAATCATTAAACAACTGGACCCGGACAAACCCATCATAACACGTAAGGACAGGTTTGCAGAGACTGATGACCTGAAGGTCACACGTAACCTGAAGGTCACACGTAAAATGACCATCCAGGCCTTTGAGGAGGCAGAAAAAGAATTGCTTAAAGGAAATACCTTTTTCGGATGGATCAGGTCATGGCTTTTTCCTGAAAAGAAGAATTGATTCACAGGAATTATACAAATTTTTTTAAGATGCTGGAAAGCTGACTCAGGCCGCCATTTAGTCTTTCAATATCAAAGGATTGGGCATATTGAGAAAGTTTTTGGCCGAACTCTGTGAGCTCAGGCATGTGGCAGGTCTCCCCGATGCGGATGATATTTTCTATGACTATTTGGATATCCCCGATTTTAACCCCTTCTTGAAATTCAGGTATTAGCTGAAAAATCTCAGAATCAATTTGTTTCTTTAATTCATTATTATCAAGACAGTATTTTTTTAACAGCTCAATTGATAAATTCATGCCTGGGTTTCCAGACGTAAGATTGGAGCCGGGCATATTCTGCAGCGAGTTAAAAGGTTTTTGAGAAAGCTTTTGGATATCGACATGAGTTCCCTCCCCCCTTTCAGACGTATCTTGTCTGATTTCAATTCCAGGTAAAACCAGATTAAAAACAGTGCCCTGCCCCTCGGTACTCTCAACCTGGATCTGGCCTCCCATTAATTCAACAAGGTGTTTGCATATGGAAAGCCCAAGACCTGTTCCGCCATATGTCCTGCTGATGTGGGAAGAAGTTTGCTGAAACGAGTCAAAAATAATATTCAGTTTATCTTTAGGAATTCCAATACCAGTGTCTTCCACGGAAATGGCAAGATCAATCTTGCTTGTGACCTTCAGGTTGCTTGTGACCTTCAGGTTGCTTGTGACCTTCAGGTTATTGGTATCTTTATGTGTTTTTATCTGTTGAATCCTAAGTTTAACATGGCCTTGGTCTGTGAATTTGACGGCATTATCAATCAGGTTAACAAGGATCTGCTGGAGCCGGGTTTCATCCATAAAAAGTTTATCTGGGAGCTTATCGTCCAGGTCTTTAATAAACAGAATGGTTTTTTTTTCAATTCTGGCTTTAAATAGCTGGCAGATGTCATCTACTAAATAATGGATATTTACGAGCTCCTTGTTTATTTCAAGCTTACCAGCCTCCATCTTTGATAGGTCGAGAATATCGTTAATAAGGTATAGCAGGTTTTTCCCGGCGATTTTGATGGCATTTAAATAATCGTATTCCTGGTTTTTATTTATCATGCTCGATAAGATCTCACTGAAACCGATTATAGAATTTAAAGGTGTTCTGATTTCATGGCTGATATTTGCAAGAAATTCATTTTTTGTCTGATTGGCTTTTTCCAGTTCGGCTTCTTTTATTTTTCGTTCCTGAAGTTCATTGTTCAGGGTTTGATTCAGCAAAAAGAGTTCCCTGGTTCTTTCTTCAACCCGATGCTCCAGTTCCAGATGGGAGTCTTTCAATGCTTCCTGGGCAAGTTTTTGTTTGCTGATATTTCTTGAATTAATAACAAAACCTTTTATAGCCGGGTGACTCAGAAGATTTTTAAAGGTGGATTCCAGAGTGCACCAAGAACCATCAAAATGTTTAAATCTGTTCTCTCTAATCTGGGTAGCCTTTTTAGACCGGACTGTTTTGTTAAATCGTTTAATCATTTTTTCTTTTTCATCGGGATGAAGATAATCAAAAATATTTTTATCGATCAGGGTTGCTGGATCATATCCAAGAATCCTTTTTGTGGAAGGGCTTACGTAAACAAAAGTGCCTTGTGAATCTATAATGCTCACAATATCCATGGCATTCTCAATTAAAGATCGGAAATACTCTTCACTGTATTTCAGTTCTGTCAGAGTCTCTTTTAACCTGGCCGCCATCCGGTTAAATTCCCTGGCAAGGCTGGCAAACTCATCATGGGTTTTGATGGAAATCGCCGTGTCAAGGTCGCCTTTCCCAATACGTTCAGCTCCTTGAACCAATGACTGCAAGGGTTTAATGAGACGTTGGCTCAGTACCATTAAAGCAAATGAAAGAATAATGGCCGCGCCAATACCAAGGGATAAAAGGTATGGTTTCATCTGGTTTGCAATGCCATAGACCTCTTTTTCCGGGGCTATGGCAAGTATAAACCAGTCCCATTCCGGAAAAAAGTCGTAGATGGCAAGACTATTTTCATTTTGAAGGGTTAAAAATATTCGGCTTTTTTCTTTCTTAAGGTTGTTGTACCAGTTTTCATTGCCCACACTCATACCAGCAAAATATTTGTTCGGGTGAAATATGATGATACCCTTGGTATCTGCAACAAGAAAGTACCCTTTTTTTCCAATTTTAATACCAGATATTTCCTTTATGGCATCCATCTTGGCTTTTACAAGGCTTGCCGGAATGTTTTCCAAGCCGTATTTGTAAAGGATGTTTTCATGTTTTTTTGCAATGCCCATGCCTTCCGATGCCCTTGTCGAAAGCCATTCTTCAGCAAGATATGTCAGGGCATTGCGTGAAAAATAATAAGATATGCCAACCGTTGCAATAAGGAAAAAAAAGACCAAAGGCAGGGTGGTGATAAGTATTTTTGTATAGGTTTTCATGGATTATCCATAGCCGTTCAAAAAAACAACATCAAGAAAATTATTTAATTTTATTTAAATTTGTTTTTTCAGTAAATTGGGGATAAAGAGACATGGTTGAAATAAGGGTATGTCCGTAATCCACATAATTTTTTCTGAGATAAACCTGTTTTGTAAACAGGATGGGATAGGCTGCCATATCACTTAATATCCTGATCTGGGCCTGAATCCACAGGTTGATTTGTGCCTCTGGATCAATTTCTAAACGGGCTGCTTCAATGAGTTTGTCAACTTTGTCATAAAGGTAAAAATTTGTGTCTGGCTTTTTGCCTGTGACAATAATGGAGTCAGAATGAAAAAAACGGGTCAGGTATGCATCTGCATTGGGGCGCCAGGCTGGATAGATGACAATGGGGTGAGAGTTTTGCCGAATTTGTTTGTGCATATTTGAATGGGTTTCTGTCTTAATATTTAAGGTGATGTTAATTTTTGCAAGCTGTTTTTTGAGTGCGTTATAATAGGTCTGATATATCCATTTTTCCGAAGAAACAATATCCAGGATAAAACCGTCTGAATAGCCGGCTTTGTTTAGCAATAGCCTGGCTTTATCAAGATCTTGGGAATATTCCAGGTTTAAGATCCTGACATCCTCCCGGGATAATCCTCCGGGCAAAAATTGTTCCGGCACAGGGGAATAAACGCTTCCCGAGATTTTGGAGTTGATTGTGCCAAGGAAAGTCTGCCGGCTTAAACTAAATGCAATGGCCTGCCTGACCCTGATGTCATCCAATGGTTTCATTTGCGTGTTGAAATAGAGAGTTGCGACTTCACCCACACCATGGGTGTCAACTATTACATCCTTATCATTTTCCATGGATTCAATCCATTCTTTTTGGCCAGAGCCTGTGATTACATCCAACCCACCTTTTTTCAACACCTCTATACGGTCTTCAACATCAGGGATAAAATGTATCTGTACACCATCAAGCAGGGGACGTCCCCTGAAATATTGATCATGGGCTTTTAAGGACAGGCGCTTTCTTTTCTCACACCTTTCAAAGGCAAAGGGACCGGTTCCAACGGGGTGATGTGTAAAAGCATCATACCCCATGGTTTTGATGACTTTTTGGCTCACAATGAATCCGCCACCATAATTGGTAATCTTGGGAAAGAAAAGAATTGGTGAAATGGGTTTGTCCAGTATTATCTGGACTATATAGGGATCAATTTTTTTAAAGGTCATTCCTTCATAATCGCCAGCATAGGCGCAGAATTTTTTATCTTTGGATTTATTCAAGGAAAAAACCACATCGTCTGCTGTTAATTCATAGGCAGGGGTTGCTGGGCCGGCATGAAACATTACGCCTTTACGAAGAAGAATAGTCCATATCTGTTTGCCCCTGATCAGTTTGAATTCAGGTATTTTCTGGGCAATATCAGGTTCGATTCTGGGCGCATTGCCCGGCATATACCGTAACAGCCCATTGAAAACCATGTCGGCAAACGCCCTGTCCTGTGAGCCTGCTGCAAAATGCGGGTCAAGTTTTCCCATGGAACTGACATGAATGCCAAATTTAAGAATCCTGTCATTAGATGATTCAGCTGAAACACAATGGGTCGTTGAAAAAGCCAAGGAGGTTATAACAGATAAAAAGAGGATAATAATGGTATGAGTTCTCATAATCGGCACATCCTTTTTTTAAAGTCTATCCGAACTTGATTTATCTCAGTCAAACATTGGCTTATGGGGGTCAAGTATACATAAATTTTTAAAGATTGCAAAAATAAGAACAAAATAAATTCAAATTAAAAGAGCAGCAGACAGAGAAATAATAGATAACAGGGTTGAGAGCATAATTGCAGCTGAGGCCAGCTGGGTATCGCTGTTCAACTGGGCTGAAAGAATATATATGGATGTTGCCGTGGGCAGAGTGAAAAAAATCATTCCAGCTTTGAACGGGATTCCCGTGATGGAAAATGATTTTAAAAGTAAAAATCCAATTAGCGGCAGTATCAATAGTTTTACCAAGGATGCAATAAAAGAAATTTTTGTGTTATGTTTGAGACCTTGAAGGGTTAAGGCACCACCAATGGAAATCAGGGCCAGGGGCATGGTAACAGCGGTCATGAGGGAAAATGTGTTATCAATGAAAACAGGAAAAGAAAGCTGGAATCTGGAAAAAAAAAGTCCTGCAGCACACCCCAGGATCAAGGGATTGGAAATCAGCGCCTTTAACAGATACTTCATGTGTTGCCCAGGGCTCCCTTTTTGCCCGGAATACCAGATCAATGTTGAAACAGCAAGAACGTTTATAATGGGGATGGCAAACCCGATCAGGATGCCAAAGTATCTGATACCTGATTCTCCAAGGGTATTCATTACAATGGCCATACCAATATAGGTGTTAAACCTGAAACAGGCCTGGGAAAAGGTTCCTGCCTGAAAATTTGAGATATGGAACAGCCGGATCACGGCAAGACTTATGAGATAAACAATGACCACTGCCAGAATGGCAGCCAGGCATAAATTAACACTGATTCCCTTGTCCGGGGCGGAGCTTCCGATTTTCCAGAACAGCATGACAGGGAAAAAAATAAAATAGACAAGTTTGTCTGAGGTTTTTAAAAAAGTGTCATTGGTAATGTTAAAGTGTTTTAGGAGGTTTCCAAGCAAAAGCAGGGCAAATATCGGGAATATGGCATTCAGGATGATCATTGTCTTAAAATATTGGAATATGAATGTTTTTGCAAATGAATTATTTATGTTTATATTAAATCAACAACGCAAAGAGCAAGTAAGCATTGCCTGCTGCCAATGATATTTTTAAGGAGATTTGTATGAGTGAACTAACCTTGAATTTGCCTATTACCGGGATGAGCTGCGCTAATTGTGCTGCAAATATCACCAGATCTGTCGGTAAACTGGATGGAGTGACAAACGCCAATGCGAATTTTGCAGCTGAAACAGCAATTATATCATTTGATCCGGATAAAATTGGTTCAAATGACATCATCCATACAATCCATGATCTGGGGTTTAAAGTTCCCATAAGCCGAAAAGAACTGCCAGTTACAGGCATGAGCTGCGCCAATTGCGCGGCAAACATTGAAAGAACATTGAATAAAAAAGTAGAGGGTGTTGTATCGGCAACGGTGAATTTTGCATCGGAAAGATTACTTGTTGAGTATATCCCATCCATTGTCTCTTTTGATATAATTCTAGCTCAGATCAGGAAAATCGGGTTTGATTTGATTGTTGCTGATGAAGGACAGGATGAAGAAGATGTGGAAGAGATTGCAAGACATGCGGAAATAAAGGACCAGACCCAAAAATTTATTGTGGGTGTTGTTTTTGCCCTGCCATTGTTTCTCATGAGCATGTCAAGGGACTTTGGCCTGATTGGTTCCTGGAGTCATGCATCATGGGTAAACTGGTTTTTCCTCTTCCTTGCCACACCCGTCCAGTTTTATACGGGTATAGACTATTATGTGGGAGCTTATAAGAATTTAAAAAATAAAAATACCAACATGGATGTTTTGATTGCTCTGGGGTCTTCCGTGGCCTATTTTTATTCGCTTTCCATCCTTGTCCTTCCAGGGCTTGGCGGGCATGTCTATTTTGAGACCTCTGCCGTTATCATTACTTTGATTAAATTCGGTAAGCTCCTTGAAGCCAGGACCAAAGGTAAAACAGGCGGGGCCATAAAAAAATTGATCGGACTTCAGCCAAAAACCGCCACCATCATTGAGAATGGTGTTGAAAAAGAAATTTCCATATCCCTGGTTCAACTCAATAATATCATTGTTATCAGACCAGGAGAGCGGATTCCCGTTGATGGTATTATTGTTGAAGGCGCCTCGGCAATTGACGAATCCATGCTCACAGGAGAACCCATTCCCGTTGATAAAGAAAAAGATGATATGGTGACCGGTGGAACCGTGAATGGTGAAGGACTTTTAAAATTCAAAGCCACCCGTGTGGGTAAAGATACAGCTCTTTCCCAGATTATAAGGCTTGTACAGGAAGCCCAGGGCAGTAAAGCGCCGATCCAGGCCCTTGCAGACAGGGTGGCAGCAGTATTTGTCCCCGCTGTTATCATTATTGCTTTGATCACCTTTGGCATCTGGTGGGGGATAACAGGAGAGTTTGTCCAGTCAATGATAAGGATGGTGGCTGTTCTTGTCATTGCATGCCCGTGTGCCCTGGGGCTTGCAACCCCCACCGCCATTATGGCAGGCACTGGGAAAGGGGCTGAAAACGGGATTTTGTTTAAAAGAAGCGAAGCCCTTGAAAATGCAGCCAAGCTTGAAATTATTGTGCTGGATAAAACCGGAACCATAACCATGGGTAAGCCCACCGTGGTAGACTGGATTCCTGCCAGGACTTCTGGATTATCTGTTGATGAACTCCTGATACTTTCGGCCTCTCTGGAAAAAGGCTCTGAGCATCCCATTGGCAAGGCCATTGTCGCATTTGCCCAAGATAAAGGCCTGGTATTGAATGATCCAAAAAAATTTAAAGCCGTAAGCGGTTTTGGAGTTGAAGCTGAACTTGACGGCCAGGTTTTCAGGTTTGGCAAACCACTGTGGTTTGAACAGGATTCAGATATGCCCGTTGCCATCAGAAAGCTGATCCTTGACTTGCAGAATAAGGGCAGAACAGTCATGGTCCTGGCAAAGGACAATGATGTGCTGGGGGTTATATCTGTCTCTGATGTATTGAAACCTGATTCAAAACAAGCCATTAAAGAGCTCCATGCTGAAAACCTTAAGGTGGTCATGCTGACGGGAGATAATTTACAGACAGCCCGCGCCATTGCCAATGAAGTGAACGTGGATGATGTTGAAGCAGAGGTGAGGCCCGAAGAAAAAGCCGGTAAAGTAAAGGCATTTCAGAAAAATAATATTCTGGTGGGAATGGTGGGGGATGGAATCAATGATGCTCCAGCCCTTGCCCAGGCCGATATTGGTTTTGCCATTGGCACTGGAACCGATGTTGCCATTGAAGCCGGGGATGTGATCCTTTCAAGCGGGAATCTGACCGGTATTCCAAAAGCCATCAAAATAAGCCGGAAAACCATTGCTACAATCAAACAGAACTTATTCCTGGCATTTGTGTATAATATTATTCTGATTCCTATTGCAGCAGGTGTTTTAGCACCCTTTGATATGTTTCCGGAATTTTTAAGACAGCTTCATCCTATTTTAGCGGCTCTTGCCATGGCAGCCAGCAGTATTTCCGTGGTAACAAACAGTTTGCGGCTATATAATACTGATATCAGCTAGTGCCCAACCAATGCCATTAACTTAAGAAACGTTATTTTAAATCACCATGAAGGACATGAAGCTTTATCTTTGTGTTCTTCATGTTCTTCATGGTGAAAAATTCTGTGAGTCTGGCTATATCCTGTTTGATTTGATGATCTGAATGTCCGTGGTACTACCCATGTTGATAATGAGATTTTGACGGGACAACTGGACGGAGATATCTGACAGCACCATGTCATATTTTTCCAGGGTAAGTCTTTTTCGGAATCTTGAAAAGGTTGAACTGTCAGGGGCAGGTTCTCCCATTGGAAGACCGATGAATTTTTTAAACGAGAACCGGTCATTAATCAGGCTTTCCAGCTTAACATCGGATTTAATTTGAAACCAGTTCCTGAGCAGAAGGCATTTGAACAACATTAAAGGAGAATAGGCCTGGGGTCCTTTTTTCTTTTTTCCAATGGGATAGTTTTCCAGCAGGGTGGATTCAATGGGTTCCCAATGTAAGCTTTGATCCAGATTTTTTAAATGTTCAAGGGTATTGTTTTTTACTTTTGTCTGGGATAATTCCAGGTCTGAAAATGAAAGCGTTTGATTATCAGATTTAAAACTCATGTGTCACCTCACTTGGATTGACGATGGTTATTCATGACACGAATTATAAAAATGTTCAATCATTTCAAGAAATTATTTTTTATTTTTGGAGAGGCTCATTTTAATTATATTTTGATCAATCACCTGATACTGTTTTTTGTTATCGCCCCCAAACAGGGGGCCAGGCTGTTTAAACTGACTGGAAATGCTGCCCAGCAAAATGACAGTGTCAAGATATACATGGGGGGGGGATTGAGCAGTGTTACGGCAAGGGTTGTGAGAAGAGCGTTACAAACGGTGCAGATCAAAGGAATAATAATATAATGATTTCTTCTGACTCCCTGGCTTAAAACAAATGCATTCTGGGCGCCAATGGCAATGATCAGACCACTTCCGGCTCCAAATCCCTTTAAGAATGTTAACAGCATATAGGCCCTCATGTTTTTAAAATAATAAAACAACAGGGATAAAATAGTGGAACCAGCGTATAAAGTAAAATCAATTATTTTTATAAATATAAATACTACTTATGGCGCGTGGTAAAAGCCATCAGCGATTATCAAAGGCGAAAGCTTAAAATATCGGGCTTCAGGGCATTTGATTTGTTTTCTTGTAGATGGTTTAATTGTGCTTATTTTTAATAAAAATAACTTAATTAAAGGAGGGTATGATGTCTTCAGCTTTGGAGCTTGAAATCTTTTCAGACTATGTTTGACCCTGGTGTTATTTCATTACCGGGAGTATTGAAAAACTTACAAAAGAATATGATATTCATGTCAAATGGCGGGCGTTTCCCCTTCATCCGGATACGCCTGAGCAGGGTCGTACCCTGGAAGACCTGTTTAAACACAAAAAGATAGCCTTTGATGTGAAGAAAATGATGGCGAACCTGAGAGAAAACGCGGAAAAGCTTGGGCTTGCCCTGGGTGAAAGAAAGATGACCTATAACAGTCGCCTTGCCCAGGAGGTCGGTCTTTGGGCAGAAACAAAAGGTCGTGGCCACCAGTTTCACATGGAAGCATTTAAAGCCTATTTTGTGGAAGGAAAGAATATTGCTCAAAAAGATGTTCTATTAAACCTGATAGACCGTTCCGGGCTTGATCCCATGGAAGGTAAGACTGTAATTGAAACGCGGGAATTTTCAGATGCTGTGGATTCAGACTGGGAACTTTCAAGGGCAAAAGGTGTCACAGCCGTACCAAGTTTTTTCCTCGGGCTTGACCGTCTTGTGGGGGCTCAGTCCTATGAAACTCTTGAAAAATTAATTGTAAAATATGGTGTGAAGCCAATTTGACAGGAAAATCATACTTGATAGCATCTGGATCTTAAATCTTGATCAGCACTAATATAGTGTTAATTATTTTCTTTTATTATTAGTTCTGCTAATAACTAATCATGAAAACAAGATTAAAAGATATCATTGATCTGGATTATTTTCTCAGCATGGATGATGCTCTTGATTCTCCCGAAGAGATTCAAGAGCAAACAGTGAGGGATCGTAAAATTTATAACCAGTGCAGGAGCACTGCCCAAACTGAAAAAAACCTCTTATTGAAATGGCTGGCTTTTATAAAAGATGAATTTTTTAAGGGAAAAGATAAAAAGGGATTAATCCTGCTGCCCGGCACCATTTTTTCCACCCTGAATTCCTGGATGATCTATGCCATGGTCTTGACAGGTGGAGTCACCGGAGTATCCCTGGCTTATTCATTCCTTGCCTATCACGGAAACCGCCCGATCAATGTATCGATTTTTATTGTTTTATTTATTTTGTTACAGGTGCTGTTGATATTATTAAACCTGATGCTGTTGCTACGAAAGGCCATTGGAACGAAAAAATTAGAAAAACTTTTTCACAATTCCATCATCCATACATTGATCTCATCATTGTTTTTTAATGTGCTGCCCAGAATTCTTAAAAAAACAGGGCAGACTATTTTCAAAAAAAGCCTTGCTACCCTGGAATATACCTCGTTGCTCATCTGTGTGAAAAACAGGGAATATAAAGATCTTTTTTTCTGGCCGATTTTTATTCTGACATCTGTGTTTGCCTTTAGTTTTTCAGCTGGAGCCCTTGGCGGAACATTTTTCAGGGTGATTGTCAGCGACATGGCCTTTGGGTGGCAGTCCACGCTCACAGCCTCAAGTGACAGGGTTTATGATCTGGTTTCATTTATAGCTCTTCCCTGGTCCTGGTTTGTTCCGGAATTCCTTGCCCACCCGAGCCTTGAACAAATAGAAGGGTCCAGGATTATTTTAAAGGACGGCATCTCTGTCCTGGCAACACAGAATCTGGTATCCTGGTGGCCCTTCATCTGTATGGGAATCCTGTTTTATGCTGTAATCCCCAGGGGATTTCTTATCATTACCGGGATTTTAGCTCAAAAACATATTTTGCATCATTTTAACTTTAAAAGGCCCAGGTTCAAGCTATTAATTGTCAGAATGCAGTCTCCTGTCCTGGACATTAACGCTGATAAAACCCAGACAAACCAGGTCAGTGAAAAGAACCTGAACAATGATATGAAAGAAAACTCTTCTTTTAAAACCAGGCCGGATGTGCTAGACCAAAAGGCATTGCTCCTTGTCTCAAAAAGCGTCTATTCCCATGAAATAATTAAAAGCGTCATCAAGGGTATTGAAACACATTTATTTTTTAATGTGAAAGAGACCCAGGGAATCAGTTTTGATTTTGACGATGATGCAGATATCATCCGTCAGAAGAGCCAAGGTGATGTGGATCATGTGATTCTGGTCCATGAAGTCTGGCAGCCACCCATAAGAGGACTGCTACATTATATTACACAGATAAAGGCGGCTATGCCTGAAGGCAAGCCCCTGTGGATACTTTTGACCCGGGATAGCGGGCAGGCAGATCTTTCAGTTGACAACACAGATATTAATTATGATGTCTGGAAAAAAGCTATATTTAAACTTGAAAATCCTTATATAGTAGTGAAAAGGTTTATTTAGTTATGGTACCGGAATTTGCTGTATTGGGCCACCCCAATGAGGGAAAGTCTTCCGTGGTCTCCACCCTGACCGAGGATGATCAGATAAAGGTCAGCCCTATCCCGGGTGAAACCAGAGTATCAAGGAATTATACTATAACAATTGACGGGAAAGACATCCTCCGGTTTGTGGATACACCCGGGTTCCAGGTGCCCAGACAGACCCTTGCCTGGTTTAAGGCATTTGATGGCGATAAAGCTAAAATTGTTAGCCAGTTTATTGATGCCTTTAAAAATGATCCTTTTTTTGCAGATGAGTGTGAGCTTTTAAGCCCCGTGGCCAGGGGTGCCGGCATTATTTATGTGGTGGACGGTGCAAGGCCTGTGCGAGATGACGATCTGGCTGAAATGGAAATTTTAAGGCTTACAGGGCAGGCAAGAATGGCGATTATTAATTCCAAAACAGACCAGAAAGATTATACCCAGGATTGGAAACTTGAGTTTAGAAAGCATTTTAATTCCATTCGTGTGTTTAATTCAAATAGAGTCAATTTTACAGAGCGCATTAAAATGCTTGAAAGCCTTAAAGCCATTGACCAGGAATGGGAATCTGTTCTTTCCCGGGTGATCCTGGCATTTAAAGAGGACTGGCAGAAAAGAAATCGTCTGGTTACAGCCTTAATGATCCAAACCATTGAAAAAAGTCTATCATTTTCCATATCTGAATCCATCACCTCATCTTCTGATCAAGAAGAGATCAATGAAAAGCTCAATGAAAAATATCAGGCCCATATAAAAGATCTGGAAAATAAGATGTTTAAACAGATCAGAGCCTTGTTCAAACATCATCTTTTTGAATATCATCTGCCAGAGTATTCAATTCTTAAACACGATCTTTTTTCAAAAAAGACCTGGGAGATTCTGGGCCTTACAAAAGAACAGCTGGCAGTAGCAGGCGCCGTCATCGGTGGCACCATGGGGGCTGTGATCGATACGGCTTTTGCAGGACATACATTGGGTGTATTTACTGTCCTGGGAGGGGTTTTAGGGGCCGGGTCTGCCTTGTTCGGCGGAAAAAAGATAACCCAAAAGAAAAGGGCAGGCATCTGGTTTGGCGGGGATAAACTTAAGCTGGGTCCCAATAAGAACCTTCAATTCCTCTATATTCTGATTGATCGGGCATTGATCTACTATTCCCATATTATTAACCGCCCCCATGGCAAAAGAGATTTGTCGGATCAGCCCGGGAATACAGATACCAAAAAGAAAGGATATTCCACAGGTTTTACCGCAAGCCAGAGAAATGTTTGTGCAAAGTTTTTCAAAGTTGTGACTGGCCGTTCCTTTATTAAGGAGAAAACAATAATGTCAAAGTTTGAAGAATTGATTGAATCTGTTTTAAATGATATATCCGAGAAAGTTTAAAATAAAGGAAGTCTATAGCATGTTATCAAATCTTTTCAGCCCGATCCGGGTCGGCAATATGACCTCAAAAAACAGGCTTTTAATGTCTGCCATGAGCATAAATTTTGGTGTGGATGACAATTGCTGTGTAACAGACCAGTTAGTTGAGTATTTTATAGAAAGGGCCAGGGGCGGTGTGGGCATGATGCTGGTGGGGGGAGGAAGCGTCCACCCAGGAGGCCAGGAACTGCCCGACCTTCCCCAGATGTATAATGATGATTGTATTCCGGCTCTTAAAGATATGGTTCAAAAAGTTAAGCAGTATGACACCCTGTTCGGGGTGCAGCTCATGCATGGCGGCCGTCAGTCCTACCTTCCCCAGAAAGTGGCACCCTCTCCCATTCCAGCACCTGCTGTTGTAAAGGGCGAAGTCAGAGCCCTTGAGATTGATGAAATAAAAGAGCTGACCTCCTGTTTTGGGGATTCAGCCAGGAGATGCCAGGAATCAGGATTTGATTTTATTGAGCTTCATGGTGCCCATGGGTACCTGATCAACCAGTTCATGGCGCCCAATTCCAATATCAGAACAGATGAATATGGGGGATCTTTTGAAAACCGGACACGGTTTTTGTTTGAAATCATTGAAGATATCCAGGAAAAGACAGGAAAAGACTTTCCCATTGGAATACGGATTAATGGAAATGACTATATTGAAAATGGTTGGGATCTTGAAAGTACTGTAAGAATTGCACCTTTACTTGAAAAAGCAGGAGTTGTATACATTCATGTTTCAGGCGGGGTTTACGGGTCAACGGAATTGACGATTCCCTCCATGTACACCCCCCATGGATGCTTTGTTCATCTGGCAGAAGAAGTTAAAAAACATGTCAGCATTCCCGTGATTACCGTGGGGCGGATTAAATATCCAGACCATGCCGAAGAGATAATTAAAGAGGGAAAAGCTGACATTGTGTCCATGGGCAGATCTTTTCTGGCTGATCCCTATTATCCTGAAAAAGCCAGGAAGGGCGAATTTTCACAGATTCGTCCCTGTGTCGGATGCTGTCTTGGATGTATTCATGCAGTGCTTGCCAAGGAGCCGGGTTCCTGTGTGGTCAATCCTGATGTGGGAAGGGAATATAAACTCAAAAACGAAACCAGACCTGAACAGGTTTTAAAAATACTCATTGCAGGGGCAGGCCCTGCCGGGATGGCAGCGGCAAGACAATTTGCACTTCAAGGGCACAAGACCATTATCTGCGAAAAAGGAGAAGAGACGGGCGGGTTGCTGTCCCTTGCTTCAAAAGCGCCGGGTCGAGGGGAACTCAATGATATCTTGGATTTTTTCAGGAATGAAATGGCAAGACTGGATGTAGAGATCCAGTATGATACAGACCTGACCCTTGACCTTATCAATGAAATCAATCCTGACAAGGTTATCCTTGCCACAGGTTCAATGCCGGATATGCCCGTGATTAAAGGACTTTTTCAAACAAAAATGGACCTTGTTACCAATGTTGATGTGATCAGCGAAAAAGAACAGGTCAAAGATAAGGTTATTGTTCTGGGTGGCGGCATGACGGGTTTGATCATAGCTGATTTTCTGGCAGACCAGGGGAAAAAAGTTGTTGTTTTAAACCGGAAAAAGAATTTTGCCGAGGAAATGTCCAGCAATGACCGGTATTACTTGAGGGAAAGGCTGAAAAAAGGAAATGTGGTCCTGTATAAAAATGTGTCCGTTAAGCAGTTTACAGATGACGGGGTTGTTTTTAAGGCCAATGGGGAAAACATCACATTAACCGGTTTTGAGTCAGTGGTGATTTCTGAAAAACACAGCCCCATAAGGGAAGCAAAAAAACTTGAAAGAAAAACCAAGGTTCCGTTTCATCTGATAGGGGATGCAAAATCTCCACGGCATTTGATGTATTGCATCAGTGAAGCCGATGAAATTGCAAGATCGACATGATAACTGATTTAATAAAATGATTTTTTAAGAAATTTTTATTCAATTTCAAACGCCCTTTCGTCATGAAGAGCATTGTCAAGCCCGGCAAGTTCAGAGATATTTGTGAAGCGGTTAAGGAATGCTAAACCATTATTTATAATACATGTGATGACTCTCTTTCACTAATTCCCATCAAATACAGCAGTCCGTCTAATCCGACGTTGGATATGGATTTTTGCGCGTTTTCCTTTACAGCAGGTTTGGCGTGAAAAGCAATTCCCAGACCAGCGATGCTGATCATTGGAAGATCGTTGGCACCGTCACCAACGGCGATGGTCTGCTGTAGGCTGATGTTTTCCACCGTGGCAATGGTTTTGAGGATTTCGGCTTTTCTATGGCCATCAATAATATCGCCTGTGACGTTTCCGGTAATTTTTCCATCTTTGATTTCAAGCACATTGGCAAAAACATAGTCTATCCCCAATTTGTTTTGCAGGTATTCACCAAAATAGTCAAAGCCGCCGGATATGATTCCTATTTTGTAACCAAGCTTTTTCAAAGTACTTATGAGATGTTGGGCGCCTTCGGTTAGCTCAAGATTTCTGGCAACCTCAGCCAGAATCTTTTCATCAAGGCCTTTGAGTAAGGCCACCCGCCGGGTGAAACTTTCTTTGAAATTCATTTCACCATTCATGGCAGATTCGGTAATTCGGGCGACCTGTTCCCCCACGCCGGCATGCTTTGCCAGCTCATTGATTACTTCACATTGGATTAAAGTGGAATCCATATCAAAAACTATCAATCTGCGGGCATGACGATAAATGTCGTCTACATGAAAAGAGATATCAATGCCGGTTTTTTTTGAAATTTCAAGTAATTTACGACGTAACCGGCCGGGATCATTGAGCTTGCCAGATATGGTAAGCTGTATGCAAGCTTTGGGGAATAATTCAGGGTTATCTGGAGACACCCATCCGGAAAGCTTGGTAATGATATCAATATTCAGCTGGTTCTCTGCAATTACGGCAGTAACTTCCGATAATTGCTCGGCTGTAAGGGTGCGACCGAGAAGAGTTATGATCAAACGTTCATGACCATTCCCTGCTACCCAGCCGATATAGCTTTCTGCGTCAATGGCAGAAAACCGAATTTGAATGTCAAGTTTATGGGCTTGAAACAGAAGATCTTTGAGGATTGATGATGATGAATGCTTGGATGGTATTTCAACAAGCATGCCCAAAGAAAGGTAATCATGAATAACGGCCTGACCGATATCCAAAATACTGACTTCATATTGCGCAAGAATATTGGTTAAGCTGGAAGTCAGACCTGGCTTATCTTTACCCGTAATATTAATTAAAACGATTTCTCTCATTGTAAATTTCCATTTAATAAAACCCAAATCAAAAAAAATAGAGTAACTATTTGAAATATATAAACACTTTCAACTGATTATGCTCAAAACTAACCAACGGCAGCTATTTCATGGGTGTTAGTAAGGGTAGAACTTCTTTTTTGTCAAGAGAAATATGAAAAATATATTTTTTAACCTCGTATTTTTTTGAGTTGGCAGCCTATGGTATATGGGCTACAGAAAGCTAAAATCAGGCTATAGAAGCGCTTTTTAAGCTGCTCGCGGTTTTTTAAAATTTAATGGGTTGGAAGATCTGTATGGCACAGCTATAATTAAAAAATGTTAGTGTGAGATTTGGCGGACTATTGGCATTATCCAATTTGAGTTTTACAATTGGCAATGGCGGAGTTGTAGGCCTGATCGGGCCAAATGGTGCTGGGAAATCAACAACTCTCATGACCATATGCGGTATTGTCCAGGTTGAAAAAGGCGAAATCACCCTTGAAGATGAAGCACAATCCTTATTGACCAATCCAAAGATCAGGGAAGCCTATCTTGGTGAATAAGGATATTTCTGATCAAATAATCCATTCATAATTTTCAGCCGGTTTCATTATAATTTGAAACCGGCTGTTTTCATCTTTGAAAACCCGGAGACTTGCCTCTGGCTTATGGCCTGATTAAAAAAAGGAATTTTTTTATGAAACCAGATCCACTCAATTATCCCTATCCTTCACAAAGAAGTGGTGGCGACCTGGTGATCAATGGTAAGGCTTTCCGGCGATCCGATCACGATCGCCGGAAAGAGTGGGTGTTTACACAAACATTTTTTTGAGTAAGGCTTTTACAATCTGCACCTTGAATGCGTTTTTGGAAAGTGGTTTTACTGAGTCCATAGTAACATCTCCTGCTGCCATAGCGGTTTCATCGTTGACCTGTTTACCTTCAAGGTATGCTTCAATAGCCGGGGCCCTTAGAGGAATGGGAGCAACAGCACCAAATACGATATTGGCATCTTTAATGGTATCGCCGTCCATATCAAAAGAATAAGCAAGACTCACAATGGGGAAATCAATTGCATTTCGTATTCTGAATTTCTGATATCCTTGCCTGTTGGTTGTTTTAGGTGCAGGTATTTCAATTTCCTCTACAAGTTCATCATGATCAAGGACAGTACACTTCATGATGTTCGCAGCAAAAAAATCATCAGCACTCAAGATTCTTCTGGTGGTTTTAATCTTTGCTCCAAGCGCCATGAGAGCTGGCGCCATGTCCGATGCATTCACTGCAATACACCCACAGTTCACGCACCGGGCAGCTTCGGCCTGGATGTCATCTATCCCTTTTATGTCGAGGGTTCTATTGCATTTGTTGTGACTATCACAATTGACCTCAAGGGACTCACCCATGGGCATACGGGTTTCAGGCGTGATCCTGGCAATGGAGTAGGCGGCTTTACGGCCGGCAGCAACGGCATGGATTATGGATGCCGGGCCACTTACGATATCACCGCCCGCATAAACGCCTTTCAGATTGGTTGCGCGGGTCGCTTCATTGATCACAATCCAACCGTGGTTGGTTTTGACCTTATCTTCGGTGTAGGAGAGATCAGTTGATTGACCGATGGCCAGGATGATCTGGTCAGCTTCAATGGTCTGTTTAACTGATTCATCAAACGTTGGATTAAACTGAGCCTTCTCATCAAACACGGATGTGCAACTGACAACTTCCATCCCAGTGAGCTGACCCTTTTTCTCCATGATTTTATTCGGACCAAAGGAGGGCAGGATGGTTACACCTTCATGGAGGGCCTCTGCGATTTCTTCTTCAAATGCAGGCATGGTGTCCCGGGATTCCAGACAGACCATGGTGACCTGCTCTGCACCCAGGCGACTGGCAGTGACGGCTACATCAACGGCCACATTGCCACCGCCGATGATCAGCACTCGTTTACCTAGGGCAGGTTTTTTACCTAGTCCCATTGCGGCCAGGAAATCAATCCCCGGGGTAAGAAGTTCTGCTTTTTCCATGGCAAGGGTTCTCTCGCCCCATGCACCTGAAGCCAGAAACACGTGTTGGAATTTTTTACGAAGGTCTGTCAGGGTAACACCTTGTTGACCCACCGTGACATTGAACTTGAATTCTATGCCCATTGTCTTAAAGGCATTGATCTGACGTTGAACCACATCTTTGGCAAGACGGTCTGCCGGAATACCATAAGTGAGCATTCCGCCTGCTTCCGGCATTTTGTCATACACGGTGACCGGGTACCCTGCTTTTCTGAGATAATATGCAGCAGATATGCCTGCAGGTCCCGCACCCACAATGGCAACACTCTTTTTAAGTTGCTTTTTAGGCGGTGTCAGGAATTCAGCTGCATTGTCAAGGATATAGTCCCCGACAACTTGTTCAACATTCCGTATTGAGACCGCTTCATCAAACTCAGAACGATTGCATTTGGACTCGCACAAATGCGGGCAGACGCGTCCGGTAATGGCTGGGATGGGGTTGCTTTCAAGGATGATCAAGGCTGCATTGCGCAGGTCTCCCTTGCGAACATAGTCCATATAGGCCGGTATTTCAATGTTTCCCGGGCAGGTTTCCGAACAGGCGGGTTGTGCAACCCTCACACTGCCGAAAATCGAATGATATCGATTCTCTCCAAGAAGTGCGCCACATTTGTTGCCACCTTTTCTCAAACAATGAAACAAATCGTCAGGCGCACGATAATACCAGCATCTCGGCTCCTGGCAGATGTTGCCGCCAAGGGTGCCCATGTTTCTGAGCTGGGGGGATGCAACGGATAGAGCTGCTTGTGCCAATAGTGCATACTGGTCTTTGATCGTTTCGTTTTTGCATATGTCTGTGAGGGTGGTCAGGGCGCCGATACAAAGTCCCTTTTCCGTTGCCTTCACATAGTTCAGTCTTGGAATTGTCTTGAGATCGACCACGATCTCAGGAGACTGGGCATGAATTTTGTCCTTGAGTACGCCAAGTAAGTCGGTTCCGCCTGCAATGGCAACCGCTTTTCCATTGCTTTTAGACAAGATGGCACAGGCTTCCTTGAGAGACGAAGCTGATATATGTTTGAAGTTTCTGAGAGTCATCTTTTTCTCCTTAAACCTTTCCCAGGGCCCGGAGTACTTTCTCGGGCTTGATCGGAATATCATTAATTCTGACACCGATGGCATTGTAGATTGCATTCATGATGGCCCGCGGTGTGCAGGTCAGGGTGCCTTCGCCGATTCCACATGCGCCGTATTCCCCCGCACCTTTCCAGATCTCAAGAAGGATGGGATCAATATCCGGCATGTCTGCCATGGTGGGAATCTTGTAATCAATAAAATTAAAATTAAGGGGGACACCGGTTATCTCGTCATAGATAATTTCTTCGGTCAGGGTTTCGCCCAGACCCATGACCTGCCCACCCACCTGCTGAGCTTCAGCACCCGATGCAAACATGACCTGACCGCAGTCATTGATGACCACCAGATGCAGCACATCGACTTTTCCCGTGTCTGTATCCACTTCCACTTCGGCAAAATTGGCAAAGTAGGGCACGCCTGTTTTTTCATCATTGGGCAATTTGTTTTTGATCACCACGATGGGCATCATATCGCCCTGGAAGAACAGTTCTTTTAAGGTAAGGCCCTGATCCGGGTTTTTCCGGATAAAAATACGGCCATCAACAATGTCCATATCCTCAGGTTTTGCTTTGAGAACGGGTTCAGCCCTTTCAAGAACCTCTCGCTTGAGTTCTTCCACTACAGAGGCAATCACTTCAGACTGAAGATAGGCTACGGCACTGTCGGTCTGCACGCAGTCTTTCAGACTTGTCTCTGTGTTCACAACGTGATTCCAAAGGATCTTTTCCGGTGTAACACCCAGAAAACTCAAGGACTCTGCACACCCCAGAACGTTGCAGGTGTTCGATCCCGTACCCGTTTCTATGGTAGGCGCATCAAGAATCACAGTACCGTCCGGGTTCAGAGTGATGGAAATCGGAATCCGTCCCCGGCGAACTTCCTGCCATTCCGCATGCCATGCCGGATGCAGTGAAAATCCCACGCCGCGTTTCCTGGTCTTGCCGTAAATCGGTCCCTGGCCGGGTTTGTTGCGTTTTTCGCTCCATCCGATTTTTTTGGCGCCCTGCTTTAGGACTTCCGTCAAACTCTTATCCGGAAGGGATCCCCACTCGTGCCCGAAATTTTTGATGCACAGATCAATGGGGTCCATATTCAGTCGTTCAGCCAAAAGGTCGACCATGTGTCCGAAAATAAGGTTAAACTGAGAATTACCCACACCCCTCATCATACAGGCGGGAAGCTTGTTTGAATAAACAGCATAGGATTCCAGTTTTACATTGGGTATATGGGCAAAAGAGACTTCAGAGATCTCCAGGGGAGCAAATTTCAGCGCAAAAATAGAGTGATCTGCATATGCGCCCGTATTGCCGATGGACTTAAAGTACAACGAAGTTATCGTGCCATTTTTTTTAGCACCGACTTTTCCATAATAGATGGCGGGTTGACGCGAATCGTGGAAACTTTCCCGACGGGTATGTTTGAATTTTACAGGACGGCCCGTTTTTTTGGAAAGAACTGCTGTAAACAGGAAGAAGGGCTGCTCTCCTGTATCGCCCCTTCCAAACTGGCCGCCGACATAGGAACTGATCACATTTACCCTATTCATCGGCAGATCGAGCATTTCACTGATGTGCATGCGCGTTTGATCAGCTTCAAAAGAATTGGAGTAAAGGGTTAATTTTTCATCTGTCCAGTCAACCAGACAACACCAGTTATCAAGGGAGGCTTGTGTGGCGTTGTGATGGATCGAAGTGCCGTCAATAACCACTTCAGCATTGACAAAATCAGCATCAACATCGCCTTTGTTTAAAAACACATCATCTCCCCCCAATTTTTCCGGGGGCAGAACATTGTTCAGGGTCACCTCCGGATGAACAAGGGGGGCACCCGGTTTCATGGCTTCAATAGGATCAAGGACAAAGGGCAACACTTCCCATTGGACATCGATCAACCGGAGGGCTTCATCAGCGATTTCTTCGCTTTCTGCAGCCACGACAGCGCCGACTTCATCCGTAACCCAGCAGGCATAATCCCCCAGTCCCCGCCGGTCATTGAAAGCCGACCACATTTTTCTGTCAAAGGATACAGTATCCACGCCATCGGTCCAACCGGCATTGGTGAGCCGCAATGAGGCGAACTCAGGATCCTTGTAGGTCATTACGGATACAACGCCGGGAAGTTGTTCTGCCTTACTCACATCGATATCTTTAATGCGGGCATGGGCATGGGGGCTGCGCAGAACCTTGGCATAAAGCATGCCGGGGAAGCGGCTAGCCAGCGTTATATCATCGACATATTCAACTTTCCCCCGGGCTTTTTCCCAGGCATCAATTCTGGGTCGATAGCTCCCGACAAATTTGCGATTCGAATTTGGCCTTGGTGTGTAGGGCTGCTTCATGACTCTTCTCCTTTGTTCACAATTTTTTCTGAAGCGTGGGTTACTGCCTGGGCAATACCAGCGTAGCAACCGCAACGGCAGATGTGTCCGGAAAGGGCTTCCTTGATCTCAGTCATTGTTGGCACAGGATTTTCATCAAGTAGTGCTTTTGTACTCATCACAAAGCCGGGAGTGCATATTCCACACTGCAGGGCTGTTCCATAACCTGGTTCACACTGCTCAGCAAAGGCTTCCACTATGGGATCATCTTTGGCAAGTCCTTCAATGGTGAGTATCTCATGTCCGTTTGCCTCAACTGCCAGCATCATGCACGACAATATGGCCTTGCCATCCATGATCACGGTGCAGGCGCCACAGGCACCCTCGTCACATGAAACTTTGAGCCCGGTATAGCCCAATTTTTCTCTCAACAGATAGGAGAGAGTCATTGTTGGCTCAATGTCACGCTCAGGTTCAAAAGTATGCCAACACCCATTGATTTTTATCTTTATTTCGGATGAAGGCGTGGCAACTGTTTTCTTAGTACCTTTAGATGGCTTAGGCATTGCTCGTCCCCTTTGGTTAATCTATAAAAAAAATATATATTTCAATATGTCCATATTTAGTGACTACACCATTGTTTGTCAACAGAAGAGTACTAATTTGTTGGGAGCAAATAACTTGTCCGGATTTGTAGCACATAAATTGTCCGGTTATAATGGAAGCCAGAAAGGAGGCTTTCATGAAGCGGGCACAAGTACTACAGGAGATTCGGAAAATGGAATTTGA